>ERZ1036470.15-NODE-15-length-168031-cov-31.052936_pt1 | contig 168031 bp, 135 predicted proteins | sample MGYA00514232_ERZ1036470 | MGnify/ENA primary metagenome ERZ1036470 (study PRJEB33795, sample SAMN09464898) | human gut metagenome | isolation source: Bloodstream | host: Homo sapiens | place: USA: Stanford, California | collected 2016-02 ... | reverse complement strand
TACTGATTACGTTTATAAACAAAAAAAGTGTCTAGATAAATCAGGAAAAGACATTCTGTATTTCAATAAATAATAGTTTTTGCATAGAAAAACAAAAGTTTTGCTATAGAGAAACTTTTGTTTCTTCAGTATGAAATAAAAGTTTCTTCAGTATGAAACCACTAACTTCACCTATTGAAACTCTTATTGGCTTTAATCCCTTTGTCTGTCTCTTATGAAATCGTCAAATACTAAATATACGAGTCCGCAAGCTTGAGAAGTGATTTTTTTTGCGTTTCCCATTAAAACATGGTAGATGCAGAATGAAAATTGTAGATGTTATTCCATCTGCAACCACTATATAACATATTTATTTACAATAAGTATGAGGTTGAATTGTAGATATTGTAGATGTTCTCATGAAATAATATTCCGGCTCTTAGGTTCAAGACATATGGGATCGCTATCATAAGGAAAGGATAGTAAATTTTGTAGTCTCCGAATCAATTTATAACCAGAATTATATATGCAAAAAAGGCACTCCCGGTAAAAGGAATGCCTTTTGGTTGTTATTCAGAAAATAGATATTATTCGACAACTGAAGATTGATTTGCGTTGCCCCAATCAAGAACCTTTGTCTTAACAAACAATTCAACAAAGTCTGTTGGAGGAACAGTAGGATCATCATATCCTCTACCAGCTAAAGTCGCGTCAATACTGTAAATTATATTACGATGGATCTTTCCATCATTTAAATAGTCAGCCGTACCTGCTGCCATTTCATTCGTCACCGCAATTTTAATTGGCCAATAGGCTGTTTTCTCCGCATAGTTGTATACCGCATCACTTCCAACCTTTTTGGCATTTTCGAGCTTATAAGTGCCTTTGACTACAATTTCAGTTGCCAGCTCCTCGGATTTGAAATTATCAGCACCATTCATTTCACGAGCAGCCTTAACTTGAGGATTCTCAAACACATAAAACTTAGGGGAGGTTGTGATAGACGCAGATGCAGCACCTTCACTTGCGATATCCTGTATCAATGCCTCAGTTGGTAAACTGGCCTTGTATCCTTCAATAATAGAACCACTCATATTCGTAAACATAGCGTCATCATTCACGAAATCTCCTCTATAACCTGAAGCATAATCTGTAGCATTAGCAGCATAAGTTGCGGACACATTACCCCATACGGTATTACTAGCAGTACTCCACCAGCTATCGCCATCACCCATATCAGCCGCATTGGATTTCGTCCGTCCATGCATAATGAATACACATTCTGGAACAATTGTCGCAGTTCCTTCAACGTATACATCTTTTGTTGCTTTAGCCATGTCTAAGCTAAGTCCTTTAAAATCAATCCGCGCTACATTTCTTATCAAGTACAAAGGTTCTGCTACAAGAATATTCACACCTTCTTCCTGTGTTTTATTATATCCATAATAGTTTTTACCGGCTTGTAAAGTGAACGGATCAGACAAACCACTACTCATTGGTAAATAGTCTTCCGAAAATCCGGCTGTTGGCATTGTATATACAGGAGACACAAAGTTGTTAATTGTAGTACCAGTCAATGAGATTTCACCCATATTAGCAAATGCGATAGCACGTAATTTGGCTTTTTCTGTCAGTCCGGCAAATTGAACCTCATCATTATCCGCAGTAGCGTCCTCAGTGGCAATATCAGAACTTGAAGCGACAAGCGCTCCAGTTTCAGCGTCATAAAGAGCAACTGTTAGGTCTGTAATTTTAGCTTCATTTTCAGTCTGTGTCCCCTCCGCTACAGCTTTAGTCAAATTTCTAGCCACATTTTTCACGGAAATAGTCAATGTTGCGTTATTTTCCCCTGTTTGCGGTTGATCCGGTCCTACGATAGGATCATCCTCGTTTGAACACGCCGCGAATGCGCAAGCGATCATTGTTCCGAATAATAAATTTCTAAGTTCTATTTGGGAATGGCTATAAGAGATTGTTTTTAGCATAATTATGCTTTTGTTATATGCAGGTAAGTAACAACTCAGTACTATTATTATAATAATATATGGGAGCGGATGGCATGATGAGAATTTATCGGAATAAGCTTGTTTTTCAACAGAAGAGTCTTTACCTTTACAACATTATACGTGAATTATTAATCAACTAAAACCCATAAAACTATGGAACATTACGTGAACATCATGTTGGATGGCGGCTTCAAGGCTGTGTTTGGAGATAAGCAAGTGGCGATGGATTTCATCAATGCCGCACTGGAATGCACGGGGCTTTCGTTGGAAATAATACAAAGTCTCTGATCTGATAAGCCGGTTGCGGACTGAAACTATAGCGGATGACACGGATCTTGGGGAGAAGTATCTTTCTTGATCCGTGCCATCCGAATCTGAAGTGATCTCCGTCTCATGCGTCTAACACCCCATTAAACCGGTCTATTGCCTGTCTTTTACTAGCATCGATGATTTTCGCGTATACTTGTGTGGAGATGATGTTCTTGTGTCCTAGTAATTTACATACCGTATACAAGTCAATGCCAAGAGCTAGTGAAAGAGTGGCGAAAGTATGGCGGCTTACGTGAAAGGTCACTTTCTTGTTCTTGATGCCGGCGGCTAAGGCCCAGCCTTTTAATACCTGACATATAATCGTGAGGCTAGGTAGATGGAATATCAAGCCGACCCTGTCATTGTCATTCTCCCTTGCGGGAAGGTATTTTATCGCTTCCTCGGACAATGGGAGATAAATAGCCTCTTTCGTCTTTCTTTGTATGATCTGTAAACGGAATTTATCATTTCCTTCTTTTTGCATATCTTCCCATCTAAGAGCGGTCAAGTCGCTGATCCGGAGTCCGCAGAAACAGCAGAACAGAAAAGCCTTTTTTACCTCTGGGCATGCGCAATCTGTCTGGATTAACCTCTTTAGTTCCTCTAGGGTCAAATAAGTACGCAGGCTGGTAGGTTTGTGAGGTTTTTCGTCTGTATCCAGCGAACCACAAGGATTCGAGAGGATCAGCCCTTTTTTGACCGCCTTATTGAGTGTGACATTCAGGAGCCGGTAATAACCGTGAATCGTGAAGTCGCTTTTGAGGTAGGGTTGTTTACGCAAGTGAGCGATGAAACCTTTCACGAAACCGGTATCTATGTCTTTAAGCAAGCATTGCGGCATATAGTCTCTAAGATGATTGGCCAGACTTCTTAATCGTAGGGAATAGGCTTTGTCGCCATGCGCGGATTTATCGGTGGACAATTCCGAGAGGAATTCTAAAAGTGTTTTTTTCCCGAGCCCGTTTATCATACGGACACCATAAATCTCGTTCTGAAGATCAATGATCCGTTGTGCCTTGATACTATTGGCCAAGCGCAAAGTGATCCGGTTCTTATCACGGTCTTCAGGGAAACGTTCCGGGGTGAGGTAGAGCTTGAGGAACTCATAATACCTCTTTCCTTTGTAATAGATGTCCAGATATATGGACAGGTTCGCATTCGACAGTTTCTTGAACCGGAGCTTTATGGGCTCTTTCGCTTTCATCTCATTCTTTTTTCTTGCCATGATTTTGCTGAATTTAAGTGATTATGTAAGTTTTTCAGTATAGTATTTCCTAATTTCAAGGAAATATCAATATGTTTGTTTCCTGTAATTTAGGAAATAAATCCTATCTTTGTCCTATAAAAAAAGAAATCATGAGGAAAGATGTCATCAAATCTCTTATTGCCATCAAGCAAAGCGAAATTCCGTTTGATGTGATTGAGCGAGACATAAAGTTACCGATCAACCGAAACAAGATCATTACGGTTCCGGGTGTGCGTCGTTGCGGTAAGTCCACATTAATGGAGATCGCTATCAATGGGCTTGTCCGTGAAGGGGTTTCCCCTAGAAACATATTATGGCTGGGGTTTGATGATGAGCGTTTGAAAAATATGTCATCCGATGATTTGGATGATGTGATAGTTTCATACATGGAGATGTTTCCGGATATACCCATAAAAGATGTGTATATGTTTTTCGACGAGATACAATTGATTAAGGATTGGGAATACTTCGTCTTGCGTGTCTATAAATCTTATTGTAAGAACATTTATGTGTGCGGAAGCAATGCTACCATGCTGTCCACAGAGTTAAGTTCGGCTCTGCGCGGATATCCCTTGGAATACGAGACCTACCCGCTTTCGTTCAATGAATATTGCCGCTTCAAGGGGATCGCCACTAATAGCTATTTGGAACAGGACAGGGCTAGATTGAAGATGGCTTTCGAGGCATACAATCAAGCAAGCGCTTTTCCCGAAATCGTATTGACGTCATCCCGGTCGGAGCAGTTGAAACTGCTTCACGGCTATTTCGACACGATGATATTGAAGGACTTGGCCGAACATTACAAGATATCCAATACGGGTGTGGTACGGTATTTCGTCAAGCGCGTCATGGCCAATCTCACCAAGCCTACCTCCATCAATGCCATCTACAAGGACATCAAGTCCCAAGGGCTTAAAGTCAGTAAGGATGACCTGTATCTTTGGGCTGATTATATCTGTAACATCTTCATGTTCGCACGAATCTCCAAATACGACCGTTCGCTGGTAAAGGAACAGAAATCGCTTGATAAATACTACTGTATAGATAACGGTATGCGTGGTGCCGTGCTTATGCCGCAGAGCAACGACAATGGGAAAAATCTGGAAAACACCGTGTTCATGCAACTGAACCGGATGCGGCTCCCTTCGGACAAGATTACCTACTATCAAGGAAATTGTGAGTGCGATTTTGTGCTTCAACGGGAGGATAACGTGATACAACTCATACAGGTCACTTGGGATATGGTGGATGCGAGTACGAGAGAAAGGGAAATCAAAGGCTTGCTGGAAGCCGCCTCGGTGAGCGGATGCGAGAATCTTATCATTGTCACGAAAGACGAGGAAAATACATTCAATAGAGAAGGCAAGGAGATCAAGGTGATCCCTGCATGGAAATGGGTCTTGCTTTTTTCTTGCCATGATTTTGCTGAATTTAAGTGATTATGTATATTTGTTACCCGGATGATCCGAGTACCACCCCGGTAGCATAAAATACACGGATTGAGCCTTTTTCTATAGGTGAAAGTTGCAAAAGGTAGGGAAACCTATCACTTTTATGAAATTGATACATTTATCTCTTATTATAGAGAGTTCTGCCTATCAGCGCCACGATATATCCTTTCTATTTTTGTCACATATTAAATGTGGAAATAAAAAATATTATACTATGAGATTCAAGAGATATATTCTTTTATCGTTGGTGTTATGTGGTCTGGTCGCTTGTTCGGACGATAACACGATAGAGATTCCGGAAGCGCCGGTACTGGAGAAAGCGCAACTGGCCTTGGCGATCAAGAGCGAGAAGGGTGCGATGACGAAGGCGGCAGAGGAGGCTACTCCTACGGACGCAGACGTGAATACGCTTACGGTCGGGGTGTTCGGTACGGGTTGGAGTATGGTATATACGGTGAGCGGTGAGGACATAACGACCTCTACAAGTACAGATGTGACCACGCAAGAAATCGGTCCGAAAGAGGTATATGCGGGTGCGGCGGAAGTTGTTGTCGTGGCCAATGCTTCGGCAAATGTTCAGGCAGCGTTGGCCAATGCCGGTACGAAAGACGCGTTTCTTGCTACGGTGATTAAGCTGGAGGAGGAAACTCTGAAAAAAGGTTTGACTATGAGCAGCGAGGTGCTTACAGTAACTTTGGTTGCGAATACGACTAATTGTATTGGTTATAGTACGAAGCAAGGCGATGATATAACCGTAGGGGGTCAAGCCGGTAAAGAAATTTATGGAGCAGGCCCGGTTCGATTAGTCCGCGATGTTGCTTCGATCGCTTTGGCTTCTGCAGAGATCGACAATCTTAATAATGCGAATTATATAAGTAAAGACTTTGTTTTAAAAGAAGTCTTTATCGCCAGTGCGAAGGGTGTTTCCTGCGTAGCTTCCGCATCCAATTGGGGGGGAATAGAGAAAACATTTGACTTTACAAACACAGGTTTTGGATATTCAAATTATATGGTAGGTAAAGAATTCTCAGGATCTCCGAATATCGACGAGGGTTCTTATAAAAAAGGAACTCAGACAAAAAGAGATGAATTAGCAAAGGCTCATACAAAAGACAATACAGCCTTGAATCATGAATTCTATGTCTATGAAAATAAATTGGGAGAGATCGCTGAAGCGGACAAAGCTTCCGCGAACCGGGATTACGCCAACCACACCTTATTGATCGTAAAAGGAGATTATACCTATCTGCCGAATGGTTTGGCTGATACTGAAACTAATTATGTGAAAAAAGAAAATTGTTATTATGCGATACCTGTAGGAGCGGAAGTTACGATTGACGGGAAAAAAGAAGAAAGCTTCTATGTTAGGCGTAACTACAAATACGCGATCTCCTTAACCATCATCGGCCCCGGTTCCGAGATCCCATACGATCCGATGATCTCCGCCAATGTGAGCGCATCCGTGAAAGTGGAGCCATGGAACGTGAAGACTATCCATGAGGAAGTAGAATAAAGCAATATAGGGTAAAATAATTGATAAGAAAAAATTAGGATTATGAAACACATACTGTTTACAAAGAAATTGCTTCTCTCGGTTGTGGCTTTGTTCGTTATGATAGCGACTAGCTGCATCAAGGAGGATTTGGATCAATGCTATACGCTCAAACTGAAGGTCGAGAATATCAAGGGAGACGATATAACGGAATACGGATGGATGGAATCTACCGATCTGTATATATTCGACGAGAATCTGAATTACTTGGAGAAACGTAGCTTGGATAAGAACTTTATCCGTTCTCGCAATGAGATTGTTTTGGATGGTTATACCGCCGATCGTAGTCTACGTATCGTGGCATGGGGCAACGTGAATGCCTTGGGTGAAAAGCAATCCGTATCGGAGGCCCAGACCATAGAGGACTTGAAAGTGATGTTGAAAAGCCAAGATGGTTTGGCGGTTACCCCGGACAGCCTTTATTATGGTAGCGAACAAGTGTTGACAAAAGCCGGAGGCGTAGCGAAGGAGACTGAGATTGTGATTCGTCCGAAAGTGGGTACGGTCACGATCGAGACTCGAGGGTTGCAAGAGCAACTCGGCAGGATGGGGTTGAGAAGTTCCGTGGATTGCGACTTCTACTTGAATAATACATTAAGTGGTTTTGATTACCGTGGCACGCAGATTGGCGATAGCGTATATTATAATCCGGAAGGTGCGTGGAACGAGTCCGGGGTTGAATGGATAACCCCTACTATGCAAACCGCTTGTCCGGGACAGGATATGGCAGTGTCGATAAGCGCCAATGGAGTCTCGTTAGGCTCGGCTAAGGTAGACGAGAACGGTGATCCTATTTATACGAGCGCAGGAGAGAATACCCATCTGATCCTTGAATGGGGTGAGGGCGGAACCTTATCCGTCCGGGCAACCGTTCGTCCTTGGGGAGTAGTGGAAGAAGATATTCCGATGCATTAAAGGGTACCTCATCATATATAATTAAGAAATACGATACGAACATGAAATTATTAGCGAACATATTTTTATCCGGTTTGGCGATTCTCGCTTGTGTGAGTTGTTCTAAAGATGAGGATCCGGTTCTTCCCTTGGAAGGCGCTAAGCTGTCCGTCGCTGTCAAGGCGTCCGGTACGGCTACGAAAGCCTATAACCCCAATGACGTGAATGAGTTGGAGGGTGAGGCTTATATCAATAATTTGGCTGTGGTAGTATTTAATGAGACCGGCACGGAACTGCTCGGTTATAAATGGGAGGCTCTTTCCGGGGCGGAACATTCCGCCATAATAGCCGATGTGCCGACAACGAAGGCTGTCCGGGCACGGATCATTGTCTTGGCGAACGTGCCGAGAGATTTATTATCTACCGTTTCTACATACGATGAGTTCCAGACTCGCTTGGTAGACCTCTCCTCGCAATCGCAAACGAACCTAACGATGAGTAGTCAAGTGATCGTTACAAAATCCGCTTTATCTGAGGAAGATAACTATTTAGGATATGAGGATCTCGGCGATCAGAATGTGGATGGCATCTCCGACCCGATCCTTTTGACCCGTGTAGCCGCACGTATTGATTTGGTGAATATATCCACTCGTTTTGCCGGAACGCCGTTCGCCGGACGTGAGGTGCGAATCGATGCGGTAGGTATCTACAATATGAAGACAAAGTCTTACTATTTCAGTGAGGCGGATTGGGGAGAGACAGAGGCTCCCGATGCCGTGCGAAATTCGGAGGATACCTCGTTCGAGGATCTGTTGGTAAATGATGGCGCTTCGATATCCAATACGCCATTCGTTCATTATGTAATGGAAAATATGAAAAGCGACGATCACACGATGATCACCGTAAAAGCTACCTTACGGGGAAATTCCAGTTATCAGGACCATACGAAAATCTTCACGGCGGTGATCAATGCGAGTGGCCTTCAGAACGATTATGATCATAATTTCATTCGTCGCAACTACGTTTACCGTCTTCGTATTTATTTTGACGGCGAAAGTTTCGACAATATTCCCGTAACGCCAGACCCGGGCCCGGATCCGGAACCCGAGGTAGATACCAACTTGAATATAGCCGTGCAGGTAGTAGGCTGGGGCCCGGTAATGCAGCATCCGGTAATAGACTAAGTAATGGAATCATAGGGAATGAAATTTAGTATAAACAAGAAAAAACAAAAGGATATGAAACTAAGACATTTATTATTAGCCTCCTTCGCCGCATGCACTTTCGCCTCCTGCTCGGACGATAGCTCGAATGGCATCGAGATACCGGAAGAGAACTATCAGATGATAGATGCGAACGTCTCTCTTACCGCTACGGCTTTGGATGGGATACAGACAAAAGCGACAACGGAAGTAGGCAGTGGAAACGAGCAATTTATAAAGAGTCTGACCGCTTATTTATTTTATGCGGATAATGACGATGATGCGGCTAACGATAAATTTGCGGCCATGAAAACAGTGGAGGCTTCCGGCTCTGAAAAGTTGCGAACGATTGAAGATATCGTTGTTAAAGTGAAGGCTACGGCGGAGGGTGAAGTTTCTTCTACGCAATTGAAAGTGGTGATCTTCGCGAATACAGTGCTTGATAAAATTCCTTCTACATGGGGGGATATAACGAACGGCGAGCTTTCGAATATCGTAAGTTTTGCGGATGTACATGCGTCAACTCAAGCTACTTATGTTCCGATGTTTAGCCAGATTGTCACAATAGATAGGCTTGTGGCAGGGAAGGATTATGATAATTGGGTAATAGCTAATAATCAAAAAGTTAAAAATACGAAGCAGGCTACTATGGGTTCCAATCATACGACAATCACTAAAGTCGGCGACCAATGGACTGAGGGTGAAGCTTATTATCCTGTGGAGAACTCGGCTGATAATATTTCCTTAACCCGCCATGTAGCCCGGGTGCAGTTAGAGGGATTGGATTGCAATTTCACGCAGAGTTATGAAGGTGCTACATTTACCTTGACAGGCGTATACGTAGCGAATGTTAGTACTAAGTCTAAATTGTATGGTGACGCTACGGCTTATTCATTGGAGCAAGCCACCGGCCCTTTCAGCCATGGATGTGATTATATACGTGATGATTATTACTTGGTGAAGGGTACAAACAATGTCGCTCAGTTTGCCAAAGAGATCACAGGAAAAGTTTCTATAAACATGCAAAATAATGATCACAGTAGTAATATGAGTGGTAATGATGTTAATTATTCTGGGACTGCATGGCAGAAGTTCTCTGATAAGACATCAGTTGGTTCGGAAACTAATAGTCTTCCGGGAATGGCTCAATTTTACGTATATGAATATGATGGAGCAACACATAGTATGACGAAAGATTCTGAGTCTAGTGATGCTCCTACCGGAAATATCCAGACCCTATTGATCCTTAAAGGAACTTGGACAAATAATGGAGTGGTCAAAGAGAACCGTTATTACCGTATCCCTATTAGCGATGGTACTGATATAGGCGTACAACGCAATAATATATATAAGGTGTACGCTACTATCACTGGCGAGGGGTCCAAGGATCCCGATACTAGCGAGTTGAATGCTTGCGTCAGCTTTAGCGTAAAGGTGCAGCCTTGGACAGTCATTACGCAACATGAGGATGACGTGAATTGATTAAGTTCTTTTATATTTAAATAAACAGCGAAAGGCGGGGTTTGGAATTTCCGGGCTCCGTTTTTTTGTTCTATGATGGATGGATTTGCGCCCTGCATAGGTATCCCTATCGCCTAAGATAGCTTTAGCCACACCCCCAAAAAGCATTTTCCGATATGCTAGTTTTACCCCTTAAAGTTGAAAGTTACGCCTATCGTGCCGAATAATGGATTCCTCTAATTTTGCTAGCGTAAAACAAGAGAAAATTCAATCCATTATGAAAATAAAGAATATACTAGCATTATTATGCTTCCTTTGTATCGGGGTGTCCTGCTCCATGGAAGATGATATTTTGAGTGGTGTGGATACGAAAGGTTCCGAAGCGAATATCTCAGATACCGAGGCTGTTTTTATCCTATCTCTTTCCGGCAATAGCTCTAGGACTGAGGCTGTTGAAACTGAAGATCCCAACGTGGCAACTTCAACGGAAGTTACTATTCGCAACTGTTTTGTAGCTATTATTAAAGATGGCAATGAGGTGTTGTCTTCTTATTGGTACGAAACAAGCGATCTACAGGCTGCTGCTGACTACACAACGGATATTACACGGCATATGATCGTAAAAGTACCCAGTAAGAATCAACCAATGCTTAAAGCTTATGCGGTAGCGAACTTGAATGAGGTTACAGCCAATAGCCTATTGGCATGTACAACTTTAAATGATATTAAAGATGTCGAGTTGACGGAACAACCCAATCTTTTGGTAAAGCTCGGAGAACAGGCCATTGATTCTTATAAAACAACAGCGCAATTGGCTACTCATGATGACGATAACTGCAACAAGATAACGATTCCTGTATCTCAGAGAGCTGCGGCGTTTGAGTTGGCTTCCTTCAAGGTGGTAGACACAAGTAAAGGAAAGGTGAATGGTGAGTATCCGGAAGTGCCGAATGTCGAGGTTGTTTCCGTGCAGATGCTGAACATTAAACAAAGTGCTAAAGTGGTAGGTGAGTATGGCAACTCTTTTTCTACAGTAAATGATAATATTCTGAAGCTAACCGATGTGAATCCAAATGATCCGAATAAAAAACCTTACGGCACTTATGATAAGATTCGTTTTTATGGTTATGATAATACGGACACGAGCAATCAGACTTCCATGAAAATAATCTATAAGGTCGATGGCGTGGTAATGGATCGTACCTATCCGATCAAGACAAAGCCGGGAAATGAAGTGAAAGTCGTTGGCGGGAATCTTTATAAATTATATGTGACAATAGGTAATGCCTCCGAGGATATTGAATTTGTAATTGAAGATTGGATATCAAATACGGTGAATGTCGGTGATATTTTTGGAGGTAAGTAAACAGGGTAAAATAAATATAACATGAAGAAGTTAAAAGATATAGTATTGACAGGATTTCTGGCGCTCTTGGCTTTTACCGCATGTACGGAAGAGACGTTGATAGATGAGTGGCCAGTGGAGACAGGTATGGTTTCAATCTCTTTCTCTGCCGAGGGAGTGGAGACAAAAGCGATAAATGCCGGTGGTACTTATCAGTACGCTACGGCGGATGAACTTAACATAAACAATATTTTCGTCTCCATCTTCAAGAAGGTGGATAACGAGTGGAAATACTTGACTTCTAAGACCGGAACTTTAGGTGATGGCAGTTTTGTCGGGACACAAAGTTCCGGCTCCTTTAAATTGACTGGTTTAACCTTACCGCTTAATACGGAGTTGAAGGTGGTAGCTATTGCGAATCCGTTGGCAGACAAGGTTGCATCTTATGCGAAAATGGACTATGTGACTTTATGTGAAGAATCCGTATCATATCCATCTGATTTAGGAGGAAATGGTTTTTATACATTCAATCCTAAGACTTTAATAAAGGTAGGAGAGGAGAATATGACATTTACGTTAACAAAAGGATTGGTTTCGGGAGGTAAGACCGTTAGCCTAAAACAACTGGCGGCAAAGGTTGAGTTGGATTTAAAAGTGGATTTGACGAATGCGGAAGCTCCTGTGACTACGGGGGAGTGGGCATTTAATTGGGTAAGTTTCAAAATCGTGAATGTAAATACAGCGTCAAAATTGGTTATTCCTGTGAACCCGTTGAATGACCAATTGAAGTTACTTAGTAGAGATGAGGTGAGTATCAATCAGTCAGTCACTGAGGTTAAAATCCCTTTTTATACGTATGAAAGAGCTAAAGTGACTGAGACAGATTTGAATAAAGCTTTATCCGTGGAAATTTTAGGAACTTTCACGGCTCCCAAAGAAAGTATTGATTATAAATATTCCATCCCAATCAATCCCGAATACAAGGCTGGTGAATCTACGGATGGTTTAATCCACGGTAATTATTATCGGGTAACTGGAACTTTGAAACGTTCGGTGGGTGAGTTTAAGATATGGGTGGCTCCTTGGGTACCTAAACGGGTTGAGGCAAACTTTAATTAAATAGAAAATTATGAAAACGATGAAATATATATATACTTTATTATTGGGCTTACTAATAACGGGACTAAGTTCTTGTATGGAAGAGAAGATCGGTGGTGGAGATCAAGAAGTGGAGGGTTTACGCCTGTCTTTGAGTATTGCCGCTAGCGATGTGATCTCACCATTAACGAAAGCTTCGGCTACTGATGCCAATGCTATTAATGATTTGAATATCTTAGTATATAATAAGGATGATAATTCATTAGTTAAAGATTTGTATTTAACAAATAGCGAGTTGAAAGGTCTCTCAGTGGAGAATGACTCCGAGGTGAATGCTATTGATTATGATGTAGCTTTACAAAATGGCTCTTATCGTTTGCGAGTGATCGCAAATGTGGGATCTTTAAGTAATAAATCGTTCGATGAGATCGATCGTTTATCTTATGCTGTTACATCGACAAATCTACCTCAAATGGTAATGAGTGCATCATCAGATAATGTATCTGTTAGCGCAGGAAAAGGTTCTGCCGTTCTTTCATTAAAGCGTATTTACGCTATGATATCCGTATCCGTGAATACTTCAGGATTGAAAGATCGTACGATCAAGCCCCTAAAAGTATCTTTGCATCAAGTACCGACTACTGGTAAATTGTTTATGGACAACTTAATCCCGGCAAATCCGTCACCTTCAGATTATATAACGGAGGCTGATATGATCGAATTTTCCAATCCGGTAGAAAATATAAGTACAATGAAAGATAATGGTGTTTTCTTTATGTATGAGAATCTGCAACCGAATGGTGTGTGCTTACAAGAAAACGGACAGTATGTAGAGGCTTACAAAACTCCGGCAAGCTTAGGTACCACCCCAATAAAGGATGTCGCCACTGTGGAGGCAGATAAGACTTGTTCTTATATTCGCGTGGAAGCGGAGTATTCAGAAGCCGGTGCTAGTGGGAAGATTGTCTATCGCTTTTTCTTAGGAGATGATGCTTTTACGAATTTTGCGGTAGAGCGAAACGCTCATTATAACGTAACGCTTAATCTAACTGGTAAGGGCGGGGTTGACGAGGCTTCTTGGCGTGTGACGAAAGATTTTGACTGGGATTTTACGGTGGATGATATTTATATCGGATATCGGGTAGGCTCTAAAAGTGATATCCAAGTGAAGTTACCGACAGATCATAGATGGTTTGATGATTGTACATGGACTATAAAAGGCTCAAGTAACACTGATTTTAAAATTGGTGCGTATAATAAAAGCACGAATACGATTCAAGTTACCACAAAAAACACGAATATTAGTAGTAAGGATCACATAACTAATACCGTGAAGATTACGGCTACAGGGAAAGATGGGAAATCAGTCTCTAAAACTGTAACTGTCAATCAAGTTATCCGTTTGGTCGATCCGATTGCTTTCTATAAGCAATGGGCCAACACGGATCTTGTCAAAGTTAAGGTTCGCGAATTTAATAAAGGGAAGAAAAAGTATGAGGTATTGAATTCTATTGGTCCTTGGACAGCTACTATTGCCGCAGGGGATTGGTTTACGCTATCGACAGATGACGGACAGTCTGTTGTCGGAACATCGAAGTCTGTTACAGGTACTGGAGGTGATATTATTTTTAATTATAAACCGAATAGCACGACGAAAGGGGCTGGTTATAATCGTTATGGAGCTATTAAAGTAACTTATCATAACAATCGTTGTGAGCATATGATTTATTTACGGCAAGGATATGCGGATACGCAGTTGTTGGATGAGGGGGCAACTTGGTCTTTATTCAATTGTTCGGGATATAATGTGGTAACGAAGTATCCGACCCAGTCGGGTGTATTCTACCAAGGTAGTAGAGGTGACATTTTTTATGAGCCTTGGAAAGCTGTTTATGGACAAAAGCATTCGGGGTGGAAGCCGATTACCCAAAAAGATATGCTCAATAAATATAGTGGGCAGTGGAATCGAAAGCAAGGGGTATGTCCCAAAGGGTATATAGTGGCAAGTAGAGACGATTATGAACAAATTAAGAAAAAAGCGGAAGATGAGACTTTATTTACCTATTCTGGATATGTATATGACGATAGTTGCCCGATCGAGGATACACCTCATGGTTGGTATTGGGATACGGATGGGAATGCCAAAATAGAAGATAATTCAAATTCTAATCCGGCGAAAGGTACATTAATGGTGCGCAAGGATGGTGATCCTATAAACATATTCTTTTCTTATGGAAAAGGGGTGATGACGAAACATGGGGATTTTCCGGAGGATACGGGGATTGATGAGATTGGTGTAGGCGTATTAAATCATGAAAATGGAATATTACAGTACCCTACAGATACAAATAATCATAGATATGGAGCTTTCTATTGGTCTGGAACTCCAAAAAGTGGAGATAAATCAACCAATCAGTATTTTATAGATATGTGGTATTCTTTAAAGCAGAATGTGCCCCTTAATGTGGGAGAATATAATTTGAATTATGGAATGTTTGTACGGTGTGTGAAAGAGTAAAAAATAAAAAACTATTCTTTAATATATATCTAGTTGTAGAGACGCAGCATGCTGCGTCTCTCTCTATTTAACTGAAATCAATCTGACACTTTGTATCCTTAACTCCCGGAGAATCCCTTTTTTCGTCCCAACCTACGGCTTGTTTCCAAATACGTAAGAAAAAAACAGTAATTGCTTAGTATATACGTAGATGCTGAAAAATGCCCTTTCATCCTAGCTAAATTAGTTCATCGTAATTCATATTAAGTAGGGTGAAAAGGAGAAAAACAAGGCTTACGATTGGGATGTAACAGTGCAAGAATGCCCATTCGCAACCGCTTATAACCCTATTCGCGACTGCTTACGATGTCCAACAGCACGGTTGGTGTTGCCCAACGCCACCGTATGTGTAGGCTTTTGCCTCCTAATGTGCGTTGAAAACCGTCCTTTTTTATCCTAAAGCATGAATAAATCGGCGCTCCATGTCTTTATTGTGTGGCTTTCGTTAAAAGGGAATGCCACGATATGCGTCTTATATTGATCAAAAGGATCAGATAATGTCCGCTTGGCTAACAGGTTGATCTTTGATACTAAAGTGATATGAATGGCTTATTTTATCTAAACGAGATTTTTTATTCGGAAAATAGTCCTTACCTTTACGACATAGATACGTTTTCTGAACTTCAGCCTTCCCGAGTTCCCTTCATGGCGAACGGACGTGGTTCTGGCAAACGAGCAAACAGGTAAGACTTTTAGGCGGATCCGGCTGTGATCGCCCAATCTACGGGGTTTTCCTTGGAGGAGGTGAATGACCTTGAGAACCTTATCCGCAAGGAGGAGATTAAGAATTAGAAGTGGATGATGCGGATTGATGGTGTTAATAGAATCCGAGTCTGATAAATACAGTATGACTGATAAGGGGCAGGCTTACACAAGTCTGCCCCTTGCTGTCTTTATAAAGTGTCGGTGTTCCTATCACCTTCTTTGAAATGAATAGGTGTTCTTATCAATCAAGGATAGTTGGTAGGTTTACCCTTTAAAGTTGAAACTCACACCTATCGTGCTAAGAAATGTTATAATCTATTTTTGTGATGCAAATTAAAAGTGAAAGGGATGAATAGGAGAGAACTCGTGAAAACATTGGCTGATAAATTGTCGGTTACGCAAGCGGAGGCGATGCGCTTTGTTCAAGCTTGGGAAGAGACTACGACAGAGGCTTTGGAAAGTGATGGTTCTTTGATGCTATTGGGCTTTGGAACGCTCTCCGCTTGGGAACAAACCGAACGGATCGGCAGAAATCCTAAGAATGGGGTGGCTTATATGATAAGAGCTCGTAAAAGCGTGAAGTTTAAGCCCGGTAAATTATTACTTAAACAGTTGAATGCGAGCTCGTCGAAGTGAAGGCATTCACGTATGTATAATAAAAACGAAAAAATATTCGATATGAAGAGAATTCTTTTCCTAGTCCTGCTCTTGGTAGCTACGACAGGCGTTTACGGCCAGAAGTTCGCGGTGAAGTCGAACTTGCTCTATGATGCGACTGCTACGATCAACTTGGGCATAGAGGTTGGCTTGGCGAAAAAGTGGTCGCTAGATTTATCCGGTAACTATAATGGATGGAAGTTTGGCGATGAGGCTCGTATGAAACATTGGCTGGTACAACCAGAAGCTCGTTATTGGTTGTGCGAGAAGTTCAATGGACATTTCTTCGGATTGCATGCGCACTATGCGGATTACAATGTTGGAGGTCTGAAGTTCTTGAGCAAGAATATGGAGAATCATCGGTATCAAGGTAATTTGTATGGAGCCGGACTTTCTTATGGCTATCAGTGGTTGTTGAGTGACCGGTGGAGCATGGAAGCCGTGCTGGGTATTGGTTGGGCACATCTGGATTATGATAAATATCCTTGCGCCACTTGCGGAACCGTATTGAAAAGCGATACGAAAGATTATTTCGGGGTTACGAAAGCGGCTATTTCTATTATTTACTTTATTAAATGACCCAAGCGATGAACAAGAAGATAAATGCATATATGATGGCGGCTATGATGGCCGTCGTGTCTCCGGCAATCATGGGACAGACTGCCTCGGATGGGGTTAAAGTGATTTGTAACGACGTGGTACAGAAGGGCGATTCGGTATATATCGATGCCGTGGTGACGGTAAGTGGCGATGCGGTGAAATCCCGTAGCTATTTGGAACTGACCCCCGTCTTGGAATCGGCTTCGCAAAAAGAGGGGCTTCCTTCTATTTTGGTGAACGGACGTATCCGCCAGAAAGTATATAACCGTGAGGTCGCTTTAGATAATTTGAACGACGTACCTCATTATACTATCTTGAAAGCCGGGAAGGAAGATCAAGTGGTAAGTTATAAAACCGCCGTGCCTTTTGAGGATTGGATGAAAGACGCACGTGTCGTGTTAGACCCGAATCTATGCGGTTGTGGTAAGGAAGAGGCCGGTAGTCCGTTATTGATCGCTGACAAGATTCGTCGTCGTCCGGATAAGCGCTATGAGGTTCAGCCTACATTCTCTTATATCACGCCGATGGCAGAGACGGAGAAGCATCGTGCGGAGGTCGGTACGGCTTTCTTAGACTTCCAAGTGGGTAAATATCAGATTCTTCCTGATTTCCGTAATAATGCGGTGGAGTTGGCGAAGATCAATAATACGATCCGTACCGTTACAGAGGATAAGAACGTGAAACCGACAGGTATCGTACTGAAAGGATATGCCTCACCGGAAGGCTCTTACGCTAGTAATAAGAAATTGGCGGATAATCGTGTCAAAGCGTTACGTGACTATATCCGCCAGAAGAATGACTTCAAGGCTGATTTCTTCACGATGAGCTCGGAACCGGAAGATTGGGTCGGTTTTAAGGAAAAGGTAGAGGCCGATCCGAATGTACCGAATCGTAGCGAGGTATTGGCGATTATCGATAGCTCGGATGATCCGGATCGCAAGGAGGCTAAGTTGCGTGCCTTGGGTGGTGGCGCCGCTTTCCGTTATGTGCTGAAAGATATTTTCCCTTCGTTACGTCGCTCGGAATATAAGATTGATTATACGGTACGTGAGTTTACGGTGGATGAGGGGCGTGAGATTATCAAGACTCGTCCGCAACAGCTAAGTTTAGGGGAGATGTTCGCGGTGGCTAACAGCTATGAGATCGGTAGTGACGAATATAATAATGTATTTGATATCGCTGTCCGTATGTTTCCGAATGATCCGGTAGCGAATCTTAACGCCGCGAATATCGCTATGGGCAAGGGTGATTATGCTTCCGCTAAGAACTATTTGGCGAAAGCGGGGAACGCCCCGGAGGCGGTTCATGCGAAAGGAGTGTTAAGTATGTTGACCGGTGATTTGACGGAAGCGGAATCTCTATTGAAGCAGGCTCAGGATATGGGAGTAAAGGCCGCGGCGATAAATTTAGAGGAATTGCGCAAGAAAATAGAGGATAATGCGGTATTTGATAGTTTCAACGCTGTAAAATGATAGCTATTCCTCCCTATGTATAGGGTAGAAGGCACTTAATTTGTAAATGTCATGAAGACAAATATTAATAATAATTTCTTTTATATGGAACAAGCATCAGATGTAGTAGAGTTGGTTCTGCCTCATGAGGTAGATAATCCAAACAATGTCTATCTGTATCTGGAAGGAGATGCTTGGTGCGCATACGAACGTTCAGCCTACTATCTGACTCAGATGGAGGTACCGGTTGTATTAAAGAAAGAAGTGATCCGCAGCGACTATGATGTGGTCTTACTGAAAGCTTTTTTCGCCGTGAATGATATGTATTTGCCGCTTTCTCCCACGGCTGTGCTGAAGTTGGTTGCCGACGATAAGCTACAGTTCCAGATAAGGGATAGGGTAGAAGGTTTTTCCGAATGGAAAGAGAATGAGTTAAAAAAATTATCTGCTTGATAAGGAAGCGAACGCTTCTTATTTAAGCATGTAAAGTTGAGGGGTGTAAGGGTCCTGGAAAGTAGTGATACTTTTCAGGACTATTCTTTTGTATGGGATGCCTCCCTGTAAATGATTACCCGGCAATCCGGGGAGAGAGTGACAGTGAATTGGTCTCCCAAAGCCTCGTTGAGAGTTCCTTGCCACCATGAGGTGAGCTTTCGTCGGCGAATGGGCCAACGGAGTCCTTCCGTACTAATCTCCCCTTCGGGATAAAGAACGAAAATGGAGATTTGTTGTCCCGGATAAGAAGCGAAGGTTGTTGTTTCTAAGATAGGAGTGAAAAGGCCATAGTCGGATAACATCTCCACCCGCTTGAATAAGTGGGCATAGTCCATAAGAAGGGATATATTTCCCAATGTATGATCCTCACGCAATCCGGTAGCTCCTAATATAAGAACTTCTCGATAGCCTTGGGCATGGGCGAAGCGGACGGATTTGGTGAGGTCGTTGATCTCTTGGTCCTCTACATGATGGATTCGGTCTGCGTAGCGTTTGCGCAGGCCGGCGGGTATGCTGTCCAAGTCTCCTACGATAGCGTCCGGATGAATACCCTTTTCATAAAGTGTCTTTACGGCTCCATCACAAGCGATAATCGTTTTCGCTTCCTTTAATAATCTCAAGGGTAACTCAGCGGAAGGAAATCTCCCATTCGCTACGATCACACATCCTCCTTCCAGACTTTCCATATTATCTCCCATAATTCAAAATTCATAATTCAAAACTCTTCCCCTTTCTTCCGCCAATTGTAATAGCCTACTATGGCTAGTGTCGCATAGCAAAAATAGAGTAGCATCGTCGGATACAAGCCCCGAAGGTAATAAAGATATACGGAAACGAGGTTTACGATTACCCAAAAAATCCAATGTTCGATAATTCGCCTTGCCAGCATCCAAGTAGCGACAATGCCTACCGACGTGGTGAACGCATCGCCTACGGGGATGGGAGAGTCCGTGAATTGATGAAGGAGATACCATAAGATGGCGAATACAACGGCCAATGTTCCGATAATCCCCACGAAAAGCGGAAGGCTCAGATGGGTGTATAGGATACGGTCGGAGGGAAGACTGTCGTTTTCCGTGTGTGTCTCATGTTTCTTCCGGGTCCATTGATAGAAACCGTATATGCTGATTCCTACGTAATAGGTTTGCAATCCCATGTCCGCATAGATCTTAGCGGACAGGAAGACAAATACATACACGAGGGAGGTGAGGAATCCCACCACCCACATGGCCTTATGTTGTTTAATCTCTAGAAAGAGATAGAGTAGACCGGTTATTACTCCGAAGTATTCTAGCCAAACCATTTTAGTAATTGAAAATTGAGAATTGATAATTGAAAATTAAGTTAGAATTTGAAGGTGATCCTGGCCATGGCGTTCGTGCCGGCTTGGGTGAAATAACCGTCATCCTTTTTACGTGTGCCGTTTTCGATATACGAGTATACCCATGCGTTGGTCTCGTACTTCTCGTTGAAGAGGTTGTTGATAGTCACGTCTAGGGTTATTTCTTTCATGAACTTAGGCTGGAAGGCGTAACCGATACGTAGGCTATTGATAAAGTAGGGATCGATGGAACGATCCTTGCTGCTTGAATTGTCTATGTATTGGCGGCCTACTATTTGTGAGTTGAAACTCGCGATAAACCCTTTGTAAACGAAATCGAACATGCTGTTCGCTATTAGATTGGGTGAGAAAGCTATATTCGTTGTGCCTAGATCATTGATCTCTTGTCCTCCGGTATCCCAGTTATCCACGTATTCCACGAAATGCTTGATTTTATTTTGGCTGAGGGTTACGTTCGCGTTCCAATTCAGCCAAGAGGTGATTTGTACACCTCCGGTAAGCTCGATACCCATTCGGTAGCTATCCTTTATATTGGAAGTGAGTGCCTCGCCGATCTCGCTGATCTTGCCGGTCAGGATCAATTGGTTGTTGTAATCCATGAAATAGAGATTGGCTCCAACCCGGAAACGGTCGTTACCAAAACTATAACCGGCCTCGTAATCATATAAGGTCTCGTGGGTAGGACGTTCTTCGGGGCCTGCCTCCGTGAAATTGTCACGGTTCGGTTCCCGATTTGCGACGGAGAAAGAGACGAATGCGTTATGGCCGTTATTATGGAAGTTTATACCGGCTTTCGGGTTGAAGAAGTTCCAGTTCTTATGAATGTCCAGCTCTTCCTCGGCTTTGTCATCGTTTCCCTTAATGGTGTAATGGATCCCACGGTATTGTAAGTCCAGATAGCCGGTGAAAAGAGGGGAAAGACGTTGGGTCAATTTCGCGTATGCGTTGTAGTCTAATTTCTTACCGGTATTGCGGTAATATTCGTAATCCGGTTGTGGCAAGACGTTTGCGCTTTTGGTCCACATTACCCGGCCAAAATGGTCGCCTACATAGTTGTTGACGGCGGTTCCCAGCGTAAGGCGGGTGTTGTCATGTTGATAGTTCGCGCTATAAACGGCTCCATAGAAATAATTGTCGAGCCATTTACGGCGCACAAGGTCCGTCTTTTTTACGGTATTACCCTCCGGATCGATATATTCCGGTAGCTTATAACTGCTGAATTTGGCTTTCGATTTATAATCCTCGTAATATCCGTTACCATCGGTGTAATGAAGGGTCAGGTTCATATTCCAGAAATCTCCGATACGCTGGCTGGCCATTAAATGGTAGTTGTGTTGCCAATAATTATCCGTCTGATTGTTATAAAACTTCTTCACTCCATCTTCCTCATATTCTCCGCATGGATTATAGCTACGATCTGTGTCAAGTAAATAAGACGGAACACCGTTCCATGCTTGATAGGTCTTCTCGCTGTTCCCGAAGGCTTGGAATTTAATCAATGTATTATCGGCATAGAAAGCGGCGGAGGCATAGTAAGAGCTCATACGGGCGGAGGCACGATCGATAAAGCCGTCGCTACGGATATTGGAGTAGCGGGCGTCGAAAGCGAAATGATCGTAAAGTAATCCGGTACCGCCTTTTACCGTATGCTTCAGCGTACCGAAAGAACCTGCTGATACGGAATATTCGCCGTAAGGCTTTAAGGACGGTTTCTCGGTCTGCATGGCGACCGTAGCGCCAAAAGCCGCGGCTCCGTTCGTAGAGGTTCCGGCACCTCGTTGGATCTGGATCGATTCTACCGAGGAGGCTATATCGGCCATATTAGCCCAGAATACGGTATGAGACTCGGAGTCATTAACCGGTACGCCATTGATCGTGATATTGATACGGTTCGCGTCTGTACCCCGGATACGAAAACCGGAGTAACCTATACCTGTTCCGGCATCCGAGGTCATGATAACAGACGGGGATTGGGAGATAAGGAATGGGATACCTTGCCCGTTGTTCCGGCTGCTTAGCTCTTGTTTGGAGATGTCGCTATAAGCTACCGGGGTTTCTTTCCCGACTTTGGTAGCGGTAATAACCACTTCATCTAAAGATACGTCTTTTGAGATTTTCAAGGAGTCGACCGGACTGGGCATTTGTGCCTTGGCGGTTGTAGCCAGTAAGGAGCCGGCCAAGATAACCAATACATTTTTCATCTTTTCATCTTTTTGCTTTAAAACTAAATAGATGAATAGAAAGGATCGGAGAAGCATGAATCCCTACGACAGCATTACCTGTACAGGTTCTATGGGTATGATCTCAGCCCGCTCCTTTCGTGAAGGATTTTGCGAGCACCCCTTCGTATTCGGCAGCAAAGATAGGCATAAAAGTGTTAATAAATATTACTATCAATAGTAAATCGGATTTCTATAGATATTAATTCTGATTACTATGGATAGTAATCCGGTTTGTGTCGTATTAATTTTTTCTGTAAAAAGATGAGGATATTTTGAGAACTCATTGATTTTTTGTATATTTGCGGGCGATTAAGTGAAGTTGAGGAGGGGGCGGGTAGTCCCCTTCTTTTGTTCTTAACAGATATGTGTATGATAGAAAAGAAAGTGGTAAGCCAATTAATAGAGGAAAAACTAGCCTCTTCAAGCAATTATTTAGTAGACGTGGTGATTAAACCGGGAAACCTGATAGTCGTTGAAATTGATAACGATGAAGCGGTAAGCATTGATGATTGCGCCGAGTTGAGCCGGTATTTGGAGGAGCATCTGGATCGTGACGTCGAGGATTATGAGCTGGAGGTTGGCTCCGCCGGCATTACTTCTCCTTTCAAGGTACTTCGCCAATACGTCAAGAACATCGGAAACGAGGTGGAGATGCTGTTGAAAAACGGCTCGAAGCTGACCGGTGTGTTGAAATCTGCCGACGAGAACGGTGTGGTTGTCTCTGTCGAGAAGAAGGTGAAACCGGAAGGCGCTAAGCGGAAGGTGACTGTGGTGGAGGATGAGTCGTATACATTTGATGAAATAAAATATACAAAATACTTAATAAGATTCAAGTAAGATTATGGCCAAGAAAGAGGAAACAATCAGTATGATTGACACCCTTGCGGAGTTCAAGGAGTTGAAGAATATCGATAAAGATACGATGATTAGCGTTTTGGAAGATTCGTTCCGTAACGTGATCGCCAAGATGTTTGGCACGGATGAGAACTATGACGTGATTATCAACCCTGAGAAAGGTGATTTCGAGATCTGGAGAAACCGTACGGTTGTGGCTGATGATGAACTGGAGGATGAGAACTTGCAGCTTACGTTGACGGAGGCCCGTAAAATCGATGCCGACTGTGAGGTGGGCGAGGAAGTGACCGACGAGGTGCATTTCGCAGACTTCGGACGCCGTGCGATCTTAAACTTGCGCCAAACTTTGGCTTCAAAGATACTTGAATTGCAGAAAGACAGCTTGTACGCTAAGTATAAGGATAAAATCGGCCACATCATCGCCGCTGAGGTTTATCAGGTGTGGAAGAAAGAAATCCTGTTGCTGGATGACGATGGTAATGAGTTGCTACTGCCGAAATCCGAGCAAATCCCGACCGATTTCTATCGTAAGGGAGAGACCGTACGTGCGATCGTTCAACGTGTGGATAACTATAATAACAACCCGAAGATCCTTCTTTCCCGTACGGATAAGGTCTTCTTGCAACGGTTGTTTGAGTTGGAGGTTCCGGAGATTAATGACGGCTTGATTACGATTAAGGCTATCGCCCGCATCCCGGGAGAGCGTGCCAAGGTGGCTGTCGAGTCATACGATGACCGTATTGATCCGGTAGGCGCTTGCGTAGGTATGAAAGGCTCTCGTATCCACGGAATCGTTCGCGAGTTGAGAAACGAGAACATTGATGTGATTAATTACACCTCAAATCTCTCTTTGTTTATCCAGCGTGCCTTAAGCCCGGCTAAGATCTCTTCTATCCGTGTGAATGAGGAGGAAAAGAAAGCTGAGGTTTATCTACGTCCGGAGGAGGTTTCTTTAGCGATCGGTAAGGGCGGTCTGAATATTAAGTTGGCTTGTATGTTGACTGAGTATACGATTGACGTATTCCGTGATATCGAAGGAGCGGACGAGGAGGATATCTACTTGGATGAGTTCTCCGACGAGATCGACAGCTGGGTGATCGACGCACTGAAGAATATAGGATGCTATACGGCGAAGAGTGTCCTTGCTATGGACCGCAATGAGATTATTGAACGTGCCGATCTGGAAGAACAGACCGTGGACGATCTTTTAGCTATCTTATCTGCGGAATTTGAAGATGAAGGTAACGAATAAGTATTACGACAAAGTTAGATATGCCTATAAAATTAATTCAAGTACAGAGAAAATTGAACGTGGGAATCAACACGGTGGTTGAGTTCCTGCACCGGAATGGGTTCTCGGTTGAGGATAATCCCAACACGAGAATCAGTGATGAACAGTATGCTTTGCTCGTAAAAGAGTTTGGAAAGGATCTGCCAGAGAAAGATCGTAATTTTGCGGCGGATCGTGTGCGGAAAGAGGTTCCTTCTGTGAAAGAAGAGAAGACCGCGGAAATAAAGACAGTGATACCGGAAGAATTCAGACCTAAGATCGTAATGAAGGGTCATATCGATTTGGATGGTGGACAACATAAAAAACAGCAGGAAGAGCCGAAGGCTAAAGAGGAGCCGAAGGTGAAAGAAGAGCCTAAGGTAAAGGAAGAGCCGAAAGTGAAGGAAGCGCCTGCCGCTCCCGCTGCTCAAGCTCCTGTTAAACCCGCGCAGCCTGCGCAGGCTCCCACGGAGAAAAAAGAAGAAAAAGTTATAGTAGTGGAAGTGGAAAAAGAAAAAACCGTAGAGAAGCAACCGGTTGTTGCGGAACCTAAGGTGGAAAGTGTGAAACCGGAACAGGAAGTAGAGAAGACCGAGGAAAAGGATGATAATCTTTTCCGTTTGAACTCGGTTAAATTGGAGTCAAAGATCAAGGTAACCGGTAAGATTGACTTGGATGCGCTTAACCAATCGACTCGTCCGAAAAAGAAAACGAAGGAGGAGAAGCGGAAAGAGCGTGATGAGAAGCAAAAGTTTAATAACAATCGGCCGGGTAATAATAGCAACGGTCCGGGCGCTCCTCATAAGAGTCCGAATTCGCCGACTTTGATTAAACCGAACGCTCCTGCTAAACCGGGTGAGGAAGGTGACGCTAAGAAGAAGCGTAAACGTATCAAGAAAGATCGGGTAGACGTGAATAATACGCCGGGTACGAATTATCCGCGCCCGAATCGTGACGATCGTCCGAATAACGACCGTAAGCCTCGCTTGAAGAAGCCGGTGAAAGCGGAAGTTAGTGAAGAGGATGTTCAAAAGCAGATCAAGGAGACTTTGGCTCGCTTGACCAACAAGAATAATAAGAATAATAAGGGGGCTAAATACCGTCGTGATAAACGTGACGCCGCTGTGAAACGTGAGCACGAGTTGATGGAACAGGAAGAACTGGAAAGCAAGGTATTGAAGCTGACCGAGTTCGTTACGGCCAACGACTTGGCGAACATGATGGACGTATCTGTAACGGAGGTTATCGGTACTTGCATGAGCATCGGCCTTATGGTTTCGATCAACCAGCGTCTGGATGCGGAGACGATCAATATCGTGGCTGAGGAGTTCGGTTATAAGACTGAATATGTAAGCGCGGATGTTGTCGAGGCGATCAACGCTGATGAGGAAGATGATAACGAGGAGGATTGGGTAGCCCGTCCGCCTATCGTAACGGTGATGGGACACGTTGACCATGGTAAGACTTCTTTATTGGATAATATCCGTAGCGCGAACGTAATCGCCGGTGAGGCTGGTGGTATCACGCAGCATATCGGAGCATACAACGTGAAGTTGCAGAATGGCCGCCGTATCACGTTCTTGGATACTCCGGGTCATGAGGCGTTTACCGCTATGCGTGCCCGTGGCGCGAAGGTGACGGATATCGCGATTATTATCGTGGCCGCTGATGATAACGTGATGCCTCAGACGATTGAGGCGATTAATCACGCTTCGGCTGCCGGTGTTCCTATTGTTTTCGCTATTAATAAAATCGATAAGCCACATGCTAATCCTGAGAAGATCAAGGAGGAGTTGGCGAATATGAATTACTTGGTGGAAGACTGGGGGGGTAAGTACCAGAGTCAAGAGATCTCCGCTAAGAAAGGTATCGGTGTCGAGGAGTTGTTGGAGAAGGTACTGTTGGAGGCCGACCTGTTGGATTTGAAAGCGAATCCGAAAAAACGTGCGGTTGGTTCTATCATCGAGTCTTCTTTGGACAAGGGACGTGGCTATGTATCTACCATATTGGTGGAGAACGGTACGTTGAAGATGGGAGATATCGTTTTGGCGGGAACTCATCAAGGACGTATCAAGGCGATGTTCAACGAGCGTAATCAACGGGTGGAGAAGGCTGGTCCTTCCGAGCCGGTATTGATCCTCGGTTTGAACGGTGCTCCTCAGGCCGGTGATACATTTAATGTATTGGAGACTGAGCAAGAGGCGCGTGAGATCGCTAATCGTCGTGAGCAATTGCAGCGTGAGTTAGGTCTTCGTACGCAGAAGATGCTTACCTTGGATGATATCGGACGTCGTATCGCCGTAGGTAATTTCCAAGAGTTGAACGTGATCGTGAAGGGTGACGTGGATGGTTCCGTAGAGGCATTGTCCGACTCCTTGATCCGTTTGTCTACAGAGGAGATTCAGGTGAACGTAATTCACAAGGCGGTTGGCCAGATTTCCGAGTCGGATGTGGTTTTGGCGGCGGCTTCGAACGCTATCATTATCGGATTCCAAGTTCGTCCGTCTTTGCAAGCGCGTAGAAACGCCGAGAAGGAAGGTGTAGAGATCCGTTTGTACTCTATCATCTACGATGCGATCGAGGAGGTGAAGAGCGCTATGGAAGGCATGCTTTCTCCGGAGATCAAGGAGGAGATTACCGCTTATGTGGAAGTTCAGCAGGTATTCAAGATCACCAAGGTCGGTACGGTTGCCGGATGTATGGTTAAGGAAGGCAAGATCAAACGTACGAACAAGATCCGCTTGATACGTGACGGTATCGTTATCTATGCCGGCGAGCTAGGCTCTTTGAAACGTTTCAAGGACGATGCGAAAGAGGTCGTGGCTGGCTTGGATTGCGGTTTGAATATTACGAACTTCAACGATATCCAAGTGGGCGATATGATCGAGGCTTACGAAGAGACAGAAATTAAGAAGACGTTATAACGATGAACTGGTTGGACATTACATTGCTATGTCTGGCAGGGATAGGATTTGTGAAAGGCCTGTTTGATGGAATCATCAAACAGGTTGTTTCGCTTATAGCCCTAGTGATCGCGATCTTTTTCTGCGGGAAAGCGGCGGCTTGGCTGAAAGGATATATCTTGGCGTTGGGTTGGTTTCCGGAAGAAGGGGTTACGATCTTGAGTTATATAGCGGGTTTTATCTTGATTATGGGGGTATTTATCCTAGCGGGTGAACTGGTTACCAAGGTGGTAGGGGCGACACCGTTGAGCGTTATCAACCATTTGTTTGGTGGTTTTTTCGGGTTGCTGGTCGTTTTGGTCTTTACCAGTTTGCTGTTGAACGCACTGGAGTTCGTGGATCGTGGATCAGTCTTGATTCATCGCCAATCAAAGATAGAATCTCGTTTTTATTATAGCGTGAAGCAAATAGTACCAACAATTTTCCCACATAATTTGTTTTCATTAGGAGAATGAAGGGCTTTTATCAATGGTTAATTTTTAATTATGCAGGATTCAAATCATATAATTAATGAGGTAACGAGCGGAGATTATAAATACGGCTTCGTTACCGATATTGATACGGAGGTGATCCATCGTGGATTAGACGAGGAGACAGTCCGTATTATCTCTGCCAAGAAGAACGAGCCGGAATGGTTACTCGAGTTCCGTTTGAAGGCTTTTCGCCATTGGCAGACGTTGGAGATGCCTACATGGCCTCACTTGAATATCCCGCCGATCGATTATCAGGACATTATCTATTATGCCGCCCCTAAGAAAAAAGAGGGACCGAAGAGCTTGGATGAGGTAGATCCTGAGTTGTTGAAAACATTCGATAAACTGGGTATTCCTTTGGAAGAACAGAAGCATTTAAGCGGAATGGCGGTAGATGCCGTGATGGATAGTGTTTCCGTGAAGACTACTTTCAAGGAGAATCTCGCAGAGAAGGGGATTATTTTCTGTTCGTTCAGCGAGGCTGTACAACATCATCCGGACTTGGTGCAGAAGTATTTGGGCAGCGTGGTTGGTTATCGTGATAATTTCTTCGCCGCCTTGAATTCGGCCGTGTTCTCGGACGGTTCGTTTGTTTATATACCGAAGGGCGTACGTTGCCCGATGGAGCTGAGTACGTATTTCCGTATCAATGCCGCTAATACCGGACAGTTCGAGCGTACCTTGATTGTCGCTGACGATGAGGCGTATGTAAGTTATCTGGAAGGATGTACGGCGCCGATGCGTGACGAGAACCAATTGCATGCCGCTATCGTGGAGATCGTGGCGAACGAGCGTGCTGAGGTGAAGTATTCTACCGTACAGAACTGGTATCCGGGTGATAAGGAAGGTAAAGGCGGTATCTATAACTTCGTGACGAAACGAGGTTTGTGCAAAGGTGAGGGTAGCAAGATCTCTTGGACGCAAGTAGAGACCGGTTCGGCGATCACTTGGAAATATCCGAGCTGTATCTTGGCGGGTGATAACTCGGTAGGTGAGTTTTACTCGGTTGCCGTGACCAATAATTACCAACAGGCCGATACGGGTACGAAGATGATCCATCTGGGTAAGAATACGAAAAGTACGATCGTATCCAAGGGTATCTCTGCCGGTCATAGCCAGAATAGCTATCGGGGATTGGTAAAGGTGTCCGCCCGTGCGGAAGGCGCCCGTAACCATAGCCAATGCGATAGTTTGTTACTAAGCTCTACTTGTGGAGCTCATACGTTCCCTTACGCTGATATTCAGAATGAGACGGCGATCGTGGAGCATGAGGCTACGACGAGTAAGATCAGCGAGGAGCAATTGTTCTACTGCCAGCAACGGGGTATCTCGGTAGAAGAGGCTGTCGGTTTGATCGTGAATGGATATGCCCGTGAGGTAATGAATAAGTTACCGATGGAGTTCGCCGTCGAGGCTCAGAAATTACTAACGATCTCGCTGGAAGGCAGCGTAGGATAGAATAATTTTCAATTTTCAACTTTCAATTTTCAATTAGAAAAGATGTTAGAGGTTAAGAATTTACATGCCAACGTAAATGGCAAAGAGATATTGAAAGGTATCAACCTGTCGGTGAAAGCGGGTGAGGTACATGCTATCATGGGACCGAACGGTTCCGGAAAAAGTACGTTAAGTAGTGTATTGGTAGGTAATCCCGCTTTTGAGGTAACGGAAGGAGAGGTTATCTTCAACGGTAAGAATCTGCTGGATCTTTCTCCCGAGGATCGTAGCCGTGAGGGTATTTTCTTGAGCTTCCAATATCCGGTCGAGATCCCGGGAGTTAGTATGGTGAACTTTATGCGTGCGGCGTTGAACGAGCACCGTAAATATAACGGTCTGGAACCGGTTTCGGCTACGGACTTCTTGAAATTGATGCGTGAGAAACGTGCGATCGTCGAGCTGGATAATAAACTGGCCAGCCGTAGCGTGAACGAAGGTTTCTCCGGTGGAGAGAAAAAGCGGAACGAGATCTTCCAGATGGCGATGCTGGAGCCGAAATTGGCGATCTTGGATGAGACGGATAGTGGTTTGGATATCGATGCCTTGCGTATCGTAGCGCATGGCGTGAACCAGTTGAGGACTCCGGAGAATGCCGCTATCGTAATCACGCACTATCAGCGTCTGCTGGATTACATCAAGCCGGATGTGGTTCATGTGCTTTACAAAGGCCGTATCGTGAAGACCGCCGGTCCGGAATTGGCCTTGGAACTGGAAGAGAAAGGTTACGACTGGATCAAGAAAGAGATGGGAGATGAGTAATATGAAGGCCGAGCAACAATATATCGATCTTTTCGCCCAATGTGAGGATCTGGTATGTCGTCATAGTACGCCGGTGATGAATGCCCTTAGGGCTGATGCCTTGGCGAACTTTGAGCGACTCGGATTCCCCTCCGCGAGAAGCGAGGATTATAAATATACGGATGTAGCCCAAGCGTTCGCTCCGGATTACGGTTTGAATATCAACCGGGTCGCTATCCCGGTGAATCCTTATGACGTGTTCCGTTGTGACGTGCCGAACCTGAGCACATCGTTATACTTTGTCGTGAACGATACGTTTTACGATAAGGAATTGCCAAAAGCGCATTTGCCGGAAGGCGTGTATGCTGGAGGGTTGAAGGCTTTTACGGAGCAATATCCGGAGATCGCTTCCAAGTATTACGGAAAGGCGGCGCCGAGTAGCAAGGATGGTATTATCGCGTTGAATACGATGTTAGCCCAAGATGGTTTCGTGGTGTATGTACCGAAAAATGTCGTGGTTGAGCGTCCTATCCAATTAGTGAATATATTCCGTAATGATGTGGATACGATGGCGAACCGTCGTGTTCTGGTGATTATGGAACCTCATTCGGAGGCGAAGCTATTGGTTTGCGATCATAGTATCGATGACGTGAAATTCTTGGCGACTCAAGTGGTTGAGATTTTCGCGGAGGAAGGTGCTCGCTTTGATTATTATGATTTGGAAGAAAGCAGCGAGTCTACGACCCGTTTCTCTTCCGTACACGTAAAGCAGGCGGCCTCGACCAATGTCTTGGTAAACGGCATTACGTTGACGAATGGCTTGACTCGCAACAATTATTATGTGGAACTGAATGGCGAGTATGCCGAGTCTACCTTATGCGGTATGTCCGTTCTGGACAAGGAGCAACAGATGGATACCTATAGCCATATTACCCATGCGGTCCCGAATTGTACCAGCAACGAGTTGTTCAAGAACGTACTGAATGATCATGCCGTAGGTGTCTTCAGTGGACGTATCTTGGTGAAAGAGGATGCCCAGAAGACTGCCGCTTACCAGACGAACCGTAATCTGTGTGCTACCCGTGAGGCACGTATGTATAGCAAGCCGCAACTGGAGATTTATGCGGATGATGTAAAATGCTCGCACGGTATGACGACCGGTCAGTTAGATGAGAACGCTTTGTTCTATATGCAAAGCCGCGGTATCCCGCGTGACGAGGCCCGTATGTTATTGAGCGTGGCTTTCACTTCCGACGTGATCGACCATGTACGCTTGGAGGCGTTGAAAGACCGTTTGCATAAACTGGTAGAGAAACGTTTCCGCGGTGAGCTGGCTAAATGCGCCGGTTGCCGGATTTGTAAATAATCGCGAATAAGAAGAAAACAGTAATCAGACATGGATTATCCCGACGATTATGTAGGGAACCATGTCTGATTTTTCGTATCTTTGGCAGTGACAAATTAAAACCTCCAACTTATGCAATTAACACACATCGCTTTGTGGACGAATCATCTGGAACGTTTACGGGATTTCTATGTAAAGTATTTCAACGGTAAGAGTAATGAGAAATATGTGAATCCAAAGAAAGGGTTCGCCTCTTATTTCGTCTCTTTCGAGAGTGGCCCCGCTTTGGAGATCATGCAACGGCAAGATATTACTGAGGCTTACGACAAGGATCATATCGGCTTGGCTCATCTGGCTTTTCATGCGGATACGAAGGAGCAAGTGGATCAAATGATCGAACGTTTCCGGATGGATGGATACACGATCGCCGGTGAGACCCGCACTTCCGGGGATGGTTACTATGAGGGTGTAATCCGAGATCCTGACGGAAATATAGTAGAGATCGTCGTGGGCGGGGAGCCGGAGATACAAGTAGCTTTATTTCCTCCTTATGAGTTACTGCTGGAAGCCGATCCGGATCGGGAGAAAGTAGAGGCTTACCTAAAGGATTCGGATTGCTTTATCGCTACGGTACGAAATTCCGTTGCCGGCGTGATCGTGGTTCGCAAGGAGGAGGGTGGCAAGGCGGAGATCATGAACCTTGCCGTGGCGGATATCTTCCGTCGGCGAGGAATCGCCCGGAAACTATTACGGCATGTATCTAATAAATGGGCTCCGGCCCAAGGTGTCGAGCTTTTGCGTATTTGCACCGGAACCTCAGCCGCCGGCCCGATGATGCTTTATCAACAGGAAGGCTTTGACTTGGTAGCCGTAGATCGCGATTATTTCGTACGGAACTATGCCGAGCCTATCTGGGAGAACGGCATTCAATGCAGGCATCAATTGATTCTTGAAAAGCGATTAAAATAGTATATATGAAAAGAAAATCGGGAGGTTTAAGGCCTCCCGATTTAATTATTAGTAATCTATGAATAGGTCCTCGAATGAAAAATCATCGGGGCTAATGGCATCACATTTCCAGTACGAAGATCCCTTTCGGTGCCAAGGATAATTCGTCTCCCAATGGAATCTCCTTTCCGGTTAATATCTCTTTTCCGGAGGTTTTACCTCGCAATACTTCCGCATAGCGGGCCAACGGGAGGTTCACCTCCTTGTCGCTGCCATTCATCAAGATCAATACGCTCCGGCCATCCAGACTGCGCTCGTAAACATAGACACCTTGGTTCACCATGAAATGTTTCATCTTGCCCTTAGCGATGATATCGTTGCCCTTGCGCCATTTCAATAAAGTCCGGAGGAAATTCCATGCGTCATTTTGCACCTCGCTGCGACCGGATGCCTCGAATTGATTCACCTTGTCGCCGGGCCAGCCACCGGGAACATCCAAGCGGATATATCCGTCTCCCTTCTCCTTGGTGCCGTTCATTAACAACTCCTGCCCGTAATAGAGCTGGGGAATACCGGGGATCGTCAACAAGAATGTCACCCCTTGCTTGAACGCGTACAAATCATCGACAGACTTAGGCATGGAGGGAAGAAAACGATCCGTATCATGGTTCTCCAAGAAACGCAATACGTTATAGATATCGGGATATACATAATCATAACACATATGCTCGAAGATCGTATGCAAGCCTCCGGAATACCCAGTCTCCTCATGGAACGCCTTGCTCGCGATACCCATCAAGCGGAAATCCATTACCGATTTCAGCTCGGTATCCTGTCCGAAGTTCAACCGGCTGCCTTTCTGCCAATAAGCGGAACCGATCGTGTAGTTCATCCACGCCTCGCCTACGATGTTATACTCCGGATACTCGTTCATGACCTCCGTACACCAATTCCGCATCATGTCCACGTCGGCATACGGATACGTATCTTGACGGATACCATCCACGCCGCAATACTCGATCCACCAGATAGAGTTCTGGATAAGGTATTTGGCTACATGTGGGTTCTTTTGGTTCAAGTCCGGCATGCTCGGGACAAACCAGCCGTTCAGCATCGTCTCCTTATCATAATCCGAGACGTAAGGATCGAAATAAGCCTCTTTATCGTGGTTGGTCTGCACGTAGTTATCGAGATTATTAAACCAGTCGTGGCTAGGGATATCTTTCATCCAAGGATGATCGCTCCCACAATGGTTGAAGATCATATCCATTACGACACGCATGCCCCGCTCGTGTGTCTTCTCGATCAAGCGGACGTAATCCTCGTTCGTGCCGAAGCGTGGGTCTACCCGATAATAATCCGTCGTGGCATATCCATGATAAGAGCCTCCCTCCATGTCATTCTCCAATACCGGGTTCAGCCAGATAGCGGTAACGCCCAGATCCTCGATATAATCCAAATGCTGTTCGATACCGGCCAAGTCGCCTCCGTGACGGGCGTTCGGGCTGTTACGGTCTACCTTATAAGCGGTACGCATCGGGATTTGATCGTTCGAGGGATCTCCGTTCGCAAAACGATCTGGCATGATGAGATAAAGCACGTCGGAAGAGTCAAACCCCTTGATCCGATCGGCGTTCGGTTTACGGGCCTTCAACTCATACGAGTAATTGAAACTCTTTTTGTCCTTCGTGAACGTGATATCAAACCTGCCGGGCTTGGCCTTTTCCACGTCCAGATAGATCAATAGGTAATTCGGGCTTTCCAACGCTACCGAGCTTTTCAACTGTACGCCGGGATATTTCACGCTAGGGAGATATCCGGCGATATCCTTACCATACACCATCAGCTGGAGTTCCGGATTCTTCATACCGCTCCACCAGAAGGCCGGCTCGATTTTAAGGTTATCGGCTGAAAGCGTACTGGAAGCGAAAAGGGCCAGTAAAAGGCTCAAGAATAAATGTCTGTTCATGATATATGTTTATTGATTTATATGACAAGGTTGTACATACGCGAAGATAGAAGGATTCCATTGATAATAACACGTTTCCGCCCAGCGAAAAGAGAATAAAAATCACGCGAACGTTTGCGAACCCTCGTAAATTAAGACTATCTTTACTGCCTAAATCTAATCAACTAATTCAAATGATAAAAAGTCTAATTGTATCCATGCTTCTGACAGGTTGCGTTTCCTCCCTGTCCGCACAACAAAGTTTTTGGAAAGAAGATTTCTCTGCCGGGAAATTACCCGACGGCTGGATGATTGTCGATTCGACGAAATCGGCAAAGTGTGAATGGATTGTTACCGATCAGCCTTATCCCGGTTCTTTCCAGTTTGAGCAACAAGCGCCTCCCATCGCCTCTACGAGTCGTGGCTATCATATGCAATTCCGGCCGGGCGTAGTCACCGGGGAGGAGATCACGAAGTGGAATCAACGGGAGGAATACCCGAACGGCTATTTCCAGACCAGCGCTATCGATTGTGCGGGAAAGAACGATGTGGTATTGAAATTCCAGCACTTGTTTCGTTGGAATAATTGGTTCACCGGAAAACGTGCCGGCCTTTGGGTTGGCGTCAGCAACGACGGGGTGAATTGGAAAGAGTATAACGTGATGGATAAGATCCCCGCCGCTACCCAGCTTCACGCCCCGGTGAATGAGGAGATTAACATCAGCGAGGTAGCCGCGAACCAGAAAACCGTCTACTTGCGTTTCTTCTGGCGGGATATCTTCTCTTGGTATTGGATGGTCGATGATATTGAGCTGACAGAGCCTTTCGCACATGATTTGGCTTTGGAGAAAGTGACCTCACACCAAGAAACCGGGAATACGTTCACGAAGGAAGACGTGTTGAAAGTGAAGCTGAAGAACGTTGGTTCCCAGCCCGTAGACGAGGATTTCACGGTAACCGCCTCCTTGAACAACGGTCAGAAACTAACCGCCACGGTAACCGCCTCCGGGCATCCGATCGCTAAACAAGAGGAATATGAGGTAGCTTTCCCCGCTACCGACCTAACCCAGATGGGCTCCTATAAAATAGAGTTCGCTATCCAATACCCGAAGGATGAGCGTTCGTCAAACAACGTATTAAAAGCGAACCTGTTCGCCGCCCGTATGAACTTGGGTAAGTTGACGAAGTTCAATAAGATCAGCAACACGGAATATGAGTTCGTCTCCGGGTACGCTAAGGTTAAGTTGATGTTTTACCGGGATGATATCTTCCGTATCTGGTTGGCACCGGATGGGGAATATACCAATCCGGCGGCAAACTCGATCGTTGTGGATTATGGGGTAAAGAACCCGAGAGTCTCCATGGCCGACAACGGCAGCTATTATAAGTTCACGACTCCCCTATGTGTCGTACGTGTCTATAAGAACCCTATTCGTTTCGCCATGTATGACAAGAATAACCGTGCCGTGATCTACGAGGAGGCCGAACCACTTGCCTTCGGACTGAAAACGACCCAAACGATGCGCCGTAGCGGTGATGAGGATTTCTATGGTTGCGGTATGCAACAAGGTAATTTCTCATACGCTGGGAAGGAAGCGGATATCGAGGTGACCGGTTGGGATGAAGATCAATCCTCTAACCCAGCTCCCTTCTATATGTCCACGAAAGGATATGGCGTATTCCGCAATACGTTTGCCCCGGGCCATTATGCCTTCAACGGCACGGAGATGCTGGACAAGAGCTATGATGATGGCTTTAAGCTGATGGGCTTCACCAGTCAGTTGACGCATAACGAGAATCGCTTTGACGCGTTCTACTTCTACGGCCCTTCCTTGAAAGACCTATTGAACGACTATACGGATATCACCGGAAAACCTTTTATGCCGGCGATGTGGATGCTTACGATGGGAGACGCCGACTGCTATAACAAAGGGGAACAGCGCACCGGATGGCCTCAATCCACCCCGGACGTAATCAGCCAAGTTGCTGATAAATATGTGGAATATGATATGCCCCGTGGCTGGATCTTGCCGAACGATGGCTATGGTTGCGGCTATGTGAAATTGGATTCTGTTGTGACGGAATTAGGTAAACGAGGTTTCCATACGGGCTTGTGGACAGAGAATGGTGTGGATAAGATTGCCTACGAGGTTGGTAAATGTGGTACCCGCCTGTGTAAATTGGATGTGGCTTGGGTTGGAGAAGGCTATGAGTTTGCCTTGAATGGCTGTAAATCCGCATTCGAGGGGATCGAGAGCAATACGAACGAACGAGGCTTCGTATGGGCTGTTTGCGGTTGGGCCGGAACTCAGCGGTATTCTACAGTATGGAGCGGTGACCAAGTGAGCAACTGGGATTATATCCGTTACCATATCCCGACGATCACGGGTGCCGGCCTTTCCGCCATGAACGCCGCTACTAGCGATGTGGACGGTATCTTCGGCGGTTCTCCGAAAACCTATACCCGCGACTTGCAATGGAAGGTCTTCACCCCGATCTTTATGACCATGAGCGGCTGGGCGGATGCCGACCGTCAGCCTTGGGTATATGGGCATCCGTACACGGATATCAACCGTAAATTCCTAAAGCTGAAGATGCGTCTGAACCCGTACGCCTATACCTATTGCCATGAGGCGCATACGACCGGTGTACCGATGGCTCGTGCGATGGTACTGGAATTCCCGGATGACGTGGTTACCCGTGATACGACCACCCAATATCAATTTATGAGTGGCGAGTGGATGATGGTTGCCCCTGTATATACCCGTAAGAATGTACGCGATAGTATTTACTTCCCTGCTGGAGAATGGTACGACTATTGGACCGGAAAGACATACGAGGGTGGCAAGTGGTTGGATAAATATGAGGCTAAACTGGATATTTGCCCGGTATTTATCCGTCAAGGCGCCATTATCCCGATGTACCCGGATATGAATTATGTAGGCGAGAAACCTGCGGATGTCTTGACCTTGGACTTATATCCCTATGGAAACACCTCTTTCAATTTATATGAAGACGACGGTCTCACCCGTGATTATAAGAAAGGCGAGTTTGCCTGTACCTTGATCTCTGTTTCCTCCCCAAAAGGTGAGAAAGGCACGATCACCGTGGATATTGCGAAAGCGAAAGGAGATTATAAAGGACGTTACCAAGAGCGTATTTACCTATTGGATGTCCGCTCGGAGTCCAGCCCGTCAAACGTAACCGTAGCCGGGAAGCCGCTATCTGCCATCTCCCCCGAAGCGTTCAATGCCGGACAAGAAGGTTGGTACTTCGATGCCTCGGACCGTATGGGAAGGGTTAAGGTACGGACGAACCGCTTGTCTACGAATCAGGATCAGAAGATTGTAATTGGTTTCTAACACTTCTATTTATTTTAAAGGTATATGAAAACACAATTGACTTTATGTATATCCGGGACATTGCTGCTTATCGGAATGTCCGGTTGCGAAAAAACTCCGGAGCGTCCTATGAATGTTGTGTATATCTTAGCGGATGATTTAGGATATGGAGATGTTGGCTGTTATGGCCAACAGATTATCAAGACTCCCAATATAGACCGGATGGCGAAGGAGGGAATGTTGTTTACGCAGCATTATGCCGGATGTACGGTGAGTGCCCCTTCCCGTTGTTCCTTGATGACCGGATTGCATACGGGACATACGCAAGTCCGGGGAAATCGGGAGATCACGCCCGAAGGCCAACAGCCGATGCGGGAGGATACCTATACGTTGGGTAAATTAATGAAATCGGCCGGTTATACGACCGGTATCTTTGGTAAATGGGGGTTGGGAAATCCGGGCTCTGTCTCCATTCCTAATAAGATGGGCTTCGATGAGTTTTATGGGTATAATTGCCAACGCCAGTCGCATTCCTTCTATCCGGATCATTTATGGCATAATGAGGAGAAGGTTCTTTTTCCTGAAAACGAGAACAATGCTTGCAAGACATATTCACAAGATTTGATTCATGAGCAAGCATTGAAGTTCATCCGGGATCATAAGGAGCAACCGTTCTTTGCGATGCTTACCTATACGCTGCCTCATGCGGAATTGAATCTTCCGCATGATTCTATTTATAAGATGTACGAGAACTCATTCGAGGAGACTCCTTATATTGGTAAGTTTGATAAAGTGTATGGCGGTTATAACACCTCGGAGAAGCCCTTGGCCTCCTTTGCCGCCATGGTCTCCCGGTTGGATAAATACGTGGGGGATGTAATGGCTGAATTGAAAGAGTTGGGTTTGGATAAGAATACGATCGTGATTTTTACCAGCGATAACGGCCCGCATCATGAGGGTGGAGCTGATCCGGACTTTTTCAAGAGCTACGGACCTTTCAGGGGGATCAAACGGGATGTATATGAAGGAGGTATCCGTATACCTATGGTGGCATGGTGCCCGGGTACGATCAAGGCCGGAGCTCAATCGGATCATATAAGCGCATTCTGGGATGTCATGCCTACGTTGGCAGAGCTTACAGGTACGGTTTTGCCCGAGCAGACGGATGGAATCTCTTTCTTACCAACCTTGTTATCAAAGAAAAATCAACAGGCCCATAATTATTTATATTGGGAATTTCACGAGTTGAATGGCCGGGAAGCATTGCGCTCCGGTAAATGGAAACTAATCCGGCAACCGATCGTGGGTGAAACTATATTGGAACTGTATGATTTAAGTAATGATATACATGAGGATACGAATCTAGCGGAGAAGTATCCCGATAAGGTAAAAGAACTAGTATCCTTAATGGACAACGCCCGTACAGAGTCTCCGTACTTTGACTTTGGAAGAGAAAAGTAGGCGTGCGAGTAGAGGATAAAGTGTAGGCGTAATATCTGTTAGGTAATGATAAAAAAGGCTTTCTTTCAGCGAGAAAGCCTTTTTTTTGTATCTTTGGCTCTCGTAATTTTAAGACAAAAAGAAGTAAGACTATGTTAGACGTTCAAGCGATCCGAAAAGACTTTCCGATCTTGGATCATAAGATATACGATAAACCGCTGATATATTTTGATAATGGCGCTACTACCCAGAAACCTCGTCAAGTGGTAGAAAAGATAGAGAATGGATATTATAACGTAAACGCCAATATCCACCGAGGCGTACATTTCTTGAGCCAAGCGGCGACAGAGGCGCATGAGGAGGCTCGCAAAACGGTACAGCATTTCTTGAATGCCCGTTCCTCGAATGAGATTATTTTTACCCGGGGAACTACGGAATCCATCAATCTGATCGCTTCCAGCTTTACGGATGAATGTATGTCGGCAGGGGATGAGGTGATCGTGTCCGTGATGGAGCATCATTCCAATATCGTTCCTTGGCAGATACAAGCGGCCCGGAAAGGTATTACGTTGAAGGTGATCCCGATGAATGAGAAAGGGGAGTTGAATCTGGATGAGTATCGTAAATTATTCTCGGATAAGACTCGTCTGGTTTCCGTGACTCATGTGTCTAACGTCTTGGGTACGGTAAATCCGGTAAAGGCGATGATCGAGATCGCTCATGAACAAGGCGTGCCGGTGTTGGTAGACGGGGCTCAAGCCGTTCCGCATATGAAGGTGGATGTGCAGGACTTGGATGCGGAGTTCTATGTTTTCTCTGGTCATAAGATTTACGGACCGACGGGTATCGGGGTCTTGTATGGCAAAGAGGAGTGGTTGGATAAACTTCCTCCGTATCAGGGAGGAGGCGAGATGATCGCTACGGTCTCGTTCGAGAAGACAACTTTTAATGAGCTTCCTTTTAAGTTTGAGGCGGGAACTCCGGATTATATTGGTAGCACGGCGTTGGCGGAAGCCTTGCGGTATGTAGACCGGATCGGTATAGAGAATATAGCTGCTTATGAGGATGAGCTTTTGCGGTATGCGACCGCTGGATTAAATACGATCGAAGGGATGCGTATTTTCGGACAAGCGGATCATAAAGGAGCGGTGCTTTCTTTTTTGGTGGGTAATATCCATCATTACGATATGGGGATGTTGCTGGATCGTTTGGGAATAGCGGTTCGTACAGGGCATCATTGTGCCCAGCCTTTGATGCATGCCTTAGGGATCGAAGGTACGGTGCGGGCGTCTTTTTCTTTTTATAATACGAAAGAGGAGATCGATACGTTCATCGCAGGTGTGGAACGAGTTCGGAAGATGTTTTGAGTATGATGTATTATATTAAGAAATATCCGTTTTCACTGGCGATTATATTGATCGTTATTTACTTGTCGTTCTTTAAGCCGCCGAAGATGGATGATATCCCTTTATTCCCGGGTGTGGACAAGGTGGTTCATTTCTGTATGTATGGGGGGATGTCGGGTATGCTATGGCTGGAGTTCTTGCGGAATCACCGGAAGTATGAGACGGTATTATGGCATGCTTGGATCGGGGCGGTTTTATGCCCGATCGTTATGAGTGGGATTATTGAGATATTGCAAGAATATTGTACGACGTACCGGGGTGGGGATTGGTTTGATTTCTTGGCGAATACTTGCGGGGTGATCGCCGCTACGGCATTCGCTTGGTTCGTGCTTCGCCCTTGGATTGTGAAGGAGCAAAAATAATGTAAGCTATATATACGATAAATAATAAACTGGGATATGTTATTACCCTATATGGAAACCGGGCGTATAGAGGCCGGTTGTGATGAGGCGGGAAGAGGCTGCTTGGCGGGTGCGGTATTCGCCGCCGCCGTGATTCTTCCGGAAGATTTTAAGAATGAGGATTTAAACGATAGCAAGCAATTAAGCGAGAAGAAACGGTATAAGCTTCGTCCTGTCATCGAACGTGAGGCGATCGCTTGGGCGGTAGGCATCGTCAGTCCGGAAGAGATCGATAAGATTAATATCTTAAAGGCTTCTTTCTTGGCTATGCATCGTGCGATCGAGCAATTGAAAGTACGGCCGGAACATTTATTGATCGATGGAAACCGTTTTACCCCTTATCCCGATATTCCGCATACGACCGTAGTAAAAGGCGACGGCAAATACCTAAGTATCGCCGCCGCCTCTATATTGGCTAAAACCTATCGGGATGATTATATGAATGAATTGGCCTTGGAATACCCCGCTTATCATTGGCTGGACAATAAAGGTTATCCTACCAAGGTCCACAGGGAAGCGATTCGTACCTGTGGGATCACGCCCTATCATCGCAAGACTTTTACGCTCTTACCGGAGCAGCTTACACTCGGTTTTTAATACGTATATAGGCATAACCTTATGCGTATATACGTATGAGGCTATGCCTATATCGGTGTAGGCTTACACGTATATACGTATCGGCTCGTGCCTATATACGTGTGAAAATACCTGTTTTTATTGTTGTTCCTTTGCTCGGTAAGCCATCGCGTATAGACGCATTTGCTTCACCATCGCTACCAACCCGTTGGAACGAGTAGGGGATAAATGCTCTTTTAATCCTACCTTGTCGATAAAGTAAAGATCGGCATCCAGTATCTCCTGCGGGGTATGGCCGGATAGGATATTGATCAAAAGGGATACGATACCTTTTACGATCACGGCGTCGCTTTCTCCTTGGAAAATAATCTTTCCATCCACATAATCCGCTTGGAACCAAACCCGGCTTTGGCAACCCTCGATCAAGTTACTTTCCGTTTTATATTTCTCATCAAGCGGGGGAAGTGAATTTCCCAGATCTATTAATAACGCATATTTGTCCATCCAATCGTCGAAGACTGAGAATTCTTCGATTACATTGTCTTGAAGTTCATTGATTGTCATTTTATCAGTATTTTATCGATTGTATATTACTTCCAGTACGGTTTGACCGGCAGCTTTTAGAGTCTCACGGTCTATATTCTCCATATTATCTTTTTGAGTATGCCAATAACTGGCGAAACCTGTTTTAGACTCAGGGTCGTAGTTAATGATGTCGATACTCGGGATATTACGTCCGCTAATCACATATTGGTGATCGTCTGTGATGGCTCCACCTGCGGCGTTAATGAAATATTTGCCATATCCCAGATCGCGGGCCGCGCTCCATACCATCTCGACGATCGGGGCTGCCGCACGTAAGGATTGTTGCTCCTTGAAAAACGTGGCGTTCTTGCCGCCCACCATATCCAATAAGATTCCGTATTCCGCCGTATAATTGGGGACATGCGGATTTTTTGCCCAGAACTGGGTACCTAGGCACCAGCTATCCGGTGTATAATCGGTTACGAATTCCGGCGTACCATAATCCTCCGCATCGAAGAAAATAATATCGATACCGATACCCGGGACTTTTTGTCCGATTTGGCGGGCGATTTCCAATAAGGCACCTACACCACTACCGCCATCGTCCGCCCCGTCCAATGGAGTTCGGTGCTTGGAAGGATCGGGATCGTGGTCCGAATAGGGACGGCTGTCCCAATGCGCGAATAGTAAAATACGTTTACTATTCTCCGGATCAAACGAGCCTATGATGTTTCTCGCTTCCAGCTTCGTTCCGTCGTAGGCGGTCAGTATCGCTTCCTGTTGGTAGACTTTGGCGCCAAAGCGCTTCAATTCAGATGCTAAGTAATCCCCGCATGCTTTATGAGCCGCCGTGTTAGGTACACGGGGACCAAAAGCGACTTGGTTCGCTACATAGGCGTAAGCGCTGTCTGCGTTGAAATCGGGAACAGCTGAGGCGATCGGTTGTTTTTTGATCTCCGGCATATTACCTGTCTCTTTGGTTCCTTTGGCTCCACATGATAAAAGAGCAAAACTCAATAACGCAAAAAATAATCTGATCATAAATCTGTTTTGTTTATAATGTTTTTACGGAGGCAGTCGCTTGAACCTCGTCTAATACACGCATCAAGTTTCCACCCCATATCTTGGCGATATCTTCCTCTGTATATCCTTTCTCTATTAATTTAACAGTGATCTGTATGAAATCGTTGTCACTTTCGCAACCGATAATTCCGCCACCGCCATCAAAATCAGAGCCGATACCTACATGATCGATACCGGCGACTTTCACCATATGATCGATATGTTCGATCGCGTCGGTAAGGCTCGCGTTTTTATAATCCTCATTGATATAGCGGTCGAGCAAGCAAACTTGCGCTACGCCTCCATTTTGGGCAAGGGCCTTTAGTTGTTCGTCGGTCAGGTTACGGTCGTGCTTGCACATCGCCATGGATGAGGAATGCGAGCAGATGATCGGGGCCTTGGACAATTTGATAACATCCCAAAATGCCTTCTCAGAGGCATGAGACATATCCACCATGATACCTTGGCGATTCATCTCTTTCACGACCTCTTCGCCAAACGGACTTAAACCGTCCCATTCTTTCTTGGTATGGGTGGATGAGTCGCAAATATCGTTATCGTAGGAGTGGCAGAGCGTGATATAATTGACACCCATCGCCTTGAACTTAGCGATATTCGCCAGATCCTTACCAATGCCGTATCCATTCTCTATACCGATAAAGAACGCTTTTTTCCCTTCATTCTTCAAGCGGATGAAGTCTTGGTTCGTAACGGCGATGCCACATAAATCCTTATTCAATTCAGCTTGCTTGCGAATACCTTCGATCAAGCCTGTTACTTTTTGTACGGCTTCTTGTAAAGAGGCCTCATCACGTTTACCTTGTCCGATGAAGGCCGCAAGGAACACCCCGTCTAGTTTCCCTTCTTGCATCTTAGGGATGTTTACCCGGTTACGTTCCCGGTCGGCGATGCTGAATCCGGCACGTTTAAACCAGAAAGGAGTATCGGTATGTGTATCTACGGAAAGGAAATGCTTGTGCATCTCTTTGGCTTGGTGGAAAGTCTCGGCCTTTCCTATCAGATGGTGGAATATCTTTAACATCGTAGTGTCGCCTCCGTAAGTCAATGCTTCTGGATGCCATTGAACTCCCATGATGGATCGGTTCGGATAAGCGTCGATAGCCTCGATAATACTGTCGGGCGCATAAGCGGTAGCCTTGAAGATAGGCGCCAACTCCTTGATCGCTTGATGATGAAGAGAGTTTACGGCTAAGGTATCTTTCCCTAGAATAGTGGCTAGCTGTGAGTTTGCGTCAACAAAGACACGGTGTGAGCCATACGAACTGGGTAAATCTTGCCTATGCTTGACAGAATGATCGCCACGTTGTGAGGGGATGTCTTGGTAAAGCGTACCGCCAAACGCTACATTCAACAGTTGCAATCCCCGGCATATGCCTAAGACGGGAATATTTTGGTCGGTAGCCATCTTGATTAGTTTCAACTCATACAAATCGCGTACCGGATCGACTTCCTCCAGCTTTTCCCGAGGCTCCTCCTCATACCATAGAGGGTTTACATCCGCTCCTCCTATAAGAACTAGCCCGTCTAAATTCGATACGATATTCCTGAGTACCTTACCGTCAGTAACAGCCGGGATGATAACCGGAGTTCCCCCTGCCTTTACGATGGATTGGATATAGGTGGCCCCCACCCGGGAAGCACCATTGGAGATACTAGCGGAAATCCCGATCAATGGGGAGAATCGTGCCCGCACGTTTACATCGCAAGAGTCTGTCAACTCATATAGCTTTTTTAAGTTGGGTACCTCCGATCCGGGTGTCTGTGCCTGTGCTCCACATAAGATACTACAGGCGCATATTGCTGTGTATAAGATCTTTTTCATAATATGTAGTTGTTTTCGTTTGCTATTTGTTTGGGAAATCTTGTATAGCGGTCATAACCCTTAGCAAGTTTCTACCCCATATTTTCCGTATATCTTCTTCCGTATATCCTTCTTCTAAAAGTCGGACGGTAATGTTAATCAACTCGTTGGTAGCCGAGCAACCGATCAGTTCCCCGTCTCCGTCAAAATCCGAGCCGATTCCTATATGATCGATACCGATTAAATCCACGATATGATTGATATGGCGGATAGCGTCGCTTAAAGAAGCTTTGTCCTCTTCCTTATTGATGAATCCTTTGTATAGGCAGATTTGGGCGACACCCCCTTGAGCAGCCAGTGCTTTCAGCTGATCATCTGTTAAGTTACGAGGATGATCGCAAAGCGCACGTGCGGAAGAGTGGGAGGCTATGATTGGCGTCTCGCTCACTTCCATTACCTGATAAAAGGTACTTTCCGCCGCATGCGAGATATCAACCATGATTCCTAATCGGTTCATCTCTTTTACCACTTCCTTACCGAAAGGACTTAGTCCTTTCCATTCCTGTTTTCCTCTAGCGGAATCACAAATATCGTTATCCCCATTATGGCATAAGGTGATATAAGAAACTCCCATCTCCTTGAACATCCGTAGGTTCTCGATCTGCTTCCCTAAAGCGTACCCGTTCTCGATACCGAGGCAGATCGCTTTTTTCCCTTGCGCTTTGATTGTTCGGATCTCTTGGGGGGTAGTCGCTATAGCCATCCGGTCCGGATGTAAGGTTTGCTGGCGTTTTACTTGATTCAGCCGTTCTATCGCATACGCTGTCGCTGCCTGTAAGGATGCCTCATCTCGTTTACCTTGCGGGATATAGGCGACCATAAAGGTTGCGTCGATACGCCCTTCTTCCATAAAAGGAAGATTCACTTTCCCTCCTTCTTTCTCCCCGATATTAAATTCACCGGGAAAGATCATCGGGGTATCTGTATGGGAATCGATCGTCACGATCCGTTGATGGATCGCTTTGGCTTTCGCGAAACGGCGGGCATTCTCGATATGGTAAGCGAATAGGGCTTTCATGGCCTCATCCCCTTGCGGAGCCATGGCCTCCGGATGCCATTGTACGCCGAATATCGTTTTCTCCGTATGTTCCATAGCCTCATTGATTCCATCCGGGGCGGTCGCTGTCGCCGTAAATCCGGGGGCGACCTCTTTTACCGCTTGATGGTGGAAAGAGTTGACAAGGATTTGTTCTTCTCCATTGAAAATAGCGCGTAGCCGGTTCGTTCCCGGTTCGAGAGTTACCGTATGCGACGGATATTCCCGAGCCAATGTCTGGCTGTGTTTCAATAGAGTATGATTGGCTTGTGAATGGATGTCTTGATAGACACTTCCTCCGAACGCTACATTCATGATCTGATGCCCCCGGCAAATACCCATGATCGGAATTTGTCGGTTAGCGGCCAAGCGAAGCAAGATCAAATCGTATTCGTCGCGTAACGTATCTACGTCTTGCAATTGCGGGATAGGCTCCTCATGCAAATAGAGCGGATTGATGTCTCCACCCCCGCTCATAACCAATCCGTCTAGTTCGGAAACCAGTACGGTCAATGCTTTCAGATCCGTGATCACCGGGATAAGTACCGGGGCTCCCCCCGCATCCAGCACGGCTTGCACGTAGGTCTCCGCTATACAGGAAAGTCCGTCTCTCCGGTTAGCGGATATTCCTATTCGGGGAGGTTGAAGGCTTTCTTTAGCCGGTATATAATTATCAACTTCTTTGTATAGGGCCTCTAGATTCGGACGACGGACTTTCATGATTTTAAGCATCTATGTTAGCATATGTAGCGTTTTCCTCGATAAACTCGCGGCGAGGGCCTACGTCTTCACCCATCAACATGGCGAAGATTTGGTCAGCCTCGGCTGCGTTGTCGATCGTGATCTGCTTTAACGTACGGTTTTCCGGGTTCATGGTCGTATCCCACAATTGATGGTCGTTCATTTCTCCCAAACCTTTGTATCGTTGTGTATGGATCGAGTTCTCGTTGCCTCCTCCATATTTTAAGATGAACTGCTGACGTTGTTGCTCGGTCCAGCAATATTCCTCAACCTTACCTTTCTTACACAAATAGAGGGGAGGAGTCGCCAGATAAACATATCCGTTCTCGATCAAGGAACGCATACGGCGGAAGAAGAAGGTCAAGATCAATGTGGCGATGTGGCTACCGTCCACATCGGCATCGGTCATGATAATCACCTTGTGGTAACGCAGCTTCTCCATGTTCAACGCCTTCGGGTCATCCTCCGTACCGACGGTTACGCCCATCGCACGATAGATGTTCTGGATTTCCTCGCTTTCGAAGATCTTATGATCCATCGCTTTCTCCACGTTCAAGATCTTACCGCGCAATGGTAGGATCGCTTGGAAGTTACGGTCGCGTCCTTGCTTAGCCGTACCACCTGCGGAGTCTCCTTCGACAAGGAACAATTCGCAGATCGCTGCGTCTTTAGAGGAACAGTCCGCCAATTTACCGGGAAGCCCACCTCCTGTCAGCGGAGATTTGCGTTGTACCAATTCGCGAGCCTTACGAGCGGCATGACGGGCTTGAGCGGCCAAGATCACCTTGTCGACGATTATTTTCGCCTCTTTCGGATGTTCTTCCAAATAATAGCCTAACGCCTCACCGATCGCCATATCCACTGCACCGGTAACCTCGCTATTACCCAGCTTCGTCTTTGTCTGTCCCTCGAACTGAGGTTCGGCTACCTTGATAGAGATAACGGCGGTCAAACCTTCACGGAAGTCATCCCCTTGAATCTCCACCTTGGCTTTCTCCAATAATTTAGAATCCTCGGCGTACTTTTTCAACGTACGGGTCAGGCCACGGCGGAAACCGGCTAAGTGTGTACCACCTTCTATCGTGTTAATATCATTTACGTAAGAGAATACGCTCTCATTGTAAGAAGTATTATAAGTTAACGCCACCTCGACAGGGATACCCTGCTTCTCGGTAACGATATGGATTACGTCTGGAATCAGTTTCTCTTTAGAACGGTCGATATAGCGGACAAACTCTTTCAATCCCTCATCCGAATGGAATACCTCGGACTTGAATGAACCGTCTTCTTTCAGAACTCGCTTATCTGTCAGACGTAGCGTAATACCAGCGTTCAAGAACGCTAATTCACGCAAACGGGTAGCCAAGATATCATACTTGTATTCCGTGACCGTAAAGATAGAACCGTCCGGCTTGAAAGAGATCGTAGTACCTGTTTTATCCGTATTATCGATAACCTGTACGTCGTGCAACGGCTTTCCGCAAGAGAACTCCTGCATATGTACTTTGCCGTTCCTGCGAACTTCCGCTTTCAGATAAGTAGAGAGGGCGTTTACGCAAGATACACCCACACCGTGCAAACCACCGGATACTTTATAGGTTCCCTTGTCGAACTTACCGCCGGCGTGCAGCACTGTCAGTACTACCTCCAAGGCTGATTTACCTTCTTTCTCATGAATATCCACGGGGATACCACGGCCGTCGTCGGTAACCGTGATCGAGTTGTCCTCATTGATTACCACGTCGATGTATGTACAATATCCGGCTAGCGCTTCGTCTATGGAGTTATCTACGACCTCATACACTAAGTGATGGAGACCTTTCTCGCTGGTATCGCCAATATACATGGATGGCCTTTTTCGTACTGCCTCTAACCCTTCAAGTACTTGAATACTATCTGCGGAGTACTCTGTAGAAGTATTCTTAATTTCTTCACTCATGAGTTTATCTTTCTTTAAAATCTGTAATTATCTATGTCCTCAAAAAAAATCTAACAAATGTAGTGATTTTTATCGAGATAGCGAAGTGGGGGATGTGAAAATAGCGAAAAAAGGACGGGTATAATAAAAAAGGAGAGAGATAAGCCATGAACTTATCTCTCTCCTTTTGGTTGGTAGCCCATAGGGGAATCGAACCCCTCTTTCAAGAATGAAAATCTTGCGTCCTAGCCGATAGACGAATGGGCCATTAGGTTTAAAAAAGCCGGGCTTATTGAGAGTCCGGCTTTATACTTGTAAAAGTAATTACCTTCTGCTTATGCTAGCGCATTAACGTGCTTAGCCAACTTAGATTTCAGATTACCGGCCTTGTTCTTGTGGATAACGTTCTTTTTTGCAAGCTTATCCAACATAGAGCATACCTTAGGGAACAAAGCTTGTGCCTCATTCTTGTCTTCAGTAGCGCGCAAAACTTTCATAGCGTTTCTAGCTGTCTTTGCGTAATATCTGTTACGCAAACGTCTTGCGTTTGTCTGTCTGATTCTCTTGATTGATGACTTATGATTTGCCATTTCTAGATCTTCTCTTTATTGTTTTTTAATCCTGTTTATTGTAGCCCATAGGGGAATCGAACCCCTCTTTCAAGAATGAAAATCTTGCGTCCTAGCCGATAGACGAATGGGCCAAAATGTCAAAGCTCTCACTTATAGCGTTCTAAGAAAGTGATTTCCCGATTGCGAGTGCAAAGATAGACGATCTCTCCGAACTGGCAAAACATTTCGAAGGAAAATTTAATACTATTCACTGTTTTAACTTCTCTTTAGAACTTATATCTTCCAGATGAATTTCCAAGGCTTTAACGGAAATATTTATTTCCCAGATACATACACATAACGACGCCGCTAATAGCAATAAGGCTATGCCAAATATCCATGCGGCGAAAATCTGCCACGATACATAAATGAAGAACATAGCGATCACGCAGAGCAGCAAACTGAGTATTCCTAATATTTGCATGGAACGGGTCAGATAGAGCCTTTTCCGCAGGTTCGCTATCTGGGCGATATCCTTGGGGTCATGGGTTTGCTGATGCTTTTCTTTCAAGGCACGCACTACGCTGGCGTATGAAAGGAAGCGATTCGTATAGGCCAGCAATATCAATGATATGGCGGAAAATAATAAAGAAGGGGTCGTTAAGTCCAACATAATTCTATACTTTAATTATATGTATAACGTTAATTTGAGTATCTTTGTTCTTAATCATCGTCGCAAAGATACGAATTATGTTGTGTAAAACGAGGGGGATTGTCTTGCATACGATCCCTTACAATGATAAATATTCTATTATATATATGTATACGGAGGCGTTTGGCCGGGCCTCGTATCTGGTTAGTCGTAGCCGTGGGAAGAAAAGCACGGTATCGAAGGCTTTGTTTATACCTTTGTCCGTTCTGGAAATGGAGGTGGAGCACTTGAATAAGCGGGACTTGCACCGGATTAAGGAGACCCGCATTTGTTTTCCGCTGAATGATGTTTGTTGTGATCCGGTTAAGAATGTATTGGCGCTTTTCCTCTCGGAGGTTCTTTTTAGGGTCGTGAAAGATACGGAGTCGGATCCCCGTTTATTTGATTATTTATACGAGTCCATACATCTATTGGAGTATGCGGATAAGGGTATCGCTAATTTTCATATGGTTTTCTTGTTAGGTCTTCTCCACCATCTCGGTATTTTCCCGAATATGGAATCGCATAGGGTGGGATATTATTTCGATATGTTGAATGGGGTGTTTACGGATCATATCCCGATGCATCGGCATTATTTAAATAAGGTGGAGAGCGCTTTCTTTTCCCGTTTGCTGCGTATCAGTTTTGAGAATATGTCGCTTTATGGTTTTTCCCGGCAAGAGCGGGTCCGTATTATTCATCGTATTCTTGAGTATTACCGTCTACATCTCCCGGATTTTCCGGAAATCAAATCGTTATCGGTGATGCAAAGCTTATTTGATTGATCTATTTGATGTTATATTAGCTCTTGAAAACACGTACGTGTTTTTTGAAAAAGACGTACATGTTTTTCCGGAAACACGTACATGTTTTTTCGGAAATAATGAGAAGCTTCCGGATAGGCGGGAAAAACATCCGATAACGGTTGCCTATTTGAGGAAAAGATTATACTTTTGCAATCTCAAAAGAGTTGGTCTTGTAGTTCAACGGATAGAATAGAAGTTTCCTAAACTTTAGATCCGGGTTCGATTCCCGGCGAGACTACTTTTATTTCCTCTCTTTTTTATCAAACTTGGTCAAAACAAGTAAGTTGATCTCCTTATTGTTAAACGTTTTTTTGTCTCTTGTATAAAGAGAGAGTAAATAAAATAAGCGTTTTCTTACTGCAGGTTGTTTCTTGTGGTGAGAATATTGTTTATATTTGCGCAAGGTAATCACTAAAAGATGAAACAACAGATAATTAATAAGCTAAGAGGCTTTTTCTCTTTGCAACCAATAGAGAAAGCATGGGTGTTTGGTTCCTGTTCACGTGGAGAGGAGACGAAGGATAGCGATATTGATATTCTGGTTCGTTTTGACTCCCACGCTCGTATTACATTATTCAAGTATGCGGGTATGGTGGAAGCTCTAAGCCAATTGTTGCATCGTAAGGTTGATTTGGTGGAGGAAGGACAATTGAAGGATTTTGCCGTTTCTTCTGTAGATCGGGATAAAATATTGGTATATGAGAGAGAAGCCTAAAGACAATACACGTCTACGGCATATGCTGGAGGCGATAAATAATGTCATTGAGTTCACGACAGATGTGACTTTTGAGGAGTATTCCAGGAACAAGATATTGCGTTTTGCGGTCATCAAGAATTTGGAGATTATAGGGGAGGCGGCTTATTTGATTACAAAGGAATTTCGGGAGGAACATCAAGAGATCGCATGGAATGAGGTCATAGGCATGCGCCATGTGTTAGTGCATGGGTATTATCAGATTCGGGATGAGATAGTGTGGGGAACCATTCAAACAGATCTATTTTCGCTTAAGGATAAGATAGAACGGTTGATCTGTAAATAAGCTCAATGTATTATTTTAATAAGATGATCATGACCGATCCCGCTACCATGATAACGGAGCCAATCAATTTCTTCGTTATATTTTCCTCTTTGAATATACGGTATCCTAAGAAGATACTTACGATCGTGGAAAGTTGGAACAAGGCTAACGCATAACCTACCTCCATATGATCGAATACGTAATTGGTGGTGTATTGCATGGTGCCGATACAAAGGACCAAATAAAAGTAGGAGGAAAGATCCCGTATTTTGATTCGCTTGAATTCTTTGACAAGATGGACCTTGAAAGCAAATAAAAGAGCGAAAGAGAAAATCGCGCCAAACCAACACCAAACAATGAACGAGATGGTGGTGGATGAATATAAGATGATTTTCTTGATAAAGACCGCCTCGATAGCTGTAAGGACCATAGACCATATCCGGTATTGAATCTCTTTCCGTTTTAAAAGAGCCAAGGAAAAATGCTCATCCATCGTATCCAAAACATAATAGCTCCCATATACGATCAGTGACATTCCTGCGATACCCCATAGGTTCGGGATCTCCCCTAATAAGAAGATACCGACAATAATACCTACTACGGATTTGTAGGAATTGATGGGGCCCAGTACCGATAGATCCCCGCATTGTAAAGCTTTTACTAAGAATCCATTCCCGGTAGCTCCCACGATTCCGGCTAGAATACAATATTTCCAGAATTCGAAAGGCAACTCAAGCCAGCGAACTTGGATCGCCGGGATGATACAGAATACGCTCAATAGTAGGAATGTCAAGAAGTTGATTAATAAAGGGTGGTTATACCGATTGGTTAATTGCTTTTGGAAAACATTACCAAGCGGATTGGATAATACCCTTAATATGATCGCAACAGAGGTGAGTATCATTTAATAGGCTTTAAACGTCACCCATTCGCCATTGTATTGACATTCAAAAGTTCGGCCGCTTATCCATATGTCCTTCAAGACCGTCTGGCCGTCTTCATAGTCCATATAAAGTATATCGGTATAGTAATTGTCCCAGTCCCAGTAGAATGGAATTTCCTCTCGATCTATGCGTCCGCTTGGGTAATGATAAATTCTTGTATCCCATCCTTTCCCATCCGGATTAAATGTAAGTTGCTGCTCACAATCTAAACCGTCTACGACAAACCAATCAGTCCATACATAATTACATAAATCATAGGTGATTTCCTCATACGGATCATAATACGGATCCTCCTCGCAACTACTGAACCCGCATAAGACGGCGATCAATAAGAATATGTTTATTAAATATCTTTTAGCCATAACTCTATACCTTTAAATACTATTAAATACTATTCGAAGGTAAAGATACAAATTTAAGGAAAGGATATTTCTTTTTTTTATATCTTTAGCGCAAAATTTTCAGATATATGCAAAAAACATTACGCATTAAGAACGATATTCATGAGCTTTCCATGATGAATCAGTTCTTGGAGGAAGCTGGAGAAGAATTGGGATTAAGCACCGCTTTCATGATGAGCCTGAATCTGGTGATGGAAGAAGCTGTCTCAAATATAATTTTTTATGCGTATAAGGGAGATGTTGAGGATGCCGTAGACATTTCGTTGGTCAGGGAAGGTGGGGAATTGATCGTGACTTTGATAGATCATGGGATTGCTTTCGATCCGACTTTGAGAAAAGACCCTGATATTACTTTATCTGCCGAAGACCGTCCAATCGGAGGGTTGGGTATTTTCTTGATCAAGAAGATTATGGATGAGGTCTCTTATCAGAGAGTAGATGAGCGGAATGTCTTTATCATGAAGAAAAAAATAACCGAATAAAATATAAAGATATGGAAGTAGTTATTGACCAAAAAGGTGAAGAGACTGTAATTAAGATCAAAGGAAGATTGGATACGAATACGGCTCGCGAATGCGAGGAAAAGGTTTTGCCGGTATGGGAGAATCCGGGAGTAAAAGTATGTGTCGATTGTTCTGATTTGGAATATGTGAGTAGTGCGGGCCTCCGATTGTTTTTAATATTACAAAAAATGACGACTGCCAAGAAAGGGTCTTTACGTTTGATCGGTATGCGGAATGTGGTTCGTGAGACCTTTAGTTTGACGGGATTTAACGCTCTCTTCAAGATAGAAGACGTAAAATAAGTGTGAAGGTTAGGAAAAAGGTAGCCGGTGTGTCAAATTTGGTACACCGGCTTTGTATTAATCTTTTAGATCTTTGTCGATGGGGCTATCCCATTTGCCACCGTTTAATATATCAAGGGTGAAGGTATCGTCTGATTCCTTCGGGGTGTAGAGAATCCCAGTATAACGAATAATGTGATTTTTGAGAGGCAGGATGTCATTAACCTCTCTTTCCCGGGTTACTTCATTTATCTGATTTTTGGCCGAGAGGTGTGCTTTGAGCATGAATTCCGGAGCCGGGATAAACGTGAAGAAGGAATGGGAGAAATTTGTTTTCCCGATATCAGAGTCGTTAAAAGTGTCGGTTTGTGTATAAGGCGTGTTTTGAGAAATGCCATTCCCGGTGGTTAAGTCAATCTTGTTTTGATAATTGGAGACATTTATCGTGAAGCTTTTTAGGGCTTTAGGTACGGCATCGGCGGATATGAACTCTATTTTGCCGACGATTCTTTGTAAGGTGATATCTTTAATGATTCTTTCTCCCGCTTGTACTTCTTGGGTGAGAAAAAGATGAAACGTATCTGATACTTTACTGAATAGTGCGGTTTGTCCGGACACGGAGATATTCTTGTCTGAGTGGGCTAGGAAACAAATATGATAGTTGCCGGAGGGCAGTGAATCATAAATGATCGTGAAATCCGGATCTTGAGGCGTGAATTGCTTATGTTTTACCAGAATGTCCGGTTTTCCGCTTTGGTATACGATATAATCGATCCGGTTGTATAAATTATCCGGATCGATATCCGGTGTAGAAGGATCTTCCTCGGCATCGGGATTTTGGGGAATAGGCTCAGGGATATTCAGCTCGGGAATACTCTTGGTTACGGGGAAGGGTAATACTTCCTTTTGTAAATCGATCGTAAACTGTATGGGGGATAATTCCTCTTGTAGGTCGGGGTTAGGTACTTCCTTTTCCGTTCCATTACAACAACAAAAACAAAGCAGACAGGCGATAGCCACTAATTCATTTTTCTTCATAGTTGATATTTTTGGTAAATGTTTGACGCAAAGGAACGATATATTTTGTGAATTAAAAAATATTAAGCTGTTAAATTGGCGTACGCAGGGTTATTTTTCATAGCTTTGTGAATCAACAATGTAATTACCTTAGTTTAATAAAACGGAATAATACCATGAAACGAAAAATCAGAATGGGAATGGTCGGTGGAGGACAAGGCTCGTTTATCGGGGCCGTTCATCGTATCGCCGCTAATTTAGACGGACAGATCGAGTTGGTCTGTGGATGCTTCAGTTCTCGCCCGGAGAATTCATTGGCTACCGGACAATCTTTATTTTTACCGGATAATCGTATTTACGCATCTTATCAGGAAATGATAGAGAAAGAGGCCGCCCTGCCTGAAGGCGAACGGATGGATTTTGTGTCTATTGTTACCCCGAATCATGTGCATTTCGGTCCGGCCATGATGGCGTTGGAACATGGTTTCCATGTCGTACTGGATAAACCGATGACATATACCTTGGATGAGGCGAAGCAATTACGAGACAAAGTGAAGGAAACCGGAAAATTGTTTATGCTGACTCATACCTATACCGCTTACCCGATGGTGAAGGAGGCTAGGGAAAGGGTACGCAGGGGCGATTTAGGTAAGATACGCCGTATTTATGTGGAATATCCTCAAGGCTGGCTATATAATGACTGCGCTGATGTTAATAAGCAAGCGGCTTGGCGGGTGGATCCCAATCGGTCGGGTAAGGCCGGTTGCATGGGGGATATCGGGACTCATGCGTTTAATCTGGCGGAATATATAACAGGGCTGAAGGCCGTGGAATTATGCGGTGAATTGAATACCTTCGTGCCGGATCGTCTTTTGGATGATGATGGGGCGGCATTGATCCGTTATGAGGGAGGCGCGAAAGGGGTGCTGACCGCTAGTCAGATCGCCGTAGGTGTAGAGAATGGCTTGAATATTCGTGTGTATGGAGAGAAAGGTGGGTTGGAATGGCGTCAAGAAGAACCGAATACGATGGTTATGCGTTGGCCGGATCGTCCGGCGGAGATCATCCGTACTTCCAATGGATATATGTCGGGTATCGCCGCTCATAATTCCCGTACGCCGGGCGGGCATCCGGAAGGCTATATAGAGGCATTCGCTAATTTGTATCGGAATTTCGCCTTGGCTTTGCGATCGATTCTGGCTGGTGAGGAACCGGCTCCTGAGACCTTGGATTTCCCTTCCGCCGAAGACGGTGTCCGTGGCATGCGGTTTATCGAGACGATTGTAGCTACCGGATCGACAGAGAATAAATGGATAAAAATAATCGACTAAAAATAATACTATATATGGCACGTCCTGTAACATTATATACCCTCCAGTGGGGAGATTTATCACTAGAAACAGTTTGTCAAAAAGCGAAAGAATTCGGATACGACGGTGTGGAATTGGGACTTCCTGATCATGTGGATGTCCGACGTACGGATACAGCTTATTATCAAGGAATCAAGGATCTGTTAAAGAAATATGACTTACGGCTTTATGCGATCTCTACCCATCTGGTTGGACAAGCTGTTTGCGATAATATCGATGAGCGTCATAAGGCAATCTTGCCGGATTACATTTGGGGAGATGGTGATCCGGAAGGGGTTCACCAACGGGCTACCGAGGAGATGATCCGGACCGCCCATGCGGCAAAGATGCTGGGAGTCGATACGGTTGTAGGTTTTACGGGTAGTTCTATTTGGCATTATTTGTATTCTTTCCCTCCGGTAACGGACGCTATGATACAAAAGGGATATGATGATTTCGCCCGTCGCTTTACGCCCATCTTGGATGAGTTTCAGAAACTGGGTGTACGTTTTGCGTTGGAGGTACATCCTACAGAGATCGCGTTCGATACTTTTTCAGCACGCAGGGCATTGGAGGCGGTAAATAACCATCCTGCTTTCGGTTTTAACTATGATCCGAGTCATCTAGGATATCAAGGGGTGGACTATGTGGATTTCATCTATCAGTTTCCGGAGCGTATCTTCCATGTGCATATGAAGGACGTATATTGGAGTGATACCCCTAAGCAGGTGGGTATATTCGGCGGTCATGTTACTTTCGGCGATCCCCGTCGATATTGGAATTTCCGTAGCTTAGGACGAGGAAAGATTAATTTTGAGGAGATTATCCGTGCTTTGAATTCAATTGGCTATCAAGGTCCGCTTTCCGTGGAATGGGAAGATAGCGCTATGGATCGGGAACATGGGGCACGGGAATCTTGCGAATTGGTGAAGAGAGTGGATTTCCAACCTTCCGCACATGCGTTCGACGCTTGTTTCGGAAAGGAATAAATAATTATTAATTACAAAAAACACGAGATTTGATGAGTGTGAGAAAGTGGATGTTTGCCGGGGCCTTGTTATTGGCCGCCGGCTTGAGTTCTTTGGGATTTGCCCAAAAACCGGGGTTGAAGTTTAATCCGGATAAGAAGTTTAAGATCGTACAGTTTACGGACTTGCATGTAAAATGGCAAGACCCTCGTTCGGACATCGCTTTTGAGCGTATGAACCAAGTGTTGGATGACGAGAAACCGGATTTGGTGATTTTTACGGGAGATATTATCTATAGCAAACCTGCGTTGGAAAATATGCGGAATGTATTGAAGACAGTCTCCGACCGTAAAATACCATTCTCTATTGTTTTCGGAAATCATGATAATGAGCAGGGGGCGACAAAAGAAGAGTTGCTGAAAGTAGCCGAAAGCCTACCGTATAGTTTAACGGCGGATGAGGTTCCCGAAATCTCAGGCGTGGGTAATTACGCCTTGACCGTACGTTCCTCCGACGGAAAGAAGGATGCTTTCGTCTTGTATTGCATCGATTCGAATACCTATTCAACTATCAAGGGGGTAAAAGGATACGATTATATTAAGCGTGACCAGATCGATTGGTATTGTAAGAAAAGCGCGGAGTTTACCCGGAATAACGGGGGAGAGCCGGTTCCTTCTTTGGCTTTCTTCCATATCGCGTTGCCGGAATTTAATCAAGCGGCTTCCGATGAGAATGCCCAACTCTATGGCATACGTAGAGAAAAGGCATGCGCTCCGGCCTTGAATTCCGGCTTATTTACGGCGATTAAGGAGAACGGGGACGTGATGGGTATATTTGTCGGCCATGATCATGATGACGATTATGCGGTTTGCTGGCATGATGTTCTATTGGCTTACGGTCGTTTTACCGGAGGTCCGACGGAATACATACATTTGCCTAACGGAGCTCGTATAATCGAATTGAACGAGGGAGCTCGCACCTTCAAGACTTGGATTCGTACGAAAGCCGGTGTAGAGCAGCTTACTACCTATCCGGATTCGTTCGTGAAAGAGTGAGGATCTATATCATTCTGAAAATGATATAAAAACTGTATTCCTTATTGTTAAAGCTCTAAATTATATCTAACTTTGCGGTTGGTTGAAAAGTAAAAACTAGAGTATGAAGAAAATTAGAGCCGCCATCGTAGGTTATGGCAACATCGGGAAATATGTGTTAGAGGCCCTTGAAGCTGCCCCGGATTTTGAGGTAGCAGGTATTATTCGTCGTAATCCGAATGATATTCCGGACGAGTTGAAGGCATACACGGTTACTGATAGCATCACCAAGTTAGATAAGGTTGACGTAGCGGTTTTGGCTACTCCTACACGCAGCGTGGAAGAGCATGCGAAAGAGATTCTGGCTTTAGGCATCAATACGGTCGATAGTTTCGATATCCACGGAGGTATCGTGGATTTACGTCGTTCTTTGGACGCTGTAGCGAAGGCTCATAATACGGTAGCTGTAATTTCTGCCGGTTGGGATCCGGGAAGCGACTCAGTGGTACGTGCTTTGTTAGAAGCGATGGTGCCGAAAGGTATTACTTATACGAACTTCGGTCCGGGTATGAGTATGGGGCATACGGTTGCCGTGAAGGCTATCGAAGGCGTGAAGGCGGCTTTAAGTATGACGATTCCTTTGGGAACTGGCGTGCACCGTCGTATGGTTTATATCGAGGTGGAAGACGGATACGATTTCAAGCAAGTGTCTGCCGCTATCAAGGCGGATGATTATTTCGCTCATGATGAGACTCATGTAATGCAGGTTGAATGTGTTGATAACCTGTTGGATATGGGACATGGCGTGAACTTGGTTCGTAAAGGTGTATCGGGTAAGACTCAGAACCAGTTGATCGAATTCGATATGAAGATCAATAACCCTGCCTTGACTGCTCAGATCTTAGTTTCTGTCGCCCGTGCGAGCTTGAAGCAACAACCGGGTGCGTATACGATGATCGAATTGCCGATAATCGATATGCTGTACGGCGAGAGAGAGAACTTAATTAGAAGACTCGTTTAATATAAGTTGATGGTTGACAGCTGGCAATTGACAGTTCGGGAAATCCTGACTTGCAATTGTCGACTGTCAATTGTCAATTGCCAACTGAAATAATTATGCTTGACTTTATTACATGGACTGCCGATCCCGCTATCTTTACCATCGGTTCCCGGGAGATTCGTTGGTATGGATTGGCTTTTGCGATCGGTTTCGCTATTGGCTATATGATTGTAGAGCGGATGTGGAAAAAAGAGGGACTGCCGCCCGCATGGATCGATTCCCTTTTGATTTATACGATGCTCGGTACGGTGATTGGTGCCCGTTTGGGGCATTGTTTGTTTTATGCGCCGGAATATTATTTAGCCAACCCGATTGAGATTTTCAAGATTTGGGAGGGAGGATTGGCTAGCCATGGTGGTACGTTAGGTATAATTATCGCCATTTATTTCTACTCGAAGCGAGTAAGCCATAAAAGTATGTTATGGGCTTTCGATAAGTTGGTGGTTCCGACAGGATTGGTTGCTGCTATGATTCGTCTGGGAAACCTGATGAATCATGAGATTTACGGTCATTCCACTGATTTGCCTTGGGGATTTCGTTTTATCGATAATTTACACGCATGGAGAATGGGGGCGGAGCCTATTTTTACAGCTCCGAGCCATCCGACGCAATTGTATGAGGCCGCTTGTTATCTGGTGACGTTCGCTATCTGTATGTGGCTATATTTTAAGAAGGAGGCTTGGAAAAAGCAAGGACTTATCTTCGGCGTATTTATGATATGCGTATTCGGGTCTCGTTTCTTCATCGAATTCGTGAAAAATGACCAAGAGCCTTTCGAGGCTGGAATGATGTTGAATATGGGGCAATGGCTAAGTATCCCGTTTGTTTTGGCAGGGTGCTGGTTTGTCTGGAGAGCGCTAAGAAATGGAAAATTAAAAATTGAGAATTGAAAATTAGAGAGCACACGCTTTGTTATTTTCATTTTTTAATTATCAATTATCAATTAAAAAAGATGTACAAGTTAAAAGAAATTGCGGATAAAGTTTATTATGTAGGAGTTAATGACCGTCAAAAGGCCCTCTTCGAGAATATGTGGCCGTTGCCATACGGCGTTTCCTATAACTCGTACTTGATCGTAGACGAGAAAACCGTATTGATCGATACGGTCGATGTTTGTTACTCTGATATTTTCTTGAAAAAAGTAGCGGATGCCTTGGACGGACGTTCTTTGGATTATCTCGTGGTAAATCATATGGAGCCGGATCATGCGGGTAGTATCCGTTTGTTGCGTCAGCAATATCCGGACGTACAGATTGTCGGAAACAATAAGACTTTCGGAATGCTGGAAGGATATCATGGCATCAAGGAAGGCTTGTTTGAGGTGAAAGAGGGTGATACCTTGAATACGGGTCGTCATGAGCTTGTATTTTATATGGCTCCGATGGTTCATTGGCCGGAAGTGATGGTTACTTATGACGTTACGGATAAAATCGTATTCTCCGCGGATGCGTTCGGTACGTATGGCACATTGGATGGTGGTGTGATCGATACGGAGATGAACGTGGAGCATTATTGGGAAGAGATGATTCGCTATTACTCCAACATTGTCGGAAAATATGGAAGTCCAGTACAAAGGGCATTACAGAAGCTTTCGGGCTTGGATATCCAGACGATTTGCTCTACCCATGGACCTGTTTGGCGTGAATATGCGTCGAAAGCGATCGATATCTATGACCGTATGAGCCGCTACGAAGGTGAGGAAGGCGTGGTTATTATTTATGGCAGCATGTATGGTAACACGGAGCAGATGGCTGAGGCGATCGCCGCTTCTTTGGCTGATAATGGCATTAAGAATATCGTGATGCATAATGTTAGCAAAAGCCCTTCTTCTTATATTTTGAAAGATGTGTTCAAATATAAAGGAGTGATCGTAGGTAGCCCGACTTATAGCAATCAATTGTTCCCGGAGGTGGAAGCTGTGTTGAGTAAGATCGAGTTGCGTGAGGTGAAAAATCGTATTTTCGGTTATTTCGGGTCTTTCACATGGGCTGGAGCCGCCGTGAAACGTTTGGCGGCTTTTGGCGAGAAGATGAAGTGGGAGACTGTCGGTACGCCGGTTGAGCAGAAGCAAGGTTTAAGCGCTACTAAATACGAGGAGTGTTTAGCTTTGGGCAAGGAAATGGCTGGGAAATTGAAAACAATTAACGACAAATCTAATTTATAAACAAGAAAGTTGATACAACTTTCAATTAAAAAACATAACGTTATGAGATTAATTATCGAACCTAATTACGAGCAACTCTCAAAATGGGCTGCCAATTATGTAGCAGCGAAGATCAAAGCCGCGAATCCAACCGCTGAAAAACCATTCGTACTGGGCTTGCCTACCGGATCTTCTCCGCTGGGTATGTACAAGAACTTGATTGAATTGAACAAGCAGGGAGTTGTATCGTTCCAGAATGTGATCACTTTCAATATGGATGAATATGTCGGTCTTCCGAAAGATCATCCGGAAAGCTATCATTCTTTCATGTGGAATAATTTCTTCAGTCATATCGATATCAAACCGGAGAACGTAAATATCTTGAATGGTAACGCCGAGGATTTGGAGGCTGAGTGTGCGTCTTATGAGGCTCGCATGAAAGCGGTCGGTGGCGTAGACCTGTTCTTGGGTGGTATCGGTCCTGATGGCCATATTGCGTTCAATGAGCCGGGTTCATCTTTGAGTTCTCGTACTCGTATCAAGACGTTAACTACGGATACGATTATCGCTAACTCCCGTTTCTTTGATAATGACGTGAATAAAGTTCCAAAGACTTCTGTAACGGTTGGTGTAGGTACGGTTCTTGACGCTAAGGAGGTATTGATCATGGTAAATGGTCATAACAAGGCTCGTGCGTTGCAACAAGCTGTTGAGGGTGCCGTGAACCAAATGTGGACAATTACCGCCTTGCAGTTGCATCCGAAAGGAATCATCGTTTGCGATGAGGCGGCTTGCGCGGATCTTAAGGTAGGTACTTATAACTATTTCAAGGATATCGAGAAGGATCATCTTTGTCCTTGCTCACTGCTGAAATAAACGAATCTCAGATAGGGCTTTCTTTGAATGCCCATCGTAAGGAGTTAAGAATGCCCATCGTAAACTCCTTACAATGGGCATTCTTAACTCCTTACGATGGGCATCGTTGTTTTAGGGCAATTGGTGGCTGCCGGCTGGCTTCCTCATAGAAGATATACTTCACTGGTTAGAGGAAATATACTTTTCCTGTCAGAGGATATATACTTCATTGACAAAGTCAGTACTACTTACTTTTTTGCGTTCTTGACGTAACGATCCAGCCATAGGTCACATTCATACAATAGATGTAATATGTTCTCTTTGGCGGCGTAGCCATGACTCTCATAGGGCAATACCACATAACGTGCGATCGCCCCGTGGCCTTTTAGGGCACTGAACAGGCGCTCGGATTGGATCGGAAAGGTTCCGGAGTTGTTATCCATCTCACCATGTATGATTAATAAAGCTCCATGTAGTTTATCGGCAGACATGAATGGCGACATGGCATTATATATTTCCGGTACTTCCCAATAAGTACGGGTCTCTGTTTGGAAGCCGAACGGGGTAAGCGTACGGTTGTAAGCTCCGCTACGTGCGATGCCGGCTTTGAACAGTTTGGTATGTGTTAATAGATTCGCTGTCATGAAAGCTCCATAGGAATGTCCTCCTACGGCTACACGATTCGGATCACCTACACCCATCTCGGAAATAACTTTTACGGCCGCCTCGGCGTTCATTGTCAATTGCTCAATGAAATCATCGTTCGGCTCCGCTCCCTCACTGGTACTAACGATCGGCATCTCGACATTTTCCATTATACAGAATCCACGTAAAACCCAATAGACGGGAGAACCATAGTTGATATTCGTAAACATGTATTGAGAACCTCGTACCTGAGAAGCCTCGGCCTTGCTTTTATATTCTCTCGGATAGGCCCACATTAAGACAGGTAATGGACCGTCCTTCGCTTTATCATATCCGGCAGGGAGGTATACGGTCGCTGTTAGATCCAAACCATCCGCACGTTTATACTTGATCTTTTGTTTGCTAACGTTTGCCATGGCCGGATATGGATTGGCGAAATGAGTCAATTGAGCGAATTTTTTCTTTTTCAAGTCACGAGAGCAGAGATTCGCCGGTTCTGTAATGGATTGACGTGAAGTGATCAATTGCAGCTTTTCCGGATTCGCTACCTTTAGGATGGTCTCATAATATCCGTCCTCGCAGCGCCAAAGTTCCGTGTTCTTTTTTGTTTTCAAATTGTAACGGCTAAGGTAAGGCATATCCCCTTTAGGAGAGGCACCTTGGGCAAGCATCAATAACTCATTGTGGGCTTTATTGGTATAAACGATATATTTGCCATACGCATTTTTAACCGTAAGTGGATTTCCCGGATTGTTGTAATTATCGTCGGTGGATACATCGAATAATAGAACCGGAGACTCAGAAGAGCAAGGCTTAAAAGTAAATGTCCTGTTTTTTCGAGTCTCCCGGGAAGTCTCGATCAATAAAGCGAAAGCATCGTCATTCCACAGGATGTTGCGGAAACGTTTCTCTGTCTTTGCGACTTCCTGTTTCTCGCTGTTGAACGGATAGCTTATTTGGTAGATAATATCCATGAAATCGGTCTTGTTTTGCTTAGGATCTCCTTTATCTTGCGCTTCCGCCCAGTAAACGGTAGCCGGTTGATCCGATCTCCATCCGAATTGGCGAGGATAAGGCGAGGTCGTGTCATATCCCATCGGTATATTAATGGTTGGATTATCCGCTAACGTATAAATGGAATTACCTTGTAAGTCTATGACCTCGAACTTTTGTGGGAAGTTATAGATCGGTACTTGATAGGAATAGGGGCGATGGACTGTCGCAATAAGTAGCAAAGATTTATCCGGGGATAATGAAAGCGTACTGCCGTAGATTGCCGGTTTCCCGATCTCGTACACAATGCCCTCTTTTATGCGTACCAATTGGGAGGTGAAATAATAGTCGAATAATTGCTCGTCGTACGGATTTTTCAGCAAGTCTTGATAGGTACGAGCGGGCATCACCTTTCCGGTACTTTCTTGAATGATAGGACCGGATGGGACTGTGGGTTTCTCTGGTGCCTTCTCCCTATTTTCCGGAACCATAAGCGTAATAAACTCATTGTCGCTAATCCATAAGATCTCCGCTCCACTTGTTGCGTTGATTTTACGGGTACTTACTTTCTGTGCTACGGGCTGTTCCGGGGTACAGATATAAAGGTATACGCCATCCGCTTCTTCCACGAATAGAGCTACCTTATTGGATGAAGGAGAGAATGAGGCTTCTGTGATTACCGCATTGTCAGGAATTCCTTCTATCTTGATTTCTTCTTGAGTAGCGATGTTCATTAAACTGGCACCCGTATATTCGGCTTGCCGGCTCGTATTGAATGTTTCGGGACTGATACGCATTCCCGCTAATTTAAGCTCCGGTTGCGCAAGCTTGGCGATAGACCGGTACGGGGAACGCTCTAACTGGAGTGCCCACTGATTGTTATCACTAATTCGGATGATAGGAGAAAGCTTGGCCAAGGCCACTTCCTCGATAACTGCAGGAGGACGTTGATAATGTGTTTCTTGCGCTATTCCAGGGCATATAAGCGCTAAAGAGAGCAGAGCTGAAAATAAATGATTTGTTTTCATAAATAGTGATATAAGAAATCCCCAAAGATAACCTGTTAAAGTATACTTTGGGGATTGTGATTAATGTAAGTTAACGTAAAAAGAGTGTTAATAGTTCTTTTCGATCAAGTCGTTGAAATCTGTTTCCTTTTTTGGAATCTCGAAGATCCAACCATCAGCATTCGGATCCTTGTGCAAGAAACCACAGAAAGTAGCGTCAAAATTAGACCCGGTTCTATCCAATGGCAAACCTAGACGTTTCAAGTCGAACCAACGGAAACCTTCGCCCCAAAGTTCGATACGGCGATGTGTCATGATCTCATCCGCTAGTTTTGCGCCAGTGTTACCCAAATCCTTGTACTCTGGATCACGTTCTTTCAACAAGGCTTGCAAATATTCCTTTGCTTTTGCGTCTTGATTGGAACGAGCGAAAGCCTCGGCTGCAGTCAAGTACATTTCGCTGATACGCATGAAGGCAAAATCACCTACAGCATCAGCTGTAGAGCGTGCCGTGAACTTGCGGTTCTGATAAACACGCTGGTTGTAAGAAGTTGCGGGTACTTCTGCCTTTCCTGTCGGATCCCACCATTGACGGCGAAGATCGGTTGGCGACATTAAGTCGTAAGTACTTTGGCTGATACATTTGATACCTGTGCGGATAGAGCTGGAGTTGAAGTTCCAAGACATATACGCATAGAAAGAGTAGAAATAAACCGTTTGGTCATTCTGCGTCATAGCGGCATACATAGCCTCTTTCGTAGCGGAAGTGATATTAGCGAAACCATTCATCAATTCAGACTGAGACATGATCTTACAGCCATCTTTCTCTGCTTCATTGATAGAATTCACTGCGGCCGTAGCTGCGTCTGCGTATTTCTGTTGAGTCAGAAGAGCACGTGCTTTCAATCCGTAAACCGATGCTAGGCTATAATGATTCTTATCATTTGGCTCATAGTCTGCCAATAAGTTCAACGCTTCGTCTAAGTCCCCGTGAATCTTCGTGTACACCTCTTCTACCGTATTACGTGCCATAGGCTCGATTTCCGGACTCGTACGATAAGGAACTCCCGGTTGAGAGTTGTCCTGTCCGTTACGATATGGTTTCGCATAATATTGTACTAGATTGAAATGACTCCATGCACGAATTGCCAAACACTCGCCCTTGATATGGTTCGCAAGCGCTTTTTCGCTATCTGTGAGTTTTGACTCATCGCTAAAGTTATCATTCAACGCTTTCAAGATGTTGTTTGCATTCAAAATGAACTTATAATAAGTTTCCCACTCACCGGAGTTGTACGAACTTGTTGCGTTCGTTGGATAACTCCAGTTTAAGAAACCTTGATGCCAAGTCTGCGTGTCCCATGTCAAATCATCAGCTAACGCTTCTCGACCGATGATGAAACCGGGCTCACCTCCCAAACCTTGGTTGCCTAAGTCTTGAGATACCATCTTACGATGAATACCGTTCAGTGCAAGATAAAGATTGTCGAGCGAAGTGGATACTGTCGTGAATGAAACGTTCTCGGTTGGGATTGTATCCATATAATCGCTGGAACAGCTTGTGCCGATAAGCGAGCCACTTAGAAGCAGTCCTGCTGCGATGTGTTTGAATAATTGTATATTTTTCATATCTTTTCCTTTGTTTGATGTATTATGAATTTAGAACGATACATTTAAACCGATCGTAAAGTTCTTAGCCGGCATATATTCATTGTAAGATACTCCGGCATAGTTAGCTTGCGGATTCAGACCTTGACGGGCTTTCAACATGAATAAGTTCTCTGCGCTGACATTGACGCGTGCACTCTTGATGTTGATAACGTTTAGGATAGACTTAGGCAAGTTGTAAGCCAAAGTGACAGTACGCAAGTTCAAGTAATTTGCGTTTGTCAACCAACGTGTAGAATAGGATTGTCCAATGCTAGTCGCATGACCTGAGTTATTGTCCAAACGAGGTACATCTGTGATCTGGCCCGGAGTTGTCCATGCGTTATGTAGATCCGGTGACATCGCATAACCGAACTCACCTACATCCATCAATCCTCTATAACTCGAGTCAAGCACCTTGCCTCCTAATGAATAAGAGAATACGGTAGAAAGGTCGAATGCCTTATAGCTCAAATTGATATTGAAACCACCATATACTTTCGGAACGGCAGAACCACTGAAATCATATTTCGCATAGCTATAAGAGTTTGTCAATACTTGACCATCTTTCTCTACAAGTGTCTTTTTTACCGCATCTTTAATATTACCATTCGCATCGGTGTTGTTTTCGGCATCAAAGATATACAATCCATCTCCGTTATCAGGATTAACACCCCACCATTGACGTAACCAGAACTCATAGATTGAATGTCCCTCCATCAATTTCTTAGAGTCTTTGATGATACCATCTTTCCGGTTGGCATCAGGCAGACGAGTCACCTTATTATTGATGAATGTAGCGTTTGCGCCGACTGATAATTTCCAATCTTTTGATTTTAATACTTGGTAGTTTAAGTCGATTTCCACCCCTTGGTTACGAACTTTACCAATGTTTTGTACGATCTTTTCGACACCACTGGATAACGGTTGGCTAACATTGAATAACAAGTCTCTGGAGGCCTTACGGAAGAACTCGACCGTACCATTCAAGCGACCGAACAATCCGAATTCTAAAGCGACATCGGTAGAAACCTGTGTCTCCCATTTCAAATTATTGTTTGCCATAGTCGGGAAGTAGAGACCTGCTTCCAAACCGTTGTTGATACCCAAATTATACAAGGTTTGATAAGGATAGTAATCCTGTTGTGTGTCATCATCTGTATAATAGATGGCATCGTTTCCGGTTTCACCGTAGGATGCTCTCAGTTTCAAATTGTCCACCCAAGTCAAGTTTTCCATGAAATCTTCTTGGCTGATACGCCAAGATGCTCCGAATGACCAGAAGTTACCCCAACGGTTATCCTTGCTAAAGCGAGAGGAACCGTCACGACGATACGAGGCTGTTGCATAATATTTATCATCGAAATCATAGTTCAAACGAGCGAAGTATCCTTCTTTCTTATATTCGCGTGTATAAGAATCCATTGAGCTTATGTTTACGAAGTTACTGTACTCATACGTTCCGGAAACGATCTCATTAGTCTTCATACCGTAGTTATATTGTAAACGGTAGCTATAGTTCTCATGGCCTAACAAAGCTTCGATGTTATGCTTACCAAAAGTCTTTGTGTAATTAATCAACTGGTTGAATGTCTGTGTCAAGAAGTTTCTATTTCGGATGTTCAAACGTCCCGGTCCTGCGGTTCCGTCACCTACCTCTGGGTTCTCATATACTCTACGGCGTTCATCCTTATTGTCAAATGCGTAGTTCACTGTTAAGTTCAATCCTTCGATCGGAGTGATCGTTACATAAGTACGGGCACTAGAGTTTGTGGTAGACATCAAGCGATCGTTCCACAGGGCCTCAGCGATACCGTCGCGTCCATTGCTGGAGATACGGGCTCCTTCATAATCATAGGTATATAAAGCCGGATCAGTAACTACGTTTCCTTCTTTATCCAAATAAGCCCCTGTCTCAATATCATGCTTATGTACCGGATAGATCGGTGCCATAGAACGAATGAAACGAGATAAGTTACCATAACCAGCGGAGTTGCTAGAAGTAGAAGTAGAATAATTGGAATTTGTGCGACTTAAACCTAAATTCAATCCACTCTTGAACCATTTCACCGGATAGATATTATAGTTCAAGCGTGCGTTGTAACGCTCAAAGTCTGTCTTAATCATATATCCCTTATCATTCAGATAGCCTATGGAAGCATATGTGTCGCTCTTTTCTGTTTTTGTATTGTAGCTTACATTATATTCTTGGCGATGTCCGGTACGGTAAGCGGCATCTTCCCAATCAAGGTCCTCACCCCATTTTAAAGCCGAGGCTGATGGATTCAATAAACCGTCTGTGCCCACGATTGCGTCATTAGCGATTCCTACGAAAGGATTATATTTTAATTTGTTGATAATATCTTTAGAAGCATTAGCGGCAGCGTCGGCAGCACTTTGTCCGAGTGACATATTTGCGTTTCTCAACATTTGCCATTGCAAAGGATAATAATCGTATACACCTACTTTTGCGTAATCGTTATAAGCTCTGCTAGACCAACCTTGTGAGATACTCAAGGTAACACCTGCGCCACTGCTGGTAGAACCTTTCTTGGTCGTGATCAAAACCACACCGTTACCTGCGCTAGATCCATACAAAGATGTAGAAGCGGCATCTTTTAAAATTGTCATTGATTCGATATCAGATGGGCTGATAGAAGAGATATCACCACTGAAGATGGCGCCATCCACTACATATAAAGGAGCATTATCCGCATTTACAGAACCAAAACCACGGATCGTTACCTTAGCAGCTTCTCCCGGTTGTCCGATAGAGGAAGTCATTTGTACTCCGGAAGTGTTTCCTTCTAATGCGGAGAGGGCGTTACTCAATGGACGTTTGTCCATCAAAGCGGCACCCACCGTGGATGCGGAACCTGTAAAAGAACTTTTCTTTGCGGTACCATAAGCTACGACAACAACTTCATCTATAGCTTGAGAATCTGAAGAAAGAACAATTCTCATGTTTTGCTGAGCTGTAGTTTCTTGAGTCCGTAAACCTACATAAGAAATAATTAGCTTAGCATCTTTCTGAGTTTCTAACTCAAATTTACCATCTAAATCGGTAATGGTTCCAATAGTGGTTCCTTTTACTACGATGGATGCACCTATAACAGGCTCCCCATCATCTTCATTAATCACTACACCGGTCACCTTCATTTGCTGGGCGACCATACACTGCACTCCCAGAAAGAATGAGAGTAGTACAAGCGTTAATTTGTGCTTCATAGAATGAATTTGTTTGTTAATTAGACACACAGTATTTTTTCAAGAGACCATAGTTTGCACAGAACTACAGTTAAAATACTTATCAAAAAAATGTACACACCAAGACTCCTGAAAATCACAGCCGCAAATATACTAATTTTTATTATAAAAAAGCAAACTGTTATAAAACATTCTAAAACTAATATAATATTGATTGATATTGCCAAATTCAATTTAGTTGTACTGGGGATCTTGTTGCATTATGATAACTGGCAGGAGGTTTTTTTGTCTTAGCTATCTGTCTGTTAATTATGCTGTTAAACATAGTTCTGTGCAGACTAAATGCCTTAATGGATGCTGAAAGGGAAGATGTCCATAAAGGACATCTTCCCTTAAACTTTGTGTGTATAATGAAAAAAAGTGCTGTGTTAATTAACGTTTATAGACGGATCGGGTTGCCATTATAGAAATCTAGAATCTTCGTACGGAAGATAAAATCATATTTGGCCTGTGCCTGTTCCGCTAGACTTTGCGCGTATTTTGTTTTAGCCTCATTAAATTCAAAAACAGTGCTTTTACCTGCGTTGTAACGCTCTTGGGCATAATTGAACGCTTCCTTGCTCGCCGTGACGGATTTGTCGGAAGCCGTATATTTCTCTTGGGAAGCCGTTGCGTTGTAGTACGCTTGCTGGATTTCCTTGTATAATGTTTTCTTTGTATTTTCCATCAGCAATTCCCGGTTGATAATGTTGATCCTTGCGGTACGAACGCTATTGCGTACTTGGAAGCGGTTGAAAAGTGGAATGCTCAATGAGAATCCGACGATCTTTTGCCCATTCTGCTTAAACTGCTCGCTAAAGGAACGAGTATCGGCAAATTCACCTCCGGAAGTAGAATGATAATATCCATTGCTGTAACTAGCCCCGAAATTTAACTTGGGGTAATAGCCCGCTTGCGCGACACGCAACATTTTCTTTTGGCTCTCTAGCAAATACTGTTGTTCCTTGATCTGAGGCTTGAACGTAACCGCATGATCGTAAATGTTTTCCGGAGGTAGGATACTGCTCATATTATCAGCCACAGCATCTTCAATTACAGGAGTCTGTATATCGAAATTCCGGTCGCTTCGCTCTAGTTCCAGACTTTGCGCAAGATCCAATAAAGCGAGGTTCACATTGTTTTGCGACTCGGTAAGCGTGACCTCATCTTTCGCTAATTGGGCCTTGATATCATACAGTTGGGAAAGAGGCACCTTTCCGGCGTTCACCATGGCCTCCGTTTTATTCACCTGCTCCTTGTCCAGTTCCACTTGCAGTCGCGCTATTTTCAGCAGCTCTTTATTATAAAGTACTTGCAGGTAGTAGGAAGCTATATTGATGGATAGGTCTTCTCTCGCCTTATTCAAGTTCTCGATAGACGCTTTTAGATCAAGTTTGCGGGCGGCGATATCGTTCGGTATTTTTAACCCGTCAAATAAAGGCATGTCCAGATTGATCCCCAATGTGGAGTTGGCGGCGTTCTGGTCCACGATCACCCCGGATTTAGACGTGGAGCGTCCGAACTGGAAGCTCTGTCCAAGACTGCCATTTAGGGCCGGGAGCCAACTGTATTTGCTGGTATGTAAGTCTACCTTTCGGCTTTCCTGTTCCTGCTCCTTTTGCTTTAAGTCGATATTATGCTCGATGGCATATTGGATGCACTCCTCCAGACTCCATTGCTTCACCGCATCCTGAGCGAAAACATAGTTTCCGGACAGGAGGGAAGCGATTGCCAGTATATATAAGTTTCTTCTCATCATACAATCTTTCTTTTATTTCTTATTCGGGTCAATAGCTGCGCCCCGGACTTTATCGGTCGCGGCCAGTCCTTCTTGAATCTCGATCTTGATACCGTCGGACAGACCTACCTTTACAGGATGCTTCTCGAAGACTTGCTCCGGTTGCTCTTGTTTAACTAACTGAACGAATGCGGAATCCCCTTGGAACTCGACCGTACTTTCCGGGATCGTAAGCACGTCTTCCGCACGTTTTAGCACGATCTCGGCGTTGGCGCTATATCCCGCACGGATGAAAGCATCTTCGGGGATCGTTACGGCCGCCTTGATCTCAAATTGAATGGCTCCATTCTTGTCTACTCCCTTGGGCGATACATATTCCAGCAAAGCGTCGAATGAACGGCTTTCCATGGCGCCGACGGTCAATTTGATCGGCATTCCCTCGTGGATGCGTCCGATCTCGGTCTCGTCTACGTTTCCTTTGAAGATCATGTCGTTCATATTGGCTACGGTAGCGATCGTCGTGCCATCATTGAAATTATTCGCTTGAATAACTGAGTTACCTACTTTGACGGGGATGTCCAAGATCATACCGGTAATGGTACTACGGATTTGGGTCGTACTGGCCACGCTGGAGTTCTTGGCTATACCGTCGCGGATGATCTCCAAGGCACTTTGCGCGTTATCCTTTTCCTCCACGGCTTTCAGGTAGTTCGCTTTGGAAAGGTCGAAATCTTCTTGGGCGATAACACCTTGCTTAAATAATTGCGTATCCCGCTTATAAGTCTCTTCCACTTGCTTTAAGGAGATATTGGCAAGGTTCACACGCGATTCGGCGCTGTTGAGCTGTACCATCTCGGGGATTACCTTGATAATGGCGATAATCTCTCCCGCTTGGACCATCTGCCCCGCTTCTTTCTTCAGCTCGGAGATGATACCGGAAATCTGCGGCTTGATCTCCACCTCGAAACGAGGCTCTACGTTTCCGGTAGCGACCGTCTTGGTTTCCACATCCCCTTTTTCTGGGGTTACGATCTCATAAACGGTGATGACCGGTTGCGCTTTCTTCCATAAGAAATAGAATGTACCGATTACCGCTGCTCCCACAAGTACTAATAAGATGATACGCAGGATCTTTTTTACAATGCGATTCTTCATGATTATATAGTTTTATTAATTGACAATTGTTGTTTATTCTTCTCGTATGGCATCTATCGCCTTGATCTGCATAGCTCGCCATGCGGGGATCAGCCCGGCCAGCAGACCGCTGAATAATAAGATCACCGTGGCCGCTACCGCGATCTGGATGCTTACCTCCGGATGCTCCATCATGGTTCCGTTGGAAGCCGGCTGGGCACTCATGATCTTATCTACAAGATCGAGCAGGAATACCCCGGCGCTTAACCCCAACAAACCCGCTAAGGCCGTAAGTAGCAGACTCTCGCTCATGATCTGCGAGATGATGTTCCAAGGCTTCGCTCCCAAGGCCCTGCGTACGCCGATTTCCCGGGTACGCTCCTTAACCGTTACCATCATGATATTACTTACACCGATAATACCCGCCAATAACGTACCCATACCCACGAGCCAGATCAAGATATCGATACCGATAAATAGCATATTGAAAGTCTCGAACTGAGCCGCCAAGTTGATCACCGTCACGGCCTGCGGGTCGGTAGGAGAGATCTGGTTCTGGCTCTTTACAATATCCTTGATCTGCGTGATCACCGGATCGATCTTATAGCCGGGTTTGGCGCTCACGCACAAGAAGTGAATGATATCCCCTTGGTTCAGCGTCTGTTGCATGGTACTGAAAGGGAGGAATACGCTTTCCTCGGCCCGTCCGCCGATATTGACGCTAGAAGCCCGTTGCTTCGTGACGCCTACCACTTGGTAGTAAATCCCGTTTACCCGGATATATTTCCCGCAGGGATCACTTCCCTTGAACAATACCTCGTTCACCTTAGCGCCGATCAAGCAAACCTTACGTTTCTCGATCTCGTCGATCTCGTTTAGTAACCGTCCGTAATAAAGCTGCTGGGTCTCGATCTTGAAATAATCGGGCTGCACGCCTTTTACGTTATAAGTACCGCTTAATTGGCCGAAAACGATATTCTTGTCCGAGCGATTTCCCCAGATGATGGGGGAGACGGCCTCGATGTCCTTCACCTGTTTCCGGATGCTCTCCACGTCCCGGTTTCGCATGTCCCATTGACGCCCCTTGTTAAAGCCTTTGTACGACTCGCTGGTCCGGTCGGAGAAAAAGAAGGCGGAGTTCGTGGCGAATCCGTTGATATTCGAGAACATAGCGTTCTTCATCCCGTTTCCGGCTCCCAATAGAATCACCAACATCAAGATTCCCCAGAATACGCCGAAGCAGGTCAACAAGCTGCGTGTCTTGTTTCGGGTGATCGTCACCCATATCTCTACCCATCTGTCTATGTCAAACATGGTTCTTTTCTTTTTTATGATTATTCCGTTCTCATGGCTTCGATAGCCGTGACTTTCACCGCCTTGCGTGCCGGGAAATAACCCGCCAATACACCGGCCGCGATGATCAAGACCGTAGCGGAGCTAGCTATCGCCAGATTGACGGTCGGGTTACGGAAGACCGTCGTGTCTTCTCCGATATTCCCACCGGACTGGGCTCCGGTTTGGGCCATTTCCATCGCGTGATTGATTAGCTCCGTGAGCCCGATCCCCATGATCATCCCGACATAGCCGAAGACGGCTGTTACGAGGATGGACTCGGCGATTACTAATGCCAAGATCGAGCCGGGTTTAGCTCCCAATGCCTTGCGTATGCCGAACTCCCGGGTCCGTTCCCGTACGGTGATCAGCATGATGTTGCTAACTCCCACGATTCCCGCCATCAACGTTCCGATACCGATAATCCAGATAAACAAGGTAATCCCGTTCATTATATTATTCCACATCAAGAACTCATTCGCCATGTTCCACATACCGATAGCGTTCTTGTCTGTCGGGTCGAATTGGTGGCGGCGTGCCATCCATTCCCGGAAACTTTCCTCGAAAGCCTCATTCTCCTCTTCGGTAGTCACCCCTTTCAAGGTAAACGTTAGCGATCCGAAGCCGTATCCTTTATTATAGAGCAATTGGGCTACGGAGAATGGGATGTAAGCGGGAGCGTTATTGCTTTTGTCATCATCGTTGTACACGCCGACTACTTGATACATCATATTCCCGCATTTCACGTATTTACCCAGCGGCTTCTCGTCACGAAACAAGACCTCCGCCATACGGGGACTGATCACGATTACTTTTCTTCGGTCCCTCATGTCCTGCTCATTGATGAAGCGGCCGTTATGCGTCTCTACATTCACGTAATTGATCGGGGCATGATCCGGATATACGCCATTGGTTTGTCCCGTCACATATTCCTCGTTGTAAGTGATCGTGTCATTGTGGGAGATCGTAGCCGAGCAAAGATCCACCTCCTTGAAGTCTCTCTTCAAGGCGCCTAGGTCCTCTTCCTTGAAACTGATGCTGCGGTTGGATTGCATACCTTTCCAAGGCTTGGTGGTATAGCGTGTCCATACCTCGACCCGGTTGGTAGACATATTCCTGAAGTTGTACATGATGCCATTGCGCAACCCGTTTCCCGCCCCCAGTAACACGATCAACATGAAAATACCCCATGAGACCGAGAAGCCGGTCAAGAAGGTACGGAGCTTATTCTTTTTGATGGTGCTCCATATTTCCCTGAAATTATCAAAGTCAAACATGATTCTCTTCTTTTTCGATACGTTCAATCAACCCGTCCTTTACCCGGATAATCCGGTCTGTAGCCTCCGCTACGGAGGGTTCGTGGGTAACGATCACCATGGTCATCCCTTCTAGGTTTACCTTGCGTAGTAGTTCCATTACCTCCACGGTCGTTTTGCTATCCAACGCTCCAGTCGGCTCGTCGGCCAATATGACTTGGGGTTTTGCGATCAAGGCCCGGGCGATCGCTACCCGTTGCTTCTGTCCACCGGACATCTCATTCGGCATATGCTCCGCCCAATCTTTCAATCCCACCATGTCCAAGTATTCCAGCGCCATGGCATTCCTCTTTTTCCGGCTGACCCCTTGATAATAGAGTGGGAGGGCAACGTTCTCCATGGCGTTCTTGAATGAGATTAAGTTAAAAGATTGGAAAATGAAGCCGATCATCCGGTTCCGGAGCTCGGCGGCACGACTTTCGCTGAGATTCTGAATCAACTGCCCGTTTAATTGATAGGTGCCCGTGTCGTACGTATCTAATATCCCTAAGATATTTAATAAGGTTGACTTACCGGAACCGGAGGCTCCCATGATGGATACCATCTCTCCCTTCTCTATATCTAGGTCGATACCTTTCAAAACGTGCAGGGGGGCTCCGTTGAAGTACGTTTTGTTTATTCCTCTCAGTTGAATCATCATATTATGTAGTTACTTTATATATTAGACGTACAGTTTGCTAAATAAGTTACACTGTTGGTGAACACTTTTATCATTTGGTCACAAATATATGCTTTACTAAGATACCTTGTATCGCAAGGTACTTATAATTATGTAATATTAACAAAAGGTTTTGATCGAAAAGGTTTAGCTCTACCATCTATATCTATTAACTTGTACGTGCGGTAACTTTACGTGCCGGTACTATATGTATACATCTTCTACCATCCGTTGGACGATCATGCACCAATTGGTAGACGATCATCCAACAGTTGGTGCATGATCGTCCAACAACTGATAGATAATGAATCTCTCTGCTTCTTCCACTTAATAGATAAAGAAAAAAGCCCTAGGCTATCTTTATCTAAACCCTTACCTTTGCGGCGAAATTCAAATAGCAGAAAGATTTATGGTAACAATTGGTACGCCCAAATCGGCTACGGCAACTAAAGTCGTGCTTTGTGGCTCGGGCGAATTGGGGAAAGAGTTTGTAATAGAGTTGCAGCGTTATGGCGTGGAGGTAATCGCCTTGGATAAGTATCCGGACGCTCCGGCCATGCAAGTGGCGCATCGTTCCTATGTGGTCTCCATGCTGGATGGCGATGCCTTGCGGGAGATCATCGAGAAAGAGAAACCGGATTATATCGTGCCGGAGGTGGAAGCGATCGCTACCCGTACTTTGATGGAACTGGAGGAAGAGGGATACCATGTGATTCCTACCGCCCGTGCCACTTGGCTGACGATGAACCGTGAGGGAATCCGCCGCTTGGCGGCCGAGGAGCTGGGCTTGCCTACCTCGCCGTATCGTTTCGCCGAGACCGAGGAGGAATTTAAGGAAGCGGTGAAGGTAATCGGTATGCCTTGCGTGGTGAAGCCGATCATGAGCTCGAGCGGACACGGACAGAGCGTGGTTCGTGAGGAAAAGGATATCGATCGTGCTTGGCAGTACGCCCAAGAAGGCGGACGTGCTGGAGCGGGTAAGGTGATCGTGGAAGGTTTCGTGGATTTCGACTATGAGATTACCCAGCTGACGGTTCGGCATATCGGAGGAACGTCTTTCTTGAAACCCGTGGGACATGTTCAGGTAGATGGTGATTACCGGGAGTCTTGGCAACCGCAAGCCATGAGCCTTGCCGCTAAAGCGAAAGCCCGTGAGATCGCCGGTAAGATCACCGAGGCTTTAGGCGGACGTGGTATTTTTGGCGTGGAATTATTCATTAAAGGAGACGATGTCATATTCAGCGAGGTTTCCCCCCGTCCGCACGATACCGGAATGGTAACGATGATTACGCAAGATTTGTCTCAATTCGCTTTGCACGCCCGTGCGGTGCTTGGCTTGCCGATCCCTAATATCGCGTTTCATGGAGCGGGAGCTTCCCGTGCCGTCGTAGTGGAAGGAGATAGTGACCGCTTGGCTTTGAGCAATCTGGATAAGGTCTTGGAGCAACCCGATACGCAGATGCGTTTCTTTGGAAAACCGGAAGTTCATGGACATCGCCGTATGGCCGTCTTGCTGGCTCGTGGTTTGGATGTGACGGAGGCAAGGGAGAAGACCGGAGTGATGATGGAGCGGTTAAATGTTAAATTGTGATGCTTCCTAGGATAAATGAACGTTTTGGTGTGTGTTGTGAATAAAATGTGAATATTTGCAGACCTATTTTTCTATCAAAATAGTTTATTTTTGTCTCAAGTTTTTAAAGAGACATTTGATAATCTATAAACGCAGATTACATATGTTTGTTTCACTAAAGAGTGAAATCTGATTGCCGAAAGTTTGTACTTATTTTATGAATACGACAAATGGAAATATGGGCGTTGATTTGAAACGCTCTATTTCTATTCTCGGTGAAGATAAAAGAGTGAGCAAACAGATCAATAGCTAAGGGTGGGTAGATTTAACCAAACAGACATCCTTATCTCCTTTCACCCACCCTAGCTATTGTTCTTATTTTACATGTATTCCTTTTGTATTTCTCATTGTTTCCATCACGGCATGAGTGTCTACTTGGACCTTTTCTTGTATAAACTCCGGGAGGTTGTAAGTCCACAACAAGTCTTTATAATATTTTACGGGATTTCTTTGTGGCAGGAGGAATGGTTTATGGGCCGTGCCTTTATCATCGATATAGCTAAAGAACGGGCGTGTGTATAATCCATCCAACCTGCGACTGCTAAATACCAGCCAACGATTGTTGTGGCTCCATGAATGGTAGCTTTCTCCTTCGGCGCTGTTCGCCTCGGTTAGCGGGTACGTCTTTCCGTCGGATAGGCGGATCATATATAATTCGGCGTCTTTATGCCAAACCCCGAAACCGCCATATTCCTGTAGGGTAAAAGCCAGATATTTACCATCCGGTGAGATTCTAGGGAAGGATACGCTTTTGTGGTTGGCCCGGCCATTGTATAAAGTATCTACTTGCTGGCCTAGGGTGCGGGTTTCCGGGTCAAAGTCGACACGGCATAGGCTGTAGGTCATTTGTCTGAAATTCTTAGAAATAGAATCTACGGCGGCGGTCGAACTGAAATAGAGGCTCTTCCCGTCGGGAGAGAACGCTGGGAATATTTGCCATGCGTCTTTGGAATTTAACGCTTTGCAAGAGAATACCTCGTTCTTCTTTACGTCATAGATCACGATATCGGAGTTATGATCCAATACTTCCAGCGTATTGGGATTATTGATGAAGAAGTTTTGGTAGGTATCGCATACGGTGGCCGCCAGATAGTTACCATTCGGATGCCAATACATGTAGACAAAGTTTGAGACGGTCTCGGGAGTCTTTGTATTTAGCTTGGTGATTTTCTTTCCATCAATCAGTACGGAACCGGCGTGTTTGCCTCGCATATGGAAAATCATTTTATCCGGGTTCCCGGAGGAAAACGTGTGGCAGTTTACGCAGTTATAGTCGGTTAGGCTATTCTCATAAATCACGCTTTGGTCATAATTTTCCAAGTTTCGTTGATAGATACCCATCCTGTTCCACATATCATTGCTCAAGGCTAATAACCGATAGGCTATATATTTATCAATGGAATCATTTACGATGTCCATATGAAAAGGCGTATAGGCATTCCATTCGCCCTGTATGCGTTTAGCGATGGTCAATTCTATTTGGTTTCCGGCATTCTCTTTCAATAAGGCTTTCCATCTCTTTTGTGGGATCTCAAAGAGCCCCTCATCGCTATAGACTTGGAGTTGAGTCTTTTCCCCTTTAATGATAAGGCAGTGCTCACTGCTATCGGCGATAGAGAAATTGAGCGGGGCGATGTTCACAGGGATGGTCACATCCTTGTAATCCGGATAAATGGTTATTTCCTTGTTTAAGCTCTTGGCGATCTGTATGTCGTTTTTGGAGCATGAAACCATCAAGGCGATGAGAAAAAGGAAAAGATATCGGTTTGTATTTGTATAAGTCTGTCTTTCCATATGTGTTTTATTTAGAGAGTATCAAATAGTACCAGAAAGTAGGTTGATAGTCGGCTATTCCAGTCGCTACATTTTGTCGGGCATGCCTTAGTCCCAATACACGTTGCTTGAATATCGAGAACTCGGACAGGACTTTATCGGTTACCCCATACTTGCGGCAATATTCCGGATCATGCTCCGCATAAGAGATCACGGCTTGTTGCAAGGGTTCGGGTAATGCGGGGAGTACTTCCGTCCTACTGAATCTTTCAACAAACGTTTTTATAGCGGGCAGGTCTTTCGATAATAATAACGTACCGATCGTATAATCCAATGCGGCTTTATTCAGGGGATTCTCTTCCAATATAATCATTAGGTTATCAAACAATCCGATTATATTGGCGAAAAGGTCTTTGTCGCTGGATAGGCTTTTTCTTTTTGTACCTAATTCCGGGTCGCTCTCCACCGCTTGGTCATTATATAAGAACTTTCGTTGCGAGGAGGCCCATTCGTGATAGGCCCATGTCTTTTCCAATAAGGATATAAACTTTTCGGCCGCGGGATACTGTCCGTATATCAAATGGGATTTTATTAATAATTTAGTCATGACGGGACTGCCGTATGTAATTCCTACCGAGGTACCAAAAGCGAAATTGTATGCCAAGGACGTGATTCCTACATGGTAGTATATCTGGCTGAACAGGAAACTTTCCTCTATATGCGCTTGGTACTTTGAGACCAAAGATTGTATTCCGCTTTGCGGGTATTTGAATAAATCAGTCTGCATGACACCCTTGTGGGATAAGGCAAGGTTTAAGCAATTCAGGTGTAAATAGTTATTATAGTTCAGATCGGTGGACGAGATTATGGCGTCCCATTGCTCGGTATCTATGTAATGAAACATTTGCATCAACGTATAGAAATCTTTATTCCTCTGTTGAAGAGCCGTTTGCGTATAATACATACCGGATAAGGCAAGTAATGCTACGGCTACTAAAGCTTTTAAATAGGTTTTTATGTGATCTAAATAACGTGATAGGGAGAATAGAAGCATAACGAGTAACGCTACTTGCCAAGAGAAGCCGTAGAATGGTTCCAGCTCAATGAAATACTCTACGTAATCTTTCATCCAAAATACATAGTCATAATCGGGTTTACTGCCTCCTAGGACACATAGGGAGCCTACGATAAGTAGCAGCAGCAACGGGATGAAGCTTGCGTACCAGCGTTCGCATTTTTGTAATACATCAAATAGTAAGATGCTAAGGGCGAATAATATAGCTACAGATCCCATCGTGTAAAACAATCCGGTCGCCAGCAAGCAACCAATTAAGGTACGGTACGTCCAATTAAATCTTCGTGCGCTGTAACTATATACGTTAAGCGCCAATGACCAAAACAACATGGCTATCAGTCCTTCATAATGATAGCTATCTTTCATTAGGTAAAGATATTGGAATAGGATGGGGAGAAAGGCCAAGGGCATAAGATATAATGCCGGATGTATCTTTCGTAAGGTCAGCCAGAATAACCAACCGGAGATTCCACCGATCAAGGCGGTCACCAGCGATCCGATCAGCGGCACCTTGAAAAACTGTATAATAAATTGGGAGCAAATCGTAGCCAATCCTCCAATTGTCTTAAGTATATTCAATACATATTCGGTATCGAACAGGAAAATCTGCTGTTGTTCCCGGTAAAAGAAGGTTGCTTCTTGAGTGGTTTGTAAATGTAACCCTAGAAGGCTGGTGCATAATAAGAGCAGAAGAATAGGTGTGATCTTTTTGCTTAAGTTATTCATGTTCTTTTTACTTTATGTATGTTTCCCAGATTCGATTTATTTATGATAAGTAACGTCAATCCCCTTACTTCCTTTGGCAAGTTTACTGATTTTCCGTATATTAGATGATACTTTTCCTGTGATAAACTCGGGTATGTTATATGATTTCATGAACCGATGATAGAAATCCGTATCTTTCTGTGGTAATAGGAACGGTTTGGAGGCATTTCCGCTCTCGTCGATATAGGCGAAATAAGGTCGGGTATATAATCCGTCGATTCTTCGGCTGCTGAAAACGATCCACCGGCTGTTGCTACTCCATGAATGATAACTCTCCGTGTCTGTGCTGTTCGCGTTTCGTAAGGGATGGAAAAAACCACTCTCGATATCCAGAATATATAAATCAGCGTCTTTATGCCAGATAGAGAAGTTCCCGTAGCCCGATAAGGTGAATAACAAGAATTTCCCGTCGGGAGAGACACGGGGAAAAGAGACACTTTTCCCATTCTCTCGTACATTATATAATGTGTCTATCTCTGATGCGAAACTCCTTGTTACCGGATCAAACGCTATGGAGCAAAGATTATACTTTACCTCCGAATACTCGTGGGGCATCGAACGTGCCTCGGCGGTACAGAAATAAAGCGTTCTTCCGTCGGGGGAAAAGGTAGGGAATGTCTCAAAAGCCTCTTTCGTACGAATGGCGGGAGTACTGATGATCTCATGTTTCTCGGTATCGTACACCACTACATCCGATTGGCTATCGAAAACCTCGACCCTGTTTTTGTCATTGGAATGAAAGCTCTGGCTCGTTTGGTTTACCGAGAATGCAACGTATTTCCCGGAAGGATGCCAAGAGGGATAAACCAAGGGGGAAATCGTTTGCTCCGTTTTCGTATTTAATTTCTCTATTTTATCTCCGTCTATCAAATAAGTCCCGGCGTATTTATCTCTCATGTGGAATAACATCTTGTTGGGGTTTTGCATACAAAATGAATGGCAATTCATGCAATTTTGTCCACTGTGTTTATTTTCCATAATGGGACTTTGTTCGTAGGTTTCCAGGCTCCGTTGGTAAATACCCATCTGGTTCCAAAGTTCATATCCGGGCTCTATCAGACGGTAGGCTAGATAGGAATCCATAGGTTCCTGTGCGATAAACAACGAGAATTCCGGATAGCTCAGCCATTCCTTATCCTTAGCATAAAGTTTTACTTGTATCGTTTTGCCTGTCGCTTTCCTAAGTAGCTTTTTCCAGTTGGCGGCAGGAATATGGAATTGCCCCTTTTTTTCTTTCACCTGCAACTTCACTTCCTCAAAACAGAAAACAGCGAACGCTTCCGTATGTGCATTCTGTATTTTAAAATTCAGGGGAGCGATATTATTCGGTATCGTTACATCTGCGTAATCTGGGTATAATATCGGTTTCTCAGAGGTTTCCTTGCTTACCGGAACCGTGTCTGAACATGAAAATATCCCCAGTACGATAAAACATACACATATAATATATAGATAGTGCTTTTTCATGGCAATGAATCATTTAAGAAGGTAATAAGACCAATAGGTGTCTCCAAAAGAGTTTTTTATCAATTGGGGTAGCTGTGGGTTATTCCGGTTCTGCAATACAAGATTCCTGTAACCTGTGAATTTCCGGATGACATTTTCGGACACGTTGAACCGTCTCCAATAATCCGAGTCTTTCTCGGCTAGTAAAATAACCGCTTCCTGGAAACTCGTCGGAAGGGAAGGAAGTGTAGATGTACCGTAATATTTCTCAATGAATGTCTGGAAAGATTTCATATCCTTGGATAAAAGATAGATGGCTCCGACAAATTGGATGGGAATCTGATTCTCCGGGTTTTGTTCTGCACGGATCAATAAATCATGTTCTAACCCGTTTACACCGGAAAGGTTGTTACGAAGGGGAAGTCCTTTTCGTTTAATCCCCAGTACCGGATCTTCTTCTATGGCTTTATCATTATATAGAAATTCCCTATGTCGTTTTGCCCAGTCGTGATAAGCGTAAGTCTTCTCTAATATATCGATGTACTTCTCTGCGATTGGATATGTACCGTAAATCAAGTTGGTTTGGACTAGACGTTGTAGGTTCCGGGGATTACCGGCCCCAATCACGGTGACATATCCTTCAAATGCCATCTCTTGCGATAAGGCGATTTCTCCAAGCGTAAAATAGGCGTCGCTAAGTAAGGTAGATACGGAAGAAGTCTTATTCCAAGAGGCTAATAATCCTTGAGGCCCGTGTTGATCGAATGCGAACATCCGGTTTCCTAACTCGCCTTTCTCAGCAAGGGCGTTGTTTAGGTAAGTCAAGTATAAGTAATTCTTGATCGGGCCTTGGCAGTTCCGGATGATTTGATCCCATTGTCCGTTTCGGGCATAATAATCTAGTTCCTTTAGTTGATAAGATTTTTGATCATTATATCTTGGTATCCCGAACCTGCAAAGTGCGAGAATTATGATAAGTTGTACGGAGATCTCTATCCAATCTCTCTTTTTCGAAGTGCCTTTAGGCCATGTAAATGCGAAGATCAGCGAAAGCGGCAAACTGACCCAGGAAAAATATATGACATTCGGAGCTTGTAAGATCGGATGATAATAGGCATCCGGTAGGAACGCGAAATGATAATCGGTGACGACTGTCGCCCATACGCAACTGGTCGCTATGAGTGTAAACTCGATGGGGATCACCAAGAAGATAACTCCTTGTTTGAATTGGCCGAATAATTCCTTGATGAATGCGCAGACCGTGAATAATCCGGCTATAGGCCCTCCTATCCAGAAAAGTAGAGGTGTGATAAGTAGAGCCGTAAATAATCGGAATCGAAAGTTATTGATCCGTATCCACCCATTCAAACAAAGTAGGCAAATTAAAAAGGCCACTGTTCCTTGTAGTAAGTAATTGAAATCGTATTGAGCCAATAATAAGGATAAGACGGGGAGTAAGTAAATCAGATACAACTCTTTTTCCGGGGTGATTTGTCTTACGACAGCCCTCATGGTAAGCCCTATGCCAGTGAGCAATGCGGCAAAGATAAAGGGACCGAGATAAGGGGTGATAAAAAATTGTGTCAAAAATTCCCCGATGACCGAAGATAAACCTCCCGGATAACTGATTTTATCCGCAAGATAGTCTCCGGAAAATTGGAATAGTTGAAGCTGCTCGATATAAAAGAAATGAAACTTGCTGGTTATTTGCAAGAAAACCCCTAATATGGCAAACAGTATCAAACCGAAGAGTATTTGTTTATATCTCATGGCTAGAGTATACGTTTCATTATGATTTAAAGTCAAACAAAGATATATATTTAAAATGAAAAAAGCGAATAAGCATTCGCTTTTCGCTTTTGTGAGGGGGTAACCACACATATCACATGCCTGGTTACCCGATATTAATGTTAACCCACTTGTTTATTTCCAATTTTCATTTTGAACCAAGAGACCGTCCATCTTCAAGATTTCATTATAAGGAATCGGAAGTGTTATCCATTTAGCGTTGTAAACACTGTTAGCGTATTTTCCTAAATGTTGCATCTCGAATTTTATAAACTTGTTCAATTCTTCAGATGCTATACCCCAACGAACCAAATCATACCAATGGTGACCTTCCATGGCCATCTCAATTCTTCGTTCCCAACGTAGTGCTTGGGTTGCTTTTTCTTTCGTTGCGAATTGAGAGTCTGGATATAACCCGATACGATAATTAGCGGCGGCATTCTTTCCTTGTGTTCCATTTACTTTATCATCCAGTATATAAGAAGAAGCTGTTTCTGACATAGTAGATGGGTCTGCGGCTTTTACATATCCTTTTGCAGCGCGTGAACGTACTTGATTGATGTATTTACCCGCTTCCTGTGGTTGTCCTAGCTCGATCAAAGTCTCAGCATACCATAATAACACATCTGCATAACGTACGATATGATAATTTTTAGCAGATGAAGTTGTTACTGTGGTAATTGATAAGCTACCCTTGTCTGCCTTGCGTGGAATATTCTTTTTACTTAAATATAAACCACCATTAGAAACATCGCGAACCCAACCGTCAATACTTGTCGGTACCGTCCAATCCAAATAGGGAGTCTCAAAACGACCTGTAGTTACGTCAAGGCGCGGGTCTGTATAAACCTCGAGCTTCGTATGAGGTAATTTGTTCTCGTCCAAAGAGGATAATGCGGGTTCATTTCTATATGAGCCATCCATTTTCGGCAAACCGTTAGCGTCTACGATATGTGCATTTACTAAATCATAAGAAGGCTGATAGAATCCCCAGCCGCCTGTACCTAATGCACCGTTGAAACCGATATGCCATGGGCCATTGACACTGGAAGTTTCTTCTACTGTCCCGGTTACGGCTGCTTGAATATCGAATACGGATTCACCGGTCCAATCACTCTCTCCTGCTGTATAAAGTTCCTCGTACGTATCTGCTAAACGATATTTAGTGCCTTTATTGTCTTTACCGTTAGCCATGATTTCTTCCAACAAGGTCTTAACTTCACCCCAGCGGTTTTGTGTACCGTTTGTTCCATTATAAGGAGAAGATTGATACATTTTAACTTTCGCTAGTATAGCGGCAGCAGCCCATTTGTTTACACGGCCTAAATCAGTACTCCAAGTATCGGGAAGATTATCATACGCAAATTGTAAGTCTTCGATAATTTTATCCCAAATATAAATATAATTACCACTTTCATCAACATTTGATACCTGTGGGTTTACATTTTCTTGCATAGCCACATCGTCAACGTATGGAACTGCGGCTCCGAAAAGTTTTACAACCTCAAAATGGAAGAAACCGCGGATAAAACGAGCTTGCGCAATTGTTTCCGTATAGAAGTCTTTGCTCTCACCTTGTACTGCGGATAGCTCCTCTTGTATACTGTTCGCCACTTTAATTACGTTGTTTGCAAAGAATACACCGTTATAGCTATGTGCCCATTTTGTATTGGGGTAGCTATTGTCGCTGGCAAATGTATAAGTTTCCAAGCTGGTGAAGTCTGGTTGGTCTCCAAATGTGGATCCTTTATTTGCGTCACCTCCCATGATATCTCCATATACGTAATTACTCAAAGTTGAGCGGAAATATCCATCACTGGAACCCGTTGAGTTTAATTTTGCGTACATACCTGTCAACAACTGTGTAATGCCTTTCTGGCTAGTAAAATCCGGTTCACTAACTTTTCCTACCGGATTTACTTCCAAGAAATCGGAGCAAGAGGTCATTCCTCCTAATGCCGCAGCTGCAATCGCTGCATATATAAATAACTTCTTCATCTTGTCATTAATTTAATGTTAGTAATTCTCTGTTTCTATTCCGGTTTAGAATGTTACATTTACACCTAAAATAAATTGGCGTGGCATACCGTAAGAACCGAAGTCTGTACCCATATTACGATCGTTGGAAGCACCGCTGTCATCTGTACGGACTTGTGGATCTAGGCCGGAATAGCCTGTAATGGTAAATACATTAGAAACCTGTCCATATACACGTATTTTCTCAAATTTGATTTTGTTAAGTATACTCTTCGGAAGCGTATAACCTAATGTTAATGTTTGCATACGTAAGAAAGAGCCATCTTCAATATAACCGGAGTTGGATTCATTTCCAGCGATCGTACTTTCACCATTGGTAGTTGCCCACATTGGATAGATACCGTCCGGATTTGTTACCGGATGCCAAGAGTTGTCACGACGGTCTGTGGAGTAAGCGGATTGTAGTGCGCCGTAGTGTGTATAATATTTATACATTGCAAATAAATCGTTGCCTACAGAGAAGTACAAATAAGTACTTAAGTCGAAACCTTTCCAGCCTAAGCTTAAGTTTACACCTCCTGTCAGATCTGGATGAGGATTACCAATGAACGTACGATCATCAGCATCAATTTTACCATCATTATTCACATCCTTTACTTTATATTGGCCTACGAAGTTTGCGGCATTCATACTTGCTGCGTCAGATACGCCGAATGGTAATACCACACCTCCCGCATCGTTTTTATAGTTGCGTACCTCGTCTTCGCTCTTATAGATACCGTCTAATTGGTAACCGTGGAACATACCTACGGCATGACCTTTCATTAAGACATTCATATTAGAGATACGAGTTCCTGTGAAGATTCCTGCGTCTGTACCGATTTCTGTCAATTCATTTTTATAATGAGAAAGGTTTACTCCCACGGAGTAATCGAATTCTCCAACTTTGTCTCTCCAAGTTAAGTTCAAGTCTACACCCGTGTTTTTCATATCACCGATATTAACTTTCGGTTTGCTGGCTCCACCAGCTAAAGCAGACCAGTTTGCGTCAATCAACATATCGGAGGTATTCTTGATGTAGAAGTCAAAGTTTGCATTTAATCGTTGATCAAGAACGGTCGCATCGAAACCGACATTGAACATTTTGGATGTTTCCCATTTAGCATTGATATCACCAAGATTCGTTACGCCATAGCCAGTAGCTACTTCCGTATCAGAACCCGAGATACTATATAGATATGTATTGCCTGTTCCATATTGGAATGCCCAGTTATATGCGCTGATGTTAGAGTTACCTGTTGTACCGTAACCCGCACGAAGCTTGAAGTCATCTAACCAAGAACGAGTCTTTTCCATGAATTTTTCGTCTGACATACGCCAACCTAAAGAGACGGATGGGAACGTACCCCAACGATTTTGTTCAGAGAATTTGGAGGATGCGTCACGGCGTACAGTTACTGTTGCCAAATATTTTCCTTTGTATGAATAATCTGCACGACCGAAAATACCGAACATTGTTGATGTATTATGCATATTACCATCGGTTTTCATATTTGCTGTAGAACCATTAGCTATAGTCCATGTATTCGGATTATTCTCGAATGCATAATCAATTCTACCCGCTTGGATCCAACGTCCTAGTCCTTCGCGGATAGCTTCAGTTCCTAATACGACATTAATCGAATGGTCTTCGTTGATTGTTTTGCTGTAGGTAGCAGTGTTCGTCCATTGGTAACCTAACCAGTAATTTGCATTTTCGTAGAATTCGTTGTTGTTACGTCCTTCTTTATTGGTCATAATGGTTCTCTTGTTCATCCAGAAATCCCATGCGCCATTGATACGAGCACTAAATTGAGTACGGACTTTCAGCCCTTCGATAGGCATTACCTCTGCATAAATAGCTGACTGCGCACGTAAGAAACGACGACGATTGTCTTTTCCATGATCTACAGACATTACGGCACTTTCAGCACGTCCACCTTCTGCGTTTTGAGAACCTGCGTAGTCACCACCTAGTGTGTAGATTGGCACCCAAGGCTGGATAGAGAATGTTTTTCCAAAAGTGTTGTCATCACCTTGGCGACCCCGTTCTCCGGAATTTTCTATCACTGCGATATTCGTGTTTTGTCCGATGTTGAACCATTTGTTTACGAAAAAGTTCGTATTAGCACGTAAAGAGTAACGACGGAACCAGGATTCTTTAATCGTTCCCTCACGATTCATGTATCCAAGTCCTACTGAGTAAGTTGCTTTGTCACCACCACCCGTAATAGAGATTTGGTGATCTTGTACTTTACCGGTCTGTACAACCTCGTCATACCAATTAGTACCTTTGCGAGCTTCTTCTTCAGAGTAGCCATCCGCTAGCATTTGATAGTATGCGGAACGTGACCAAGAGTTTGAACCGTTGTCTTTGTAAGATTTTTCCCAAGCTTCGATACTTCCGAATTGACCGATCACTTGCTCTTTTGACAATCCGCTCGGCTTAATGGCATAAGGCATGGTTAAGTGCCCTGTACCGTCTTTGCCGATAGAACCGAATTGGGCATGGCTATATAACGTACCACGATATTGAAGAGCGTTGCGCTGTCCTTCTTCTTGGAATTCCATTGCCTCCCACGCATTTAACAAACCATAACCGTCATTGGCCATCTTTGCCACACCAAAATAACCGTTATAAGAGACTTTTACACGGTCTTCTTTCTTTCCTTGCTTGGTAGTGATAATGATAACACCATTTGCTCCTTTCGCACCATAGATAGCGGAAGCGGCAGCATCTTTCAAGATCTGCATGGACTCGATGTCGTTCGGGTTTACGGCATCAATGTCTACACCAGATACACCGTCTACGATGATCAATGGGTCGGAACCATTTACGGAACCAATGCCACGAATGCGGATCGTAGTCTCACCTAATGGACCACCACCAGCTTGTACGAATACACCGGCTGCTTTACCTTGCAGGGCTTCCGAGAAGTTAGAAACAGGAGTTTCTTTCAATGCGTCGGTAGAAACTACGGCCACGGATCCGGTGATGTCTTTCTTCGCTTGGGTACTATAACCCGTTACGACTACCTCGTCCAAGGCTTGGGAATCTTCCACTAACGTAATCTTGATAGCGGTTTGGTTTCCTTTCAAGGGCACCTCTTGGGTCACGTATCCGATATAGGATACTACTAAAACAGCGTTAGCGGGCACACCGTCGATTATGGCACGACCATCCATATCTGAGATGTTTCCGATAGTAGTTCCTTTTACGACTACGTTAGCTCCAAGGATAGGACCTGATTTGTCTACGATCGTACAAGTTACCTGCCGTCCGTTTTGCTGGACGCTCATGATTCCTGTACCGGATGTTGGATACAAATGATCTGTCTCTGTAGCTAAAGCTGTTCCGGCTCCGTACAGAAGAAAAGAAGCTCCTAAGACTAATGGCTTCCATGATACAACATTTCTCATACAAAATTTAGAATTTAAGGTATATAAAATAAAAAACACAAACCAGTTACAAAATGAATTCACTACTCTGGCATGCCTCTAGGACATGTTCTATCTGCTTACATTTCAAAATAGGTAAACATCATTTTCTCTCTTTTAATGTAACTTCTTCATTATCACAACTTTAATTGCAAAAAACACCTGTTGTTTTCTTTTTAATAGTTAAAAAGCGACTAGTTAAAACGATCGTTTCTATTAGTCGTTTGTAAAGGTCTGTTTTTTTTTTGAGATGTGCAACTTTTCGTTGATTTTTTTTTATTTCATCTTACTGCTAATGGGAAAGATAGCTCTTTACCTATCTAAAAAAACTCTTATTTTTCAAAGCATCTTTTTCTCTTTTCAGAAACGCAAGATTTAAACGATCGTTTCGATTAGTCGTTTTATGAAAAAACATTTAGACCATAAGTATTCAAGAATTTGCTGAAATCTAGAATGTTATTGTATATAGAAAGATCATTTTGCTGTTAGATTGTGTTTTTTATTGATTTATACCTTAAAATCTAATGTTGTATGAGAAATGTAGTATTATGGAAACAGGTGTTTCTAGGAGCCTCTTTGTTTCTATGTGGCACAAGTCTAGTTATGGCCACAGAAGTAGGCGATTTAGTACCAGACGTAAGGGGCAATGCCCTGCAACAAGATGGACGTAGAGTCACTTGCACTATTTCAGACAAAGCTGGACCAATTGTTGGAGCGAATGTCCTTATTAAAGGGACAACTATCGGAAATATTTCCGATATGGACGGACGGGTCATACTTGATGGTGTGCCGGATAATACCATATTGGTGGTATCTTACATTGGCTATGTAACTCAAGAGATCTCTCTGAAGAATAGCCAGAACAATATCAAAGTTAAATTAGCGGAGGACACACAAGCCTTGGATGAGGTCGTTGTTGTCGGTTATGGTACCCAAGCGAAGAAAGATATTACGGGGTCTGTCGCTGTCGTATCTACGGAAGAGTTGAAGGAGACTCCGGTAGCGACATTCTCAGAAGCCTTGCAAGGAAAGGCTTCCGGTGTGTATATCTCGAACTCGGGTGGACCTAGTGGTGAGACGACTATCCGTATCCGTGGTGTCGGCTCGTTGAATGGTTCAGACCCATTGATTGTTGTGGACGGTGTCTCGAATGTGGATATCGATGCGGTCAATCCGAATGATATCGAGTCTTTGCAAGTCTTGAAAGATGCTTCCGCTACTGCGATTTACGGTGCGCAAGGAGCGAATGGTGTAATCATTATCACGACAAAGCAAGGAACTAAAAGCGGCCGGGTACGAGTATCTTATGATGGTTACTTTGGTGTGGCGAAGATGGCGAATAGTGGTTATGATTTGTTGAATGGATGGGAGGCGATGGAATGGCAAGCACAAGGTATGAGAAACGTGCGGGATTATCGCGGACAAACACCCACCGCTCATCCTCAATTCGGATCGTTGAACGATAAAGATGAATTGACGATGCCTTATGCGATTAAGCCGGCCGGTTTATCAAAAGATCAAGTAATCTCGCAGTTTGGTAGTATCGATGCGTGGGTGGCTTCCTATAAACCGGATGGTAGTAATTCGTGGTCACGTTCCGCTTATTATCAGATGTTGGAAGATGGATATTCGGAAGCGGAGGCCCAGAAAGGAACGAATTGGTATGATATGGTGACTCGTACGGGTAAAGTACAGGATCATCAGATCTCTTTATTAGGAGGTGGAGAAAAAGGAACTTACTCGGCTTCTTTAGGCTATACTAATCGGGAAGGAACGATTATCTCTTCTTTCTTTAAACGTTATTCACTGCGTGCCAACTCTACCTATAATGCGAATAAATATTTCACGATAGGCCAGAATTCCAATATCGCCGTAATGGAGATGGGCGGTGAGCGAGGGCGTCAAGGCGATGCGAGCGTATTCGCCCAAACATATACGATCCAGCCATGGGTACCTGTTTATAATGTAGGTGGCGATTATGCGGGATCACAGGCCTCGGAAGGTGGACGTGCGAATACGGCTTATCAGACAGCCATGAATCAACAGGATGATTGGACTCGTTTCATGCGATTGCAAAGTGCGGCTTTCGCCGAGTTGAAACCGATCAAAGGCCTGAGTCTTCGTACGCAGTTCAGCGTTCGTTTGATGGGTATGTGGAGCCAAGCGTTGAGTGAGAAGACGATCGCTACCAATAAAGAGGGGCAATCTCAAAATTATCTGGAGGAAAATGCGAATTGGAGGTTGGATTATCAGTGGACCAATACGGCGACTTATAAGACGAAATTCAATGAAGATCATGACGTGACATTTATGATCGGTACGGAAGCTATGAAATTTGGTGTGGGACGAAGTATGAAAGCCATTCGCTATGATTATATCTTCGAGAATAATCCCAATACATGGATATTAAACAATGGTTCTTCCGACAATATGAAGAATGAAGGAAAAATGTTTGATAAAAGTACGATGTTCGGCTTGTTTTTCCGTGGCGATTATTCCTATAAAGGTAAATACTTGGCAACTGTAACGGTTCGCCGGGATGCTTCTTCCCGGTTTGGCGAGGATAACCGCTGGGGTACATTCCCTTCTCTTTCTTTAGGCTGGCGTATGTCGGATGAGGTCTTTATGGAAAAGACACGTACGTGGTTGGATGATTTAAAGGTGCGTGCGGGTTATGGAACGACCGGTAACTCTAATATCGGAGCCTATAATTATGCGTTTCAATATGCGACCGGAAATGATTATTTATATGGAATCACAGGTGCGGATTCAGGGGCGTCTCCGGGCTATGCGATCTCAAATCTGGGGGATGTGAATGCTAAGTGGGAAACAACCAAGATGTTTAACGTCGGTTTAGACGTAACGGCGTTGAATAATCGTTTGACCGGAAGTATCGATTATTATATTAAGAAGACTTCAGATTTGTTGGTGAACGCTAACTGGTCCGCTTTGGCCGGTAACGCTACTAAGCCAAAGATCAATATTGGCGATATGCAGAATAAAGGTCTTGATTTCAGTGTGGGCTGGAGAGATAAAGTCGGTGATTTTAGTTACTCGGTAAACGCCAATATCTCAACCTATAAGAATAAGGTTACCCAATTAGGTTCCTCGGATCTATTTACGAATACGCGTTTGAGTAAGGTAAACATCACCACGGTAGGGCAACCGGTAGCGATGTTCTACGGTTATCAAGTGGACGGAATCTATACGAGTGAACAAGATGTGCTGAACTATAAGACCGCGGATGGAAAAACGATTTTACCATATGCCGTGGCGGACGAGGCCAGCTTGAATCCTCAATCATGGGTAGGTCGTTATAAGATTCGTGACGTGAACGGAGATGGAAAGATTGGGGCGGAAGACCGTACGATTATCGGTAATCCGCATCCGGACTTCACGGGAGGTGTGAACCTTAGTGTCGGTTGGAAAGGTTTTGATTTGAGTACATTCCTTTATTTCTCTGTAGGTAACGACTTGTATAAACATTATCAGTATTATACGCATTTCGGGGCATTACAAAGTAACTTCTCTAAAGATCGCTTGGAAAACTCTTGGGATCCCGTTACAAACCCGGATGGTATCTATCCATTATGGGCTGGTACATCTAATGAAGGTACGGAGGCGGCTAATGAATCCAATTCTACTTATATAGAAGACGGTTCATACTTGCGTATGCAGACATTGACGCTCGGTTATACGTTGCCAAAGAGTATCTTGAATAAGATCAAATTTGAGAAGATTCGTGTTTACGGTCAGGTTTCCAATGTGTTTACATTAACAGGCTATTCAGGTTTGGATCCGGAGGTTCGTAGCAATAATGAAGATAGCAGTAACGATATGATGAAAGGTATCGACTACGGCTCTTATGGTATGCCACGCCAGTTCATTTTAGGCGTGAATATTTCTTTCTAAAAGGATTTTCGATAAGGATATTGATAACGATTAAAAAAAACAGTATGAAAAGACTATTTATATATTCAATGTTAGTGGCGTCTTCATTAGGAGCGATGACCTCTTGCTCTGACTTCTTGGATGTGAAGCCGGTGGGTGCGGTCAGTGAAGAAGAGTTACTGAATCAGGAAGGCGTAAATTATGCGATTACGGGAATGTATTCATCGATGCTTACACAGGAGTATTTTGCGGCTCCTTTGACAAATTATGCCTATGGCGATGTATTGGGTGGAAGTGCGAATAAAGGGTCTACGTTTACGGACCAATCTGACTTTACGAACTTGGAAACGTATGCGATCACTACGGACAACGGATATTTGAATACCAAATGGAAAGTGGTTTATGAAGGTGTCTATCGTGCGAACAACGTGATTAATATGATCGATAAAATCAAGGACGAGCTTTCCTCCGTAAAAGGCGTATCAAAGGATTTTTATACCGAAGCGATCGCCCAAGCCCGATTCTTCCGCGGATTCTGGCATTTTGAGGGAATGAAATTATTTGGTGCCGCTATTCCTTACGTGGGAAGCGAGGAGTTCGCTAGCGATGTAAACCCAAAAGTTTCCAATGTGGATGAGTCTGGCAATTATATTTACATATGGGATAAGGTGGCCGAGGATTTACAGTTCGCTTATGATAACCTGCCGGATATTTGGGCGAGCGATAAAGGACGTGTCAATAAATGGGCCGCCGCCGCTTTCTTGGCAAAATTGAGGCTGTATCAGTCTTCACCCTATAACGGTACGAATGGTTCTTCCGATCATTGGGCGGATGCCAAGGCTTTATTGGAGGCTATTATCGCGAATGGGCAGGATAATAATGGCACGAAATTCAAACTGGCGGATACTTATGAGGATTTGTTTACGGCAGGTAGTGCCGATTGGAGCGGTGAGTCCGTGTTCGATATACAGCGGACTATCTCTGGTTCTCAGGTAATCACGAACTCTATCGAAGGTTCATGGCATACGGCTCCTCCGGGAGGTATGGGCACATCCGGATGGGGTTTCTATCAACCTTCCTATGAGTTGGTAAACTCACATATCGTAGACGAGAATGGTTTGCCGTATTTGGATAAATCATATCAAGATAAACCGGCGTTGACTACCTTGACAGATAATATTCCACATACGGATTTAGAGGTTTTTACCGATCCTCGTCTGGATATCAGTACCGGTCGTTTTGATGTCCCTTATTGGGACTGGACGGTTCCTTCTATCTTGGATGGGTGGGTACGTGATATCGCGAATGGTGGTCCTTATATGAATAAGAAGCGGCAACCGAAAAAAGCGGATAAAGGCGGTACGAGCGTATCTACGGAGACGAGTTCTACAGCCAAGAATTACCATTTGATCCGTTATGCGGATGTTTTACTTTGGTATGCCGAAGTCTTGATTCACGACGGAAATTATAAGGAGGCCGGGGAGTATATAAATGAGGTACGTGCCCGTGCGGCAAACTCGTATGTGAAGGGCGTTGATGCTGCCACGATGTTGCCCACTTCTACATCTTATGTCTTGGATGATAAAGTGAATGGGAAGTTGGATTCGAACGCTGCGGCTAATTATCGTGTAGGTTTGTATCCGGATTCGCAATTCAACAGCAAGGATGGTGCTTTAGCCGCTTTACGTTTCGAGCGTAAATTAGAGTTGGCGATGGAAGGTCATCGCTGGTACGACTTAGCTCGTTGGGGAATAGCGTACGATGAGATAAGTAATTATATCACTTACGAGAAGAAGCATCTCGGAAAGTTTGCCAACTGCGTTTATAACGCTAAATGGGTAACTCTTCCGATCCCGAATGATCAAATCGTGACCATGGAAGGCGTTTTAGTCCAGAATGAGAATTGGAAATAAATCGTAGGTTAATAATCTGTATCGGTCAGGCATGTGATATGTCTGACCGTTTTGTATATTTGCGGCATGAAGTCAACAACCCGGAGGGTTTCGGTGTTTTTTAATAAACAAATAAAGAGAATAGGATGAGACTGGTGTATATTTATCATAGCGGGTTTGTTGTAGAGGCGGAAGGCTTCTCCATCTTGATCGATTATTTCAAAGATACGAATCCGGACCCGGCGAAGGGGTTTGTGCGTGGGGAGCTATTAAAACGTCCGGGGACGTTGTACGTATTGGCATCACATTTCCATCCGGATCATTTTAATCCGGACGTGTTGAAATGGAAAGAGGAGAAAGACGATATCAAATATATTTTCTCCAAGGATATCTTGAAACGCCGCCGGGCAAAAGCCGAGGACGCTTTTTATATGAAGAAGGGAGATGTGTACCAAGATGAGCATTTAACGATTAGGGCGTTCGGATCGACCGATGTCGGTATCTCTTTTTTGATCGAGGCGCAAGGTAAACTGATTTTTCATGCCGGAGACTTGAATAATTGGCATTGGAAAGATGAGTCTACTCCACAGGAAGTTGCGGAGGCGGAAGGGAATTACCTGAAAGAACTGGATATAATAGCGAAATATACGCAGGCGATGGATGTTGTCATGTTTCCGGTAGATCCCCGCTTGGGGACCGATTTTATGCGAGGTGCCCAACAATTCATCGACCGGATAAAGACCGGTATCTTTGTGCCGATGCATTTCTGGGAACGTCCGGCGGAGGTCATGGCTTTTGCCCCGTATGCCGAATCGAAAGGTTGCCGGTATGTTGTCCTTTCTGTACCGGGTGAGGGTACCGATATATAATATTATTATTAATGTATAGGTTTTAGAAAACATATAAATTTATTTAGGTATGGAAGTTAAAGGCAGATTTGACCATTTCAATATTAACGTATTGGATTTGGAGAAAAGTATCGCTTTTTATAACAAAGCGTTGGGATTGAAAGAGCATCATCGAAAGGTTGCGGAAGACGGTTCTTTTATATTGGTTTATTTAACGGATGAGCAAACCGGTTTCTTGATGGAGCTGACTTGGCTGCGTGACCGGAAAGAACCTTATGAGCTAGGCGACAATGAGAGCCATCTTTGTTTCCGGGTAGCCGCCGATTATGAGGAGGTACGTAAATACCACAAGGAAATGGGAGCGGTTTGCTTCGAGAATACCAAGATGGGATTGTATTTTATTAATGATCCGGATGACTATTGGATCGAGATATTACCGTTGCGATAATTCTCCATTATTATATAACAATGTTGCTTAACATAAGTTTTCGAAAAAAGAAGATAAAATGACAGGAATCTGTAAAATTTTCTTCAAATCGTATTGCAACTTGTGTTAAACCTCTTATATTTGCTACCCAGAAAGAGGAAAATCATTATTAATCCTAAATATAAAATCATGGAGAAGCCTTATGTAGTAGGTATCGATATAGGTGGTACCAACACTGTTTTTGGTGTAGTTGACGCAAGAGGAACAATCTTGTATAGTGGATCAATTAAGACTGGTAAATATGCAGACGTTAATGACTATGTAGCGGAACTTGCTAAAGGTCTGAAGTCTGTTATTGATCAGGCTGGTGGTCCGGATAAGATTAAAGGTGTGGGTGTAGGTGCTCCGAACGGAAACTTTTTCAACGGATGTATCGAATTCGCTCCGAACTTGCCTTGGAAAGGTAAGATTCCTTTGGCTCAATTGATCAGCGAACAGATCGATGGTATTCCTGTTGCTTTAACAAACGACGCCAACGCTGCCGCTATCGGTGAGATGACTTATGGAGCCGCTCGCGGTATGAAAGATTTTATCGTGATCACTTTGGGTACTGGCGTGGGTAGCGGTATCGTAATCGGTGGTAACTTGGTATACGGACATGACGGTTTTGCCGGCGAGTTGGGCCACGTTATCATGCGTCGTAACAATGGTCGTCAGTGCGGTTGCGGTCGCCAAGGATGTCTGGAGGCTTATGCTTCAGCTACCGGTGTGGCTCGTACGGCTCGTGAATATCTGGAAATCCGTAAGGACGAGAGTGTTCTTCGCGACTTGGATCCGGATGAAATCACTTCAAAAGACGTATACGACGCAGCTATGAAGAATGATAAGATCGCTCTTGAGATTTTCGAGGCTACCGGCTCTATGTTGGGAGAGGCTTTCGCTGATTTCGTAGCATTCTCTAGCCCGGAGGCTATCATTTTGTTTGGCGGTCTTACGAAAGCTGGCGATTTGATCATGAACCCGATTAAACGTTCAATGGAGAAAAATATGTTGAAAGTTTACGCGGGTAAGACTAAATTATTATTCTCTCAATTGAAAGAGAGCGACGCTGCCGTATTAGGAGCAAGTGCTTTGGGTTGGGAAGTAAGAGACCAAAGCGCTGGTTTGGAAGTCTAAATCCGGTTTTGCGTATAACGAAAAGACATTTGCGAAATAAGGCAAGCCGCATCTATATTTAGGTGCGGCTTGTTGTTTTTAATTGAATTATAAATCATAAAGTATGAGACATCCGTTGTATCAATTTCAGTTTTGCCCGGTTTGCGGGGCAAAAGCTTTCGTGGAACATAACGAGAAAGCGAAAAAATGTATGGCGTGCGGTTTTGTTTATTATTTCAACCCGTCATCGGCTGTCGCTTGTTTCATAAAGAACGCTAAGGGGGAGTTGTTACTGGTTCGCCGAGGAAAAGAGCCGGCTAAAGGTACATTGGATTTGCCCGGTGGCTTCGTCGATATGTTTGAGTCGGGGGAGGAGGCCGCTCGCCGGGAAGTAAGGGAGGAGACGGGGTTGCATATCCAGAATTGCCGTTATTTGTTTTCCTTGCCTAATTTATATATGTATTCCGGCTTTGAGGTGCATACGCTGGATATGTTTTATGAGTGCTTGGTAGATGATTTCAATAACGTGCATGCGGAAGATGATGCCGCCGAGATCGTGATCCTTCGCCCGGAGGATGTGAATCCGGAAGACTTCGGTTTAGACTCTATCCGAAAGGCGGTACCGATCTATCTTGGTAAATATTGATAGAACTTGCCTTCTGTTTGGCGCATATTACTTATATTTGCGAATTAGAACGAATAGGCACTGAAGTAAGTGCTTGTATTAAAAAGCAAATGAGTGATGAAAAGAATACTTATTCCGCTGTGTCTGGTAGTAGGCAGCCACATGGCAAGCGGGCAGAGATCGTATCAATTTGATGCGCCGAACCGTTTGTTTGTCGAAGGCAAGGAGTTGTTTAGTTTGAAGAATTATTCAGGTTGTATCGATAAGCTGGAGGCGTATAAACAGCATTCCACGGATGTCGACTTGATTCAAGAGGCCGATTATATGTTGGTTTATTCCGCTTATGAGCAAGGCCGTCCCAATGCCGTTGAGTTATTGAAAGATTATCTGGATGTGTACCCGGCTTCCCGTCATGCGGACGAGGTGAACTTCTTGATCGGTTCCGCCCATTTCGGACTGGGAGAGTATCAGAAAGCTATCTTTTGGTTTAACGAATCGAACATTGATATGCTAAGTCCGGAACAACAGGAGGCTTATTGTTTCCGTTTGGCTTATTCCTTGTTGCAAACCGGGGATATGGAGAAGGCCCGTGGTTATTTCGCACGGATCGAGCAGATCGGAACGAAGTACCGGGAAGCATCTACCTATTATGTCGCTTATATCGATTATGCGACCGGTAAATACAACAATGCCTTGGTGGAATTTACCCGCTTGAAGGACTTGCCTGATTATAAGGAGCGATCTTTGTACTATATCACGCAAATTTATTTTATCCAGAATAAATACGAGAAAGTGATCAGCGAAGGTAAGGAATTGCTAGCCTCTTATCCGGATAGCGAGAACAATAGCGAGGTTTACCGTATCATGGGTAACGCCTACTATCATCTGGGGAATGAGGATCAGGCGATTAATATGCTGAGTAAATATGTATCCTCGACGGATAGCCCGTTGAGGGGCGATTTATATATCTTGGGCGTATGTTATTACAATAAGGGTAATTACAGTAGCGCCGTGAACGCTTTGGGACGGACCGTTCGTGAGAACGACGCCCTTTCGCAGAACGCTTATCTGTATCTGGGGCAAAGTTATCTGAAATTAAAAGATAAGAATAACGCCCGTATGGCCTTCGAGGCTGCCGCGACTTCTTCTTTCGATAAGCAAGTGAAAGAGGCGGCTATGTATAATTACGCTTTATTGATCCACGAGACCGCTTTCACGGGCTTTGGCGAGTCGGTGACAATCTTCGAGGATTTCTTGAATGATTTCCCGAATTCCAAATATGCCGATAAGGTAAACGATTATCTGGTGGAGGTTTATTTGACTACCAAGAACTATCAAGCGGCTCTGAACTCTATCGATAAGATCAAGCATCCGAGCACGAAGATCTTGGAGGCGAAGCAAGATATCTTATTCCAGTTGGGAACGCAGGCGTTCACGAATATGGAATTGGATAAGGCGGTCGATCTTTTCAGCCGTGCGATCTCACTGGGCGCTTATAATCTGGAATCTCGTAACGACGCTTATTTCTGGCGTGGGGAATCTTATTATCGTCAAGGTGAGTATAATAAGGCGATTTCCGATTATCGTACCTATTTGAATAATACCCGCCAACGTAATACGGATATGTATGCCTTGGCACATTATAACTTAGGTTACAGCTACTTCAAATTGAAAGAGTATGGCGAGGCGTTGAACCGCTTCCGTCAATACGTGAATCTGGAAAGCAATCAACAGACTCCGGCTTATGCGGACGCTTATAATCGTATCGGCGATTGTTTATTCCACAACCGTCAGTTCGCTATGGCGGAAGAGAATTATACCCGTGCGGCGCAATTGCAACCGTCCGCCGGAGATTATTCGGTGTATCAGAAGGGCTTCTTGCTGGGATTGCAGAAAGATTATAAAGGAAAGATCAGCGTGATGGATCGCTTGATCCGTGAGTTCCCGGAATCACAATATGTGGACGATGCCTTGTTTGAGAAAGGACGTTCTTACGTGTTATTGGATAATAATCAAGCGGCTGCGGCAAGCTTTGAGCAATTGATGCGTGATTTCCCGCAAAGCAGTCTGGCTCGTAAGGCCGGCGTACAGCTTGGTTTGATTTATTTCAACGACAATCAACCGGAGAAAGCGGCCGAGGCTTATAAGAGCGTGATTAGCAATTATCCGGGTAGCGAGGAGGCGAAAGTGGCCTTGCAAGACTTGAAGTCCGTATATATCGAGCTGAACGATATCAATTCGTTTGCCGCCTATGCGAATTCGTTAGGTGGAAATGTTCGTTTCGAGGTGAGTGAGCAAGACTCCTTGACCTATCTGGCGGCCGAGAAGTTATTTATGCGAGGCGATAATGAGGGCGCTCGTCGTAGCTTGACGAATTATTTGCAAACCTTCCCGCAGGGAGCGTTTAGCTCGAACGCTAATTTCTATTTGGCAAGTATCGCTTTTGCCAAGAAAGATCTGGAGGAGGCGAAACGTCTGTTCTCGTTGGTATTGGAGAGCGGTGATACGAAATTCAGGGAAGAGTCTTGGGCTCGTAAGGCTGAGATCGAGTATCTGGATAAGGATTACGCCGCCGCTATGGAAAGTTTCAAGCATCTACAGGCGGTAGCGGAGAATCCGGAGAATAAGGAGGCCGCTAAATTGGGCTTGATGCGTTGCGCCGAGTTGACCGGTCAGCCGCAAGAGGCTTTGCTTGCCGCCAACGATTTGCTGAAGGAACCGAAGCTATCTCCCGAGATTATGTCCGAGGCCCGTTATGTCCGTGCGAAGGCTTATATCAGCTTGAAGCAGGAGAACAAGGCGTTGGCCGACTTGAAGGAGATCAGCAAGGATACCCGTACGATACACGGGGCGGAGGCTAAATATCTATTGGCTCAATTGTATTATGATAATAAGGATGATAAGAATGCCGAGACTGTCTTGATGAACTTCATCGAGAACGGTACGCCTCACCAATATTGGTTGGCACGGGGCTTTATCTTGTTGGCTGATATTTATATCCGCCAAGGTGATGATTTCCAAGCTCGTCAATATCTGACTAGTTTGCAAAACAACTACAAGGGTGATGATGAGATCGCCGCGATGATCGAAGACAGATTGGGTAAACTAAAGAAATAAAAGAAAGCGATGAAGACTATATATAATGTAAAGGCGTTGTGTGTGGTAGCTTTGCTGGGTTCGGCTGCTGCTGCGAGTGCGCAAGAGGATGTTACGAAAGAAAAGAACCTGAACCGAGAGATGACGCTTGAACGGGAGTATGATCCTTCCGTGCAGGACGCTAGCAAGGTAAATACGCTTCCCGTGGTGAAAGAGCCGGAGGTTCGTAAGATCCCGATCGATTACTCGAATTATACGATCGCCGCCGATCCGCAGAAAGAGATTAGTTTGTTGCCTTCCGGAAATATCATGACGCAGATGGATTACAACAAGCGCCGGGGATATTTTAACTTTGGTATCGGTACCTATCTAAATATAAATGGTGATTTGGGATATCATATCTTGAGTACCGAGAAGGATAAGTTGAATATTTGGTATTCACATCGTTCTACGAATGGAAAGGTGAAATATATCCAGATGGACGATGAGAAGGTAAAGGCGAAACTCAATGACAATCTGGGAGGCATTAATTTCAAGCATGTTTTTGATAAGACGATATTTAGTATCGGTGCGAAGTACGGGTATTCGGCGTTTAATTATTATGGACTGCCTATTGATGTAACATCAAGTGCTACGAACTCGGATTTATTAAATAGAGCGGATCGAGAAACAAACCAAGTAAACCAGACGATAGCTGCTAATATCGGATTTGAGTCGAAGGAAGACGCACCGTTCGGGTACTTACTGGATTTGGGCTATATAAATTTCTCGCATAAATACGGGTTGGGCAAACCAGCGGATGGTCCTACGGAACATACTTTTGACGCTAAATTCGATTTGAATGCCGGTTTTAACGGGAATATGCGGATTGGCTTGGGTGGACAGGTAGAGTATTTCAACTATAGTTTACCCGGAAAAAAAGAAACTATATCAGGTACCTATTATACTTATGAGTTCGAGAATCATGCGGAAGTAATCCTTTCCCCATATTATAAGGTAGAGGGGGATAGCTGGAACTTGAAATTGGGTGCTAATGTGATGTTGGTGACCGGTGATAATAGTAAGTTCATGGCTTCACCCAATATTGCGGCAGACATAGAGGTGGCAGATAAGACCTTGCTTTACTTAAACGCTGGTGGTAAGTTATATTCCAATAGTATGTATGAGACCTCTTTGGTGAATCGTTATGTAAATCCTACAAAAGAGATCGCCCCCTCCCGTAATTGGTTGGATGCTACTTTAGGTATAAAGAGTGGCGTGGCTCCTGGTTTTTGGTTCGATGTGTTCGCCGGTTATAAGATAACGAGCAGCGATGTGCTTTTCTTGCCGTCGAGAATTTATGATAGAGATCACTTCGGGAATTTCAGCGAGGCTATGTCTGATATCGATACGAAACAGCTTTTTATTGGCGCTAACTTGAAGTATAGTTATCAACAATTGTTTGATGTGTCTTTAAAGGGAGTATATAATAATTGGAAAGCGAATTTTGGTGATACATGGATTGGTGGGGAAGCTAACGGGGAACTAGCCCATGCTTGGGGCAAACCTGAGATGGAAGTGACGGCAGGCTTGACGGTTCGTCCTGTAAAGAATGTCTCCGTATTGCTGGACTATTATTTGGCTACTGGACGTTATACCCAATTAGGTGGAGCGGGCGAGTATAAGATGAACAACATCAACGAGCTAAACCTAACAGGTACCTATACCTTCAACGATACCTTCGGTGTTTACGCTAAGTTGAATAATATCCTTTGCCAGAAGTATGAGGTATATTACGGATATCCTTTGCAAAGCTTTAGTGCGATGATTGGCGTGAATATCAATTTCTAACACTTGAAATAGGAAGGATGGGTGACATAAATATCAAACAACTGGAAAGCCTTCGCTGGAGGATGCGGGTGATCGAGACGCTGACCGTGATCGGGACAGCGTGGATCGCCTTGACGGTTTACCAGAAGAAGGAAGAACTGGTTTATTATTTGGTGGGAGCCGTAGTCCTTCTATTCCTGTTAAAGTATTATACGCAATTCCGTCTGCGAAAAAGACAGTTCGTCTCTAATCTCGTGGAGCAGCGGACGATGGAATTGCGTTTCCAGCGGGATGCGATGCAAGCGGAGTCGGAAAAACTATCCCGTGCCCTTTCTGCCTTGGCGGATGCCCAGGACGAGTTGGTTCGTAAGGAACGTCTGGTATCGATCGGCCAATTAACGAAAGGTCTGGTAGACCGTATCTTGAATCCCTTGAATTATATCAATAACTTCGCTCATTTGTCTGCTGTATTAGCAAAAGATATCAAGCAGAATATCGATGAGGACGAAGAGACCGGTAAGCACGATAATTATAATGATACGCAAGAACTGCTGGTTCTTTTGACCAGCAATCTGGATAAGATAGCCAAGCATGGTGATAACACGGTGCGGATCGTAAAAGCGATGGAAGAATTGCTGAAAGATCATTCGGCGAATCGAACTTGCGTGGATATTAATGATTTATGTAAGGTCAATCTGGATATCTTGCGAAAGAATTACGCGAAGGAGATCGAGAAGAATCAAGTAGATCTATCATTCTCCGGGCTTTCCGTACCGTTGACAATCGAGGTGAATATCGATCAGATGGGAAAAGCCTTGTCGCAGATATTGGATAATAGTATATATGCGGTCTTGAAAAAGGCCGGAGAGCCGGGATATCAGCCTTCTGTCTCGTTGGTATTGCGTATTCAAGCGGATAAGCTGCAAGTGGTTATCCGTGATAATGGCGTCGGTATAGAAGAAACGATAAAGACGAAAGTCTTTTCTCCGTTCTTTACCACCAAACCGACCGCGGAAGCGGCAGGAACAGGTCTTTACTTGAGTCGGGAGGTCGTTTTGAACCATAAGGGTACGATCGCTATCGAGTCGGAGAAAGATAAATATACGGAAGTTACGATTACGTTGCCTATTTATAGTTAGGAAAGGAGGTTCATCATGATACAGGATTTACATACCGAGATCGATCGGTTAAAAAGGCGAATTAAACTTTGCGAGCGGGTTACGCTGGGTAGCTTGGTCGGTATTTGTGTATCTGTGAAGTTCGGTCATCAAGAATGGATCGGATTGCTTTTCTTGATTCTGTTTTGCCAGATCTCTAAGTTGGTTTTCAAGCGGAAACTCAAACAAAAAGAGTATTTGGTAAAAGAGGTAGAGGAGCGTACGCAGGAGATCCGTTCGGAGAAAGATGCGATCCAAGAGGAATCCGAGAAATTGGCGGCGGCTTTGAAAGCCTTGGGTGAGGCGCAGGACGAGCTGGTCCGTAAGGAACGGATGGCTACCGTAGGACAATTGACTCAAGGTTTGGTGGACCGTATCTTGAACCCACTGAATTATATCAATAACTTTGCGAATCTGACATCGGGGTTGGCCAAGGATCTCCGGGAAAATCTGGATAGTCAGAAAGAACATCTGAAACCGGATGTGTATGACGACTCGGTTGATTTGTTGAATATGATGACCAGTAATTTGGAGAAGATCTCCGAGCATGGTTTCAATACGGTCCGTATCGTTAAGGCGATGGAGGAATTGCTGAAAGACCGAAGAGGTAATCTTACGCTTACCAACATAAACGGATTATGCCGGATCGCCTTGGATAAATTAAAGAAAACGTATGAGCAGGATATTCAAGAGAAGAATATCCGGATTGTTTTCGATAATTTGACGCTGTCTTTGATGATGGAGGTAAACGTGGAACAGTTCAGTAAGGTTCTGGCCGGGATATTGAAAAATTCCATGTATGCCCTGTTGAAGAAATCGGAGACTGTGACTTTTAGTCCGGAGATATTCCTTGGATTGAAAGTTAATAAGGATATGCTGGAAATAACGATCCGGGATAATGGGTCCGGTATCGACGAGAATATAAAAGATAAGATATTCGCTCCTTTCTTCACGACAAAGACAACGGGGGAAGCGGCCGGCGTAGGGCTTTACCTATGCCGTGAGATCGTGCAAAACCATCGGGGAACCATCGAGGTGGAGAGTAAGAAAGGAGAATATACCCAGTTTCTAATTACGATCCCTGTATATCAACCGAAAACAATTACACCGCCTAAAGAGGAGGAATAGATATGGAAGACCAGAGTAAGGAAATAGAACGGCTACGTTTGCAAGTGAAGAACTTAGAGAAATTATCTTCTTTAGGAATGTTGAGTGCCGGGATTGCGCATGAGATCCAGAATCCGCTCAACTTTGTCATCAATTTCAGTAAGCTGTCCTCTAAGTTAGTGGATGACTTGGAAGATATTTTAGAAGAAGAGAAAGATGTCTTGCCTCCGGAATCTTGGGAGAAGCTGACCGCCTTGCATGAGGAGTTTAGCGAGATCGTTAATGATTTGCATGGTAACTTGAAGAAGATCGAGGAACATGGAAACCGGGCGACAAGTATCATCCGGGGTATCTTGCTTTATTCCAGAGGGAAGGATGACGAGTACATCCCTACGGATATCAAGAATCTGGTGAAGGAATATGTTTGGCTGGCTTATCATTCGATGCGAGCGAACTATAAAGGTTTCAATATCGCGATCCGGGAGCATTACGAGGAGGGGCTTCCGATGCTGAAAGTGATCCCGCAGGATTTGAGCCGTGCGGTATTGAATGTCATGAATAACGCTTGCTATGCGGTCTATAGTAAATCCAAGCTCTCGCCGATCGGGTATGAGCCGGTTATATCCGTGGATCTACGGAAGGAGGGAGATTCTTTAAGATTAAGTATCGAGGATAATGGTATCGGTATGCCGGAGAATATCCGGGAGCAGATATTCTCCGCGTTTTTTACCACGAAACCGGTGGGAGAGGGAACTGGCTTGGGGCTATCTATCACTCGATCCATTATAGAGGAGAAGCATGACGGGAAGATAGAGGTGGAATCGAAAGAAGGTGAGTTTACCCGTTTCATATTCCTTATTCCATTAACGAAATAAACAGAAGAATTATGGCGATCAAGATATTAAGCGTAGACGACGAACAGGATCTGGAAGCGTTGCTAACCCAATATTTCCGTCGGAAGATCCGTAAGGGAGAGTATGAGTTCTCCTTTGCCCATAATGGCTTGGAGGCGTTGAGGATGATGTTGGACCATCCGGACTTTGATATCATATTGAGCGATATCAATATGCCGGAGATGGATGGCTTGACATTGCTGACGAAGATTAACGAGATGCGTAACCCGGCCTTGAAATGTATCATCGTATCGGCTTACGGGGATATGGAGAATATTCGTACCGCCATGAACCATGGTGCTTTCGACTTCGCTACCAAGCCGATCGATATGGAGGATCTGGAACGTACGATCGAGAAGGCGGTCGAGCAGATTTCTTTTATCAAGGAGGCCCAAAAGGAACATCATCAGCTAGAGGAGATACAATATGACTTGAACGTGGCACGTGAGATACAGCAATCGATTTTGCCGAAGCAGTTCCCTCCGTTCCCGCAATATAAGCAATTCGATCTTTATGCGACCATGAGTGCGGCGAAAGCCGTGGGGGGTGATTTCTATGATTTCTTCTTGGTGGACGATAATCATCTGGGTTTTACGATCGCTGACGTGTCGGATAAGGGGATTCCCGCCGCTATTTTCATGGCGATCAGCCGTACGGTGATCCGTGCTACGGCGCTTAGGCAGCTTTCCCCGGCGGTCTGCATGAAGGAATCGAATGATCTATTGTGCCGTGAGAGTGTCAATGGGATGTTTGTCACTACTTTTTATGCGATCTTGAATATCCATACGGGCGACGTGGTTTATTGCAATGGGGGGCATAATCGTCCGGTTTGGATTCGTAAGAACGATAAGGTATCTCTTTTGCCGATGACTGGTGGGATGGCCTTGGGAGTCGTGCCGGGATTAGCTTATAAAGAACAATCCTTGAAACTGGAGGCGGGAGACAGCTTGTTCCTCTATACGGATGGAATCAGTGAGGCGATGAACCTGAGGAATGAGCAATATGGAGATATCCGTTTGGTAGAGGCTTGTAGCTCCGTAAAGAACCAATCCCCCAAATCTATGATCGAAGGTATATCCGAATCCGTCCAATCATTCGTGAACGGCGCTACGCAGAGCGATGATATTACGATGTTGGCGCTGACTTATAAAGGGCAGATTTTATGAGAACGAGGGTGTGACGGATTTAGAAGTGACTATTCGTAAATGTTACTGATTGTAACTACTAAATTTAAAAGAGAGCCGTGTCAAACTCTATTCTTGAGTAATGACACGGCTCTTTTTGTTCTGATCATCGGATGAGAGGCTGATTAGCATCATTCGGAAGGCTTCCAGTCCTTCATTTGTTCTATGATATAGGCTATTGCTTCCTCGTCTGAGTCGTAAACATGATATTCTAAGCTGACGTTTTTATCAGGTGATAGCTCTTCTTGATAATAGAACTCACTTTTTGGGAAGATTGTATCATCGTCAGCGATATCATCCGGATAAAGGATCGTTGCGTGTAATAGATTGTCTCCATCCGTTTTTAAATAAAAACGACCACCTAGCTGCTCATGTACCAATAGCTGATCGGGGGTGATTAATCCATTTCCTTGAGATTCATACATGTATTTATGTCCGACAAGTAATAGTATGTTCCCTAGTCCTTTCTCTCGTTGATAAGCGTTCCATTTCTGCCATAGAGTGTCTTTGCTACTTATCTGTATTGGAATATATAGCTTACTGTCATGGAACCAAATAGTTGAGGGCGAATCAGCAAGATAGGATTTCCCTTCTTGCATTATTTCTGTCGAGCCATCTTTCTTTGTAAATGTCTTGGATGTCTTTATTGAGAAGAATCGGTTTTCCATTGTTACTCGAAATTCTTCTCCACTCAGTTCATCGTCTTTATCGCATGTACAGAAAAAGACCAAGGAGAACATAGATAGCATGAGGTATTTAAATAGTGATGTATTCATAATTAAAAGGATTATTTTAACATATAACGTTCTGTGTCATAAGTGGTATTTGATACCCAATCGCTATAGGAGCTAGCCTCGAGCCATAAATAATCATACGAGCCATCGTATCCCCAGTTCATTCCTAATTGATGTGTCGCATTTGTTAGGTTTTCTCTCTCATAAGTGAAAGTGTATCCTATTATGTTTCCAGCTTCGTCACGCTCGTTAGAGTCATTTCCTAGATTGTCTGTACCGACCCAACCGAAGGTGCTTGTCGTGGTTGTTGTGATTTTCTTATATCGGTCACAAATGAGAGTATGTCCGGCATCTTTATTGAATATGGAGATAACAGTTGGTATATTATTATACAACTGAGTTATGATGTATGAATAGTCGATGTCCTTGACTGTATAGTTGTATCCTAATTGGTTTAAGAAATCAGCTAAATAATATCTGTTTGAGCCACTCTCATTTATTCCATATTTAGTGTTGATCTGCTGCCCTACATATCCGATGAATATCGCTGCTGCCGCTTGTCCTGAACTAGCACTTTGGTTTTTTGCCATTTGATTCCATACCGTAGAACTATTACCTGTGTAGGTGTAGGTATTATTGCTACTGTTATAAGTGGCAGTGGTTACTGTAGAAACGGGCTTGTTATTTTTGTAATGTAGATAATACAAATATTGCGCTCCGGCTATGGCTGTACATCCCGCGGGACAGTGGCTTCCGGAAGTGCCATATTTGTAAGGAACATATTCGTTCCAAGGCGAATCTTGTCCCCAATTTGTTTTTATTATGTGACCAATGTTTGTGGTACTTGTTTTAGGTGCGCTTGTGCTAATTAATTCCCAATAACCGGATCCCGGGCTTAGTGCTGCGGCTTTCGGGAGCGTTTCCAAAACCTTTGGGTTGATTTGGATTGAATCCGGGTTTATCTCTTTGTTGCTTAAAGTGATGGCTTGCCATAGGTTGTATGTGTTTTCTTGTGTGTTTTCTATTTGTTTTATGAAAAATAGCTCTTTTTCTAAACTATTGAGATAGGCAAGAAGCGCAGGATTCATGCTCGTGGTATCACTTATATTAAATTGCCCTGTGTCGGAAGAGGCCATGACTAAAGGAACTCTATGATCGGTGGAGAGTAATTCCCAACCATCCTCGTAATTAGCAATATACATGATAGTATCCTCTTTGTATATGTAAGGAGTCAATGTATAACTTGTCAGGACACGGGCCTGCTTTCCTTGAAGTTTAATTTGGGAAATATAATTTCTTAAATCTTTGACAATTGCAGGTTCATTTTCGCTTATGGATAAATTCCCGGATTTTGTTTGAGTAATATTTTGCGTACCGATCATGTCCAAATCTTCCGATAAGTTAGTACATGAAGATAAGCCTGCTAATAATGTGAAGGTTAATAATGTTTTTTTCATGATGATTTAATTTAAAAGATTAATCTTATAGCCTTTTACATAAATGGAGTTTATTCTTTCCTCTTGGCTGCCGCCTTCGCCGCGCCGACGCGCTGGTTGTAGAGGGCGGTGGTCTCGTCGATAAGGGCGTTCAGCTCGTTGACGAAGCGGGCGGTCTCGGCGGTGGGAGCCGCTACGCTCTGCACGAAGGCGATCGTGGTCATATCATCGTAAAGGTCGTCCATACGTAGGCGTACGACCGCGCTCGCCTCTTTGATGGAGGCTGCCCTGTTGCCGGTGCGCTGGGCGGTCAGTTTCGCGTATTCGTCGTTCGCCGCACGGAGGCTATCTAGTATCTCTTTCAGCCCCAATGTCTGTATCAGCGCCGGAACCCCCTCCTTGTCGAGATCTAGCAAAAGACCCTGTATCTGCGCCGTCTCTTGCTGGTTGGCCGATTTATAGATGCCGATATAGGGTTTGATAATATTGTAGACAGTCTGTGCCGCCGTGCGTTGCGCCTCGATGGGGCTTTTCCTCATTTGCGACACCGAGGTGGTGAGATAGACCACGAGGTCGTCGCGTTGTTTGTCCAAGTCTAGCAACTGGGCGGTCTCGTCGCTGATGTGGGATTGGTTCACGAGGTCGGTCATTAGGGGCAGCTCCTTCTCGAAGGCCGTCTTTTGCGCGTCGGTGATGCCTAGCGGGTTATTGTCCAGACTGATCTCGTCGGGGCTTTCGGAGTCACCACCTCCCCCTCCGGCAGCGAACGCCAGCCGGTAGAAGGCGTTCATGAAGTTTGTGTACTCTGCGTTGTTCAATTTAGTCAGGCCCGCGGGTTTGATTTTCGTGTATGTTCCCATTTTTTTTTATTTAAGGTTTAACTTATTGTTTGTCCTCAGTGGCTAAAGGTAGGAATTAATTTGGATACTATGCTTATTTGGTAAATAATAGTCGCCGCCGGAGTCGGAACGGTAGCGAAGTGGGGGGCGAGGGGCGCCATACGTTTCGCTTTGCTTTGGAGTCGTGCGGCGGGGGTCGCCGTGCGTTTCGCTTAGCTTTGGGGTTATGCGGCTAGGGTCGCCATGTGCTTCGATACCGTTCCGACTCCGGCGGCGGGGGCCGTTCATCATCTTCTTAATGGTTGTACATATCCTTATTATAAAAATCCAGCACCTTGATCGCCATATCGTAGGCCGCTTGTGCCGGGCTTTCCGGATTGATCTCTATCGCTTGCAGGTAGCTGTTGAGGGCTAGGCGTACGTTGCCTAGTTTATAATGAGCTTTTCCGAGGAGAAACCAAGCCTCGTCGGATCTCGGTTGCTCCGTGAGGTAAGCGTCCAAGAGCCGGATCGCTTCTTCTAGTTTATTCTCTGAAATAAGTCGCTTTATCTCTTCCATATTTTTGAATAGCTTTTTGATTTTGTCCCGCGAAGGTAAATAGAAACGCATGACTATATATATAATGTATAGGAAAAAACGCTTTTTTAGTGATCGATATACTGCGTACGTTAATTATTTGTGTAAGTTTGCACCCGATTTCTAACCAGCAAAAAATAGATATGCAAAAGAATTTGGTAATAGTGGAGTCACCCGCCAAGGCAAAAACCATCGAGAAGTTCCTCGGAAAGGACTATAAGGTTATGTCTAGCTATGGTCATATCCGCGACTTGAAAACGAAAGATTTCAGTATAGACCTCGAACACAATTATGCCCCGGAATACGTGATTCCCTCAGATAAGAAGAAACTCGTGACCGAATTGAAGAACGAAGCCAAGAAAGCCGAGCAGGTTTGGTTGGCTTCCGATGAGGACCGGGAGGGAGAGGCCATCTCTTGGCATTTATATGAGGTATTAGGATTGAAACCTGAGAATACGAAACGTATCGTTTTTCATGAAATTACCAAGAACGCTATATTACATGCGATCGAGACGCCGAGAGATATCAATATCGATTTGGTGAACGCGCAGCAAGCCCGTCGTATCTTAGACCGTATCGTGGGTTTCGAGCTATCCCCCATTCTTTGGCGTAAGGTGAAGCCGGCTTTATCCGCGGGGCGCGTGCAATCGGTTGCCGTACGTCTGATCGTAGAGCGGGAGCGAGAGATCAACGAGTTTGTCTCGGAGGCCGCCTACCGTGTGATCGCTAGCTTTATCTTGCCGGATGGTACGACAATCCTCAAGGCGGAGCTGAACCGTCGTTTGAAAGATAAGGAAGAGGTGGAGGCATTCCTTGAATCTTGCAAGGACGCTTCTTTCACGATCGATGATATCTCGAAAAAGCCGGTGCGTAAAACACCAGCCCCTCCTTTTACGACATCTACCTTGCAGCAGGAGGCCGCCCGTAAGTTGGGTTATTCGGTCTCGCAGACCATGATGATCGCCCAACGCCTGTATGAGTCCGGATTGATCACGTATATGCGTACTGACTCCGTGAACTTAAGTGATTTGGCTTTGGGGACGGCAAAAGAGGCTATCTTGGATACCTACGGTGAGAAATATTATAAATTCCGTCAATATCATACCAAGAGCAAGGGAGCGCAAGAAGCGCACGAGGCGATTCGTCCGACCTATATCAGCAATGATGAGATAAGCGGGACCGCTCAGGAAAAGAGATTATACGAATTGATCCGCAAACGTACGATCGCTTGCCAGATGGCGGACGCCGAGTTGGAGCGTACGACGATCTCCGTAGGCATCGGCGGCAAGAAAGAGAAGTTCGTGGCTACCGGTGAGGTCATTACTTTTGACGGTTTCCTTCAGGTGTACCGCGAGAGTTTTGATGACGAGAATGAGAAGGAACAGGAAAACGGCCTTCTTCCTCCGGTTACCTTGAACGAGGTATTGAGTATGAAGGATATCGTCGCTACCGAACGTTTCACGCAACGTCCTCCCCGCTATACGGAAGCAAGTTTGGTTCGCCGTTTGGAGGAATTGGGAATCGGTCGTCCTTCTACCTATGCTCCTACGATCCAGACGATCCAGAATCGAGAGTATGTCGTGAAAGGGGATAAGGAAGGAACGGAGCGTACTTATAATATCATAACCTTGGCTCAGCATACGATCAAGGAAGTCCAAAAGACGGAGATCGTAGGAGCGGACCGGAATAAGTTGATGCCAACCGATATCGGTACGGTCGTGAATGATTTCTTGATGGAGTATTTCCCGGGCGTTATGGATTATAACTTCACGGCGAGCGTAGAGAAGGAATTCGATGCCGTAGCGGAAGGCGAGATGGTATGGACGGACGCTATCGATAAATTCTATAAACTATTCCATCCGATCGTGGAAGAGGCAGCCTCTGTTCGTACGGAGCATAAAGTGGGTGAGCGTGAATTGGGTATCGATCCGAAGAGCGGCAAACCTGTTTTCGTGAAGATCGGTCGTTATGGCCCAGTCGTACAGATCGGGCAGGCGCACCCAGAGGATAAAGAGGCTCCTAAACCTCAGTTCGCTACCTTGATGAAAGGGCAGTCTATCGAGACGATTACTTTGGAAGAAGCCTTGAAATTGTTTGATCTACCCCGTACGATCGGTGAATATGAAGGTAAGGTCATGGTTGCCGCTGTCGGACGTTTTGGCCCGTTTATCCGTCATGACGGAAAGTTCGTATCCATACCGAAGGGCTTGAATCCTTTGTCGATAACAGCCGAGGAAGCTATCGAGTTGATCGAGGCAAAAAAACAAAAAGATGAGCAACGATTTATCAAGAAGTTCGATGAGGATCCGGAAATGGAGATCTTGAATGGTCGCTTCGGCCCTTATATCTCTTATAAGAAAAAGAATTACAGAATTCCTAAGACGATAGAGAAACCGGAGAACTTGACCTTGGAGGAATGCCAGAAGATAATCGCCGAGGCGGGAGAAAAACCTGCCGCAACGAAGAAACGTACGACACGGAAAAAGGCTTGATTATAGCTCTAAAAATTCATAGTTATGATTTACTAAACTCATAACTATGAATTTTTCAAAACATAACTATGATTTTTTTAGACATCGATACCCGTAAATTCTTTTAACGCATATCCGATCAAGAAGCTTAATGCGGCCACGCTAAAACTAAGTACTGCCATCTCGGTAAAACGCTTCCGGAAACTCTCGCTTCTCGCTATGGAATAATAATAGTTGAAAAGGGCGATGATACTTAACGCTATGATGAGCATAAGCCCTAAAGCCATTAATACGTTCGATATAAAGATAAATGGAGCGACCAAGGCGACTACCGTAAAGATATAAGCTATTCCCGTATAGATCGATGCCTTGACGGGATGTTTCCCGTTTTCATTTCCATTCTCGGACTTGGTAGATAGATATTCGGAGGAAGCCATGGATAATGCGGCGGCTATTCCAGTGATGCTTCCGGTCAACGCTATTAATCTAGAGTCGCTCAAGGCAAGGGTAAAGCCTGCTAAAGCACCTGTAAATTCTACCAAAGCGTCATTTAGCCCCAGTACGACAGAACCCATATATTCCAACCGTTCCTCATTGATCAAGGCGATCAACCTCTGCTCATGCTCATCCTCGTCACGTGCGATTTGTTGCAAATCCGGATACTCATCATAAGAGGCGTAATCATTCTTGGCGCTTTCCTCGCTACCTTCCATTAGCTTAATGGCGAAAGTAATCCCCAAGATACGTGCCAACCAGTAGTATTTGGTGATGCGTAATTTATTCGGGGAGATCTCTTGCCCCGTATACTTTTTCAGGATCGTATAATGTCCTTTCTCGTCATTCGCTATCTGTAGTAATACTTCCTTGTTGCTTGGATCTTTCTCGATAGCGGCGAGTTGCGTATAGAGAAGGCTCTCCGTGATTTCATTTTGTTGAAATCGAAGGAGAGCCTTTCTTGTTTTCTCGTTTATGTTCATCTTCTATCGTTACATTCTTTCCGGAACCTCGATGCCTAATAAATCCATACCGGATTTCACGATCTTAGCTACATTGGCGGATAAGACTAAACGGAAGTTCTTCAATTCCGGATTCTCTTCGCGAAGGATGGAGAAATCGTGATAGAATTGATTGTATTCCTTTACCAGATCATAAATATAGTTGGCGACACAGGCCGGGCTGTATAGCTTACCTGCCTCTTTCACGATCTCCGCATAATCGGCGATCATTTGGATCAGGTTCTCTTCTTTCTCGGAAATGGCGAAAGTAAGCGGTAACTGCTCCGGTAATGCAATGCCCTGTTCCGCTGCTTTGCGCAATACGGAACGGATACGGGCGTAGGTATATTGGATGAATGGTCCCGTATTTCCGTTGAAGTCGATAGACTCTTTCGGGTTGAACGTCATATTCTTGCGAGGGTCTACCTTTAATATGAAATATTTCAAGGAGCCAAGACCTACGATACGGGCGATATTCTCAGCCTCTTCCGGAGTCATCTCGTCCAATTTCCCTAATTCTTGGGAAATCTCGCGTGCGGTACTGATCATCTCGGCCATCAAATCATCGGCGTCTACGACCGTTCCCTCACGGCTCTTCATCTTACCTTCCGGTAGCTCTACCATTCCGTAGGAGAAGTGGACCAATCCCTTGCCAAACTCGAAGCCTAACTTATCCAATAAGATCGATAATACTTGGAAGTGATAATTCTGCTCGTTCCCTACCACATAGATCATCTTATTGATCGGGTAATCATCGAAGCGCAGCTTGGCGGTACCGATATCCTGCGTCATATAGACGGAAGTTCCATCCGCACGAAGCAATAATTTCTCATCCAGCCCGTCTTTCGTCAAATCAGCCCATACGGAGCCGTCTTCACGGCGATAGAAAATCCCTTTCTCTAGGCCTTCCATCACCTTGCCTTTTCCTTCCAGATAGGTTTGAGACTCGTAATAAATCTTATCGAAATCTACGCCCATCATCTTATAGGTCTCGTTGAACCCGGCATATACCCAATTATTCATCATTTCCCAAAGCGCACGCACCTCTTTGTCTCCGGCTTCCCATTTACGAAGCATCTCACGGGCTTCCGCCATCAAGGTGGATTGAGCCTCGGCTTCTTCCTTGGTAAGGCCTTTCGCTTCTAACGCATGGGTTTCCTCTTTTAATTTGTTGCTGAATAATACGTAAAAGTCACCGATCAGATGGTCACCCTTCTTTCCGGTAGACTCTGGGGTAGCTCCATTTCCCCATTTCTGCCAAGCCAACATGGATTTACAGATATGGATACCACGATCGTTTACGATATTCGTCTTTACGATCTGGTTACCGTTCGCTTTCATGATCTTCGATAAGCTGTATCCTAATAAGTTATTGCGGACATGGCCCAAGTGAAGCGGTTTATTTGTATTGGGAGAGGAATATTCGATCATGACCAAAGGCGACTGCTCGGTAACCGGAGTGATACCGTAAGTGGGCTGCTCATTGATCGAGTTCAGTAAATCGATCCAGCAAGAGCAAGCGACCGTCAGGTTAAGGAATCCTTTGATTACATTAAATTCAGCTACCGCTGGCTCGTTTCTCAACAAGTACTCACCGATTTCCTGAGCGGTCTGCTCCGGAGATTTCTTCGACATGCGAAGGAATGGGAATACGACTAGGGTCAAGTGCCCCTTGAATTCTTTTTTCGTTTTTTGTAACTGCACTTGGCTAGCGGTGACATCCGCTCCGTACAGCTCTTTGATGCCGGCTATGATAGCCCCGGTAATCTGTTGTTCGATAACCATATTCGTCTAACTATAATTCGGATTTTATTTTGTACGCAAAGGTACACAAAAAAAGGATACAATTTGCATCGTATCCTTCTTCTATAGAGAATAATGGTGTTTCTTATTTGATTAGCTCGTTCAATTCAGCACCAGCCTTGAACTTCACGGCCTTGCGAGCTGCGATTTCAATGGTTTCTTTAGTTTTCGGGTTAACACCTTTACGAGCGGCCTTCTCTGACACAGAGAATGAACCGAAGCCAAGTAGAGCGACTTTACCGCCTTCTTTTAATTCGTTAGAAACTGTGTCAACAAAAGCTTCTACTGCCTTTTTAGCATCCACTTTGCTGAGACCTGATTTTTCAGCGACTGCACTAATAAATTCTGATTTGTTCATGATGGTTTGACTGTTAATATATTAAACAAAACTATGATAACCGATAGACGGCTCCAAATGTAGTTTTATTTTGAAATATCACAAAAGAAAAACCTACTTTTTTTACCGATTTACATATGTTTTAGTATTATTATGGGCAAAAACGGCTAAAATATATTTACCTTTGCCGCTAAATTAACGTAGTATATGATGAATCAGACAAATTCGGGGTTCTTGAATAGTATCCCGCCGGTAACGAAAAATCTTATCATTATAAACTTGCTATTTTGGGTAGCCAGCCTTGCACTGCCGAAAGTCGGCATCGATTTAGTGGATTTATTAGGGCTTCACTTCCCGGGTGCTACCGACTTCAAGGCTTATCAGATCGTTTCTTATATGTTCATGCACGATACCCATTCGTTCGCGCATGTGTTTTTTAATATGTTCGCCGTTTATATGTTCGGCCGGGTATTGGAGAACGTATGGGGCCCCAAACGTTTCTTGATTTTTTACTTCGTGACGGGTATAGGCGCCGGTTTGGTACAAGAGGCGGTATGGTTCTTTAATTTGCGGGATGTGATCTTCGCTAGCCAAGACATGATAAACTTGAATGGAGCCCAGATTATCAGCAAGAGTGAGTTCTTGAATTATTTCGTGACTATTGGCGCTTCGGGTGCCGTATTCGGAATCTTGTTGGCATTCGCCATGATCTTCCCGAATGTTCCTTTATACTTGATGTTCATACCGATCCCGATTAAAGCCAAATATTTCGTAATATTTTATGGTCTTGCCGAACTATTTATGGGTGTGGCTAGTTTTGGTGGCGATACGGTAGCGCATTTCGCTCATTTGGGGGGTATGTTATTCGGTTATTTCCTAATTCGTTATTGGAAAAAGAAAGATGCAGACAATGGACGGTATTTTTACTAATTTGAAGCGTATGTTTCAGTCGGGTAATATCCTGTCGAAACTGATATATATAAATGTAGGCTTGTTTATCTTGATACGTTTGGCCAGCGTATTGTTTATGCTCTTTAATGTGCAAGGGGTGCCTTTCTTGCAGTATTTGCAGTTACCGGCTTCTCCGGAACTTTTGCTCTTCCGTCCGTGGACGTTGTTTACTTATATGTTCACTCATTTTGACTTCTTGCATATCTTGTTCAATATGCTTTGGTTGTATTGGTTCGGGGGATTGTTCTTGAATTTCTTCAGTGAGCGGCAGTTGGGAGGCTTGTATATATTGGGAGGTCTTGCCGGTGCGGTATTGTTTGTCCTTGCTTATAATATTTTCCCTTATTTCCAGAACGTGGCTTCTTTTAGCTATTTGATGGGGGCTTCGGCATCTGTTATGGCGATCGTTTTCGCCGTGTCGTTTTACCGGAAGGATTTGGAGATTAATTTATTCTTGATCGGAAGGATCAAATTAATTTATTTGGCTATCTTTACGCTGGTGATCGATTTGTTGGCGATGACTTCTGATAATGCGGGAGGACATATCGCCCATATCGGCGGGGCTTTGTTTGGTATGTGGTTCGCTTCCCGTATTCGTAATGGAAAGGACTTGACCGCTCCGATGAATCGGTTGATCGACTGGTTCGTGAATTTGGGCAAACGGAAACCGAAGATGCGTGTGACTTATAAACGTAACGAGACGGATTATGAGTATAACGCACGTAAACATCAGGAGTCGGTGGATCTAGATACTATACTGGATAAATTGAAACGTTCCGGTTATGAGAGCCTTTCCGCTGAAGAGAAAAAGCGACTTTTCGACGCCAGTAAGAAATAACAGATACTTATGAAAACTCTACGGATTTTTCTTCAATTCTTATTCGTCGTAGCGAATATGGTGGCTGTCGTATTGTTGATAGTCTCGGCTTATTCGGATCGGGTGTCTCCTGAGACGAGTATGACGTTATCTTATCTGGGATTAGCCTTTCCTGTCTTATGTGTAGTCAATCTTTGCTTTATTGTCTATTGGCTGTTCTTATGGGAATGGAAGTTCTTATTGATCGGCATATTCTCCTTCTTGTTATGTTGGGGTCCCGTGAAACATTATTTCCCGTTTCACTCGCATAAGGATGTCCCTCGGGAAAAGGTGCTGAAGGTGCTGACTTATAATGTGATGGCTTTTGGATACAAGAATCATACGAAGATCGCTCCGAACAAGATTATCCAATATATCGCTAACTCGGACGCGGATATTGTCTGTTTGCAGGAATATGCTGCGGCTAAGTCAGAGAAGAGCCTTACTGCCTCTAAGATCTATGATGCGTTGAGCATGTATCCTTATCGTTCCGTATTTTATCAAAGCTCCACGAAATTCCAGAGTTTCGGCATCGCTGTGTTCTCCAAATATCCGCTGTCGAATTCCCGGATGGTGAAATACGATTCGGATTATAACGGCTCTTCCGTACATGAAGTGAACATCAAGGGAAAGAAGTTGACCTTGATTAATAACCATTTGGAATCCTTTAAGCTGACGATGGAGGACCGGACCCGTTATTCATCCCTTATAAAGAGCTTTAGCTCGGATGGGTTGGACGATTTGAAAGGAGCGTTCGAGCAAAAGCTAGGACCTGCTTTCCGGATTCGGGCTAAGCAAGCGGAAGCGGTATCAAAAGAGATTAAGAACGCGAAAGGAGATTATGTCTTGGTATGCGGTGACTTTAATGATACGCCTATTTCTTATGCGCACCGTACGATCCAAGGGGATTTGACGGATGCCTTTGCCGAGTCTGGCCGGGGAATGGGCATTACCTATAATCAAAATTTCTTCTGGTTCCGTATCGATAATATCCTGCATTCCCCGAACATGATCTCTATGAATTGTTCCGTGGATAAGGTTGCTTATTCAGACCACTACCCGTTATGGTGTTATCTGAAACTTGAATAAAAGGGTTTCATCACTCGGATTCTGCGTTCTGCGCAGCGTCAAATACGTCGGCGAACAAGTTCTCGACAAAGAAGAAGGTAGCGTTACAGAATAGCTTAGGATCTTTGATCAGCGCTATCGTATTGCTATCCCCATTATTGGCGATCACATCTTCCGCTTTATAGGTCTTGTACTTTTTATCGTTTAGCGGATCGTATTGATATACGATATCGCTCGCCTCGATCGTGTACCGGTTGTCGAAGCAGGTGATACGCATTTTATATTTAATGATAGTCTTGTCTGTATCATTCAACAATAATTCAACCTTAGAGCTTACGAAGATGGTCCCTTTGTTCTTGTTCGAGTTTACGTTGGATAAGAAGACATCTTTTCCATAAGATTTCTTAGCCCATGCGTTAATAGCGTTGAATATTTCTAGTTTAGAGGTATTCTCGATCTCTACATCATCGCTATAGCATACCTTCCCGTTTTGCATGGGGGCGCATTCGTCTACCTCGCCTTTATGCCCCTGCGCCATGACTAGCACAGGGAACATCATATATATTAATAATAGAATCTTTTTCATAAATGCAACTCTCTTTTTCGTTATTTGATCCATACATTCGTAACCTCGCCGATTAACATCGTTTGCTGTCCTTCGGAGGTCTCGCCTTGTTTACGGCACTCGATAATAATCCATGGCGCATCGGCAGATGTGCCGGGCTTGGAGAAGGATAATCGATATACGTCGTTATTGCCAATCGCTTTATAAGCAGGACTATCTTTGGATATGGAGATTGTACTGATCGTTTTACCGAACATGTTGCCTATGCCTTTCCATTCAACGTTTGCGTCGGTCGTATTTCCTTTTACGGCTTTGATTTGTAAAGCGTTGTCCGGTAACATTTGGAGGATCGTGCTAGGTATTTTGTCAGCTTGGAACGCTACGAAACCTTCCATCGGTGCCACAGCTCGTGTTTCCCGTTGCGGAGCGGATACTGGTTCTACCGGTGCGGTTGTCAGCAACTGTGCGCCTAATGTGTTGGCTGCGCTATCGAACGTCTTGTCTGCGAAGTCAATCGTGGCCTTACGGAACTTACCGCTGATACGGTTCAATTTCGTCTTGCTCTTATTCAAGGCATACTCGTCCGTGATCCATTCCTCGGCTAGGTATTTCTCCGGCTCGTTCTGGTAAGACACGTTATATTCATATCGGATGCCCGTAAGTTGCAGGGTACAAGCATGTTCCTTACATTCAATGATAATACGGTATTTCATCATCGCCCGATCGAGGGATAAGGCTGTGCTGGAGAATACTATATATTCTTCTCCGATAATGGCGATCTCGCCTTTTGCCTCATTTTGATAAGCTACTCTACTTTCCTTTGTGTTAAAATTTTCTTGTCCCCATTTTAATAGTTGTTGGTAGATTTGTGCCTTGCTTAAAGAGGGGGCATTAATTTCTCGGGTAAAAACGACTTTACCGTCTGCAACCGGAACGGCCCCTGCCAGATAGTGTTGATCCTCTTGCGCGAATAGCAGGGCGGGGATAAATAACAGAGCGAATAATAACTGTTTCATGGTATATTTTCCTTATTATTTTAGCCCCAAAGATATACATTTGCGTTTGAAATAAACTATGAGCGTGACAAATAATTATACTAATTGCTCTTTATCAAAGAAAAAAAGTCTATATTTGCACCCTGTGAAAAAACGAATATAAATAATGTAATAACATAAACCTAAGATTCAGATGCAAAACAAAGGATTTGTAAAGGTCTTCGCGGTGTTACTTACGCTTGTCTGTTTGTTCTATTTGTCGTTCTCGTTCGTGACGCAACATTACAACAGTAAAGCCGCTGAGTATGCGGGTGGAGATCCTGCGAAAGAGAGTGCTTATTTAGACTCACTATCTACTCAGAAGGTATGGTTAGGCTATACGCTTAAGCAATGCCGTGAAATGGAAATTAGTTTAGGTCTTGACTTAAAGGGCGGTATGAACGTTGTCCTTGAGTTGAACGTGGCGGATGTAATCCGTTCGTTGTCTAACAACAACCAAGACGAGAATTTCAACAAGGCGTTGGATTTAGCTTACGCGCATCAAGCGACTAGCCAAAAAGATTTCATCGACCTTTTCGCTGAGGAGTATAAGAAGTTGGATAGCGGCGCACGTCTTTCCGCTATTTTCAGTACATTCGAGTTAAAAGATAAAATCACGCCCCAGAGCTCAGACGCTCAGGTTGTTTCTGTTTTGAAACAAGAGTTGCAGAGTGCGATTGATAACTCATTCAACGTATTGCGTACTCGTATCGACCGTTTCGGTGTGGTTTCTCCGAACATCCAACGTTTGGAGACAGCGGGTCGTATCTTGGTTGAGTTGCCGGGTGTGAAAGAACCGGAACGTGTTCGTAAGTTGCTTCAAGGTAGCGCTAACTTGGAATTCTGGGAAACTTATAAGTTGCCGGAAATCTATCAACAATTGGTTGCCGCTGATAATGTATTGGCTACTATCCTAAGTAAGGAGGCTTCCGCTGATTCTGTTGCTACCGATAATGTTGAGAAAATCGTTGATGCCGCTGATGCGAATGTAAGTGAGGCCGATTCTTTGTTGGCTGAGCTTGGTCAAGATAAAAAAGATACGGAAGCTAATCAAAGCATGGAAGAGTTCGCTAAGCAACATCCATTATTTGCTTTATTGCAGATTAGCCAGTACAACGGTCAGTTGTCTCCGGGTTCTACGGTAGGTATCGCTCAAGCAAAAGATATGGAGAAGATCAGCGAATACCTGAACATGAAACAAGTGAAAGAGGTATTGCCTCGTAACTTGGCTTTAAAATGGGGTGTAAAGGCGATCGATGATAAAGAGCAGTTCTTTGAGTTATATGCCTTGAAGGTAACGAACCGTGACGGAAGTCCCGCTTTAGGTGGTGACGTAGTAACAGATGCTAACGCTGACTTTATGCAACAAGCCGGTCGTTCAGAGCAAATGGTTAACATGGTTATGAATGCCGAAGGCTCTAAGGCTTGGGCTCGTTTGACGAAAGAGAATATCGGTCGCCAGATCGCTATCGTTTTGGATGAGATGGTTTATTCCGCTCCGAACGTAAACGATGAGATCACGGGAGGTCGTTCACAAATCACCGGTCACTTTACACCGGAAGAGGCGAAGGACTTAGCGAACGTATTGAAATCGGGTAAAATGGCTGCTTCCGTACATATCGTTCAAGAAGACGTCGTTGGTCCGTCATTAGGACAAGAGGCTATCAATGCCGGTGTGATCTCTTTCGTGTTGGCATTGGTGCTGTTGATGATCTATATGTGCGCATTCTATGGATTGGTACCGGGATTGATCGCCGATGGTGCTTTGGTATTGAACATTTTCTTCACGATGGGTATCCTTGCTTCTTTCCAAGCCGTTCTTACCTTGCCGGGTATTGCCGGTATGGTGTTGACGCTAGGTATGGCAGTCGATGCTAACGTATTGATCTATGAGCGTACGAAAGAGGAACTTCGTGCCGGTAAGTCTTTAGGAAAGGCAATTGCCGATGGTTACGGCAATGCGTTTTCCGCTATCTTCGACTCAAACTTGACATCTATCATTACCGGTATCGTATTGTTCTATTTCGGTACAGGTCCTATCCGTGGTTTCGCTACAACGATGATCATCGGTTTGTTCGCTTCCTTCCTTACAGCCGTGTTCTTGACTCGTATCGTTTATGAGGCATTGTTAGCGAAAGATAAATTGAAGAACGTGACATTCACGACTTCTCTGACGAAAGACTTGCTGACAAACCCGAAGATCAATTTCTTGGGTGCTCGCAAAGTCGGTTATTTAATTCCGGCGGCAATCATCGTTTTAGGTGCTATCTCTTTTATGACGATCGGCTTGAATAATGGTATCGATTTCACGGGTGGACGTAATTACGTGATCCGTTTCAATCAAGAGGTGAAGACTGACGATGTTCGTAATATGCTGGACGCTCAGTTAGACGGTTCTGTTAGTGTTATCCAGATCGGTACAGCAGATCAAGTACGTGTGTCTACCAACTATAAGATCGATGATAACGATCCTACGGTAGATCAAGAGATCGAGAATAAATTGTTTGAGGGCGTGAAATCCTTACTTCCGGAAGGAACTACATTAGATGAGTTCACGACTACTTTCATTCAGAGTTCGCAGAAGGTGGGTCCTAGCATGGCAGACGATATCAAGAATAGTGCTATCTTAGCGGTAATTTTCGCCATGATCTGTATGGCCGCTTATATCCTGCTTCGTTTCCGTGATGTGTCATTCTCTGTTGGTGCGTTCGCCTCTGTTGCTACGACTACATTGTGTATCATTTCTTTCTATACCTTGTTATGGAAGGTTCTTCCGTTCTCAATGGAGGTAGACCAGACGTTTATCGCAGCTATCTTGACGATTATCGGTTACTCTATCAATGATACCGTGGTTGTATTCGACCGTATCCGTGAGACAATCGCTTTGTATCCGAAGCGTGATCGTTATCAAGTGATCAATGATGCGTTGAACTCTACCTTGTGTCGTACATTTAATACATCATTGACTACGTTGGTGGTTGTATTGTGTATCTTCATCTTGGGCGGTAGCACGATCCGAAGCTTTACGTTCGCTATCTTATTAGGTATCATTATCGGTACATACTCTACTTTGTTCGTCGCTACTCCGATCGCTTACGAGTTACAGAAGAAGAAGATCAATAAGAAAGCTGCTGCTGAGAAAGCCGGAAAATAATATATTTCTTTAAGGATTTTATGAAGATCCTCTATCTTTCCTGTGTGAACGGAGAGATAGAGGATTTTTTTATGTATTAATTCTTAAGGAGATAAAGTATGAATGAGAATGATTTTGTGGTGGGTGTACTTACGTATATCACCTGCCTGCGTGAGAAAAAGCGTTATTCCACGGCGAAGAGTTATCAAGATGCGTTGAGGTCGTTTAAATGTTTTTGTGGCCGGGAAGAGATTCCTTATGCGTATATTAATCCGGATACACTTTTGCGTTATCAATCTTGGCTGTTGGCCAAGGGATGTTCTCGTAACACGGTATCTACTTATATGCGCCGGATTCGTCACATCTATAATTTAGCCGTAGAGGTGGGTGAGGCTACCTATATCCCTCATTTGTTTAAGAATGTGTTTACGGGGGTTGAGAGTAAACGTAAAAAGGCGTTGCCTTCGGAAAGCTTGCGCTTGCTGATGACAAGCCCGGTGACAGATCCGCAACAGAAGAGGACTCAATCAGCCTTTTGCCTGATGTTTTTGTTTTGCGGGATGGCTTTCGTAGATTTGGCGCATTTGCGAAAGGAGGATATCAAGGAAGGGATCTTGTCTTATTATCGGCAGAAAAGCGGATCCCTTATACAGGTGGAGATCCCAGCGGAGGCACAAGGGCTGCTGAATGAGTTGGCAGCCGATACAACCGAGGATTCGCCCTATCTGTTTCCATTTTTAGAGGGAATGAAGACCGGTGAGGATGCCTACAAGGAATATAATACCGTATTAGGAGGTTTTAACCGCAGATTGAAAACACTGTCGGAATCCATCGGTATTCGTACTCGGGTTACCTCATACACGATTCGTCACTCTTTCGCCACGACCTTGAAGGAGCAAAACGTACCGATCGAGATGATCAGTGAACTGTTAGGGCATAAATCTATCAAGACTACGCAAATATACTTGAAGAGTTTCTCTTTAGAAAAGCTCTCGACCGTAAACAAACTTTGTTTCGAGAGTGTGTATAATTATACGCCGAAAGTAGGGTGAAGAAAAGTACGCTACTTGGCGAGTAGCCAAACTGACTGCTACTTGGCGAGTAGCGTTCATTTCATGCCGCAAATGTAGTAAAAAATAACATAACACAAGCAAACATTAGGCTTTGTTTGTGTTTCAACCTTGATTCTCTTTAAATCTTCGTTCTTATTTCTGATGTATAGACATGGCAATAGAAACGAAATGGCCTCGTATTCCCGAAATCATCACGTTATCCGAAATAAATTCTACATACATCATGTAGAGACGGAGCGTGCTCCGTCTCCCATCGCCTGATAGTAACTAAAATACCATTTTGAGAGGATGAGACGGAGCACGCTCCGTCTCTACAACTAAGGGATATCCTTTTACTCCTCTTGTTAACGCTACTCGCCAAGTAGCATGAGTATTGAAGGGATGCAAATTTTCAGTAATTCCTTTTTGTTTTCATGTAAGTATTTATTTATCAGGATATTACGATGATATCTTGATAAGGCTCTGAATTATCTTCCTCAATGAATATCATGACAAGTAATAGCTCTGATAGAGCTATGAAGCATATACGCAATCGCCGTAGTCAGGAGGCTGTACGCTGGTACGTATTGACACTTCCTACCGCTGTTGGGGGACGTGATAATATCTATTCGTCAAAAGGATTAGATGCCGAGCTTTCCCGTCGTAAACGTTGTGGGGAACCCTTGTTCGAGTACTTTGCCCCCTCGTATGTCGAGGCTCGCAAGGTGGGAGGCAAGATGGTCAATACGAGGAAGCCTCTTTTATACAACTATGTGTTTATCCATGCTTCGGAGAATGAGATTTTCCGTTTGAAACGTATCATGCCCTTATATAATCTTCTTCCTCGGGTATCCGTGGGCGAACACTCTTATTTCCCTTACCTGTCAGATCATGAGATGGAGACCTTACGCTGGATGGCAGAATCTTACTCCAATGAGCTTCCGGTGTACGTACCGGATAGCGGTCGCTTGCTGAAAGGTGACCGTGTACGTATCACCTCGGGTTCTTTCATGGGGATGGAGGCTGAGGTGGTGGTGCAACCGGGTGGAGGTCATAAGGATGTCATGGTACGTATCCTTGACTGTATGTGGGTTCCTCTATTTGAGGTAAGGCAAGGCGAGTATGAGCTGATTGAGTTGAATACGAAAGGCAAGCACGTTTATACCCATTTGGATAACGATCGTTTATCGGAAGGTATGCACAAGGCGTTGGGGCGTTATTATCTCTCGGGCAAATTGGGAAAGGAAGACGAACTTCTGGTTCGTGAGGTGCTGAAGGGCTATGCTTCCCTTCGTGTGGAGACCGACGTGATGCGTTGCAAGGTTTACTCATTACTCCTTCCGGCCTATAAGCTGTTGGATCAGGAAGAGGAGTTTGAACGCTTGTATTCCACCCTACGCAATATGCTTCCATTGGTTAAGGCAGTGAATTCTCGTGCCTTGCTGCTCGTCACGCTTTACGGCTGCACGAATAGCAACCTGTATTACCGTATGGCGCATGAGCTGGTAGATCCCTGGCGTGATGACCCTTCGCCTAAGAGAAGCAAGGCGTTGTTGATACAGCGTTTACACGATTACGATATTTGGCTAAAACATTAAATAGTAGACTGTCATGAGCAAGGAAAGCGAAACTCCTTCCGGTATCCGTTTGATGCTATTGCTGAAAGAACATTTGAGAGAGATCATGAATCGTGAGTGTGCGAATCAGGCCTCGATCCATTTATATTGTACGGGATCTTATTGGGTTGCGTTCGAACGTTCCGCTTATCAATTGCGTCGTGCCTTTCCGGATAGTGAGATCACGCCGATGCGCCTGTACGCTTATCCTTTTCCGGTTGTCATGGTTTCCGTAACGGATCGATCACTTCGTTTGTATGAACGAAAACATATAGCTAAGCAGAACGGGGCGGATTACAAGTTATTAACTGTACCTGAACTCTCCGCTCCCGCCTACCAAGCGTGGCATACGAGGGAGGTGAAGGGACTCCCTGCGTTAAACTAACGATTGATATTGGTTGACAGAATGTTGACTGCTAGAGGATATAATCGGCAGAATACGGGGCAAAGCGAGTAAGACATGGAAGAGAAAGTATCCGGTGGACAGGAACTCTCGCCGGAGGCGAAACGTCTGTTTGCCTATATAAATAATGTAGAGGAACTCACGGTGTTTCTAACTCGCCTATCCGGTTGTACCACTGCTGCGGAGTTGGCGTTAGTTGTGGTTAGTATGGTGGAGAACAAGATCGGAGTCAGCAAGGAACTGATGGTACGAGAAAGTTTTATCAAGTTACTCTTACCGTTTACTCCGGGAATCACGAGTGGGCGGTCTATCGATAACATCCGTGCCCGTATCAATGACGCATGGGCGAGAAGACCTAAAAAAGTATGTTAGCTGACTTGCGCTACACACCTAAGATACTTTGGAATAATAACCTTAAAGAAAAAATTACGATATGACAGAAAACCATGAGCGGGCGGAACAAGCACGTTTCGTCTTCCATATCTACGGTTGCAATGTGCAGATCCTGCCCAATGCAATCCATGCGATCCAAATCATCCACCAAGGTGATGGTACGATCTTGCGGACGGAAAGCTGTATTACGCCCGCCGCTTCGGGACGCCACGAGTCACAGGCGCCGCCGTTGGGAAAAGTTAGGGCACTGAATATAAAACAAACAAAATACAAATGATGGATTTTCATAAGGGCAGATGGCGATTGGCCTTAGGCCGTCTGGTGAATTTGCGGTATATCAACCGTTGGATCATTTTTAGTGCGGACCTTTTCGTTTCGCTCTCCGTGTCGTTGCTGGGCGTACTAGGAATGTTCTCCATTCTGCATATACGTATAGGAGAGTCTGATGTGCTGAAAGTAGGCCTCTCCTCATTTGTGGGCAGTATCGTTTCGTTCTTGCTGTTCAAAGCATATCATGGGGTTATTCGCCATTCCACGCTGCGTGGCTTGTGGCGGATCGGTGGTGCTGCGATCGGCAAGTCGCTCTTAATGTTCCTGCTGCTTTGGCTGTTGAAAGCCCGTTTCAGCCCTTCTATCTATTGGTTGGGTGGAATCATGGACAGTACGTTGACGATCGTGATGTTGGTCACGTTGCGTGTCTTCGTGATCAATGTCTATAACAGCGTCCTCCTGCAACTCGGCAAGAAACGCAAGCGGGTACTGGTCTTTGGCACGGAGGAGGAGAGCGTGATGATCGCCACATCGGCGAACCGTCAGGTATTCATGCAGAATTATAGCATCATGGGCTTCCTTTCCTTTGGCAATTCCAAGAAAAGCATCCGGATCGCGGAGTTGCCAGTCTACCAGATCGAGAACGTGGAGGATCTGTATCGCTTGATCCCTCGCAACAGCTTGGATGGCGTTCTCTTCCCCAATATAAAGGTTGCCCATCAGGAGCGTGACCGTTTGATCCGTTATTGCGAGCAGGCCTCCTTGAAGACATTGGTAGTCCCGGAGATGGAGGAGCTACGTGGAGGTGAGGCGAAGCGTTCGGTCCGTGAGATCCGTATCGAGGATTTGTTGGGTCGTGAGGAGATCCATATTAATCTGGATGAGATCGGCAATCTGTTGGAAGGGAAGACCGTGCTTGTCACGGGAGCTGCCGGTAGTATTGGTAGCGAGATCTGTCGCCAGCTGGCTCATTTCCCGATTAAGAAGTTGGTTTGCTTCGACTCCGCTGAGACCCCGATGCATAATCTCCGTCTGGAATTGGAAGAGAAATACAAGGGACTAAACTTTGTCCCAGTAATCGGCGATGTCCGTAGCCCGGACCGTGTGGATTATGTGTTCCGCAACTGGCACCCCCAAGTGGTGTTCCATGCGGCGGCCTATAAGCATGTCCCCTTAATGGAAGAGAACCCCTGCGAGGCGATCCGAACAAACGTGTTCGGTACTCGTGTGATGGCGGATGCCGCTGTAAGCTATGGTGTGGAGAAATTTGTGATGATCAGTACGGATAAGGCGGTGAACCCCACGAACATCATGGGCTGTAGCAAGCGCTTGGCTGAAATCTATGTACAGAGTCTGAGTCTTGCGATCGAGCGAGGAGAGGTGAAAGGCGAGACGCGTTTCATTACGACCCGCTTTGGCAATGTCTTAGGTAGTAATGGTTCGGTTATCCCCCGTTTCCGTGAACAAATCGCTCAAGGAGGCCCAGTGACGGTCACCCATCCCGATATTATCCGTTACTTCATGACCATCCCGGAGGCTTGTCGTCTGGTATTAGAGGCCGGTACGATGGGTAAGGGCGGTGAGATCTTTATCTTCGACATGGGAGAGCCGGTGAAGATAGCGGATTTGGCGAAGCGCATGATTGAACTGTCCGGATTGCAGGTAAACAAGGATATCGAGATCAAGTACACAGGTCTCCGCCCCGGTGAGAAATTGTATGAAGAGTTACTGAATAATAAGGAGAACACGAAAGAGACCCCTCACGAGAAGATTCGGGTGGCGGCGGTTCGTGAGTATATCTATAAGGATGTAGTAGAACATATTAATAGATTAACCGAATTGTCTCTCCGTGTCCAGATCCTCTCGATGGTGAGGGAGATGAAAGCCTTCGTGCCTGAGTTCAAGAGCCAGAACTCCCGGTTTGAGGAGTTGGATTGAATGTATTCGTAGGAGTGTCATCCCCTCGTGTCATGGTGAACTAGTCGCCTTCTATCCTATCGGTTGATTATCTATGTGGAACAAGATCCATCCGCATGTTTATCTATGAAGAGGGTACTGTGGAGTAAGGAAAACTTCTTGAGGAGTCTTGTAAATTATAGTGGAGGTATGTAAGAGGATCAAAAAACGGTTTATAGGAACGAGCGGTTAAATTATAAGGTAACTCAGCCTAGGATTTCAATGGATCACATTGACTACTAGCTAATATTAAAATTAGAATTAATTATTAACATAACTCGATTTAGGGTATTGCAAAGTACTTTTGTATGTATATTGGGTACGTTATAAAAACTTGTTTCTTTAGGGCTTAACAGGTCTAAAGTGACTGCTTATATTTTAATGTCTGAATCTCTTAAATATAAAACAATTAAGGGCTTTATTTGGAGTGCTGTCGAACGTTTTTCTGTTCAAGGTGTACAGTTTTTGATCATGATTGTGATGGCTCGATTGTTATCTCCGAAGGATTATGGTTTGGTTGGAATGCTGACTATATTTATCGCTGTTTCTCAGTCTTTGATAGATAGTGGTTTTTCTCAGGCATTGATCCGGAAACAGAATCGCAAGGAAACAGATAATTCTACTGTTTTTTATTTCAATGTTGTGGTTGGTTTTTTACTTTATGGGATGTTATTCTTCATGGCTCCTTTTGTTGCTGATTTTTACGATACCCCGGAGTTAACCAACTTGATGCGTATTATTTGTATCAGTATTTTATTTAATTCTTTTGCGGTTGTTCAGCGAGCTTTATTGACGATTCGTATTGATTTTAAGACACAAGCTAAGGCTAGTTTTACCGCTGCTATTCTTTCGGGAATAGTAGGTATAAGTATGGCTTATGCTGGTTATGGCTATTGGTCTATTGTGGTACAACAATTGACTGATTTAGGTATTAATACTTTACTTTTGTGGTCACTTACTCAATGGAGACCTAAATGGGTTTATTCTTGGCATTCTTTTTGCGAATTATTTACCTTTGGATCTAAGTTAATGTGTTCTGGTTTATTGGATGTCGTGTATCGGAATATGTATTTGTTGGTTATAGGTAAGGTTTTTAATGCTTCTTCGTTAGGATATTATACCCGTGCCCATCAGTTTGCGGCGTTCCCCTCATCTAATTTGACAGGAATCTTGCAACGTGTTACTTATCCGGTTCTCTGCCAGATACAAGATGATGACGAACGATTGGCATTGATTTATCGCCGTTTTTTGCGTATTTCCGCATTCTTGATATTTCCTTTGCTGATGGGACTCTCTGCCTTGTCAAAGCCTTTGGTGTTATTATTGTTGAAAGAACAATGGCTATTTGCTGCGACCTTGTTGCAAATTATTTGTTTTTCCATGATGTGGTATCCTATACATGCTATTAACCTGAACTTATTACAAGTAAAGGGGCGTTCAGATCTTTTCTTGAAATTGGAGATCGTTAAGAAGATGGTGGCAGTATTGGTGTTATGTGTCACTGTTCCCATAGGATTGGTACCAATGTGTGTAGGACAGATAATGACTTCTGTTATTTGTTTGGTTATCAATACACATTATACAGGTAAGTTGATACAGGTGGGTTTTCTATGCCAGATGCGAGACTTATTCCCTATATTATTACTTTCCTTTAGTATGTGGATAGTGATTTATTTTTTTAGCACAATCTTGTTAAATAATCTCATTCAGTTGTTCGTAGGCGTAATGGTTGGAACCATCTATTATATGGCTGTTTCTTATCTATTTCGTTTTCCAGAGTTAGATGAACTACTTACCATTATCTACAGGAGATAATGTGATTTCAAGCCATAAACTAAGAAATATATATAAATGAAATCAAATGAATTGATTACGGTGACCTCCCCGTTGTTACCTGATCTTGATGGGTTTTACGAACTGTTGAAAGATATTTGGAAACGAAAATGGATCACGAACAATGGCTATTATCACCAAGAATTAGAAAAGGCTCTTTGTGAGTATTTGAAAGTACCATACATAAGCTTATTCACGAACGGTACTCTTCCATTGATAACAGCCTTGCAAGCGTTTCGCATCACGGGTGAGGTCATTACTACGCCTTACAGCTTTGTGGCTACCACCCATTCCCTTTGGTGGAACGGTATCAAGCCTGTATTTGTGGATATTGATCCATCTACGGGAAATATAGATCCTGACAAGATAGAGGTTGCCATCACACCTAAGACGACAGCCATTATGCCGGTTCATGTATACGGTAAGCCTTGTGATACGAGACGTATTCAAGAGGTTGCGGATAAGTACGGGTTGAAGGTCATATATGATGCCGCCCATGCCTTTGGTGTGGAGGTGAATGGTGAAGGTATTCTTAATGCGGGTGATATGTCCACATTGAGTTTTCATGCTACCAAGGTATACAACACGATAGAGGGGGGGGCTTTGGTAATGCACGATGCTCAGACCAAGAAGCGTGTCGACTATCTAAAAAATTTTGGTTTTGCAGGAGAAACGGAGGTGGTAGCCCCTGGTATCAATAGCAAAATGGATGAGGTGCGTTCCGCTTACGGTTTACTGAATTTGCGTCAGGTAGATCAAGCGATAGAGGCTCGTCATCAAGTTGCCATAAAGTATCGAGAGGCTTTGCGTGAAGTAGAGGGGATTACTTTCTTTGAAGATATGCCAGGTGTGAAGCACAACTATTCTTATTTTCCTATTTTCGTAGATGAAAAGAAATATGGGATGAGTCGTGATGAACTCTATTTCAAGTTGAAGGAACGAGGGATATTAGGTCGTCGTTATTTCTATCCGCTTATCAGTACGTTTACGACTTATAGGGGATTGGAAAGTGCCAATCCTAATAATCTGCCAAATGCGCATAAGATGGCTGAGGAGGTAATATGCTTGCCGATGTATCATGCGTTGAGCGAAGAGGATGTGGAGAGGATAATCGAACAAATAATCAAATAGTTATGATACAGAAGAAACTATTATTATTAGGAGGATTGCGTTATTTGTTGCCTGTGATTGAGGCAGCTCATAAGCAAGGTTATTATGTGATTACTTGCGATTATATGCCTGATAACGTAGCCCACCAATACGCTGATGAATACCATAATGTGAGTATTATAGACAAGGAGTCCGTTCTTAGGCTATCAAAGGAGTTGAGTATTGATGGCATTATGTCTTTTGCCGTGGATCCGGGTGTGATGACTGCCGCATATGTACAAGAACAAATGGGATTACCTGCTTTTGGCCCGTATGAGTCGGTTTGTATTTTGCAGAATAAAGATTGTTTTCGGAGTTTCTTGGCTGAGCATGATTTTAATGTTCCCAAAGCAAAAGGTTTTTCTTCTTTAGATGAAGCGTTGGCTGATAAAGATTGGTATCCTTGGCCTTGTATTGTAAAACCAACTGATTCAGCAGGGAGTAAAGGCGTGATGCGTGTGGATACTTTGGAAGAGTTAGAGCGTGCCTTGCGATACGCCTTTGAGCATTCGCTATCTAAAAGGGTTATTGTGGAAGAATTTATTGAAAAGCAGGGGTGTTCTTCGGATTCAGATTGTTTTTCTTTGAATGGGAAGTTGAAGTTTATATCCTTTTCCGCACAACGTTTCGATGAAAATGCGGTAGGGCCATATGTTCCCTCTGCATATTCATGGCCTTCATCTATGAATATGCAGCAGGAGACAGAATTGACATCTGAAATACAACGCTTGTTGAGCCTTTTGAAAATGCGTACCAGCATTTATAATATAGAGACGCGTGTGGGTATGAATGGTAAACCTTATATTATGGAAGTGTCTCCCCGGGGAGGAGGTAATCGATTGGCTGAAATGTTACGTTTTGCGACGGGCATGGATTTGATTACAGCCTCAGTTCGTGCGGCGGTAGGAGATGAGGTGGGTGTCATTGAACAATGTACCTATGATGGGCATTGGGCGGAGATAATACTTCATGCTGATAAGGATGGAAGTTTTGTTGGCTTAGATATAAATTCAGAATACAGGGAAAAGTATGTAAGGCAAATTGATTTGTGGGTGAAAGAGAATGATAAAGTATTGGCTTTTAAAGGAGCTAATAACGCAATAGGCACTCTTGTTCTGCAATTTGATTCTAAAGAAGAATTAGAGAAAGCATTAAAATATCAGAATGCATGGTTACAAGTGAAGGTGAATTAAAGGAGGCGATAGGAGGATATTTTGAATTAGAGTTATCAAAAGGGGAACACTATCATAAGGGGGCTCTGAGACTTAATACTGCACGTAATTGCCTTGAATATATAATGTTGGCTCGTGAATATGTAAAGGTTTATATTCCTTATTATACTTGTGAGGTGATGTTACAACCTTTTCATAAATATCATATCGCTTATGAGTTCTACCAAATTAATGAGTTTTTGGAGCCTACGGTCATAAAACCTTTACGAAAAGATGAGGCATTTTTATACACCAACTATTTTGGGGTAAAACAATCCTGTGTAAAAAAACTTTCTTCTATATATGGGAAGCGGCTAATAGTAGATAATGCACAAGCCTTTTATGCTCCACGGATAGATGGTATAGACACGTTTTACTCTCCTCGCAAGTTTTTTGGCGTGTCGGATGGTGCTTATCTTTATACGGATTGCTTACTGTCTGAAAACTTTCCACAAGATAAATCAAGTGATCGCATGCGACATTTGCTTTTAAGAATTGAAGATGGAGCAGAAAAAGGATATTCTTTTTTTAAAGAGGTGGATGATTCTTTGGATAATATGCCAATATTGAACATGTCAAATTTGACAACTGCGTTATTATGTGGTATTAACTATGACTCAGTAAAAGAAAAAAGGCGAAATAATTTCTTATATGTAGCTGAGAAACTAAATTCTTCGAATAGATATAAGTTTAAACTATTACCAGAAGAGGTACCGATGGTATATCCATATTGGTGTGAAAAGAAAGAGATTCGAAAAAGATTGTTTAACAAAAGAATATATGTTGCGCAATATTGGAAAGATATTTTGTCTTATATCCCGGCAAGTTGTATAGAACGAGATTTGGTAAATTATTTGTTGCCATTACCTATTGATCAACGTTTGTCGGCTAAAGAGATAGATTTAATAGTGGAACAAGTTTTAAATGAATAGTGTATGAATACAATATTTTTGCGAGGTCTTGAGTTAAATGATGCATTGGTTATTAATAAGTGGAGAAATAATTCTGAGATTCAGAAATTAGTTTCCACTTCTTTTAAATATGTTTCTTTAGAGATCGAAAAGGAGTGGGTGAAGTCTAAAATGATGGATAATCGGAAAGATATATATTTGGCTATATGCTTAAATGATGAGACTCAACAGATGGTTGGTTATGTATCCGTAAACGATATAAATTATATTAATCGTACGGCAGAAGGCGGTGGTATTGTTATTGATCCTATTTATCAGGACGGAATTGTCAGATATGAAGTGGGATTACTTATTCGAGAATTAGTGTTTGATCATCTCAACATCAATCGTTATGAAGGAAAATGTTTGTGTGAACATACCACTTCAAGAATAATAATGGAAGCAACTGGTTATAAATTAGAGGGTGTTCTTAGAAGTGCGGTTTATAAAGATGGTAAATATCATGATCAGTGTGTATATTCACTTTTGAGGAGTGACTATTATGATTGGATGGAGCGGAATGAATATTCTTTGGCCTCTTTTGCTAAAAAAGTCAAACTGTTGCGTGGACTTTATGAAAAATGTTAGGCTTGTAGTTTTCATCTTTTTATCTTTGATGGATATTGGGATGGGTGAACTTTTTGCAAAGAACTCTGAATCTTATCTTAACAGCCAAATTGATTCTATTTTCAAGAAAATGAAAATGACAGGATTAGGAATAGCCGTAACAAAGGAAGACTCAATAATCTATATAAAATCGTTTGGTTACCGGGATATTCCTTCTGCTGATAATGATAATATAGGAGAACCGTTAGACAATGAAGATCTATTTCGGATAGCTTCAATTTCAAAAACTTTTATAGCAACGGTTATATTACAACTTGTAGAGGAAGGTAAATTGAATTTAGATGATGATGTCCAAAATTATCTTAAGTTCCCATTGAGAAATCCACTCTTCTTTGATGATCCTATTACAATAAAGATGTTGCTTACACATACTTCAAGTGTAAATGACTCTCAAAAATATTGGTCACTTGATATTATTAATCCAAATGTTTCTAAGGAATATTTTGAATGCTATTCGAAGACAAAACCCGGCGTAGTATATAAATATTGTAATTTTAATTATCTGTTATTGGGTGCAGTCATTGAAGGTGTAACGAATAATAGGTTTGATGTGGAAATAGATCAGCGGATTATGAAGCCACTCGGCATTCATGGTGGATTTAATTGTAATGTATTGGAGTCTGAAAAATTCGTCAAATTATACCGATATGATAAAGATAAAGGAACGTTTAAAGAAGATGATGAGGCTTATCGTCCTTATAAATATCAAATTCAAGATCATTATGTTTTAGGAGAATCACTCGGCTTGGCATATCCTCCTTCTGGAATGAAAATAACGACCTCGAATCTTGCTAAATACATGATGATGCATATGCATGGAGGAATACTGAATGGTGTAAGAATACTATCAGAAGATAGTGAAAAAAGAATGCGGGATAATTACGTAGGAAAACATAATTATGGATTCTCATTTCGGCAATATCGAAATTTGATTCATGATACGATACTTTATGGGCAAACTGGTGGTGGTTTTGGTTTAAAAAGCGCCATGATTTTTGATCCGACTCATAAAATGGGTTTTGTAATCATTTCTAGTGGAAGTGCGTCTGAATATATTGATGGATATGGTGATATACATAAGCCGTTGATTCAATTATTATATTCTTTTTTTAAATGAAGAGTAGTCTTTGTTATAATAAGAAACTAAGGGTAAGTAGTGCTCTTTGGCCTTTGAGTATAGGTGTTATACTTTTGATGTATAAGTCTAATCGTATACTTTTTGTAAGACCTATCCCAGAAAGTTTAGTTTTTTTCTTAGCTTTTATTTTGTTTGTTATTTATTTTAAAGTAAATATAGGCAAACTAGTTAAAACGTCTTTGTTTAAATTTATAAGTGTTTTTCTGATTACTGTTATTTTCTGGTATGATCAGTTTATAATTGGAACATTTAGTATATTAGCCTATATTTGTACTTGTGTTAAAATTCTTGGGGCGACTGTTATTGTTCTTCTTAATGATAAGAAAAAGCAATGGATTCTTTCTTCTTTTATTTCTTGTACTCAGTTTATAGTAGCAATAGGTTTGTTTGGATGGATATTATATCTTTTTAATGTATCACTTCCTCATTATATAGATTTATCTGATCCATATTATGTTCATACTATATATTATCTTTTTAATCTAAATGGATTACCAGAATTTCAAATTGTTCCAAGATTTTCTGGTTCATTCCTAGAACCAGGACATTTAGGTACTATGTGTGTATTCTTACTCTATATTAATCGATTTAATTTAAGGAAAAAAGGTAATATGGTATTGCTTATAGGAACATTGCTGTCATTTTCACTTGCTGCCTACGGTCTTTTAGTGGGAGCTATACTAATTATTTTGTATCAATATCGCAAATATTTATGGATCTCTGTATTATTGAGTATGTATCTTGGTGTTGGCTTGTTTTCCATAACCTATAATGATGGAGATAATGTTCTTAATATGGCTATTGTAAGCCGATTAGAGATGACTGATGAAGGAGAGATAGCCGGAAGTAATCGGACATCAATGGCGTTTGATTCGACTTATGAGAAATTTCTTAGAAGTAATGAAATATGGACAGGAGTTGGAAGTAAAGCTTTTGGTGTGCGAGGAGATGGGAGTGACAATGTAACGATAGGCTGTGCAAGTTATAAACGGTATTTCTTTTTAAGAGGAATAATAGGCTCTTCACTGATCGTTATATTTCTTATTCTTTATTGCTTTTATTATCATTCATCATGGAGTTGGGGTTTTTTAATAATTTATGTAGTAGCTAATTTGATTAGAGACTATCCGACAATGGAAATGTGGATGTATTTGTATTTGCTGGCAATTCCATATCTGTCAAATATACAGAAACAGCGGCTAAATATTGTGTAGTATTAATTCGTTAGGTTTCGATTTTTTGACTGTTTGTTTTTACTGTCTTTAAAGTAATGTGATTTTTTTATTTTAAGGTGCTTGTTTATGTTTGCATTGCATTTGTGTTTTGATGGAAATTTTATAAGTGATAGCTATTTTGTGTTTGAGAAATATTATCCAAATAGTAATTTATTCTTAATAGGCAAGGAATTATACAAGTGTAAATTGATAAAATGTAAGGAGAATTTTACTTATATTGATTTTGAAAATCCAGATTATAGAATTATTGATGATGTGTGTAGAACCAAGAATGTTGATCGATTAGTTTTGCATGGAATGTCATTGACTTATATTGGATTGATCAAGTATTTATCCATAAATAAGAATTTAAAAATTTATTGGCTTTTTTGGGGTTATGAATTATATATATCATTAGCGCAAATGGGAAAGTATAGTTTGATAGATGGTTATTCTATATTTTCTCCAATATCTTATATTGTACCAGGAAGGTATAATGTCTTTCTTAGAAGGTGCATTGGAAAAAAAATAATTTATGAATATTTTCAAGAAATGCTTCCTTATATAGATTACTTTTGTTTTTGGAACTACGAGGATTATAAGTTGTTAAAGCAGAATTTTAATGTTGATATTCAATATAAATTTTTTGCTTATAATGCGGGATATAAACTAGGCTTTGATGAGCTATATGAAAGGAATTTAGAATATAGTGAAAGAAGGAGTATTTTAATTAATCATCAAGCTTCTTTGACTGGAAATCATTTAACTATAATGAACCGTATAAATGCTATTGATTGTAATAATCAATATAAGAAAATATGTCCTTTATCCTATGGTAGTAAATATATACGGAAAATTGTTTTAAAAAAAGGAACAGATCTTTTCTTGGATAAGTTTTTTCCTGTTCTAGATTATATGCCTCGTGATGAATATTTTGATTTGATAACCTCTGTAGATGTTGCTTTTATTGGTGCTAAGCGTCAAGAAGCATCAGGAAATATTATTAATCTTTTGGGAAATGGAGTTAAGGTGTTTTTGCGAGAAGATAATAACCTTTTGAGGTATTATAGAGATAAGGGATTTATTGTATTTTCTTTTGATAAGGATTTTAATTCTATAAAGGATTTAGAACCTCTTTCTTTAGAAGAACAAGAGTGGAATCGTGATTGTAGGTTGCGGAATAGAATTTATTATGAGCAATTTATGCCTTCTTTTTTTAATGATTAAAAATGAAAAATCTTATAATCATTGCCGCCGGAGGCATGGGACGTACTTTATATGACATGTCTCGTGAGAGCATGGGATATGGTGATGAATTTGTTATTAAGGGATTTATCGATGACAACCTCCAAGCATTGGATGGTTTTGTAAACTATCCTCCTGTTTTAGATAAAATAAGCACTTATATTCCACAGGGAAATGATGTTTTTATATGTTCTATAGGTGGAGCGGTTCGTAAGAAATGTATGGAGGAGCTAATAAGTAGGGGCGCTCAATTTATTAATCTGATTCATCGTACGGCACGTATCGGGACTAATGTACAGTTTGGTCAGGGAAATATAGTTGGTGCGTACACCAGTATTGGTGCGGATGCTAAGATTGGTAGTTATAATCTGATACAATCATATACGGTGGTCGGTCATGATGTACGTATGGGGGATTGGAATCGGATAGATACTCATGTTACCTGTGTGGGTGGAACTATAATAGGGAATGAGACGGATATTTATACTTCTTCTGTGTTAAATCGTGGAGTTGTAGTAGAAGATAGAGCGCATGTGGGTGCGTGTAGCTTTGTTATAAGACGTGTAAAAGAAGGGACAACCGTAATAGGGAATCCGGCTAAGAAATTAATGTGAAAGTTAAATATATTAATTATGGAAATTAAAGATTTCATTAAGAATTTTGTGGAGCAGTTTGATGATACCGCAATCGAGAGTATTCATGTAGATACTAAATTCCGGGAATTGGAAGAATGGTCATCTTTAGTCGCTTTATCTGTTATTGCGATGGTTGATGAAATTTATGGTGTCACAATCAATGGAGAGGACATGCGTAATGCGCAAACTGTAGGTGATCTATTCGAAAGCGTACAAAACAAGAAATAATGTATAATCCTTTTTCTTTAGAAGGTAAGACGATACTTGTAACGGGTGCTTCTTCCGGTATCGGTAGGGTAACGGCTATAGAGTGCGCTAAATTAGGGGCAACTCTTATATTGACAGGCCGGAACGTACAAAATTTACATGAAACGCTTCAAAATCTGGAAGGAGAAAAGGAGCATCGGGCCATTGCCGCAGATTTGTCTGATGTGGAAGAATGTGATGGGTTGGTTACTTCATTGCCTATGTTGGATGGCTTTGTTTGTAATGCCGGTATAGGTAAGATGCTTCCCATACAGTTCTATTCCTCTGATGTATTGGCGGAAGTGTTTGGTGTCAATGTATTTGCGCCCATGCTTCTTATGAAATTATTGGTACGAAAGAAAAAGATGAAGAATCCATCTTCGGTAGTTTTTACGGCTTCTATTTCCGCTTATGAAAATGTGGCTCCTGCCAATGGAATTTATGGGGCTTCCAAGAGCGCATTAAGCACTTATATGAAGTATGCGGCTTTGGAATTGGCCGGTAAGGGTATTCGTTGCAATGCTGTGCATCCCGGAAGGATTCAGACTCCATTGATTGAAAATAGACTTTTGACAGCGGAAGAGATAGCCAAGGATATTGATATGTATCCGTTAAAACGTTATGGAAAGCCGGAAGAGGTGGCTCATGCTATTATCTATCTATTGTCGGATGCTTCATCATGGATTACAGGTTCCAATTTGGTGATTGATGGTGGTCGTAGCTTGAAATAATTGAGATGGAAAGATTTTTACATAATAAAGTATGTATTATTACCGGTACTGCACAGGGCATCGGAAAATCGATAGCCGATCGTTTTGCCGGTGATGGTGCTATTGTATATGCTTGTGACCGACAGGAAGAGAGCATGGATGTATGGGCGGAGCAATGTGCAGCTGCACAAGGAACTCGTGTGATTCCATTGTATTTTGATGTGACGGATACTGCGGCTGTCAAGTCTGCTTTTATGTCGATATTCAAACGAGAGGGACGCATTGATGTGTTGGTTAATAATGCTGGTGTGGTGTTTAATAAGAAAATCGGCATGATTGTTCGACCGGAAACAGAACTGATGTTCCGGGTAAATGTGATTGCGGTCATAGAAATGGTGCAGTTGGTATCTCGTTTAATGGCCCGTAATGGTGGTGGATCGATTGTGAATATAGCATCTGTTACGGCAGTATTGGGGTCTCCCGGTCAGTCTGCCTACTCGGCTACCAAAGGAGCTATTATGTCGTTTACCAAATCGGCTGCTAAGGAATTGGCTCCTCTTGGTATTAGAGTCAATGCTGTAGCACCGGGTATCGTGAAAACGGAACGATTCTCTGAATTGTATGAAGAGAGTGGAGAGAAAATAAATACACGCATTCAGAAAATAGCGTTAGGACGTTTGGGTACACCGGAAGATGTGGCAAACGCTTGTGCTTTTCTGGCCTCTGACAGGGCTTCCTATATTTCTGGTCAGATATTGGGCGTGGATGGTTGCGCTTCCATTTAGAATAAAATAATCAGATGATATTAGGTTTGAATGAGCGACCGCAGGATACGGTTGCCGCAATAGATGCTTTGGGGGCTATCTTGAGGTATGGGGAATTGTTGTCCTTCTCTGAGAGAATCGGATCTTTGCTTCCTGTACGTTCCTTATTGTTTTTGTTGACAGAAAACAATGTAGGGGGAATAGCGTGGAGCATGGGTTGTATTAATTCGGGTAATGTCCCTTTGATATTGAACGCTCATATCGAGGAGGGGCTTTATCGTAATTTGTTTGAAATATATCGTCCTTCTTATGTGTGTCTGCCAGCAAGTATGGCATCCGCATCGCGGTATGAGAAGGTGTGTGAGTACTATGGCTATACATTGTTACATACAGGTATGGAGCCTTGTGCGCTACATGCCGACTTGTCTCACTTGTTGCCAACTTCCGGCTCTACGGGAAGTCCTAAGTTGGTGCGCCATAAGTACGAGAATATAGAGGCGGCAGCTTTGAATATATCGACTTTCTTTGGACTTACGTCTAATGACAGGCCATTGCTGGTATTACCCTTGTATTATACAATGGGATTGTCAGTCGTGTTCAGTCACTTGTATGTGGGTGCCACTGTTTTGATAACCAATCAGAGTATGACGGACAAGGCTTTTTGGAACTTTATGAAGGAACAACGGGCAACTAGTTTTACGGGAGTGCCTTACAGTTTTGAGATATTGAACTTAATGCGCTTTTTCCGGATGGATCTGCCAGACTTGACCTTACTTACTCAAGGTGGTGGTAAAATGTCTCGTCAGTTGAATTTGAAGTTTGCCGAATATTGTCGTGACAACGGGAAACGCTGGATCGCAACTTATGGACAATCGGAGGGGACTGCTCGTATGGCTTATTTACCTGCGGAATGGGGCATTGAGAAAGTCGGTAGTATAGGCTGGGCTGTACCTAATGCGGAGTTGTCGTTGATAGATCGTGAGGGAAATCGTATAGAGGGGGCCAATACCGAAGGTGAGATGTGTTATCGAGGTAAAAATGTGACAATGGGGTATGCCCGTAATCGGGAAGACCTGTCGCTGGGTGATGAACGCAATGGTTTTATGCGTACCGGTGATTTGGCTTATCGGGATGAGGATGGCTGTTACTACATAGTGGGGCGCATGGGGCGTTTCTTGAAACTGTTCGGTATGCGCATAGGATTGGATGAGTGCGAGCAGATAATCAAAGGAAAATATCCGATAGAATGTGCTTGCGTAGGTACGGATGAGAAGATGACCGTTTACTTGACCGATGAGCGATATGCGATGGTGGTAAAAGAAGTGTTGGTAGAAAAAACCAAATTGGTGGCCTCGGCATTTGAGATAAAAGTGATTGATGAAATTCCCAAGAATGAGGCGGGAAAGATATTGTATAGTAAGTTAAATTCATAAAAGTAAATAGCTATGACAAATATAGAGAAGTATAATAATGCTTTTGTAGAAGTGTTTGGTGTAGAAATCGCAGTGTTGGATGATGACTTTTCAAAAGGCAGCGTGGATGCGTGGGATTCTGTTCATCAATTGAATATAATCGCTTTATTGGAAGAGTCTTTGGATATTATGTTTGACCCAGAAGATATCATGGAATTTACCTCATATGGTAAAGGACGTGAGATCTTGAAGAAGTACGATGTTGAGCTTTAACGGTTGGACTTATGGCAAGATGGGAAATTAAGAATGTTGGCATGAAAGGAGTGGCTATGGCTGTTCCTAAGAATGTGGTAACAACTTCCGAATTAGGACTTTTTTCTCAAGAGGAAGCGGATGTGTTCGACAATACGGTTGGTATAAAACGTAGGCATATAGCCCCGGATACCATGTGCGCTTCGGATATGTGTCAGGCTGCCGCTGAAAAACTGCTTGTAGAGTTAGGGTGGGAGAAAGATAGTATCGATGTATTGTTGTTCGAGTCTGTTACAGGCGATTATCGTACTCCCCCGACCTCTTGTGTGCTACAGGATAGGCTTGGCTTGTCGGAAAATTGTTTCTGTATGGACATACCCATGGGATGCTGTGGTTGTATGTATGCCATAACGGTTGCCGGTAATCTGTTGACGGCGGGTAATGTGAAGCGTGCGTTACTACTTATAGGGGATACGGCCTTGCGAATGGGTTCCATGAAAGACAAAAGCCGTGTACCTTTATTTGGAGATTGTGGTACGGCGATCGCATTGGAATATGATGAGGCCGCTAACGATATTGTAGTAGACTTCCATACCTACGGAAAAGGATATGAGGCTCTGATGACCCCTCATGGTGGTTTTCGCCATCCGGCTACTTTTACTTCTTTTGAATATGAGGATTTTGGTAATGGCATTGTCCGTGCGCCTATTCATTCGTTGATAAACGGTATGAATGTATTCTCGTTCGCTATATCCCGTCCTCCCAAGTCTGTCGAGACCTTTCTGGCTGATTATAATATCAATCGTGAAACAGATATAGATTATTTCTTGATTCATCAAGCGAACAAGATGATCGTGGATCGTATCGTGAAGAAATTGAAGTTGCCCAAAGAGAAAGTGCCTTACAATTTGGAAGAGTTTGGAAATTTAGGAGGTGCTTCGATTCCTTCATTGATGGTAACAAGGATCGCAGATCAACTTAGGACTAAAGAAACGACACTGTTAATGTCTTCGTTTGGACTGGGATTGAGTTGGGGGACGATGTGGATGAAGACGAAACCGATGGTGATTTCACAATTAGTAATATTAAGGTGATAGTCTAATTATTTATAAATGATATTATATGCCAATTTTTAAAGATAAGGTTCTTTTAATTACTGGTGGAACAGGTTCTTTCGGTAATGCTGTCTTACGTCGTTTCTTAAGTTCAGATATCAAAGAAATTCGTATATTCTCTCGTGATGAAAAGAAACAGGATGATATGCGTCATGCTCTTCAAAATCCCAAGGTAAAGTATTATCTCGGCAATGTTCGTGACAAATCATCTGTAGATGTTGCAATGAATGGCGTGGACTATGTATTTAGTGCAGCCGCTTTGAAACAAGTGCCTTCTTGTGAATTCTTTCCTGTAGAGGCCGTTAGGACTAATATTATAGGAACTGAAAATGTTTTAAACTCAGCCATAGAGCATGGTGTGCAAAGTGTAGTCGTCCTCTCTACTGATAAGGCGGCTTACCCAATTAATGCTATGGGAATGAGTAAAGCTTTAATGGAGAAAGTGGCAATAGCCAAAGGCCGTGAGTTGGGAGAAGGTGCTCAAACTACGATTTGTTGCACTCGCTATGGCAATGTGATGGCTAGTCGTGGCTCTGTGATACCTTTGTGGGTGGAACAAATGATGGAAGGTAAATCTATAACTATTACTGATCCTAATATGACACGCTTTATGATGACATTGGATGATGCGGTTGATTTGGTAATATATGCTTTTACTCATGCTCATAATGGTGATTTGTTTGTACAAAAAGCTCCTTCTGCTACATTGGAAACACTAGTACGAGCATTGAAGGATATATATGCTAAAGTTGACAGAAAGTATCTTGATACAGAAGTGAAGGTGATAGGTACCCGTCATGGTGAGAAGTTATATGAAACTTTAGTAACTCGTGAGGAAATGGTTCGCGCTATTGATATGGGGGATTATTACCGTATACCTTGTGACACTCGTGATTTGAACTATGACAAGTATTTCACCAAGGGGAATGAAGAGGTTTCTAAGGTAGAGGATTATCATAGTCATAATACTCGTCGCTTGGATGTGGAAGGCATGAAGGAATTATTGTTGAAACTCCGTTTTGTCCGTGAAGATATGGGACTTGAGCCTAAGGCGAAGGCTCGTGAAATCAGAAGTGAATAATAAAAATATAAGTATGGCTATGTTGAAAGTAATGACAATTGTTGGTACTCGTCCTGAGATTATAAAGTTGAGTCGGGTAATGGCTGAACTAGATAAATATACGGAGCACATAATCGTGCATACTGGGCAAAACTATGACTATGAGTTAAATGGCATATTTTTTCAGGAGCTTGGCATTCGTAAACCTAATTATTTCTTGGATGCTGCCGGAAAGAATGCTGCGGAAACGATAGCCAATGTAATTCGTAAGTCTGATGAGTTGATGGAGGAGGTGAAACCGGATGCTGTACTGCTATATGGTGATACTAATAGTTGCATCTCTGTGATCTCGGCAAAACGCAAAAAGATTCCCATCTTTCATATGGAGGCAGGTAATCGCTGCTTTGACCAAAGAGTGCCAGAGGAAATTAACCGAAAAATAGTTGACCATCTGAGCGACATTAACATGCCTCTATCTGAACATGCTCGTAAGTATCTTCTAGCAGAAGGGTTACGCCCAGAAACCGTTATAAAGACCGGATCTCCAATGACAGAGGTTCTTTTATATTATAGAGACGAAATCGAAAGAAATACGGTTTTGGAAAAGGAGGCTTTGACAAAGGGAGAGTATTTTATAGTCAGTACTCATCGTGAAGAAAATGTAGATTCTGAAGATAATTTCTCTAATTTGTTAATTTCTTTAAATGCTATTGTTGAGAAGTATCATAAGAAAGTGATTGTATCTACTCACCCTCGTACCCGGAAGAAACTGGAATCTATTGGTTTTATAAATTCTAATCCAATGATAGAGTTCATGAAACCTTTTGGATTTATGGAATATATCAAACTTCAGCAAAATGCTTTTTGTGTGATTTCGGATAGTGGTACGATTACGGAAGAGTCTTCTATCCTTCATTTTCCGGCGATAACAATTCGTCAAACTCATGAACGTCCTGAAGGTATGGATGAAGGAGTATTGATAATGAGTGGATTAAGAAGCGATCGTATTTTGGGTTCAATAGATGTTGTTACATCTCAATATGCAGAGAATGTAAATGCTATTCATTCTCTCCCGGACTATGAGGCAAACAATGTTTCTAAAAAAGTAGTCCGTATTATCCTTTCCTATACAGATTATGTTAATCGTACGGTATGGCATAAGACTTTCTAAACCTACATTTAAATATTCGATGAGAAAAGTTTTATTGTTTGGTGCCACAGGTATGGCTGGGCATGTTACTTATTACTATCTCCAGAGTACGGGCAAATATGATATTTCCAATGTAGTCTATCGTACTCCCTTGACCGAAGATAGTATAATTGTGGATGTAACAAATTGTGATGCGGTTGCTGATGTGGTTTATAGAGTGCGTCCGGAAATCATAATTAATTGTATCGGTATTCTTGTCAAAGGCTCTAAAGAGCATCCGGATAATGCTATTCTTATAAATGCTTATTTCCCGCATTTACTAAAACGATTATCAGATGAAGTTGGAGCCAAGTTAATTCATATAAGTACGGATTGTGTTTTTTCAGGAAAGAAAGGGAATTATACAGAAGATGATTTTCGGGATGCTGATGATGTGTATGGCCGTAGCAAAGCTTTAGGTGAGATCATAAATGATAAAGACCTAACGATCCGCACTTCTATTATTGGTCCTGAACTAAAGAGAAGAGGTGAAGGATTATTTCATTGGTTTATGCATCAACATGGGGAGGTTAATGGATTCAAGACAGCTATATGGGGGGGAGTGACAACTTTAGAATTAGCTAAAGCAATCGATGTAATCATTGAAGAAAATAAAACAGGATTAGTGCAATTAAGCAATGGGGGCGGAATATCAAAAAATGACTTATTGTGTTTGTTTAAGGAATTGTGGCATAGGAATGATATTGAGATCATACCTTGTAATGCTAATGGAGTAGATAAGTCTATAGCGAGATCTGTGCGATTTAATTATAAAGTTCCGAGTTATAAGAAAATGTTGGAGGATCAAGTTGAGTGGATGAAGAATCACCCAGATTTGTATAATCAGTATAATAATTAAACTATACTAAATAATGAATATTATTTTTTTGACGCTAGGACGTATTTACAATATAGAAGATAGTGGAATTTATACGGATTTAGTGAGAGAATTTATTAGGAACGGTCATTCTATGTATATCGTGACTCCGGCAGAACGCCGTTATCATCAATCTACGAGGTTGTGTGATAATGGAAATGTACATATATTGAGGGTTAAGACTTTAAATATACAAAAAACCAGCTATATAGAGAAGGGGATAGGTACGTTATTACTTGAAATACAATATTTGTGGGCTATTAATAAGTATTGGAGGAATATAAAATTCGATCTTATACTTTATTCAACACCACCTATTACTTTTAATAAAATCATTTGTACTTTGAAAAAGCGTTGGCAAGCTAAAACCTATCTGATGCTGAAAGATATTTTTCCTCAAAATGCGATTGATTTGGAGTTGTTTTCGAAGAATAGTATTATGTACAAGTTCTTTCGTAGAAAGGAGGAAAGACTATACTCTATTTCTGATTATATAGGGTGTACTTCTCCCGCTAATATAGAATTTGTATTATCTCATAATCCAACAGTTGATCCAAGTAAGCTGTGTATATGTCCCAATTGCGTAGAACTTATGGATAGAGCCAAAGAAGATAAAAAACAGAGTAAATTACTGAAAGAGTTAAATATCCCTATGGATAAAGTGCTGTTTATATATGGAGGAAATTTGGGAAAACCGCAAGGAATAGATTTTTTGTTGGAAATATTAGAAGCCAATGAAAAGAAAAGTAGTTCTTATTTTATTATAATAGGAGCTGGTACGGAATATGATAAAGTGAAATCTTGGTATAATATTCATAATCCTCAAAATTCTTGTTTGTTATCTTATTTGCCTAAAGACAAGTATAATGATTTAGTGGGACTCTGTGATGTTGGATTAGTCTTTTTAGATAAACGTTTCACTGTCCCTAATACTCCTTCAAGAATTTTGCCCTATATGGAATATTGTATGCCTATACTAATGGCGATTGACACACATACAGATATTGGTTCCATCGCTTTAAACAATGGTTTTGGATTATGGACAGAAAGTGGAAATATTGATGCATTCATGGAATTGGTAGAATATATGGTAGAAGATGAACAGCGTAGGAAGGAGATGGGAAAGAAAGGCTATAAATACTTGTGTGAGAATTATACAGTAGAGAAAGGATATGAGGCAATAATGAAGAACTTTTGAAAGCGTTTATAAATAGTATTGATTGCCTACTACGAAGTATAATATGGTGGCGTGACATTTAATTTAAAATCAAATTTTGTAATTTTGTTTGTTATGTATCTGGTGTTTAAGCGTTTGTTTGATCAGCTTGTGTCATTTGTTATTTTGTTGTTCCTATTCCCATTTTTGATGTTGGTGGCCCTCTTGATAAGGCTAGACTCAAAAGGACCTATTTTTTATTTGCAGAATAGAGTGGGAAAGGATGGATATCTTTTTGGAGTTTATAAGTTTCGTACGATGACAGATATGGAGAGAGATCCCAATGTGAAGCAAACCTATTTACAAGATCCGGATATTACAAGAATTGGAGGATTCTTGAGGCGTTTTAAGATTGACGAGTTGCCTCAAATATGGAATGTGTTTATTGGTGATATGTCTTTAGTTGGCCCTCGCCCTGCGTTACCGAGTTTATATGAGAAATTTGGAGAAATTGCAAAGAAACGATGTGAAGTTAGGCCGGGAATGACAGGTTGGGCGCAAGTTAATGGTAATATCTATCTTCCTTGGGAAGAGCGTTTATGCTTGGATCGTGAGTATGTTGACCGTATGTCGTTTATGTTGGATTTGAGGATTCTTGTCAAGACCGTGGCGATTGTTTTGTTTGGAGAAGAAAAATATATTAAGAAATGAGGGTTGGATTGATTGGTAGTGTTGGCAGTAGTTTGCTGACGTTACAAAAGTTGGTGGAACATTCATTTAATGTTGTTGGAGTTTGGGGGTATGAACCTCACTCGACTTTAAATGTAAGTGGTTATTGTTCGATGCGTAGATTTGCGGAAGATAATCATCTTTCTTATTATCCTTTCATAAAAATAAATTCGAACGATATCAAGGAGCAAATTAGGAATGCTTCGGTTGATATTCTTTTTGTGGTTGGTGTCTCTCAGTTGGTTGATGAAGATATTATAAGATTACCTCGATTGGCTTGTGTAGGATTTCATCCAACGAAGTTGCCAAAAGGACGAGGTCGGGCTCCTATGGCTTGGCTGATATTGGACAAGGGAGAAGGTGCGGCAACTTTTTTTAAAATAGACACAAATGCTGATGAAGGGGATATTTTTGTGCAGGAACCTTTTTCTATAAGGGAAGATGATGATGTTACTTCTATTGGTGTTAAGTTGAAAGAGGCTATGGTTCGGGCTTTGGATCGTTGGCTTCCTTCTTTGTCTTCTGTCGGATTAAAAGGGATTCCTCAAGATGGGAAGGCGGCTACTTTCTATGCTAGGCGGGCTCCTTTGGATGGTTGTATAGATTGGTCGAACACGGCAAAAGATATTGATCGTTTGATAAAGGCTAGTACATCGCCTCATCCCGGGGCTTTCTCTTTCTATGGTAATAATAAGGTTCTGGTATGGAAATCAAATTATTATGCTTCTGGATATGCGAAAGGTGTTATTGGTCGTGTAGTGAATTTCAATAATGATAATCCTGTTGTTCAAACAGCTGATGGTTATGTTGAATTGGTGAAATATAACATGGTTGATTATTTGGATAGACCTGTCGATGAGCATTTGGTTGTAGGTTCTAGATTAGGCTATTATGATCAATATGAGATTTTCCGTTTGCGGAATGAGATAGAAATGATAAAGCAAGATTTAACGTTGTTGAAAAATGAAAAATAATGTTTTGTTTATCGCACCTCATGCGGATGATGAAATATTGGGCTGTGGGGCAACTATTTATAAGATGATACAAGAAGGTCATAATGTGTATGTGCTGATTATGACAAATGCCAGTAAATCAGATCCAAATATTTTTCCCGAAAAAGGTATTCAGCGTGTTAGAACAGAGGCACTGGAAGCTCATCGTTTACTAGGTGTAAAACAGACCTTTTTCTTTGATTTTCCGGCTCCTGCATTAGATCAATATCCAGGTTATATCATGTCTCGTGAAGTTTCAAAATGTATATCCGAAAATCAAATAGATACAGTGTTTATTCCCCATAGAGGAGATATACATAAAGATCATCGGATGGTCTTTGACAGTGTATTAGTCGCTTGTCGTCCTGTTGGAGATTATACGGTTAAGCGAGTTTATACCTATGAAACGTTATCTGAAACGGAATGGGCTGCTCCTTATGCGGATGATGCTTTTATTCCCACGGTATTCATTCCTTGTAGTCAAGATGGAATAAAAATGAAATTGAGAGCGATGGAGTGTTATCAATCTCAACTAAGGCGGTTCCCTAGTTCTCGTTCTTTAGAGGCTTTGGAAGCTTTGGCGAAATATAGAGGTGCTACAATTAGCGTAGAAAGAGCTGAGGCTTTTATGCTGATCCGAAGTATTTTCTAAAATCACAATAATAATGAATAAACGAATTTATCTTTGCCTTGCTCACATGAGCGGCAAAGAACAAATGTATATCAAAGAAGCCTTTGATACGAACTGGGTCGTGCCTCTAGGTCCGAACGTGAATGGATTTGAGAAAGATCTGGAGGAATTCGTGGGTGAAGGTAAACATGTGGTGGCTCTGTCTGCCGGTACTGCTGCGGTACATCTAGCGTTGCTTGCTTGTGGCGTGAAGCCGGGGGATGAGGTGCTGGTACAGAGCTTTACCTTCTGTGCTTCCTCGCATCCGATCACTTATTTGGGGGCTACGCCTGTATTCGTGGATTCGGAGGTGGATACTTGGAATATGGATCCTGTGTTGTTGGAAGAGGCTATTAAAGATCGTATCGAGAAGACGGGAAAAACACCGAAAGCGATTGTCCCAGTGGCCTTATATGGGATGCCTTATAAGGTGGATGAGATTATGGCGATCGCTGATCGGTATGGGATTCCGGTCATTGAGGATGCGGCGGAGGGTTTTGGTTCTCGTTATGATGGACGTATGTTGGGTACGTTTGGAAAATATGGGGTGCTGTCGTTCAATGGGAATAAGATGATTACGACCAGTGGTGGTGGTGCGTTGATTTGTCCGGATGAGGAGGCTAAGCGGGAGATCATGTTCTACGCTACGCAGGCTCGGGAGGCTTATCCGTATTACCAGCATGAGCGGATCGGGTATAATTACCGGATGTCGAATATTTGTGCGGGTATCGGGCGTGGTCAGATGACGGTAGCTGACGCTCATGTGGCTCATCATAAGCATACGTGTGATTTATATCGGGAGCTGTTGAAGGATGTGAGAGGGATCACCTTGCATGAGAATCCTTCTGGTCGTTTTGATAGTAATTATTGGTTGAATACGATTGTCTTGGATCCTTTATTGAGGGTGAAAGGGCAGGAGAATGCTTATCAAGCAACGGTACAAGGTGCTGTTGGTGGTGCGGGCGGTGTGACTCACGTAGCGGTTAACGCACATACGGATTGCGAGCCGAATGCCAATGTCGAGGCGATGCGTGTGGGACTTGATGCGATGGGTATAGAATCCCGTCCTTTGTGGAAACCGATGCATAAGCAACCTGTCTATAAAGATTGTCCGGCTTACGTGAATGGGGTGAGCGAATCTTTGTTTAAGGTCGGGTTGTGCTTGCCTTCCGGCCCGTATGTAACGGATCGGGATATTGAGTATATCATTGGAGGTATAAGGGGCTTGATTGAGCGTTGATTTTAACAGCTTTCATGAGCTAAATTCGTTTCAATGCGTAGGCCTAAGTAAAGGCTAATCATAAAGATTTTATTTTCGTTACGAGGAGGGTGTGTCATTTTTTGATGTACCCTTTTTGTGTTCTTTAGCTGAACTTTTCCTTCGCCCCAAAGTCTTACTCTATTCGAGAGCGGAGTTTATGACCATGTGTGAGAGAGCTAGGATCGTGTTCCTACGCATTGGGTATTGGGAAAATATTGCAAATCGGCTCAAATATTGCGGTAAAAATACGAATATCGGCTCAATTTGAGCCGATAGTTGAAGGGAAATTAGTACTTTTGAGCCGATTTAGTGAAAGGAATGTTATGACTATCGAAACAGAAATCCTACGGGTATTGCACTATCATCCGCTATCAAATAGAGGAGCGATAGCTTCCATGCTGGTAAATGCACCAAGCGACAGCACCATGAAAAGACTCTTGGCTGATGCTGTCAGCAAAGGTCTTATAGAAGTGTATGGAAAAGGACCTGCTACCAAATACTCGCTTACTCCACAAGCTCAGGTAACGATGCCTTTGGATATTGATACCTATTTCAAGAATGAAATGGATGATCGTACTGTGCAGGAAAATTTCAATTTCGAACTCATAAAACAGATTCTGCCAAAGGTTTCACTTTTCACAGAAGAGGAATGTAAACGTTTGGATAAAGCTCAGTCCACTTTCAGAACCCACCTTGAAGAACTTTCTGAAACAGATTACAAAAAGGAGATGGAAAGACTGGGAGTTGACCTGTCGTGGAAATCTTCACAAATCGAGGGCAATACTTATTCCCTGCTAGAAACGGAGCGCCTGCTGAAAGAAAGACAGGAAGCTACTGGTAAGACAAGGGAAGAAACTATCATGCTGCTCAATCACAAAGATGCGCTTGATTTTGTTCTCAATGTGCCCGACTATCTTAAGGAAATATCCGTCCACCGCATAGAGGACATCCATTCTTTACTGACCAAGGACTTAGGTGTGGAAAGAAACATACGATGCCGACGTGTGGGTATCACAGGTACGAACTATCGTCCCCTTGATAACGAGTTCCAGATTCGTGAGGCATTGGAAGATTCCTGTAAACTTATCAATGGCAAAGACAATATCTTTGAGAAGTCATTACTTGCACTGGTTCTCCTTTCTTATATTCAGGCATTTTCGGATGGAAACAAACGTACTGCCCGTATCACAAGCAATGCCATACTGATAGCTAATGGTTATTGCCCAATCTCATTCAGAACGGTTGATTCCATAGACTACAAAAAAGCTATGCTGATATTCTATGAACAGAATAACATTGCCGCTTTCAAGAAGATATTCATAGAACAATTTGAATTTGCTGTCAAAACTTATTTTTGATTTCTTTTGTGAAAACTAACGGACTATTGTATTTACGAAACAACTTCTACTACTGAACAATTATAATTATGCCCCCGTCTTTCTTTCCCTTAGGGAGGATGAGAGAGACGGGGACTTTTTTATGCTTCTAAACATGGAATGATAATTGGCTGGGATTTGGATAATCGCTAACTTGTCGGCGCTGAATCCGTGAAATTCCTTGCAGATTGTAAGCACCTACTAAATCATTCACGTTATGGAAATACATCTTGATAACTATTTGCCGGAATATCCTTCCTTCGTTTCCGGTATTCGCCGTGCTCCCGATCGCGGCTATTCGCTTACGCCCGCTCAAACAGAAACGGCATTGATGAACGCGCTTCGTTACATCCCTGTTGAATTACATGAGAAGCTAGCTCCTGAGTTCATGGAGGAATTATTGACCCGGGGACGGATCTATGGTTATCGTTATCGTCCGCAGGGAGACCTGAAAGCGAAGCCTATCTCTGAATATAAAGGTAAATGTATCGAGGGAAAAGCCTTTCAAGTAATGATCGATAATAACCTTTGCTTTGATATCGCTTTGTATCCTTATGAGTTGGTTACGTATGGCGAGACTGGGCAGGTCTGCCAGAATTGGATGCAATATCGTTTGATTAAGAAGTATTTGGAGGAGCTGACCGAGGAGCAGACCTTGGTGATTGAATCTGGGCATCCTCTGGGATTGTTTCATTCCAAGCCGGATGCCCCACGGGTGATTATCACGAACTCCATGATGGTGGGAATGTTCGATAACCAAAAGGATTGGCATATCGCCGCCCAGATGGGAGTCGCTAATTATGGACAGATGACGGCCGGAGGTTGGATGTATATCGGCCCGCAAGGTATCGTACACGGTACGTTTAATACATTGTTGAATGCCGGACGTAAGAAATTAGGGATTCCACAAGATAAGGATTTGCGAGGCTATCTGTTTGTATCTTCCGGTTTAGGAGGAATGAGTGGCGCTCAACCTAAAGCCGCTGTGATCGCCGGTGCTGCCAGTATAATCGCCGAGGTAGACGCTTCCCGTATCGAGACACGCCGATGCCAAGGATGGGTTCAGCATGTGACGGATGATATGGGGAAAGCTTTCTCCTTAGCCAACGAGGCGATTCGTAAGAAAGAACCGATCTCTATCGCTTTTCATGGCAATATCGTGGATTTATTGGAATATGCCGATAAACAGGGGCTTTCCATCGACCTTTTGAGTGACCAGACCTCGTGTCATGCGGTCTATGAAGGTGGTTATTGTCCGGCAGGCGTGACGTTTGAGGAACGTACGGAATTATTGGCTCATCACCGGGAAGACTTTTGTGCTTTGGTCGATAAAACGTTGAAGCGACATTTCGAGGTGATCAAGCGTCTGGTTACCCGGGGTACCTATTTCTTTGACTATGGGAACTCCTTCATGAAAGCGATCTATGATGTCGGTGTACATGAGATTTCCCGTAACGGTGTGGACGAGAAAGATGGTTTTATATGGCCTTCTTATGTGGAAGATATCATGGGACCGGAATTATTTGATTATGGGTACGGTCCTTTCCGCTGGGTATGTTTAAGCGGTAAGCCGGAAGATTTGATTCGCACGGATCATGCGGCTATGGCGTGTATCGATCCGACTCGAAGAGGGCAGGATATGGATAATTATAATTGGATACGTGACGCGGAGAAGAACTGTTTGGTGGTGGGTACGCAAGCCCGGATCTTATATCAAGACGCTGAGGGGCGCTTGAAGATCGCCCTTGAGTTTAACCGAATGGTACGTGATGGGGAGGTAGGCCCGATTATGTTGGGACGAGACCATCATGACGTGAGCGGTACGGATTCTCCATTCCGTGAGACCTCTAATATACGGGACGGAAGCAATGTGATGGCTGATATGGCGGTGCAGTGCTTCGCTGGAAATGCCGCCCGGGGTATGAGCTTGGTCGCTCTTCATAATGGTGGAGGGGTTGGTATCGGTAAGGCGATAAACGGAGGTTTCGGTATGGTTCTCGATGGTAGTGAGCGGGTGGACGAGATACTTCGCTCTGCTATGATATGGGACGTGATGGGGGGTGTCGCTCGTCGCTCATGGGCCCGTAACCCGAATGCGATGCGTACGAGCGCTACTTTCAATGAGAACCGTGGCGAACAGTATCATATTACCCTTCCGTATATCCCGGAGAGGGCGTTTATTCATGAAATCGTACAAACATCATTAAATAAAAAGGTATGAGTACTTGGAATAAGATTATGGAATGTGTCCCTAACTTCAGTGAAGGACGGGATCTGGAGAAGATAGATAAGATCGTAGCGCCTTTCCGGGCTAAGACGGGTGTTAAACTGTTGGACTATAGTAATGATGAGGATCACAATCGCTTGGTTGTTACCGTGGTAGGGGAGCCAGTCGCTTTAAAACAAGCCGTATTGGAGGCCATTGGAGTTGCCGTTGAGCTGATCGATTTAAACAAGCATAGCGGTCAACATCCTCGAATGGGGGCCGTAGATGTGGTTCCTTTTATACCGATTCGCGGATGTACGATGGAAGAGGCGATCGCCTTGTCTAAGGAAGTAGGGGAGGAAGTGGGCGCTCATTATGCCGTGCCGGTCTTCTTATATGAAAAATCGGCTTCCGCCCCTTACCGGGAGAATCTGGCGGCGATCCGTAAAGGAGAGTTTGAAGGGATGGCAGAGAAAATCCATCAACCGGAGTGGAAACCTGATTTTGGTCCGGCCGAAAGACATCCGACAGCCGGTACGGTCGCCATAGGAGCCCGCATGCCTTTGGTCGCCTATAATGTGAATTTAGGAACGAATCAATTGCAGATCGCTACGGATATAGCGAAGAAAATCCGTTTCATCGGCGGAGGTTTACGCTATTGTAAAGCGATGGGGGTTGAGTTGAAGGAACGTGGTATCGTACAGGTCTCTATTAATATGACCGATTATACCCGTACGGCCTTGTACCGGGCCTTCGAGTTAGTTCGTATCGAAGCTCGCAGATATGGTGTTCCGGTGGTGGGGAGCGAGATTATCGGCTTGGTTCCTATGGAGGCGTTGATCGATACGGCCTCTTACTATTTGGGATTAGAGGACTTCTCTATGAATCAAGTATTGGAAGCTCGTATTATGGAATAGCGTATGGAGAATAGCAAGATATTAATCAGGAATGCTGCCCAGATCGTCACTTGTCATGGGGATAAGGCACGACGGGGAGCGGAGATGTCTGATTTAGGCGTTATCGAGGATGGAGCCGTAGCGATGTCTGATGGGGTTATTACGCATGTAGGACCTACGGAGGAGGTACTTCGAGACATCCATGCGGAGGATTATTTGGAGATTCGGGCGGAGAACCAAGCGGTGTTACCCGGATTTGTTGATAGCCATACGCATTTTATCTTTGGCGGTTACCGGGAGGAGGAGTTCTCTTGGCGATTGCGGGGAGATAGTTATATGTCGATCATGGAGCGTGGTGGAGGTATCGTGAATACGATGAAAGCTACCCGTGAAAGTGATTTCGATACACTATGGGACAGAGGGGAAGAACGTTTGGATGAGTTATTCTCCATGGGTGTTACCACGGTGGAGGGGAAAAGTGGTTATGGTTTGGATTTGCAAACAGAATTAGTTCAGCTTCGTGTCATGTCGGACCTGAATGAGTCTCATCCGATGGATGTCGTATCGACCTTTTTGGGAGCTCATGCTGTTCCTCCTGAATTTGCCGGTCGTACGGACGATTATGTGGATTATATGATCGAGGAAGTTTTTCCTGCCATACGAGCCGAACATACGGTTACGTTTTGTGATGTGTTTTGTGAGAAAGGCGTTTTCTCGTTAGAACAGAGTGAGCGCTTGCTTCGTGCCGCCCGTCATCATCGTTTTAAATTGAAGATGCATGCGGATGAGATCGTTCCTTTCGGAGGGGCGGAACTGGCGGCCTCCTTGAAGTGTGTAAGTGCTGATCATTTATTACATATATCGGATACAGGCATCAAACGTCTGGCAAGAGCGGGTGTCGTAGCTACCTTACTTCCGCTGACTGCCTTTTCCTTGAATGAGCCGTATGCGCCTGCCCGGAAAATGATAGATGCCGGTTGCGCGGTGGCTTTAGCTTCCGATCTAAATCCGGGAAGTTGTTTTTCGGCCTCGATCCCGATGATGATAGCCTTGGCCTGTATCTATATGAAGATGAGCCCTGAAGAAGCGGTAACGGCATTGACCATTAATGGAGCCGCAGCTGTGGGACGTGCCTCCGAGATTGGAAGTATCAGCGTGGGAAAACGTGCGGACGTGATCTTGCTGAAATACCCGTCTTATAAGTTTCTACCTTATCATGTGGGAATGAATCTCGTGGATACCGTAATTAAGGACGGGGAACTTTATATGATGTAAGATAAGAATTGTTGAATCATTTAAATCAAAATACTATGTTAGCAGACTTGACAATTAAAGATTTTTTGGCGGAAACGGCGGGTAGTGCTCCCGTTCCCGGTGGTGGAAGTATATCAGCCTTGAATGGCGCTATAGCGGCAGCTTTGACAGAGATGGTGGCCCATCTGACTGTTGGCAAAAAGAAATATGCGGAAGTGGAAGGACAAATGAAGACGATCGCTACCGAGGCGGCTATGATCCGTGAACGTCTTACTGAATATATTGATAAGGACAGCGAGGCTTATGATCGTGTATTCTCCGCTTTTAAGTTGCCGAAAGAAACGCATGACGAACAGGTGATCCGTACGAATGCGATACAGAGCGCTACTAAAGAGGCGGCTATTGTTCCGATGAGGGTGGCGGAGGAGATCGGTTCCGTAATGGAGACGATAATCTATGTGGCTCACAAAGGTAATCAGAATGCCGTCACGGATGCTTGCGTGGCGATGATGGCTGCCCGTACTTGTGTATTGGGGGCTTTATTGAATGTCCGAATTAACTTAACGTCCATCCAAGACGAGGTGTTCGTCGGAATGATGCGGAAGAAAGCGGATGAACTGGAGGCGAACGCTATCCGTGTAGAGCAAAAGTTATTGGATTGGGTGAAGACTAAATTATAGCATATGAGTAATGTTTATTATGTGGGTTCCGAGCCTCTCTCTTTTGAGGGAATCGAACGGATACTTACTCAAAATATGAAGTTGGAGCTTTCACCCGAGGTGAAGGAGCGCATCCAGCATTGCCGGGATTACTTGGATCATAAGATCGAGCAACAGGAGGGGCCTTTGTATGGGATTACTACCGGTTTCGGGTCCTTATGCAATAAGAATATCTCTCCGGACGAATTGAGTACCTTGCAAGAGAACTTGGTGAAAAGTCATGCCTGTAGCGTAGGGGATGAGGTAAGTCCGGTGATCGTCCGTTTGATGATGTTATTGAAAGCGCATGCCCTTTCGTTGGGGCATAGTGGCGTACAGGTGATCACCGTACAACGTATTCTGGATTTTTTCAATAATGACGTGCTTCCGATCGTGTATGATCGTGGCTCTTTAGGCGCTTCCGGTGATTTGGCGCCTCTGGCGAATTTGTTCCTGCCTCTGATCGGCGTGGGTGACGTTTATTATAAGGGCCGCAAACGGGAAGCGATCAGCGTATTGGACGAGTTCGCTTGGAAGCCTGTGAAGCTGAAAAGCAAGGAGGGGTTAGCTTTATTGAACGGTACGCAATTTATGAGCGCCAATGGCGTATTCGCCTTGATGCGTGCGTTTAGCCTGTCCAAGAAAGCGGATCTGATCGCCGCTTTATCTTTGGAGGCTTTCGATGGGCGTATCGATCCTTTCATGGATTGTATCCAGCAGATGCGTCCGCATCCCGGACAAATCGAGACCGGGGCCGCTTTTCGACGGTTATTGGAGGGAAGTGAGTTAATCGCCCGGAAAAAGGAACATGTTCAGGACCCGTATTCATTCCGTTGTATCCCTCAAGTGCATGGGGCTACGAAAGACGCTATCAATTATGTGGCGAATGTCCTGCTTACCGAAGTAAATTCCGTGACGGATAACCCGACGATCTTCCCGGAGGAGGATAAGATTATTTCCGGCGGTAATTTCCACGGTCAGCCCTTGGCGATTTCTTATGATTTCTTGGCGATTGCCTTGGCTGAGTTAGGAAATATATCGGAACGTCGTGTCGCTCAATTGATCATGGGTTTGCGGGGATTGCCTGAGTTCTTGGTCGCTAATCCCGGCCTGAACTCCGGTTTCATGATCCCTCAATATGCGGCCGCTAGTATGGTAAGCCAGAATAAGATGTATTGCTATGCGGCGAGCAGCGATTCTATCGTGTCCAGTAATGGGCAAGAGGATCATGTGAGTATGGGAGCGAATGCGGCGACGAAGTTGTTTAAGATCATGGACAACTTGGATCATATCTTGGCGATCGAGCTGATGAATGCGGCACAAGGAATCGAGTTCCGTCGTCCGGCTAGGACTTCTCCGGTATTAGAGAAGTTCTTGAAGGATTACCGGAAAGAGGTGCCATTTATCGACGAGGATATTATCATGTACACGGAAATACATCGTACGGTGGCGTTTATTCGTAGGAAAGACTTTGTATATTAATTTTAGGAACACGGAGCACACGGAATACACGGATTTGTTTTGCGATATGTAATATTGATCTGTGCGATGCCGTGTATCCTGTGTGCTCCGTGTTCTTTTTGTATATTCGCCAACTATTACGAATGAAACTAAATGAGCGGATTTAATAATTAAGCCCGAACTGCCACAAAGGGATTACATTCATGTATCCTTGTTCGATATTGTCCTTTACAACGAAGCCGTTCTCTATTCCTTGCAGTTGCTTTTGCTTTTTATTTTTTCCTCCAACTTCGAAAGTATAGTCGGCTATTTGAAAATCCGATATAGGGGAGGTGATGACTTCTTGCTCCACACGTGTTTGATTCAAGAAGAATGTTTCTCTGATGTTCCCGATGTTGGATATTTCCTTCCCCAAATTGTACATAAGAGTAGGATTATCCAGATAAACTTTATCTACTTTGCCTAGCCCTCTGATGCCACCGACTCCATCACGTAGTTGGGAGATTAATCCGGATTCCTCGAGATAAAGAAAGTAATCGGATAAATTGTTGCGACTTACTCCTAGCATAATCGCTATGCTACTCATATTCGGTTTGAATGGTACGCTTTGAGCAATGATGGTGAGCAATTGCTTTAGTTTTCGTGCTGTTGATATGCTCATTTCTGAATACTGCGGTATATCAACTTCCAACGTTGTGTTTATTACTTGTTGTAAGCGTATATGAAATTGGTCTTCTTTCGAGAACGGATAATACCCTTTCTCTAGATAGGATTGGAAATAAGCATAAGGACGGAATTTCCCGGGGAGTTCTATGCGGTGTTCTACGATATCGGCTAGTGTATGGGTCTGGATCTCTATGTTGTGAAACATATTAAGATATTCGCGAAATGAAAGCCCTTGCATAGAATAGACGATAGCCCGTCGGCTCAGGTCTGCCGATCCCTTGTTGATATCAAGGATGGAGGAACCTGTGAAGAATATCTTTAGATCTGCGTGATAGTCATACATCAGTTTTAGCTCGCGGGCCCAGTCCTTGTATTTATGGATTTCGTCTATAAGAAGATGGGTCCCTCCTCGCTTGACGAAGTCATCAGCTAAATCCACTAAGTGGTGGCTGGAAAAGTACAAATCATCAGCGTTGACGAACAAGGTCGTATTTCTGTTCAGTTTTTCTTTGGCATATTGCAACATCAAAGTAGTTTTCCCAACGCCACGCGGACCTACTAAGCCCAATAGCCGGTTGTTCCAATTAATGCGGTCGAACATATATCGATGGAATGAGGTAGGTGTAGTACGTAACATCGCATCGAAACTTGTTTGTAACTTATCCATATATTATAATGTTTTCGCAAATATACTAATTTGCACTGTGAATAGTGCATTTTTCGTAAAGAATTGCACTACTTGCGGTGCAATTTATGTTATCTTTTCTTGATTCTTGGTTGCGATCACCCGTTCTGTCGGGTGAAGAGCGAGAGCCGGAGCTATATAGCCGTGGATACGATGTATGACTATTCCTTTTTTTGTATATTCGCCAACTATTACGAATGAAACAGTTATTTATATGGAACAAAAGCAAATCTCTACCGTGAAAACTCATGTCGTATGGTTGGACGTTGTTCGCCTGATCGCGATGTTTACCGTTGTTTGCTGTCATTGTACAGACCCGTTTAATTTCTATCCCGGAGATTCTCCGATTATTGGGGATATTAAGTTTTGGGGAGCTGCCTATGGGGCTTTTCTTCGTCCTTGTGTACCTCTGTTCGTTATGATTACGGGAGCCTTGTTGCTACCGGTCCGGGAAGAGACTTCTATTTTCTATAAGAAAAGGATATTGCGTGTATTCTGGCCTTTCTTGATTTGGTCTGTTATTTATAATTTATTTCCTTGGTTTACGGGACTGCTTGGTTTGAGGCCGGAACTTATTCTTGATTTCTTCCCTTATTCGGGAGAAGAGGTGACTCGTCAATCGTTGAGTGTGTCTTTAGGCTATATCGCCCAGATACCGTTCAATTTCTCATTGTTGGATGTACATATGTGGTATATCTATTTACTGATAGGTTTATATCTTTATTTGCCGATCTTCTCCGCTTGGGTCGAGAAAGTTTCGGATAAGGCGAAATTATGGTTTCTGGCGGGTTGGGGAGTGACTTTGTTTATTCCTTATTACCGGGAATTCGTATCTCCTTATATTTGGGGTGGATGCTCATGGAATGAATTCAGTATGCTTTATTATTTCGCCGGGTTTAACGGTTACTTGCTATTGGGGCATTATCTGCGGAATCATGATTGGTCGTTAGGAAAGATCGTTGGGATAGGCATTCCTATGTTTGTTGTGGGCTATGCCATTACTTTCTTCGGTTTCCGCTATACGACCGCTTTGCCTGCTTACACGGAGGAACAGTTAGAGTTATTCTTCTATTATTGTTCTCCCAATGTGGTGATGATGACGATTCCTATCTTCTTACTGGCGAAGAAGGTAAATGTTAAGTCGGATACGATTAAGCGAATGTTGGCGAATTTAACCATATGCGGTTTCGGTATCTATATGGTACATTATTTCTTTACGGGACCCAGCGTGCTGTTGGCGAGAGCCTTGAATATCCCTTTGGGTTTACAGATTCCTGCCGCTTCTGTGGTAGCATTCGCTGTATCTTGGCTGATTGTGTTGGGTATCAGAAAGATTTGCGGTAAGAAAGCCAAGTATATTGTGGGCTGAATTTATACGTACGTTCGCATAGGCTGATACGTATATAGGCGTAGGCCCATGCGAGCGTACGTGTAGGACGATACGTATATACGTGCGAGGCCACACGTATATACGTATAAATCATCTTTATTTCTTGGTTACAATCACTCGCTCTGTCGGAGCCAGATGCTCGTTGCGATAGTCTATCTGCTTGACTACATTCTCGGCCAATTCTTGGAATGCCTTACCTGTGATCGAGTCCGGGTTCAACGCTACCGGCTTACCTTGATCTCCTCCTTCGCAGATACTTTGTACGATAGGAATCTGTCCCAGTAACGGCACGTTCAGTTCCTCAGCTAGGCGTTTACAACCTTCCTTTCCGAATATATAATATTTGTTTTCCGGTAATTCCGCAGGGGTAAACCAAGCCATATTCTCGATCAATCCTAAAACAGGGACATTAACCTTATCTCCAGTGAACATGCTGATACCCTTACGAGCGTCCGCTAAAGCAACCTCTTGCGGCGTACTTACCACCACGGCTCCGGTTATCGCTAGTGTTTGTACCATTGTCAAATGGATATCACTCGTTCCGGGAGGTAAATCGATTAAGAAATAATCAAGCTCACCCCAGTTGGCGTCGCCGATCAATTGCTTCAATGCGTTGCTAGCCATTGCTCCACGCCATAGGACCGCGTCGTTTTTATTTACGAAGAAGCCGATGGATAACATCTTGACACCATAATTTTCGGCCGGCTTGATCAGTTCCCTGCCCTCTACCTCTTCCATATAAGGGCGAGCCTCTTCTAGGTTGAACATCTTGGGTTGGGACGGCCCGAATATATCGGCATCCAGCAATCCTACCTTATATCCTTGTAAAGCCAATGCGACAGCTAGATTAGCGGCAACGGTACTTTTACCAACTCCTCCTTTACCGGAAGATACGGCGATAATATTTTTTACTTGCGGTAATAATTTATCCGGTTCCGGGCGAGCTAACTGACGGGCTTTTACCGTGATGTTTCCCTTGATATTCACCTCCGGGCTTACATAGGTTAAGATAGCTGTCTCCGCAGCTTTTACTACGGAGCGGATAAACGGATCATTTGGCTTCTCGAATAATAACGAGAAGGTGACATTCATACCATCGATACGAATGTTGTCTTCTACGAGGCCCATGGAAACGATGTCCTTTCCGGTACCCGGGTAACGAACGTTCTTCAACGCCTCAATAATCAGATTCGGATAGATTGTCATATCTGTTGATTTTTTTAAGTCATTCTTTTATTTACCAGAAGCCAAAGCGCTTCGTTTACTGCGATTAAAGCTACGATAAGGATCTAACTCTATTTCTACGTCAGGTTCCACCAATCGTTCCCTTTCTTCACAAACAAACTTGATGTATTTGATGTTTAATCCACGATCCAGCCATTGTTGCTCGTAATAGGTCTTGATGGATAAGATCTCATCCGCCAGATTGGAATGATATAGGTCGTCTGTACTGAACAATACGGGATAATGGTTCGCTTTTACCATCTCGCACGTATAGGTATACATAAAGTTACTGTCCGTTTTTAAATGGATAATACCATCTCCGGAAAGGATTTCCCGATACATTTTCATGAAACGGGTTCCGGTCAGACGCTTATTGACCTTTTTCATTTGAGGGTCCGGAAATGTGATCCAGATCTCGGCTACTTCGCCCGGAGCGAAGAAATAGGAAATCAATTCGATACTGGTACGTAGGAAAGCCACGTTATTCATCCCGGCTTCCAGCGATTCTTTCGCTCCGGTCCACATACGTGCTCCCTTGATATCGACACCAATAAAATTCTTATTTGGGAAAAGCTTTCCCAAACCTACGGTATATTCCCCTTTTCCGCATCCCAATTCCAAGACAATAGGGTGATCGTTCTTGAAAAAACGTTCATGCCACTGTCCTTTCATATCAAACCCTTTTTCTTGTAGGGCGGCGAAAGGGTATTGGAATACGTGCGGATAGCCCGCCATATCGTCAAACTTAGCTAATTTATTCTTTCCCATGTCGCGAAGATAATACTTAAAAAAATGCTTTTTACGTTTTTTCTACTGTTTTAGATAGGGGTTTTTATGCGTTGGCGAGTCTTTTGAACATATAGGCTGTCAGAAGTTTTATTTGAAAGTGGAGTTGTAACGAATAAAAAAGGATATGTTGAGAGTATTTTTTAGACGCCCGATATTTAAGAATCCGAGGTTTGTCGGATTTGTTTGGTTTGCGACGGCCCTTGTCGCTTGCTTATTGAAATTACCTGTGGGAAGGACTTATAATAACTTTATGATTTATAGGGCTTCCTTTTTCCATGCGTTAGAATTGAAAGACCTTTATATATATTATCCGAATGAATACCACGACCGGTTTTTATACGGGATCCCTTTTACGGCTATAATAGCGCCTTTCTCCCTCTTCTCTCCTTATATCGGGATGTTGCTATGGTGTCTCGCGAATAGCTTGCTGCTTTATATGGCTATCCGTAAACTCGGATTGGCGGATTGGAAACAGGCGTTTGTCATTTGGGTATGCTTGAATGAGTTGTTTACGTGTGTTCTTATGCAGCAATTTAACATAGCCATAGCCGGCATGATTTTATTCTCGTTTATTTTTATTGAGCGGAAACAGGAGTTTTGGGCGGCGCTAATGATCGTCTTGGGTACGATGACTAAGATTTATGGCATTGTCGGTCTTGCTTTCCTGTTATTCTCAAAACGCCGGATCGCCTTTTTGAAAGGACTTATTTTCTGGGGCATAGTCTTGTATGTTCTTCCGATGTTATATACATCTCCTCAATATGTGGCAAGTCAATACGTGAAATGGTATGAGGTACTTCTCGATAAGAATGTAGAGAATTTATTTACCCCTTATACAAATATCTCTTTGTTGGGAATGGTTCGTAAGATATCGGGAGTCAATACGTATAGTGATCTCTGGTTGGTTATCCCCGGGCTACTTTTATTTATTGCTCCTTATTTTAGGATAAATCAATATGATAACAGGCGGTTCCGCATGCATTTTCTTTGCTCTACTCTTTTGTTCATGGTCCTTTTTAGCTCCGGAACAGAGAATAGCGGATATTTGGGAGCCATGATAGCCGTCTGCCTTTGGTATATAGGTACGCCTACCCGTAAGACGACTCCTGGCTTGAATACGGTACTATTCGTTTTCTGTTTTATTCTGACATCCCTTTCCCCTACAGATATATTTCCCTGTTATATCCGGAAAATGTATGTTATTCCTTATGCGTTGAAAGCACTTCCTTGTGTGTTGATCTGGTTTAAGATCGTATGGGAGCAATTGACATTGGATTTTTCAGAGCCGCTTCATCGGCCGAAGACTCTCCCGGGTAAAGAGGAGGCGATCGACCTTATCTTGCCTTGTTATAACCCACAAGAAGGCTGGGAACGTCTGATGATCGAGAAACATGCGGAATTGGTAAAGATGCTTAAAGGCCGCTCATTCCGTTTTATCGTCGTGAATGACGCTTCGAAGAGAGGATTTACGAAGGATGCGGTAGGACGTCTTCTGGAGGCTCTCCCTGATACGATGATCGTAAGTTATGATACGAATAAGGGAAAAGGAGCCGCTGTTAGGGCTGGCTTGTCTCATTCCACTTCATCCATTACTTTATATACGGATTATGATTTTCCGTATGAGACGGATTCTATCTGCCGGATGGTAGAATGGTTGGAATCGGGATATGATGTCGTTATCGCCGTGCGGAATCATACTTATTATACCCATTTAAGTACTCGAAGAAAGATTATGAGTTATGCTTCCCGTATATTGAATTTTACGCTTCTAGGATTAACGCATACGGATGCTCAAGGAGGTTTGAAAGGTTTTAACCAGCGGGGAAAATCGTTCTTGGCCTCAACTCAGGTGAATCGCTTTTTATTTGATACGGAGTTTATTTATAAGGCTTCGCAGGAGTCGGATGTACTTATTAAAGACATGCCCGCTGATTTGCGGGATAACGTTCATCTTCCCAATATGCGTCGTGGAGTCCTTGCGGAAGAATTAAAGAACTTATTTTTAATCGCTTGGAGAGGGTAGGAGGATTACAGGGTTGTTAATAACCCTGTTGAAAACCCTGTGAATAACGGAAAAAGAACAAAAGAAAAAAGAGATACCTATTAATAGGTATCTCTCTTTTTGCTCTTCCTCTTGGACTTGAACCAAGGACCCTCTGATTAACAGTCAGA
>ERZ1036470.7-NODE-7-length-237931-cov-27.374868_pt1 | contig 237931 bp, 198 predicted proteins | sample MGYA00514232_ERZ1036470 | MGnify/ENA primary metagenome ERZ1036470 (study PRJEB33795, sample SAMN09464898) | human gut metagenome | isolation source: Bloodstream | host: Homo sapiens | place: USA: Stanford, California | collected 2016-02 ... | reverse complement strand
AGGCGATAGCCGATGGAGAGGAGTCAGTCCGTAAGGGGTGACTCCTTTTTCTGTTTTTATTTATTCGATTCTGATTGGATAAATAAAATAAGATGTATATATTCGCTCCCTATAACTTAATAATGTGTTGTATGGTTAAGAAGTGGATATTCCCTTTATTGATTGGGGTTTGTTTAATCAATACGTCTATGGCACAAGAAAATCCGATTTTATTATTCCCAAAAGGGGCGCCGGGAGAAACTATTAAATTAATAGAGAAAGCTGATACGGATGGTGGAAAAACCGGTGGTGAGAGTGTTTTGCGTATTACGAATGTGAGTGAGCCAACGATTACTATATATCATGCTCCGGATGAAGTGGCCTCGGGTGCCGCTATGATTGTCTGTCCCGGTGGTGGTTACAATATTTTAGCTTATGATTTGGAAGGTGATGAAGTCTGTGAATGGCTTAATAATCTTGGAATAACTGCGGTCTTACTTAAATACCGGGTTCCAAGACGGGAAGGACTGGAAAAACACGAAGCTCCTTTGCAAGATGTACAGCGTGCGATTGGTTATGTTCGAGCGAACGCTGAGAACTTGAATATAGATCCAAAGCGAATCGGTGTGATGGGATTCTCGGCTGGTGGCCATTTAGCTGCCATGGTTAGCAATAATTTTTTGAAACGTACTTATCCGGCTATTGATGCTACGGATAAAGTAAGTTGTCGTCCGGACTATTGTTTATTGGTTTATCCTGCTTATTTAGATGGAGAGAATTTCCAATTGGCACCAGAGTTAAAGGTTTCATCTGCCACACCTCCAACCATGTTAATTCAAGCGGAAGATGATAAATCTTATATCAACAGTAGTATTTTCTATTATTATGCCTTAAAGGAAGCTGGTGTTCCGGCATGGATGCATTTATATAGTCAAGGTGGCCATGGATATGGGTTACGAGATACGGGAGCGTCTGTAAATGAATGGCCGGATCGGGCTGAAGATTGGTTTCGTGAGATCGGTCTGATCGAATAGAACTCCAGATATCTTTTCTGGAGACTTGCGGAGTAGATTCTTAAATCGATTGCGCAATTTATTTATTACTAGTTTATTATTGATGGTAAACGTAGTAAAAGCGTAGTCCGGGAAAGCGTGTTCTATAGCATATCGTATCTTTGAAGTAGTGAGTTTATTGCTGTTCTCTGTTATTCGGGCTTTTTTTGAAGTAAAAAAGCTAAGTTATGAAATTCCTTAAAAGTTCAGTTTTATTTATTTCAATGGCATGTATAGTGCCTGTTTGTTCGATAGCGAGAGAAAAAAGTGAGAGAATCACAAGAGCTGAGATTGAACAGAAAAGTGCGGATGAATTTATAAATGGTCTGATGAGTCGAATGACCGTTGATGAGAAAATCGGCCAATTGAATCTTCCTAGTTATGGAAACGTAATGCCAAATCCTAAAAAGAGTGAGATAGCCAGTCGTATTGTACGAGGAGAGGTTGGTGGTATATTTAATATATTCGGTGTCGATGCGATCCGGCAGTTACAAGAAGTCGCGGTTAAAGAAAGTCGGTTGGGGATTCCTATAATTGTTGGCGCTGATATTTGTAATGGTTATAAAACCGTTTTTCCCATTCCTCTAGGTCTTTCGTGTAGTTGGAAACCGGAGAATATAGAAGAGGTCGCTCGAATTTCCGCAAAGGAAGTTGGTGCTGATGGTATCTGTTGGACATATAGCCCGATGGTCGATATATCTCATGATGCCCGGTGGGGACGAGTAAAGGAAGGAGCGGGCGAGGATCCGTTTCTTGGAGGTATAATGGCTCAAGCATGGGTGCGTGGTTATCAAGGCAATGATTTATCGGCTGATACGACTCTTATGGCATGTGTAAAGCATTATGCGCTTTATGGAGCGGCCGAGGCTGGTCGGGATTATAATACGGTAGATATGAGCCGTGTGACTGCCATGAATTATTACATGCGTCCTTATCAAGCTGCTGTAGAAGCAGGAGTAGGAAGTATCATGACTTCATTCAACGAATTTGAAAGTATCCCTGCGACCGGAAACACTTGGCTTCTTAATGACGTGTTGCGTAAACAATGGGGATTTAACGGCTTTGTCGTGTCTGATTTTACGGCGATAGCGGAGATGGTAAACCATGGAATAGGTAATCGTCAGGAAGTCGGAGTCAAGGCGCTAAAGGCGGGTGTCGATATGGATATGATAGCGGACTGTTATCATGCCGTATTAAAGAAATCATTGGAAGAAGGGAAAATAACAGAGGCTGAGATTGACTCTGCTTGCCGGAGAATACTAATCGCAAAATACCAATTGGGATTGTTCCATGATCCATATAAATATTGTAATCCGAAAAGAGCCGCCAAAGAGTTCTTGTCGGTAAATAATGTATCTGCGGCCCGTCGTATTGCGGCGGAGTCTTTCGTGTTACTTAAAAATGATAATAATCTGCTTCCACTTAAAGGATGTCGTAAGGTCGCTGTAGTCGGTCCTTTAGCGGATAGCAAGGCGAATATGGCTGGATCGTGGAAATATGATGAGCAGACTAAATCTTATCATGGATTGGTAGAGGATTTACAGGAATCTTTGGGAAATGGAGTAGAGGTTGTTTTTGCAAAAGGCAGCAATCTAGTCGATGATCCCGTTTATGAAGCGAACTTTACGGATCAAAATCGTTCAACCCGGGATGATAGAAGCGATGAACAATTAATCGCCGAGGCCCTAAAAGTGGTGGAAGGCGCTGATGTGATTATCGCTGCTTTGGGTGAATCGATAGATATGAGTGGAGAAGGCGCTAGTAGAGCCATCCTTGAAATGCCGCAAACGCAGAAAAAATTACTGGATGCTATCCAGAAGACAGGAAAGCCGATCGTGATGGTACTTTTTACCGGAAGACCTTTGGCATTACAATCCGAGGAAAAGCAGGTGAATGCGATCTTGAACGTATGGTTCGGTGGTACGGAAGCAGGAGCGGCTATTGCCGATGTCTTGACCGGAAAGGTTTCTCCGACAGGGAAGTTAACCATGTCTTTTCCTCGTGTAACAGGCCAATGTCCGATCTATTATAATCATAAGATGACAGGACGCCCTATGTCTCCCGATGCTTGGTACACTCGTTATGTCTCCAATTATATAGATGTGTTGAATGAGCCTCTTTATCCATTTGGTTACGGCTTGAGCTATACGACTTATACGTATGGCGATGTATCTTTGAATATGAATTCAATGGATGCAAATGGAAAAATTCAAGCATCCGTGATTGTTACCAATACCGGGGCTCAGGATGGAGAGGAAATCGTACAGCTTTATTTACGTGATATCGTACGCAGCATAACCCCTCCGGTCCAAGAATTGAAAGGATTCAAGCGAGTTGCGTTAAAAGCGGGAGAAAGCAAGAAAGTAACCTTTGATATTGATGTGGATATGTTGAAATTCTACGATTCAACCTTAGATTATGTCGCTGAGCCGGGTGAGTTTCAGGTAATGATCGGTGGAAATAGTAAAGAGGTGAAAACTGCTTCGTTTACATTAAAATAATCCTAATCGGAAGGAATCAGTTATGGGTTTTTGCTAAATTCGAAATTATATGTATCTTTGCCAAAAGAAATATTACAAAACCATGGGGATGACCGGTTTTGACAGCGGGTAGAAGTGGTTTGTAAGCATGTAGTGCGTGGTTGGCTTGCACTTAAATCTCAGACAACGAACAATTAACTGGCGAAAATAATTACGCTCTCGCTGCTTAATCGAAGTATAGTAGATTCAAGCTTAATCCCTGCAAAAGTTGCGGGGACGTGACATCACCCGGATGCTGTGGCTCCGAAGCGTTCCGATCAGGTGGTGCAGCAATATCGGAGATAGTTTGAGATAAGCCTCGGGTCTCAGGCGAAACTTTAGAGGATAAGGGATGAGTGGGTGGCTTCGGTCTTGCTCTTCCCCGACAATGAAGGCGAAGATAAACATGTAGAAAGCAAATTAATTCCTCGTTTGGACGAGAGTTCGAATCTCTCCATCTCCACGGAATGAAAAAAGGCCTTACGGATTGTCCGTAAGGCCTTTTTTCATTCATTGTAAACCCATTTATAAGGAGGTGGCGGTACGTATGGACCAGCCTTTTGATGGGGTAATATATCAACCGATTTGACGATTACGTTATTACCTTTCTGGGTACAAACCAGACATTTTGAACGTAATTTCCTTTTAGCCATGTTGAAGACGATATTCGGATTGAAATGAACTCCGTTTATACGAGTCTCAAAATGTAAATGCTCGGTAGTAGCCCTGCCGGTACGTCCGGTTAAGGCGATCGGTTGTCCGGCGAGAACACGATCTCCGGGTTTAACCAAGTTCTTGGAGTTGTGGCTATAGATCGTTTCCAGTCCATTATAATGGCGGACAACGATAACGTTGCCATAGGCGGCGAATGGTTTCGCCATCCTGACAATACCATCGAAAGCAGACACGATCGTATCGTTGGCACAAGTTTTGATATCTACTCCGGAATGATGTCTTCTCCTTCCCCCGTAAGGAGAGATCACGTTTCCATTAGGAAGGGGAAATGCGTATTCCCCGGCGGGGATTAAGGATAAATCAATAATTTCCGTGTTATTCTCATCGAATAGCTTGGGGTCCTTGATCGCTATCTGGCTTTTATCACGGGGCGTAAAGGCTTCCGTGATATCTTTTCTAGGAGAATGACAAACCGCTAGCTCCGGAGCTTCCGGCAACATGAAATTGAAATCCACGACGGGAAGAGGAATATTTGCCGTAGGGAAATCCACTGTCTCGGGAGGGGCCGGGCGTGGAGCAGGCTTTTGCGTACGGCAAGACGCAAATAAAATTAGCGTAAGAATGAGTATTCCGTTGTGTATTTTAGATGCCATTAGATATTGTTTTACTACAAAAGTATAAAAAAGCCTCTTTCAATGGCCTATATTTCCGATATGTTTATACTTCTTTTTATTCTTTGTGTTTTTTCTGATAGTTGAATTTGCCTACCTTTGTAAAGGTAAAATGGAGATATTATACGATGATTGAGGGGACTAGTTTGTCTCTTTGGTCAGGGAGGATGACGATATTGTATTTGCTGGCATTTCTCTAAACTGAAAACGACCAATTTAAAGTACACAGAGAAATAGACAATGCGAATACACCTGTATTTGGTGTGTTCCTTTGCCTTATTTCTGTTGTGTACAAGGCATTTGGTCGTGCCGCAGTTTGACGGGTTTAAGGTAAAGTGTAACACACCTTTTCTCAGATGTGGGTTTATTTATGAGATAAGATTACCTTAAAAACGGCTTTTGTATATGAAAGAACAAAAGGAGATACATATCGGTTCGTTAATAAAAGAGAAAATGGAAGAGCGGGGACTTTCGGTTTCCGATTTTGCTCATGCGCTTCATTATGAACGTACCAATATTTATAAGATATTTAAGCGAAGCAGTATTGATGTTGATTTGTTACTGCGTATATCGGAAGTCTTAGCCTATGATTTCTTGCGGGAGGTGTATTTAGCGGACGAACCCCGGCGATATTCAATCACTATAGAAGCGGACAAGGAAGATATAGAGGAGATCCGTAAATGGCTGTTAGAGAAAAGGCGTGAATAAGTTTCACGCTTTCGTGAAATAAGATCACGGTCGATATAAGACCGGTCACTTTGATTGTTTCTACATTTGACCGTCTCGATGTTTCATCATAACATTAGAGAAATAGGTTAAATCAAGGCCGTGCTCTTCTTGTTCCGTATGTGAATATAGGCAGGAAGAAAGCGGCCACTTTTTTCTTCTGTGTACGTGCACAATTCGATTATTTCCTTTATATTTGTCGATAAACAACGAATTGTTAACATTTCTAATATGAAAGTTCTAAAGACCGCCCTGCTATTCCTGATGTGCGTATCTTTCTCCTTCTCCTGTAAGGAAGGAGTAAAGGAAGTAAGGGTGCTGAAACTGGCACACGGATTGCCCCCCAGCCATTCCGTCCATTTAGGATTGCTCTATATGAACGAGCGTCTGAAAGAGTTGTCCGGAGGAAAGATGAGCATGGATATTTATTCTTCCGCTCAATTGGGGTCCGAAAATCAATGTATAGAGTTGCTTCAAATAGGAAGTCTCGATATCACGAAAGTTTCCTCCGCCGCATTGGAAGGATTTGCCGATCCGTTTAAGGTATTTGGCATACCTTATCTATTCCGTTCCCGTGAGCAGTTTTTCGAGGTGTTGGATGGTTCGGTAGGTAAACAGATATTGGGATCAACGGAACCTTATTGGTTTAGGGGACTCGCTTATTTTGACTCGGGGGCCCGTAGCTTTTATACGGTAAACAAGCAGATTCGTACTCCCGAGGATCTGAAAGGACTGAAGATCCGTGTGCAAAAGAGTCCGATAGCCGTGGAGATGATGAAGACATTCGGAGGTTCGGCTACTCCCGTGGATTGGGGTGAATTGTATACGGCCTTACAAAGTAATGTCGTGGATGGAGCCGAGAATAATACGCCTTCCGTGACAACAGCGTTCCACCATGAGGTCGTAAAGTTCTATTCAGTCAATGAGCACACGATGTGTCCGGACGTGATCATCATTAGTTTGGCTACTTGGCAGAAGCTGACGGAACAAGAACGTAATTGGCTGCGACAGGCCGCTGACGCCGCCGCTATTTATCAACGGAAACTTTGGGCGGAGCAAGAGAAGCAATCGCTAGAGGAGATGGAAGCGCACGGAGTAGAAATTATTTACCCGGATAAGCAGCCGTTTATGGATGCCGCCGCCCCGATGATCGAGCGGTTTAAGAATGATCCGGTTTTTCATGATTTAATAGATCAAATACAGAATACCCATGAGAAAGATAATTGATAAAGGATTGGAGCTATCGTTGATTTTCTTGATGGCTTTCTTGGTCGTGGATGTGCTATGGCAGGTATTAAGCCGGTATATTCTGGTTTCCCCGAGTTCCATGACGGATGAATTGGCCGGATATTTATTGATCTGGGTGGGATTGCTGGGGGCCGCTTATGTATCCGGTAAAAATGAGCATCTAGCGATCGATTTATTGCTTCAACATATGCGTCCTTCCCGCAGAAAGCTCTTGCGATTGTTTATCTTCTTGATCGTATTTTTATTCGCTGTATTTGTATTGATCGTAGGAGGGGCTTGGCTGGTATACACTCGTTTTCATTTGGGAGTTACTTCGGCTTCCTTAGAGATTAATTTAGGATATGTGTATTTGGCATTGCCGCTAGGGGGATTGCTTACCGCTTATTATGCGATAGATAACGCAATCACCTTATTTCGTTCCTCTAATTCTTAAAAGACTGATGATATGGATATTATAGGTATACTCGTATTAGTGATAAGTTTCTTTTTCCTGCTGGTGGTCGGGGTTCCGGTAGCGTATAGCATCGGCGTGGCGGGTATATTGACGATGCTCGTGAATATAGACTCGCTTCCCGCCCTTACGACTTATGCGATGCGTATGGCTTCGGGTCTGGACAGTTTCGCTCTGTTGGCGATCCCGTTTTTTATATTGGCGGGGAATATCATGAATAGCGGAGGTATCGCCTTGCGCTTGATCGATTTCGCTAAAGTGCTGGTCGGACGGTTGCCCGGAGGACTGGCGGTGGTCAATGTCGTGGCGAATATGTTATTCGGGGCGATCAGTGGCTCTGCCGCCGCCGCTGCCTCTGCTATCGGGAGTATTATGACACCGGAGATGAAAAAGGCCGGTTACGATCCGAATTTCAGTGCCGCCGTAAATATCTCTTCCGCCACTACCGGCATGACGATACCTCCGAGTAATGTCTTGATCGTTTACTCCTTGGCGAGTGGTGGAGTCTCTGTATCCGCCTTGTTTATGGCTGGTTATCTACCGGGAATTCTTACGGGAGTGGCGATCATGATCGTAGCCGCTATGTTTGCCGCACGAAAGGGGTATCCGGTTGGCGTACGTGTTCCGTTCTCGGAGGCGACAAGGGTATTTTTCAGGGCAATCCCTAGTTTGATGCTATTGGTGATCGTGATCGGAGGAATCTTGGCGGGACTGTTTACGGCTACCGAGGCTTCGGCGATCGCTGTACTGTATGCGTTAATCCTCTCTTTTATCTATAAAGAACTTACTTGGGCTAAATTGCCGCAAGTGTTATTGCGATCGGCCAAGACTACGGCTATCGTCCTTCTTTTGGTGGCGACCTGTACGGGTTTGTCTTGGATCATGAGTTATGAGAATATTCCTCAGACGGTAAGTGCCGCTCTGCTGAGCATAAGCGACAATCCGGTGGTCATCTTGATACTTATCAACGTGATTCTATTGATTGTCGGGATCTTTATGGACATGACGCCCGCTGTCTTGATCTTTACCCCGATCTTCCTGCCGATAGCGACGGGGCAATTAGGGATGGACCCGGTGCATTTCGGGATCATGATGGTATTGAACCTTTGTGTGGGATTATGTACGCCACCGGTGGGTTCGGTATTGTTTATCGGATGTAGCGTGGCGGGGACAAAGATCGATCAGGTGATCCGTCCGTTGCTGCCGATGTTTGCGGCGATGGTTATCGTCTTGTTCTTGGTGGCCTTCTTGCCGGATTTAAGTTTATTGATTCCCCGGTTGTTCGGTTTGTGATGTTCCTCCATAGGGTCGAGGTAGCCTTGTGCTATAAATAGGGCAGTACTCTGTACGAAGTATTCCAGTACTTACGTGCTGAGTACCGCAATACTTCGTACACAGTACTGTGCTAACTGTAAGACGCTGTCTTTTTAATGTCCTTTGAACAGGGATAAGGCGATACCCATCTCCAATCCCCGTAGCTCGGCCAGACCCCGTAAACGTCCGATGCAGGAGTAGCCCGGGTTGGTTTTCTTCTTTAGGTCGTCTATCATTTGATGTCCATGATCCGGTCGCATGGCGATGGAGCATTGGCGGCGTTGTTGCAATTCCAGTAAGGCTTTCATGACACCGTACATATCCACATCGCCTTCCAGATGGTTCGCCTCGAAGAAATTACCCTCGGAATCTCGTTGCGTGCTGCGGAAATGAACGAAATCGATCCGATCCCCGTAACGTTCCATGATCCCGGCCAAGTCGTTATCACTTCTGACACCGAAAGAACCTGTGCATAGGCAAAGCCCGTTGCTAGGATTCGGCACGGCCTCTATTAACTTCCGGAAATCATCTTCCGTGCTCAAGATACGGGGAAGCCCGAGAATGGAATAGGGGGGATCATCCGGATGGATAACGAGCTTGACACCGGCCTCGTCCGCCACGGGAGCTATTTCCCGTAAGAAATAGATCAGGTTCGAGCGAAGTCTCTCCGCGTCGATATCTTTATAACGGTCTAACGCTTCCCTAAACTGCTCGATCGTAAAAGTCTCTTCCGAGCCGGGTAGTCCGGCGATCATATTGCGAACCAACAGCTGGCGGTCTTCCTCGCTCATAGCGTCATAGCGTGCCTTGGCTTTCGCCTTGTCCGCCTCCGTATATTCGGCTTCCGCCGCCGGTCGTTTCAATATAAATAAGTCGAACGCCATAAAAGCCGCGCGTTCAAAGCGCAAGGCTTTGGAACCATCCGGCATCGTATAAGCCAAATCGGTACGAGTCCAGTCCAATACCGGCATGAAGTTGTAAGTAACTACCCGGATATCGCAAGCTCCCAGATTACGGATGCTTTGTTTGTAGTTCTCTATATAGGTTTGAAAATCCCCGGTTTGCGTCTTGATATGCTCGTGTACGGGCACACTCTCAACCACACTCCACCGTAATCCGGCGGATTCGATCAAGGCTTTCCGCTTTTGAATCTCTTCCGTAGTCCAAACTTCCCCGTTCGGGATATGGTGCAACGCATTTACGATACCGGTGGCACCCGCCTGACGGATGTCCCAAAGGCTGACAGGATCATTCGGTCCGTACCAACGCCAAGTTTGCTCACATAGATACATAATGAATAATTTTTAAATTTATCAATGTGCCAATATGCCAATGCGGTTTGATGCATGGCTGGTTGGCACATTGGCACATTATTTAGATGGAGAAAGCGTCGAAACCTCCGTCTATGGGGATCACGGTACCGGTTACGAATGCGGAGGCGTCGCTCGCCAGCCATTGTAAAGTACCGAGTAACTCCTCCGGTTTTCCTAAGCGGCGGAACGGCGTGTGCGCGACGATCGTGTTGCAACGATCACTAGGTGATCCATCCGGATTGCTCATCAATGCCCGGTTCTGCTCGGTAAGGAAGAATCCCGGTGCCATGGCGTTTACTCGCAGGCCCTCTCCGAATTTAATCGCTAGCTCCCCGGCCATGTATTGCGTGAAATTGTTGATAGCGGCTTTCGCGCATCCATAGCCAACCACACGAGTCAATGGGCGTAGGGATGATTCGGACGAGATGTTAATAATGCTTCCTTTCCCTTGTCCCACCATGACCTCGGCGAAGACCATTGTCGGCAGTACGGTCCCGAATAAGTTCAGGTCCACGACCGTCCGGAAAGCATCGATATCCAGATCAAAGATCGTCTTGTCGGGAGGAATCGTCGCTCCGGCTTGGTTGCCACCCGCCAAATTGACTAAAACATCAATCTTCCCATATGCTTTCAATATCTCTTGCTTGTTTTGCTCCAGCAAGGCTTTATCCAGTACGTTTGAAACCAAGAATAAGGCCTCGCCCCCTTCCGCTTTAATCTCACCAACCAAGGCAGATCCTTTTTGCTCGTTTCGTCCGAGGATTACGACGTACGCGCCTTCTCTCGCCAAGTGTTTGGCCATGCAGGCTCCTAATATACCATAGCCTCCGGTCAACAAAATCACTTTCTCTTTTACGCTAAATAAGGAGTTCATCAGATATAATTATTGTAGTATTGTATATTTTCCTTTACCAAGATATCGATCGGCATATAATTGACAGGCTCTATTTTCTCCTTAAGGATCAGATGCCTGAAAAGTGCCTTGATACAATGATATCCTTGTACCTCGGGGCGCTGGGCGATCAAATGCGTGATCAAGCCGTTTTCCAGATAACGGACATTCGGTTCTATCACGTCGTAGCCAAGAAGTTTGAAAGGATAGTCCGGCCGTTCGCTACTTAGATAATCTCCAAGGAAATGGGCCCTCGAATTAAAGATGATACCGATTCTTACTTGAGGATATTTGTCGAAGAAAGTATTCAGTAGTCTCGTATTCTCTTCTCGGTCATCCGCGTGCACATGCAGCAAATGAATCTTTCCCTTGAATGAGGTATTGGCGAGATAATCCCGGAATCCTTCCTCTCGCTTCTGCACTTGCGTAGAACATGAATCCCCCTTACGGGTGAAACGGAAAATCACTAGATCGTCCTCTTCACGGATTTGCTCGAATAAAAGGCGTCCCGCTATATACCCCGAATCATATGAATGCGTTCCGTAGTAAGAGATACAATTCGTGTGGTCGATAAAAGAATCGATCAATATATAAGGAATACCTTTTTGGTCTAGCCGCTGGGTCAAGGTCAAGACACTTTGCTTGAATAATGTAGCGATGATAACCCCTTGGCAATCCGCGGTCTCAATCTTTGGGATTAATTCGTCGAAACTGTTGCTATCGTATTGGTCAAAATAGATTTGCTCGACATCTATATTATAGCTAAACAATTCCCGTTCCGCTTTCTCGATCCCTTGGCTTAGTTTCGCCCAGTATTCCCCTTCATGGAAAGAAGGGATCAAGGCGATGAAATGATATTTTTTCTTCAACGCTAAAGAACGGGCTATCAGATTTGGTTGATAGTCAATTTCTTTTAAGACTTTCTCCACCTTTTTCCGTGCATCCTCCGATACCTTTCCCCGCTCATGTAAAATGCGGTCTACCGTACCGGTTGATACGCCGGATAATTCGGCGATATCTTTTATCCTGTAATTTTTATTCATGGTATAGATTGTAGTGTGTATTCGTCCTCTCTGCTTATTCGAGTATTTGAAGAGGAGTGTTCAATTTACGGAAAACGTAGCCATACATCATATAGATAAGAGGAACGGCGACGAAAATTCCGATACCGAATAAAATACATCCTAATATCATGATACCGATCATAACCAACGCCAGAATGAACAGAGGCAATACTTGTCCTTTCGTTATCTCCCAGCTTTTATGCAAAGACTCGATAATCCCGGCGTTTTCCTCGATAATAAAGGCTTGGAAGAACTGAAGGCGCAATGCCAGATAAATACCGGGGATGATAAAAAATAAGAAACCCGCCAATACGACAAATCCCGTGATAAGACTCGCTAGAAAGTAGGTGATGATATTCTTTGTCTGTTGTCCATATGCGGAAAACTGAGGTTCTTCCCCATCCAACGCCTGAAATATATTTTTCATATATCCTAAGGAGAAAATAATGGAGAATAACGCGCTGATCACGTTTACGATGATTTTACCGATAATAGAACTTTGCATGGGCATCGCGAACGCTGTCAGCGTGAAAGACAAGATACAATATCCGATTAATAATCCGGCTAATATCCATAGCTGCGACTTCGTTCCCTTCCATGCGGTACTGAATACTTCTGATATTATAAATTTAGGCTCCATAATATATAATATTTGTTTATTGTGTGTGGACACAAATGTAAAATATATTGTTGAAAAAAACAATTTTATTTTCGTTTGAAACCAAAAGAGGTGTATTTCAACGGGTACTTCTTTCTAAGTGCTATTAATTTAGGTGAAAAAGATAAGTAGGAAACAGAAATCGTGTAAAAAGTTTCTACATTTGTAGGATGAAACAGCGAGTAAAGACCCTATTGTGTGAATAGATGTAAAAGATATCCACTTGGGTTAGAAAGAGAAGGTAACTGAAAAACAGCCTTGAATATATAATTATATACAAATATGGATAAACGAATGCTGAAAATTACGATTACTCAGTTAAGGCAGATCGCATTGTTTGCGGTTGGTATGTCTTTATTAACTGCCTGTGGAAACAGTCAGAGTGGTATGAAATTAGGGGATGCTGAGTTCGCTGTGATGGCGGTCAATTCAACGACTAGCGACCAAACAACATCCTATCCGGCTACCATCAAAGGTACGCAGGATATCGAAGTCCGTCCTCAAGTTTCTGGATTTATCGTGAAATTATGTGTGGATGAGGGAGCTACGGTTCGTAAAGGACAGGCGTTGTTCCAAATTGATCCTACGCAGTACGCTGCTGCGGTAGGTCAGGCTAAGGCCGCGGTAGAGATGGCGAAGGCAAACGTAAGCACTTTAACATTGACCGAGAAGAATAAGAAAACTTTGTTTGATCAGAAAATCATCAGTGATTTCGAGTATCAGACTGCCGTGAACCAGCTGATGTCGGCAAAAGCGAGCTTGGCGCAGGCGGAGGCTCAATTGGTTAGCGCTAACCAGAACTTGTCTTTCTGTACGGTTACAAGTCCCTCGAACGGTGTTGTCGGTACATTCCCGTATCGTGTAGGTAGCTTGGTAAGCGCTTCGATCGCTCAACCGTTGACTACCGTATCTGAGATCGGTGATATGTATGTGTATTTCTCTATGACGGAAAAGGAGCTATTGGCATTGACGAAAGCCGGTGGTACCTTGAAAGAGCAATTAGAGAAGATGCCGGCCGTAAGACTGCAATTGGCGGATGGCTCTACGTACCATCATGAGGGTAAGATTGATGCCGTGAGCGGTGTTATCGATCAATCTACCGGTTCTGTAAGCATGCGTGCTATTTTCTCTAACGAGGGAAATGTCTTACGAAGCGGTGGTACTGGTAATATCATCTTCCCATATACGATGAACGATATCATTACGATCCCTCAATCGGCTACCGTGGAGATCCAGGATAAGAAATTCGTATTTGTATTGCAGCCTGATAATACCGTGAAGAATACCGAGATCAAGGTTTCCAATTTGAATGATGGCAAAAATTATTTAGTGACGGGAGGTTTGAAGTCCGGTGATAAGATTGTCGTGGAAGGCGTACAGATCTTGAAAGACGGCCAGGAAATCCAGCCGATTACTCGTGAGCAGCAAAAGGCAAAGTACGATCAGGCCTTGAAAGACCAGCATGACGGTAATTTACAGACTGCTTTTAATTAATAGGTATATAGAATAAGACAAATATTCGCTTTTGTCGAGTAAAAACGAAAGATATGAAATTAGATAGATTTATAAACCGCCCGGTGCTCTCCACGGTGATTTCCATCTTGATTGTCATCTTGGGTTTCCTAGGCTTGATTTCCTTGCCGGTTACCCAATATCCGGATATCGCCCCTCCAACCGTTTCGGTAAGGGCAACTTATACGGGTGCCAATGCGCAAACGGTATTGAATAGTGTGATCGCGCCTTTGGAAGACCAGATCAATGGTGTTGAGAACATGATGTATATGAGTTCCAATGCCTCTAATAATGGTTCTGCGGATATCTCCATTTATTTTAAGCAAGGAACGGATCCGGATATGGCGGCTGTCAATGTGCAGAACCGTGTATCTATGGCACAAGGTTTGTTGCCTGCCGAGGTAACGCAGATTGGTGTGACGACCCAGAAACGTCAGAACTCAATGTTGTTGGTTTTCTCCGTATATGCGGAAGATGATCGTTATGACTCAGAGTTTCTTGAGAATTACGCGAAGATTAACTTGATCCCGGAAGTCCAGCGTGTGCCGGGTGTCGGTGATGCCAACGTGTTGGGTACAGACTACTCCATGCGTATTTGGTTGAAGCCGGATGTGATGGCCCAATATAAATTAAGTCCGAGCGACGTAACCGTTGCCTTGTCTGAACAGAACGTAGAGGCCGCTCCGGGTTCGTTCGGCGAACAAGGAAATCAGTCTTTCCAATATACGATCCGCTATAAAGGACGTTTGCAAGAGGCTAATGAGTTTGAGCAGATTGTTGTAAAGGCTTTGCCGGATGGTGAGGTCTTGCGTTTGAAAGATATCGCCGATATCGAGTTGGGGCGTTTGACTTACAACTTTATCAACCGTGTAAATGGTCACGACGCCGTTACCTGTATCGTTTACCAGATGCCGGGAACCAACGCTACGGAAACAATTAGTAACATTGAAACCTTGCTGGAGGAAACTCAGTTGACAATGCCTCCCGGAATGAAGGTGAATATTTCCATGAATGCCAATGACTTCTTGTTCGCTTCTATTCATGAGGTAATCAAGACTTTGTTGGAGGCGTTCGTATTGGTGTTTATCGTGGTATATGTGTTCTTGCAGGATTTGCGTTCTACGTTGATTCCGGCTATCGCTATCCCGGTTGCCTTGATCGGTACCTTCTTTATGTTATCCTTGATCGGATTTAGTATCAACTTGTTGACTCTTTGTGCTATGGTGCTTGCCATCGCTATTGTGGTCGATGATGCGATCGTCGTCGTCGAGGGTGTCCATGCCAAGTTGGACCAAGGATACAAGTCGGCGAAACTAGCTTCTATCGATGCCATGAGCGAGTTGGGTGGCGCTATTGTTTCCATTACGTTGGTCATGATGTCCGTGTTTATTCCCGTAAGTTTCATGGGAGGTACGGCCGGTACGTTCTATCGCCAGTTCGGTCTGACGATGGCGATCGCTATCGGTTTGTCCGCTTTGAACGCCTTGACATTGAGTCCCGCCTTGTGTGCGATATTCCTGAAACCGCATGATGAGGAGCATAAAGAAAAGAAAACGACATTTATTTCCCGTTTCCATACCTCATTCAATGCGGCTTACGATTCTTTGCTAGCTAAGTATAAGAAGCAGGTCGTGTTTTTTATCCAGAAGAAATGGCTTTCATTCGGTATTGTCGCCGGTTGTATCGCCGTATTGGTATTCTTGATGCAGGTTACGCCTACCGGTATGGTGCCGAACGAGGATACGGGTACGATCATGGGTGCCGTTACGTTACCACCGGGAACTTCCCAGGAGCGTACCTATGAGGTGATGAATAAGGTCGATAGTTTGATCGCTGCGGATCCGGCGGTAGAGTCGCGTACGGCGGTTGTTGGTTTCAGTTTTATCGGTGGTCAAGGACCTTCTTACGGCTCATTTATCATCAAGTTGAAAGACTGGGAAGACCGTTCTATGATGCAGAACTCGGATATCGTATATGGTAGTTTGTTCATGCGTGCCCAAAAGATCGTGAAAGACGCTCAGGTATTGTTCTTTACGCCGCCTATGATCCCGGGTTACTCTGCGTCCAGTGATATTGAGTTGAATATGCAGGATAAGACCGGAGGTAATTTGGATCGTTTCTTTGATATCTCCAAGGAATATATGGCTGCTTTGACGGCACGTCCGGAGATCAAGTCCGCTCAAACTACGTTTAACCCGAACTTCCCGCAATATGAGATCGATATCGACGCTGCCGCTTGTAAGAAAGCCGGTATCAGTCCGAAGGACATCTTGTCTACCTTGCAGGGATATTATGGTGGTTTATATGCCTCTAACTTCAACCGTTTCGGTAAGATGTACCGTGTAATGGTGCAAGCGGATCCCGATTTGCGTAAGAATATGGAGTCCATGAAGAACATCAAGGTAAAGAGTGGTAACGATATGGCTCCGATTTCCCAGTTCATTACGATGAAGAAGGTATATGGCCCGGATATCATCAGCCGTTTCAATATGTATACCGCCATCAAGGTCATGGTTGCCCCGGCGGATGGTTATACCAGTGGTCAGGCGTTGAAAGCGATTGACGAGGTGGCTAAGACAACGCTTCCGGCAGGTTTCGACTATGAGTTAGGTGGTATGGCACGTGAGGAGGCAAGTACGAGTGGCAGCACGACGGCTTTGATCTTCTTGCTGTGTTTCGTATTCGTTTACTTGCTGTTGAGCGCACAGTATGAGAGTTACATCCTTCCTTTGTCCGTATTGCTCTCCGTGCCGTTCGGTTTGATGGGTAGCTTCTTGTTCGTCCAAGGTTGGGCCGCTTTGGGAAATATCCCGGCGTTGAAGATGATCGTAGGAACCATGTCTAATAATATCTATATGCAGATCGCCTTGATCATGTTGGTAGGTTTGTTGGCGAAGAACGCTATCTTGATCGTAGAGTTCGCTTTGGAACGTCGTCGTATGGGTATGAGTATCACATGGGCTGCCGTATTAGGAGCCGCCGCCCGTTTGCGTCCGATCTTGATGACCTCATTGGCGATGGTGGTCGGATTGTTGCCTATGATGTTCGCGTTCGGAGTAGGAGCGCACGGTAACCGTACATTGGGTACAGCGGCTATCGGTGGTATGTTCATCGGTATGATCTTCCAGATCTTTATTGTTCCGGTTTTGTTCGTGGTATTCCAGTACTTACAGGAGAAATTCAAGCCGATCGAATGGGAAGATTTGGATAACAGCGATATGAGTACGGAAATAGAACAGTACGCTAAAATAAAATAAGAGATGACAATGAAGAAACAAATTATATATATGGTATGTGCGACTGCTTTGTTAAGCAGTTGCCATATCTATAAGGCATACGAGCGTCCGGATTCCATCGATGCGACGGGAATTTATCGTGATCCGGTTTCCGAGACTGATACATTAGCCTCCGCGGATACGACCAATATGGGAAACCTTCCTTGGAAGGAAGTTTTTCGTGATCCGAAGTTACAGGCGTTAATTGAGGAGGGATTAGCCAATAATGTAGATATGCAGGCAGCCGTTCTTCGGGTAGAGGAAGCGAAAGTATTGTTGACTTCCGCCCGTCTGTCTTTCTTGCCTTCTATTAATTTCGCTCCCCAAGGGACGATTACATCGATTGGAAATAGCGAATACGTAAAGGCTTACTCAACGCCTTTGGCCGCTAGCTGGGAGGTTGACCTATTCGGAAAGCTCTTGAACGCGAGCCGTGGCCAAAAAGCCTCCTACTTACAGAGCCAGTATTCAAGACAGGCCGTGCGCTCTCAATTGATCGGTGGTATAGCGAATACTTATTATACCTTGTTGATGCTTGATCGGCAGGTGGAAATTACCGCTAAGACGGTTGATATCTATAAAGAGAATGTTCGTGTCATGGAGGCTATGAAGATAGCGGGTATGGCTACCGAGGCTGCCGTGACGCAAATGCGTGCCGCTTACCATCAGGTTTCCGGCTCGTTGATCGAGTTGGAGAGCCAGGTGCGTAGCGTGGAAAACTCATTGTCCGTGTTATTGGCTAAGGCCCCTCAACAGATTGATCGGGGTACTTTGGAGGAACAAGTAATGCCGGAGGATATCATGGTGGGTGTGCCTTTGCAATTGTTAGAGAATCGTCCGGACGTGAAGATCGCGGAGATGACACTTGCTAGTGCCTATTATACGACGAACAAAGCCCGTGCCGCTTTTTATCCGGGATTGAATATCACGGCGACAGCAGGCTGGACGAATGGTTCAGGCATCTCTGTCGCCAATCCGGGCCAATTTATGTTTCAAGCTTTGGCTTCGTTGGCCCAACCGATCTTCAACAATGGTAAGTTGGTCGCTAACTTGAAGGTATCGAAGGCAGAAGAGAAGATCGCTCAAATGAATTATCAGCAGACAATTCTGGAAGCAGGTAAGGAGGTGAGTGATGCTTTACATCAGTATGATGCCACGAGCAAGAAGCTTGTCCAAGATAGAGCGCAGATCGAGCAGCTAGAGAAAGCGGTGGCTTATACCAGCGCCTTGTTCCAGTCGGCTCAATCTACTTATTTGGAAATCCTTTCCGCACAGCAGAGCCTCTTGAGCGCTCAGTTGACGGAAGTGTCCGACAATGTGCAACGTATGCAAGCGGTTGTCAGTTTATACAGTGCCATCGGTGGTGGTAGAGAATAATAACCTTTAAATGTAGTAAAGTTATGATTAGTCCATTAGCATATGTAGATTCAAGCGCAAAGATCGGGAAGAACGTTACGATTCATCCTTTTGCGTACATTGATAAGAACGTGGAGATCGGGGATGATTGCGAGATCATGCCTCATGCCAGCTTGATGAGCGGTACACGCATGGGAAATCGCAACCGTGTATTTAACGGAGCTGTTATCGCTGCTGAGCCTCAGGATTTCTTTTATAAGGGAGGTGATACGATCGCCGTAATCGGAGATGACAACGTGATTCGTGAGAATGTGGTGATTAACCGTTCCTCGACAGCGGAAGGACGTACTAGTATCGGTAATGGTAATTTCTTGCATGAGGGGGTACATGTTTCTCATGATACGCAGATCGGAAACCGTAGTGTATTCGGCTATGGTAGTAAGATTTCCGGAAATTGTATCTTGGAAGATTATGTGATCTTTGGAGGCAATGTATTGATGAGCCAAGGATCCCGGGTTGGGGCTTGGGCGATGATTCAAACCGGCTGTCGTTTCCGTAAGGATATACCTCCTTTTATCGTAGCGGCTCAAGAGCCTACCACGTATTATGGCGTGAACTCTTTTATCATGTCTCATGAGGGATTCAGTGAAAAGGTTATCAAGCACATCAGTCATGCGTACCGGATCATCTTCCAAGGAAACAGCAGCCTTACGGATGCCTTGTTAATGATAAAGGATCAGGTTCCGATGAGTAAGGAGATCCAACATATTATAGATTTCGTTGGTGAGTCTAAATTAGGTATTGTCAAATAAATACCAATAACAAACGATAGGTAAAAGCCGAAGGAAATTATTTCCTCCGGCTTTTTTATATAATGGAAGGACGGTTTGGTTAATAATGTTTGTTAAATAATGGTAAACGTGCAGCATTTGTCTCTTTTTAAGTGTCTTACTAATAAGACAACACGCAATGAAATCCAATAAAGGAGGTTTAATATGAAAAAGTCATTTTTATTATATCTTATCATGTCTGTATTTCTCATCGGTTATTGCGCTTGCGATAATGATGAGGAAAATTTTGATACGGCTACTACCGGACAAGTGATCAAAGTCCCGGATGATATCAAATCTTTTAATTCAGTTACAAAAGAAATCGTTTTCGAGAAGAATATTTCTATCAAGCAAGACGTGCTAGGCAATGAGAAGGTTGAATTCCGGATAGCTGGAAACGGTCACTTCACGGTAGGCAGTATCTCTTCGATAAGTTCCGTTATCTATAATGCCCCAGTCTTATTAGGGGATTATCAGAGATATTATTTATATGATGGATATCCTGTTGTAGATGTTCTACAAAATGAGGTAAGTAACCAAGAGGAAAGGGACGAAAACATGCAAAAGATAGAGAAAGCTTGGAGCAACTTCCTGAAAGTATTGAATGAGGCTGGAAAGTTGAAGTAGTAATTACCGGTTTGGGATGAAACGAATAAACTTAGTGAAGCTCGTATTGAACTAGTGAAGGCTTTTCATATTCAAACAAAAACTGTACTTTTGTCATAAATGCTTTACCGTGATCTTTTGAAATAAATCAATGGAGATACGTATGTATCTTCAGAGATTGAAAAACACGAATATTATCTTCGTTCCGTCGTAACTGTCCGTATCCACATAAAAAGAAAGAGGCCAACCCCGAAGGACAGCCTCTTTTATCGCTTTAATAGAAATTCAAATTAAAGTGCACCCACTTCTTTCAAAGCCTCGTTAGTCTTATGAACAGCGGCAGCGCTCTTAGCGAACAACTCTTTCTCCTCAGCTGTCAATTCCAACTCAACGATCTTCTCGATACCGTTCTTGCCAAGGATAACAGGAACACCGATGCAAAGATCAGATTCACCGTACTCACCTTCCAAGTAAACAGAGCAAGGAACCATCTTACCTTGGTTGTGAATGATAGACTCAACAACAAATGCTCCAGCAGCACCCGGTGCATACCAAGCAGAAGTACCTAACAATTTAGTTAATGTAGCGCCACCAACCATTGTGGAAGCAACAACCTCTTGCAATTTCTCTGCGCTTAACAATTTGCTAACAGGGATACCTTTGTAAGTAGCCAAGCGAGCCAACGGAATCATTGTAGTGTCACCGTGACCACCGATTACCATACCCTCAACCTCGTTAGCGTTACAGCCTAGAGCCTGAGATAAGAAATATTTGAAACGAGAGCTATCCAAAGCACCACCCATACCGATGATACGGTTCTTCGGCAAGCCTAAAGACTTCAATGACAAATAAGTCATTGTATCCATCGGGTTAGAGATAACTACCAAGATTGCGTTCGGAGAGTATTTCAAGATGTTTTGAGCTACGCTCTTAACGATACCAGCGTTAACACCGATCAGTTCTTCGCGAGTCATACCCGGTTTACGAGGAATACCAGAAGTGATAACTACAACGTCAGAGTTAGCTGTCTTCTCATAATCGTTTGTGCAACCTACAACCTTAGTATCGAAACCTAGCAATTGAGCGGTCTGCATCATATCCATCGCTTTACCTTCGGATACGCCTTCCTTTACGTCTAGCATTACAACTTCGTCTGCCACTTCATTGAAGGCAAGAACATTTGCGCAAGTAGCGCCTACATTTCCGGCACCAACAACTGTTACTTTTGACATAATAAATAAGTTTTAGTATGTTATTACTTAATAATACGCTATGTTTTTTAACGATGGCAAAGGTACAATCTATTACGGAATAAAGAAATATTTCCGTATATATTTTTGAGGGACATTATTAAATATAGCTAAAGCCTTGTCGAGGCTTCTTGACAACTTGGTACGCTTTTATTTTTAAGATCTTGAGGAAATGTTGTATCTTGGGTGCGAACAAAACTTAACCGAGGGAAGTTTTATTTACATGGGTTATTAATCTTAAATCCAACGTACTTATGAAAGTTCTTATATATATCCGAAAAGTCCTGTTTTTGTTTCTGTGCGGGGCCTTGTCTTTCTCTTACGGCTACGGTCAGGAGCTGCCGCTTCTGCCGGATACGATCAAGCCTCTCTTGTCGGATTCCAATTTGATAGATGAGTTGATCACTGTCGGATATGCTACGGGCAATCGTAGTACTTTATCCGGTTCCGTAAACCGGGTGAATGAAGGGGGGATGAATGAGGGACTGATCTCTACACCCTTGGACGCTCTTCGGGGAAGGGTGTCCGGCGTTAGTATCCCGGTTGGAGGAAATAGCGCCGCTGCCTTGGCTGCCGTCCGGGTCCGGGGTACAACTTCCTTGACGGGAGGTAATGATCCGTTGGTGATTATTGATGGGGTTTTTGCCGATCTTAATTTGCTTAGCTCGATCTATCCGGCGGATATCGAGAACTTCACGATCTTGAAAGATGCCTCTGAGACTGCTCAATATGGTTCTCGTGGCGCTTCCGGTGTTATCGAGGTAACGACAAAGAAAGGGCGGCAGGGAGCTTTTAGTATCAGTTATGATGGGAGTTTCGGTGTGGAGGCGGCTTATAAAAGTTTGGATATGTTATCGGCGAATGGTTTCCGGAAACTGGCGGAGGAACGTAATATCGGTATTTTAGATTTAGGGAATAATACGGACTTTCAGGATGAGGTCACCCGGTTGGGGTTGGTGCAGAATCATCATATCGCTTTTGGGGGTGGTTCGGAGACTTCCAGTTATCGTGCCTCCTTGGGATTTGTGGAAAGGGAAGGGGTTATCCGAAATACGAATTCACGTAATTTTACGACCAAGTTGAATATTACACAGCATGCGTTTAATGATCTTCTAGTCTTTGATTTAGGCATATTTGGTTCCTTGCTGAAAAATGCTTATTTAAATGACGTACAGAAGATGTTCTATTCCGCCGCTACTTTCAACCCGACATTTCCGAATCATAAGAATATGGAGACGGGTAGCTGGGATCAAATAACTAACGCTAGCCAGATCACGAATCCTTTGGCTCGGTTGGAGGTGAAGGATGATGATTCGAATGCTCATATAAATACGCACTTAAAACTGGTTTTTAACTTGAGTAAGCATTTAATGTTTACGGCTTTCGGTTCGTATACCTATAATGTGGTAGATAACGCCCAATACCTCCCTACTTCGGTTTGGGCACATGGGCAGGCTTATCGGGGGGAGCGGAAAACAGAATCTTTATTGGGAGATTTCATGTTGGCCTATAAAAAAGACTTTGGTTTGCATCAGCTAAATGTATTGGGATTGGCGGAAGCTCAGAAAATGATAACGAGAGGTTTTTATACGACTGCGACGAATTTCAGTACCGATCGTTTTGGTTATGATAATTTACAGGCAGGTGCGGTACGTTTATGGGAGGGGACCGGTTCTTACTATGAGGCTCCTCATCTAGCATCTTTCCTTGGACGTGTGAATTATATTTATGATGGAAAGTATATCGCTACCGTGAATGCCCGAGCGGATGCCTCCTCGAAAGTGGGGGCCAATAATAAATGGGGATTTTTCCCTTCGGCTTCTGTCGCTTGGGTGTTGACCGAAGAGGAGTTTATGGAAGGTATCTCGTGGGTAAGGAATTTAAAGATTCGTTTGGGATATGGCCTTTCCGGTAATCAAGACGCGATCGATTCTTACAATTCTTTGCGATTGATGAAGCCTAATGGGGTTGTTTCCGTAAATGGTGCGCCCACCGTTACCTTGGGTACGATCCGTAATGCGAATCCGGACTTGAAATGGGAGGTAAAACGTACGTTCAATGCCGGTATCGATGCCGGGTTTTTCGACAATCGTTTTATTCTCGCCGTAGATTATTATAATTCCAAGACGGATGATATGTTGTATTTATACGATGTAAGCGTTCCGCCTTTCGCTTATAATAAAATGTTGGCGAATCTGGGGTCGATGCGGAATAGTGGCGTGGAATTGGGTATTGGCGTCACGCCCTTGCGTACGAAAGATATGGAATTGAATATAAACGTAAACGTAACTTTCCAACGGAATAAATTGCTCTCCTTGAGCGGTTACTATAAAGGGGAATATATGTCCGCCCCGGAATATACCAGCATCTCGGATTTAAATGGGGCTGGTTTCCATGGAGGGTATAATCATATCGTTTATCAAATGGTCGGACAGCCTTTTGGGGTTTTTTATTTACCGAAATGTACAGGTTTGGTTTCCGACGGGAATGGCGGCTATAAGTATGAGATTGAGGACTTGAACGGGAACGGGGTGAGTTTGGAGGATGGTGAGGATCGTTATATTGCGGGACAAGCCATGCCGAAAACACTTTTAGGCTCTAATATCAGTTTCCGATATAAACAATTCGATCTATCAGTACAGATTAACGGAGCCTTTGGGCATAAGATTTATAATGGAACATCGCTAACTTATATGAATATGGATATATTCCCGGATTATAACGTGTTGCGAGAAGCTCCATCCCTGAATATCCAAGATCAGACGGCTACGGATTATTGGTTGGAGAAAGGGGATTATATCAATTTTGATTATTTGACGTTGGGTTGGAACGTGCCTCTGGGTAATTTAAGGAAATATGTAAGAAACGTACGGCTTTCGGTTTCCGTAAATAATTTGGCGACAATTACAGGTTATTCGGGATTGACTCCGATGATAAATAGCTCTATCGTAAATAATACGTTAGGTATAGACGATAAGCGATCTTATCCGGTGGTTCGTTCCTATACGATGGGGTTGAGTTTTAATTTTTAAAAAGATGTTCGTATGAGAAAGCTTTCTATTTTATCCTATATATTTGCGGGTTTGATGTTATCGTCGTGCGATGGCTATCTGAAAGAGGACCCTCGTGATCAGCTTTATCCGGAGGATGCGTACGATACCCCGCAGAATGTCTATCTGAATACGGTTGCTTCCTTATATAATTATATCGGAGGTTATAGCGATAGCCAAGGATTGCAGGGAACGTACCGGGGTGTCTACGACTTGAATACCTTTACGACTGATGAGGCCATGCTCCCGACTCGTGGCGGCGACTGGTATGACGGTGGTTTCTGGCAAGGTCTCTTCTTGCATAAGTGGGGAACGAATAGTGACGCTATCCAAGCTACTTGGGAATATCTGTATAAAGTAATCGTATTAAGCAATCAATCTTTAGAGATATTAGGCGAGTTGCGGCAAAAAACGGATTATAACGATTTAGATCGGTATGAGGCGGAGGTTCGTGCCTTGCGTGCGATGTATTATTATTATTTAGTCGATATGTTTGGCCGTGTCCCTCTTATCGTTTCTTCTTCCATTCCGGTGAAAGACGTGCGGCAGAGTGACCGGAAAGAGGTCTTTGATTTTGTTGTAAAAGAATTACAAGAATCCCTTTTGTTATTGAGTACGTCGCATAGTAATTCGCCCGGCGATTATTATGGAAGGATTACGAGACCGGTTGTTTATTTTTTATTGGCGAAGTTGGCCTTAAACGCAGAAGTGTTTACGGATAACGACTGGACGGATGGTCTGCGTCCGAATGGACGGGAAATCTATTTTAGGGTAGGCGAGAGGAAGTTGAACGCTTGGCAAACGGTTGTGGCGTACTGTGATTCAATAACGGACTTAAACTATAGCTTATCTCCGAACTATGCGGATAATTTTTCTGTATTTAATGAATCGTCCGGAGAGAATATTTTCACGATTCCGATGGATAAGAACTTATATACGAGCCAAATGCAATATCTTTTCCGCTCCCGTCACTATAATCATGCCAAAGCATATGGATTGGGGGGAGAGAACGGCTCTTGCGCTACGATAGAGGCCCTTCGGGTATTTGCGTATGGGACGGACTCGGTCGATACCCGGTTTTATGAGAATTATTACGCCGATACGATGTTTGACCTCAATGGTGATACGATTCGGTTAGATAATGGGACTCCTTTGGTGTATTTACCTCTAGAAGTTAAGTTGGATTTGTCTAGGTTGCCTGCCGAGAAAACGGCGGGTGCCCGCATGAAGAAATACGAGATCGATAAGATGGGAACGAAAGATGGAAAGCTATCGGATAATGATATCGTATTATTCCGTTATGCGGATGTCTTATTAATGAGATCGGAAGCGAAAGTGCGTAATGGAGAGAATGGGGATGAAGAGTTGAATGCCGTTCGTTTCCGTGTGGGAATGTTGTCTCGTAAGGCGACATTAGAAAATATTTTGGCTGAGCGTCAACTGGAATTGGCTTGGGAAGGCTGGAGGAGGCAGGATTTGGTACGTTTTGGAAAGTTTACCCGCCCTTATACGGATCGCCCTCAATTGCCCCATGAATCGAATGGCTATACCACCGTTTTTCCCATTCCCGATAAAGTCCGTTCCTTGAATCCGAACTTGACACAGAATCCGGGGTATTAACTTGGACTTTGGGTGAAAACAAAGAATTAGTTTTCACCCAAAGAGCATCTCTTATTCTACATACAATACCAAACCTTTCAGATATTCCCCTTCCGGATGGTAGATATTCACCGGATGGTCTGCGGGTTGGGTTAATTGATGCAAGATACGAACGCTACGGCCGGATTGGGCGGCGGCGCTAAATACAGCTAAACGGAAGTTTTCCTTGCTGACAACCTGTGAGCAGGAGAAGGTAAACAAGATTCCTCCCGGCTTGATCTTCTCGAAAGCGATCGCGTTTAATTTGCGATACCCTTGTAAGGCGTTACGTAGTACATTCTTATGTTTAGCGAACGCAGGAGGGTCCAATATGATTAAATCATAATTACTTCCCATTTTTTCCAAATACTTAAACGCATCTTCCGCATATGCCTCATGACGGGGATCTCCCGGGAAATTCAACTCGACATTCTTTTTCGTCAAAGAAATCGCTTTCGCCGAACTGTCTACGGAATGAACCACCTTAGCGCCTCCTCTCATCGCATAGAAAGAGAAACCGCCCGTATAACAGAACATATTCAATACGGAACGATCTTTTGCGTAATGCTCCAACAAAGAGCGATTCTCCCGTTGATCCACGAAGAAACCTGTCTTTTGGCCTTTCTGCCAGTCTACACAGAATTTCAGGCCGTTTTCTATAGCGATATCTTCCACTTCGCCTCCGAATAAGTAACCATCTTCGCTACCTAAATTCGCTTTATAAGGTAAAGTCGCTTCCGATTTATAGTAGATGTTTTGTAAAGTATCGCCCAATACCGCTTTCAAAGCCTCCGCGATCTGATGACGGGCATAATGCATTCCTACCGAATGTGCTTGCATAACCGCCGTATGCGCATACATATCGATCACCAATCCCGGTAAGTTATCGCCTTCACCGTGAATCAGGCGGAACGTATTATTATTTTCTACCCCAGCCAGCCGCAAGGTCTTTCTGAGTTCGTAAGCGATACGGATACGTTCAACCCAAAAAGCATCGTCGATGGCGATTGGGGTGAAAGATAACACACGTACGGCGATACTGCCGATTTGGTAATGGCCGATCGCCAAAAAACGCTGGTTCGCTCCGTATACCTCTACCAAGTCACCCTCTTCCGGGTCGCCTTCAACAGATTGGATCGCTCCGGAAAATACCCATGGATGGAAACGCAATAGCGATTCTTCTTTCTTAGGCTTGAGAAAAACTTTACAATACTCCATTTATGCTTGATTCAATAAATTATATATTCTTAGGCAAGCCCAAGCATCGAGGGCCGCATATTTCTTTTGTGAGTCTGTCAATACATCCGCCTCCCAATTCGTGAGGCGTTGTCCTTTTGATATTTTTTTTTGGAAAAGTATCGCATATATCTTTTGCAGGCTGGCATCCTCGATGCCGAACTGGCCTACGTAATTCTGTAAATCAAGGAAATTGGCGGGTTCTATATCCGAACGCTTCCGTATCGCCCCGAAATCATCCCGTAAAGATAACCCGATCTTTAAGGTCGAACTGCTTTTCAGGAATTTCTCCAGAGATTCCGGTATACCGATATGATTCAAGCGGAACAAGAAACAAGTATCATCCGTTGATATCTGCATCAATGAGATCTTGTAACGCTGTCCTTTCTTAAAGCTGGGACGGGTCTCCGTATCAAAACCGACGATCGGAAAACGCAGCAAGTACTCTACGGCCTTGTCTGCCTCCTCTTTACTAAGGATCGTAATGATACGTCCCTTGAATTCCTCTACGGTAAGTTTCGCTATTTCCTCTTTAGCAATTGTATGTATAAATTGTTGTATCATTCTTCCTCTTCATTCTTTTCCAAATCCTCATCACCACTGTAACGCACAGCGTGCAACGCTTTCAAGGCATTCAATAATTGCTGTCCCCAGTATTCTTGGAAGTTCGTGCGGCACAAAGCGATAGCCTCTTGCATAACTTCCTCGTTTCCTTGACGGAATAAAGATACGAAATTTCCTGTATCTTGATAGACATCTGCCAAATTCTCGGAAATAAACGCTGCGATAGGAGTATCGCTATACCGCATATCCGCATGAAATGTTTCCAGATAGGAATCTCGTTCGCCAAGCAAACCGGCTATCCGTGAACGAACCGACTCGTACATGTCTTCTGAAACGGAAAGCTCAAGCTCGGTTTCCTCTTCAGATTCCACTTCGGGCAACAGGCTGGCCTTTAAATATAAAAGAGGCAAAAGTTTTGTCGCCTTATCTACGAAGTCGAAAAGCCCGGTATTTCCGGCGGCCTCAACAAAGGTACAATATTCCAGTGCTACCGTAACAAATTCTAGCGTGTTGCGCTCGTATATCGGATTTTCTTCTTTTTCCATGTGCCTGTTCGTCTAATCATTCTTGATAACAATTCGCAAAAATACAACAAAAATCCGTTTTTTTCGTGATAAAGCCCCGAATATTCTTTTTGCTCTTGAGTTCAAAACATCGTTTATGTTAATTTGCTTTTTTTGTGATAAAAACGAACGTATTATTTATGTAAACAGAAAAATGATCTTATATGTTACGTAAAATTAGATTAACACTCGCTGTCATTATCTTTACTATGACCACTCTTTTGTTCCTTGACTTTACGGGGGTAACGCATTGCTGGTTGGGATGGATAGCAAAAATGCAATTCCTGCCGGCCTTATTGGCGGTGAATGTTGGGGTTGTATCGGTATTATTGGTATTAACCTTACTCTTTGGACGTGTCTATTGTTCGGTTATTTGTCCGTTAGGCGTATTTCAAGATGTTGTTTCTTGGATAGCCGGAAAACGCAAAAAGAATCGTTTCTCTTATTCCCCGGCAGTCTCATGGTTACGTTATGGAATGTTAGGAATTTTTATTATCGCTTTTTTAGCGGGTATCGGTTCTCTGGTGGCTCTATTAGATCCGTATGGAGCCTATGGACGAATAGCCTCGAATCTTTTTGCTCCTTTATATCAATGGGGAAATAATCTCTTGGCTTATTGGGCGGAGCGTGCGGATAGTTATGTCTTTTATTCTGTAGATATGTGGATAAAAAGTGTGGCTACGTTTGGGGTAGCGCTCGTTACGTTTGTGGTTCTTTTCCTATTGGCTTGGCGTAATGGACGTACGTATTGTAATACGATCTGTCCGGTGGGTACGGTCTTGGGATTTGTCGCCCGTTTTTCTTTTTTAAGACCGGTGATCGATGTAGAGAAATGCAACGGATGTGGCTTATGTGCCCGTAATTGCAAGGCTGCCTGTATAGATTCGAAAAATCATTCGATTGATTATAGTCGTTGCGTTACTTGCTTGGACTGCATCGATAAATGTAAAAGAGGAGCTTTGACATATGTGCCTCGTAAACGAAAAACAGAATCGGAGAGAGAGGCTGATCGACCTGAAGAAAACACCCGCCGTAATTTCTTAACCTTTACGGGATTGCTGGCGACATCGGTATTGAAAGCCCAGTCGGGGGTAAATGCGGATGGAGGGTTGGCGGATATTGCGGATAAGTTAACCCCGGATCGTATGACCCCGATAGTTCCGCCCGGGGCTTTGAGTTTACGAAACTTCACCGGACATTGTACGGCTTGTCAACTCTGTGTCTCGGTATGTTCGAATCAAGTTTTGCGTCCTTCTACAGATCTAAAGAAGTTTATGCAACCGGAAATGTCGTATGAGCGAGGATATTGTCGTCCGGAATGTACGAAATGCTCCGAGGTTTGTCCGACCGGTGCGATCCAATTGATTACGAAAGCGGACAAATCCGCCACGCAGATTGGACATGCGGTATGGATCAAGGAAAATTGTGTGGTGAATACCGATGAGGTAAATTGTGGCAACTGTGAGCGGCATTGTCCGACGAAAGCTATTCAGATGGTGGCGAAAGACCCCAATGATCCTAAATCATTGAAAGTACCGGTTATCGATACGGAACTTTGTATCGGTTGTGGCGCATGTGAATATTATTGTCCGTCTCGTCCGTTAAGCGCAATCTATGTTGAGGGACATGAGAGACATCGTACGGTTTAATAATCTCAAAAAATGTATGGTAATGAGTAATAATAATATAGATCGCAGGAATTTCTTAAAAGTATTGAGCACCGGTACGGCCGCTGCCTCGACAGGGCTTTTATATGGATGTGGTGGAGATCCTAAGCGGCAAGGTGTGTCGCAGACCGGAAGCTATTTGGGTGAAGTCCCGACAGATAAGATGACATACCGGACGAATCCGCATACGGGCGATAAGGTCTCCTTGTTAGGATATGGATGTATGCGCTGGCCGTTGCGTCAGAAAGCGGATGGATCGGGGGAAGAGATCGATCAAGAAGCGGTGAATGCATTGGTGGATTATGCGATTGCTCATGGCGTGAACTACTTTGATGTGGCACCGGTTTACGTGCGCGGTCTTTCCGAACAGGCAACAGGGCTAGCTCTTAGTCGCCATTCCCGGGATAAATATTTTATCGCCACGAAGCTTTCAACCCATCGTCCTGTACCGGAATGGCGTACTCTTGAGGGCTCCAAGGGCTTGTTCGAACAGTCGCTAAAGAATCTGCGAGTGGATTATATCGATTATTATCTGATTCATGGCGTAGGTCTGGGGGGCATGGACGATTTGAGGAAGCGCCTTTACGATAACGGTGTCTTGGATTTCTTGTTAAAGGAGCGGAAAGCCGGTCGTATCCGCAATTTGGGCTGGTCGTTTCATGGAGACGTCAAGGTCTTCGATTATTTGTTATCCTTGGATATCCCTTGGGACTTCGTTCAGATCCAGTTGAATTACGTGGATTGGAAAAATGCTTCTGGTTGGAACGTGAATGCGGAGTATTTGTATGGGGAATTGGAGAAGCGTAATATTCCCGTCGTTATCATGGAGCCTCTTTTAGGCGGGCGTTTATCTCGGCTGAATGCCCTTTCGTTGGCTAAATTGAAACAGATGCGTCCGGATGACAGCCCGGCCTCGTGGGCTTTTCGGTATGCGGGCTCTTCAAAAGGAGTACTGACCGTGCTGAGTGGTATGGTGTATATGGAGCATTTACAAGAGAACATCCGAACCTTCTCGCCTTTGGAACCGATTACGGAACAAGAAAATAAGGCTTTGGAAGAGGTGACGGAGAGGATGCTACATTCGGATTTCGTACCTTGTACGGAATGTCAGTATTGTATGCCTTGTCCGTATGGCTTGGATATTCCGGGAACGTTCGCTCATTATAACCGTTGCGTGAATGACGAGCTGGTTGCGAAGAGTTCACAGGATGCGAATTATCGGGAGGCTCGCCGGGCGTTCTTAGTCGGTTATGATCGTAAGGTTCCTAAACTTCGTCAAGCCGGACACTGTATAGGATGCGATAAATGCGTACCGAAATGTCCGCAAGGCATTAAGATACCGGAGCAAATGCGAAAGATCGATCAATACGTGGAGCAATTGAAGCAAGAGACTTTATAGTCTTATTTAAAATACCTGCTTTATTCGTGATAGATCCCCGATTATTCTTTTTAGTCGGGGATTGTTCTCTATTATTACCTGTTTTACTATTTTTGTCGAAATAATAGAAGGAATGTTAATGATAGACTAATGTTGGATATACTAATAGGATAAAAAACCGATCGAGTTATGAGTTCATGTGGAAAGAATGAGAACCCTCAAGAGATGAATCGCCGTAAATTCTTGAAGGTATTTGGGGGTGGGGCTGTCGCCTCTTCGGCGGCGCTTTACGGTTGCGCTCCCAAGAATGAGCCGGGGGCGGCTGTGGCGTTAGGTGAGGTTCCTACCGATAAAATGACCTATCGCCAACATCCTACGAATGGCGATAAGGTTTCTATTTTAGGATATGGTTGTATGCGTTGGCCCTTGAAACAAGGATCGGACGGTAAAGACCAGATTGATCAAGAAGCCGTGAATCGTTTAGTGGATTATGCGATAGAGCATGGGGTGAATTACTTTGATACTTCTCCTGTTTATGTACAAGGTATGTCCGAGAAAGCGACCGGTATCGCATTGGCACGCCATCCTAGGAACTCCTATTATTTGGCCACTAAACTGTCAAACTTCCAGAACTATACGAGAGAAAACTCGTTGGCGATGTATCGGCAGTCGTTCCGTGATTTGCAAACCGATTATTTGGATTATTATTTGCTTCACTCTATCGGTGGGGGGAATGGTATCGAGCTTTTCAATGACCGCTATATAAATAATGGAATGCTTGATTTCTTGGTGAAAGAACGGGAAGCGGGACGTATCCGTAACCTAGGTTGGTCTTTTCATGGGGATGTAAAAGTGTTTGATTATGTGTTGGATATGGGCGTGAAATGGGATTTCGTTCAGATCCAGCTGAATTATCTGGACTGGAAACATGCCTCGGGGCGTAACGTAAACGCTGATTATCTGTATGGCGAATTAGAGAAGCGAGGTATTCCGGCGGTTATCATGGAACCGCTATTAGGAGGTCGCTTATCGAATGTTCCGGATCATATCGTTGCTCGTTTGAAACAGCAACGGCCTGAGAATAGCGTGGCTTCATGGGCTTTTCGTTTCGCCGGCTCTCCGGATGGGGTCTTGACGGTGTTAAGCGGCATGACTTATATGGAGCATTTGCAAGATAATATCCGTACCTATTCCCCGCTTATCCCGGTAACGGACGAGGAGAAAGACTTTTTGGAAGAGACGGCCCAGCTTATGATGAAATATCCGACAATACCTTGCAATGATTGCAAATATTGTATGCCTTGTCCATATGCGTTGGATATTCCGGGTATTCTCTTACATTATAATAAATGTGTGAACGAAGGAAATGTTCCGAAAAGCGCACAAGACGAAAATTACGCGAAAGCTCGTCGTGCCTTCTTAGTCGGTTATGACCGGAGTGTCCCAAAGTTGCGTCAAGCGAACCATTGTACAGGGTGTGAGCAATGTAATCCTCATTGTCCGCAGGGTATCGATATCCCCAAAGAGATGCAGCGTATCGATAAATTCGTGGAAGAGTTGAAAGTGAATGGTTAACCTTTAAACAAACGGAAAATTATGTTACGAAAAATAAGAATATTCGCCGCCACCTTTTGCTTTGTGCTGATAACCCTGTTATTTCTTGATTTCACGGGTACGATTCACGCTTGGTTCGGATGGTTGGCAAAGATACAGTTTTGGCCTGCGTTGTTGGCTTTGAATGTCGGTGTTGTGGTAGGGTTGATAATCTTGACTCTTTTATTGGGGCGTGTATATTGTTCCGTTATCTGCCCTTTAGGGGTATTGCAAGATATCATTTCGTGGTTTGCTAGTAAACGGAAGAAATACCGCTTTTCCTATTCTCCCGCATTGAAGTGGGTACGTTATGGTACCTTGGTTATTTTTATATTGGCTTGTATCGCTGGTATCGGTTCCTTGGTAGCGTTGATTTCGCCTTATAGCGCTTATGGGCGTATCGCTTCTAATTTATTTGCGCCAATCTATCAAGAGGGCAACAATCTATTGGCCTATTTCGCAGAACGTATGGATAGTTACGCATTCTATTCGGTGGACGTATGGGTGCGTAGCCTGGCTACGATGGGAATCGCTATTCTGAGCTTTGTCATATTGGCGATTTTAGCTTGGAGAAATGGACGTACATATTGTAATACGATCTGTCCGGTAGGTACGGTTCTCGGTTTTTTGTCGAAGTATGCTTTACTTAAACCTCGTATTGATACCGATAAATGTAATGGTTGCGGATTATGCGCACGTAAATGCAAGGCTTCTTGCATCGACTCTAAGAATCATGCGATCGATTATAGCCGTTGCGTGACTTGTATGGACTGTTTGGATAATTGCCGTCAAGGCGCGATTTCGTATACGAGGGCACACAAGGCTGATAAAGCTACTTCGGTAAAAGAATCCTCAACGAAGGACACTACGGATGTTTCCCGCCGTCGAGCCTTGTCAGCTACGGCATTGGTAGCCATGTCTTCCGTTTTGCATGCTCAGCAGAAAAAGCTGGAGGATTATGTGGAGATGAAGAAAGACGGAGGCTTTGCGCCGATTAAAGAACGTAAAGAGCCGAATCGTTTGGCACCATTGGTTCCTCCCGGAGCCTTGAGTATTGGGAATCTGGCCCAACATTGCACGGGGTGCCAGCTTTGTGTATCTGTCTGCGAGAATCATGTCTTGCGTCCGTCTACGGATCTGATGAAACTGATGCAGCCGGAGATGGCTTTCGATAGAGGGTATTGCCGTCCGGAATGTGTGAAATGTTCGGAGGTTTGCCCGACGGGAGCGATCAAACCGATTACGAAAGAAGACAAATCTGCTATACAGATCGGTCATGCCGTATGGGTAAAAGATCTTTGTATTGTCAATACGGACGGTATGAGTTGTGGTAATTGTGAACGCCATTGCCCGACAAAATCGATCCAGATGGTGGCGAAAGATCCTGCAGATCCGAAGTCGTTAAAGATCCCGGTGATCAATACGGAAACTTGTATTGGTTGTGGTGCTTGCGAGTACCTTTGTCCATCTCGTCCTTATAGTGCGATCTATGTAGAAGGACATGAGATGCACAGATCTATTTAATGCCGTTAAAATCTATCCCCAAAAACATGTACGTGTTTCCGCGAAAACATGTACATGTTTTTCAGAAAACACGTACGTCTTTTTTTCAAAGGTTCGTCAGACTCGATTTTTCTATGTACATTTGCGTGTTATAAAAGAATTATTGAGAAACTATTTATGGCAAAGAAGACAACAACAACAAAGCAAAATCATACAGAGCCGAGCTGGTTCGCAGCCTTGAAGACTTTTTTTACAAATGAACGGACCCGTTTCATTACAGGTTTGATTATCTCTATACTAACCATTTACGTAGGGCTTGCCTTGATTTCGTTTTTCTTTACAGGAGCCGCCGATCAAAGTAAAATAGAGAATGTTCCTTTAGGGGATTTGTTGACCAATCGAGGATCGGTAGAGAATTGGACAGGCGTACGCGGGGCATATTTGTCTGATCTATTGATGAACCGTTGGTTCGGTATCTCTTCTTTTATGATCCTCTTTTTCTTGGGATCGGTTGGGGCGAAACTCATGAATTTAAATAAAGTATCGTTGTTGAGACGTTTCTTGTTCAGTGCTTCGGCGTTGATCTGGGGATCTGTGTTTTTTGCTTTCATATTTATCAAGGGATATGAGGATACGTTTATTTATCTAGGCGGTCAACACGGATATTACATCTCGGAGATGTTTATTACCAATATCGGAATTCCCGGAACGATCTTGCTTTTATTAGGCTCATTCTTAATCATCGCGATTTTTACCAGTAAGAAGACAATCCCGTTCTTACAGCGCGTATTCTCTTTGGGCTGGGTAAGGAACCGTTTGAAACGTGAGAAGAAAGAGGATGAGGTAGAAGTGGAGCAGACGCAAAAAGAGGATGTTGTAACTCCTCGCTCTAAGCCTGTCGTAGAGCAACCGGATGAACAACCCGAAATGGATGATTACGAAGAGTTTGATACGGAGGCTGAATTGTTGAAGGCCGAAGCGAAAGAAAACCGTAAAACAGTACCAGAATATGAGGAGGAAGAGGTCGCTGCTGATGATGATTTAGTCGTTACGATCGCAAAAGGTGACGATGATCCGATAAACGAAAAGACAGAGGAGATAAATACCCCGGAATTAGGGGATGAGGAGGATGCCGGATTCACGGTGGAAGTCGCCGCCGGTAATGATGAAACCTACGATGCTTCGGCCTTGGGTACGTATGATCCCCGTTTGGATCTTTCCCGTTATGTATTTCCTACCTTGGACTTACTGAAAGCGTATGATAGTGGGAGCATGGAGATCAATCGGGACGAATTGGCAGAAAACCAACGCTTGATCAAGCAAGCCTTGGAAGATTTCAATATCAAGATCGCCTCGATCAAGGCAACAGTCGGACCTACGGTTACGCTTTATGAGATTGTACCCGAGGCGGGTGTCCGTATTTCTAAGATCAAGAACTTGGAGGATGATATCGCCTTGAGTTTATCCGCTTTGCAGATCCGTATTATCGCTCCGATGCCCGGAAAGGGAACGATCGGTATCGAGGTGCCGAATAAGAATCCTCAGACGGTATCGATGCAATCTGTTATCGCTTCACGCCGATTCGTTGAGGGTAAGTATGAGTTGCCTGTGGCGATGGGTAAGACGATTACGAACGAGGTGTTCATGTTCGATCTTTGTAAGACACCGCATCTATTGGTAGCCGGTGCTACGGGGCAAGGTAAGTCTGTCGGTCTAAATGCGATCATCACTTCCTTATTATATAAGAAGCATCCATCGGAGTTGAAATTCGTGATGGTAGACCCGAAAATGGTTGAGTTTAGTATCTATTCCAAGATAGAACGTCATTATCTGGCGAAACTTCCGAATGCGGAGAAGCCGATCGTTACGGAGCCAGCTGACGCTGTCGCTACATTGAACTCGTTGGTGATCGAGATGGAAGACCGGTACCGTTTACTGGTGAACGCGAATGTTCGTAATATAAAGGAATACAACGCTAAGTTTATCGAACGGCGGTTGAACCCGCAGAAGGGACATCGCTTCTTACCCTATATCGTGGCAGTGGTGGATGAGTTTGCCGACTTGATCGCAGTGGCCGGACGTGAGATCGAGTTGCCTATCTCTCGTATTGCGGCGAAGGCCCGTGCGGTAGGTATCCATATGATCTTGGCTACGCAACGCCCGGATACAAAGGTGATTACCGGTACGATCAAGAGTAACTTTCCGAGCCGTATTGCCTTTAAGGTTGCTTCTATGATCGATTCACGTACGATTCTGGATGCTCCGGGCGCTAACCGTTTGATCGGACGGGGCGATATGTTGATTGTCGTGGCGGGACAAGAGCCGGTTCGTGTGCAATGCGCTTTTGTAGATACGCCCGAGGTGGAGGATATCGTGGATTATATCGGTGAGCAGGCTGGCTTCCAAACCGCTTATCTGCTTCCGGACTATGTACCGGAAGGGGGAGAGGCATCGACTTCGGGAGCTGTCGATTTATCAGATCGAGACCCCTTATTTGACGAGGCGGCTCGCTTGATCGTGATTCAGCAACAAGGTTCAACTTCTTTGATCCAGCGTAAATTCGCTATCGGTTATAATCGTGCCGGACGTTTGATGGATCAATTGGAGGCTGCCGGTATTGTTGGCCCGTTTGAGGGAAGTAAGGCCCGTCAAGTATTGGTGCAAGATGAGTATTCGTTGGAGCAAGTATTAAATGCTTTGAAATAAATATGAGAAGAGAATATAAAGTAAGAGTGTGGCGGTGTATCGCGTTTGTCGGATTATTCTTGTGTTTCCTGCTGGGACTAGGAGTGGGGGCGTATGCCCAGAATGCGAATGATATTTTGGGGAAGGCGGCCGCTGCTTATGAGAATTCAAATGGGATAAGTGCTTCTTTTACGATGTTTACCCGTTCTGCCGGTCAGAATGCGGGAGAGAGTTTTGAGGGAACCATCCAGATGAAAGGTGATAAGTTTACATTAGTTACGCCGGAGGCGCTTACTTGGTTTAATGGTACGACGCAATGGACGTATGTGGAACGGAACGATGAGGTGAACGTGACGAATCCTACGGGAGAGGAGTTGCAATTTACAAATCCCGCTCTTTTATTAAATAGTTATAAGAAGGGATTCACGGCGGCTTATAAAGGCGAGAGTACGGCACCGAACGGAAAAGCCGCTTACGATGTGGAATTGACACCGAAGAAAAAAGGGGATATCGTGAAAGTGGAGTTGCAAATCGAGAAATATTCAAATTTCCCGGCTCGTATCACGGTTACTTCTAAAAACGGCGTTAGCAGTACGATCCAGATCAGCCAATTGAAAACAGGTATAAACCAACCAGATCGTTTTTTTGTTTTTAACGAAGGGGATTATCCGGACGTAGAGGTGATAGACCTTCGATAATAGAGAATTGAAAATTGATAATTAATACTTAGATACTATGAGCGATTCAGTGAATGAGAAAGTACGTTGCCTTATTATAGGCTCGGGTCCAGCAGGTTATACGGCAGCGATTTATGCTTCCCGTGCAAATTTATCTCCGGTGCTTTATGAAGGAATACAGCCGGGGGGACAATTAACGACAACTACGGAGGTGGAGAATTTCCCGGGATATCCGGACGGTATAACCGGTCCTGAGTTAATGGAAGATTTAAAAAAACAAGCCGTCCGTTTTGGTGCGGATATCCGTTTCGGTATCGCTACCGCCGCTGATTTGGGTGAGGCTCCTTATAAAATTACGATTGATGGCGAGAAAGTGATCGAGACGGAGACTTTGATTATCGCTACGGGTGCTTCCGCGAAGTATCTGGGTCTTCCGGATGAACATAAGTATGCGGGTATGGGTGTATCCGCTTGTGCTACTTGCGATGGTTTCTTCTATCGTAAAAAGACGGTAGCGGTAGTGGGTGGTGGAGATACGGCCTGTGAGGAAGCGATTTACTTGGCTGGTTTGGCGAAGCAGGTTTACTTGATCGTGCGTAAACCCTATTTGCGTGCTTCAAAAGTAATGCAAGAACGTGTCTTCAAAACTCCGAATATCACGGTACTTTTCGAGCATAATACCTTAGGTTTGTTTGGAGAGAATGGCGTGGAGGGTGCTCATTTGGTAAAACGTATGGGAGAGCCGGATGAGGAGAAAGTGGATATCGCTATCGATGGTTTCTTCTTGGCGATTGGTCATAAACCCAATTCGGACATCTTCAAGCCATGGGTAGATACGGATGAGGTTGGTTATATCGTGACGGTTCCGGGAACTCCCCGCACGAAAGTTCCGGGTGTATTTGCCGCCGGAGATGTCGCTGATCCCCATTATCGTCAAGCTATTACCGCTGCGGGAAGTGGTTGTAAGGCAGCTATTGAGGCCGAACGTTATTTATCAGAGATCGGAAAATAATCCGTGGGAGGAGGGTGTGCCATATCATAAATTATGACACACTGTCCTCTTGCCTTGAAATACAAGTTTACCATGAATTTAAAATCTACTCTTCTTTTGCTACTTTGCCTGATGATGGCAGGAATGGTAGCGGCAAAGGATAATACGAAAGTGATAGCCCATCGGGGGTATTGGAAAACGGAGGGCTCTGCCCAGAACTCTATCCGCTCTTTGGAACGTGCTAGCGAAATTGGTGCCTATGGCTCGGAATTCGACGTGCATCTTACAGCAGACAATGTGTTGGTTGTCTACCACGATAATGATATCCAAGGAAAACATATCCAATCTTGTACATACGATGAATTGAAGGATCTACAATTGAGTAACGGCGAAAAGCTCCCTACTTTGGAACAATATTTGAAACGTGCGAAGAAATTGAAGAATATCCGGTTAATATTTGAATTGAAATCCCATGATACCCCGGAACGTAATCGAGATGCGGCAAGGTTATCTGTGCAAATGGTAAAGCGTATGAAATTAGCGAAACGTACGGATTACATATCTTTTAATATGGATGCTTGTAAAGAATTTATCCGTCTATGTCCGAAATCTGAGGTTTCTTATCTGAATGGAGAATTATCCCCGATGGAATTGAAAGAGCTTGGTTTTACAGGATTAGACTACCATTATAAAGTCTTGCAATCTCATCCGGATTGGGTGAAGGATTGTAAAGTCCTAGGCATGACTTCGAATGTCTGGACCGTAGATGACCCTAAATTAATGGAAGAGATGATCGATATGGGAGTCGATTTTATTACGACTGATTTACCGGAAGAGACTCAAAAAATACTACATTCGCGGGCTCAATAAGGCATTATAAAGATGAGAAAGTTTTGTCTGTTGCTTATCCTGTCGCTGGCTTTACCCGTTTTTTGTCTGTTACAAGCGGTGGAGCCTCCCAAAAAGGAAATTCGTGCGGTTTGGTTGACTACGGTTTATGGTCTGGATTGGCCTCATAAACCGGCTACTACCGAGGCGGGACGAAAAGCCCAGCAACAGGCATTGCTTGATATCTTGGACCGGCTTCAAGAAGCGAATTTTAATATGGTCTTCATTCAGGCTCGCTTGAGGGGAGACGTGATGTATCGTTCGGCTATCGAACCAGTCAGTAAGACATTCTCCGGTAAGTATGGAGAATTACCGGGATATGATCCGCTCGCTTTTGTCGTTGATGAATGCCATAAACGGGGAATGGAATGTCATGCGTGGTTCGTGACTTTCCCGTTGGGAACGGAAAAAAGCGTGAAGGAGCAAGGAAAGCTTTCCGTGGTTAAAAAGAAACCAAAACTCTGCAAACGGCATAATGGAGAGTGGTATTTGGACCCCGGTGTACCGGAGACCGCTGATTATATCTTATCCTTAGTCAAGGAGATCGTGAATGGCTACGATATAGATGGCATCCATTTTGATTATATCCGCTATCCGGAAGAGGCGAAAAAATTCCCGGATAAAGCGCTGTATAATAAATCCGGTAAGAAAAAGTCTCTGGCAGACTGGCGTAGGGAGAATATCAACCGGATGGTTTATCGTATTTACGATTGGGTAAAGCAAACGAAACCTTGGGTACAGGTTAGTAGTTCGCCACTCGGGAAATATAATCGTATTGAACGGGTACCTAACGCGGGTTGGACCGCTTACGAAAGTGTCTTCCAAGACCCTAAGATGTGGATGCAACAAGGTAAACAAGATATGATTGTTCCGATGATGTATTACCTGCATAAGAATTTCTTTCCTTTCGTGGATAATTGGGTGGATAATTGTAACGGGCGTTTGGTCGTACCCGGCTTGGGAGCTTATCGAATGGACAAGAGCGAGGCGGACTGGGCCGTGAATGATATAACTGACCAGATCGATTATAGTCGTTATTACGGAGGAGCCGGCTGTGCGTTCTTTCGTTGTGGAAATGTCCTGTATAATGATAAAGGACTCTATAAAGAGTTGAGAGACAATTACTATAAATATCCGGCCCAATTGCCTCCGTTGACTTGGCTGAATGATTCGGTACCTGCCGCTCCGGAGGGCATCAAAGTGGAACGTTTGGATGATGAGTTGCATTTAACTTGGCAGAAACCTGTGTCGGAAAAGCAGGATTTAACTTATACCGTTTATTATTCATTGACGGATTCGATCGACACAGCTTCGGCAAAATCCATATTAGCTACGAATATTTATGGCAACGAGCTTTTTCTTCCTATCGATGTAGAGTCTGAACGTGGGTATACATTTTCTGTAACGGCTTCCACCCGTTACCGGATAGAGAGTGAACCTTCTCCGGATACCTATTATTACCTGTCTAAATTTATCAAGTAAAGGGAGTATTTTGATTTCGAGTTTTTTTGCTTATTTTTGCGGCATATGAGACGATTTGCCACATCCTTGTTTCTTGTAATTCTTGCTTCCTTAATCTTTTATGGGGGAGCGGGGGTTAATTTCGTATCTTATTGTTGTGGCGTTTGCGAGAAAGAGGGAGTGGAGGCTTTATTGGAAGCTAAGTGCTGTGAGATTCATGGACATGATCATAGTCGTGATAAGCTTGCGAATAATACGGTGGAGTGTTGTGGCATGAACGGCTGTGGCATTGAACGGGTTGATTTTGATTGGAATTCTGTAAATATACAAGTACCGGATCTGCAACCAGTCGTACATGATTTGCTCTTCTCCTCTATTTTCGAGAGTTTACAAATCGCTTCCTTATTTGCTGATTCTTATGAGATTAGGGTGACAGGTCCTCCCGTAGCCTGTCCTCGTGTGTACCTTTCTTTATTGACTACGCTTTTGATTTGATTGTATTCGTGAGGGTGGAAGCTGCTCGCTGAATACCCTTTGGTTTTAAGGTAGGGAATGCTCTATCCCTGCGGAAACTGTATTTAACGATTCAATCAAATAACAACTATCATGTTAAGACAATTATATCTGATATTTTTACTGTTCTGTTTGACTTTTACTTTGACTTGGGCCGAGGATTCCGGCAAGAAAGTGAAAGGACGTGTATGTGATGAAAACAAACAACCTATTATCGGGGCAAATGTATATTGGGAAGGAACCCAAAATGGAACCACGTCCGATGTGGATGGAAATTTCGAGTTAGAACGAAAAGGTGACTCCAAGAATCTGGTGGTTAGCTATATCGGTTATATGACTGAGGTCACCCCTGTGGATGAGAAGGACGATGCTATGCAGATTATCTTAAAAGGTGAGATCGCCTTGGATGAGGTCGTGGTTAGTGAGCGCAAGATGGGAACCATCGCTTCCCGTACGAGCGTATTGCAAACTCAGAAAATTACGTACGATGAGATTTGCCGTGCGGCCTGCTGTAATCTGGCGGAGAGCTTTGAGACAAATCCGTCTGTCGATGTATCGTACTCGGATGCGGCTACAGGTGCCCGGCAAATTAAGCTGTTGGGATTGGCGGGAACCTACGTACAAATGTTGACCGAGAATTACCCGAATTTCCGGGGGGCCGCTTCCTTATATGGCTTGGATTATGTTCCGGGAGCTTGGATGGAAAGTATTCAGGTGTCTAAAGGAACCTCTTCGGTTAAGAATGGGTATGAGGCGTTGGCCGGACAAATCAACGTGGAATTCAAGAAGCCCCCTACGGCGGATATTTTCTCTGCTAATGTGTTCGCTAGTGATGCCGGACGTTATGAAGGGAATGCGGATGCTTCTTGGCATATCAACGACAAGCTCTCTACCGGTTTATTGGTACACTACTCGAATGATAAAATGCAACATGACGGTAATGACGATGGTTTTCTCGATACGCCGCTAAGGGAACAGGTGAACGTAATGAATCGTTGGTATCATAAATTGGATAAATACGTGGCTCAATACGGAGTTCGCTATCTGCATGAGAGCCGTACCGGTGGGCAGGATACGAAACACCATGATTTCACCGACCCGTATCGGATTCATTTAAATACGAACCGGGCCGAATTATTTACGAAGCAGGCCTATATTATCGATAAGGAAAAGGTAGAGAGCGTGGCATTGATACTTTCCGGTTCTTATCATGAGCAAAAATCAAGATATGACCGTACGCCCTATAATGTATATCAGAATAATGTATATGCCAGTTTGCTGTATGAAAAGGAGTTTACGCCGATGCATAGCTTGAGTACCGGATTAAGTATGAACTATGATGGTTTCGACGAGAATCTGGTTCAATATGCGGGAGGAGAGTCGGTCCGTCATGCCTATGACCGTACGGAAGTCGTGCCGGGAGCTTATGCCCAATATACGTTCAATCTGAATGATAAACTGATCTTATTGGCGGGTGTACGTGCGGATTATAGTACGTTGTATGATTTCTTTGTAACCCCTCGTGTACATATTAAATATAATCCTTTTGACTGGTTCCATATCCGGGCTTCGGCAGGTAAAGGATTCCGGACAGCGAATGTGCTGGCAGAGAACAACTTTTTGTTATCCAGTAGTCGAAAAATGTATATCGCCGACAATCTGGATCAAGAAGAAGCGTGGAATACCGGTCTGAATCTGTCATTTTATATACCTTTGTTCGGGAAGGAACTGAGCTTGAGCGGGGAATGGTATTATACCGATTTCTTGAAGCAAATCGTGGTGGATATGGATAGTGATCCTCATGCGGTTCGTTTCTACAATCTGGATGGGCGTTCCTATTCGAATAGTTTCCAAGTGGAGGCTTCCTATCCTTTTTTCCGGGGATTTACGTTAACGGCCGCTTATCGTTATACGGACGCGAAGACCGATTACCGGAATGAGGAGGGTGTGGCGCATCGATTGAAAAAGCCGTTGGTTAGTGATTATAAAGGTTTATTGACCGCTTCTTATCAAACCCCGTTGAAAAAATGGCAGTTTGATTTGACCGGCCAGTTTAATGGAGGCGGTCGTATGCCGACACCGGATGCGTCTAATCCGTTATGGGAACCGAATTTTAAGGCTTATGCGGTAGTGAATGCGCAGATTACGAAATATTTCCGTCAATGGTCTATTTACGTGGGAGCGGAGAACCTGTTTAATTACAAGCAACCGAATCCGATTATCGATGCCAGCAATCCCAGAGGGGATAACTTCGATGGATCTATGGTGTGGGGACCGGTGCATGGACGGAAAATTTATGTGGGTATCCGCTTTAATATAAGCAGGGATTGACACGTATATACGTATAAGCCCGTACGTATATACGTGTAGGCCTATGCGTATACTGGTGTGCCTCTACGTCTATATACGTGTAGCCCGATGCCTATAGTGGTACTTTTCTTTTGGTAGATATGAATGGATAATTAGAACTATTAATATTAAAAACGATTGATTATGAGACGATTAATTATGTTATTGTTTTGTGCTGTATGTACGGTATCGATGACATTCGCCCAAGACGCGAAAAAGAAGAAGGACTCTGTGACATTCTTTATCGAAGCGATGGATTGTGATCACTGTATCAAGAAGATCGAGAAAAATATCGCTTTCGAGAAAGGAGTGACCGACTTGAAATGTGATCTGAGCACCCGTACGGCCATTGTGACTTACAAGACGGATAAGACTTCGAAGACTCGCTTGGCCGCGGCCTTCAAAAAGATCGGTATGGAAGCGGTTCCGGTAGATAATGGCGCCGGCTGTCCGGTACCTCCGGCGAAAAAAAGTGAGCATACTCACGCTCATTAACATGGAAATTCATAAGAACATCTTATCTTTGCAGATGTTCCGTGAGGGCGGGCCGGAGTGTCCGCCCTGTTTATGAAATAATTTTTCTACGGAATGCAGCGTTTGTTTAATTATTTACATCCTAATATTGTACAGTCTCCAGAAGGGAGACGTTCAAGGCACGACTGAATGAATGAGCTACAACTGATAGAGGGTTGTCGGAAGGGGGAGAGACGAGCTCAAAAAGAGCTTTATGATGCGTATTCCCGAAAAATGATGGGAGTTTGCCTTCGTTATGTGAACGACAGGGAAACGGCTCGTGATTTGTTGCAGGATGGCTTCGTGAAAATCTTTACCAGTATGGATTCCTATACAGGGAGTGGTTCATTTGAGGGGTGGATGCGGAAGATCTTTGTTAATTGTGCGTTGGAATATCTGCGAAAGTCGGATGTGTTGCGTGAAGCGACCGATCTTGACAATACGGCGGAACTGATTCAACCCGATAGTTCGGCTATCTCGGACATGTCGGCGGCTGAGTTGATGAATCTAGTGAAGGAGTTGCCGGTTGGCTTCCGTACAGTATTCAATATGTTCGCGATAGAGGGATATTCTCATAAGGAGATCAGTGAGATGTTGAACATAACAGAGAGTACTTCCCGTTCCCAATATACCCGTGCCAAGCAGTTATTACAACGTAGAATTAACGCATTGTATTGAGATAAGATGAGTAAAAAGGAAAGAGATATATGGGATGACGCGATCCGATCGAAGCTAGAGGATTTCGAGATGGATACGCTACCCGGCGACTGGGAGGCTATAGCCGATCGATTGCCCGGAAAGGCTCCGGTTCCTTTGCGTCGTACGCTTCGCTACTGGGTTGCCGCCGCCGTGATCTCCTTATTGGTCGTATCGGGTGGTATCTATTTATATGACAGGGAGATGGAAGATCTACCTATAGCCCAAGAAATACAGTCTTCACAAGAGTCGACATCCGTGGATACCCCGGTTGTTCCGGTAGAGAAAACGATGGAGCAAGCACCCGTATTAGCGACTATTCCTGCTGCTGCGGTCGTGAAGGCAAAAGCGGCATCTGGAGCGGTTAAAGTGGGAGCTAAGGCTAGGATGGCAGCGTTCCGGCAAAATGTAGAGAGCGCAGAGGATCGGCCTATTTCTGAGTCGGAGGTAATGTCTGCTGATAGATCGGCGAATGAGAAAGATACCGTTGAGCCGGAGGTTGAAAGGAATAATGATGAGATAGTTGTTCTCAAGAATGATGTACTTGTCGCGGATGCTACTCCGGTTGCTAAAAAGAAGCCGGAGAAGACCGCGTCTCGGAAATGGGGGTTCGGTATGGGAGGTGGAGGTCTTTCTATGGGCGCTGATAATCTGGTCCCTCAGTATGTGACGAATAGCAGCGTGCTTAAGAGTGAGAATCTGATGAGCTTAAATTCGTTCGATGCGGAGAAGAAAGATCCTGCTAAGACGGATATTCATCATAAGACGCCTATTGGGGTGGGGATCTCAATTAGTCGTTATTTGAATAATCGTTTTTCTTTGCAGACTGGATTAACTTATTCTTACTTAAGATCGGAGTGGAGTACGAATAATACGTATCATATAGAGAATGATCAGCGATTGCATTTTATAGGAATTCCATTATCATTGACTTATAAGATCGCGGAATGGAATCGTTTTATGTTTTACGCCTCAGCCGGAGGTATGGCGGAAGTGAATGTCGCTGGCAAACGTAGAATGAAATTATTCTCGGATGAGGTAGAGATCGCAAAGCAAAGCGAACATATTCGAATGAAAGAATGGCTATGGTCTGTAAATGCCCGTGCAGGTGTAAGTTATCCGATTATCCGTTTTGTAAGCGCTTTCGCTGAGGTGGGAGCCAGCTATTATTTTGATAATGGCAGCGAGATCGAAACCATCCATTCGGAGAAGCCGTTTAACATGAGCCTTCAGTTTGGATTTCGTTTTGGTTTTTAATACTCGATAGATTAACAGTGTAAATACAAATACTTAAAAATAGAAAAATTGAATTATGAAAGCATTTAAATTAATTGGAGCAGCGGCGGCTGCGTCATTATTGTTGTTGACCTCTTGTCTTGGAGAATCGAATAATACGGTGACTCGTGCCGGCTTTGGTGTCGCAGGTCTTTCTGAAAAGACATATAAAACGGTACTGAATACAAATATGGGAGCATTATACTCTCCGTCTTTATCGGCACAAGTAGTTGACGGAGCTTGTTACTTGATCAACTATGAATTAGACCTAAATTCTCCGGAGAATGCGAATGCGGCGACAAATGGTTATTTAACAGCGACAATCTCTGTGGCAGATGAGATAACAAAAGGACAGCCAGTCTTTTATAATGTGCCAGATTCGGCCAGCTTACTTCAGAATGAGATACCTGTAAAAAACCTATTTAGCAATGGTGACTATGGGGTGTATGTAGACGGTTATTTATTCTTCTTTATAACAATGGATATGTTTAAGGATCAGAAAAATTCTTATACTTTATATTGGGATCGTTCAAAGGAGCCTACTATGGTGGATAATGTCCCGACATATGACTTGTTCTTGCGTGTCGCTAAAGTAGCGGACGGAACAGGTTCTGCTGCATCATCCATAGGAGAAGTCCGTGCGTTTAATGTTAAGTCTGTATTGGAGTCTGTGAATAGCGCTGAGGCTAATAAAGATTCAAAGTCTTTTAATCTTAAGGTCAATTATCTAAATACGATTAATGAAAAAGATAGTACGGATTTGAAATGGGCTTCTTATACCGTTCTATTCCAAGTCGTGAAAAACTCATAAAGAAATTAGTATAGAAGTTGAGGGCGTACCGATAAGAAGATTATCGATACGCCCTATTTTTTTGCCGTTTTTTTTATGTATATGGGTAAAGATCGTATCTTTGCGTACTTTAAGAGGAGTATTGTGAAATGAGATACAAGAATTTAATAGGTTTTGTCTGGGTGGCGGTTATCATGGGTCTGTTTACTTCTTGCCTAAAAGACATAAATAACGTCTATAATCCGGGAACGACCGCCGCTGTGGTTCGTCAACATGGAGATAGCGCGTTGATGATGGCTAATACCCGGTTCGGTTGGATCTATTCGACGAAGCTGAGCTCATACTCAGAGGGTAAATGCTTGTTGGTGAGTTTTGATTATGATCCTAGCTTGCCGGAAAATACGGGTGCGGAACAAAAAGGGTATTATACGGTGACGATACAAGGGGAAACCGCCGTTAACCAGCAAAACGCTGAGAGTCCTCTTACGGATACGCATAAACTATTGACAAATGAGCAACCGATACTTGCGGTTAATCCGAACGACTCTGTTCTGTACGTCAAATTGGAAGATTATTTGTTTTTGCCTTCCGCCTGTTGGACAACAAAAGACCGGGCTTTAAATTGGCAACTGACTTATGATCCGACTCAACAACCAGTTGTTGAAAATCGGAAATCAATTTATTCCTTATATTTACGGGCTGCCGCTACGACCGGAAAGCCGGAGGATAAGGCAGAGGAGGCTATCGCGGTTATCAATGCCTTTAATCTGGCGAATTTTATCAAGGATATGCGAGAACAAGGTGGACGCGACGCGGATATGTATGTTCGGATTCATTATATCGATCAAATTAATCCGAAAGATAGTACCCAGTTTACATGGGGAGTAACAGATCCTTTACTTATAAACTAAAGAAGATGAGAAAGCGAATTTTATACGGCTTATTTTTATCCTTATTTTTCTTAATGACCTCTTGTATGGGGGATGGAAGTAATTCCATCAATTATCATCGAGTAGGAGTGATACGTGAGAATCCTATGCGATGTATCTACACGGCGGATGATCAAGGGGAGATCTTTATCGTCTCTTCCTCTGAGTTTGAGAATCGGACGGATTTGAAAGATGGCGACTGCTGTGTGGTTGATTTCAAGACGAATTTTAGCGAGGAATTGGGCAATGGTGTTTACAACGCTGAGATTTATAAGTATGATTCGGTCGCTGTATGGCCTTTGCATGAGACATTGACTGATACTACGGTTGTATTGGACAAGGAGCGTCTGGTTACGCTGGACTTTAAGAAAAGTATTTATTTGGAAGGACGTTTCTTCTTGCAAACCCAACATGTAAATCATCAGGTAGACCAAAAGGATATTTTCAATTTATCCTATAACCCTGATCAGGAGGTGGAAAAAGATGATGACGGACAACGGATCTATAACCTATATCTCCGGGTAACCCAAGAGGGGGGTACCGGCGATTCCACTAAATGGGTCAATACGACCGCTTTTACGATCGATAAGTTTTTGGACCAAGCCAAAGCGATAGAGAGTAGTGAGGGGCAAAATGTGATAAATTTTAAAATAAATTATGCCGAACGCTATAATGCGGATACAACCGCATGTGTTTGGGGGGCTACCGACGTATTTACGTTGCGTTTTACGAATTAAATATATACTTTTGCTATTTAAAAGTAAACAGAGATGTATAAGGAGATATTTAGGTGGGTAATCGCTATCATCTCACAGCCGGCGAAGGCGTGGGTCTTGTTAGCGAAAAAAGGAGAGAAGCAGGAGGAGTTCTTATCCCGATTCGTGTATCCTTTGATCGGCTTCGTTACTGTCGCGGCTTTTCTGGGCGTATTGTTTACGCGGAAGGAGTTTGATTTAGAGCTGGCCTTGAAGTCGTCTATCCGGACATTGGTGTCCTCGTTCGGTGGTTTTTACCTCGGGGCTTATCTGATGAACGAGATATGGCAAGGTATATTTAAACGGGAGAAGGATTTGAAACTGTGGTTGCGCTTCGTCGGGTATTCCTCGTCGTTGATGTTCGCTTTGAATATCGTATTGATGTTGCTTCCCGAGTTTTTCTTCTTGCGGATATTTATCCTTTATACATTTTATATTGTTTGGGAAGGCGCTGGTCCTTATATGGGAGTCGAGGAGAAGATCCGCTTGAAGTTCGTAGGATTTACAACCGCCATAATATTACTGACTCCGGTAGTTATCGAGATTTTGTTATCGATGCTGATGCCCGGTTTGAGTTTTTGACAGAATAACACAAGATGAAAGAGAAGATTAGTAATAACATACAGATAAAGAATAAGCGGGCGACGTTCGATTACGAGTTGCTTGATACATTTACGGCCGGGATCGTACTGACCGGAACGGAGATTAAATCGATCCGTTTAGGGAAGGCGAGTTTGGTAGATACGTTTTGTATCGTGGAAAAAGGGGAACTGTGGGTGAAGAATATGTACATCGCCGAATATTTTTACGGTACGTACAATAATCACAACGCACGGCGGGACCGGAAATTACTTCTTACCAAAAAGGAATTACGAAAGATCGAGGGCGCCGTTCGTGCCAGTGGTTTTACGATCGTTCCCACTCGTTTGTTTATCAATGAGAAAGGATTGGCGAAAGTAGTCGTCGCGATCGCACGAGGTAAAAAGGAATATGATAAGCGAGACTCCATCCGGGAACGTGACGACCGACGGGAGATGGATCGGGCTTTCAAACGATAAGTCGAGATGGAGACAGGGCAAGGCGTGATCGGTAGGGTTTGGGGATGTATCCTGAAAGCTCTGCCTAAAGCAGGCAAGACGTGTTTATGGCTGCTAAAGATTATTTTGCCTATTTCTTTATTGGTCCGTATATTGCAATATTCCGGAATATTAGGTCAGATCTCGGATTGGTTAGTGCCCGTGTTCTCGTTGGTGGGTCTGCCGGGGGAGACAGCCATTGTTTTTATAACCAGTATATTCTCCCCATTATATGCCCCGATCGCTTTGATCACCTCGATGTCTTTAGGAGTCCGTGAAGCTACGATATTAGCATTGATGTGCCTTACTTCCCATAATCTGATGGTAGAATCCTCCGTACAGGCAAAGACCGGGTCTTCTTTCTGGGAGATGACGCTGCTCCGTTTGATCATGAGTTTCGTGATCGCCTTTTTTTTGAATTGGGTAATGCCCCATGAAGGATGGGGACAGGTCGGGATCGCTCAAAGTGCGGCTGTATGCGATAATTGGTTGGAAGTATTCGTACTTTGGTTTACCAGCTCGATGAAGGTGGTGATTTCTATTTTGATAATTGTTACGGCTTTAATGATCCTTCATTATATATTGGAAGAGTTTAATCTGATGAAAGGATTGTCCTCGGTCTTTTCTCCACTGATGCGATTATTTGGCTTGCCTCAAGATGCCGCTTTTTTGTGGTTGGTAGGTAATGTGGTCGGACTGGCTTATGGCGGGGCTATTATGGTAGAGCAAATGGAGCAGAGGAAGTTGTCTTACGGTGACGGCAACTTGCTGAACCATCATTTGGCCGTGTGCCATTCCCTGTTGGAAGATACGATCATCTTTGCCGCGATAGGGGTACCCGTTCTTTGGGTGGTGCCTACCCGTCTGTTTTTCGCCATCGCTGTGGTATGGATCCTCCGGGGATATAGTTATATGTACGCAAGAAAGGTAAAACATATTTATGAATAAGGAACGATTTCTGCGACTCTTGAATGAGCGCATTTTGATCTTGGATGGTGGTATGGGTACCATGATCCAAAGTTTCAAACTAAACGAACAAGATTACCGAGGCGAACGTTTCGCCGATTTTCCGGGACAGTTGAAGGGGAACAATGATTTATTGTGTATCACCCGCCCGGATGTAATCCAGTCTATTCATCGTCAGTATTTGGATGCGGGAGCGGATATCTTCGCTACGAATACGTTTAACGCGAATGCTATTTCCATGGCAGATTATGCGATGGAGGCCTATGTACGTGAGATAAATCTGGCCGCCGGACGATTGTCGAGGGAAGTGGCGGATACCTATATGGCAGAGCATCCGGATCGTACGATCTTCGTGGCCGGATCGATCGGTCCTACCAATAAGACAGCTTCCATGAGTCCGGATGTAAGCGATCCCGCTTATCGTGCCGTAACTTATAAAGATTTGTATAATGCCTACAAGGAGCAAGTCGAGGGACTTGTTGACGGCGGGGTGGATATCATCCTTTTCGAGACTACATTCGATACGTTGAACGTAAAAGCGGGATTGGAAGCGGCTGAGGTCGTGTTGAAAGAGAAAGAAAAAGACCTGCCGATTATGTTGTCTTTGACTTTGTCTGCGCAAGGTGGACGAACATTTTCCGGACAGACTTTATTGGCCTTCTTAGCTTCCATACAGCATACACATATTGTTTCGGTTGGCTTAAACTGCTCTTTCGGGGCAGCGGATATGAAGCCCTATTTACAAGAGTTGGCGAAGTATGCCCCCTATTATATCAGCGCTTATCCGAACGCCGGATTGCCGAATAGTTTTGGTACCTATGACGAGACGCCGGATAAAATGGCCCAACATGTGAAGCCTTTTGTGGAAGAGGGATTAGTGAACATTATCGGAGGCTGTTGCGGAACGACTCCGGCGCATATCTCCCGGTATCCGGAGTTGGTGAAAGGAGCTAAACCGCATATCCCGGCTCCGAAACCGGATTGCCTGTGGCTGTCGGGCTTGGAACTGCTGGAGGTGAAACCGGAGAATAATTTCGTGAACGTGGGAGAGCGTTGTAATGTGGCCGGTTCTCGGAAATTCTTACGCTTGATAAAAGAAGGCAGTTATGAGGAAGCGTTGACGATCGCTCGTAAGCAAGTGGAGGATGGCGCCCAAGTGATCGATATCAATATGGACGATGGTATGTTGGATGCCGTGAAAGAAATGAAGACATTCTTAAACTTGATCGCCTCCGAGCCGGATATTGCCCGTGTACCCGTCATGATCGATTCTTCCAAATGGGAAGTGATCGAGGAAGGCTTGATGTGCGTGCAAGGAAAGAGCATCGTGAATTCCATCTCCTTGAAAGAAGGAGAGGAGGTCTTCCTTAAACATGCCGCCCGTATTAAGCAACTGGGTGCGGCTGCGGTCGTGATGGCTTTCGACGAGAAGGGGCAGGCGGATACCTATGAAAGAAAGATTGAGATTTGTGAACGGGCCTATCGCCTATTGATCGAGAAGATCGATTTCAATCCCCAAGATATTATTTTTGACCCGAACGTATTGGCGATCGCTACCGGTATGGAGGAACATAATGGCTATGGTCTGGCGTTTATCCGTGTCGTTGAATGGATCAAGAAGAGCTTGCCGGGCGCGAAGGTGAGTGGTGGTGTAAGTAATTTATCTTTCTCTTTCCGGGGGAACAATCATGTACGCGAGGCTATGCATTCCGTATTTCTATATCATGCGATCGGGAAGGGGATGGATATGGGTATCGTGAATCCGTCTACCTCCGTACTTTATGAGGATATAGAGCCGGAGTTCCGTACCTTGTTGGAAGACGTGATCTTGGCACGCCGTCCGGAAGCTGCCGAGGAATTAATTACTTATGCTCAAAATTTACATGTACAAACTTCCGGAGAAACTCCGGAGAAGCATGAGGCTTGGCGTGAGCTTTCATTGAAGGAGCGTTTGGAGCATGCCTTAATCAAAGGGGTCGGAGACTATTTGGAGGACGATTTACAAGAAGCCTTGCGGATTTATCCGCATGCCGTGGATATAATTGACGGCCCGTTAATGAGCGGAATGAATAAGGTCGGCGAGTTATTCGGTGCCGGAAAGATGTTTCTCCCTCAAGTCGTGAAGACCGCACGTACGATGAAAAAGGCCGTGGCTATTTTACAACCGGCCATTGAATCTGAAAAGAAAGCTTCCGGCTCCGCAAAGGCCGGTAAAGTGATTTTCGCTACGGTAAAAGGGGATGTACATGATATCGGTAAGAATATCGTCTCTATCGTATTGTCTTGTAATAACTACGAGGTGATTGATTTAGGGGTAATGGTTCCCGCAGATGTGATCATAAAGAAAGCGATCGAGGAGAAACCGGATCTGGTCTGCTTATCCGGCCTGATAACCCCTTCTTTAGAAGAGATGGCGCATGTCGCAGACGAGATGCAGAAAGCGGGACTTACGATTCCTATGATGGTGGGTGGCGCTACGACCTCCAAATTGCATACGGCGGTGAAGATCGCTCCGCATTACGATTATCCGGTGATCCATGTGTTGGATGCCTCACAGAATCCGTTGATCGCCGCCAAACTATTGAATCCGGATACCCGTGATGCCTATATCATGGAGTTGGAACAAGAACAAGAAGCCTTGCGTGCCTCTTTAGGACAGAAGAAAGAAGTCTTGATTTCTCTTTCTGAGGCTCGTAAGCATCCGATTGAAATAGATTGGACCGGGTATACACCGGTTGTTCCAGTCCGGATGGGGGTACATGTTATCCCTTATATCCCCTTGGAAGAAGTGATTCCTTATATCCACTGGACCTTCTTTTTTAGCGCATGGAAATTGAATGGGGAAAAGGATCGTGCGAAAGCCGCTGAGGCGATGCAATTGCATAAGGACGCTGTCAGGCTTTTAGATCGGCTGGTCAATATGAAGGTTGAATATTGTAAAGCGATTTACGGATTTTTCCCAGCGAATAGTGAAGGGGATATGATCCGGATGGGAAATACTGTTCTTCCTTTATTACGGCAGCAAGCGAAAAAGGAGGAAAGTATCTACAAATGTCTTTCCGATTATGTATTGCCGGTTTCTGAAGGACGGACCGACTATGTGGGAGCCTTTGTGGTTACGGCAGGAGCTGGTGCGGATGAATTGAAGGATGAATTCGAGCGAGAAGGCGATACCTATAATTCAATGTTGCTGCAAACCTTGACCGATCGCCTAGCGGAAGCTACAGCCGAATATCTTCATGAGAAAGTACGTAAAGAATATTGGGGATATGCTAAAGACGAATCCTTGTCTATCCCGGATCTTTACAAGGTGAAATACCAAGGAATTCGTCCGGCTATCGGTTACCCTTCTCTTCCGGATCAATTATTGAATTTCACATTGGATGGATTGCTCGATATGTCGCGAATTGGTGTTTCGTTAACCGAGAATGGTGCCATGTATCCTACGGCTTCGGTTAGTGGGATTTATATTGCCCATCCCTCTTCTCAATATTTCATGATCGGTTCTATCGATGAGGAGCAGATGAGAGATTATGCGAGCCGCCGGAATTTAACGGAGGAACAAGCCCGAAAGTTGTTGAGTAAGAATATAGGATAATTTATTAACATCACTGCAACCCGGGTTGCAGTGATGCTGCAACGCCAGTGCAGTAATACTGCAACACCTATTGCAGTAACACTGCATAGGTATTGCAGTAACACTGCATAGGTATTGCAGTAAAAAACAATCAATACGATCTATCTGCCATAGTAATGCTTGGCGGAAGGAACCATGATAACGTTCAATTCCGGATCAGCCATATCTGGATCGATCGGGAACATCGGTCTCACGATATTCTTATAGGGAAGTTTCTTGAAGTCCTGATCCACGCCTCCCCTTGTAAAAGCCATCACCCAATCCGCTTGTATATTGTACCATTGGGTTACAAGGTAACCTTGTTTAACCATTACGATATCCATTTCCTTCGGATCGATACCTGAACCCTCTAGGTTTGGAGTGGGAGACGATGTGCCTACTACCACATAAACGCTTCCGGTCTTTACGATAGCGATATCCCTTTTCCGTCTCCATGATTCCGCGTTCTTGTCTTCTTCCGGGCTGACATAAACCACGGTACCCGACAATTTCACGGGACCTTCGTAGGAATTATCGACCATGGCACCTACCATGCCTTCTACGTGTCCGCCTACGCCGACCTTACGTGCCTGCTTAACCACTTCTTCTCCCGGGATGGAGCAATAAAGAACGCTCTTTCCCTTATCAGTCTGGAATTCCGGACGCTTCAAGAGTCTCGCCAAAGTCCAAGTGACCTCGCCTGAGCCGCCTCCGCCGGGATTATCTCCCATATCACTGATAAAGAAAGGCTTCTTTTTGCTTGCTACTGCCAAATCGATACATTTCTCGAGCGAATATCCCGGAGCTTCCAGCGAGAACTGCTTACGGACATCCCAGAATTTCTGGGCGAGTTTCTTCGCCCCGGCTTTAACCTGTTCCTCATCGTCACCGTAAACCATCACGGTTCCTTGGTTCCGTGGGTTGTCTCCCCAAACATAACCGATCCAGATCCCCGCATCTATCACTCCGGGCATGGCTTCAACCTCGGGAACCAATGCGTACAGCGATTTCGCAGGCTCGACGCGGGTACTCGACCATTCGCCGGATACTAGGACAGGAACAGCAACCCATGCCTTGTATGCCGGACGTCCTTTCCCCGACTCAAGACGTTCCAACAAATTGACGACCCCTCGCCGATGCGATTCGCGAGAATCCGCATGCGGTGCTTGACGATAAGTCGTAATCAAATCGGAGTTGAGAGCTACCAACCAAGACGTATTTCCGTGAAGGTCCATCGTGGTGGTAGTCAAGACATCGTTTCCAATCAAGCTACGCACCTTCTCCATGAATTCGCCCTCGGGATCGGCTACGCCTTCCACGCTACAAGCTCCGTGGTTATAAAACCAGAAAGCGTCATATGGCATATTGGCCTTGATCATCTCCAATGTTTTTTCCACAAACGCGTCGTACGATTCTTTTGTCACAGGGCCTCTTCCACCGCCATAGCCAATCTGCGTGGGAAGCCAAGTGGCCGCCTGTCCCATTGCGGAGTCTGGGCTGAGATAGTCTGGCATTCTTACGGGGTGTCCTACGAGCGGTTGCCTATTCGGGACGAACACGCTGTTTTCTATCTGTATACCGGCAATACCGATACGAGGTTTTTTCTTCTGTCCAAAGGCCTCTCCAACGAACGATACGGCCAAGAGACAGATTCCGAGCAATACTAAATTCCTATTCATACTATTATGATTTTTGCGAATTGTTATTTCCTTATTAATTAGTTATTAAACCGTCACTAATATCAATCTCGGTTTGAGGTATAGGCAATACTTCCGCACCGGCGCTGAAAGGAGTCTTAGCTCCAAATTCCGCCTTCTTGGTTCCGTTAAATACTTTCTCGCCCCATCCTACACGTACCACGTCAAAGAACCGGAAACCTTCCATTCCGAACTCCAGATGACGCTCATTCATGATGTCTTCAAACAATTGGCTTCCTGTATGGTTCTTAGGAGCCAAGTTGACATGACTTCTTACCTCATTCAGATACTTTTGCGCATTAGCGATATCGCCGCTGAAATAACAAGCCTCGGCATAGTTCAAATATACCTCCGCGAGGCGGATAAGCCTGAGGTTCGTGGGTTGATTATTTCCCCGATTCTCCTCTCTTTGCCCGGGCGCGAGATATAGTTTGCGATTGTACCAACCGGTTCGGTCGTCCGTAACGGGTGCCACATCGCCTTTGGCCGCGGTCTCGATCTCTATAGCCTCTTCCGTGGAAAGGAGAGTGGTCTTCTTTCGTATGACATCCCCCTCAGCATCATAAGCGTCCGCCAAGGCCTGTGTAGGTTGCGCGCAACCGAAGCCGATCGTCATGTTTCGGGGCATAGACATCAGCACGTGACGGTTACCGTTATTTACATTATACGAACTTTGGGTGGAAGAGACATACATATTCACTTCTAGAATAGAAGAGGAGCAGTGCTCGCCGTCCAGTGAGAACTGCCAAGCGTAATCCTCCGGAGCGACCAAGCTATACTCACCCCCGCACTCATTCTGGAATTTCTCGAATGCCTTTTTTACCTCATCGTATTTTTTCTCATACAGATAAATACGTGTTTGCATGGCGATGGCCGCGCCTTTGGTAATCCTTCCCGCATAGCTTGACTCGTAGTTAGCCACCTCACTTTTCTTAGGTAATACGCTAACCGCATCGTTTAGGTCTTGCTCGATAACCGAGTATATCTCTTCGACAGACGCACGTCCGAGTCTCTCATGATCGAGATCCAAGACTCCCGTATAGCAAGGAACACCACCAAAGGTTTTCACAAGCTCGAAATAAGTATAGGCGCGAATAAACTTGGCCTCACCGATCATCTGTTCCCTGTTATATTTCGAGAATAGGGCATCGTCTGCCATTTCCATATCCCGTATAAACAAATTGGCCTTATTAATACATTGGTAAGAATACCGATATTTGTTCAAGATCTCGGTATGATCCGCTTGATACTGATAATTCTCCAGCAACGTGAAGGTTTGTGCGTCGTTCGAAGAACCGCTGTAGGTCGCGTCATTCGACAACACGTCGCCGAAACATTGCATTGACCATGTGTAACGGAAGTCCTTCATGACGGAATAGACAGCGGTCAGACGCAAGAAAGCTTGTCTTTCCTCTGATATCTCTCCAGCCTCCGGACTTCCTAACGGAGCTAAATCCAAATCTGCACAACTGCTGAATCCTGTTAAAATCGCTAGTACGATTCCTATGATATATTTGTTTTTAAACATGACATTATAAATTTTAAAAAGTAACATTAATACCTCCGGTGAATGAAATGTTCTGAGGATAGATACCGTAATCTATGCCTCTAGACAAAGAGCTGGACTGACCCACTTCCGGATCCATACCCGAGTAACTGGATATCGTAAACAAGTTCTGGCCGCTTACATAAAAACGTACTTTTTGTAGTTTTATCCTCTGCGTGAGAGAAGCGGGCAGGGTATAACCTAGCTGGGCGTTTCTCAAGCGGAAATAAGTCCCGTTTTCTACGTACATGTCCGAGAAGCGGTCATTGTCGTTTACGTCCGTAGCCGTCAGGCGAGGGATGTCCGTATTTGTATTATTTGGCGTCCAATAGTTCATTAACGCTCTATCCTTGTTCGTTATATCGTTCGGGAAGTAGGTGTAATAACGCATCGCGTTGAATATCTGATTACCGATTGTTCCACCAAACTGCAAATTGAGGTCGAAGCCTTTCCACGCCATACCCATGTTGATACCGTATATGATATCCGGAATAGGATTACCGATCATGCATCTATCACTTGAGTCTAACTTGCCATCGCCATTCGTATCTACGAACAATACATCGCCCAATTCGGCATTAGGTTGGAAATCCGCCCGCTTAACGGCATTCAACTGTTCCTGTGTTTGGATAAGCCCGTCTGTCTTATAGCCCCAGAACGCGCCGATAGGCATACCTTCATTCGTATAGGTGAGGTACATGCTTCCGTTTCGGAATGGTCCATCGGAGATTGGTGTGCCACCATTCAATTTCGTCATGCGGTTACGGATGGTCGACATATTTACTCCCACGTTGTATTCGAAACCGCTTTCGGTCTTGTCTCTCCACTCGAGATTCATCTCGATACCGCGGTTGTTCGCCTCGCCGATATTAGTGTAGGTGTTGCTGGCATATCCCATATAGATAGGCATAGGAGCGGCCAGCAGCATGTCCTTCGTTGTCTTGTAATAATACTCGAAGCTGAAGACCATGCGGGTGTTAAAGAAGCTTGCGTCAAGACCGATATTCAGAGATTCCGTGGTCTCCCATTTAATATCCGGATTGCCCAATCTGCTCACGGCAATACCTTGATACAAGGTCTCATTCTCTCTCGCTCCGAATAAAGCGCCGTATTGCGTACTCAATGACAGCAAACTACGATCCACATAATTGGTGATATTCTGATTTCCGATCTGTCCCCAGCCCCCGCGGAGTTTCAAGGAGGAAACCCATTCGGCGTTCAATTTCTGGAAGAACGGTTCGTTGTCGATTCTCCAACCTAGAGCGAACGAGGGGAAGTTACCCCAGCGATTCTTGGAAGAGAATTTAGAGGAGCCGTCTCGCCGGAAAGTGGCCGTAATAAGGTATTTGTTATTGTAATCGTAGTGTAGGCGGCCCAGATAAGACATCAAACCATATTCCGTAGCGCTATTGCTGGCCGTGGTCTTGTTCTTGTCCAGCGTAGCGTCTATATAATGCAGGTTATCCGACTCTCCGATAAGATCTCTCGCATTTACGCTCAAGGTTTCCTGCTTACCCCATTCGTTGGTATAACCTACGAGAGCGGATATGGAGTGCTTCTCGGCAAACGTTTTCTCATACGAAAGGGTATTCTCGAACGTATAGTAGTGCCCTTTGGTCTGCGACTTCGATAAACTACTCTCTAAATTTCTTTGGCTTGAGGATACCTCATAGACAGGCGAGAAGGTTTTATTGTCTACCCTTCTGATTTCCGCTCCGAAGCTACTCTTGAACTTCAATCCTTTTATAATCTGCCATTCCCCATACATATTGCCGATGAAAGCAAGTTTCTCCCGTTGATTATCCCGATACATGATACTTGCCAATGGGTTATAGTAGTCAATATAAGGAGAGTAACCATATGAACCGTCTGCGTTTTGGGCGGGAGTTACCGGATCCAAACGGATTGCGTTACTTACGACACCATAGTCGGAGTCGTACACATTACTACTGTTGCGCTCGCTAATACTTGCGTCGGTAGATCTTGCGATCGACGCGTTGGTACCCACTACCAAATGATCTTTGAGCACCGTTTTTTCCGTGCTTTGACGGACACTGAACCGTTCGTAGTTGGATTTCTTGATCGTTCCATCTTGGTTGATATAGTTCAAGCCCAGATTGAATTTATAGTCGTTCTCTTTACCACCGCTTATGCCGACACTGTAATTATGCATAAAGGCCGTATGCGTAATCTCGTCCATCCAATTGGTGGAAACATTACGATTGACAAGGGCCAAGTTGATGGGAACGCTCCTCACTGTGTTCAACTGTTCCTGATAGTCGTACCATTCCGGACCTGACATCAAATCGAGATTATTCAATATTTTGTTCATACCCCAATATGCGTCGAGCGTAACGGTGGTTTTTCCAGCGGCGCCTTTTTTCGTAGTGATAAGGATTACGCCGTTCGCACCACGGGAACCGTAGATAGCGGAAGCGGAAGCGTCTTTAAGCACCTCCATAGACTGTATATCCGATGTGTTCAGGTAGTTTATATCCGTCACGGGCATCCCATCCACGACGAATAATGGTTCCGCGTCGTTTACCGTACCGACACCTCTGATACGGATCGTGGCGGCGGAACCCGGAGATCCGGAACTGGAAGTGACGGATACACCGGTAGCCAAGCCTTGCAATGCGGTAGAAACATTGGCCACTGCTTGGCGAGCGATTTTCTCCTCGCTCACGGACGAGATAGCCCCCGTGATATCACTTTTCTTCATCGTACCGTAGCCAATCACTACCACCTCATCCAACTTTTGTGTGTCCTCTTGCAAGGAGATGCTTAAAACCGATTTATTGCCTACCGAAATCTCCTGGTTCATATAACCGATATAGGACACTTGCAAAATAGCGTCTTTGGCTACTTCCAACGTGAATTTTCCATCTATATCCGTTATTGTCCCGTTTGTTGTCCCTTTTACCATCACATTGGCGCCAATTATCGGCATACCGGCAGCATCAATCACGGTTCCGGTGATCTGACGGGTGTTTTGTTGCGGGGTGGATACGATTGATGGTTTCTCTATAATCATGATGTCGCTTTTAATGCGCATGTTTGGGGAGTGTACGGAAGCGTATACACCTGTGGTAAAAATAAATAGCGGGATTGAGGTTAACTTCATGACTCTGCCCAATTTAGTTTTTGTGTTTAATCGGGGGTTAGGATTCCCCTTACAAATTTCATTCATACATTTGTAATGTTTTAGTGTTAGTATTAATTGATTTAAAGGCGTTTAGAAACTTGTTTGGCTGGATTATAGGCCATATCTTCCAGCCAGTTTCCTTGCTAGATATGGTTCATGATGGCTCCTGTTTCATAGGCTCTCCTTTCTTTAAGATTAACTTTAGTAAACTGAATATGTTTATTTGGTTGTTGGTTTGCAATATTCGTGAAAAAAAACGACACCTGCAAGCAAGTCTCTGCTAATTTAATATTGTGTATTCAATCGATAGAAGTCATTAATACGGCTTAATTATGTCAATTTGTCATTTCTCTCTCCTTCTGCTTCTTGTATTTGAGATAGGATAGGGTGTGTGTTTATTATATGCGATTCTCTGGTAGTTAAGCCCTGACGAATAGAATGTGTATGAAGGAAAATACTTGCAGTTTGCCTTCTTTTTATCAATATCCGCCGAATTATTATATCTCTTGTTTCAGAAAACTAATAAATGCCTCCTGAATGATATTTGAAAATCAGTCGACTTTTTTGCCGTTCTAGAGCGCAAAGGCTCTATATAGTCTCGTTTTTCAGTGTACAAAAGATTGAGATTAGGAGTAGATCCCAGCTAAATTAGAGCAAGTGCCGGATAATCCGAACTAGATGCCGGGTAGATGTCGGTTATCTGCCGGGAAATAGAAATTATAAGCCGACTAAATACATACAAGTTCAGGATATATCCTAAAAAATGTGCTATTTTGGGTACTAAAGTTCCATAATATTGGTTTAAACGTAACTGTTTTGAAAAAGTATGTGTTTAAAATATGTTTAGAAAGTAAACATTATGATAGTGTTTCGGTAATTCTTTTTGCATTCAGATAGTATGAGTTACATTTGTCAATTCATTTCAAATATTATTTAAAAACAGAGAGATATGGATGAGAAAGGATTCGTGGAAGGGGTGAGAAGGTATATGTCCCAGTTACGAGAGGAAAAGCGTTATTCCTCCGCCAAAAGTTATCAGGATGCGTTGAACTCCTTTATAAAGTATAGTGGAACAGAGAACATTTCCTATTCGGATATCAATAAGGCCAATCTTCACCGATATGAGGCTTATTTGCTGGAGAAAGGCTGCATGTGCAACACGGTTTCCACTTATATGCGTCGTATCCGTTGCGTCTATAACAAGGCGATCGAAGATGGTGATGCGGAATATATCCCTGGTTTGTTCCAAGGAGTTTTTACGGGAGTGGAGAGTAAGCGCAAGAAATCCCTATCCTTAGAGAACCAACATAAGTTGATGACGGTGAAGGTAGAGAGTGAGGTGCTAAGGGAGACACAACTGGTCGTTTGTCTGTTGTTTCAGTATGCAGGAATGTCGTTCGTGGACTTCGCCCACCTAAAAGAAAGGAATATCAAAAACGGGATATTGGACTATAATCGGCAGAAGACAGGCACACCGATGAGACTGGAAATTTTGGATACGGCAGAATTGATGCGCAAGGAATTAATGGGTGACAAGAGGCCGGCCTCAGGCTATTTATTCCCTTTTTTGAGTGGAACGAAGACGGGCTATGAGGCATATCTCGAATACAATGCGGCCCTATCCCGGTTCAATCGAAATTTGAAGGCGTTGAAAAAGGCCGCTGGAATAGCATCGGATGTTACCTCTTATACGATCCGCCATTCCTTCGCCATGGCATTGAAAGAGCAAAATGTCCCTATAGAAATGATCAGTGAATTATTGGGGCATAAGTCCATCAAGACCACCCAGATTTATCTGAGAAGTTTCTCTTTGGAAAAAATGACAGAGGTGAATAGCACTTGCTTTGGTTGTGTCTATAATTATGTGTCGAAAGTGGGATGAGGCTACTTAGTGAGTAGCGTTTGTTTCACGCCGCAAATGTAGTAAAAAATAACAAAAAACAAGCAATCATTAGGGTTTGTTTGTGTTTCCAGTTGGATTCTCGTTAAATATTCGTTCTTATTTCTGATGTATAGACATGGCAATAGAGACGAAATGGCCTCGTATTTCCGAAATCATCACGTCCCCCCCTAAAATCGAACATACATTCTTGTAGAGATGGGTATACCCCGTCTCATCCCCTCTAAAAGATGTTTTAAATTACTGTCAGACGGTGGGAGATGGAGCATGCTCCGTCTCTACAACTTGGTAATAACCATTCTCCCACCTTTTGCGCTACTCACTAAGTAGCCTAATTTCTCACATGGCGAAAAAGGGTTATGGTGTATATATCAAACTATCTCTTTTAAGCAATCAACGAGATGCGAGCGAATGTTGTAAAAACGGTTGTAAATTCGGTACCTCATGAGGGTATCGACGCCGTAGGCGTTGAAAGAACCATTCCTGAAAACCCGTTACGGCGAAAATCTGATCAGAAACATTGGTACATCGCTATCGTCAACAACAAGTCCGAGAAACTATGCCGTGACAAGCTGGAAAAGCGCATAGCCAGTCAGCCGGAAGGCGAGAAGGACTATGAGGTTTATATAGCCTCCCAAAAAGAGATGTGTCTTCTGCCAAGCGGCAAGCGTAAGCAAGTAGACCGGATCGTCTTCCGTTCCATTGTATTCATCCGTTGCACCGATGTCTTGCGTAGGAAGGAGATCGTGCATCTTCCTTATATCAAACGTTTCATGGTAAACATAGCTGGCGAACGGTCTGGAGGCATACGCCCCGTAGCCTTCATTCCGGATGAGCAGATGGTGAAACTCCGTAGGATGCTGGACGATTCCGAAGAGCCTGTCATTATCGATCCCCGTCCGCTGCCTCTTGGAGCGAGGGTACGCATTAACGGCGGTAAGTTGCATGGTCTAGAAGGTAACGTGCTGGAAGTGGAGGATGGCAATCTTAACTTTGTGATCCGTGTAGATCTACTGGGATGTGCCAAAGTAAATATCACCCGTGACCTGCTAGAACTATTATGATACACATAGATGGATACGCACTACGGTAAAAAAGAGGATAGATCCGGAGTACGCCTTATCTCGTTGTTAGGAAACCATTTGAAAGAGATTCTTAAGCGAGAGTCGGATAATCGTGCCTTCATCCATCTTTACTGTACGGGTCCGTATTGGGTGGCGTTCGAGAAATCAGCTTACCTGTTACGCCAAATATCTTCCCGTACCTTAGTGACCCCGTTAAGCCTCACCACGTACCCGTTTCCAATCGTGATGGTCTCTTGGACAGATGGCGAGTTACGTTCCTATACACGTAACCATCTTTTCCATTGCGAAGGCAATGACTACGGTCGGTTATCCGTCCCTACTCGTACGCTTGACGGTTACAAGGAGTGGCATAAGGAAGAGGTGAGGTATTTTCCGATGCCGGAAGTAAAAACCACGTCCATGGATCGTGACATGGAGATTGATTAAAGATACTTCTGAGGTTCAAGAGAGCCTCCAATCAAGAATATATTATCGCTAGGTCGCAATTAGAAAATGAGAATTAGGCGGCCGATATCGATCAAGAGGTCAGCTATCTCTAGTAGCGAGGAGAGTCCCTTTTTCTTTAACCGATAGACTAGACTCTTGCTTTAGCTTATACCACTCCAACCACTTGAGAGGTTCGGTCGCTTATTATTATAGTTAGATAGATATGAATAAAACAAATATGGAAAAGGTGAAATATCGTTATAATCGCTGGCGTTTAGCGCTGGGGCGTCTGGTAAATTTGCGGTATATCAACCGCTGGATCATTTTTTGTGCGGATCTTTTCATTTCCCTATGTGTATCTTTGATAGGAGTGCTGGGATTATTGTCCATCATGCATGTATACATAAGCGGGATTAGTGTATTAAAGGTAGGAATAGCTTCCTTTGTGGCCAGTATCCTTTCTTTTCTTACGTTCAAGGTTTATCACGGGGTGATCCGTCATTCCACGCTACGTGGACTATGGAGGATTGGTGGTGTCGCCATCACAAAATCCATCCTCATGTTTATACTGCTTCATCTTTTGAGGGCGGATTTCAATTCCTCTATATATTGGGTGGGAGGGATAACCGATTGTATGTTGACGATTGTTCTGCTGATCACCTTACGTGTATTCGTGATTAATGTATATAATAGCGTGTTGTCCCAACTTGGAAAAAAGCGCAAGCGTGTACTGGTGTTCGGTATGGATGAGGATAGCGTGATGATAGCCACATCACCCAACCGGCAAGTATTCATGCAAAATTATAGCATCATCGGCTTCTTGACGTTTGGTAGCGCTAAAAAGAACCTTCGCATAGCGGAACTTCCCGTTTACCAGATCGAGGACATTGATGACTTGTTGCGTCTGATCCCCAGAAATAACTTGGATGGTATCCTTTTCCCGAATATAAAGACCGTCCGACGAGAACGTGATCGTTTGATTCATTATTGCGAGCAGGCCTCCTTGAAGCCTCTCGTGGTTCCTGATATGGAGGAGGTCCATGAGGGCGGAATGAAGCGTTCAGTCCGTGAGATCCGTATTGAGGACTTGCTGGGTCGTGAGGAGATCAGTATAAATCTGGGCGAAATCGGTCTCTTATTGAAAGATAAGACGATCCTTGTTACGGGAGCGGCCGGTAGCATTGGTAGCGAGATCTGCCGCCAGCTGGCGCATTTCCCGATCAAGAAACTGATCTGCCTTGATGCCGCCGAGACTCCGATGCATGACTTACGCCTGGAATTGGAGGAGAAGTATAAGGAACTGGATTTTGTACCTATCATAGGCGATGTCCGGAATCCGGACCGTGTAGATTACGTATTCCGCAATTGGCATCCCCAGGTAGTATTCCATGCGGCAGCTTATAAGCACGTCCCCTTGATGGAAGAGAACCCTTGCGAGGCTGTTCGTACCAACGTGTTTGGTACCCGAGTGATAGCGGATGCCGCCGTAAGCTATGGTGTAGAGAAATTCGTGATGATCAGTACGGATAAGGCCGTTAATCCAACGAATATCATGGGATGTAGCAAGCGCCTCGCTGAGATATATGTGCAGAGCTTGAGTGTGGCGATCAGTAAGGGGGCTCTAGCGGGAAACACTAAGTTTATCACGACCCGTTTCGGTAATGTATTAGGAAGTAATGGCTCCGTGATACCTCGTTTTCGCGATCAGATCGCCAAAGGAGGCCCAGTTACGGTAACCCATCCCGATATCATCCGCTACTTCATGACAATCCCCGAAGCCTGCCGTTTGGTGTTGGAAGCCGGTACGATGGGCAAGGGCGGCGAGATATTCATCTTTGATATGGGTGAGCCGGTCAAGATCGCTGACTTAGCGAAGCGTATGATCGAGCTTTCTGGTTTGCAGGTGGATAAAGACATAGAGATTAAATACACAGGTCTTCGTCCCGGTGAGAAATTATATGAGGAACTATTGAGCAACAAGGAGAATACGAAGGAAACCCCTCATGAGAAGATTCGTGTGGCAGCAGTCCGGGAGTATGCCTACAAGGATGTGGTAGAGCACATTGATCTATTAGCTGAATTATCCCTTCATGTACATATTCTTCCTATGGTGAGAGAGATGAAATCCTTCGTCCCCGAGTTCAAGAGCCAAAACTCTCAATTCACGAGATTGGACGGAGTGAATTAGCAATTTAGTTGGTAGTTATAAATCTGAATTATAAATGATTATCGCAGTAGATTTTGACGGAACAATCGTTGAGCATAAATATCCGGCGATAGGGAAGGAGATCCCTTTCGCTTTCGAGACATTGAGAAAGTTACAAATAGAACACCACAAGCTGATCTTATGGAGTGTGCGAGAGGGTAAGCTTTTGGATGAGGCTGTCACCTTTTGCCGAGAGCGGGGCTTGGAGTTTTACGCCGTGAACCGAGATTACCCGGAGGAAGAGAAAAGCCTGAATAACCATTTCTCCCGTAAGCTGAAGGCCGACATTTTTATTGATGACCGTAATCTTGGTGGTCTCCCGGACTGGGGTATGATTTATGAGATGGTGAGTAAAAGACTTTCCTATGAGGATTTAATGCGGAAATACGAGTCGGAATACGAACCGGAGAAACCGAAAGGCCTTTTCTCTCGTTTGTTTCGCTAAATCCATATCATTCTGTGTTCAATGAAATAAAAAAAGATAACAAAATAATATGAAAATCAAAAGATTACTACTTTTATTAGCTTTACCTCTATTGGTAGCGAGTTGTACTTCTTACAAGAACGTACCATACCTCCAAAACCCAGAGGCAGTGAACGATTTTGAGGAGACCCTTCCATTGTATGACGCAAAGATCATGCCAAAAGACTTGTTGAGCATCACGGTCAATACGACAGACCCGAAGGCTGCGACCCCATTCAACTTGACGGTACAGACTCCAATCAATGCGGCTTTGACAAATATCAGTACGACCACGCAACCGACCATGCAGCAATACTTGGTGAATAATAAAGGAGAGATCGATTTCCCTGTTATCGGTCGCTTGGAAGTGGGTGGTCTCACCAAGAACGAGGCGGAGGACTTGATTCGTGAGCGTTTGAAACCTTATTTGAAGGAATCCCCGATCGTTACGGTCCGTATGGCTAATTACAAGATCTCCGTGTTGGGTGAGGTGGCCCGTCCGGGTAGCTTCACGATCGGCAACGAGAAGGTGAACGTTCTGGAGGCTTTGGCGATGGCAGGTGATATGACGATTTACGGTGTCCGTGATAACGTCAAGCTGATCCGTGAGGACGTGAACGGTAAGCGTGAGATCATTAACTTGAATTTGAATAATGCCGAAGTCGTGACTTCCCCGTATTATTACCTGAAGCAAAACGATATTATTTACGTGACCCCGAACAAGACGAAGGCTAAGAACTCCGATATCGGTAACAGCACGACCCTTTGGGTAAGCTCACTCTCGATTCTGGTATCTATTGCCGGCCTGTTGGTAAACATACTTAAGTAATTGAAAATTGAGAATTGAAAATTAAGAGAGATGATAGACGAACGGATAAATAATAACACTGGGATAGAGAACGAGGAACAAGAGATTGATTTGGTCGCTCTTTTATTTAAATACCTTTTTTATTGGCGTTGGTTTGTGGCTAGTATATTGATATGTTGCATCGCCACTTACCTGTTTCTTCGTTATCAAACGCCTGTATATAACATTTCCAGTTCCGTGTTGATAAAGGAGGAGGATAAGCGAAGCGGTTCGGGCAACAATCCGTTGGCGGCCATTCAAGACTTGGGAATGTTTTCCATGACAAATAATTTTGATAACGAGGTGGAGATATTGAAATCCCGTACATTGATAAAAAAAGTCGTGAACGACCTGAATTTATATGTTCGTGTAGCGGAAAAGCGAGCGTTCGGTTATGCGATGCCTCTTTATAAGAATAGTCCGGTGCGGATTTATATGACACCAGAAGAGGCCGATAAATTGGAGGAGCCGATTAAGCTGGATCTTACATTTACAAAAACAGGAAAATTGTCTGTTAAGGCTGAATATGTGCAAGATAAGGAAGAGCAAGAGATAGAACAGGCATTTGATCAATTGCCGGCGGTGTTACCAACACCTGTGGGTGTTTTAAGCTTTACGCGAGGCGATACCTTGTATATGGAAGAAGAGGAAATCGCTTTACGTGTTACCATAAATACGCCGACGGAGACCGCCGAGGATTATATGAAAGACTTGAGCGTGACCGCCTCTTCCCAGACCACGACGATAGCGAAGATCAGCGTGAACAATACAGTAAAGGAGCGAGGCGTGGATTTCGTGAATCGTTTGGTTGCGTTCTATAATCAAGACGCGAACGATGAGAAGAATGAGGTAGCTCAGAAAACCGCCGAGTTCATAGAGGAGCGTATCGGTATAATTAACCATGAGTTGGGTACGGCGGAGAGCGAGTTGGCGGATTTCAAGCAACGATCCGGTCTGACGGATTTGACAAGTGATGCCCGTCTAGCCTTACAAGAGAGTTCCAAGTATGAGCAGCAACGTACGGAGAACGCTACACAGATCAGCTTGGTTCAATTTCTGCGTACCTATATCAACGATCCGGTCAACAAGGAAGAGGTAATTCCTGCAAACGTAGGGTTACAGGATCAAAACCTCACTAGGGTGATTGAACAATATAACACGATGATCATCGAGCGTAAACGTTTATTACGTACCTCTTCGGAAAATAACCCGGCGGTGATAAACATGAACACCGGCGTTGAGGCGATGAGACGCAATGTCGAGACAACCGTGAATAGTGTCTTGCGAGGACTACAAATCGCCCAGAAAGATATTGAGCGTCAGGCTAGTAAATTTGAGAGCCGGATTAGTGATGCTCCAAAGCAAGAGAAAGAGTTCATGACTATTTCTCGCCAGCAAGAAATCAAGGCGACTTTATATATCATGCTGTTGCAGAAGCGGGAGGAAAATGCGATCACATTGGCAGCCACGGCTAATAATGGTCGTATTGTAGAGGAACCATTACCCGGGAAGGATCCTGTGGCTCCCAAGAAGCTCGTGTTTTTATTGGCTGCGTTTGTGGTGGGCCTGTTTATTCCGGTGGGAATCATCTTTGTCGTGGAATTATTGAAATATAAGATCGAGAATCGTGGCGATGTGGAGCAATTGACGAATGTTCCGATTTTGGGCGAGTTACCTTTGTGTGGTCATAAATCCTCCGATAAGGGAGCGATCGTGGTGCGCGAGAATAAGAACGACATGATGGAGGAGACCTTCCGAGGTTTGCGGACCAATCTGCTCTTTATGCTCCGGAAAGATCAAAAGGTCATACTTTTCTCTTCTACGCAGCCCGGAGAAGGTAAGTCTTTCGTGACTGGAAATCTCGCTGTCAGCTTGGCTTATTTGGGAAAGAAGGTGGTAGTGGTTGGTATGGATATCCGTAAGCCGGGCTTGAATAAAGTCTTCGATTTATCGAAAAGGCAGGAAGGAATATCTAATTATCTGATGGATCCGGAGGATAAGGATCTTTTTGATCTTGTGCAGCCTTCCGGCATCAGTCCGAACCTGGATATCCTTTTAGGAGGAACGATTCCCCCGAACCCGACGGAACTGGTAGCCCGTGATACCTTGGAGAAGGCGATAGAGCAATTGAAATCCCGTTATGACTACGTGTTGCTGGATACAGCCCCGATCGGTATGGTAACTGATACGGCCATAATAAGCCGTGTGGCCGACATGTGTGTTTATGTCTGCCGTGCGGACGTGACCCCGAAAGCCGCTTTCTGCTACATTAATGTTCTTAGGGACGAGCATAAATTTGACAAGTTGGCGGTAGTGATCAATGGAATCGACCTGAGCAAACGTAAGAACACCTATGGTTACGGTTATGGTAAGAAATACGGTTATGGCTATGGTAAACATTATGGTTATGGATACGGCTATGGGTATGGTTTTGAGGCAGAGAATAAGAAAAAGGGGTGAGTCTCTATCGAATTATTAAATTATAATCTTTTTTAATCGCAATTAAATAATATGAATATACCCAAAATCGATATAATTGTACCAGTGTATAAGGTCGAGCCATATTTGAGAAAATGTGTTGATTCTTTATTGAATCAAACTTATGATGATTATATAATCTCTTTGGTAGATGATGGTTCTCCAGATGAGTGTCCTGCCATCTGTGATGAATATGCAATCAACTATCCGGAAAAAATCAGGGTTTATCATAAGCAGAATGGGGGATTATCAGATGCGAGGAATTATGCGGTAGAAAGATCAAAATCAGAGTTTGTGATTTTTGTGGATTCCGATGATTGGGTATCGGAGCATTTTATTCAGAATCTAGTTGAAGGACTCGCCTCTAGTGAAATTGATATGGTGGTTTCTCCGTATTACAGGGCAACAGAAACATCGGAAGGAGTTTCTATACGATTGAGTATGCCAACAAAGGCTCCTTGTTGTATGGGAGTGGAAGAAGCTCTAATAGAGTTATGTAGAGAGGAATATTATGGGAATCATGCTTGTTCTAAACTTATCAAACGAAGCTTGATCCTAGCTTATTTATATCCGATAGGTAAATATTTTGAGGATTCTTATACTACATATAAGCATATTGCTCATTCAAGAAAGGTGTCATATATACCTAATCCCGGGTATTATTATCTCCAACGTGAAGGTAGTATCGTACGCTCTGAATTTCAGAGAAGGCATTTAGATCTCATTTATGCAACTCAAGAAATGGTTGAGTATATGATTGACAATGATTTTTCTCGAAGAACTATATCGTTTGGGGTATATAAATTATTCAGAAGTGCTCATGCGACATTTATCCATGCTAGGAAAGAGTCAGATTTTAATGTAATCTATGATGAGGTGCTTATGATTTTAAATCGATATAAGGAATATTTTTCTGTTATTGATCAATCATTAAAGGAGACGATAATTCATAACATAATGATCTTGAATCGTCCATTGTATCATTTTATGATTCTTGGTAAGAAAAAATGAGTAGTTTTTATTATGATATATATTGATAATGTTTTATATATGATTACATGATAATGGTAAGACGATATATAGGGTTTTGGTTGTTTTTGATCTTAAATGTGATTTTTGTGTTGTTTTTCTTGGTTAATCAGTCTGAATTTATAATAAGTGCTCTTTTTTTAGTGTGGGTAAATATGACTATATATTCTGTAAGAGACTTGAAATCAAAAGGTATGCTATTTGCTTTTTGTGTGGCTTTTTTTTCATTTCTTATGGGTAGGCATTTACTATCTTATTATTTTGATTATGAGGTGGAAGCCTTTTCAGAAGACGTTAATACACATGCGGAATTGTGTATGTTGCTGAGTTTGGTGACCGTTTTTTTTTCTTATATGTTCTTTTATGTGCGTAATAAGAGGAAAAATAAACAGAGTCATGGTGGATATGTTTTACCTGATAAATATATAAAATTTATACGCAAATATTCTCTTGGAATATTTTGGTTCGCTTTAGTCTTCTCTGTAATCTATGCAATATTCATTGTAGTTCTGGTACATACGATAGGCTATTTGGCCAGCTATACGATCGAAGGAAAGGAGATGATGAGAGGCAATTATTTATTGTTGACACTCAACAGAATAGAGCAGGCTCTTCCTGTTGCTCTCTGTTGTTATCTAGCAACATTGCCAGATCGGAAGTCTTGTAACAAAATCTGTGGGTCTTATTTTCTATACTTGATTTTTACACTGCTAGGAGGGCAAAGAGGACCGTTTATCCTAGGGGCTTTATTTTTGATGATATATTATTTCTATCGAAATAAAAGAGATGGTGAAGTATGGGTAAAGAAAAGCTGGGTAAGAATAGGACTGATATCTTTTCCTTTTTTACTTGTCGGGTTGGGGCTTTTTTCTAAAATACGAACTGGAGATCAGATAGAATTTAAAAATATAGGTGACTCTCTTGTGAAATTTGTATATAATAATGGAGTAAGTGTTAATGTGATAAAAAGATCTTATGAGTTAGACTATAAATTAAGATCTGGACAATGTTATTTTGATATATGATAAAACACTATAAATAAGTGTTTTATATAAGTAACTCTTGAAATAAAGAAACAAAACAGGAACAGAAACATTTTTTTTCGTGATTTCCCGTTTTTTTGGTTGCATTACTTTTCATTCTTTTCACTTGTTCGCACTCGACACCGTTTTTGATGTGTTCTCGCACAATCTTCGTCCTCTTACAATAATCGAAAACTCCAAAGTGTAGGTTTTAGCTTTCTCCCAAAGAAAATCACTTGCACAAAGATACGCTTTTTTATAAAGACATAAATATACAGACAGGCAAATATGCCTGCCTATATTTAGTTTTATTTGGTTTAGCATATATATGACTAATGACCTAAACTAAACTGTTTTTTCGGTTCTTTCAGTGCCGAATATCTTGTATGCAGCCAAAAGAGAGATAATTCCCCATTGATATTTTCTCTTTTCGCTGCAATCCCCTTTTATTCCATAGTCCCATTTGCAGATTACCCATTGCGGGTGTACTCCCACATCCTTGCATATCGACTTTCAGGCTGCCTGATGAGAATTGTATCGCAAAGGTACTTGTCATGTCTTTCTTGTATTCAAGGTCACAGCCTGACGGTTCCCGACAAAATCTCCACGCTCTGCTTGGCAGAGGTCGTATTTGGCCGTGAAACCCTGCATAAAGAGCCATGACACCTTTTGAGGCGACATAATTTTCAATCAAGCCCGAAAGTAGCTGAAATGCTACAAGAGGGAAAATAAAAACTTAAAACTTAGGATTATGGCAAACTATGCAACAAACATTTTTCACGCAAGAACAGAGAACCAAACAGACCTCGATAAGATAGAGGCTTTCTTGGACGATAAATTCAACGGCTTTGTCAATCGACAGGGCAATAGTGTGGATGCGGAATTTTCTTCACGCTGGGTTTACCCGGAAGAAGAAATCAATAAATTAGTAGAATCGTTGGATGCCAAAGACGGAGCCTATATCAAGATTCTGACCTATGAATTGGATGATGAATATGTGAGCTTCCGAATTTTCTCACAGGGGAAATGGAATATCAAGCTGTAACCATAAAATGACATGACTATGTACGAATACGAAGAAGATAGCGAAATTATCGGTGCGCACTGCACCCTGCTCACGCCCTATAAAGGCTACACTGAGGGAACGGTTGTCGGCGATTTCGGCAATAAAATAGTAGTGCGTCTTAGTAGCGGAAAAGAAGTGGTCGAGTACCGTGACGAAGTGATTATTTACGATTAGGCTCAGAATTGAATATACAGTAGAAATGTATTAAAACCAACGGAACATGAAAGTAACGATTGAACATAGCTTTTGCCCTTATTGCGATGAAGTGACAGAACTCTACTTCCGCATCATCAACACGATTCTTTTCTCAACAGACGAGACGGAACTGCGTACCGGCATGGAACACCTACAAGCAAAAACACACCTTGACGATTATTTTGTCTTTGGCTATGGCAAGCATCATTTATGGGTCTGCCAAAGACGCCCCAGCGATAAGGGAAAAATTTTCGAGCATCGCGTCATCATGGCTGAATTTTGATGACGAGCTGAACAGTCTGGGATGGGATAACCACCCAACCCAGACACCCCCATTTCCTTTTTAACAGTTCCATCTCTCTTTTTTGGCTGCGCCATATCCTTTTATATAAACCGGGTACTTGTGAAAAGCGGACGGCCACTTTTCCGACAAGCCGGGTTCTTTCCTTTTCCCCTTCTTTTCCCTCTTCTTTCTGCCGAACGGGAACATGACAGCACCCCGATACCCTGTTTCTGCTCTTTGTCGCCACTTCGTTGCCATTCCCCTCCACGTTACAGCACCCTGTCAGTCCTGCGTCCTGTTTGTTGCCGCCTCAATCCAGTACGAACGGCATCACACGGTAATCCCTGCCGATTCTTGCGAACTTGCTGCCGAAACGCACACTATTTTGCGTCGGTGGACGGACAGCCCTTTCACTTCCCCGGTAACTACGGTTTTCCGCCCTTTTTCGGAATAGTTTTTCTAACGAAGTCATCATCATTTTCCGATGCAAAGATAGTATGCAGACGGGAACGACTTTGGAAGTCTTGACCAATGGCGCAGCCGTACAATCTTCCTTTATCGAGCCTTTCGGTTTTGCCTGCGGACAAAAATAAAGAGTATTGATACGTCCGGCCTTGGTGCATCCCTTTCACTGCATCTACTTTTTGAGGCAGCGTAAAATTGATTTAATAACTTCTAAAAACAATTCGCAATGAAAAAGATTGAAAACAATTTCGTAGTAACCGGTTTCGTAGGGAAAGATGCAGAAATCCGTCAGTTCACCAACGCCAGTGTCGCACGTTTTCCTTTGGCGGTAAGCCGACTGGAGAATAATGGTCAGGAATCCAAACGTGTTTCCGCCTTTATGAATTTTGAGGCGTGGCGCAAAAACGAGAACACCGGGTCATTCGACCAGTTGACCAAGGGTACGATGCTTACCATCGAGGGGTATTTCAAACCCGAAGAATGGTGCGACAAGAGCGGTGTAAAACACAACCGTATCGTGATGGTTGCCGTCAAGTTCTATCCGCCCGTCGAAAAGGAAGAAACTCCTGAGTAACCGGAAAACAATGAAAAAGGCAAGAAACAATCCTTGCCTTGTCACGACAAAAGCGACCCGAAGGTCGCTTTTGTTTTACTCGTTACGGTATCATTGCACCATCCGTACTTTTATAAATGAGTGCAACCTACTTGTTCTCTTTTACCGCATTCATAAATGCTTTAGCCGGTTTGAATGCAGGGATGTTGTGTGCAGGGATTTTAATGGTCGTGTTCTTCGATATGTTCCGGGCTGTCTTTTCAGCTCTCCGCTTTATTACAAAGCTGCCGAACCCACGCAGGAACACCTCGTTTCCTGCAACCATCGAATCCTTCACGTTTTCCATGAACGACTCTACCACTGTCATCACAACAGCTTTTTCTATTCCGCTTTGCCGCGATATTTGGGCGACAATTTCCGCTTTTGTCATATTGTTCTTGATTTTTATGAATACGGTGCAAAATTAACAAATATCTGCCAGTTACAACAATCCGGGGTTATTTGTCATCCCGAAAACTGCTTTTGCTGAATCCCCCGAACACACCCTTCAAGAGCTTGCCGAAAACCCAAAACACCAGTAATACAATTATAATATCTCCCATAGGACTTGTTTTTATATAGTTATATCCAACATAAAGATACGAAAAATCGGCAAATTACACAAATAACCTACTGATTTTCAGTATCTATTTTTGATTTACACAGGTTCTATTTCCGTCTGCCCGGCACACGTCCCGGTGTCCGGTTAAGCCGCACCTTGTATTTGTTGAGTATGCTGTACACCGTACTCTTGCTCTTGACGCCGCTCTCTTTCCAAATGTCCGGGATTGAATAGCCATTGTTATACATATCCACGATTTTTTTATCCCGTTCCGTTTTGCTCAAGCACTTGGAGTTAACCGGTGCGCTGATGCTCTGCTGTAGGCGTATTATCTTATCCGACGACTTCCGCAAAACGGCCACTTCCTCCGGCAGTGCCCCGAACATGGTCAGCACCTCCGCCGGTGTCGTGTCCGGGAACAATTTGTTGCCGGTGTCAATCTTATCGTGGATGGATATGATGCGCACGACCTTGATACGGCATAGCTCGATCAATGCCGACAGCTCCCGTAAACCACGCACGGCATTGCTGAATTTCGACACCACCAATTCGTCGCCTCTTTCAAGATTCGACATCAGTTGCTTCCATCTCGGTCGGAGCGTCTCGTGCCCGACCGATTCTTCAATCACCTGTACACATCCGTACTGGCGCATCCATTCCTTATCCGCATCAAACGCTTCATAGGAATTGGCCTTGAATATATAACCGACTTTTGCCATATCAATATACAATATCCATGATAACAAGTGCAAATATACGAGTTTTATTCGAGTATCGGAATCATACTATATTAAAAAACGAAAATCGTACATTTTTTACGGTTTTATCTTCACTTGTTTACATTGGTTATCATACCATTAAGTACGATATTAAAAAATGCACAAAATACGGTTTTCAAGATACGGAGTATCGAAAATTATATATAGTTTTGCGTCAAATAGTACGAAATAATATAGTATGAAAACATTAAAATCGAACTTAAAACTACCGGTAGTCTCTGCCAAAATAATTGCCGTGTCGATTGCCATATCCCTATGCGCGTCGTGTGATAACGGAAATGGCAGACGACTGGCGAATGTCAAGAATGACCCTGCCGGAACATACAGGGAATACTTGTCCGATATACGCAAACAGGACAAGCTCTCTGTCAAAGAACTGGCCGGACACCTCAGACAATGGCAGACCATGAGGGATTCCGTCTTCCGATACCTCGAACGCGACACGCTTGTCCGGCTTCATTCCACCGTCAGCGAGGTATGCGGACTGATCCATGATTCCATCCGCATGGAATTTTCCCGACTGGTTCTGTCTCAAACACGCACTTACAAGGATATACTGTGGTTGAAAGAACAGGCCTCGCCGCATCAGGAGGACAAGGAACTGCATCATGCGGCCGAGGCAATCCGCCCGTTCTTTGCCTCCTTGGATAGCCAGCCCGTCTGCCGGGGAAACCGGCAACAGATTCTTTCCACTTATCGGACTGTCCTTTCAGAAACGATTGATTACGGCATTCACTGTTTGGCCGACCTGACCACCTTTATAAAAAAGGAAGACGCCGTGTTCCGGGCTTACCTTTCGTACCTGCCCGATTTCGACGGAGAGAAACTGTCTGACATCACACACGACACGGAACGGTGTTGCACGCAAGTATTCCATGCCGCCGAACAAAACGACATCACCCACCGGGATGCCATGATTTATCTGGCCATGCGTACCAACCGCAGGCTGATTCAGAACGTCCAGACCTGCATCGGCAACATCCGCGATAAAAAGGTCAGGACACCGGCACAGGCGCAAGCCTGCATCTGGATGATTCTCCAGCCCTATTCATCATTGGACGGATTCTGCCTGACATTACTTTCGTCCGAAGAGCGGAAACAGCTTGATGCACTTGCCATACAGACACCCGACGCCTTCAGGGAATTAAGTAAAATCCTGCATCCCGGAGACAACCGGCTGGACGAGCTGCCCGGAATGCTGATGGAGGCATTCATCCACACACTGTAAAATATAACACAAAAAAACGATATGATTATGTTACGACATTTTTATGACGACTTCATGGCGTTCGTCCCCTTGCAACTGCCGCAGTTACTTGATGTGACAACGATGGAGGAACCACAATTCTACGGCGACTATGTGCTGCTTACGTTCCCGTTGCGCAATCCTTACGAACTGGACGAAGTGATGGATATGTTCGAGGACGACATGGAGCTGATCACGCTCTATCATCACATTCCCATGCGTACCGAGAAAATAGGCCATAGTACCTGCGCCTATTCCAATCCCGCTTTCGGGCAGATGTTCAAGATGAACGCCAAGACGGATGCGGAGGGCAACGTGAACAGCATCCTTGTTACCATCTATGATTCCTTGGAGCAGATGTACGGCGACTTGTGCCTTGACTTGGAACTCCACTCCAAAAGCGGGTTCATGAAATACAAGAAAGACAAGTCCGACGTGCTGATGAACTTTATATGAGAAATACTTTGTACCAACAGTTAGTTTATAACATCAACGCCTACCGGACGTGGATAGAGGTCGCCGATGACAATCTCTACAAGGAGCACATCATCTCCAGAACCCACCGTACCGACTACCTCGTTTCCCGTACATTGGTGCTTCGTGCCTTCAAGACGAACGGCACGCACACCGAGGGAACGACATGGGCTATCCCCGAACACGAACTGGACAAAGCATTGGCTATCTACCGCAAGCAAGACCGTACATTCAAGCAACGCATCAAAAAAGCGGCCATGTACTTTTCTCCTAAGGATGCTGAAACCCTTATCCGATTGGCGACATACGACATTGTCCGCCTGGAACTCATGGTACGTCCCGTTCACTTACCCGAAAAACCCTATTACTTATGTTTCTGAATATACTGCAACTCATCTTCTGTGCGATACCGTTCGTGGTGTCGCTATCATTGTACAAGAACAACAGGCAGTTCATGGCAACCTTCTACATGGCAATGGCACGAAGCGGCAACGCCCGCAAGCTCTATGTGCAAGTATGGCTGATATGCCTGCTCCTGTTCCATTATGTATATGCCTGTGGACACTTGGGCGAGTTTGGCATCCTGCTCTCTACCGGTGTCTGTGCCGCCATGTTCTCGTTCCGGCGGACGGACAACTGGCTGCGCCGGTTGCTTGACCGCCCCCGTGCATTTATCACGCTCGCATCGGCCGCACTGGTCATCGGCTTTGTGCCGCATCTGTACACCTTGGCAATCACCATTGCCTATCTTCTTCTGGCAGCCCTGTTCTATCCCTCCGTTCGAGTCATGTCCGAATGTAAAGACCCGGATGTGCTGACAGCATGGGCAAAGCATCCCGGAATGCTGTCCGAATCCTATTACGACAATCATCACGCAAATTTGCCGCATGAAGCGGACAGCGGCAACACTGATATAACTTCCGCACAATGTGAATCATTAAAACAGACCGATAATGAAAAATAAGCAAAACATACCTGTCTCCATAGTGGCAGACAGAGAGGTATTCGACTACCTCAAGGAAAAGGGGGACGAACGCAAGACACGCATCGAGGCGTATTGCGACCTGTTGGACAAAGCCCTGGCAGGCTTCGTCTCCCCGTTTTTAAGAAAGCAGGACTACGAGCTGCAACCCAACCAGTGCCATCTGACAGTTTCCGACCTCGCATCGGAGTGGCATTGGCACAGGGCTACCGTCCGTTCTTTTTTGGATGCGCTGGAAGCATTTGGCTTGCTGAGCCGCATCCGTCTTCCCAAGAGCGTGGTCATTACCATGACCGTACAATCCGGTCAGGCGGCACAGCCCCACAATGTACAGGAACAGCCGGACTTTGCCGGACAACTCCGTGAGGCATTGTCCGACTGGGTAATCGGCAAAACCACCGCTGCCGAGGTCGGCGCAGTGTGTGAACAGTTCGTAAGTCTGGCGAGGATTGGAACTGCCGACTGTGATGCCAAACATTGTTCGGACACCCGCTTCTGTACGACCGCCGCACATTCCGGCACTTTGGACGCGGAACTCCGTGAAACAGCCCTGTGCTGCATCGCTCGCGCCGCCCTGCAAAAAATCCTGCACAAGTCAAGATTCGATGACAGCTCGCCGCTCGTGGATTTCTTCCGGCTTGACCTCGGCGAAGAATGGACGGCTTTCATCGAGTCCGCCAAAGACCTTGCCGGGCTGATTCTCGACACCGGAGCGTCCGGGACGGACTTCGACATGGACGAAGACAAAGAACGCCTCAAATCGCTTCGCAAACCCTTTTTATCACTTCTGGCAAAGGCACAGGCGATGGCGGATTGAACCGGGAATCGGAAACAGATTGTATAACCGCGAACAATCCGCCTCCATCCCTTAACGGTTATCCTGCCGGTTATAGGAGGCACACGGGCTTGCCCGTCTGCCACGAAACAAAGGGAAGGGGGAGCCTAATACCCCGACCGTCTATCGACCGTCGGGAGGCTGTCCGGGCAAGCAGCAAGCTGGGACAGGACGGATTGTCCGAAACAACACGAAAAGAGTATGGCAGATCAAAAACAGGTACTTGATATGCAGGTGTCGAAAGGCATCACCGCAGCCCAAAGCAACGAACACTTGCGCAATCGCAGTGAAAGGGCGGAAAAGTACGCTATGAATAAGGGGAATTACGACCCCACACGCAAACACCTGAACTTCGAGATTGCACCCGGAGGCAAGGTACGTTCCATCGACACGAGCCGCAGCATTCCCGAACGGATGGCGGACATATTACAGAGGCGTGGAATCAAAGACCCCAACGAAGGACTGGCAGAACCGAAGTACCGCACGGTGGTGAACTTCATTTTCGGCGGTTCCCGTAAGCGGATGCACGAACTTGCGTTCGGCACGCAAAACGTGAATTTTGATGAAGGTGCGGACAATACCCGTATCAAAAGAATGAGCGATATTGAACGCTGGGCGAAGAATGTCTATTCATTCGTAAGTGGCAAATATGGCGAGCAGAACATCGCCGCATTCATCGTACACCTTGACGAGTTAAATCCGCACGTCCACTGTACGCTCCTGCCAATCAAAGACGGCCGCTTTGCGTACAAGGAAATCTTCGCCGGCAAGGACAAGTTTGAATACAGCGCAAGGATGAAACAGCTGCATACGGACTTCCATGCCGAGGTCAATACGAAATGGGGAATGTCAAGAGGATCGAGCATATCCGAAACAGGCGCAAGGCACAGGACGACCGAAGAATACCGCCGTATGCTTTCCGAAGAGTGTACGACCATCGAGGAAAATATCGACCGCCACCAAAAGGTACTGGCAGCCCTTCAGTCGGACATCCGTCTGGCAGAGCGCAGGGTCAAAGGCCTTACGACAATGGTCGAGAACCTTGAGAAGTCAAAAGCCGAAAAAGAGGCCATGCTATCGGCAGCCGAACAGGATTTGAAAGCGAACAAGGGCAATGCCGAGCAATTAGCCGCACAAGTGAAAAGTCTGGAGAAAGAGCTGGCCGGAATCAACAGGCAACTGGCAGACAAACAGGAGAAATTGCAGGCGGCTGACCGGCAGCTCACCGAGCTGAAAGAGAACATGGATGCCATTGAGGAACGTACCGGGGAACTCAAGGAGGAAGCCTACCGATACTCCCACGATGTACATTCCAAAGTGGACACGTTGCTCAAGGATGTCCTGCTGGAAAGTGTGGTCGGCGAATACAGGAACGTATCGGCACAGATGGACATGGCGGAACGGCAACTGTTTGACGGCTCACTTGTGCAGTCTATCGCAGAACAGGGCGCGGACGTGATGCACTGTGCGACGATGCTGTTTCTCGGCATGGTCGATGATGCCACCACGTTTGCCGAAACACACGGCGGAGGAGGTGGCGGCAGCGACCTGAAATGGGGACGCGACGAGGACGAAGACAACCGTGCATGGGCACTCCGTTGTATGAGGATGGCGAGCCGCATGATGCGCCCGGCCGTTGGCAAGAAGCCCAAACGGTAAGTGGCATACGACGCACTACAAATCAGAAGTATAACGAATAAAAATCATTGGAATATGACAAAACAAATCTTTTTTATATTCGCCGTGCTTTGCACGTTGCAGGCACAGGCAAGTGTACAACCCGTACAGAAGGACACTGTACGACCTATCGTTCACCACGAAGCCGTAGAGCTGCTTCAACCGATGCAGCCCGTCTATCTTGACGGAGTGGTGCTCCCGGCGTCCCGGACTGGCAACTGGTTTGTCAGCATTGCCGGAGGCACGACCGCCTTTCTCGGTACGCCTCTCGGTTGTGAAGACCTTTTCGGACGCCTGAAACCATCGTACAGCCTCGCTGTCGGCAAATGGCTCACACCGTCCGTCGGCGCACGCATCAATTACAGCGGCTTGCTGTTCAAAGACGGCACGTTGTCCACTCAGGACTACCACCACATCCATGCGGATCTGCTATGGAATGTCCTTGGCCGCCGCTATGCCCGACAAGAACAGGTACGCTGGAATCTTGCCCCCTTTGCAGGTGTCGGCCTGTTGCACAACGCCACTAACGGGCATAATCCCCTTGCCATTTCGTATGGGGTGCAAGGACAATACCGAATCTCTCAAAGGGTAAGTGCCATATTGGAACTCTCCGGCGCGACCACCTTTCAGGACTTCGACGGTTATGGACGTCCGAACCGCCTCGGCGACCACATGATAGCACTGACCGCCGGCTTCACGTTCCATCTCGGCAAGACCGGCTGGAAACGTGCGGTGGATGCTACACCTTATATCCGTCAGAACGAGTGGCTCGTGGATTATGCCAATCTGCAGACCCAAAGGAACAGACGTTATGAGGAATTGCATGACCGCAACCGAAGAACGCTTGCCGAATTGAAGAAGATTCTGGAAATCGAAGGCTTGCTTGACAAGTATGGACATCTTATCAATGAAGATGGAATCGACAGCCATCAGGGTTATCCCAGAAATAATTATAGCGGATTGAACTCGCTCCGGGCAAGATTGAGAAACCGACATTGGGATGGAATCTCGCCGCTTGATTCTGTAAGTATTGGATATGGTAACACAAGTGCCGAATATGGCGACAATGGGGGCACTTCCGAAAAACCGGGCAAAATTGTTTCAGGTGAAATAGAACTCATCCAAGCCGGAAACTGCATCGGGTCGCCTGTCTATTTCTTTTTCAATCTCAACACGGCACACCTGACGGATGCTTCCCAAATGCTCAACCTCGATGAACTGGCTCGCGTGGCGAAGAAACACGGATTATCCGTGAGAGTAACCGGTGCGGCCGACAGTTCAACGGGAACACCTGTGCTTAACGGTTCATTAAGTGCGTCAAGAACCGATTATATCGTTGCGGAATTGGAGAAGCGTGGTGTACCGACCGAGCGCATCGTCAAGGCAAGCAGGGGCGGCATAGCCGACCATGTGCCGGTCGAAGCCAACAGGCATACGAAAGTGGAGTTGTTTTTTAAGATGTAATATACAGTTTTACAATCATGCATAATTGATAAAGTCTCGCCGCTGTGAAGCGTCGGGACTTTTTTGTTTTTGGATAATCTTCTGCTCTCCCTCTTTTATTCCCTTATATCATATACTCCCTGTCCGGGCAATTCCCTTGTCACGCATCGGTCATCCTCTTCGGAGAGATTTTCTATGCAAATGTACAGCGTGTGTCCGGTCGTCAAGTACCACTTCGCTAACGGTTCCCGGATATTCTTCACGGCAGCCTTCCGCAAATCGAAGATGGGCTTTTAGCCCCCGTCTCGTTGCAGAACAAAGCCGGTCGAGCCGGGTTTTGCCCTTGCACTCGGCGGTTGGGTATTCCGTTCCATCCCGTACACTGTTTACTTGCCTTATCCGTCCTTTTTCCGCTGTCAGTCCTGCATAAAAATCATTCCCCGACGAGAAGCCGAAGAGCTTCAAGAAAAGGGAAACAAGAAAATGTTTGACAATCTAAAATTTACAATTATGCACAGCAGGATTTTTCAAATTTCAACGGAGCCGATAGACAAAGAAAACTATCTGAATTAGGACACACTCCAGCAAGGAGACGGGAGTTTCTATGATTATTGTTCAGAAATAGACGAGGAAAACCGTAAAGAGGATATTGCCAATTTGGTCAATCATGCCTTACCCAACGGAATGTTCGAGCTTATATCCGATGACACCATGCGCTATAATGGTGGAATAGAGCAATGGAAAGAGGAGTATGTCGCCAATATCAAAAAGAGAGCGGATGCTCTTACCGTAGATAATATGTTGGAATGGTGTTCGACTTATTACCTCAAGCAAGCCATAGAAAACCCATTGGACACGGCTTACCATTTCTATTTGGATAGCGACGGCTGCCAGTCTTTTGCCGAACAGTCCTTTGCGTTTATGGAGTTTGTCTGTGCTCTTGAACCGGGAACCGTGCTCTACATCGGTGGAGTCATCGACTATCATTTCTGATGCTATAAGTGAATATCAGAGAACCAACCGCTACAAAACGGTTGGTTCTCTGTTATTAACCCCGGTTACTTTTATAACATACTCTGCCGAGCTTCCGCCAGCGGTTTCACAGCCGGCGTATTCCTTTTTTAAGGGTATAATCCCTTCACAGCTCCGACATACGCCGCAGGTTCGTTTTCGTGTGCAAAGGTACGGTGGACGAACATTGCCCAAGTACCGCTATCGCTACCTGAAATGAAATTTGATGACAGCTTTCCGTAATCGGAGATGACGGTATTTCATAAAATTTCATTGCCGGTTCCTTGCTCATCATTCTTGCATCCCCCGTTTGGGACGCACATGAAAACAACCCCTTTGGGCGAAGTCAGAAGACTTCAAAAAGAGGGAAATAAAAAATCAATAAACCAAAAGACAATGAGCAAGTACGATTTTATCAAGCAAGGCAACCTCCTTTATTGGCATGACCCCGATAACGGACTGTCAGACGGGGCTTACAGAGTGGTTTCCGCACCGGAAGAGATTGAGGACGATAGCATTATCCTGATTGCAACAGACGCATCGGAGGCAGAGGTTTGGGCATCGGAACTATCACCGATAAGTACACCAATAAGCCACAAAAAGGATTTCATGCGTTGGAAAGAAAAACAGGAAGCCGAGGGCATGGAGTTTTTCGACCGTCTTTCTGATGTCATAGATACAGACAGCGACTTGGCTGTTGGTGACATGGTGGCTTTTACCAATGATTACGGAGTGGTATTCGGCCCCAAAGAAGTGTTGGCGTTCAGAAAGCCTTGGAATGGCGGCAGATGCGTATATACCGATAGCGATGCCTATTGGTTTCCCGACCGTCCCGAACAGCTTACAATCCAAAGCAAAGGAGGTACAAAATGACAAACGAAGACAAAATCCTAAAACGGCTCTGCCGCAATATCATCGCAGACCGTTTCAACTGGCGGAAATACTGCACTCCACAACTTTACTTCGGTTGGGAGATTTGTGTCACTCCGCTGCATTGCTCTTACGGACAGATAGGCTATACCGTTAATTTCCCTTATACCAATATGCCGGAAGTGGAATACGACTGGGAAATGGGCAAACTGACCATTGACGGCGAGAAGTGGAGAAATTATTTACAGAATGAACAAAAATAAAAAATATCAATATGGCACAGAATTTTTATACCAAATGGCAGGACGCTATCCTTGCAGACGCAGGGAGCTATGTTTCAAAAGAGTACCGCAGTTTCCAAACAGCATTTGTGCGTGAGATTTCCAAATATGCCGCAGCCGTTGGCGCAAAGGTGGCTTCCAATTCAAAAGGGCATTATGACACCTCCTGCTTCATTGAGCGCAACGGCAAGTTCGTTTACATCAGCCACTCTTCCGGTCTGTCACGAATGGGCAGCGGCGTAAGAATTGAACTCGATTTGTTTCTGATACGGACAGCTCAAAATGGAAAGGACTACCAAGGGGGATGTAACCAGTATTGCGACATAGCAAATTTACAGTCTATGATAGACGGTTTGTTGGGGAAATAAACTGCAAAAAAGATGCGGAGCCGCTGTGTTCCGCATCTTTTTCTTTCCATCCTTACCGGCGCATACCGCCGTATTCTGCCTCTTGTAGCTCTGCCCGATACTCTACCAGTTCGTTCAGTTTTCCATTGCCGCTATCGTTTATATTTCAGATAAATAATAGTTTGTATTCCAAGCAGTATGACATATAAGTCTTCTACCGCCCAATAAGCCGCCAGCGGAACACTCCAACGGCTTAGTCCCCATAAAGAGGACAGATAGGCAATCGTAGTCGTCACTTGAAATATTTTATATTGTTGAATACCTATTCTTTTTCTGTTAGGGCTGCAAAGATAGCGTTTTTCTCAATTATCAGTTTTAGGAGAAACTATATTTTTGTGCTATACCTATTATATAATATGCAAACCAGCCCCCCGGAAAGAAAGATAGCTGGTAGAATAAACCAATAGTTATTGCTTATCAGAAACTTGGCTATCCAAAAAGAAGGGAGAAATGAAAATACATATTGGGTACTATCTGTAATCACAAAAGGTATGATTAATCCCACCATAACCAAAGCAGATACTTTTGCAAGTGCCATGCCTTCCACTTTATTTCCCGCATATGCCAAAATAATCATAGCAGCCACAACGCTTAGTATGGTAGCCAATATGGATATGATAAATGTAGTCCATACTGACATATCTGATACGGAACAGAAAGAAAGCAGCACGAAAGAAACAATGGCTGCAAATAAAACAGGAATAATCAATCTTGATATAAGATAACCCTTCTTTCCAAGTGGGGTGATTGTGATATACCTGTTGATTTTCATATCTGTTTCATCTAATACCACTAAGACCGAAGCGAAGCAAATCATGTAAGGACACATAATTGCAAGGAATAAATCCAATATCGGATAATATAGACTGAAATCCTTTAGCATCGGATAATGCTGTACAATCAAGGGGAAAACAAACCTATATATTGCCGCTAATAGTAACGGAATACATATTATTGCAGATAACATACCGTCTGAGAATATGTTTCTAACAAACATTTTGAAGGAAATAATATTCTGATTCATAATTATATCATTATATCGTCATCATTTTTTTTACTGACAGACAAGAAAAAATATACATCGCAATGCACCAAATGCTTATTGCCATTAGAGATATGACACTGATATTTCCAGACATAAGTTCTATCAGACTTATACTTGGATGTAATAGCATAACTCCCGATTTATAGCCCATTGTATAAACAGATATGGGAGCTACGGATATTATTAAAGTGGGAACCATAATCAGCATAAAGTTATTCATGGTTGAAATGAAAGCGGAAAGTGATATTCCAACCAGTGTGAATAATGCTGAACCTAACATGATTCCAACAGTAAGATGTATGTAAGAATGTTCCATGCCTGAGAACAATGCAATCAGAACTCCACTTAGCAAAGAAATCAGCCCGATAGAAATTACCTTTGACAAAATGTATGCGTGTATTGATATGGGCGAAACTGCTAATGCCTGCATTACTTTTTCGCTTTTCTCGAATAATATGATTGCTCCCATAAACATTAATCCGATCAGTACGGGGTCTGAAAATATAAGGGTGGTTGTGCATAGTTCTTTCCACGGTATAGGAAGAATGCGCAATACCGCAATATACACCAGCGTAAATAACGTATATAGGGCATAAAAACCATATTTGTATTGTTGCCGAATATCGCCAAGTATTAAACCTTTAAGTTTCATAGTAATTTCCTCCCTGTTATTTCTGAGAATATATGGTCTAATGTCGGCTCATTGCTATGTATTGACAATAAGGCATTAGCTTGAATCAGAGATTGCAGTTTTTTATCTGTACTTATTTTGTCAAGTGCGATTGTAGTATTCAATTCTTGTTGATTCTCCAAATATGAATATGTTACTTCATTATAACGCCTCGACATGATAAGATTACGAGGAGTGTCCATAGCTTTAATGTTACCGTCAACAATAAATGCCACACGGTCACAAAGTTCGGTTGCATCGTGCATATTGTGAGTAGTCAGAATGATTGTCACTCCTTTATTTTTAAGCTCACGGATAATGTTTTTCATCACTTGGGAGTTTGAGGGGTCTAAACCTGATGTTGGCTCATCCAAAAATAACACTTTGGGCTGATGAATGATTGACCGGGCAAAGTTCAATCTGGATTTCATGCCTTTGGAAAAACCTGCCACTTTCTTGTCGGCATGCTGTGACAGTCCGACCATTTCTAATAATTGTTCAGCAGGAATAAGTTTGCAGCCATATAAAGAGCCAAAGAATTTCAAGTTCTCCAATGCGGTGAATTTCTCATAAAAACTTGGGAATTCAAAATCGACACCAATACCCTCATAGAAATGGGCAGACTTGTTTCTAACCTCATTATTATTAACAGAAACACTCCCCTTATATTTAGGGAGCATACCTATCAATATCTTTTGAAGAGTGCTTTTCCCTGCTCCAGAGGGCCCTAAGAAGCCAAATATTTCTCCGCTTCTTACTTGAAAGTTCATATTCTCAATAAATGGTAGTTGAGAATAACTAAACGATAAGTTTTTTACTGTAATCATAATTTTTTTCAATTTTACACCGTGTGACTAAAACAGTTTATACGGTCATATTATAAATTCAGAGCATCGCCATGTAGCATATTTGCACATAGTCAGTTGATATTATATAATCTTATTGTGTTGGATTAGTCTTTAAGTAGTTGCTTTACTATTCCCCTAACTATAAACTTGAAAACTTCATTGTAAATATCTGTTCCAATTGTTTTCTCGTTTAGAATAGTCAAGAATGCAGCTCTTAAAGCCCCTGCAAATACCTTTGTGTCAATTGATTTACTTTCTGGAATAAATTTCAGCACTTCGTTTGCCAGCATGACATCATCATCTACGTGTTGTGAAAGTACTTCTTGAGGGAGCTTTCTACTTAGATATTCCACGTCACTATTCACAAAGACAGATACAAAGTATGGCTTGTTGTTGATTAGCAAGTCAGATATAATATCTGTCAATGTATCAACCGTAATATTATCGGTATGCTTATTTATGGCATTAAGAAATTCTTTTTCCAATTTCTTATGATAGTCTATTATTGTATCAAAAAAAAGAAGTTCTTTTGATGTATAGAATAGATAAAATGCTCCTTTAGAAATATTAGCATATTTAACAAGCTCATCTACAGAAGTTTTACGTACCCCTTGTTGCTGGATAAATAGCAAAGCTCCTTCTTTGAGTTTATCCTTTATAAGCTTCCTTTCGTTGTCATCAAATGCTTTTGCCATACCGTGTGACTATTTTATTATTATTGGTCACTGCAAACATACACGTTATTTTTGAATTGACAAAGAAATATTGGTTTATTTTTCTCGGAAAGTTACTTCATATCAACTTGCAGTTATATCTTTCGACACAAATTAGTCGGTGTAAAGTCCAATGTGATTGCCCGCAGGGTCAGCAAATACGGCAAAATACCCTTTCCCCTCGGCTTGAATTTTAGTCTTGGGAATAACTATGTTGCCACCTTGCTTCATTACTTGCCGGATTGACCTGTCAATGTCTTCACAGTTAAAGTGAATTAATACACCATGCTCTGAGGGTTTGAAGTCCGGTGCATAAGATATAGCACCTACTGTTTGTCCGTCTTGCACGAAACAAGCCATTTTCTCGTTATTACAGTCGGCTACCATAAGTTCAACTCCCAAGATTGTTTGATAGAAATTTACCGATTGGTAGAAGTCGGTAACGGGAATTTCAAAGAATGCGATTAAATTTTTTATGTTCTTTTTCTTTTAGTTGTTATTTTGTCCTGCGCTAAGACAGTGCAAAATTACGATTAACATAAGGAGCTGGATAGAACGAAAGGGACATTTTAGAGGGTGCAACTCACGTTTGTTGCACCCCCTGTTTTTAACTTTCACTGACAGTGAAAGTTTTAGATTTTCTTTCCGATATAAAATACATAGCCATAGAAGCTTTTATACTTATTGTATAATGCTTCTTCAAGATGCTGAAACTCTATGAGTTTCTTTACGGTTTCATTATGGGGATATTTTTCCAGCATTAGTTTACGGGCTTCAATCAAAGGCTGATAGTAATGTTCCGTCCAGCATTTTTCCGGCAATACAAATGAAGCGACTGGGAGATAGCCAGCCTTCTGCATTTGTGCGACTTTAACAGGAATTGTATCTATCTCTTGATACTCCTGCATCCAAAAATCGTGTATTTCAGCCGGACGCTCTTCTGTAAACCATGAACTTTCCGAAACTGCAATATACCCATCAGGTTTCAAATAATCACGCCATTCATTTATACCTCTCTCAAAGCCGATATTATAAATAGCACCTTCCGACCATATCAAGTCTAAAGATTCTTTTTCAAAAGGTAGATTGTCCATTGAGCCGACAATCCCCTTCACTCTGTTTTGCAAATTCAGCTTTAAGGCATCAAGATTAAACTTGTCAATACACCCTGAAAAGAAATCAAGTCCTATAATAGTTCCTGATACATTTTGTGCCAAAACCATAGTTTGACCTCCCGTTCCACAACCAATGTCTGCAATCTGCGCAGTATCACTCAGATTATCAATGAAACTTAAAGCCTTTAATGTAACATCAGGACTTCCCGGACCTTGCCTTTTAGTATTAAGAAAAAATTCACAAATTAAATTTACATCAAATCCGTAAATTGTGTTGTTTTCGTTATTCATTTTCATTGTATATATTGCGTACAGGGAAAATATGATGATACCTTACCTATACGCAGATTAAAATTATAATATAAGCACACGAAAATAGCTCCCGAAAAGAATTATCCGAGAGTAAACGCAAAGAACAATCTACATTAGAAATGCAGATTGCTTACAACACAATATCCGATTGGTTTGTTTTCTTCATGCGAACAAAGGTAGTGAATTATTTTATGCCATGCAAATTCAGCTTTGAATTTAGTCATTATGATACCTCATGTTTCATCGAGCGCAACGGCAAGTTCGTTTACATCAGCCACTCTTCCGGTCTGTCACGAATGGGCAGCGGCGTAAGAATTGAACTCGATTCGTTCCTGATACGGACGGCTCAAAATGCGAAGGATTACAGAGGGGGATATAACCAATATTGCAGCATGAAGAATTTGCAGTCCATGATAGACAACTTGTTAGAGAAATGAACAGCAAAAAAGATGCGGAGCAAAACCTGTTCCGCATCTTTCCTTTCCATACTTACCGGCGCATACCGCCACCGTATTCTGCCTCTTGTAACTCTGCCCGATACTCTTCCAGTTCGTTCAGCTTCCCGTTCACGGCTTGCAGGTTGGCATCCAACCCGATATTGTGGTCGTAAGGGAAACGATGCTGCGCGACCAGCCCGGCATTGGTGGGCTGCCCGACATCAAGCGTATCGGCTTCCTTATTATACTTGACATACAGCACATCGCCGTTCGGCATCTCGAAAGCCGGAATCTTTTGATTTGCCATAGCGGAGAACTGTTCTGCCGCCATCTCCTTAGCAACCCCTTTTATCGTTTCCCCGGCATTATCGACACCGTAACGCCGGATATGGTCGCGGATTTCCTGCTCCGAGAACTTCAACATCACCTCATAAGTACCTCCGACACTCCCGTTGTACACGACAGCGAAATTCCCGTCATCGACAATAAGGCTGTCACCCTTGTTGTTCGTGGCCGACGGATAAGTATATTTCTCGTTGATACCATTACCATCGTAATACTCCTTGGCAAGCGTCAGCAACCCCTCATAATCACCTTTGTCCTTGAGTTCGTCAAGCTGCCTCGTGTCATCCGAAGACTGGAGATAAACGACAGAGGAATAATACATCTTCTCCTTTGCCGCTACTCCATTCTCCTGCTGCTCACCGACATTCTGTTCCAACTCCTGCGCTATCTTATCCACCTTTTGGGTAATCATTGAAGTCGCTTTCTTTACATCCAGAAGCGTCGTCTTAATGAACTGCGGCGATTCCTTCAGTTCATCGAGCCAACTTTTGAGATACGCGCAACTGTCTTCCTTGATATGCTTGGTCATGCCGTAACGCTGTGCGACCAGTGCGCTGCCCAATTCCGCCACCAGTTCCTCACGGGCATACTCCGGGGAACCGAAGGCAGCCGGCTTGAACCGGTCGAGAACACCCTCCGCACCGGTCGAGTGTGTCATTTCGTGAAACAGTGTCCCATAGAACGACTCTCCCGATTTGAACTGCTCCTTTTCCGGCACGATGATTTCATTATTCGAGATTGAATAGTATGCTTTATCCTGATATTGCGGCGTAATCGGGCAAATCCACAGGTTGTCCCGTATCATCGCATCGACAGGTGCGAAACTGAAATGCTCGCCGTTCTCGATGGCCGGACGCGAGTTTTCCCGCTCCAGCTTTTCCCACAGCTCCGGCCTCGCTTCCTGCAAATTGGTCTGTGCGACATTGAATACACGGAACACCTGCATCTTCGGATAGACATTGTACTGGGCCTTTTCTTCATCGGACAACTTCTTGTAATCGTCATACTTGATTTTTTCCCTGGTTTCCTTATGGATGCAAGTGAACGTGGTGAGCATGACCGGAAAGGACTTCTCGCCACGAAGCACGGAGACACGGGGCAGTTCCTCTCCATCCTTGCCGGGCTTGTTGAGCCGCTGCACACAGTCGAACGTGCAGAAACGGGGAATCTTGTACCCCTCTTTCTCACAGTGAAGGAGCAGCATAAAGGCATTCATCCCGTTGTACTCGCGCCCGTGAAGGTTGCGGGGCCACTGCAACGCACCCTCCGTAAACCAAGGCTTTTTCCAGTCCTTGTGGATGCCCTCGATTTTCTCGATCATCATTTCGGCGAACAGGTCGAGTGCCTTATCCTCGCTGTTCGGTCCGTCGGCATTCCTTTTTCTGTAACCGGCCATACCCTTTACTGATTATAGTTAGACGAATCCGCCACATATTGCGCCAGTTCCTCCACCTTGCAGGAGAGGTTGACCTTCCCGTTGTGTGCCGACAGGTTCATTTCGCCTTTGGCATCCACCTTTACACCCGGCTGCAGCCACGCATCGCGCTCCTTGCCGAAACAGAAGAAGCGCACCCACTGGTACTCGAAGCCGTCATCGACCTTCTCCGCGCTGAACGCCGAGAATACCGTGTACGGCTGGTCTTTCTTATCCCTTTTTTCTTCGATGTTCTGACCGGTCTTGCCACGAAACACCAGTTCGCCCTTGACGCAATCCGCATCATCCGTAGCGGCATTGCAGATTTCATCGGCGAACAGGTTGAAATAGAGCTTGTCGCCCCGACGTTTGAGATACATCGTACCCCTCACTTCCACACGGGAGCCGTTCCGATAACCGGCGGCTTCCTCCTGACGGCCCTCCTTGCGGACATCCACCTCGATAGTGTGCCCGCCACCCGTCGCCGGAATCTGTACCCGGAGCGGAAATACCAGAAACTCTTTCTCTTCTTTGTTCTTGCGAACCGACGCATCGCGGCCGATAACGCCGCATACCGTAACATTACATTTAATCATTTGTTTTTCTGTCTTTAATGATACATGGATCATCCGACAAGTGATACATGGTTGATTGATGTTGAACTGTTGGAGGGTACGGTCAGTCAGGTGCGCGTATCATCGCCCAGACAATCCATCCGGCGATGGCTAATTGCACGCCCACGACAACGAGTGTCCCGATCCACCCCAACAGCAGGTAGCAGAACCGGACGTGCAAAGCAAGAATGGAGACTCCTGCCAGACACTTGCATAGCTGTATCATCACGCATTTTATCATATCGCCATGCTTTTATCTTCGCAGGTTTTCCGTCTGTCCCTGTTGCCGGGACATCCCTTGCTCGAAATTCTGTGAGGCCGCTTCCGACAGGATAACCGTATTCAGCATACCGGTTACACGCATCCGCTTGGCCTCTTCCGTGAGTGTGCCGTTGTTCAACGTGGCAGACAACCGGCTCAACTCGGAAGCGGTCAGCTCCCGCGAGACACGCAGCTCGCCGTTGTCCGCATTCAGGATAGCCTTGCCGTTCTCGCCGATAGTCAGGTCGCAGTTCTTCATATTCGGCAACAACGGCTTCAGGTCAATGGTACGAAGATCCATCGCAGCGGATATGGCCGCCTTCTGTTCCTCTTCGTTCCGGTTGTCAATCTGTGTGGCCAGCAGCATCAGGGAGGCGAAAGCGGTCATCGCCATCTCCACAATCGGGTCGTTGCATCCCGACATTCCCACACCGCTGTCCTCCGACGAAAGGAGCTTCTTCATCCATCCGTCAGGCGAAAGGTTCTTTTCAGGCACGGTCTCTTCCGCCACCTTGTATTTGGCGAGCAGGTCATTACCGTTGTGCAGCATTTGCAACTTGATATGTCCTTTTTGTGCTACTTCAGCCAAATACGCCGCAGGGTCTATGTCCCGCTTCGTCCCGTCGGCATAGATATTCTTTACACCGAAGTGCAGATGCTCCCCGGTCGTCCGTGTCCCCGTGTTGCCCGATGTACCGAGCCGTCCGCCGGCCTGTACCGTATCGCCGACCTTGACGGCAATCTCCTTGAGGTGCATATAGGTACATTGTACCTTGCTGCCGTCCGGCCGGGCATATTCCACCGTCAGCGACTTGCCGCCGGGCGTGTTCCTGTTCAGGTTTACCGCCACGACCTTGCCGCCGTTTTCCGTAGCCAGTACTGCATCGCCTTTGCAACGTATATCCACCCCCTTGTGCATTTGCTGTTTTGTGCCGTCCATCGGGTCTTGTCGTGTCCCGAACGGAGAGGTGACGAACAGAAACTCCTCCCGTTCCACCGGGAACGAATAGCCCGTTCCATGTTCCGCACCCTCGAATGCTTGCAGCGAATTGTGTTCCACCCCGAACTGCCTGCCTTGTGCCGCCATCTCCTGCATCACCTGCCTGTCATACTGCTGCAAGCCGTTCTGTTCGATGATTCTTTGCAGGTTCTCGGCATATTTGCCGCCTGTGGCGTAACCGGCTTTCTCGATGCTTTGTGCCCAGCCCTTGTAATCGTCCGGGGAGAGCTTGAAGCAACCGGCATAGCGGCTGTTCTCCTTCAAAAAGCGGGAGTGATGCTCGTATGAATCACCCACGCTGTCATAACTACAGAACTTTTCATTCGGCTTGTCGTCCGTATAGGTTCCGTATTTGCCGCCCCCGGCAATCCACGAGGGGGTTGCCTTGATACCGAAATGGTTGTTCTCGTTCCTTGCCAGACGGCTCTGTCCGTTGCTGCTTTCCAGTATGCCTTGCGCCAATGTGACGGAAGCCGGGATGCCGTACCTGCGCATCTGTTCCATCGCATACTCCGCATACTGTTGTGCATATTCCTGATTCTTGCCCATAATCTTCCTCCTTATCTGTGAATACCCCTGTGCGTTTGCTGTTCGGCCTGTTGCTTCTCTTGCGCCTCCATGTCACTGATGGCGACCCGCTCACCGGCACGGACAAGTTTCGGCAGGTAGCTGTCAAGCTGACCCATCGGGAACTCCGTATAAGACGTGAAGCCCCGTTCCCGGTTCCCTCCATACTCATTCAGTCCGATACCCAGTATTTTCGCACTCTTTACAGCATCCCCGTCATAGAGCCGGTACACCTCTCCGGTACGGATCAGGTGCAAGGCATCGGGGTGTATTTCCTTGAGTTTGTCCCAAAACTGCCGTTGTGGGGAAACATTTTCATCATTCTTCGCTTCCGGCCGGTTCTCCGCCACCGCCTCGTTCTGTTGCCGCACCTGTTCTTCCAGCTTCGGTTCCCCGACGGATTGCCCCTTTTGCAGCATATCGGCAAACAGCGTGGCCGCCAGATGCCGCTTGTAGCCTTCACGGTCTTCCGCCACCCACATCCGTTGCCACTGTTGCGGCGTGATGCTCCGGGGCTGTAGCTTCTGCCCGTCGATGGTCGCCACGCACTGGATGCCGTCCTGCCGGGTCTTGAAGACGGAAACACGCTGAATACGGTTCAGGTCAATCTCCGGCGTATCGCTGCCGAACAAATCCACTTTCAGGTCAGGCTTGACTTCCGCCAACGCATAATACTTGTGTGCCAGCTCCATGCGTACCTTGTCGATGTTGTCCATCGCCTGTTTGAGCGTGGAGAAAAAGCGGTTCACATCCTCCTTGTCGGGATAGACGCTGTACCCCTCCTTGTTCTCCGGCTTGATATAGAGTGCCCATCGGTTCTTGTCATCCTGAATCATCTGTACGGCATCGAACCCGACCTCGTTCGCCCGCCTGACCGCATCCGACACGTCCAGTGTGGAAAGCCTTTCCAATGTGTAGTTCCTTAGCCTGGCCAGTGTCACCAGTTTCTCGTTGAAATAGCTGTCGTCAGGTCTGTAGCCCAGCGCACCGTCGGTATTATAGAAGCGTACCTGTTCGATGCCCTCCTTATTCAAGGCACGTTCGATACGCCCCTTGTTCATGCCGGGAATCTCGTTGTTCACTTCGGTCGAAGCTCCGGCCGGCAAAATGACATCCGCCGATTTCGCCTCCCGGTCAATAACGAGGACAATACTTTTCGCCGCCTTGTCCGGGTGCTGGCGGATTTCGTTCGCCACGAAGTAATGCTTGGGCATCTGCTCCTGCATGGTCGTGGTCTGCCGCCTGTTGCGCAGGGTGGCGTACTCTATTTTCTCGCCCCGTTCCGCCTTGCGGATAACGTCAAGCGCATTGTTCACGTCGCTTTCGAGTGCATCCATCATGCAAGGATTCTCCTTGAACTCCCGACACCAGTAATCCACCGTCTTCAGACTTTCATCGGACAGACGCGCAGGCAGCCCCAGTTCCAGCATCTTGATTCCCGAAGCCAGTTCCACGACCAGCCGTTCATATTTTACCGCATCCTCCGACGGGGCCACGCCGTTCTTCATGACCATGCCCTCACGGGCAAGCCGCTGTTGGTGTCCTGTGGCACTCACAATCTGCCGCAAGGTTTCCTGCACATAGTCGTGGTAATGCTCAAAGTCCTTTTGACGCGGCATATAGACCGCATCCTTGTCCGTTTCGTAATGGGGTAATCCGCTGCCGTCCGAACGCACGGGAACGAGGTTGTCCCGCATCTTCAACAGGAAATCGTTGAACCGGGTGCGCAACTTGCGGTTGTCCGCTTCGGTATATCCTTTCTCCTGAACACCGCCGTCCTGTCTTAACGCATCCTCGTAAGCCGGCTTGTCCACATAGGGCAGCGTCGTCTGGTCGATGTTGAAGAGGGTGCGTATCTCCCGGTTGTGGACACCCTTGAACTGTGCCTTCTGCCCCTCGTCCAACTGGAGATAGGCGGTGCGGTCGATGGTTTCATTCGGGTTGTTCCGGTTGACATACTTGTTCCAGTTATAGAACAGGAACGGTACGCCCTGCTCATGCTCCCGTACCGCAGCACCCCGTGCCTTGGTCTCGCTGTAAAGCGTGAACAGGTTGGTCTTGCATCCGTTATTGTCCGAATGCAAGGCCATAAAGAGGGCATTGAACGGACTGGCCGAGACACCCTGCGGATAGAGCCGGGGAAATCCCTTGCCCGATACGTTGAGCCAATGGCCGCCGGCGTTCGATGCCCCGCCCAGTGCGGCAGACAGCAGCTCCGCCTGCCTTGCTTCGGCTTTCTTTTCGATTTGCGACTTTTCTTTCATATCATCATGCTTTTATTGTTCATGGAATTATTGGATGCCCCGTGTGCGCACGACCGTCTCCCGCTGTCCGTCGTCGTAATTCTGCGAGGCGATATGGCGCAACTGGTCGCTCTTGGCAAGCACGGCGTTCGCCAGTGTGTTCAGCGGCAATGCCCCTGCACGGTAAGCCTCCCCGACAGTCGGCGTGAGCTGGATAGTACAGGGAACACGGTCTATCGTGGCAATGAGCGTGCTGCCTTGCAGTACCGGGTTCACGATACGGGGATTGAGCGGTTCGTCGGAATAACGGCGGTACTGTGTCTCCGTCTGTTCGGCAGCGGACGGCATGGGTCGCCCCAAAGCCTCATGTCCGGCCTTGTTCAGCAGGTTCGCGCCGCCCAGACCGACAAGGAGCATCTTCAGCAGCGGGTTACGCACGAACAGACCGGCCACGATACTCGCTATCGGCAGCAGGTTGTCCCCCAAGCGCAACGATTGTGTCTTGCCGGTAAACGCCCCTAACAGGATGTCTGGCAGCATAGCCATGACATATCCGAGGTTGCCCGTGACGTCTCCCATACCGTCCAGCCCCAGCATACCGAGCAGTCCGTTCCAACCGTTCGTATTGTTCTGTACGGTCTGTTCCTCTTGCATTTCTTCCTTGTGGGGAACAACCGCCTGCCGTTCCTCTTTCTCCACTTTTTCCCTCTGTTCCGTTTCCGGCTGTGTTGATTCCTTTTTGGCAGTTACAGCCGTTGCATTCTTATATTTCTCCAAATGCTTCAGATAGGCTTCTTCCTGTCCGGGAGCGACGACCAGCGGCACATCCTTGTACCGTTCGGCACGTTCATTCTTCTTTTCAGGGTGTCCGGGCAGTTCGGGCATTTGGAAAGGGGTAAACTTCGGCGTCTGCATCCACTTCAAAAAATTAAAGTCCATCACCGGTATTTTCTTTTTCAATCGCTCGTTGGCCGCCATGATAAGCGGACTCTCGCCGGTCTGTACCGTTGCAGCCTCTTTGCGGAAGTCCGCAAACACGTTCCGTTCGCTGCCGAACACCCCTTTGCTGATGCACTGCTCCACAGAAAGCGTATCAGGCTTTTTCGGCTCGAAACGGGAGGCGACTGCCGAGATAGCCACATCCGCCCCGACAAACTTCGCCAGTGTCGCCCACGAACCCACGCCGCCCATCATCACGGTATCCGCTGTTGCGCCGAGTACCCGTCCCGCGCCTTTTTCCCATCCGTTCGGACGGTAGGCCGCTTCGCCCCGTGCCTCGATTTCCTCGGCAAGCGGCGAGCGGTTCAAGGTCTGCGAGAGACCGAGCAGGCTCGATTCGGCGGCCTTGCGGATGATGTAGTCGGCTGACGATTTCGGCATACGCTCCTTGACCAGCCGGTCAATCATCAGTTCCTCCACCCGGTAGTCCATATAGGCGTAGGCAAGGTCGCCGCCTAATTGTTCCGACAGTTCATCGTAACGCTTGCGCCCGATTTCCTGCACGACGGTATCGCGCCATTGCCCGGCCATGTATGCGAGGTCTTGCTGTATCTCCTTGGAGCCGGTAATCTCCGCCTTGCACATTTCGATATAGTCCTCCGTTGTCTTCGAGTTCCATTCGCCCGTGACCTTGAGTACCTGGTACGGGTCGCCCATCGGCTGTGCCGCAGACGCCATCGCGCTGAGTATGCCGCCCAAAGAGGTGGAATATTCCCTCATTTCCTCGCCCTGTTTCTTCGTGAGGTAAGCCTGCGTTTTTGACATGACGGGCGCAAGGTGGCAATGGAAATAGTCGCTCACGAGGCGTTCCATTTCCGCGAATTGCCGGCTATGTTTGATTCCATCCATATTGTGTACTATATATTTATCTGTTTCAATAACTGTTCTTTCGTCTGCTCGATGGCGTTGTGGTAAACCTCCATCTGCCGGGGAAAGAACTCTTCCAGCCATGCGTCCTTCTCGATGTTGTCCTGCATGAACCGTATCGCCTGCTCCCGCTCGATTTCGACGGATGTCTCGCCCTCTTCCCGGTTGTTGAACCATGCCTTCGTCCACCAGCGCACACCCGCCCGGTCGGGATAGACCGTGACAAGCCTCGGTATGTCGAAGCTCTGGATGTCGATGTCCAGTTCCGCCAATGGGTCGATGACACCGCTGTAGGTCAGGGCTTCGTCATGGAGTTTTTTTTTACGTCGCCGCCCACAGTGGAGAGGTACACGTCATGCCGCAGGGCGAGGTAATGCAGGAAATCCGCAATCAGGAGGTTCTGTACCTTGCAGGCCAGCGGCAGGGCTTTGTGTCCCAGTCCGAGCGGATTGGCCATGCTCGGCATATTCTCGTAGAAATACTCCTTCATCGCGCCCACCGTGAAGATGTGGCGTAACGACTGCTCCGTATTTCGGGGCAAGGTGTATGTCCCATGCCGCAAATCCTCCATGTAATGCGGCAGGAAGCGCAGCATCAGTTCCTCTATCTCCCTCTTGTCTTGTTCGTAATCGGTTTTCAGTTCCAGACCGGAGAAATAGTCAGTCTCGTGTCCGCCAGCCTGACGCATCGCCTGAATATTCCCGTACAGCATCGTCAGGAACTCCAGCGGGTTCAGCTCCTCGCCCTTGAAGCGGACGGCGATATGCAGCTTGTCACCGCTCAAAGCCACCGTCTGCCCGGCTTTCACACGCTGGCCGAATTGGGCGAAGACATTGGACAGGTTTCCGTAGGTCACCTCATACTCCCCGTAGCGGATGGTCTGGCAGATGCCGTGTCCGCTATCGTTGCCCACGCCCGACACGATGCCGCTGGCAAGGGCGGAAAGCGTATAGCAACGCACGTTGAAGTCAATGCCGTGATGAAAGAATTTCTCGCCCGTCGCCGGGTCGGTCTGTTCGCCGTAGCCGAGCGACAGCTCCACGTCCTTGCCCTGCTGTTCCTCGAAAGGCATACAGTAGCCGCTATCGGATTGCAGGATCATTTCTTCTGTATATTTCATGCTGTTTCCATTTTGATTCATATTCCTATCTTCTCATCCCTCCGCTGTGCGCCTGTTCCTCTGCCGGAAGGTCAGGTGTCCGGGCACGTTGCACGTTTCCCGTTTCCTGCGTTCGGAGGACACCCGCATTGTTACCGATAAGCATCATGCCGAGGAACGCTCCCGCGATTTTTCCTAACCAGCCGAAGCGTCCGAATATGAGGAATGCCGCCGCGACCAGTCCGGCGATGCTCAACCCCGACACGTTGCCGCTGCCGAGGTTGCGGAAAAAATTACCGAACATATCCATGACACCGCCACCGGAGGCTTGCTGTAAAAAGTTCGACACACCGTTCAGCTTGTTGTCGATACCGGTCACCGCACCGCTGACCGAGCCGATGGCTTCCCCGGCCTTGCCCGTCAGTTCACGCACACCGTCAGCCGTCTCCGCGAGGGTTTTCGTCGCCGGTTCGCCGATGACCGCATCGCTCACGATGCGCACCACGCTTTTGTCGGTGGTCAGCTTCTCCCAGCCCACATAACCGACCGCGCCGCCGACAGTCGCCGTCTTGACGGCCTGACCCGCACCACGCAAGGTTTGCGAAGGGTGTAAAGCCGCATTGCCCATTTTCTTGCCGGTAGCCGCTGTTGCAGAACCGACACCTTTCATGGCCTTGCCGCCATATTTCAATATTGAATCCCAAACTCCCATACGTTATCTGTTTTTTAAGGTCTTACATTTCTTCCTATCTGCCGCCAGCGTCGTTTGGCAGCTTCCACGATGTCCCGCTTGTCGGCCGCCGGACGTGCCCCTTCGTCGATTTCACGCCAGATGTCGCCCATTGTCGTGTACTTCACCGCCTTGGTCAGCCGTTGCAGCTTCTTGTTCATCAGCTTGAGCTTCGGACGGATGCCGAAGACGATTTCCATGCGCTCCTTTTCCGTCATCTTGTTCTCCGAAAGACACGCCATGCGGATGTCGTTCACAATCTCCACGCTGTTCATGATCAGTTCCCGGTAAATCCGGTTCCGTTGCGTGGAGAGGGCGATGGCCAGTGCATTGGGACTGTTACGGCTTACCTGTCTGGTAAAGTCCCCCATGTTGTCCGTCAGTTTCGATATTTCGTGGTAGAAACCGTATATCTGCGCCGCATAGCATACAATCGACCGGAAAGAGTCCAGATAGTTGTTGAACTCCCGTTGCAGGTCGGTCGTGGCTTTCACTTCCTCTTTCGTCCACAGGTGTCCGGTGGTCTGCAGCAGCATGACCTTCTCCTGGTTCTTCAGCTCCTTTTCCGCCTTGTCGGTATAGAGCAGGATCATCCCGGCAAGCACGGGGTCGTTCTGCGCCCGTACCTTGCCGATACCGATGCACAGCAAAAAGATTCCTATCCAAATCGTCCGTTTCATCGTTCTCCTAATTTTATCGCGCAAGGACGGCAGCCCTGCGCCAACGGGACATGGCCATCCGTGCCGCCTCCCCGTTGTTGCGGTCGAGCATCCCGGCCGTCACGTTGTTCCACACATCATTGAGGGTATAGTACCGTATGCTCAGGTAGAGCAGGTGCAGCTTCCGGCTGAAAGCCGAAAGTTTGTCGTTCAAGGCCCACAGGGTCTTGCTGCGTTCCGCTCCCGTGAGCATATTCTCATGGCCGCCTTTCGCCACCGCGTCATTCAGGAGCGTGAAGACCGATACCAGTTCCGTTGCCGTCTCGATATACAGGTTGTTCATGCTCATGGAGGCGACGATGCCCTGCGGATTGTTCTTGATGGCCTTGCCCAATTTTCCCAACGTGAGAAAGATTCTCACCCCGTCGTTATAGAGGTGGGTGCAGGCTTTCAGTGATGAAGCGTAACCGCTTGCCGTCTTGAGATAACTGTTATATTGCTTCTCCCATTTATGGATGCGGTTAAACTCGGCGGCAATGCTGTTTTGCAACATCGCTGTCTTCGTCTGACCGTTTATCTGTTTCTCTATCTGGTCATTGATGACCTCGTTGCCTTCGGCTAACGCCATCCATTCCAACGGGTTGGATGCCGTGATTTGGGCTTTCGTCCATTGCGGCAGCAGACAGGTGGCCAGCATAATCAGACTAATGATTCGTAATTTCATATATTCCCTTTTTTCGTTTGTTATACTCGACCCGTTCCCGGAGAAGCGTTACCACATCAAAGTTGTGTCTGATACCTACCAAGTCAAGCCGGGGCGTATTCCTGTCCGTTGAGAAGATGCGTACCGTCTTCAATCCGCAAAGCTGCTGCATGAGGCTTTGGTGTTCCACAAAGTCCACGATGCGGTATTGCTCCATGTAGTCCGTCTTCCGGGACAACACCCCATGTTGGCTGATAAGTTGCTCGCTGCCGATATGGTAGCGTGTCCGGCGCAGATAGATGAAGCGGTACAGCAATGCCAAAGAAAGCATGGTGGCGACCGGTACGGCAAGAGCCGTCAGAGGCAGCCCCTCCATGCCACCGTACACCCATGCAGCACAGCACAGCATGATTGCGGGCAGCTCGTCGATAACGAACTGTCCGGCGTGCGGTCGCAGCTCAATACGCTGGAAATCTCCTGTGGGCCGGGCGGTCATCATCGGTGAAAGCGTGTTTGTTGTTCCTCTTCCGGTGACTGTTCTCTCTCCTGTGTCTCATCGGCCGTCTCTTCCCGTTTCAGCTCGGCTAACAGTTCCTCGTTCCAGTCCTTGCTGGGATAGGTCGGCTGTTCACGGACAAAAGAGGTGTCGTTTTCCCTGTCCAAGCCGAGGAACTCCCGCAATCCTTCACGAAACTCCTTGTAATGCCCGTTCATAATCTCCGTCTGCTCCCGTATGTCGTCCGGGTGGCACAAACCGCTCGACCGCATCGACATGGCTTCTTCCCACGCGGATTCATATTTTCCGTAACTTGACCGCAAAGCATCGGGCAACAGTTCTATGTCGCCTTCATCGAGATTCTTGCCGTCAGCAACGGAATCCAGATAAGCCTTCCGTTCCGGCGTCTGCTCGATGGTGGAGCGGACAGCCCGGTACATCTCCTGTTGCAGGTTCTTGGCAAATTCGATTCCCGCAAGGTCGGTATCGAAACAGATATGCTGCCGGGCAGGAAGCGTGAGCTTGAGGACACCCCGCATCTGTTCCACCGTCGGGTTGCCGCCGGTAGATACGAAGACCGCTTTCCGCAAATCCTTGTTCTGTCCCTGATGAAGCTGGTAATAGGCCATCGCATCGTAGGCACTCTCGAACCAGTAGATATGCCTGGCATTAGCAAGAGGCGTTTGGGCAGGGCTGGCAATCCATAGCCCTTAGCTCGAATTGCTCCCTTCCGCCTTTCCTTTATAACTGCCGCTGCCGTCCATACGGGGGCGGCCACGTTCCTCCAGACCGACAACCTGCCCCGTATCTTTCGGAACGGTCAGCGGAAAGGCAAGATTGGTGTACTTCGCACCGTCCTCACGGTGTTTCGTCGCCAGACAGAAATCCCGGTGGAATGCGTATTGCGTGTAAAGGTCGATACCCCGATGCTTGAAGAACGGATAGAACTTCTTTTGTGTCGCCCGATCCTGCGGATTGAACTTGTGAATGTCGTAATCCGCCATGTCAAACGGCTTCACATCCCGTTTGGGCTGGATAATCCGGGTCTCACGGTCGGCGATGGGATGGTTCAGCAACCGGTTACATACAAGGTTTACCAGCCGGTCGGGAGAAATACCGCCCCGATACTCCGCGAAAAAGTGCGGATGTTCCTTGATAAAGGAAATGATGTTATAGACCTTCTGCTGTTGCGGTTTGAAACAGCATTTCCCTTGCTGCGTGACAATGAACTTGTCGTTGCGGATGCGCCGCCCCTCGCTGTCCAAACGGACATACGAGGGATAGCGCAGGCCGTCACGCCGGTTCAGATGGTAGCCCGCATCGAGAAGCACATCCTGAATGTTCAGCCTGCGCAGAAAATCGTCGTAAGTCAGCTCGCCCTCTCTCATCGTTTACCTCCCTCTTCTCATGTCATTGATTTCACGGTTCATCTCCGCCTCGAAACAGCGGATGGCCACATCCCTCGGTGTATCTACACCCGGCTTGAAGTACGGGCGTGGCGGACCACCGAAACGCTCGCCGTAGAACTCCGGGGCATGGCAGTGATGGTGGATGCCGTGTGCGACACCCGCAGCGACCACCCCTCCGGCGGTCAGGGCGGCAAGGATTTTCGTTCCAAGACCCCGTTGCGCCTCCGGGCGGGTCTTCATGTCCACCTCGTTGAAAATCTTGGAAAAGAGTTTCATACGGTGGAAATCGTCCACCGCAAGGAATTTGTCGTAGTCCCGTTGGGTTATCTCATGGCTGATAATCTGACCGTCGATAACGGCGGTCATCCTGTATTTCCCCTCTGCCTGTGCCGGTTGTACGGCTATCTGGCTCACTTCGACCTCCCGCCCGTGCTTCTCTTCCCGATACCAGCCCTTGCTTTCGTTCAGAAATTGCAGGTCGCGCCCATCGACGGCCGCACCGATGCTGCCTTGTATGGATTCCTCTTGCTGTTGCAGTGAGGCTTCCAACGGCATGAAAACCTCCTGTTCCTGCCTTTGCCGTTGCTCCAAGTCCTGCCGCACTTCGGGATGCAGGCCGATGGAGATACGTCGCTCGCTGTTGAGAGCCTCCATCGTCACTTTGTCGGAAAAGTCAGCCCCGATAATGCCGTTCAGCAGTTCCAGACGTTTCTCTACGGGGTGTTCTTCGACAGGAGCGGCGACCAGTGCTTTCACTTCCTCTTCCGTCAGGTCATAGACCATATCGGCCTGGACGCTTTCCGACTGCACGGTCAGCGTCCGCCTTTCCGCATCCACGACAAGACCGTGCGAGGCAAGGCACTCCGCCCATTTCTCGTTGGAGAAATAGACCGGAGAGGCTATCAGCTCCTTGTACGGCCGTGCCGGTTCCTCGCTGCGCGGATGGCTGACCATCGGCGTGATGACCGCCTGCAAGTCCTGCAGCACATCCCGTTGCTGTACAGGCTGCGTCGGTTGATGCCCTTTGTAGTAGAATCCGTAACCGCCCGATTGCAGCTCGCCGGGCTTCATGCGCCCGTCGGGGCGTTCGGGGACGATGGACGACCCCGGAAAGAACAGTTGGCCGCCGACCCTGCGCAGGTGGAAGCCCCACTGGTTGCGAGGTGTCCAGCCGAGGAACGGCGGGGGCATTCCCATACGCCCCATGAGCCCGTACTCGCCGATGCCGATGCGGTAGCCGTGCAGTCCCATAGCCACACGACCGTTGGCATTGCGGGCATGGACGAAGTTCTTGGGCATATAGAAATCCTTGCCCACGATGCTCGTAAGCACGTTGTAGGCTTTCTTGTTGGCAGTGTTCGTTCCCCAGTCCGTCAGTGCCAACATCTGACGTTCGGTTATCGGGTAAACCAGCAGGGGCGAATCATGCCCTTGCACGATCAGCCGATACCCTGCGCCGTCAAGCGCAATGTGGGCCTGAAGCCCGTTGCGCATCAGCATATCACGCATTTCGGGCTGCAAGTCCATCTGCCGGGGATTGGTATTCGTTCGTATCGCCATAGTCTGATTGTTTTCGTTATGCGTCGCCGCTTTCCATTGCCGCCTCTAACTGTTCGTCCTTGAAGCGGACAAACTCGGCGGCGGATTCATTGCCGGCTGCAAGCCCTTTTTCCTCGCAGTAACGGGCGTATTCCTCCTGCCAGTCGGCGGAGAAATGATTGACGTAATCGAGCCAGCCGTATTCGCCGCTCTGCATCTTCCCGACAAGTACCTCTTCGGGATAATATTCGTTTTGTGCCATAATGTACGGATTGATGTTTTACTTGTGGAGGGCTGCCGCACGGTTGCGCTCGCCGCTCTTTTTCTGTTCGTTCCACAGCTCTTCGGTGTAGTCTTCCTCCGAAACGTAGTCGAGGTTACCGTCATCGTCCATGATCCAGCAGCCGTAGCACCCGAAGGTGTATTTGTCCCACTCACGCTTGGGCTGGTTGCGCCATTGCTGCGCGTCGCCCGAACAGATGCGGATGCCGGTCTTGGCATGAAGGTCGATGCCCACTGTGGCAGGCTCGCCGTCCACGACTACCGTCAGCGGTTCGCCGTGCTGCATCCCGTTTACCTCTACCGCACCGAGGCGCATGACCTCGGCCAGCACCTTCAGGTTGCGTGCGATGATGGGCGTGGGGACATACATCACCTGTTTCGTCCCGGCGTCAATCTGCACGAATGCCTTGCTGCTCCGTCCGTCCGCCATTTCCACGTCGGCGACAATCGCCTTGCCGTCGAGCAACTGTTTCTGCTGCGCTTCGTCATACCGTTCCAGCGGAGAGGATTTCAGTGCCGGATAGAAGACCACATCCACCTGACCGTCGTCCATGCGGATAAAGGCAAAGCGGCTGCGGCTCTCGATTTGCCCGCCATGCTCGTCAGTGACACGCACGGGAAGCACAGGAGAATGCCGGCCGTTGCAGATGTCGTCCAACACACGCATCGGCAAGTCCTCGATCATCTCCCGTGTAAGACCGAATCGTTCCAGTGTCGAGAAGGGTAATTCATCAAATTCAATCTGATTCTTTTTCATACGATATTTATATTATAAAATTGTACTCCACAAAGATAAAACCGTATGATTGTAACAAACAAAAATAACAATCACATAAGCGGTTAGAATGCCTTATTTTTACTATATTAGTACGATTTTAAGCAAATAATCGGACTAATAAGCACGAATTTCCAAACCAATAAGAGAAAGTACGGCTGTTTGTTTCCGGCATGAAAGGCCCGGTATTAACTTTGCCGCATGAGAAAGATTTTACTACTAATAATATCGGGTGTATCGTTCTGTACGATGCCCGTTCAGGCGCAGTTCAACACGATTGCCAAGACGCCCGAAAGGTACAAGGTGGAAGCCTTGCAGGAGGGCATGAAAAAACAGGAGCCGACACCTGAAAGTGCGGCTCCCGTACAGGAAACATCGGTGAAATCCGCCGATAAACGTAAACAGTCATGGATTGACCGGTATCTCAGCGTGTCCTATCCATTGCAGCGTATCAGGATTACATCGCCATACGGCTACCGGAAAGACCCGCTTACCGGGAAGAGGAAGTTTCACGGCGGTATCGACCTGCACGCACGGGGCGAGCAGGTATTGGCCATGATGGAGGGGGTGGTCATCAAAGTGGGACAGGACAAGACTTCCGGCAAGTATGTGACCCTGCGGCACGGAAATTACACCGTCAGCTATTGCCACCTTTCACGGGTGCTGGCCGCCAAGGGTACGGTAGTCCGTCCCCGTGATGCCGTCGGTATAACCGGCTCGACTGGACGAAGTACAGGCGAACACCTGCACATAACCTGCAAGCTAAATGGCAAGAGTGTCGATCCGTCGGTCGTTTTCGATTACATCAAATCCATGCAGCAGGAGTGTGTGTCGGCTTTGGCAAGATTGTAATATGCACGCCTCCTGAATCGTACAAATCACGATTCGAGACAACGGACGAAATGGCTTCCCTATACCCCCACCTTGACAAGCAGCCGATAATGTACCACAGCACACTCATGAGGTAAAGCCGCAGGATGAACACAAGCCTTTCGTTCATATTGAGATTTTCTATATACAATTTTATTTATAATTCCAATGAATTATCCTTCAATAAGAAATCGTAAATGCTTATAGTCGTAATACCAGCTTCGTCTCTGATAACAGGGCTTTCTTCTCCAATGATGATAATCTTCTTGAATGAATCATCAACTTTAAGCAAGGATGCACGTTCCTGTTCTCTTTTTTCTTCCGATTCCATGCGGTAGGCAGATTGTATGTAATAACGTCTGCTTCCAAGATTACAGATGAAATCGACTTCGAGATTGGAGCGTTGTTGTTTGCCGTCTTTATCTTTCGTGACAACCGGGACAACTCCTACATCCACATTGAATCCTCGCACACGCAGTTCATTGTAAATCAGATTCTCCATCAGATGACTTTTTTCCGACTGCCGGAAATTAATACGCGCATTGCGCAATCCCAAGTCCATAAAATAATACTTGTACGGAGAATTGATATACCGCTTTCCTTTAATGTCGTAACGGGTGGACTTTTCAATCAGGAACGAATCACAGAGATAGTCGATATAGTCCTTTACCGTATCGTAGGATATGACTGATTTCTTCTCGCTTCGGAACGTGTTTGCCAGTTTGTTCGGATTGGTCAAAGCACCGATACCGGAGGCCATGATGTTGATGAGTTCTTCCAAGTCATCATCTTTCCGTATGTCATGTCGGTCTTTGATGTCCTTGATATAGGTTTCATCAAACAGGGTCTTTAGGAAGCGTACTTTTTGCTCCTCCGAAGTATATGACAATATTTGCGGAAGTCCGCCATATAGCATATATTCATTGAATCCGGCTTGTACAGACCCGGAGTAGGCAGACATAAATTCGCTGAAGCTCAACGGGTACATTTTTACTTCAAAGCCACGTCCGCGAAACTCCGTAATGATGTCTTTGGACAGGAACTTTGCATTGCTGCCGGTTACATAGACATCCACATTGCGCATTTTCAAAAAGCCGTTCAATACATCCTCAAAATTATCAAGCATCTGTACTTCGTCCAACAGGATATAGTACATTCCCCCGTCAATGATGCGACTTTCCACATAGGCATACAGATTGTCGGGATTTCTCATTGCCCGATTCTTATAGTTTTCCAAATCCACCTTTATGATATGATCCGGGGCTACGCCGTTCTTTTCAAGATATGAAGTGAATATCTCGAAAAGCAGGAAGGACTTGCCGCATCTGCGCATTCCTGTTATAGCCTTAATCATGCCGTTGTTTTGCAACGAAACAAGCTCCTCCAGATATTTTTTCCTTTCAATATTTTCCATCGCTAATCGAATTTGGCGTCACCAAGTGACGGAGTTTTCGATTACAAAGGTAGTCGCTTTTCGTCGTACAACCAAACATTAATCGAAAAAGATGTCATTAGGTGATATGATTTTCGATTAGGATATGGAGTTGACCTAATTTTCTGCAAATTATCGGCACTAAATCAAAATAGTGCCGATAATTAGTAGTCATTGTAATGCCGTTCGATAGCTACTTATTCCTGTTATATAACCCTTGTTTTATTGTCACCACCTATCTTTTGGCGGCAGGTCATTCTTTCTTTTTTCATCGGCGAATGTAGGACGAAGCGCATAATCGCCAAGCCGCATTGCATTCGGACAACGAAAACAGACCGTTGCACGGTCTGTTTTCTATCCGGGTTTGGCTTATGATGCCGCAGCTTCATCCTCTGGTTGCCTTAAAAAGTCGAAAGACAACCTGCTGAAAAAAACAGCAGGGAAAAAAGAAAAATCAGCATGAATGTTTAATCGCTAAAAAAATCAAATCAGTATGGTAGAAGAAATTAGACAAGACGGCAAAGTGATATTGTCGAGTGAAGACGGGTTCTCCGTCCCTATGATTTTCAACAACCTTTGCGGCAGGAATTTTACAGGCAAAGAGTACAAGGACTATATCAAGCATATAGCCTTCGGAGAAATGGGACTTAAACCGGGCATAGTGTCCCATTATCGGGGTGGAGTTTTATGCAAGAACGGTACAATCCCGGCATTGTGAACAGTCCCCAATAGAAACATAAAAATCAAAATTTATATAGATATGGAAACAACAACAATTCATCCGGCAGAAGCCTATCTCCGCAACGAGCAGAACCCAACATCCTTGTATGTCAGGATTGCAGGAAAACGCCGCCGGCTTTTTATTAACCGCAACGAAAACGTCATCGGCATTATCGCACTCGGAAAACGCAAAAGAGGCTATCTATTCTCGAACTGGGCAAGCATTGAGAAGATATACTATCCGTCATCCTCTCCCGAAGATGCAGCGGACATGGAAAAGAAACTGGTCTTGAAATACCAGAAACTTGCCCGGCTTGCCACGCATACGAATAGTTGGCTTCGCAAAATCGCTTCCGCAGACCCCGAAAAGTCCCTTTACGAAAACCGCATCACGACCGGCACACGCATCGACGGCAAGTGTATCGGGCTTGCCACTATCGAAAAATACTGTGGCAGTTGGATTATGGCTCGTTTCAGAACGGCACTGAAACAAGAAGAAAAGTTTTCCACCGGACGTTTCGACTTTTGCGGCTATGACGGTACGTTGTGGTGTGAGCCACGCGAAAATGGCGATATGGCGGCGGGATTCAGCAAAGAGTACCGGAATTGCGGTAACGGCTACTATTATCTGCTTATCAACGATGAATATATGATAGGTTATGATATAGACTGAGTTATATGCAGGGCAAGGACATGACCGTATCGGGCAAAGGCTCGGTACGGTCTGATGTTCCCGTCCGCCAATGACCTTTTATAAAATTCCTTTCTCCCTCTTATAGCCTTACATCCTGCGGACAGTTTGCCTCAAGCGACCTCACGCATTTTACATAAAGTGCGTGAAGCCCCTTTTGCAAAAGGACGGACACGGACAGACTTGGCATTACAGGGGGCGGGATGAATCCTGCCCTCTGTAGTCCCAAGACAGTCCGTCGGGAAGTCCGTCCCGGCTGACCGCCTCACTCTTTTACCCATAATCTTTCCTTTTCTAACGGATTTCCATTAAACCCAAGTCCGCTGCCGTGCGACCTACGGGATAGAATTTTCCGCAAAGGTAACCGGCCGTTCCAATCTTGCCAATGCCGGCATACTGCCGCGAGTGACACGCAAAAATCTTCCTCTCCGTTGTCGAGCGTATTTTTCCGGGTCAGCCTTGTCCGATTGTCCCTCGCCACCTTCTGAAAGCAGAAAAATCTTCCCGGCGGTCGCAAACAGACCGAACAGAGGGAAATAAAAAGAAAGGTTAAATATGAGTTACAACAAATTGAAATCATTGGTGGCAAACGTGGAAGCGATAAAGACAGCGTTACAAATCCACATTCAAGGCAGACAAGCCACAGCAGAGGAAAAAGAAACCTTATCCCTGTATTCAGGGTTTGGCGGTATCAAGGAAGTGCTGAACATCGGCACAGACAAGCCTGTAGGCGGCGACATGGAAGAACCGATAAGGCAGTTGCAGGAACTTATCGAAACCTATCCCTATTTCACGCAAGCCATAAAAGCCTCTGTCCTGACAGCGTTCTACACCCCGAAATTCCTGATAGATACAGTTGCAAGACAGATACACGCCACATTCAAGGACAACGGTCTGCAAATGCGCTCGTTCCTCGAACCGAGTGCAGGCATTGGCGGTTTCCTCCCGGTAGCCATGCCGGACACCTGCGGATATGCCATTGAGAAAGACCCGGTTTCGGGGCTGATACTCTCCCTGCTGAATGACAACACGGTTACACGGACGGCAGGCTTTGAAACAATCAACGAACAAGGCTTAGAACATACGAAATTCGATGTCATAGCCTCCAACATCCCTTTCGGCAATTTCCGTGTGTTCGATGCGGAGCTGTGGAAGAGAGGCGGCATATACGAACAAGCCACCAAGACCATACACAATTACTTTTTCGTCAAGGCTATGGAGCTGTTGAACGAGGGCGGCCTGCTGGCTTTCGTCACATCAAGGGGCGTGGCTGACACACCAAGCAACAAGTTCGTGCGTGAATACCTCGTGAACCATGCCGACTTGATAAGCGCAATCCGTCTGCCCGACACCCTTTTCATGCACACAAGCGGCATCGAGGTAGGCAGCGACTTACTGGTATTCCAAAAGCACACGCACAAAGCGGCACTCTCGCAGAGGGAACAGCTCTTTTTGCAGGTCGGCAGGGAAAAAGCTGACACGACAGGCACAATGACCGAATACGCCAACAAACTTTTCACATTGCCGAAAACCACCCTCGCCACAGGCAGCCGAATTGCGATGAACCAGTACGGCAAGTATGTACGCAAATACCAGTGGCAACAGGGCGATGAAAACGCCATGTCGCAGTACCTCGCCGCATTGCTGAAACTCGACTTTGGCCGCTATTTCCGCAAAAGCCTTTTCACAAGTGACGGACAGGACGGCATACACACGCAAATGTCCCTTTTCGGCAGTGTGGCCGTCAAGCAGCAACCCAAAGGCAGACGAGCCTATACGGACGAGCCGGAAGCGTGGATGAAAGAGGGTGCAATGGTGCTGTTCGAGGGGCAGGTGGGCGTTCTCCAATACCGTAAATCCGACTTATACCAAGAGACGGTCACCGATTTTGTCCCGGTGGACGAGGGCAAGGTGAACATGGAGAGGGCTAATGACTATTTCCCCATACGCAAGGCATATTTTGAACTTTCCACCAAAGAGCAGGAGGAACAGACGGAACAGCCGCATTTGCGTGAACGGCTGAACGCTTGCTATAACGCTTTTGTCGCCAAATGGGGCTTTTTCCACTCCAACGACAACAAGGAGTTTATCATGCTTGACAGTCTCGGCGTGGAAGTGTTTACGATAGAAATGCAGGTCAAGGGCGACATATTCAAAGCCGACATCATGCGTGAGCCTGTAGCGTTCAAGAAGATAGACACGACCGTACAACTGACACCGGGCGAAGCGTTGGCAAGCAGCTTGAACTTCTACGGCTGTGTGGATATGGACTATCTGACACAGACCACCGGCAAGGACGAGGACGAAGTTATAGGCGACCTCAAAGGCAAGATATTTTACAATCCCACCACTGGGGAATGGGAACACAAAGGCAAGTTTGTAGCCGGCAACATCATAGCCAAGCTCAAGGAAACAGCCTCTTGTCTGCCCGAACTCACAGGCAGGGAAAAGGACTGGGTGGAAACCGCTGTAAAGGCATTGGAGGAAGCCATACCCGAAGCGATACCCTACGAGGAACTCGACATCAACATGGGCGAGCGGTGGATCGACACGAAACTCTATGCCGATTTTGCCACAGAACTTTTCGGAACGGAAACCGATGTGATGTATTTTGACGTGAACGACACCTATCTGGTACGAGTGCAAGGTTATTCCCCGGTCATTTACAACACCTATTCCGTGAAGAACTACAACGGAGAGGACTTGTTTGTACACGCACTGCAGGACACTGTACCCGAAATAACCAAAGAGATAGATCGGAACGGCGAAACGGTGCGAGTGCCGGACGAGGAAGCCATACAGGAGGCGGCCACCAAGATACAGGAGATAAGAAACCGTTTTAACCAGTGGCTCGACAACCAACCGATAGAGGTGAGGGATGAACTGGTAAGGGCTTATAATGAACGCTTTAATTGCTATTCCAAACCGCAGTATGACGGCTCGGCGCAGACCTTTCCGCAGCTCTCTTTCGAGAATTTTCCGTATGACAGCCTCTATCCCTCACAGAAAGATGCCATTTGGATGATTAAGCAGAATGGCGGCGGTATCTGTTGGCACGAGGTCGGCACAGGCAAGACGATGATAATGTGCGTTTCCGCTTACGAAATGAAACGCCTCGGACTGGTGCAGAAGCCCATGATTATAGGCTTGAAAGCCAATGTTCACGAAATAGCCGACACGTTCCGCAAGGCTTACCCCTCGGCAAAGGTGCTTTATCCGGGCAAGGAAGATTTCACCCCTGCCAACCGCAAAGAGGTATTCTCGAAAATCAAGAACAATAACTGGGACTGTATCATTCTGACACACGACCAGTTCGCCAAGATACCGCAGTCGGAACAGACCATGATAGATATATTCACGGAAGAACTGGCCGATGTGGAGCGCAACCTTGAGGTGTTGGAACAGTCCACCATGCGCTACCGCAGCGGAAAGATGCAGGACGGTCTGGAGAAGCGCAAACAGAACCTTGCGGCCAAACTTAAGGAGTTACGGATGAAAATCAACGAACGGAAAGACGATGCGGTGGACTTTCACACTATGGGAATAGACCATATTTTCGTTGATGAATGCCATTATCAGAATTTTTTAAGTTTTCCTATTTTATGAGATAATTGGCTGATATTTATAGATTTTAGTCTGATTTAGTTTGGATTATTTATGGATAGTTTTGTAAGAAAAAGAAGCACCATGCTTACAAGCATAGTGCCATATAATCTTAAAATAATACGAATTTAATGAATTATAAACATCTAAAAAGATGTAGTAAGTGAAATTTATCTTGACTTTGTACTATTGAAATACAAAGATTATTCTATACAATACTTATTATATGCGTCTTTATATATATTCCTCACTTCCTCTTGAAAAGCCGCCCTTCTATTATGTAATTCCATCAATTGGCCATTAATCTGCTGATAAATAATCCTGTGTGCCGGATTTGGAAGCAATGTTTCATCATATACATCTGTTTCAAAATCCTCTTCTTCTATAGCCGCATGAGCAAGATTTAATAAATCTTCCTTGGTCATATCGGTTACAACCATCCAGTTTTCGCCTCTTGTAAAATAGGCTTTCCGATCTTCAATTTTTAAGTGTTTCATAAATATCTTTCCTTTCTGAATAAGCTTGTTCACCAGCTTCTAAACTGTTCAACGTGATTTCGTAATTCTCAATGGTATTTCCTTTAACATCCCTTAGGGTTTGGGCTGTTGGGTAGCCGCTATAAATGTTGAAATGAACTCCATCTGCCTCTATCTTTTTTTCCGTATAAAGAATGTAATCTGGCTTTATAGAACCTCCTATTGTATTATTATGCGTAGAAATAATCACTGGCATATTCTCTGCCATTTCCTTAATAAACTTATTTACCTCGTTCTTCAAAAAGAGATTATCAAACGAAGACTCTGGTTCATCAATAATGAGAATGTCACATAGAATAGCATCTTTAATTTTCTGCAAGAAGTTAAACTCCGAACGTTCCCCACCGGATACAGGCAAGCCTGAAGAATTAAGTATTCTGTAATCTATGGCTGCAAACAACTTATAAATACGATTACTCTCAACGCCTGCCGCCTTTAATTCATCTAAATACTGAATAGGGTTCCCATACTTTGCAAAAGCGTTAGTAAGTGACACCTGTTTTAATCCGACAGTTTTCAAATCTGTAGCATTCGCAAATGGGCGTGCGGACACACTGATTGTAAAATGTCCGGCCTTTTCCGTGCTAATAGTTCTGCTTTTCTTTATCGCTATAGCTACTTGGGCAAAAATTTCACGCTTTTTCTTATTGATGAAGTATTGGTATAAGTCTATATTGGGAATACGAGGTGCTGCAGATTTCAATTGTAGCGACTCCTTTACCATCTTGATTATGTTATTAACTTCTTTGAAATACAAGTTGGCAACGTTATCCTTCCGACATTGTTCTATCAATTCTTTTAAGAGTGACTTCAGTGAGGCTTCGGGCAAATGCTTATTGACAAGCGATTTGTAAAGCTGTGATTCTAATAAAGTCAGTGTTGCATTGATAAGTTTTTTAATCTCATCAAAACTTAGTTCTTTGAAATCGCTTTCATTAAACAGTTTTGACTTTGAGAAAACATCGTTAACATCGCTTTGCTGTGCTGAAGACATAACCGCTTCAAGGTACTTCTGCAATTTCATCTCATCCTCATCGGCTGAACAAGTTTTCAATACATCTGTTACTATAACGCTAAACTCGCGCAAGTAATCCTCTGCAGAATTTTCTTGTCTTACCTTCAAATCATTTTCAAACTGTTCAGAATCACTCCTACTAGTATTGAGCAGTTCAAATTGTTTAATGTATTTGGCCTTTCCTTCAAAACGGCTAGCAATGGCATTCAAGGTATGAGTTTTCCCTGTAGAACGTTTCCCAAACATAATATTAAGCCCCGTTGATAACATCTGTCCATTCGGGAATATCTGAAAAAGTTTAATTCCTTTTTCTGAGGTCAAAGTAACCTTTGTCTTATCCATTAGACAGAGTTTCAGTGTATTGACATTCACCTGATCAACATCAAAAAATGTATGGCTGACAGGATACTTATCTGGTGTAACACCTTTTTCTATTCTAAAGTCACTGAAATAGACAGGCGTAAGTTCTGTATCCTCCTTCTCCATATAAATAAATTTCTTGACGCTCGACACTTCACCTGCTATTATGTTTCTTCCCAATTTCTCGATGGTATCTTTATGAAGTTTTGGTTCTTTTTCATAATGTGGTATAAGTAAATATTTACTCAAATCTCCAAATATTCTAATGAATGTATCATAAGAAATATCATCATCCTTAGTTTTGATTAGATTTTTTACTTCTTCACATTTTGAATTAAAATCAAACAGCGTCCCGTCATCGTTATTCGCTATGACAAGAATATGCCCATTCTCCAAATCTACTTCAATACCGGGTAAAACAACTATTTGCGTCAATGCATCCTTGATTTCTTGATATTGTGCGTAGTCAAACAAGTTGTGATTTGTGATAGCAATTACATCCAATTTTGTTTTTGCAACATAATCCAACAAAACGTCTTTATCATAAGTAAACATCCTATCTGATACAGATGGCACTGTATGAATATGTAAATCACATCTTTTCATATATTTCTAATTTGTTAAATATATTTTCAAATGCTCAAAGAACAAATGGAAATCTGATTCCAAAATTACCAAATTATCCTGTATAACAGATGATTTTATAAAGATTTTGATATAGTGATGGCAAAAAAACACGATAAAATAGAATTAAAAACACTTCTAATTAGAAAAGTACAAGCAACACATATTTGTATTTTGAGATGATATAACAAAAAAGCATTTGCAGATAAATAATTCCAAACACTTTAACTTTGACACCTTTATTACCAACTGGGAGTATAACTGTATATTGCTATTTTTACAAAGTGGCTGTGTATCAATAAACTTTTATATATTGACACACAGCTTTACTTTCAATTCGTCAAACTTATGTTGAGAATATTTTAGGCCTCATGTTTTATTATTTTTCCATTTCTTTGCCATATTCTTTTGACTCTCGTTTTCAAGCGTTTCCAAAGCTTTCTCTTCTTGTTCTGTAGTTATATCAAGATACGCCATTGTGGTTTGGATACACTCATGTCCAAGCAAATATGAAATTTGAGCTATGTTCATTCCATTTTCAAGCCAATGTGAAGCCTTGACATGTCTGAATTGATGGGCATGTAAGTTCAATGGTACATCTTCACAAGTTTCATGAGCTATTAAGGCATATTTTTTCAGCATTTTGTTCACATTTTCGGCAGACATAGGAGCATATACTCCTTTGCTTTTTGAATAAAAGATTAGTGCATCCATATCATTATATTTCGGATGGTATTTCTTGAGGTATCTCTTTAAACATTGCACTGGTTGAGACAAAAGAGGAAGTGGGCGTTTCTTTCTCCCTTTTCCTATGACAATCATGTGAGGTTTAGTACAATCCATGACGATATTACTAATCTTCAATGTAAGGAGTTCATTAACACGTATAGCTGTAGAGTACAAAAGTAGCATCAATGTGAAATCACGAAAACCTGTTGCCGTTCTTTGATTTGGGACAGACAATATGGCTTTAACAGCCTTTTTGCTTAAGCCAATAACTTTTCTTTTAGGCGTTTTCTCATTGGGAATGTTCTCAGCTTGTAGAAATACGGCCATATAAGTCATATCTCTGTCCGCTACATATTTCAAGAAGGCACGTAAGGCTGACAACCTTACATTGCATGTTGCAAGGGTACAATTCCTATCGCTTTTCATCCAAATAATCCATTCCATGATATATTTCCTACAGAAGCACTCTGCATTCAATGTTTCCGGTAAAATGCCTTTCACTTTCTTAAGAAACTCAGCATAGAGTGTCACTGAAATTTTATAGTTTCTTTTCGTGTGAGGGCTACAAGCTTTTATTGAGGGCACATAGTACTCAAGCCACTCATGTAAATAACTAGCAATCTGTATTGCTTGTAAGTTAATCTTCTTTTTCATCTGTCTCTAATATTAATGATTGTTCTATTTCGCTATCGGCATATGCTATTATATCAGAAATCGCAGGGGTCAAAGAATAGTAAGCCAATGTGCTTTCCATTTGTCTGTGTCCCATGCTCTTGCTTAGAGCTAATAACTTGTCGTGTACTGCAAATCCTTGGTGCGTCCAGCTGTTTATGTTCTCTATGGCGTAGTTGTGCCTCAGTTCGTATGGGATCGCGTGGGATGAATTGCAGCTTTGCCACAGCACCCTGAAGTGGTACGTTACCCATACAGGAGGGTGCGGCTTGTCATCCGGTGTCGGGAAAAACACCCTGCGGTTCGGAGTCAGCCCATCTATTTTTCCGTCATAAATACGCATCAGGGGCAACATTGTGTCATGGAGGACTACATAATGTTGGTCATACCCTTTGCCGCGCTTGATGGATACCACGCCGTTTTCAAGGTTTACGTCATCGCGTTCCAGCAGGACGGCCTCGGTTGTCCTTATTCCTGAACTATACAGTAAGCGGAAGAACACCGGCAGTGTCATGCGCTGGATAGCCGCGAGTCTGCCACGCCTTGGCTTTATGTTGTCGCAAGCGTCAAAGAAGCGTTTCAATTCATCGTGTGTAAAAGGATGCGGCGTATAAGTTCTCGGTACAGACCTTGGCACTTGCGGCAAGTCAATTTTCGTCATTCCACGCTTTTTCATGTACTTGATGAAGTCCGAAACAGGATAGACACGTGACACGCAAGAGTTTGTGCATTCAGTTGGACGTTGCCTACACCACCTGTCAACGATTTCTTGGGTAAGTTCGGTTTGCTCTGGATATTCCCTTACGCAAAAATGGTCGAACTGTATTATGTTCTTGATATAGCTATAACTGTAACGCCCGGAAGCCTTGCGGTATTTTACATATCCTTCTATAGCTTTGGATAGGAATGAAATTGTCTTCATACGTCAAACACCCCCTTTCCTATGGGAAAGTGTTCTATACTCAATGAACATTCCTTCAGCCTCTTGAATTCCGCACTAAGGTAACGGTCAAGAGAATCTGGGGACGCATGACCGAGGGTGGCACTTATGACAGGTTGCTGCACACCGCCTTGCAACAGAGTCGTCGCCACATTATGGCGGAATAGGTGCAGACTTTTTCTCTCATTTTTACCTTGTCTTATTCCTGCTTTGCACATGACTTTTGAGCATATGGCATCGAGATTGCTTGTATGAAGCCTTCTGTATGGCACGTGTACTGTGAGAAAAACATATGGTTCCGAACTTCGGGGACGTTCTTTGAGCAGGTAATCAAATACAGCGTTTCCTACCACGGCACGGAGTGGCAATGTCAGTGGCTGTCCGGTCTTTACCTGAGTGATTTTTATCAGGTCGTGTTCCCAATCGAAACTGTTAAGCGTGAGTGCAGAGATATCACACCCACGCAATCCCGTGTACATGGCCAAGGTTATGATGGCTTTGTCCTGTAGGGATATTGTGCCATCGTATTCTAAAGTATGCCTGATAGCAGTAAGCTCTTGATCCGTAAGGTATTGAATATTCTTCCGCATGTTGGGTATAGCCGGCAGATATGCGATTATACGTTCAACGGATTTGCCATAGTGGGGCAAACAGGCTTTCAGTCCATATTCCACCGAATATTTGAGCGAATGGCCCATATTCGGTTTTCCGTCTTTGGAAAATACTTCCAATACCGCATTTCCTGTTATTGACTCTAATGAGTACACTCCCATTTCCTGTAGCCGGAAGAAGAACGAAGATAGTGCATACTTCACATTCGTTGAAAATTTGCAACATCTACCTACCGTGTTGAAAGCCATGTCTGTTACATCCTTGTATTCTGCGCAGAGCAACTCGTAGTGGTGCGGTTTACTATAGTGTTTACGACCATCGGGTAATAATCCATTCTCGATATATTGGCAGATTACACGTAACAGGCGTACCTTGTTCCTATAAGTATACTTGTTGGACCACAATACTTTTAGTGTCGGTTCAACGTCGGTGAGACTCTGCCATTTGTAATGGTTAGCATTTCCTGATAGCCACTCAGCCATTTTCTTCACATAGTCTATGTACATGGCTGAATAACCGGTGTCTTGCAAATAAGAAACAAGACCATTGACTTTTTCATTTAGATTAAATATGTCCATAATCGCATTTTGTTTGAAAGTTATTACAATTATAGACGTAATATAATCAGAACTATTTACTGTGCAAAATAAATGATTACTAAATAATTAAGTAATTTAACAGGAAACTTATAAAAGTTCTGATAATGCAGTAAATCCGAAATTTTGGATTTATGCCACATTTTCAAGAATTTGATGTTTCAGACACGCCACAACCGTGTGGCAGGTATCGGCAACACCAAAGGCTCGCAAAGGGCGATGAACCTGCTGTTTGCCATCCGTGACATTCAGCACCGGACGGGGCGAGACCTCGGCGCGACATTCCTTTCGGGGACAGTGGTTGTGAACGCCCTTACCGAATTATATGTGATGTTCAAGTACCTTAGACCAAGAGAATTGCAACGCCAGCAGATTTCATGCTTCGATGCGTGGGCGGCGATATTCACGCAGAAGACAGCCGATTACGAGCTGAACGTGACAGGCGCAATCAAGCGCAAAGAGCGTTTCCGCACCTATATCAAAGTGCCGGAACTGGCGATGTTCCTGCGTGAGATTACCGACTATCGTACCGCCGACATGATAAACCTTGATGTGCCGGAGAAGAATGTGCGCTTTCTCTCTCATGCGCCCACTATCCAGCAGGAGGAAATGATTGGCCGTTTGGTTTCCTTTGCACACAGCGGAGAATGGAATGACTTGGGACTTGATACACCCGAACCCGACAATCTCGACAAGGCTAAAATGCTGGTCGCTACCAACGTGGCGCGGAAAATGGCTCTCGATATGCGTCTATTAGGCGACAAGTTCAGCGATGATGCCGACAACAAGGCTTCAATCTGTGCAAGGACAATCCATGACTATTATATGCGCTCGAATGAAAACCGGGGTACACAGTTCGTATTCAGCGACCTCGGCACATACAAACCGAATGAATGGAACGTATATACTGACATCAAGGAGAAACTGGTGCGGCTCGGTATCCCTGCCGATGAAGTGCAGTTTATCCAGTGCGCCACCACCGAAAGAGCGAGAAAAAGACTGTTCGAGGACATGAACAACGGCAAGGTGCGTGTGCTTTTCGGCAGCACGACCATGTTAGGCACTGGGGTGAACGCCCAGCAGAGGGCGGTAGCGGTGCATCATCTTGAGGTTCCTTGGCGCCCTGCCGATATGGAACAGCGTAACGGCAGGGCGGTACGCAAGGGCAACACCGTGAAACTGTGGGGCGGCAACATCGTGGATATTGTGATTTACGGCACGGAAAAGACACTTGACGCCTACAAATTCAATCTGTTAAGAAACAAACAGATGTTCATTAACCAAATCAACAACGGCACGATTGCAGTGCGACGTATTGACGAGGGCGGCATGGACGAGGACAACGGCATGAACTTCGCCGAGTTCGTGGCTATCCTTTCCGGCAACACGGATTTACTGAACAAGGCAAAGCTCGACAACAAGATTATGCAGTTGGAAAAGGAGCAGGCCATTTTCAAGAAAGAACGCATCCGTGCCGAGCGCAAGATAGCTTCCAATCATGAAGATATTGAAAAGGTAAAGCGCACAAAGGCCGGTTTCATCAAGGACTGGGAATACATCACGACATACGAGGGGGCAAAGGTTACGCAGCTTCTCAACCTGCCGCAAGCCACAGCCGAGGAAACTGGCCGGGAACTGCACCGCATCGCCAAGACCTACCGTAGTGGAGCGTATGGCACTATCGGTACATTTGCAGGGCTGAATCTGTTGGTACGCAGCGAGTACAATTTGGCAGGAGAGTTTGACCGTAACACGTTCTTTGTCGAGGGTACAAGCGGACTGAAATACCGTTGCGGATTGAGTGGGGCGTTGCCGCTCGGTTTCGTGGAATCAGTGCAATATCCGCAGGCAACGCTAAACAAATTGCCGTCCCTTATCGAGAAGCAGCAAAAGACGGTGGAGCGGATAGAGAGCGAAATCCCGGTGTTGCAGGACATCGCTTGCCGCCAGTGGAGCAAGGCCGATGAACTGGCAAGGCTCAAAGTGGAGTGCAAGGAGCTGCAGCGGAGGATTGACGAAAGTCTCAAGGAAGCGGAACGCACTCTTACCCCACCCGAAACAACGGCAGCCGGGTTCGAGCCTACGACCAAAGCCGCTTAAACCATAATCATATCTTAACCTTTTCCCTCTGTTGGGTTGCGACAGCCCGGCAGAGGGATTTTTCTTGTATCCCAGTCTGACGACGGCAATATCCATTTATATACACCTCCCAAATAGGTTTTACTTCACTGTTATACAGCCGATACTAAATATAGTACATACTAATGTTAGTAAAGTAGGATATCAGGAAATCTCCCGTTGCAAAGGATAATATGCACTACATTTAGTCAATCAGTATTTTAGTAGAGTAGTAAATACTATGATACTAAAATATAATTAAGTAGTAAAATAGTACGCACTAATCATAGTAAATACTAAAAATAGTAGTATCTTTGTATCAGAAATAAAGATAGGAAATTATGACAAGAATAATCGCTGTTTTGAACCACAAGGGCGGTGTTGGAAAGACGACCACCACCATCAACCTCGCTGCCGCATTGCAGCAGAAGAAAAAGCGGGTACTGCTCATCGACATGGACGGTCAGGCGAACCTCACGGAATCCTGCGGCCTCTCTATCGAAGAGGAACGGACGGTGTACGGAGCGATGAAAGGTGAATATCCCTTACCCGTGTCCGAGTTAAATAATGGTCTTTCCGTTGTACCGTCCTGCCTTGATTTGTCGGCGGCAGAATCCGAGCTTATCAACGAACCGGGACGGGAACTGATACTGAAAGGGCTGATTGCAAAATTGCTTGAAACCCGGAAATTCGACTATATCCTCATTGACTGCCCTCCCTCGCTGGGTTTGCTGACGCTCAACGCCCTTACATCGGCAGATTTCCTGATTATCCCGGTACAGGCGCAGTTCCTCGCTATGCGTGGAATGGCGAAGATTACAAATGTGGTCGAGATTGTCAAGGCACGGCTGAACCCGAACCTGAACATCGGAGGCATTGTCATCACCCAGTTTGACAAGCGCAAGACGCTCAACAAGAGTGTAGCGGAACTCATCAACGAATCGTTCTGCGACAAGGTGTTCAAGACCGTCATCCGGGACAATGTATCATTGGCCGAAGCTCCGATAAAAGGCATGAATATCTTTGAGTATAACAAGAACAGCAACGGGGCAAAGGATTACATGGGGTTGGCAAAGGAAGTGTTGAAACTAAAGTAAAAACGATATGGGCAAAAGTGATTCATTGAAAAACGGCATGAGAAGCGGACTGGACGGTTTGCTGTCATCCACAGGGAAATCCGTACAGAAGAAAGAACCCGCACCGGCGAGGACGGAAAAAGAGCCTGCCGTGCATTGCAATTTCGTCATCGACAAGAGCATCCATACCCGGATGAAATACCTCGCCATCGAAAAGAATATGTCGCTCCGAAATATTGTGAACGAGGCGATGAAGGAATATCTGGAGAAGCACGAGAAATAACCGAGGCGGCAATCCGCCCAATCGACTTTTATACCATACCGCTATCTTATGGCACACGTCCACAAGGTAGCGGTTTTTCCGTTTATATCCCCTGGCAGTTTTCCTGTTCTATTCGCCTCTTATAGCTGCAAGGCTGCATTTCCCCCTTTCTATCCATTCCGCTTACCGCTTGTCCGGCCTCGTTCCTGCCATCGCCGGTTGGTTTTCCAGACGCAAATTTGGACTGCCGCGCTTGATTTCATCGCTTTGAAGTGCATTTCTCGTAAAATTCTTCCTTTCCGTGAAAGAGTAATTTTCCGGAAAAAGCGTTGAAAACAGCTTGTTCGTCAGTCCTATAAAGCATCTGTAAATCCCAAGCGGTTCAGGCAGAAAAAGAACCGAAAAGAGGGATAAAAAAGAAAATCAATTCAATAACAATTAAATTTTATGATTATGGCAACAACAGCAGCAACCCAAGCAGTAGAGAAGAACATCACATCGGTAGCATTGGCAAATATTCAGCCGAGCAGTTACAACCCACGCAAGAACTTTGACGAGACAAGCCTTGCGGAACTTGCCGAGAGCATCCGTCAGCAGGGAGTGCTTCAGCCTATCGGTGTGCGCCCCATTGCGGACAACCGTTTCGAGATTGTCTTTGGAGAACGCAGATACCGTGCTTCCCTCATGGCTGAATTGGCGGAAATTCCGGCTATCGTCATGGAAATTTCGGACGAGACCGCCGAGGAAATGGCAATCACCGAGAACCTGCAGCGCAAGGACGTTACCCCGATTGAGGAAGCCAACGCCTACCAAAAGCTCATAGACAGCGGTCGCCACGATGTACAGTCCTTGACCGTGCAGTTCGGCAAGACGGAAGCATATATCCGTACACGCCTTAAATTCGTTTCCTTGATACCCGAAATCGCCGTGCTGTTGGAGCAGGACGAAATCACAATCAGTGTGGCAAGCGAAATCTGCCGTTATGGGGAAGAGATACAGCGTGAGGTGTACGACCAACATCTGAAAGAGGGGGTGCAGTACAATAGTTGGCGAGGCATGAAAGCCTCCGAGGTGGCACAGAGCATCGAACGGCAATACACCACAGACCTCAATCGCTATTCATTCGACAAAACCCTCTGTCTTTCATGTCCTCACAATACCAATAACATGATGTTGTTCTGTGAGGGTGGTTGCGGAAATTGCGCCAACCGTGCTTGCCTTGTGGAAATGAACACATCGCACCTTACCGAAAAGGCTATGCGCCTCATGGAACAGCACCCTGCCGTTCCCCTCTGCCACGAAAGCTACAATTACAATGAAGCCGTCATCGACCGCCTTACCGCTATGGGTTACGAGGTGGAAAGCCTTAAAACCTATGCAACGAAATACCCCGAATGCCCCCAAGCACCTCAAAAAGAGGATTACGATACCACCGAGGAATACGAGGAAGCAGTAAAGGATTACGGGCAGGAATTGAACGGCTACACCGAGAAATGCGAAGCAATCCGCACCAGAAGCGAAGCAGGAGAAATCTCCCTCTATCTCCGTATCGAGAGCAACGACATTGCACTGTGCTATGTTGCAAATACCGCTACCACCGCAAACGGTACGACAACCGAAATGCCACTTTCGCCTATCGAGAAGTTGGAGAAGCAGGACAAGCGCAACAAGGAGATTGCCCTCGAAAAGACCGTTGAAGACACCAAAAAGCGTATTTTGGAGGTCGATATGTCCGAGCGCAAGTTTGGGCAGGACGAGGAGAAAATGGTGTATTTCTTCCTGCTCTCCTCACTCCGCAGAGAGCATTTCAATGAGGTAGGCATTGAGGATAAAGGCTCTTATTACTACCTTACGAGCGAGGACAAAATGCGCATCATCGAGAACCTTACCGCCAAGCAGAAAGCCGTTATCCGCAGGGATTATCTGATTGCCAATTTCAAGGAAGCATTCGGCAACAACGCCACCGCCTCACTGTTGCTTGACTTCGCCAAAAAGCATATGCCCGAAGAACTTGCCAATATCCAAGACGGATATAATGAAGTGTACGAAAAGCGACACCAACGCATCGAGGAAAAGAAAGCCGTTTTGCTTGTGCAAGAACAGGCAAAGCAGGAAGCGGAACAACCCGATGAACCGCAAACGGAAGAAATAGCTGCCTGACAAATGTTGTCATAACGGATAGGGGGACGGAGAAATCCGCCCTCTATTCTTCTTCTTTGTATGCCCTCAAAATAAACAAGCCCCCAGTACCTCTTTTAACTTTCTAACGAACCCGTCACCACCCGCCCACCTCCATTCATAGATTCCGTTCCCTCTCTTTTTTACCATCTTCGACCTCCCTTTTATAGCGTTTTTCCCGGCTTCATTCCCTGCCGTTCCCGGTTTGGTTTTATCAGATGCAAAGGTCGGCCGTCGCGCTTGATCCGGCGGCTTGAAGTGTATTTCCCGCAAATTCTTCCTTTCCTAAGAAAGAGTAATTGGCAGGAAAAGCCTTCCGTATGAAGCTGTACCGACAGCCGTGTACCGCATCCATAAAATCCCAAAGCGGTTCCGACAGAAAGGAATCGAACGGAGGGAAGAAAAAACAAATCATTAAAATTCAAGATTATGGACAACATCAAGGAAAGCAAAGAGTACCAACTCGCCAAAGACTGGGAAAGAGCAGTGAACAGCTACAACTTCAACCCGAAACGGTTTGCGGCGGCAATTCCCGATATGCACCCCACGCTGCAGCAAAGCCTTTATCGGCTGGTCAAAGAGTGTATTGTGGTCATGGCAGACGAGACACGCAACTACGACGACCGCAACCGTGCATCGCACGAGGAAGCGAAGTGCATCATGGAATACCTCAAGGCTCACGGGAAACACATCCCATTAAGATAACAAGCGTATGAAAACGAAAGAGTTACAATTTGACGGCAATACCTACATCTGCCGTATCGTTAAATCCAACGAGGGCGAAGAACTCCTTATCGGTTCGACCGCTCTGCTCGATGCACTTCATCCGGGTAGCTTCGAGGACGAGAACGAAGGTTTTGCAAACAAGGAAGCTGAACGACTTTACGATGAAGTGTTCTTTTTCACCGATGCAAGAACCCTCAAATTACCGGACGATGAACTCATCACGGAACTGAAAGCGGATAATCCCGAATGGTTCAACTAACACAAGTCAATAATTATCTAAAATTCAATATCATGGATAAAGAGTATGTAATGCACATCGCACAGACCATCAAAGAACAGTTATTATCATTCACACCCATGCCTGTCTTTATGTCGTGGGGAGTCAGTGAATTTGTCGCTACGGTATTCCGGGAACTGCCGGCATTGCGGCTGAAAGTAAACGGACGGTTACACGCCGGATATGTCGTTATCGCACTCAACGGCTCCGACTACTACGAGGTCTATCTACAGAAAGAAGATGATGACAATGCCAAGTGTGTCAATGAGGAAGTCTGCTTCGACGAACTGGGCGATGTTATCGACCGGGCTATCGAAAGTGGTGCGGACAAGGAGGAATACGATAATTTCTGCGACCAACAGCTCGCCATGCTGCTAAGTGCTGCACGAGCCTAAGTGAAATAACGACAATTAAATACATAACATTGCCCACGAAAAATGTGGGCAGTGTTGTTGTATGTCGATTTGATACGCTGAATCGCAATATCCTGTTATATATCCTCTTTTATACTTCTTGAGACCCCTGTTCCATTTTTACCGTTACATACATTTGGTTACGGCTTGTTGGATTATTTGGTTCCGTCATTTTCAATACCCCTGTATCAATCATTGGAGTGATATAGACATTCATTACATTTTTCCGGGCTTTCAATCCCAAATGCTGCATAATATCAAGCAAAGACTTCGGCTCGGAGCAAAACTCCAAAAGCTGCTGTCTTCTTACATCCTGCTTATTGGGCTTTCTTGTGTTGTTTTCTTGTGTTGTTTTCTTGTGTTGTTTTCTTGTGTTGTTTTCTTGTGTTGTTTTCTTAACGGTGGTTGTGCCTAACTGCATAGTCAGCACCACATAGTCCGGACGTGTTTCTTCAGCGACAGTAGGAAGCGGCCACCCCAAAGATTGCCAGCCGTTCACAATCTTATCCACACCACTGCCTGCTTTTTCGGCACGCCCCAGCCGCATAAACATCTTTTGCAGGATTGGATTACGGCAAATACTACGGCCTCCCTCGAAATACTGTTGCCGTGAAACCAGCATCATGCCCGGATTCATAAAGATAAGGCTCTCATCGGTACGCTCCACGATGATATGCCCTTGTGCATTAACGTCTTGGTGGATAATACAGTTGATGAGTGCCTCCCTCACGGCATCGTGGGCAGGTGTCTCTTCCTGACGCACTCCGTCTTTCATCATGAAGGGGCGAGGCAACGATTGTATCAACCGGTTATATACCCTTACATAGAATTGATAAAGGTTGGCTTCCCACAAACCGTCCGGATAGATACGGTTTGTCCACCTTATATCAGGATTGTCGGTCGCAATTTTTTCCCGATAGTCCACAAAATACATCGGGTCGCCAGAGTTATTGGTAATACTGTCGTATTTTCCGAACATCAGAATACCGGCCAGCGTGAATCCCTCTTTTCCGGTTTCATATTCTGTAGCGTATGCACCTATTTTTTTCAAGAAATCCATGTCGTCGATACCCACCCAAGGATGGGAGGGTTGCAAGCTGGCAAGTGTTTGTCGATACTGATGCAAAGATTCTATATCTATATCCCTTTCAAAGTCAAAGCCCACAAGGATGCGCCCGTCCTGCGGATGGCGGTCATGTTCAGCATCCGCAAACATTCGTCTTACCTCCGCATCGGTACAGAGATAATCTCCCTCATGGTTTCTCCGGTAAGTATTTCCGAACGGATTGGAACTGATATACACAGGGCGCAGTTCATAACTTGCACGAGGAATATCGCATATCAGAATATATGAATCTTCGACTTGTTCAATCCTTACATCAGATTCACGTGGAAGGCAAACACTTATCTTGCCTCTGTTATGGGCACAATCCCAAAAGTTCTTTTTATAGCGGACGATGGTTTCTTCCGTAAGTCCGTCAAAGAAAAATTGGTTGTTCTTTTCCACCACCCCAAGTACAATCGTACCACCATTTGTATTGGCAAAAGCCGAATAGCTCTCCCAAAAACTGCCGGGGAATCCTCCACGCGCCGATTTGAACTCAATCTCCGAGGTCTCGCCTTGGCTTATCAATGCCTTGATTCTTTGATATGTATCTGTTGTATATTCTGCCATGATGATTATATTTAAGGACGCAATAACTCTCGGCGGCTAACATTGAGCAGTTCTGCAATCCGGGAAAGAGTGTACAAATCCGGCTGACAGGTATTCGTACACCATTTCGATACCGTTGTCTGGTTTACGCCCAGTTGCTCAGCCAGCCAAACATTCGTTTTTCCAACTTCTGCCAACACAGCTTTTATACGGTTTATCTCCTTTATCATTTACTAATAAATTGTTTTTGAATGCAAAGATAATGTTTTTTATTTATAAACCAGTCTTAAATAGCAACTATGTAAAAAACACCGGATTTTCTATCGTTTGTTTAAGGTCGCAAAAACCGGTTCTACGTCCGAAAGATTTTCGGCAACGGAACGCAAATACAAAAATCCCTGCAATAATTTCGTGGTTATCGCAGGGATTTTTACTTATTTCGCATTGCGCTGGTTCTGCACGTCTTTTATCATCTCCTTGACGTCTTGACCCACCTGTACGAATAGTTTGTACAGGATGCGCTCCCGTTCCTCCCTCGACTGGAACGTGTAGAACTTCGGCAGCGGCACATACGCCTCTTCCTCTGCCTTTATTTCCCTCATGTCGAAGTCCGTCTTGCAGAAGAACTTGGTGGTCTTGAACTCTTCCGATTCCTGAATGTTCATCGAGCCGCCTGTCCCGGTCTTTGTCTTCACGAAATCCCTCGCCGTCTGTCCGCAAATCCATCCCGTCGCCATATCCGATATTTTCGAGGCAGGCACAAGGCTGTCCATGTTCTCGTTCAGGTTGATGCTCGTTTTGTCCCGGTCGATAGTCACACCCTTCTTGACTTGTACCACCTTACCGAAGATGTCATTCGATAGCCATTCCAATGTCTCTTTCGAGCGGGCAGAGCCGCTTACCACATTACCCACCGTCGTAATGATTTTCTGCATCCCCACCTTACCATAGTCGGCCTCCAACTGCGGAAGTTCCTGAAAGCCAAGCGTTACGCTTACCTTATTACTTCGGGCTGTTCCAATCAATCGGTCAATCTTATGAAAGTAGAGTGTCGGTAGCTCATCCACGATAATGCTCACCGGGATATTCTTGCCCTGTCCGGTATTCACACGGGTAACCAGTCGGTTCAATATCAATGCGTTCAATGCCCCGATGATACTTTCCATCTCCGGGTCGTTGGCTATCAGCAGATAGCTCGGATTCTTCGGGTCACTTACTTTCAGGTCGAAGTCGTCCCCGTCCTTGTGGAATATCCAATACGATTCCTTGGTCGCCAGACGGCTGGTATAGACACGCAGCGTACCGATCATACCTTCCAACTGTTCCATCGCTTTGTTCTTGAAGGCCGTCTGGAACGGACCGAGTAACGGTGCGACCTCGTTGTCTGTTTCCAGCACCTCGAAAATCGTCTGGTAGCTCTCATTGAGGAACGAAAGGATATGCGGCATATCCGAGTATTTCCCTAACCAGTAGGCAGGTTCCACGATGTTGCCGCCCTCACAGTCTCGCACGATACCCGTAGGTTTCCAGAATTTCGTCTGCGGGTCTTGCCGCTTCTCGGCATACAGCTTCTTGCCGTTGGCATCGTAGGGTTCACGTTCGTAGTTCACAAAGAAATAAATACAAGCCGCCAAAAAGTTAACGGCAGAAGTCTGGAAGAACTGGTCACTGCCTCCGCCTCCCTCTTTCTTGCCTTTCTGCAACGATTCCAGCAGTGTTTCAGCCGTTTCGCTCGCCGCCGCAAGGTTATTGATATACTTCGCCTGAATGGGGTTCACCCGGCGGCTGTACTCCACATCCACAAAGTTGATGATGTTGAATTTACATCCTTGGGGCAGCTTGCCGAGTTGCTGGTTTTTCTTGTAATGGTAGTACAATTTCGTAGCAAGCGTCGGAAATTTGTAATCATAAACTACCATCGCAAAACCCTTGGCAGAGTGCTGCCGGATGAATGGCTCAATGATACTGAATGTCTTACCGCTGCCCGGTGTCCCGACTACCCAAGTCCCTCTGAATGGGTTACTTATCGACACCCATCCCTTGCGAAACCTGCCTTTGTAATAGTATCGCATCGGTATATTCACACTGTACTTGTTCTCCGTTTTCTCTTCGCTCTGCTCAAAGCTCTCGTTCTCGAAGTTGAAGCGGTCTTTCCCCAGTCCCTCCTTGATGAACTTCGATATGTTGTCCAGAGCGATATGCACCAGTATCACACCGGCAAGCGTGGCAACCATATAGAGGATGATGTTCAACGGCAACGTGTACAGCCTCGTTTCCATCGGATGATGGTACAACCACACGGAAAACACAATCAGGAACAGTCCGCTGATTAGCGGATACAGCACTTGCTTCCGGGCATCGAACTCCAGATGTTTCTTGTTCCTTGTGCCGATGCAGGTGATGCAGATTAGCAGGAACGTCGCTATCTTGCTGTACACAAGGTTGCCGTCATTGTAAATCATCCATCGTTTGATGCGCACATGGATATCGCACAGGATGCCGCCCCAGTGGTCAAGCATGGCCGGGTCGATGGCATACTCGAAGAACTCCATCAGCACGGAGACATATATGACCGCACGGAATATCTTGTAGAACCCTTGTAACTCTTTGCTCTCTTCCATGAATCAATCCGTTGTTAATTCTTGTTTTCTACGATACCAACGGTCGTTGATTCGTATGACATCCATACCGAACCACACACCGTTCTCGTTCAGTTTCGTCTTTATTCTTTCAAGTGCCACCGGCCCGATACCCCAGATTTCCATGAGGTATTCCTCGTTAAGCTGAATCAGGTCGCCGATATACAATATCCCGTGAGATTCGAGTTTGCTTCTGACTATGGGCGTCATTTTCATGCTGAATATCGGCTGTGAGAGATAATGCACCTCTTCTGCCTGAATATTGTCCAAGGCTATCTCAAGCCCCTCCTTGACCCGCTGGACAGAATTGATGTATTCTTCCTGCTGTTGGATTTTAATTTCCTGCTGCTGTATCTCATCACGCAATTCAGAAGCCTTCTCTAAAAGTTCAGCATTGCTTTGCGTCAATTCGTCATTAACATCCGTCATCGACCGGTTGCTTGACTCAAGTTCCTTGCGTTTGCCGTTCAACTCCTTGACAACCTCCTCCAATCTGGCAATCTGGCATTTCAGAGCCGAACCTTTCCCGTTGTCGGCTGCCATGTTGTCCAAAAGGTAGCTGAAGCGTTGAATCTGATAATCAATGTTCTTTTTATCAGACGCAACGGAATCGGCAAGTTTTTTCACTTTTTGCCGAGGTGATTCATCTTTCATGGGATAGTATATGAGGAAAGCTCCCAATACCATCGCTACTATACAGAAAAGCATATCTATTTCATTCATATCGTTGCACATTTTATTTGTTCATGGTAATTATAGGCCGCACCTTGTGCGCCTGTGTCTTAGGTGTCTCCTGCATCGCGCCGCTCCCTGTCGAGTAGAGCCACGCTTTCGCCGTTTCCTGTCCGGCGACTTCCGTCGATGTCCAGTACCAGCAATCGTATTCATCCAACGGCAGCGGATGGCCGCCGCACCGTTCGATGACGGGATTGACGGTTTCCCGGATGGCATACAGCAACCGCATCTGTGCCACCGACGGGATATAGGCACTCTGTCCGTACCGCCACAGGTCGAAGACCGCTTCCGCCATAGGCGAAGCCGTCTCCCGTGTGTCGTACAGCGCAAAGGTGTTCATGTTCCCGTCCAGAGCCTCGATGTCGGCCGACGTCCCTTGTGCGACACCGAGGCTGTCGGCAAAGGCCGCCGGAGCGATGTCCCACAGGTAAACCGCATAACCGTTACCTTCCGTACCTTCACGGCGTTCGGTATCGAAGACAACCGCTATCGCCCGTTTCCCCGATTGTTCATACTGTGCGTAGGACAATGCCGTGCCGTCCTCGCAGAGAATATGCCCCGGACGCACCGCAGTGTCGGGCACGTCGATATGGGCGTCGCAGGCAGCGCACAGCAACACAACCGTCGCCGCTACCGCCAAATATATCTTTCGTATCATAATCATCTTATTCCTTTTTTATTTTTCCCTTATTTTATCGGCAGTCTCACACCCAGCACGACGCCTGTCCGCAGCAAGTCCGCCCCTTTTATCATCATATCGCCCTTGACCTGCCAGTACAGCGTCCAGCCCGACCGCAACACATAATTATGCTCATAACCCAAGTGGATGCCTGCCAGAAACTTTTTCGTGTCGCTCCCGGCAGATGCACCGATACGCAGATTCCCGTAATGGTTACGTCCACGCACCACGCAGGGTTTGTATGCCACTCCGAAGCCGTAAGTGCGGTAATTGCGCCAGAAGGATTCCGGGCAGACATGGCCGCACGAGCCGCATTCCGCCCATTTCAGGTAGCCGTTGGCAAAGAACTCCCACATATGGCGGTAGTTCATCTCATGCTCGTAGGCGAGCGTCACATCCATACCGTTCTCGTACAGCAGCCCCACGCCGAGCGAGAGGCGGCCGCTGTTGCGCTGCGCATGGGCATCGGTGGCAATCCCCATGCAGACAAGCATCAGCAACAAAGCTGTTTTCATCTTCTTTCCCATCGTCATTCCTCCTCCAATAAAGCGGTGTTGAACGAATCGGCCGAGAGCACATCCTCGTAGTCGATGCTCAGGCTGATATTACGTCCGCTGATTTGTTTCTCTGTCATCTCGATAGTCAGCAGCTTGTCGTTCGGGAAGGTCATCTTCTTCACGACAACCACGTTCCTGTAGCCGTGCTTGAACGTCTTTCCACGCTCCAGCACCAGTGCGGGCGTCAGTTCGATGGTCTGTGCGTTGGTTGCTTTCGAGAGTTTCTTGTCCGACAGTTTCACCCGTATCTCGTCGATGTCGAAACGGATGTTCGTCTTGTTCTCGATGGAGAAGTCGATGAAGAAGTAGTCGCCGACCGAATAGATGTTGTTCAGGCGCATCACCATACGGTGCGCTTTGGTCGCCACGTTGCGGACTTTCGAGGGCGAGTTCCACACACGCCTTGCGAAACGCACCATGTCGGCGGTGGACATCGAGACCGCCGGATTGTTGTAGGCATCCCGTTCCTGTAGCAGAATCTCCTTGTCCGCCACCGCCTCGCTTATCCGTGTGGTATAGATGAGCGCATACTGGGTGCGGTAGCGTTCCGTCACGATGGTGACGATGGCAAGCACCTCGCCGTCTTCGTGTCCCGTCTCCTTGGGCTTCAGACGGATGATGTTCTCGATGGGCTGGTCGCCCGCCACCTTGTCGGTGGAAATGTCCACAAAGCGGACCGGCTCCGAGGCTGTGATGACGGTCGTTACCTGTTCATTGACCGTCAGCCGTTCCATCTCTTCGTATGTACGCTGAGCCTGTGCATCCCGTGCGGCAAACAATCCCGCCGCCAGAAGAAATGCTGTTACGATTCCTTTCTTGTTCATATTCATATCACTATTCCGATTGATATTATTGATTCTGTTTTTATTCTGTTTGCTCTCGTTTATTTCTTTGTTTCCCTTATTTCGCCTTCTTTCGTCTCACTTCCTCGTTCCCGTTCCTCCTGAATCCGCTTCCGGGCAATCTCGCAATACTCTTGTTCAATATCGAAACCGATGTAATGCCGTCCCGTGCGGATGGCAGCGACGGCGGTCGTGCCGGAACCGATGCAGTTGTCCAGTACCACATCGCCCTCGTTGGTATAAGTGCATATCAGGTACTCCATCAAGGCAACCGGCTTCTGTGTCGGGTGATAGAATGCACCTGTCTTGTGTTCCTTGGGAATGGGAATGACCGAAGTCGGATATTTCCAGTCCGAGATATGGGAGGGAGTCGGTTTCATCGCACCGTAACATCGGTTGGTCATTCTTTTGAACATACCGCGAGGATGGTTCTTTTTCTCCGGCTTATAGGTCATCTGCGGATGATACACCGGCTGCCGGTCGTAGAACACGATAATGTCCTCATGCTGGCGCAGCGGCATCCTGTTGGCGTTCAGGTGACCCGTTACCCGGTCTTTCTGCCACACGAGGTTATACCGCCACATTTTGGGTTGCGAGAGCATGAGCCGCGCCGAGAAGATACCCTGCGCAAAGAGGATGATGGGGCTTTCCGGCTTGGTAATCCTGCGGAATTGTTCCCACAACGCATCAAGCGGTATCTGCCTGTCCCAGTGTGCCGCCCCGTTGTTTCTGTTCAGCACACCGTAAGGCATATCCGCTATCACGGCATCGACACTGCCGTCCGCTATGAGCTTCATGCCTTCGATGCAATCCATATTGTATATGTTGTCTGTCTCTATCATGGCTTCCGTCTTTATTGTTTCTCACGTCCGTTAACCAGATAGACGAAAGTCCCGTATTTCAGTTTTACCTTGTTCTTCTTGATGGCCTTGCTGATGGCGTTGCTCGTTTTCTGGTAGGCGTTCGTGGCGGTCTGCATACCCCATTGGGAGAGACTGTTGCCGTAAGCCCCGGTATTCATGTTCAGGTTTCCCGACACCGCACCGCTTGCCACATCCTTGCCCGTTTCCCGGAACTGGCTGTTCGGGACATACAGCCCCTCCATGCCGTCCGTATCATACAGCGAAAGGCTGACCTTTACCAGTTCGTCCTCGATGAGAATGCTGGTAATGTTCCCTTTCACACGTCCCGACGAAAAGCCGCTCATGGTGGCATACAGGTACGACCCTCGCTTGACCACGCACTCGTTGATCTCCACATCGTCGAGCAGGCGAAGCCGCACACGCGAGCCGTCCACCGCCTTGATGTTCTCGTCAATGATGGCCTTTATCAGCTTCGGCTCACGTTCATTGACCGCCAGTGTGTTGAAGTAGTCCGAAGCCGTCTTTACTTTGCGCACCACCTCGCTGGGCGGTTCACTCTCCGACGGGGCTTTTACCGAACGGCTCTCTTCCTCTATCTTGCCCTTGACCTCTATGGTTGCCGCCGGTGTCTGTGCTGCCGTTGCGGTACTGTCCGTATCGGTCGGTGGTAAAACCTCGTTGCGCCCTTTCAGCCTTGCTTCGGCAAGGGCTTTCTCCAGTTCCGCGAGGGCTTCCTGCTCGCGCGTCTTGGCATCGGCAATTTGCGCTGCCGCAGCCTTTTCCTGCTGTTGTTCGTCCAGCAGGGCGATGTCGTCCATCGTGTATTGCGATTCATATTCTTCCTTGTTGTCATCGGATTCTTCTCGTTCTATGTTATCCACTGCGGAGTAGTCCTGAATCTTACCCCACGATTTAGCCATGTTCTCGTACTTGCTGCCTATATCGCCCTTGATTCGGGCGTCCGGCAGGTCGGGGTTCAGGTACTCCGTCATCTGCATCGTCTTGTCCGGTATCTCCGCCGTTTCAGCGTGAAACAGGTCGAAGATGAAGTACGATGCGACCAAAAGCGGAACATACAGGATAGCCGGGAGCATATACTTCGGCTCCTTGAAATTGATTTTATCAAATATCTTCATCATACATTTTTTAATTAAGTCGTACATACTTGCCTTCAATGCTGCAGTTTCTCAGCACTTCTGCGTTGTCCTCCCCGAATGCAATCAGGATGCTGCCGCAACCGGGAGAATCGCCGCGTGTTCCGTCCGGGCGGTAAAACCTGATACGGTGGCGCAGGAATTTCATGCCCATAGCTTTCTCGAAAATGATGTCCTGAAACATCTTGGAATCGCAACGGTTGAACAACAGCGCAATGCCGTTACCGTGTTCCGCCAGCTTTCGGACAAACTGTTCGATAAGGGGACGTGAGTACGGAGGATTGAGCCATACACGCCCTTCCCATATCCGGGACAATCCGTCCATGTTCCGGTCATACATGACCTCGGCGGTCGGCCACAACGGACGGACAGGGGCGCAAGGATCAAGGTCAAACCGGCCCAATGCTTCCAGTACCTCCTTCGGGGTGTACCATTCGTCCGACGAGCGGACTGATTTTTCAAACCGTGTATTCATAGGCACGTCCTCATTGCGGTTCATTCTTCCTGTTCTCATTTCTACTCTCCCTCATTTCACCACCTTGTAGCCTCTTGTGCCTTTCCCGCAGTACCGAATCCTGCATTTCCGTCGCCGTGCGTGTCGGCCGGCTGTTACGGTATGCCGTCGTAAGACGACAGATGTTCCAAGTGAAAGCACCGATGGCGAAGCCGAAGACTATGACCAAGAACAGTGTCCGGTGTGCGTTGGCGAATCCCTGTACCTTGGCGGCCGCCTTGTCGATGCGTGTCACTTGGGCGAATTTCCGTCCGAACGACACCTCCCGTTCGTAGCGTTCCTTGTACTGCGGATCATGCTTGTTCGGCATTTTCTCACCGAACAGCATCCGCCTGAATCCCTTGATATTCATAAATTCCGATGTTTAATAGTTGATTTTCGTTTTCTGTTCGATGTCCTTGTTCAGCAGGGTGCGCCAGTTCACGATGAGCAGCCCGTGCGGATTGTTCTCTGTTCGGGGCACACGCTTGAGCTGTCCTGCCGTCACCAGTTCACGCATGAGGATGTTGCTCCGCCGTTCGATGCGCTGCCGTCCGTAGTAGGTGAACTCCATTTTCTCCTTGTTGAAAGCCACGCTGTCGCAATAGATGGAGAACACCGAACTCGTACCCAAAATGTTAGAGTAGAAGCCCTTTTCCTTGAGCGTGTTGTACTGCGCCAATCCCGTCTCATCCACCAGGTACATCGCCTTTTCCATCGTGTAACGGATGTATTTGTCATCCGGCGGCAACGTGAAGAAATAGTGGTGGAACATCTCTACATGGCTCTTGGCTTCCACGTCGAGCGTTTCATCCATTGTCGTGCGGTTCACGAGGATAGGCACGTTGCCGTCCAGTACATACACCTTCTTCTGCGCATCCGTGACCATCGTCCGTGCCGTCCAGATGCTTGATAAGCTGATGATGACACATCCCACGAGAAAGGCAGTACAGATGATACCCACCAGCTTGATTTTGTTTTCCAAATTCTTGATAACCATCCGTTACTCCCTTTTTTTGTTCAACATCTGTACATACTCGCCGTGCAGTATGGGCACTACCGCATCACGCAGTTCCGTCAGAATCCCCTCGAACTCCTCCGAGAACACTTCCACATAAAATCCCTGCATCTCCACATGGACAAGCACCCAGAAGATTCCTCTCTTGCGCTTTCCGGCGTTCCGTTGCAGCAGGGCAAGACGCAGCTTGTACGTCAGGTACGTCACCAAGGGGACGATGTACCGGTCGTCGTAGTCGAAGGCTTCGTCCAGTTCCTCGTACTGCGGATCTATGCGGTGGTTCTCCGCCACTTCGCAAAGCTCTTTTCTCACACGTTCCTGTGCATAGGACATGAATTTTTCATCCTTGCACCAGCTCTTGATTTTCTCTTGCAATTTCATATACTTATGATTTTTATTGGTTTATATTGTCATTCGTGGATTATCTCATGATGCCGCCCAACCCTCCGGTTGCCGTCATCTTCGCCTGTTGTGCCACACCCTCGCCGAAGTTTCGGGTAGAGAATGCCGTGTCGCCCTCCGGTATCATCCATGCCGCCAAGTCCGGCACGAGGTTCAGGCACTTGAGGGCTACAATCGAAGCCGCCATCAGGTAACCGGCCGAGAAGAACGAGTTTTGCAGGTAGGCGGCCATCGTCTGCTCGCTGGCGGTTATCGCCGTCAGGTTCTCGATTTGGATGCACAGCACAATGTCAAAGAGCAGCAGCACATAGAAGCCCACGAAGTAGAGCATCGCCCCGTAGAAATGTACCGTCAGGTAGCGTGTCAGCCACTTCGCCCAAGCACCTTCCCATTTCGGCAGGATGCTGAACGCCCACTGTATCGGCCCGAAAATCGTCAACATACCCAACAGGATTTGCTGGCAGTAGATTGTCGCCCACCACCCGATGCGGAACACCACGAGGGCAATCAGCATGATGATTTTGTCTATCCCCACGATGACACCTGCCGTCAACGAGGTGAACCACAGCTTCGCCGCATCCTTCTCCATGCTCGTCACCTCGTCCACGCCGGTCTGTTCCATCGTCGCCTCTATCAGATTCGGGTCGGACGTGCCCGTGTGGGCGACATCGGCCTGTGCCTGCAGGTTCGTGTACATCGTGTCACGCACATGGATGAGCTGCTGCACTTCCTCGAACCTGTCCGCTATCTGCGAGGCCTCGGCTTCATACAGGTCATGGGTGTACGACCCGATGCAATTCGGGATGTAAGACAGGAAGTCCAGAAAGCACCAGTTGTTCCGGCTGCCTGCCATGCCTGTGTCCGCAGGCGGATACCACCAGCAGATGATGATCGACACGGCGAGCGGTCTAAACAGCTTCATCACGTCCAACGGCTCTTGCTTTACCATCATCTTGTAGGCGATACCTGCCGCCATGACGATCGAGAACAGGGCGGCGAGAGCCATGCACATCTGCAATATCCACCAGAACGGCCCCTGCGCCCCCGTGAAGGTGGCGTCCGTCAGGAACTCGTTGGTCTGGAAAATCACGTCATCTATCTCTTCTTCCAACAGGTTGATGCCGAAATCCGAAAGTATATCTCCGTTTGCCATAGCTTCCTCTTTTTAGTTCCCTCTGTTTACACTCTCGTTGTCATCTCCCTCTCCACCGTTCCCGCCCGGTTGCGAGCCTCGCACCGCAAGACGCGATTCCTGCCACCGGCTCATGGCGTTGCGGACAATGCCCTCCTTGTGCAAGGTGCGGTTGTCCGTAGCGTTCAGCAGTGCGCTCGTTACCGCTGCATTCTGACGCTTGGCGAGGTAGCCCACCAAAATCTCGTTCTGCCGTGCCACATCCTCGTAGATGCGCAGATACTCCTTCTTCCGCTGGGCGTTGGGCATATAGGCGTCTTTCGTAGCGTCGATGGCGCACTGATAGACATGGTAGTATTCCGTCCACCGCTCCTTGTCGGACGGAGTGCCGCCGGACGGGAGGATGCGGTCGATGTTGCGCTGGAACCGTTCCATCTGTCCGCTGACCTTATCGCCCTCTGCGAGCCATGCGATATCCACCTGCCGGTCGGCGACGTTCAACGCCTCGATTTTCGCCCGCTTGACCAAAGCCGAGTCGATAGCCTCCGCTTCGTCCACCTGACCGTACAGGTTGATGCCGGCGAGGGTGCGGAACGAGAGCTTGTTTTTGGCGGCCGCCGATTTCTTGTACTTGTTGTGCAACAAGGTATAATAGAGGTCGGGCGAAAGTGCGCCCGTACCCGTTTCCATGACCGTAACCTGGTTCTGTTTCGGCGAATCATGGTTGTACGTTACATACTGTGCGTGTGCGGCCGTCGTTGCGGCGACCGCTACCGCCATGAGTAATAGTTTCCTGTTCATATTCTTCTCTTTTTGTTGTTAATAGTCCAATCTTCCGGCTCCGCGCCACCGCCCGAAAGCGTCATCAAGAATCTCACGCATGGTACGGGAGCGATATACCTTTGCCTTCCAATAACCGATGCGCACCTGTATGTACCGCCACGTCTCGAAATACGCCCGGTTCAGATGCCGCTCGATGTTGTCCAATGAGCGGTTGATGGCCTCCAGTACCATCAGCAGGTCGGAGGTCGAGCAGGCCGCCGCACCGGTGGCGTACAGCACGAGGTCGCTCACGGACTTATAGAGCTGTTCCCCCTCACGGGCAATCGCCCTCAACCCCCTTGCGTTGATGGCGATAATCAGGGTGTCGGCGGTCTCGATGCGCCCCCGTGCCAGAATCTTTGCGTTGAAATCCTCTAACAGCGATTTATAGTCACCGATGCGGTCGCTGACCGACGTATAGGTGTTCTTTACATTCAGTGCCGTGCGCAACGACTGGTACATGACGTCGATGACATCGAACGCACGGGTGTACCGGTCAAGGTCGATGTTCAGTTCCTTGTAGTTCCCGACCTCCTTGCGGCTGTACTCATGCAACAGTTTGTTGCTGTACTCCAAGGTGCTGCGGGCCAACAGCAAACTGCGTTGCTTCTTGTGGTCGTTGATGTAGGCTTCAACAGAGACTATATCGAACGTCCACTGTGCTTTGGCGATACCGGGCAGCAGCAAGAGCAGCAATGCGGCTATCTGTAAGGTTCGTTTCATGGCCGCACCTCCTTTCCGCCGTTTCTGCCGCCACCGTTCCGAAGTGTCCGTGCGCTCTCCACCCAGCGGTCATGGCATTCCTCCACAAGTGTCAGCCTGCGCCCTTCGTCTGTATTCAGTCCGGGCAGAACGTCCTTCATCACGTCAAGGATGCTCCGCTTGTAGTGCATCATCTTTTCCAGCGATACCAAGTCGGCGTATATCCTTGTGATTCTGCTGTCCACCTCCCTTGCGATTTCGAGGCGGTCGCTCGACCACAGCAGGTGGTACACATCGCCGGACGGTGTTTCTTCCGTCGGTGCGCTGCGGGCGTATTCCGTCGTGATTTTGCAGGAAGGGTGTTCACGGGCGATTTCGGCGATGCGGTCGTTCACCAATTGGGTTTTCTCCGCATCCGAAAGCCCCGGATCGAGTGTCAGCACATCGGCGACGTGCGTGTCCGTATAGGCCGAGGTCAGTTCCCATTGGATTTGGATGATGGCACGGTGAATCTTGATGCCGAGAAAATATTTCGGCTTGCGGGCAATCGAGACCGTAGCCTTGAATGTGATGATGCCGTTGATGTTCGGCATGGTCGCCTTGCGCACATACGAATAGCCGTTCCACGCTCCGCCGTCCTGCCATGTCAGGCCGTAGGCCGCCTTGCAGTCCTGCATGATGGCTGGGATGCGGTAATAGTCGTCCGTCGCCACGCTGTTGTCGTCTGCGGCTTCCGATTTCGCTTGAGTATAATCGGACTGTTTCTTCTTCCACTCCGCAAGCTCGCCTTTCATCCGGTCTATCTCCGTCTTGTTCGCATTGTACTGTTGGCGGTAGGCCGCCGCATCCTCGATGCTTGCCGTACTGATTTTCTTCAGCAGGGCGGCGTTCTCGTTTTCCAACGTCCCGATTCGTGCTTCAAGGTTGGCGACCTGACTGTTCGCCTCGTTCAACAGCGCATCCAGTTCCGACAGGTCGAGGTCGTTTTCCGTCACTGAGGTCTGCATGGCGCACTCTTTGGTGTGGGTGTTCAGCGAACTGCCGCACTTGCGGCACTTGTATTGCGTCGAACCTTGTCCGAGCGTAACGCCGTCGGAGCAGGTCACACTGATAGTCACGCTCTCGCACCCCTTCAGTTTGGCGGCATCCGTCGCCTGATAATAGTTCCGTCCATCGGAGGATATATAATAGGTATAGCCGTCCTCATTCTCGTTGAACTCCGCGAGCCGGACATTCAGTTGCGCCCGAAACGTGTTCAAGTCCATCGAGTAGGAATCGAAGACCTCTTCATAGACCACCTCTTCCTTGTTCCAGCTCTTGCTTACATGGATTTCATAGGCGTATGCCTTCTTGGTCTGCTTGTTCCCGCGATTGATGACGTAGGCGGACATCCAATAGCTGATGCTGTAATGAAAACCGTCATTGGCATTGTTCAGCTGTTGTACCCGGTTCCTCGACCATCCGGCATGGCTTTCCGAGTTGGCGAGTACCTGCTCACGTTGCGAGGCGTCGGGATAGAAGTTCGGATCGCTTGTGTTGAACCGCACCCATGCGCCCCCGTTCAGGATGCTGTTGTCGTCCGTCGGCGGATAATAGTCGCACAGCGATACCTCTCCCTGGTCTCGACGGGCGATATACCACCGCTGTGTGTAGTAGCTTCCGGCATTCTCGCTCAGGTAGTCGCTCATCCACCCGGCAAGGTCGTAATCCCCGAAGCCGAACAGTCCGGCGACGTTCTCCTTGCCGCCGATTTTGTCAAGCAGCAGGTTCCCGATACCGTTCTCCGCCTGCTCCAGCAGGCTGCCGTAATGGTCGTACAAAGTGGCTATTGCTCCGAGCTTGCCGTTTATCAGGTCATGGAATGCGCTTTGCGGCAGCAAGGCTTCACCGAGGTTGGCGATGCCTGCCGTCGCAAGGCCGACCCCCATGTTATAGAGGTTGTCGAGGTCGCTTTGCAGATGCTCACGGGTAAAGCGGTTCGGCACATTGGCAAGGTCGTCCATCATCCGCTGCCAGTCGATATTCCCCATTTCCGAAAGTTTCAGCAAGGGGGCTATCTCCCGGTTGATTTCGAGGAATGCGATGTCCGAAAAGGTCAGCGTGCTGTTGGTCACCACGCTCTCGAACTGCATACACAGGCTTTTCGTGTCATCGCATATCTTCATCAGATAACTGCCCCAATAGACCGCCGTCTGCGGCGAGTGGAGCATCTGTTTCGCCACCACCCATATTTTCGGCATGATTTTCTCCGCCACCATCCGGTAGATGCGGCGGTAGTAATAGTTTTCCGTGCGGCTGTTCCAGATGCCGAGGTCGCTCAGGGCTTTATGTTCCAAGAACTTGGCGGCAAATATCCCTGCAGTGGCGACCTCCGCTGCCGTGTAGTGCTTGAGGATGTCATCGACCTGCTCCCGGTAGTACCCTTCGGCGACTGCCTCCGTGCCGAAAGCGGCCACCATCGCCGCAACGGTACGGGTGTCGTAGTTCACGCTGTAATACTGGGCGTGAACCGGCTGGCAGAGTGCGACCGAGGCGATGGTCAGGATAAGGAGTAGTCGTTTCATGGCTGCAATGTTTATTTGGATTCATGTGTGGGACGGAGATTCAGCACCCGTCCGGCCTCGTTTACTTTCTGTGCGAAAGGCAGGGACTTTCCGATACCGCTGTTGTCCCAGTCCCGGCAATACGCCTCGATAGCCTCCTGATGGCTGCACCGAAGTTCCCTCTTGTAGAGCTTCAGAGCCTCCTTTTCCGCCCGTTCGGTCGTGTAGGTCATGTAGCACTCGTGCGGCTCTTCCACGCCATACACGCCACTGGTCGTACCCCGGCGGATAAACACCTCGCGGAAGAAGCTGCGCCCCTCCTTGTTCTCCAAGCGGTTGATGGTAAATATCTTCTTGCAATCGACTTCGGTCAGACCAAGAATCTTCCGGATTTCGTCAAAGCGTTCCTTGAACTTGCTTTGATCAAGCAGCATCACCACGTCTGAGTTGTTGATGATGGCCTCCTTCACGATTTCACTGCCGATGATGTCCTGTATCTCCTGCGTCACCACGCCGACCGATGCCCAGAACTTACGGGCGGTCTTGTACATGAACTTGATGTATTCCGCCATGAGCGGGCTGGCGATGGCCTTCCACGCCTCTTCGATGACAAGGACTTTGCGGTTCTTCTTGATGCGCATTTTTTGCAGGAACACATCCATAATAATCAGTGTGACAATGGGAAACAGTTTTTTATTTTCTTTGATCGCATCAACCTCGAAGACAATGAAAGTCTCGTCAAACAGTGCCGAATCCACATTCTCGTTGAGAATCTTCTCATACGCGCCACCCTTGTAGAAGGGCTGCAGCATGGTCGAATAGGTCGAGTAGCTGATTGTCGTGATGTCATTTTCAGTGCAGATCTGCTCCAGACGGTCGAACGAGTAGTCAAAGAATGAATTGAAACTCAGTTCAGTAACCTTCAGTGCGGCACGACGTGCCTCAAGCACCTCTATCTGTTTGCGCACCATCTCATCCACTTCCCTGGGTGGCTTGTTCGGGTTCTTTCGGCTGGCCGCTGCAAACAGGTTCTTCAACAGCACCTCCCGTTGTTCGTCGGTGTATCTTGTAAATCCGTTGAAATAGGCATCGTAGTAGTCGATGATTATCTGCTCGACAATGCGGAACTCGATTTCGGGGATTTGGCTGTCCGACCCTTTCCAAATCATCAGGATAAGGTTCTTGAGGAAGTCAATCTTCTCGATATTGTATTCCTCCCGGTTGATGCGAAACGGGTTCATCGTGATAGGTCGTTCCTCGGTATAGCTGATATACTTGCCGCCCAGATACTCGCACAGCCCCTCGTAGGAGTTACCCGTATCGACCATGACCACATCCGTTCCCTGCTCATGGAGCTGGCGCACGACCGAGTTCATATGAAAACTCTTGCCGCTGCCCGAAGGCCCCAAACAGAAAAAATTGGAGTTGTCCGTCAGTTTGTTCTTTCCCTCTTTTCCCGTAATGTCAATAGCCACCGGCACACCCTGACGGTCTGTATAGTAAATCTTCAGCGGCGTTTCCTCGCTGTGCAACACACGTTCCTTGTACATCAGGCACATCGCCGCATCCGAAAGGGTCAGGAAACGGTCGTATTCCTCGTTGAGTGCGTAGCAGTTTCCCGGAAACGAACCGACAAACAGCTCCAGTTGGTTGTACGCCCGCTTGCTGATATGGATGCCCATGCGCCCGAATGCGTTTTCCAAGTGGTTCGTACACTTTTGCAGGTCTGCTCCGGCAGATACGGCCACCACCATGTTGAAGTGCGTATATACCAGTTGTTTGCTCTCACGGGCGATGACCTCCTGCACACGTTTGATATCCTCGACCGCCATCTGGTTGTTCGGGTTCGGAATGCTCGCATGGCGGTTCTTCTTTTTGTCGAGCATTGCCAGTTCCCGTTTTTGGTTGGGCAGGAAGATGACTTGGTTATAGACCACCGTCTCGGCGTCCGGTATGTTGTCCACCACCGAAGCCAGATCGACCGGCATTTCCGTGTTGTTCACCTCGATGTTCGTGTACGGACGTATCATCGAGGGCAGTGCGGCGCAGTCCACATCCACAAGGCTGTACACCTTACAGCGTTTGTCGCCCATTGACACCGTTTCATCGTCTGCCTTGAAGTTCGTCATCGACACGGTGCGGTCTTTGAAGTTCATGGCGAAGTAGCGATCGACATACTCGCTCGCCTCGGCTTTGTTCAGGAACCGGGCCTGTACGCCGCTGTCATGCAGTTGGTCATGCACCTTGCGGATTTTCACGAGGAAGTCGCGCCACTTCTTGTTGTCGAACGAGAACAGGCGGCTCTTCTTCGCCTCCTGCGTGATGGTCAGGTAGCAAAGGCTGTCCGTGTAGGGACGCCCTTTGAAGTAGCGGAAATACGACGCCGACAGGAACTCCTGCCCGTCAGCCGGTTCGCTTGCAAACTTCTTCCGCACGAAGATGTCCTGCTTGTGGATGGCGTACCCTTCGCCCAAGGTCTGCGCAAGGGCGGTGAACAGGTGCGTGAAGTCGTAGTAACTGTCTATGTCCGCCGAATACTTCTGTACCGGGTTCTCTATCTTAAGCACGGCGGAGTATTCGCCGGTCTTGGTGTACAGCACACCCACACCGTCCGTTTCCTCCGCCGAGAAATAGATGTCCTGAAAGATTCGCTTGCGCTTGCCGCCCGTACCGAACGCATAGACCGACAGGGCCATGCCTGCGCACAGGGCGACAAAGCATAATATGATGTATAGGGTCATTTCGATATTCGTGTAATTAAATAGGGGCAGGTTCGCCTTGCTTCAAGACAAACCCGCCCGCAGTTCAACAATCAATATAGCCATGCACATTGCCGTGATGGTTTCTCTTTCGTCAGATCTTGCGCGAGTGGGCATAGATGTACACACCAGGAGCGACCTTCTTGCTGTGCAGTCCCTTCCGTTGCTTGAGCAGGACAAGCACGATGCCGGCCGATACGGTGGCTGCCAGTACGACAAGTCCGGCCACGAAACCGAGCAGGCAGTAGGCGATTATGAAGCCGACAATGGCCCCACACGTCGTCGCTGCCGCCCAGTAGATGTAGCGGCCTTGGATGCCCAGAAATTCAAGAGGCCGTTGCAGCCCCTTGAATAACGGATAGCCCGGATAGCGTTCGTCCTTGCCTTTCATGCCTGATGCTTAAGCGGTGATACCGAAGAACAGGGGCAACGCCTTGGCTGCCGCGATTAAGAAGATGCAGGCTCCCACCACCATCATCATTTTTTTCTTGACATCCTGTTCCTCATTGTTCATGGCGATATACACCGAGATGGCACCCACAATCGCCACGACACCGGCAATGGCGTAGCACAGCTTGACCATGATAGGCACATACTTGGCGATTTCCTCGGCGACGGTGGACAGCGCGTTCGTACCGGCTGTATAGTCACCTGCCGAATTTTGCGCCCTTGCCACCGCACCGGACAGCAGCATGAGGATGAACATCGTTACTTTGTTGGCGATTCTGTTGACGAATCCCAGTGCCTTGCGGCACATCTGTTTGGTTTTCTGAAACATACTTTACTTTTTTAGTGAATACTTTATTTATCTGCGACCTGATACGGATTAAGTTTATATGCGGTAGCCGAAGAAGGCCGGGAAGACGTAGAATGCCCCGATCAGGAACAGACACGCACCGACAAGCGTCATGATCGACTTGGTGATGCCGTCCTCTCCCGTGTTCATCTTGACATAAATCTGAAAGCCGGACACGATGACGCATACTCCGGCTATGGCGCAACAGATATACTGGACATACAGCATCATCGTGACCACATAGTCGTGCATCGTGGCCAGCGCATCCGCTCCCCAGCTGTAGTTCACGCTGCCGCTCTTGGCAAAAGCCGCGTAGGGGAGCGAGAAACACAGCGCACATAGAATCTTCTTAGCTTTCGACATTTCACAACCGGTCTTGAATGGGTTTCCACTTGATTTCGGGGCGGTCGCCTGACCGTCCTTTGGCAATCATCGCCTTGTACATATCTTCCGACGTGCGGGCGTCCGACAGGTAAGGCTCGGTCTCTTCCATCCGTTCCTCCGCTTCCGCCTTCAGCCGTTCCAGTTTCTCCTGCGCCGTGTCCGGCTTTTCCGTGCCGCCCTCTTCCGGCGATGCTCCGGGTGTGTCGGCCGTGGTTTCCGTCTCGTAGCTCTCGCCACCGATGTTGAAGCCCGTCTCGCTTTCCGTGACCGTCACGCTCTCTTCTTCCTCCGATGTGCCTACATCGAAAACTTCCTCTTCCGGTTTGTCCGTCCCCTTTTTCCCGTAGAGGTCATGCGCAATGACTACGGCGTAGTAGAGGACGTATGCGACCGTCAGTACAATGGCAAAAATGAAATATGCGTCCATGTCTTTTTAGTATGAATTATAAAAATTGTATTAGTATGATTTTGCAAATAAACGGACGATATTTCAAACTGTAAAATAATTGAGCAATAAACAGCTATTCCAGCAATAAGATTTGTTCAAGTTCTCAAAATCGTACTATTAAATCGTACTATATCGTTGCTTCAACAGAGAAAAAAGGGAAATCAGGGCATAAAAAAAGCCCTCCGCACAGGAGGGCTTCAAGTGGCACAGGAGGGGCAGGAGCGACAGGGAGAATGTCAGCGTTTCTTTCCGCGCAGGTAGTCGTTCAGGTCTTTGTATTCCGCATAGCGGCAGGATTCATCGCTGGCACGTCCGCCATACATCCCGGCAATGGTCTCGGCGGTTCTTTGCCCGGCAAGGTCATTGTCGAGATAGCAGTGGATATCCGAATACTCCTGCAGGTGTACCAGTGTCTTTCTCAGGTTGTTCACCGAGTTCATCACAAGGTGGTCGCACGGCATGGCAAGGCATACCGTCCGGTCGCCTGCCAGTTTCAGCGTAAGGTAAGAGAGAAAGTCCATGAATCCCTCGAATACACAGACGCTTTCCTGTGTTCCTTCCCCCTCATGTCTTATCAACGAGATGTCCTTGTTGTTCAGACACCCCTTGTAATAGGCGTTGCGCACCTCGTAACCGCCGGAAATGTTGCCGAACGCAAGGGCGAAATAGTGGCGGCCCCGCAATTCATAATGTACCTCCTTGCAATACATACGGCTGATGTCTGCGTCGATAAGCCGGGACTGGAGGTAGGAGAACAGCGCATGGTGGCGGAGCGGAATTACCATTACCTCTTTCATTTCCGCCTCCACCGGTCGGGACGGGACGGTCGGTGCATGGATTTTCTGCAACGGTACGCCATGCGTGTGCCGCTCGATATACGCCAGTGTCTCGCTCACGCTGTCCGCCCGGCAAAGGTGTTTCACCAGTTCCACAAGGTCGCCGCCGATGGCCTCACCGAAATCGTACCATTCATTGATGCGGTCATTCACTTTGAACGACGGGGTACGCTCGTTCCGCAACGGCGAGAGATACCAGTATTGTCCCGATTTTATGTGTTGCGCATGGTGGCCGAGACGTGCCAGAAAATCCACGATACGCACTTGTTTTGCTTCTGCTATGGTCATTTTCGCTCATTTATATACCAAAACGTATTTATCAATCTCATTCTTCATCGAAAAGCAAGACCTCTGTAGGTGTCATGTCATTATAAAAAAGTTTATCCCGCTTGATAATGAGTTTAAGGTTATCGGTCAGGTATTGTAACAGCTTTACCATAACACTTCGCCCTCGTTTGAACCCGATAGCTGCATAGGAAGCCATAAGAGCCTCCAATACATTCTCGAAACCTTTTATGGGCTTGTCTCCAAAAGCGGCGGCAAGAGCTTCCCTATGCTGTTCTATGGACAAATCCATAAAACTCATCCGGGATTTCTGTTTGATATTTCCGTTGAACGAATGGTTTTCAACCATAACAGGCAGACCGTCATCATCAACGGTAAAAGCAAAGGGTTTGAACTCTTTTTCACGGATATGCAACGCGTGAACCTCACTGATGCTTGGGTTATCATTGTTTTTGCTGATAACCAATACGGTTTCTGCCTTGTTACTCATTTCTGTACCAATGTGTCCTCGCACATTATTATCCCCTTTGTTCAAATGGAGTACGCAATGGATATGCAGGTCATACCGGGAAGACCACTCCATCATCTTGTTGATAACTTCTACCGATTCACCGGTACTGTTGATGTCAAGCATCAGGTCGCGGATACCGTCTATGATGACCAGACCATAACCTTTGTTCTGACGCAGGGCATAGTCTATGACCTCAATGCGCACTGCCGGAGTATATTCCCTTAGACAAATAAAGTCGAGGTTCTCATTATCGGTTTTCGTAGGCAATCCGGCCAATCGTAATATACGCTCCAGTACCGTGTGGCAGTGGAAACGGCTCTGCTCCGTATCTACATACAGAATCCGCCGCTTGCCTTCTGGCAGGTGCGCACGGTAGTTCAATACCTGTTTCCCGGCCAGCGATGCGGCAACGAGAGCCGAGACATTGAATGTCTTTTTTGCTTTGGCCTTACCGGTCGATGCACTGAAATTGCCGAGGGTGGCTATCGTTGAATTATCTATCCAGATGATTTGTGGGGGCGTTTCGTAGGTATCAGTAGCCCTAATTTGGGAAGCGGCAAGAATATCCAACAGTTTATGTTCCTCTATTCCTGCACCTGTGTTATAATCAGTCCTTTTTTCGTTTTCCATAGCGTCTTTGCTTTAAGAATGGTTGTGTTACTGCTGCTTCGGTCGCCATGCGTATGGCTTCATCTGCAGTCGGTTCATGGTTCTGTAAAAGCCATTCGTCCAGTTCTTCCTTGGCGAAATAAATCATCTTGCCACGTGGTTTGTAATGTGGAATTTCTTTGTTCGCCGTGAGTTTGTATAGCATACTCTCGGAAACCCCGATATACATACAGGCGTCCTGAAACGTAAAGACACGCTTTGTCGAATAAATGCTTTTCTCCAACAAATCCATCCGTTCCAAGATGTTTTCAACCGGTTCCAATTTTTTAAGAACCGACTCAAGGGCGGTAATCCGTTCGCTCATCCGCTCCATGAAGGTTAGTCTGTTCGGCATATGTTTTTAATTAAAGTTTGACAATGGAATTGTACCTCCGCTATCAACGTATTGATAACGGAGGGCAAAGGTATGATATGCCGATAAAGGAGTGAGAATTATCGGCGTGATACTATGCAAGTATTATTCTAACTCTCACTCTTTTATCTTTCACATGGTGGATTTGTTCACACTTTCTTTCAACTGACCGATGAATCGTCTGATACTGTAAGTGACCGCTGTTTTGTTGTTTCTGACAGCGGAAAGTGCCGATGAAAGATTGGAAGCGGAAATGAACCGTGTGCCGTCCTTGGATTGCAGGAACCGCCCTTTGTCCAGAACGGACTGCCAGCGGGATTGGATGAAGGAGTTTTCGAGTAGCGCATCGAAAAAGGCAACCACATGACGAAGATTGTTCACCCGAATATGAAAGCCCTCTTTGCAGGAAAAGAGAGCTTCCATATCCTCGATGCAAACTTCTGAAACGCAAAACAGATGATAAGTATTGGCACAAGACACAATACCTATCATCTGTTCTTGGGTGAAATTGCAGCCGAAAGAAAGCGGCGGGGCTTTTATAAAACCATCGGTATGATGCGCGATAGGTGGCGGCAACGGCTCTGACCGGTCATACTTCTTTCGCAACTCCATACACTTCTCAAAGGAGAAGTCGGATGCTGCAAAAAGAGGCTGGATAAGGTGGGCACATTCGGTCAGAAGCCCTTTGGCGATATGGATGTTCATTTCGTGGCAGTTCCGGCAAACTGCACTATCGCAGTTTATGTATCGGTGACTGTTGATGAAGTCATCCACATAGCGGTTATACCGCTTGCCATCCACAATTACATCCTGAAGATAGAGTTCTCTCGCTTCGGAGAGTAATTCATACAGTTCTTCCGCTACATTCTGTTCAGTAGCAAAGTGGGTTAGGTGTTGCTTCCTTTCAAAAAAAGAGAAGACTTTTTGATTTGTTTTTGCATGCTAAATTACTTGTTTATAAGTTTATGACGACTGAAATATAAAAATTATACAACATGGTTCAGTATTAGGTTATAAATGTTGTAAAGTTACATTCCTCCTCCTAACACATGATAAAGTTTGATTACACTTTGTATGCGTTCAAAACGAGTTTGCAACTGTTGCACTTCCGCTTCGAGAAGAGACTGTTGGGCGGTCAATACTTCCAGATAGGTGGTATTGGAATGACGCATCAACGATTCTGTCTTTCGCACAGCGTCGCATAATGTTTCAACCTGCCGGGCATTGATTTCAATTTGCGATTTTGCCGTCTGCCATGCGGTCAGAGCATCGTTCACTTCTTTTCCTGCATTCAACAATGATTGCCGGAACAACAGTTTGGCTTCTTCCTGACGGCTTTTGGCTATCTTCAAGTTGGCGATGTTTGTACCTCGGTTAAATAACGGCTGTGTCAGGGAGCCAATGGCATTGAACAACCATTGTCCGGGATTTACGATTACACCACCTCCATTATTAGTCCACCCAAGAGCCCCCGAAAGGGTTATATTGGGATAGAAAGCGGCACGGGCCGCATTGGTGGCGTAGAACGCCTGCGCCAGTTCCATTTCAGCCTGACGCACATCGGGACGGTTGGAAAGCAACTGTAAGGGGAGTCCGATAGAGACGGTATCGGGGAAAGCAGCCTCGGCCAGATTACTTCGTCCAATCGAGTGTGACGGCATGGCAAGTATTGCAGACAGAGCGTTTTCTGTTTCGGAGATGCTCTTGCGAATGGATAATAGGGATGATTCGAGCTGCATCACGTTCGCTTTTGCCTGCAATACACCGGCTTCGTTTGATTTTCCGGCTTTTTTCAATGCTTCGAGAGTGCGTACGGTAGTCTGCCAGTTCTCAAGGGTGCGGTTGCTTATTGCCATTTGCGCGTCGAGCATGGCAAGGGTATAATAACTGTCGGCAATCGTGGCGACAAGCTGTGTCTGTACGGCTTGCCGGTAATCACGGCTTCCTTGCAAGGCGGCAGCGGCACCACGCTTTGCAGCTGTGAGTTTGCCGAAGATGTCCAGTTCCCAGCTTGCTGACGCTCCTACATTATATGCCTTTGCCGTTGCTCCATCTTGCCTGCTGACATTACCTTCGGCATTCAGTCCGAGTGATGGTAGATAGGACAGTTTGGCCGTCAGCAAGGCGGCTTCTGCCGCTTCCACCCGTAGCCGTGCCACATTGAGGTCTGTGTTCCGTTCAAGTCCCATTTCAATCAAGGACTGAAGTTTCGGGTCGGTAAACATCTCACGCCACGATAGGGAGGCCAAAGTGGTGGTATCGGCGTCTGTCGGCAGGTTGCTATACAGATTTTCCATCGAGAGGTCGGGGCGATGATACCGGCTGTATGTGCCGCAACCGGTAAGCATCCATCCTGACAATATGATATATATGGCTGTCTTCTTCATTTAATTATGCTTAATACGTTCTTGGATATATTGGAATACAATAAATAATGACGGAACAAGGAACAACAGAGCCAAAGTACCGACAATCATTCCGCCGATTACACCTGTGGCAAGCGAACGGCTGCCGTTGGCACCCACCCCGTGAGCCAGCATCAGCGGTATAAGACCGAACACCATAGACAACACGGTCATCAGTATGGGGCGCAGACGGACTTTTGCCGCACTGTACGCCGACTGTGCCAGCGTCATGCCTTCCGACCGCCGCTTGCCTGCATATTCGGTAAGCAGGATGGCTGTCTTGGCAAGCAGACCGATAATCATAATCAATCCGGTCTGCATGTAGATGTTGTTCTCCAGACCGAAGAGCCACGCAAACAGGAAACTGCCCATCAATCCGCAAGGCACCGACAACAGGACCGCAAAGGGGATAAACACGCTTTCGTACAAGGCACACAGAATCAGATAGACCAGAACCATGCAGAGCAGGAATATAAGCGTAGCATTATTGGTTGTCTTGCTTTCCTCACGCGAGATACCGCCGAACTCGTAGGTGTAATTTGCCGGAAGCACTTCGCGTGCCGTCTCACCGATGGCTTCAAGCACTTGCCCCGAACTGTAACCCTGGGCCGGAGATCCGTTGATGGATATGGCATTGAACAGGTTGAAGCGGGTGAGGTCTGACGGGCCGTTGGTCTTGGTCAGGCGCACGAACCGGCTCAAAGGCGACATACCGCCATCGGAGGTGCGCACATACATGTGGTGAAGGGATTCCGCATTCACACGGTATTCCGCCGGAGCCTGCATGGTGACGTGGTAGAGCTTGGAGAAACGGTTGAAATCGGAAACATATTGTCCGGTATAATAGCCCGACAAGGTGGAAAGCACCTCTGCGGGCGACACTCCCGACTGTTCGCATTTCGCGGCATCAATATCCACCCAGTATTGTGGATAGTCTGTGGCAAAGGAGGAATAGACTTCGCCTATTTCTGGTCGCTGCGACAAGGCTTCGACAAACTTGTCCGCCTCTTCCTTGAAAGCGGTGATGTCTCCACCCGCCTTGTCTTGCAAGTAGAGTTCAAAGCCGTTCCCCATGCCATATCCGGCTATCATCGGGGGCGACATGGCAAACACCGTGGCATCGGGAATATCGGAGGTGGCGGCATAAATCTTTCCGATGACATCATTGACCGACTGCCCCTCTCCCTTGCGCTGCTCCCAGTCTTTGAGTGTCACGAAATACATCGCCTGCGACGGGCCGGAGCCGCTGAAAGAGAAACCGGTGACCGCACCGCTGTATTCAATCTCATTGATACTGTCGAGACGGCTGTTGATACGCTCCATCACCTTACTTGTCTGAGCCATGGACGTGCCGGGCTTCGTGTTCATGCTCACCATGACCGTCCCGGTATCCTCTTCGGGAATAAGTCCCGTCTTCGTGATATTGACCAGCAGCACCAGCAACCCGAAAGAGACGCCTATAATGCTCCACAACAGCCACCGGCGGTGGATAATGAACATCACCCCACGTACATAGCGTCGGCTCAGACGCTCAAAAACAGCATTGAACGCTTTTCGGAAACGGGCTGCAAAATTGTTCTTGGTGTTGCCGTGCTCGTCGATATAGGGTTTCAGTAACAGTGCGCAAAGTGCCGGTGAGAGTGTGAAGGCATTGATTGCCGAGATACCCACGGCAACAGCCATCGTGATACCGAATTGCGTGTAGAAAGCCCCCGAAGTTCCGCCCATCATGGCAACGGGGAAAAACACTGCCATAAAGATGATGGTAGAGGTAAGTATTGCCGAAGATACCCCCTTCATGGCATCATCGGCCGCGAGAACCGCCGACTGATAGCCTTCGTCGAACTTCGCCTGCACCGCCTCCACCACTACGATGGCATCATCGACCACGGTTCCGATGGCAAGTACAAGGGCGAACAGGGTGAGCAGGTTGATGGAGAATCCGATCATGGACATCACGGCGAATGTGCCGATGATGGAAACGAAGATGGATATGGTAGGGATAAGCGTCGATTTGATATCCTGCAAGAACACATACACCACTACGATAACCAAAAGTATCGCTTCCAGCAAGGTACGGAGGACCGAGTGAATGGAGGCATACAGGAACTTGTTGGTATCGGTAAGCACCACGAATTCCGTCCCTTCGGGCAAGTCCCTGCTGAGGTCGTCAAGCACTTCGTGAATCTCCTTGAGGGTGCTCGATGCATTGGACCCGGCTTTCTGGTTGATGAGCATCATGGCTGCCGGATGCCCGTTCACCTCGGAGGAGTAGTTGTAGGATTCATCGCCCAGTTCCACATCGGCAACCTCTTTCAACCGAAGCACATTGCCACCCGGTAGTGACTTGATGACCAACTCGCCGAACTCTTCCGCACCGGACAAACGCCCACGGTATTTCATCGTGTATTCATTGGCGGTAGGATGATTGGCACCGAAGGAGCCGGTGGCAGCCTCGATGTTCTGCCGTGCGAGTACGGCGGATATGTCATCGGGGATAAGCCCGTATTGCGCCATCTTGTCGGGTTTCAGCCAAAGTCGCATGCTGTAGTTGGAACCGAACAACTGCGCCTTTCCCACGCCGCTGATACGTTTCAGCCTCGGCTCGACATTGATTTTCACGTAATTGTTCAGGAATGTCTGGTCGAAGCGGTCATCGGGCGAATAGAGCGCGAAAGTCATCAGTTCGGCGTTCTGCTGTTTTTCGGTGGTGACACCGGTTTTGGTGGCTTCTGCCGGAAGCTGGCTCAGTGCGCCGTTCACGCGGTTCTGTACGTTTACCGCTGCCATGTCCGCGTTGGTTCCCTGTTTGAAATAGATGTTGATGGAAGCATCTCCCGTATTCGATGCCGTGGAAGTCATATAGGTCATGTCCTCCACTCCGTTGATGGCTTCTTCCAGAGGGGTTATCACTGCCTTCTGCACGGTTTCGGCGTTTGCACCCGGATAGGTTGCAAATACGTTGATGGTCGGAGGTGCGATGTCGGGGTATTGTTCCACAGGCAGGGAAAACATGGAAATCATACCCAACAGTACGATTACCACCGAGATAACGCCCGAAAACACCGGGCGGTCTATAAAAAATCGCAAGTTCATTTCGCTTCGTTTTTAGGGGTTATGCTCATACCTTCTTTCACCAGTCCCACGCCTTCGGCGATAATGGTGTCACCGACCGAGAGCCCTTCTCTTACGATAAACCGGTTGCCGTCGTTCAGGCGGTCCACCGTGAGATAGGCGGCTTCCGCCTGTCCGTTTTTCAGACGGTAAGCGATAATCTTGTCTTGCAGTTCCACGGTGGCGGTCATGGGGATGGTTACGGCCTCCGTTTTCGGGTTTTGAAGGATGACATTGCCGATGCTGCCGCTCAACAGTTCGCGGTCGGGATTGGGGAACAGGGCTTTGATCTGCACCGTTCCGGTAACCGGGTCCACCACGCCGCTTACGGTTTCGATACGTCCTTTCGCCTTATACAGGCTGCCGTCGTTGAGTTGCAGGCGCACTTCCGGCGTCCCTGCTATCATGCTGTCAATCGAGCCATAGCGAGCCGAATATCGCCGTAGCATATTCTCCGAAATGGAGAAATAGGTATACATCTCCGCATTGTCGGACACGACCGTGAAAGGCTGCGCCATATTGGGACCGACAAGCGCACCGATACGATAGGGCAATGTGCCTACCACTCCGTTGCTCGGACTTTTGATTTCCGTATAGGAGAGGTTGTTGCGTGCATCCGCTTCTTGTGCCTTTGCCTGTTCGAGTTCGGCAAGCGACACTGCCAGTTGGTTCCGGGCGAGAGAAAGCTCGTAGTCGGATATGACCTTCTCGTCAAACAACGCCTGCTTGCCCCGCAACTCGATTCGTGCCGTTTCCGCTTTTGCCTGTGTTGCGCTGACATTGGCCGAAGCCGTGCGCAATGCAGCCAGATAGGGAGCTTGGTCGATTACTGCCAATACTTGACCGGTCTTCACCCGTTCACCCTCTTTCACGCACAACCGGATAATGCGCCCGGATATTTGCGGCATGATGTCCACATCCTGCCGTCCGCGTATGGCGGCAGAATAGGACTCGGAGATTTCCACCGGACTTGCCGCGACCTTTATGACCCGATAACTCTGCACCGCATCCTGTTTGCCGTCCGCCTGCCTGCATCCGGTCGGCAGGAACAGCATGAAGGCAAATGCGGCGAAATTCGTGATAATGAATTGCTTGTTCATATTTTCTTCTTGTTTTGTATTAATTCATAATAGGTTTGGTGTGTCACCACTGACAGATGGTATTCCACTCTTTTTCGAGAATGGCATAAACACAGGTGTCTTCATATTTTGGGGAGCCGTCAGGATTGTTTACGAATGTCACAAACTCTTTGAAACATCCTTCGCGACGCATACCAAGGCGTTCGCATAAGCGTTTGGAACGGATATTGTCATCTTCCACAAACCCATAGATACGCCGTGCGCCCGCCTCCCGAAAAAGATAATCCAACAATCCGGTAGCCGCTTCACAAGCGAATCCTTTGCCTTCAAAACGTTTGTTGAAATGCCACCCCACATTATAAGTGTCTTCATTCTCACGCAAAGCGAACACGTCACCGATAATAAAGTCTTCTTTTTTCAGACTCACCGCATAGCGCAGCATGTCTTTCGGGGAATACTGCATATATGCCAATGCCGCCTCTCTGGAACAAAGGAGGTCTCCGGCAAAGCAATTCACACGAGGATGGGAAAGATACTCCAACAACCCTTCGGCATCCTTCTGCTTGAAATTCCGAATGATAATTCGTTCGGTTTCGATATATATTTCCTTTTGCTCCATGTCCTGTGGGATTATTTGCAAAACGTACCAATCAAAAGCGACAAAGCGATTGCAATCATGACAATTGCTTCAATCGCCATGATTGCAATGAACATATCTATTGACAGCCGTTTAATCGTTTCGATAATCATGTTATTCATTTTTTAGGTGCAAAATTATTTCGTATCCGAGGTCGTTACAATCGGAATACAATCGAAACGGAGAAAAACACGCCTGAAACAACAAAAATGACTTCCGAAGTATCGGCTATCGTAGATCTTTCAATTTATCGAATCGTATTATCCGGTCAGAGATTACTTGAGATTGCTGCATCCGTAAAAGTTCATCCGCAGATATATGCAAGGTGTCACCGTCTATTTTTCTTTTCGGACTGATGGCAATGCCCGGCTTCCGAGGGTCAAGAATGCTTTGACCAATACCGCTCCATCGGAATTTTTCCAAACCAAGCAAGTTTAGAAGCGTAGGATATATGTCAATCTGTCCCATAACTTTGAGATAGTGAATCGGAACAGGAGAGTTCAATACTATGAATGGTGTGAACTCGTCTTCGGAAATTATTCCTTTCCCAGCCCTTGTATGGCACAGTTCTTTCCGGTGGTCTGCCAAGCCCTCGTGGTCACCGGTTATTACAACCATTGTACGTTCATATTCGGGACGGGTTTTCAGATATTCCACGAATTTCCCGATAGCTTCGTCTGTATAATGCGCTACTGTCATATAGTCTGCCATGATTTCGGGAACCCGATTGGAGAAATGAACGGTTTTAAGCGATTCGGGCATCTTGAACGGTGAATGACCGGAATAAGTGACCATCTGGATAAATACGTTTTCACCGGAGTGCCAAACTTCTCCTTTTTCAATCTTTTCCCTGCATTGGGCAAAAAATGCCTTATCACCCAGTCGCTTCCGATTTCCGAATGCTTCCGTCATTCGGAAATCGGGATAAGAGATAATTGTGTCTATCCCGAAACTCCGTGCCACTGCTCCTTGGTTCCATGTCTTTGTCTTGTCCACCGTGAGAAGATAGTTCCGTGTGCCTTTCAGCTCCTTCATAGCTTTGGGCAAAGTGTGGTATGTATTGAAAGGGAAACGGCAACTGTATGCGCCGGTCTGCAATGGCAACAGACCGACAAGCATAAGCAACTGGGCGTCAATGGAACGCCCTCCGTTGACTTGTGTAAGCACATGGGGCGCATACAGCGTAGACGGTTCTTTGAGGAGCCTGTTAAGGTAAGGTGTGATTTCCTGGTTTTCGACCGTAAGATTCAATACCCAACTTTCCAGTGATTCAGCCAGAATAAGGATGCAGTTGTCCCTGCATTCAATGTCCGGTACGGGAACAAGCGGCGGTCTCCCGGAGAGCCAGGTATGAATCTCACGCTCCTGTTCTTCTGTAAGTTCGGGCAACTCCTCCGCATAATCAAAATAAAGTGTGCCGAACAGCGTGTAGAGTGGCGGGCCACTGGCGTGTTGATGTGCGGATGATCTCAATGCCCTGTATATCGCAATGAAACCTCCCCGGACGGATAAATTGATACTTAACAGGGCGCATGAAAAAATCAGCAAAACTAAGTATGTCCGTCTGCTAAATCGGAATGTGATTTTCTGCCGACAACCTATCCGAAATGTAAAGAATACGGTAACAACAGTCGAAACGGGGAACAACCAATCGCACCATCGTAATGAGGCGGTCACGCTTGGCAGAAAGTCTGCAAGATTTCCCGCCAACATATAACTTGACAGAGGAATGGCTGAAAAATAGGTACGGTAATACATCAGGTTGGCAACCATCCATATATCCAGCACAGCCAAGACAAGCACGCCTGTCGCAATATGCCTTGTCAATATATAAGGGACAGACAACAGAAGGGTTGCCACAAAAGCAGTGGCATACGATTCCCAGCATGAAAAAGGTGTAAAGGTGGTGTAATAACACCATATTGCATTGAACAGGAGAAACTTGAAAAATATTCCTGCTACTGGAATGACGGACAGCATCTTGTTGTCCGTGACATTCCTTTCTTGTTTACCAACAGTCATTGGCTAATTCAGTTTAGCGATTCTTCCTAATTATTTTTCACTTCACAGAGAACGATAATATCTTGTTTCATAAGATAAAATATGTCACCATCAATTACTTCAACCTTGGCCGCTCTCAGAACAGTTCGGACAGTTGCATTCATGCTAAATACGATTCATCATTTTCCTCTTCGTTTTGTCTGCTGTTTTACGATACGACTGTCCCCCATTTCAAATGAATCCGATACGGTTTTTTCTGTATATTTCCTACTTTTTCCACCAAACGTATAAGTGATACCTATGGTGATGTCCTGCATGGGTTCAATGAATCGTGATATATTCGTGAAGTCCTTGGCGCGAGATACCGACTCCCAATACATTTTACCACCATGACCTAAACCGCTCATGCCACTGATAGCCACATCCAGTTTGTCATTGAGGAAGGAGCGTGCGAGTGTTGCGCTTATCATCATCATACCCGAATCGTAACCTTGGAGAGAGTACCGACGCGACATCCATTCCAGATTACTGCTCCATTTCAACTGCCAAGGCAGATTCTGTTGCCACCCCAGATTCAGGTTACCATGCCAACCATAGTTACGGGCATCAATCTCCCGGCTTCGCATGTCACTATAGCCCACCTCTCCATTCAGCATCAAGCGGGTTGAACGTGTCGCATTCCATGAGGCATAAGCATTCAGCGATGTCTTGCGATTTCTGGCTATATTGCCAAAGGTGGTATTTATACGCCCGTCCTTCATTGATGAATACCGGACAATACCATCGTTACTCCATGAATGATTGAGGCTGATTCGCATTGCTAACGTATTTGCCCTCAACGTATGTACAATAGCCAGATTATTTAGATGTTGTGCTTTCAGGTTGGGATTGCCATACGAAAGCTGGGTAGGGTCGGACTTATTGACATATGGGTCGAGTTCATTGATTCTTGGCCGACGTATACGCATGGTGTAGCTCACGCCAAATGTGCTGTTCTCCTTAGCTTTGGCAGTAAGAGAGACGGATGGTACGAGGTCGCCATAGTGAAGCGAGAATTTACTCCCTTCTCCCTTCAGATAGCGTGATTTCTGCCAGGTATGTTCATAGCGAAGGCCCTCCTTCAAGCCCAGCCATCCCCATTGAGCCTCCCATTCGGCATACAGGGCGGCTATGTTTTGAGATTGTCGGTAGTGCATGGCAGCCGCCTTTTGTTCCACGAAACCGCCATTCAAAAAGCGCATTTCGGTAGCCTGACTCTCTCCACGGTCGAAGGAGAACTTCACACCGGTGTTGAGTTGTTGATGCCGGGTAAGCGGAATGGTAAGGTCGGTGGATAGGTGGTGTTGTGTGGTGCGATCACAAATTTCTGTCCGGATGTCCTTCACAGTGGAAGTGATTTCGGGGTGCAAGGAGGTGTCAAGACCATCGTATCTGTTCTCTGTATCATTTCGGTTGGGAGCATGGCTTATCTGATAACTCGCAAACAGCCTGCCCCTGTCACCCCACTGACGTTGGTAATCGATGCCTCCATCTACCGAAATCTCGTTCATATTCATCTTCTGACTACCACTGAAAGCCATCTCCTGTCCCCACATACCGCCTGAGTAAAGATAGGAGGGACGGCTCTTTTCTTTTGTAGCAAACCAAGTCGTGGACATGGAAACATGGAGTGATTGGACGGAATCAATCTCGTATCCCACACCAACTTCGCCCATTGAGAATGGCATTTTCGATGAGGACTTTTGTCGCATCCATTGACGTGTCCCGTTGCCGGTCACCTCCGATTCTACAATGATACCCGTTGAATACATATATTCTCCGTTCAAATTTACGTCATACGACCATTTGCCTTGTTGACCGGAGAGACTGGCGTCAACTCCGTTGCTCAGAATACCTGTCAGAAGGTGTACGGAGCCACTTGTGGCTCCGTCATACCCGTCATCTTCTAATGCCAATGCTTGTTTGGCACCACCTTTCTTGGTGGTGATGCAAAGGACACCTCCAGTTCCCTCTGCATCATACTGGGCACCTGGATTGGTGATAACTTCAATGTTCTTCACGTGACTGGCAGGCATACTGCGTAACGTCTGTTTTGGATTGCGAGTGATGACAGTACTCAATCTTCCGTCCACATAAACCTTGAACTGTGCGGAGCCGTTTACCATGATATTGTTTCGTCCGTCCACGGTCACCATAGGAACCTTGCGCAGTATGTCCAATACACTGCGTGTCTTTGACTCCACATCATTACTCACCTGATAAGTCACCTTGTCGGTTTTTAGTTTGACTATCGGGATCTGATGCACGATGACAACCTCCTCAAGGTGCTGTGTCGGATAAACAACTATCGTATCTGCCTTTTCCTCGATTACCCCCTGTGCACTTACCCCCATAGGTAATCCTATAGCTGTTAGCAGGAATGCCTTTGCCGCCATGCCAATATTTGATTTCTTACTATGCATTTTTGCCAAAATATTTATGTTATCAAAATAACGAACCGTATCCGATTGTCAGCCATATTCTTTCCCCATTTGCTGCTGCCATTAATGTTTGCATTCCAGTAATTTATCCCCAGATAAAACGCAAGATTATCCCACTTCATAATAATTTTCAGAAAACATAAGGATGAAGTGAATACACCGAGCCCACATGTAAATGCAGTCATTAATAATTAATTGGGGGCAACATGATGATCTGAATAAAGACAACGCCTCACAGTATGTCAATATTACTTATTATCCTCTCCGTTTTTATTGACTTTATTTGCTTTTCCTTTGAGGATCTCAGGTTGGTTGGCAAGTATCCACAAAAAATGAGGGAAAGGCAATACCAATTTTACAGTGTTCCCATCTTTTGTTGTTTCCATCTTTTTCTTAAATATAATGTAACTATTATCTTTTGAAAATCGTCCTTTGGGAGAATGCGTTGATAAAACCAGAAGTTCCAACAGTTTTTCAAATAACTCTTGCTCTTCTATGAGTTTCAAAGGAAGTGGATTTTCCATTTTGAACTATTGACGTTATTTAATAGTATATCCAAAACTTAGGTAAGGATACAATAACGGGGTCTTATATAATCCATGTTTATCTCCAAAATTATTACTGACCCTTATCCGTAGCAGCATGAACGGCAATTTGTCATGCAAATAACTAATAAAAAGACAATTGTCAATACGACTCCTTTTTCGATATCCCATTACTCCATTCATTTTTGTTAGCAAACCATAATACATAACAATCCTATTGGAAAGAAAAAATACATGCGTTTCTTCTTCCTTCCCAATAGGATTTTTAACACTTTATTTTACTGTAACTGAAATAGTTCCAGCTTTCTTATCCTTATCAGTAACAGTCACTGAAGTGCTGCCAGTCTTGACACCTTTGATAATAATCTTTCCATCTTTGATTGTGACTGTGGCAATTTTCGTGTCCTTGGCGGTTGCTGTAAAAGGAGCGGAACCACCTTTTACAGTGACAGTCTCTTCCTTCCCGGCAGTTACGGATATAGACTTTTTATCGAAATCAAGTTCGGATGCCATATCTTTGACCATCACAGGAACCTTTCCTGTAAGTTTCTTTGAGTCGGAGATGAGTATGGTCGCTGTACCATTTTTGACACCGGTAATTGTAATAGTGTTCTTGTCTGCTTTAGCTGTTGCAATCTTGCTATCACTTGAGGTCACTGTAAATGGAGCCGTGCCACCGCTTACAGTCACCGTTGCTGTTTTACCGGGAGCCACTTCTACCTTAGAAGGGGTGCACTTGAGATCTGGAACTTTGGGGTCATCGTTCTTATCGCAGGAACCCATGGTTACTGCAAGAACACAGGCGAAAAACGCCATAGTGAATTTGATAAATTTTACTTTTTTCATTGTTCTTTTTTTTAAAACCTTGTTGTTTTGTTGAACGCTCTTTTATGCAATTGCAAAACAAAAGTAGTACTTCAGTGTAAGCTCTTCAATTACATTTTATCTAAAACGGCGAAAACAGCATCCGAAACGCCATATTTATTATTTGAAATAACTTTCTTATGGGTTTTGCAATCTTGTTTTAGATTATCGCATAATCATGTGAACTTTATTTTATGGGCTGTTTAATAGTCACCGTCACTTGTTCTGCCTTGTTGGACGGATTGTATAGCAAATGGCTGCATGAACTCATACATACCACGCATCCGCATAGCAGAATCCATACTGCAATAATCGTTATTTTGCTTTTTTTCTGTTTCATACTTGTCAATGATTAAAGAATAAACCTTTCAGGATTTGCTGGAACATCCCACCAAAATCAGCGTTTATTTCGCTGCCGTTATGCTTATACGACGGACGTATAATCGGCACAGTCCATTGCTGGTGGAACAAGTTGTTGCCATAACTTCTCATGCCCACATCCATTGACCATCGTTCTGCCAAATCAAAAGACAGATAACCGCCATAATGATAGCCGTCTAAACACCTCTTCGGTTTCATATCCAACAGGTATGTGCGATAGTATGTACCAAAGAGATGAAGCGATGTTTTGGGATAGAATTGATAGGAAACATCGGCTCCAATCCCGAATGTATTGCTACTCGAACGAGGAATACTCAGTTTGTGCGCATAGAGGCTTATGCCCAATTTCCACTTGTAGTTTGGAAAATATGCCGTTTTAACTTCAGCATAGTTCGATACGCCAACACCTATGATGTTTTCCTGTCTGCCACGTCCCCAAATATTCACTTTGTCAAACTGACGAATAACTCCGCCAACGCGATATTCGCCTTTATGTAAGGATGAACGGTCAATAGGGATTCCTAACGTGTAATCAGGGCTAAAATTCAAAAGCATTTCAGGCTTTTGGGGAATGATACCAAAATGTGGAGACAGAAATGATTTTCCATATTCAAAAAATGGCTGTTTGGTGGTGTCTATGTTTGATACAATCCGTTTTGTACGGTCAAGGGACAGCGTAAGGCTTTCTTGCCCGTACAATCGGGAGCAAACGGACAACATAGCCATGATAATGAGAACCACACTATATGCCGCCAGATTAATACCGCATATTTTCAATTTCTGTTTCCACATAACGGTTCTTATATTATAAACTTATACCCTTTTCAGAACATGTAAGCGCAAGATGCCACAAATGTCCTGTTCTTGCTGTCCACACCACTCTTGTTTATATTCTTCATCCCCCAATCATACCCGATGGAAAGCTGAATATGGCGGGTAATCTCCGTTCCGGCGCGGAATCCCAGTCCCCAATCGAAGCGATTGAGCATCTTGTCGCTGAACACATTGCCTGCCTTTTCTTTTGTCGTTACTGTTCCATTATTGGCAGCAATGGTTTCCTTTGCCTTGCCAAACAGACCGATGTTAAAATACGGTCCGGCATTGACGAACAAGCTGACATTCCGTCCTACGGAAAACTTGTAGCCGATATGGACGGGAATATTCAGATAGTAAGGGGTACACTTATTGTCCGAAGTATAGCCCGATGATGGCTTGTCAGGTTTTTCTTCTGCAGAGGGATTATAGTTACCGTTGTAATAGTACCCCGGACTCTTCCATCCATGAGAAGAGAGCATCAGTCCGAAATCCATGTAAAGGCCTTTTGTCACTTGCGGAAGCCCAAACTCTCCCTTTACTCCGGCGTGGAAACCGGACTGTGAATCGTAGCCACTCGGGGAACTGAGGTTGTAACCTCCCGTTATTCCCACTCTGAAATCTTGTGCTTTCGCCACCATGCAAAATGGCAGTGCGAGAAGCAATGTCAATAGAATTTTCTTCATACAAAAATCATTTATAAAAAAACAAATAAGTTACTTTCCATGCCTTATGGTCTCATTATGTGCTAATATGTACATACAATATAATTGGCCGAATATACGCTTGGACAAACGTAAATCATCTTCGTTCTCAACATCTAATTTATGGAAGCCTTGGCTATCTTTTACTATATGCTTTATAAAGCGTCGTTTTGCGATTTCCCATTTAAGGAACAGGCCATCGTCCAAAGAAGGGGGCAAACTCAATTTCTTCTCAATATTCCAAAAATCAATATCAATATAGATGCTATCATTCTTTCTGATACGTTCTTGGAAACTGTGATTATGTATAGCTATTGCTTTCTTCTCTTTCTCTTGTGACGTATGAGGATAATGTAAAGTTATGCTATCTCCTTTCTGGATAGAATACAGATCAAAATCATACCTGTCATCCAACAAATAAATTTTCACCTCATCATCACTAAAACTGTATCCGACAATCGCAAACGTTGCAATGTTCCTCTCTTCATATTTTTTTTGCAAATCCGTTGTTAAATCGACATTTGCAATAGCTAACACATAGCAAGTATCTAAAGAATTGTTTGAAAACAATTCTTTAGATTCAGCTCTCTGATAGACAAGACACAAAAGTAAGCAGAATACTATATTGGCATGTCTTCTCAAAAAACTTAAATGTTTCATGTTACTTAAAATTTAGTTTGTAAATAATTAATTTATATCTGTTGATACATTATCCATCCACTCCGTTTCCGTAATCCGGCATCCTCCTACAACGCCAATACCATTTTCCACATTGGAATAATGGCTTCTTATGGGTGCCAGCCCTTTATGTCCCAAATCATTGTTTTTGACATCGTTCACTGACTTCAGATAGCAGAAAAGTTCCCGTGACAATTTGTATAAATACACCTTGTAGGAGTATTTATAATTACTGCCGTCCCACATGGATACATAGTCTGGAGAGTAATAGGTTTTCAGACGCAAGATGTATTCTTTTCCTCTTATCCGTTCATCACTCCAGATGTAGAGATTCTGATAGAAATCATTGGAAAGATCAAATGCGGAGTTTAATCCGCTCTTATTGTACAACAGCGGCTCGTCACCCACTTCAAATTCAATATCGTGGTATTCTATGTCCGTAACTTCATTGTCCGACGTACTGGTATAAATACATCTGCGCACTACTCGTATTCCGTAATAATCTTCCGTGTCGGCATTGTCCTGAAATGTAACAAGGAAATGCAACTTTGTATCAATTTCACGTTTTAACTTCATATCCAATTTCTTCAACGGGAAAGAAGACGGCAATACGGTTTCAGAACTTACAGACGGGAGTCCGTCGGCAGATGCCTTTATATCCACCTTGTCAGCTTCATTGTATCTGCCAAGCACATAGTAACACCGGGCAGGGAGAGAAGATGTCGCATTTTCGTTCCAATACACCGGTTGTTCCTTGCCGTTCACCGTAAAATTAATTCCGGCATCAGGAATGCCCTTTTGCAGTTCCCCTTTATTGGAAACCGGTACGCTGCGTGACAATTGTATCAACGTGGTGTCCTTGTCGGCGCAAGGCATACAATAGAGAACTATTTTCTCTCGGGCATTTATATCATTCAATTCGAACTCATAACTGCACGAAGAGAACATCAACGCCATCATCCAGAATGTCAGATTTTTTATTTTCATTTGCTGTCAGAATTTTAGTGTGTAACTGAATGAAGGGAGTATAGGGAACATACCCGTGGCTTTCCCTTTGAAACTGCCATCGGGCATTTCTTTCACCTTGCCATAAAGGGGATTCATACGGCAATAGGCGTTATAAACACTGATGTTCCATATACGCTCATATCCCCGTTTGGTGATACTGCGAAAATTAATGCCGAGGTCAAGCCGATGATATGCCGGAAGCGACACATTGTTCGGCTGCTCGTATATCCATTCCGAAACAGGCTCGCCTCCGATGCCGGGTATGGCAGGAGCATTGACCTGTTGTTGCGGCACGGTCATACGGTTTCCCGTATGGTAGCTCCATGAAGCGTATGCTTCTATCCGGGAAGAGAAATTATGGCGAATGCTAAGGTTCAATTTATGGCGATTGTCAAATTTGTCGGGATACCATCCTTTATAGAATGTCGGGAAATTACGCTTGCTCCATGACAAGGTATAAGCCGCACTGATGTATGTCCGGCTATTGCCGTAGCCGGCTTCCCATTCCAGTCCGTATGCCTTTCCCTTGCCCTCATGGATTTTTTCTTCCCAATCATCTGCAGAGGGCGTGAGACTGTTGCCACCGTCATACTCCACAATGTGATTCATCGTTTTATAAAATCCCTCCATATTCAACCGGACACGGAAAGGTAGTTGCAGATACATTCCAACCGCATATTGTCGGGAGCGCATTGGTGCAATCCTTTTTGTGGAAGGTACCCAAAAATCCATCGGCAAATTCAGGTATGTATTGGAAAGCTGATGCATGAATTGGCTCATTTCCGTATAGGAAGCCTTGAACGTCACACGGTCACTACATTGGTAACGGATGGACGCACGGGGTTCTATGGAGTGGTATGTCTTACCTGTTATATGGAATAGAGTGTAATGAAGTCCGGCATTCAGTTTCAGACGGTTTCCCAAAGCAATGTCATCTTCCACATACAATGAAAATTCCTGTCCGTTATAAGAACCTGATGCCTGTCGTGACAGGGTGTCTTTCCGGTTGTCAGTCCCGGAATAATCCCATGTACGTGCGCTTTGTGGACGGAAAAAGTGCATCAGGTAATTTGACCCCATGCGCAGGCGGTGCGCAGGATTTGGCCGATAATCGAACTCCATACGGTAGCCAATATCATCAATAGTGGAACGGTTGTTACGCTCACTATGGGTAATTCCAGATAGTTGCCCTTCATCAAAAACTTTTTCTTCGGAAAGGTAATCGTGACAGGAACGGTTATGGGTATAGACACCCGTAAATATGGAATACAGTTTTGGAGAGAATTGGTACTTCCAATTCAGGGACGCTGTCAGATTACCCCATTGCAGGTTGAACTTGGTATGATCTTCTTCCCTGTTGTAGTCCGTGCCATACTCTTTCTCAAATTGTTTGTTGTTTACTTTCATGATATCATTGCCAGAATATAGGCTGATGTCTGCGCGGCTACGTTCCGAAAAGCGGTGCGTTATTTTAGCGTTTATGTCATGGAAGGCATAGCGCATATTTATCTTATCGGTCTTTGAACTGTTGCGTATGGCCAATGCCGGTACTGTGATGACATCGAGCCATGTGCGACGCATTGCAATGTTGAACGAGGTTTGGTCTTTCTTTATGGGACCTTCAAATTGGATTCGCCCGTCCAAAAGCCCTATGCTTACCGCGCCGTGGTATTTTTTCATGTTCCCGTCGTTAGTGCGCACATCCACAACAGAAGAGAGTCTTCCGCCATAACGTGCAGGGAAGCCGCTCTTGTAGAAGTCAATATTTTTTACAATATCCGTGTTGAATGCAGAAAAAAGACCTCCCAAATGGTTCACCTGATAAAGAGGTGTGCCGTCCAACAGAAAAAGGTTCTCATCATTCCCTCCACCATGTACATACAGCCCGGAAATGAGTTCGGTACCAGCCGCCACACCCGGTAGATTCTGTAATGTCTTTACCACATCCGGCGAACTCATAAGCGCATATCCAGTATTCAGTTCTTTGGAAGTCAATGAAACTTTTCCTGTTTGGGTCGTCATCAACGGAGAATTCAAATCGGCGGTCACAACCACTTCTTCCAATTGATGCCCCTCTTTAAGATGGACTTTCAAGGTTGTATCATGCCGGAGAACCACATTTTCTGTATGTTCGCCACAGCCTATGGATGAAAAGCGTATGGTGTGATGTCCTTCTGGAAGTGTAATACTGAAGAAGCCGTGTTCGTTGCTCAACGTACCTGTTGCTGTCGTGACATCCCATATGGTGGCATTTATGACTGTTTCACCATCATGCTGATAGACATAGCCACTCAAAGTGTATTCCTTTTTCCTACTTAATAGGACATGTTTCCCGTTTACTTCCCATTTTATATCCGTATGATGGAATAATTCATTCAAAGCGGAGTGCAAGTCACGTCCTTTTAAGAGTTTGCCTATATAGGGTATATCCAGTTTTAATGAGGCATCATACACGAAATTTACGGCATACTCTTTTTTAACTGCCTCCATCTGTTGTCTGACGGTACATGAATGAACCTTATGCTGTGCGTGGAGCGAAAGTGGCAATATGAGCGAGGTCAATATGAAGATTGTCAGCCTACTCATTTCACGACCTCCTTCCTTATCTTTACATCCAGTGTTTTTTCTATCATGGAAATAATTTCATCCAGATTATCTGTATCAAATTTTGCCGTAAGTGTCTTTCCGGTAGAAACACAAGTCAGTTTGACATGGAAGTGTTCGGACAATTCTTTCAGCACTTCAGACAAAGGGGTGTTTTCATAAACGAACCTCCCGAATTTGTCAGAATGATCTTTATCAGAGTTTTGTATCTTCACCAGTTGTGTGTCCGATCCAAATGGCAGAACAGCCTGCATATTTTTGGTAAGTACAATGCCATTCTTATCGTTTTGGGAAGAGAACAACACCTTGCCTGACGATACATGAATTTCGGTAACGGAATCGTCATTGTTCTCGTTTACCTCGAACTGTGTACCCAGCACTTTTATTTTAGCATATTTCCCTGATACAATAAACGGAGTGTGCCGGTTGCGGCGCACATCAAAACCGATTCTTCCGGTCATATCAACTTCCCGTTTGTTTTTATTGAACTTGTCTGGCAGATAACTGAGCGTTGAATTAGGAAATAGCGTAACCTCTGAACTGTCTGGAAGTATGAATGTTGTGGCGTCAGCATAAGAATATAGGCAAACAGGAGATTTTTTCTCCCCTATAAGATAATATGCAGTAAACAGGCATACCGCAACAGAGGCGGCAATCCCCGATATATATCGAAGCCACGTGCGCTCTTTTACCGGATGTGTTTCTTTATATCTGCGTATAGCTTTTCGGGTATCAAACACTCCAGGAGAATAATACCTTAAAACAAACTGTAATCCTTTTAATTCTTCTTTGTCCATTTGCGATGTTATTTTTAGCTAAGAGTACAATCAACCGAAATCCTACTATTCCAAACTGAAAAAATTATCCGAAAAAGAAAAAATAAATTTTCAGGCTCTCACCTTTGATGGCTTTAAGTGCCTTACTGATTTGGTTCTTGACAGTGTTTACGGAGATTCCAAGTTTGTCTGCAGCTTCTTCATATTTCAACCCGTCCCTTTTGCACAGCAGGAAAACTTCACGACAACGGTCAGACAATGAATCTATGGCAGTCCACATTCTTGCTTCCATGAATGATTGTTCTTTGTATTCTGTATCGATAAGAGTTTCCTCAAACTCTGAAATGAAACGGTTACGGTCAATCAGGCTTTCCTTTTTCAGGACAAGAAAGCATCTGTTGCGCACCATTATATACAGATAGGATTTAACATCTGAGACGAGATAGCCTTTCTCGGAACGTTCGAGAAATTCAGTCAAACAGTCCTGTACGACATCCTCCGCATCCTCCGTTATATGCAGGTAATGTAGTGCATACAGACACAATGGGCGATAGTATCTCCGAAAAATACTATCTAAATCTATTCTTTCAAATTTGGTTGATTCAGACTTTATCATGCGGTATTTACCCTATATGGATGCAAAATTACCCGTGTTGCTTTGGCTGTAACAGTAAAATTCGACTGAAACGGATAAATTTATATCTGAACCGCCTAAATAGGCTGTTTATTTTGAAAAACAGATTTTTTAAGTGGCATTTCGGCAAACATAAAGTGCAACTCCATTCGTTTCAACATTCATTTTCATCACTTCAAGGGTGATTTTATCCGTTTCAGTCGGTTTTATCCTATCAACTAAAGAAGTAAATCCCTATTTTTGCAGAATATGAAGTAACTTTGTATCCGATATGACCAACGAGAAAATGAAAATAATGAATTGGAAGAACGGTCTGTTGTTATCGACCGTTTCCTATATACTCTACCTCATTCTGTGGTTTATACTCGATGATGAAACCGCCGACCAATTGCCGGAGATGGCAATAGCCGATTATATCATCGATTATCTGTTGTGTATGCTATTTACCTACATCTCTTTAGGATTTTCCTTTTTGGTCTTTAGGATATTGCCATTCAAGACATCCTACGTGTGGGTGATTGTCTATGCATCCTGCCTTTTTACCCTGAACAACGTTGTCGCATTCGGCATGATTTCTTTGTTCAACTTCTTATGGGGTGAAAACGGGAACGGGCTTCTTGACGAACTCCTCAATATGAAAGGCGCATATACTTTTGCCATGATTTCCACATTCTTGTCGAGCGTCTATGCCAACACATTCTATCTTCAGTCTTACATCAAGGCACGCGATGAGAAACAGACACTTGAAATGGCACTGATGAAAGAAAAGGAGATAGCCTTGCAGTCACAGCTCAATTCCCTGAAACTGCAAATCAATCCGCATTTCATGTTCAACAACTTCAACAACCTGCTGGAGCTGATTGAGGAGGATAGCGGACTTGCCGGAAAATTCCTGAGCCATTTGTCGAAAGTGTATAGATACATCATCACCAATCTGGACAGGAATCTGATACCTGTCGCGGACGAAATCAAGTTTCTTGATTCATATTTGTACTTGATGAAAGTGCGTCACGATGAAGGAGTCATTGCAAAAGTAAGTCCGGACGTCAGACAATGCAAAGGTTTTCTTCCTCCGGCAGTGTTGCAACTTCTTGTGGAAAACGCAATAAAACATAACAGCTTTTCATCTGAACATCCGCTGGTCATTGACATAAAGCTGTCCGATGATTACATAACCGTCTGCAACCTGAAACTACCTTTGATGTCCCCAATCGAATCAACCGGTTTAGGACTTAAAAATATCACAGAACGATATGCTTTGCTTTGTGACAAAAAGGTCAAGATAGAGAATGCCGAAAACTTCTATTCGGTAAGTCTGCCCATCATAAAAAACACCATCTCCTATGAACATACTGATTCTTGAAGACGAGCCACGCAATGCCAAACGCCTCATAAGGCTGCTGAGCGACATTGACAGAACATTTATTGTCGAAGGCCCTCTTGCCAGCATCAAAGAGACAGTCGAATTCTTTCAATCCGGCAAAACCACAGACCTCATCCTTGCGGATATCCGTTTGACTGACGGTTTGAGTTTCGAGGCTCTAAAATATGCCCCGGCAACCATACCCATCATATTTACCACCGCATACGACGAATATGCGGTACAGGCATTCAAGTTCAATAGTTTCGACTATCTTCTGAAACCGTTGGATTCGGATGAACTTGAAGCGGCCATTGACAAGGCGGCCAAAGCCGGTAAGAATTACACCGACGAAAACCTACAGCAGCTTTTCGATGCCTTACAGAAGAACAAGTTCCGTTATCGGGAGCGTTTCTTGCTTCCTTACCGTGACGGATATAAGACCGTGCGCGTTTCGGACATCAACCACATCGAAACAGAAAACAAGATTGTATATCTCCGTCTTAACAACGGCACTTCCGAAGTGGTCAATGTGTCAATGGATGAACTTGAGCACCAACTGAATCCCGACTATTTCTTCCGGGCAAACCGCCAATATATTATCAATGTAGAGCACGTTTTGTTCCTCGGTAATTATTTTGGAGGAAAGTTGATTATCCGTTTGAAAGGTTATCCGAAGACGGAAATACAAGTGAGTAAGGAAAAGGCGCAGAGGCTTAAAGAATGGATTGACAGGTAGTAATCAGCATACTTTGGCGAAATTTTCATTCATTTCATATAGCCGAATGAGACTGATAAAATCTCATTCGGTTGTAAAATTGTAATAAAGTCACGTAACTCGCAACAAGCATTTTATTCGATAGTGAAACAAACGCTATAACAAATCTCGATTATTACAGTTTATCATATAATCACTTTACTTTATTTTTTTTCTATAGGCACCCGGATTAAAGTAAACCTAATCCTGTTTGCAATCCTGCTATATGTAGATGTAAAAATATGCCCATTCTATACTATTTAACAATGTCAAAGTTTACATCGGACTAATCGAACAACCCGTTTACAAGATTGACTGCATCATCTTTTTTCTGATTGATGATTTTTGCGTACACCTGTGTCATTTTCACATCGGCATGACCGAGCAGTTTCGAGGTCGTATAAAGGTCTGCTCCAAGGGTCAGCATCATCGTGGCGAACGTGTGCCGGGCTGTGTGAAATGTAAATCGCTTGTCGATACCTGCGGCTTTCGCCCAAGGTTTGATAAGTAAGTTCATCATCGACGGACTGGGTAAATCGAACACATGATCGTCTGCTGTCTTTTCTCCTCGTTCCGGCATCCACTTCAAGGCTTCGGGAGAAAGCGGCAGATAAATCGGCTCCTTAGTTTTCTGCATGGACACCGCCAACCGATATTGTCCTCTATCAACGAAAACATCTTTCCACTTCAATCTGACAATATCGCTCACGCGCAATCCGCAGAAGCAGGAGAACAAATAGGCGGACTTCACAGCCTCATTATTCATCGGAGTGGCAATCAATGCCCGGACTTCCTCGATAGTCATATATGAACGTTTGCTCTCCGGCAGACGAATCTTATCCGAATTATTGATCTTGGTAAACGGATTAACCTTTATAATCTCCGCACGAACGGCAGCATTCAAAGCTCCGTTCAGAATGCGGTAGTAGGTGTGAAGCGTAAAGTTCGACACTCGTTTCCCTTTGGGGCGATATTCCGTCATCAGATAATCGAGGTAGTCCTGACAGAATGCCTTGTCTATCCGATCCATTGTCATCCGCTCTCCTGCATAATCTTTCAAGATGCGAATGGTAACCGAGATTTGGTTTCCGTCTTTCTTTCCCCGCTTTGCCTGATTCTCTTTATACGTATTCATCCAATCGAGCAGGAATACCTTTTCCCTGTTCTCGATACCCGCTTCTCCATTCGTCAATTCAATGATGCGCTTCGATTTGATGGCATTAGCTGCGTCCATCGTAACCTGATTCCGTTTCCGGGCATTATTGTCCGTTTCCGGGATGATATACATTTTGAGGTACTCGTATGTCCGCTTTCCGTCGCGGTATATATCCAGATACAGACTCTTACTTCCGTCACTCAACGGCTTCATCCGAAGACGGATTGGTTCTTTGACTTTCGTCGGCTTCTTTACTCGTGGCATAAGCAATTCCTTTTTTCGTTATTTCTGTTGCAAAGGTAGAAATAATAATCCGAAACAAGGAACAAACAAGAAACAAAAATGTACCGAATAAGAACCAAACAACCGAAAACAATGAAAGCAACTGAAAAGAAATACATCTTTATAAATAGCTATAAAACAGCGTATTTATTTTCATTTGTTTGGTTATTATTTTCATTTTAGATGTGTATTCTATAAATCTGATCGATTTTATTCGATGCATTTTCTTCATGATGGTATCTTTGGATTAGTTTTTGGTTCTGATGGTACAGGTAATAATGCTGATAAGGCTACCGAAGGTTATCATCTAGCTCATGCGCTTCCATATTTAATGTTCCGTGATAAATATCTTGAAGGAGCAGGGACAGGTACAAGTTATATAGCTGAATTGTATCATGATTTTGGTTATATTGGAATAGTATTTGGAAATATAATTTATGGATTTATGTTGGCGTTATTAGCTAAATTTGATAAAAATAAACCATTTAACACATCGATGAAGCTTTTGATTATAACTCGACTTCTTTGGGCGCCACGTGGAGGATTTACTGAATTTATTACAATATTATCGCTTCCTGCTACAATCTTTATATATGTTGTTGTTTTTGTTAGTGTATTTTTTGTGTTTGGTGTTCCACGGAAACGCTGTGCTAAATTAGTATAGACTAAAAATAATTTTTAATTTTAATAGTTGTGAGTGTTTCTGAAAACAATAGGCGTATTGCTCGTAATACGTTACTGCTTTATGGAAGGAAAGCTGTAACCATGTTGATTGCGCTATATTCATCAAGAGTATTACTGCAATATTTGGGAATTGATGATTTTGGATTATATGGACTTGTTGGTAGTATAATTCTTGTTTTTACGTCACTTAAATCAACATTTGCTGCATCTGTTCAGAGATTTCTAAATGTAAATAAGGAAGAGAGTATTGCAAGGGAAAATGAAATTTTCTGCATGGGGATGATAATTCATGTGCTGATTGCTGTTGTCTTTATTCTATTAGCAGAGATTGGAGGTGCGATATTACTCCCAAATCTTAATTTGAATTCTGAAAAACTAATTGTTGCAGGATGTATACTTCATTTTACTATATTTTCGGCAGCAGTCTCTATAATTACAGTTCCTTTTGATGCTCTTGCTATGGCGAATGAGAAATTTGATGCGTTGGCTGTTATTTCTATTATAGATTCTGTTTTACGACTTTGTGTAATATTTATTCTGTCATTTAGTCCGATTCAAAGAGTTGTATTTTATGCGATATTACTTTTGTGTGTAACTATTGTACATATTCTTATGATAGGAGGGTATTGTTATAAAACTTTTAAAACTACAGTGAAATTTCATTTTGTAAAAGATAAAGTTTTATTTAAACGTATGACAGCTTTTGCAGGATGGAATTTCTTTGGTAATTTGGGGTACTATCTCACGAGTGAAGGTGTGAATTTTATTCTTAATATATTTGGTGGAATAGTAGCTAATGCTTCACGTGCAATCTCTTATCAAGTGAAAAATGCGTTACAGACTTTAGTGAATGATATAACTGTTGCTTTTCAACCTCAGAGCATGATGGTTTTTTCAACAGATAAACAACGTTTTTATAATCTTCAATTTTTAGCGACTAAAGCGAGATTTGCTATATGCGTAGTTTTGGGCTTCCCTCTATTTTTATTCATTCCTGAGATTTTGCAAGTTTGGTTGGGAAAACAACCGGAAGGAGCTGCGACCTTTATAAGATGTATTCTATTGTTTGTGGCCATACGTTGTTGGCATGATGCTATTGACACGACTTTTAAATCGGCTGCATGCATGCGAAATTATCAAATATGTGAAATGTTTATTATGCTATTTAACTTACCTGTATCTTGGCTTATGCTTCATTTGAAATTACCTCTGTATAGTGTGTTTATAGTAATGTCTGTTATTGAATTTGTGAATCTGATAGCAATAATGATGTTAGCATATAAGGAGTTAGATTTTATAATAGGGGATTATATTAAGGAAGTAATTATACCTTCGGTATTTATAATTTGTATCATGGGTATAATATATCTAAGTTGTTCTTTTTTTGATATACGTCCTTTTGGATGGATTGAAATGTTCTTTTTCTTAATAGGTGCATTTAGTATTGCGATTGGATTGATTTTTATGGTCTTGTTCTCTCGGATTGAAAGAGAAAAATTAGTGTCCATGATGAAATATAAATAATATTATTGTTGAATAATACTGTTTTATTGATAGATGGTAAATGTTTTTTTGATATAATAATTTGAAAATGAGAAATCTAATCCTTCTTGCAAACTTTTTTCCTTATGGTAATGGTGAACCATATTTGGAAACTGAGGTGAAATATTATGAACAGTATTTTGATCGTATTTATATTTGTTCATTGCAGTTAAGAAAAAGAGATCTACAATCTCGACGAGAATTACCTTCAGATAAATTTGAAGTATTCCCAGTTGAAAAAGCACCTAACTATGTTTATCTATTTAACTCACTTAGAGTTTTAGGAAATGCTAATCTTTATAAGGAATTGTGGAAGCTAGGTAAAGAGAAAAGAATGTCTTTTCAGCGTGTGGTGCGTCTGTTTGTTTATCTTAGTCGTTCGTATTATGAGGCTGGAAAAATAAAGAAATGGTTCAAAAGAAAAGTGACTTTTGATAATCTTGATTGTGGGGTTTTGTATTCATACCGTTTTGAATATCAACCTTATGTTGGATTACTGATTAAACAGGTATTACCCAATTTTAAAATTGTAGCTAGAGGGCATGGATTCGATTTGTATGAAGAAAGACATCAGGAACATTATATTCCTTTGCGTGAGTATTTATTGGAAAATCTTGATAAAACGATTATGATTGCACAAGATGGGGTTAATTATCTTGTGGAAAAATATCCTGTCTATAAGGAAAAAGTAATACTTTCTCGTCTTGGAACTATGGATCAAGGTCTGGCAATTCTTCCACAATCAATGGATGAATTTCGACTTGTCAGTTGTTCTACGGTCTCTCCTATAAAACGAATACATCTTATTGTGGAGGCATTAGCCCAAATTAAGAATATTCGAGTTCGATGGGATCATTATGGTGATGGCCTTTTATTGTCTGATATTAAGTGTCTTGCCGTAAAATTGTTGCATGGAAATATTCACTGGCATTTTCATGGGTATGTAGATAATCAAACTTTGATGTCTATTTATCAAAAGAAACCATACCATTTGTTTCTCAACGTTAGTTCATCAGAAGGAGTTCCTGTTTCTATCATGGAAGCCATGTCTTTTGGAATTCCTTGCGTAGCAACAGATGTTGGAGGAACTAAAGAGGTTATTGAAAATTATAAAAATGGGATCTTATTGTCTTCGGATTTTAAGCCCAAAGAACTTGCAGGTTGGATTATGCTTTTTTTTAAAATGGATGAAAAAGAATATCTGCTGTATAGAAATAACGCTCGGACAGGTTGGGAAGAATTTTATAATGCGGATAAAAATTATCGTATATTTTTGAACTTTCTGAATAATATGTGATTAGATGTGATTTGCTGTAATAAGAAAAATACATATACCCTAAAAATCTTCATATAAGTTTAATACTATATTTATTACTCTAATAGATGAAAAGAATAATGATTTTGGGAGCAAGTCTCCTCCAGCTTCCTGCTATAAAGAAGGCTAAAGAAATGGGTCTGGATGTAATTGCTGTAGACATGGATCCGGATGCTGTAGGGTTTAAAGAAGAGGGGATAACGAAATTGCAGATTAGCACGATAGATACACCCCGAATCGTAGAGGCTGCTCGTACTTATCAAATAGATGGGATAATGACGCTTGCTTCCGATATGCCTATGCAAGCGGTCGCTGCGGTGTGTGAAGAGTTGGGATTAATAGGTATTACCCCTCAAACGGCTCTTAATGCGACAAATAAGGCCGAAATGCGTAGATGTTTTAAGGCGCATGATGTTCCTATTCCTGAGTTTTATATAGTTAGTGAGCTTGATGAATTTATGGAGGCGACCAAACATTTTACGACTAAATTTATAATAAAGCCTGCTGATAATTCGGGGAATCGTGGGGTGAAACTTATAACAGATATAGCGGAAGAACAGGTTTTGATCCAAGCTTTTGATTATAGCAAAAAGTACAGTAGGGATGGGCGAGTTCTACTTGAAGAGTATATGGAAGGCGATGAGTTTAGTGTAGAGACAATGAGTGTTGATGGAGTATGCCATGTGATTCAAGTTACGGATAAACTAACTTCTGGTGCGCCCTATTTTGTAGAAATGGGACATACGCAGCCTTCCATGTTTGCGGAAGATATTAAAATGAGGATATCGGAAGTTACAAAAGCAGGGATTAAAGCATTAGGTATCAATCATGGTCCTTCGCATACGGAAATAAAACTTACGTCTACTGGGCCTAAAATAGTGGAGATAGGCGCAAGATTGGGTGGAGGATGTATTACAACACATCTTGTTCCGCTATCAACAGGGGTAAATATGGTAGAGGCCAATATACGTATAGCTTTAGGAGAAACTCCTGATCTATGTAAGAAATATGATAAAGGTGCGGCTATTCGCTTCCTGCAACCTCTTCCAGGTATTTTTAAGTCGGTAGAAGGTGTAGATGAAGCCAGAGGTATCTCAGGCGTTATTGAGGTTGGATTTATGAAGAAAATAGGTGAAGTTATTCCGGAGCTATCTAATGGACTTGATCGAGTAGGCTATGTTATAACGCAAGGTAATACCCGTGAAGAAGCTGTAAGATTATGTGGGCAAGCTGTCAAAAAGATTAAATTTGAAATGGTGTAAATTATGTATAAAAGTTTTTTTAAGCGTTTATTTGATATTTGTGGTTCACTTTTAGCTATTCCTTTTGTTGTTATTATCGGCTTATTTGTAGGTTTGGCAATTTATTGGGAGGATAAAGGGGATGTATTCTATCTTGCTTCTCGACGTGGTCGTTATGGAAAGATATTTAAGATGTTTAAATTTCGTTCGATGAAAATGAATGCTCCAGATATTCGTAATTCGGATAATTCAACTTATAATTCTCCGGATGATCCAAGAGTTACTAAAGTGGGTAAGTTTATACGTAGAACTTCTATTGATGAATTACCTCAATTTTTCAATGTGTTGATTGGGGATATGAGTTTTATCGGGCCGAGACCTGTAACAATAGATCGCTCTTTTGAGGAATATGATGAAAAACGTAAGATACGTTTGGATGTACGTCCTGGAATTACTGGATATTCACAAGCTTATTTTCGAAATTCTATTTCAAATGAAAAGAAATTAGAGAAGGATGCTTTCTATGCTCGGAATGTCTCTTTTTGGGGTGATCTAAAAATTATTTTAGCAACAATTAATACAGTTATATTTCGCAGAAATATCTATAATAAAAAGAATCAATAATGAATGCTCAAAGGAAACGTTTACTCATATTAGGGGCCGGGCGTGGTCAAATAGGTTTGTATAAAGCAGCTCGTGAGATGGGAGTGATAAGCATTGCAGGGACAATGCCTAACAATAACCCTCCTTGTATACCATTGGCTGATGAGGTATGTTATATGGATATTCTTGATCCGGATGAGGTAGAGAGTAAGACTGCCGATTTACGATTTGATGGTGTGGCAACTTGCTGTCTAGATCGTGGGTTGAAAGCTCTTGGACGATTATGTGATAAACGCTCATTGCCGGGATATTCAGAGGAAGTCGCAGAGCTTTGTAATGATAAGTCAAAAATGAAACTTCGATTTAGTAAATATGGTGTAAATACGGCTGCATTTAAGCAAATATCTTCGGATGAAGATTTATTAGATGCTATAGATAAAATAGGAGGGTATCCTGTGATTATCAAAGCTACAGATCTAGCTGGTAGCCGAGGTATTTATAAAGCTAATAATGAGGAAGAAGCTTTTGAGGGATTTTATAAAGCAAAGAATGTCACTAAGGTTGATTATGTGCTTATAGAGAAATTCTTACAAGGGCGTGAATTTGGGGCACAGGCTTTTATCTCTAATGGTGAAATTCTTTTCGTCATGCCCCATGGTGATATACTTTACCAAGCAGATACGGCTGTTCCTGTAGGACATTATGTTCCTTATGAATGTTCAGATGTTCTTCGAGAAAAAATGACAGAAGAGGCTCGAAAAGCCATAAAGGCTATAGGGCTTGATGATTGCGCTGTTAATATTGATTTTATCGAAGAAGATGGTGTAATATATGTATTAGAGTTAACAGGACGAATCGGTGCTAATTGCTTACCTGAACTTGTAAGTATTAATTATGGACTAAATTATTACAAGATGGTGATTGCGGCAGCTTTAGGTATTGATCCGGTAGAAATATGGAATCAACGTCAAGTTGGTCAAGCTGGTTTGTCGAAAATGATAATTTCGCCAGAGCAGGAAGGAGTCTTGGAAGACATACGATATGTAGGTGAAAGAGACTCCTATATTTATGATTTGACATTCTTTGTACGTCCAGGTTCAGAGGTGAAGAGATTTGCCAATTCAAGTCATTGCTTGGCCCAAATAGTAGTAGAGGGGCAAAATCTTGAAGAGTGTGAGAGAAAAGTTGATTTAGTCACATCTAAAATAGAGATGAGACTAAAATGAGAATTATAAAGAAACGGGATATTTGATCGAGAAATAATTTTAATAAAGATGAAAAAAATACCTTTTTCACCTCCTGATATAACAGTGAGTGAGGTTGATTTAGTATCGGGTGCCCTTTATTCCGGTTGGATTACAACTGGTCCGAAAACAAAAGAGTTTGAGCGTAAGATCGCTGAATACTGCCATACTGATAAAGCTGTATGTTTAAATTCCGCTACAGCTTGTATGGAGTCTATATTGAGAGTATTAGGTGTTGGTCCCGGTGATGAGGTGATTACCAGTGCTTATACGTATACCGCTACCGCTAGTGTGACTTGTCATGTAGGTGCTAAGGTGGTTATGGTGGATACGGCTCCTGATTCTTTCGAGATGGATTATGATAAATTGGTGGAAGCTATAACCCCTAATACAAAAGTGGTGATCCCTGTGGATCTAGGAGGGGTTATATGCGACTATGATCGGATATATGCGTCGCTGGAAAGTAAACGACATTTATTCAATCCTGCGAATGAGATTCAGAAATTGTTTGGCCGAGTAATTGTTTTGGCAGATGCGGCACATGCTTTTGGTGCTCAATGGCATGGGAGGATGTGTGGCGAGGTGGCTGACTTTACATCTTTCTCTTTTCATGCGGTAAAGAATTTAACGACTGCTGAGGGAGGAGCGTTGACGTGGCGTACTATCCCGGGTTTGGATAATGAGGCTTTATATAAGCAATTCCAGCTTCTTTCGTTGCATGGGCAGAATAAAGACGCTCTTGCAAAAACACAGCTAGGGACTTGGGAGTATGATATCGTGGCACCTTATTATAAATGTAATATGACTGATATCATGGCTGCTATCGGTTTGGCTCAATTTGAACGTTATGACGGGATGCTTGCTAGACGCCAAGAGATTATCCGTCGTTATAACGAGTCTCTGAGATCTTATCATGTGCAAACTCTTAATCATTTAGATGGTGATCATATCTCCAGCGGACATTTATATTTGGTAAGATTGTTGGATAAATCCTTGGAACAACGAAATGATATTGTTATCAAAATGGCTGAACGTGGGATAGCGTGCAATGTACATTATAAACCTTTACCTATGATGACGGCCTATAAGAACTTAGGCTTTGATATCGCGGATTATCCAAATGCTTACAATCAATACCATAACGAGATTACTCTTCCTTTACATACCTTACTTTCTGATGAGGATATTGAGTATGTGATCTCTAATTTTATCGATATAATCTCCCAATAAACACATATAATAGCCCGGGATGATAAATGAGAGCAGTCCGTCGGAAAGATCTGGGAATCGACGACAACAAGCTGCGGTAGTTTTTCATAATTTATTTGGACGTAATAAGGTACTTAAGTATTTTGGCTGAGAAACAATTGTAGAGTAAACTTGTTTCATCAATAAAAAACAAAAGGGACAACCTTTTTTATTACTAAGTACAAACCGGGTCATATTAGACTGAAAGTAGTCAACAAAATTCATTAAACTTTTGTTTTCTCTAAGAGAAACTCTTATTCGCTTCGCTTCCTACATCTATTACCTGCGGAATCGACATGCGCTAGATGCACGACACCAGCGAACCATAATTATGATTCTTTTTTTTGAGATTCTCCTTAAAATATGGTAGATGCATACTGATAATTGTAGATGCTTTTTATCTACAACCAATATGCAATCTGTTTATTTATAGAGTTTTGATAGGGAGTGGTAGATGTTGTAGATGTTTTTATAAAATCAATTCCTTACGTAAACTTAGGGAATATCGGATAATTTATTTTATCCTAAAACAATGTGGGCTAAAAAGTATATGATATCTTTGCCTTCCTATGGTAAAGCTTGAATATCTAAAAAAGATATGTGTTCGTTGGATTATATTGGTGATTTTTCTTGTCGCTATATGGATCGTGATGGGAAATCCCAGATTAGGCGAATGGTATTCCCGTTCGATTTATCCATGGGTATCGGGTATGCTATCTCGTTTCTCCTGCTTGTTCCCTTTTTCCGTAGGGGATTGTTTTATTTATGGTAGCATTGCCGGGTTATTAGGGTATCTGTCGTATGCGATTATAAGGAGGCGGAGGATCGGGAGGACAATAAGGCATGTCGTGGAATATCTGGCATGGGTGTATGTCTGGTTCTATATCGCTTGGGGATTGAATTATTTCCGGGAAGATTTTTTCACTCGTACGCGAACCACTTATGTGCCTTTTTCCTCGGAACATTTCCAATCCTTCTTGGATGCCTACACGGATTCCCTGAACGCCTCATGGGTTCCGATAGAGACGATCGATCGGGAGGTCGTGAAAGAGGCGGTGCAGGAAGGGTATCGGGAATTGCCTACTCGTTTCGGGCTTACCACTCCCGGAACCTATCTTCATCCTAAAACGATGCTGTTCTCCCGGTTGATGAGTGGAGTAGGGGTGATGGGATATATGGGACCGTTTTTCACGGAGTTCAATTTGAACGGCCAGCTCTTGCCCGTGCAATATCCCGCCACTTACGCCCATGAGATGGCTCATGTGCTTAGTATATCCAACGAGGCCGAGGCTAATCTATACAGTTATTTAATATGCACGGGTTCTTCCGTGCCGGAAATCCGGTTCTCAGGCTACTTCTCTTTGCTGCCTTATGTGCTGAGCAACGCATATGTGGCTTTGGATAAGGACGCTTTTGAGGCATGGAAGAAAAGATTACGCCCCGAGATCAAGGACTTGTATAACGAGAAAGTCGCCTATTGGCAATCCCTATACAGCCCGTTGATCGGCGAGGCGCAAGACGTGGCCTATAATCTTTTCCTGAAAGGCAATAAGATACCTACTGGAACTGCTAATTATTCGGAGGTGATCGCCTTATTGATCGCTTTGGAAGTTAAATGATTTATTCATCATTTAACTTCCTCCAAATAAAGCACCCGGCTCGAGTAATCATTCTGTTTGTGATAATCGACAATGTGATTATAAGGGATTTCCAGTCCGTTCGCCATGAGATATTTCCCGGTGAAAGCTTTACCCTCGAAGGCCAGAGGCTCGTTGTCGATCCGGTTCAGCTCGCGGACTCTGTATTTCTTGTCTGGGGATAATCCGTTCATCTTTACACGGGGTAAATGCTGGTTGACAAAATGCTCGGTCTTCCACCAGTAAAATACGGCTTTGTCTTTCTCCGGTGAAGTGTACATCAAGGAGGCTACTCCCAAACCATCATAAGGAGAAACCAGACGGTAGATATCGCCGAATTGCACGATGGGGCGGATCGTCTTATAATCGACGATCGCCTTGCGGCAAAGCGTTTTCTCTTCTTCCGTCATATTCTTGGGTTGGATCTCCATGCCCAAACGGCCGCTCATCGCTACGTCGATCCGATATTTCAAGGGAATAACCCGGAATGTTTGATGGTTGGGGGCGGCGCTGATGTGTGAGGCCATGGCGATAGCCGGGAAAAAATAAGAAGTACCCCATTGCATATAGATACGCTGTAGGGCATCGGTATTGTCGCTTACCCAAAACTCATCGAAGTAAGGCATGACCCCGTAATTTGCCCGGCCTCCACCGCTGGCGCAAGCCTGTAGGGTTAAATCCGGGTATTTGGCTCGGATACGCTCACAGACTTTCTTGAATCCTTCGTGATATTCGATATACATATGGCTTTGCTGATCCGAAGGCAGATATTGGGAGCCATGGTTCAGGATGCTCATATTGGCGTCCCATTTGATATAATCGATCTCCGGGTATGTTGTCATCAAGTTGTCGACGATACCGAATATGAAGTCTTGCACCTCGGGATTGGAGAGATCAAGAACGACCTGTGTACCGCCACGCCCCAAGACGATTTCCCTGTTTGGAGCTTTCAATACCCATTCCGGATGCTTCTCGTACAATTCGCTTGTCGTGTTGGCCATTTCCGGCTCGATCCAGATACCGAATTTAATACCATGCTTGTTGGCGTCGGCGATCAGGCCCTCGATGCCTCTTGGTAGTTTTCGGGCATCAACCATCCAATCCCCTAAGGACGAGTTATCTTTATTACGAGGATATTTATCGCCAAACCAGCCGTCGTCCATGACGAACAACTCGCCGCCCATAGACTGGATATCACTCATCATTTGGTCCATACCTTCTTGATTGATATCGAAATATACACCTTCCCAACTGTTTAGTAAGATTTTCCGGGCGGTCGCTCCATTCGCTATCTTATGTTTGCGTGCCCATGCGTGGAAATTCCGGCTGCTTCCGCTTAAGCCGTCCTTGCTATAAGTCAGCGCCAATTCCGGCGTCCGGAAACTTTCTTTGGCTTTGAGGGTGTAAGCCGAGTTCTCCTCGTTTATTCCCGCGAAGAAATGGTGATGGTCGCTATCATCCGTATCGAAGAATAATTTGTAGTTACCGCTATAGCATAGGGCGACGCCAATAACGGAACCGGTGTTTTCCTTTGGTTTTCCGTCTAGGGAGATCATCACTTCGGCGTGGGCGGTATGGGAGTTGCGGATACCATCCTTGTTTTTTATCATCTTGATGCCCGGTCGTAACGGTTCTTGTGCCAATTGAGCCTCGTTTGCCCATGAGCCGTATAAGTGGGAAACCCATAAGTCTCCTTTCCGGATCGGCAGATAAGCGGAAGCGAAACGATTGAGGGTGATCGCTTTTTTCTCCTCATGCGTGATCTCTGTCCAAGTCTCGATGATATCGGCGTCCGGATAGGTTCTGTAACAGAGATTCATATAAAAAGGATACACTTTATCTTTTAATCGGATCGTTGTGATATCTGCTGTTTGCTCTTTTCGTGTATCTACTTTTATGACTTCCAGTTGAAGGGTCATATTCCCGTCGCCATGGGTAACGGACAATGCGCTTTCGGAGGGGCAATTCAAGCCGTAGACCGGATAAGCGGAAAATGTTTTCTGCTCGGTCTCGAGCAAGGTAGCCGCATCGGAAGTGGATAACTTGTCTCCATAGTAGATGAATCTTACCTCTCCGCCGACAGGTGCGTCTAGCAATAATGAGGTATTCCTCGTGGAAATCAATACGTCTTGTGCCCATAAACTAGTGGTCAATAGGAAGGCGCAACATAAATAACCGAATTTACTCTTAATGTTCATTTTATTAGTAGGTGTTAGATTTAAATTCAGGGGCAAAAGTAGGAGAGAGCCGGTAGGTTTCCTAATAGGATTTTATCAGATACTGTTACTTTTCTGCTTTAACTAAAATTTGTTTCACGCAGAAGAAACCTGTGCTTTCATTAATGAAAATTCCATATTGTCTAATTCGAAAGAAATCACTAACTTTGCGGCAATTTTTTAGAAGCAAGATAAATACATCGCGATATGAGTAAGAAATTTACCGAATATTCTAAGTTTGACTTGTCGAACGTAAATAAAGAGGTGCTGAAGAAATGGAAGGATGGAGACATCTTCCATAAGAGTCTTGAAACAAGAGAGGGACATCCTACATTCGTATTCTACGAGGGTCCTCCATCCGCAAACGGTATGCCGGGTATTCACCATGTTATCGCCCGTTCGATTAAGGATATTTTCTGCCGCTATAAAACCATGAAGGGATTCTTGGTGAATCGTAAGGCGGGTTGGGATACACACGGTCTGCCTGTCGAGTTGGGCGTGGAGAAGGCTTTGGGCATCACGAAGGAAGATATCGGTAAGAAGATTTCTGTCGCTGAGTATAACGCCGCTTGCCGTAAGGACGTGATGAAGTTCACGAAAGAGTGGGAGGATCTGACGCAGAAGATGGGTTATTGGGTGGATATGGAGAATCCGTATATCACGTATGATAACCGCTATATCGAGACCTTGTGGTATCTATTGAAAGAGCTTTATAAGAAAGGTCTTTTATATAAAGGCTATACGATCCAACCGTATTCTCCCGCCGCGGGTACGGGCTTGAGCACGCACGAGTTGAACCAACCAGGCTGTTATCGTGACGTGAAGGATACGACTTGTACGGCACAGTTCCATATATTGGACCCGAAACCGGAGATGGCACAATTCGGCGATCCTTATTTCTTGGCATGGACAACGACTCCTTGGACGTTGCCTTCCAATACGGCGCTTTGCGTAGGCCCGAATATTACTTATCTGGCTGTACAGACTTATAATCCTTACACGGGTATCCCGATGACTGCTGTTATAGCGAAAGATTTATTGTCTGCTTATTTCAATCCGAAAGCCGCTGAGCTTTCTTTGTCTGATTACAAACCGGGTGACAAGCTGGTTCCTTTCAGCGTAGTAGGTGAGTGGAAGGGTTCCGAGTTGGCCGGTATGAAATATGAGCAATTGATCCCATGGGTAAATCCGGGTGAAGGTGCATTCCGTGTGATCACGGGTGATTTCGTTACGACAGAGGATGGTACGGGTATCGTACATATCGCACCGACGTTTGGTGCGGACGATAACCGTGTGGCGAAAACATTCGGGGTTCCTCCTTTGATGATGCAGGATAAGGATGGAAATATGCGCCCTATGGTGGATATGACCGGTAAGTTCTATAAGCTGGAAGACTTGGCTCCGGAGTTTGTACAAAATTGTATGAACGCTTCTGATTATGATCCATGGCAAGGAAAATTCGTGAAGAACGCTTACGATGATACGAAGACGGATAAAGATGAGACGTTAGATATAGAGATCTGCATGATGCTGAAGGCCCAGAACCGGGTGTTCAAGATCGAGAAGCATGTCCACAATTACCCGCATTGTTGGCGTACTGATAAGCCGGTATTGTATTATCCGTTGGATAGCTGGTTTATCCGCACGACCGCTTGCCGTGAGCGCATGATCGAGTTGAACAATACGATCAACTGGAAACCGCAGAGCACGGGTACGGGACGTTTCGGCAAATGGCTGGAGAACTTGCAAGACTGGAACTTGAGCCGCAGCCGTTATTGGGGTACTCCGTTACCGATCTGGCGTACGGAAGATGGTAGCGAGGAGAAGTGTATCGGTTCCGTGGTAGAGCTGTTCGGCGAGATCGAGAAATCGGTGAAGGCCGGCTTTATGGAGTCTAACCCTTATAAGGACTTCGCTCCGGGAGATTATACGAAGGAAAACTACGAGAAGATCGATTTGCACCGTCCGTATGTGGATGATATTATCTTGGTTTCCGCTTCCGGCAAGCCGATGAAGCGTGAGACAGACTTGATCGACGTATGGTTCGATTCCGGCGCTATGCCTTATGCCCAGATCCACTATCCGTTCGAGAACTTGAAGGAGTTCGATAATCGTCAGATCTATCCGGCTGACTTTATCGCTGAGGGTGTTGACCAGACACGCGGTTGGTTCTTTACCCTGCATGCTCTGGGCACCATGATCTTTGATAGCGTGGCTTACAAGGCTGTCGTGTCTAACGGTCTGGTATTGGATAAGAACGGAAACAAGATGTCTAAACGCTTGGGCAACGCTGTTGATCCATTCTCTACGATCGAGAAGTATGGTTCGGACCCGTTGCGTTGGTACATGATCACGAACGCTTCACCATGGGATAATATTAAGTTTGATATCGATGGTATCGAGGAAGTTCGCCGTAAGTTCTTTGGTACATTATATAATACGTATTCATTCTTTGCTTTGTACGCGAACGTGGATGGCTTCGACTACTCCGATCCGGATGTGGAATGGAGCAAGCGTCCGGAGATTGACCGTTGGATCCTTTCTCTGTTGAACAGCTTGGTGAAGGATGTGGATGGCTACTTGGAGGCTTACGAGCCGACTCGTGGCGGACGTGCTATCTCTGATTTCGTAAATGATAACTTGAGTAACTGGTATGTGCGTTTGAACCGCCGCCGTTTCTGGGGTGGTGGTATGACGGAGGATAAGTTGTCCGCTTACCAGACTTTATATACTTGCTTGGAGACAGTGGCTAAGTTGATGGCTCCGATCGCTCCGTTCTATGCCGATCAGTTATTCTTAGACTTGGTCGCTGTTACGGGACGTGAGAACGTTGAGTCCGTACACTTGTCCGATTTCCCGGTTTACGACGAGTCTAAGATCGACAAGAATTTGGAAGAGCGTATGCAAATGGCTCAAGATGTTTCTTCTATGGTATTGGCTCTTCGCCGCAAGGTGAATATCAAGGTTCGCCAGCCGTTGCATACGGTAATGATTCCGGTTGTAGACGCTCATCAACAAGAGAGTATCGAGGCCGTGAAGAACCTGATCTTGAACGAGGTGAACGTGAAGGAGCTGAAGTTCGTGGATAATACGGCAGGTATCTTGGTGAAGAAGATCAAACCGGACTTTAAGAAGTTGGGCCCGCGCTACGGAAAGATCATGAAGGCGTTGGCCGCCACGATTCAATCGATGAGCCAAGAAGATATCAACGCTTTCGAGAAAGCCGGAACGTTTACCTTGATGGTAGATGGACAGGAGGCCGTTTTGGAGCGTACGGATGTAGAGATCATCTCTGAGGATATCCCGGGTTGGTTGGTCGCTAATGAAGGTCGCTTGACAGTCGCTTTGGATATTACCGTAACCGAGGATTTGCGTAAGGAGGGGCTGGCCCGTGAGTTGGTGAATCGTATCCAGAACTTGCGTAAGAGCAGCGGTTTCGATATAACGGATAAGATCCATGTATCCATTCTTTCTTGCGAGGAGATGGATGAGGCGATCCATGATTATAAGGATTATATCGCTAACCAAGTATTGGCGGAATCTATCGAAATCATGGATAATGCGATCAGCGACGCTACGGAACTCGATTTCGAGGACTTTAAATTGTCCGTAAAGATCGAGAAAGCTTAAAAATAGAATAGCATTTCTTGCGGAAGAATTAGGAATGAAATATAGGAAAATCGATAATTATATTATCTTTGCATGCAAAGAAGAAATAATATGATTTTATATTCATTCTTAATTCTTCTTTTTGATTGATATTTGAACGATTGTTGAACCTAAATTTTTTTTAGAACCATGGCAGAGAAGACAAGATATTCAGACGCTGAGCTCGAGGAGTTCCGCTCTATTATATTAGAGAAACTGGAAATCGCGAAGAGGGATTACGAGCTTTTGCGATCAGGGGTTACGAATTCCGACGGTAACGACGTGGCTGATACGTCTCCTACATTCAAGGTGCTGGAGGAAGGTGCTTCTACGTTATCGAAGGAAGAGGCGGGCCGTTTGGCGCAACGCCAGATGAAATTCATCCAGAATTTGCAGGCCGCTTTGATCCGTATCGAGAATAAGACCTACGGTATTTGCCGGGAGACTGGTAAATTGATCCCGAAAGAAAGGCTACGTGCCGTGCCTCATGCGACTTTAAGTATCGAAGCAAAACAAGGAGGTGCAAAGTAAATGAGATATTCTAAAGGTTGGGGAGCAGTGTTAATCATAATACTGCTCCTTCTTCTTGACCAAGCGCTGAAAATATGGATTAAGACCCACATGCAGTTGCATGAGAGTATAGAGATAACTCCGTGGTTTTATCTCTATTTTACCGAGAATCCGGGTATGGCATTCGGTATAGAGGTGATTGGGAAATTATTCCTTTCCGTATTCCGTATCGTGGCTGTATTGTTTATCGGATATTATTTGTATAAGCTGGTTAAAGAAAATTATAAATTCGGTTTTATTGCCTGTATATCTTTGGTTTTCGCGGGGGCGGTGGGAAATATAATCGACTCGATATTCTATGGCGTGATCTTCGACCATAGTTTCGGGCAACTCGCTACTTTTATGCCGGAGGGAGGTGGTTATGCCTCTTGGCTGCATGGTAAGGTGGTGGATATGTTCTATTTCCCATTGATAGAGACCGTATTCCCTGATTGGGTTCCGATCTGGGGTGGACAGGAGTTCGTTTTCTTCCGTCCGATCTTTAATTTGGCGGACTCGGCGATTTGCGTGGGAGTTTTCCTTTTGTTAATATTTTATCGGCATACTTTGTCGGCTAGCCTTTCGAAAGAAGAGAAATAAATGCGGAGAAAATTACGGATATATGGTATGGCTTTATTAGCCACGACGTTGCTGGCGGCATGTAGTAAGGTTCCGGATGGTATTCTGTCGGAGAAAAAGATGCAGGGTGTCTTGACGGATATGTTGCTGGCTGAGGCCATGGTAAATGTGGATTATAATACTTATAAATCCGATACCATGAAGCTTGCCTTGTATGAGTCTGTATTCCGTAAGCATGATATTACACAAGCGGTGTATGATAGCTCGTTGGTGTGGTACGGCCGTAACTTGGATATTTATATGGAGGTCTACAACCGGGTCTTGGCCGATCTTAATAAACGGATCAATAACTTAGGGGATGTGCAGGCGGACGCTGCGCCGGTATCGAACCGGGATTCTGTGGATATTTGGCCTCGCCGTTCTTATCTGGTCTTGTCTCCTACCTCTGTATTTAATGGGGTGACTTTCGATATACGTCCGGAAACGAATTATTCCTCGGGCAGTAGTTTCGTGCTGGGCATGCGTGTCTGGGGATTGAATAACAAAATGGCTTATGAGCCGGAGGTACGTTTAAGTGCGGACCAAGGTGATACGACCTTGACGGTGAATAGTAAGATCACGAAAGATGGATATCACGAGACGATCTTGAAGACTATACCAACTAAGAAAGTAAAGCGTGTGTTTGGATATATCCGTATGGATAATATGGATACGACTTATTATAAGGTGTATATAGATAGCTTAAGCTTGATGAAATATAACTATGGTAAGGAGCTTGCCGAATTACCTAAGGATTCTATTAAGTAATCTCTCTATTTGTTTATTGTACTTATGAGAAGAATTGCCGCTCATTACGTTTGGTGTAAGCAGGTTTATCGTATGCATTATATCGAACTGGATGATAATGGTGTGTTTCATGGTGTTTACCCGTTGAATGAGGAGATAGCTGGAACCGCTTTTTATGATGGAGTGCTGGTGCCGGTTCTTTCCTCGGAACCGGCGATTGGTTTTAAGCAGGTGATGGGATCTTGGCCGGCGTTAACCGAAAAGATTACGCCGGGTTGTTCAGTCCATATATATCGTTTAAGCGGGATTCCCTTGGCGTCTGCGAAACTCGGCACAGACCACGGCTGTAGCGATAGCCACATTGAGAGACTCTGAGGTGTCTCTTCCTTCCGGATAGTTCGGGATATACAATTTTTCGTTTACAAAAGCCTCGATGGCGGGACGTATTCCATTTCCTTCATTACCCATTATCAAGATACCGTTTCCGGATAAGGTTTTCTCATATAAGTTTTCTCCGCCAAGGAAGGTGCCGTATAAAGGTATGGCTTGGGCAGATTGGGCCTGTAAGAACGTTTCCAGATCGGTGTAATGTATTTTTACGTGGGCGAGCGCACCCATAGTGGCTTGTACGGTTTTTGGACTGAAAACATCGGCGGTATCTTTGCTGCATACGATATGGGAAATACCGAACCAGTCCGCTAACCGGATGATCGTACCTAAGTTGCCCGGATCTTGGATTCCGTCTAATGCGAGAACAAGCTCCTTTTCCGGCGTTATTTCCGTTATATCCCAATTGGGGCGTTTAAAGATTGCGAGTACATCTTGGGGATTTTTCAGGAAACTGGCTTTACGAATATCATCTTCTTCCGCTACCAATAACTCCTTGGCCGGAATATCGCCTTGTGTAGCCATCCAAGATGGCTTGGCTATTAATAACTCACATTCAAAGGCCGGTAACATATCGGCTACCAATTTATTTCCTTCGGCTACAAAAACATTATTTTCATTCCGGAATTTCTTTAATTCCAGAGAACGGATGTATTTGACTTTGGTCTTGCTTAGCATCTTAGTTCTTTTTACAAAACAAAAGTACGGTAAATTCTTTAAATTCCAGTACATTCGCGATCGTAAAAAGCTTGGAATGATGAATCGATCTCTACGTATATGCTATTTTATTTGTATCGTACTACTGCTAGCCTCTTGTAGTACGACCAAGTTTGTGCCGGATGGGGAATATTTGCTGGATAAGGTGGAGATCGTGTCGGATAACAAGGATTATAAGTCTGCGGATTTAAAATCTTATCTTAGGCAGCAACCAAACTTCAAGGTGTTTGGTCTGATGAAGTGGCAGTTGTTTGTCTATGATTGGTCTGGTAAGAATGAGAAGAAATGGATCAATAAACAGTTACGTAGGATTGGTGAGCCTCCCGTGGTGCTGGATACGATGTTGGTGGAACAGTCCGCCATGGAACTAGAGCGTTTTTACATTAATAAAGGGTATGTCCATGCGGATGTATCAACGACGATCGATACGGCACGCCATAAGAAAGCGGTTGTAACTTACCATATAAAGGCGAACGATCCGTATAGGATACGCAATTACACGATGAAGTTCCCCGATCCGAAAATTGATAGTTTGGCACATCTGAAAGCGCCTCGCCGCTCTCCCTTAGCTTCTGCGTTCCGGTCCTCACAGGAAGAGTATAACCAATTAGTTAAGGAAGGAACTTTATTTGACCGGGATATATTGGACAAGGAGCGGGAGCGTATTACGACCTTACTTCGCTGGAACGGGTATTATGGTTTTAATCGGGATTATTTAGGATATATCGCTGATAGTTCTTTTAACCAAAATGTCGTGGATCTTGATATGTCCATGAAACCTTATCGGAAGGTGTTGCCCAATGGGTCGGTAGAGGATCAGCCGCATCGTCAGTATTATATTAAGGATGTAACGGTCTTAACCGATTATAATCCGATGGGGGTAGGAGAGGACGCTAGTTTCATGGCTACAGATACGATGCTCAGCGCAGGGGTGAATATCGTATATGGCCGGAACGGGAAGAGTATCCGTCCGAGCGTGCTCCGGAGGAGTACTTATATTCGTCCGGGGCAATTATTTAGTGAGAAGAATATAGAGCAGACCTATTCAGCGTTCGCTTCTCTAAGGGCTTTGAGGAATGTAAATATACGTTTTACGGAAGTAGAGGAGCGGGATACGATGAAGTTGGATTGTTACATTCTTACTTCTCCCGCGAAGATAAATACGGTGGGAGTGGATTTGGAAGGTACTAACTCGGCGGGTGATTATGGGTTTGCCTCCAGCTTGAATTATCAGCATAGGAATATCTTCCGAGGATCGGAGCTGTTCTCGGCGAGGGTGAGAGGGGCTTACGAGGCGTTATCCGGAAATAAGGCGAATGGCTTTGGTAATTACTGGGAGTTAGGTGCGGAAGGGTCCTTGCTGTTTCCTCGTTTCTTGTTCCCGTTCTTGAGTTCGGATTTTCGTAGGCGGCTACGTGCGTCAACTGAAGCGAAAATAAGTTACAACCTGCAAAAACGTCCGGAGTATACGAGGGCGATTCTATCTGGTGGTTGGAGTTATATTTGGCAAGATCGGGGCAATACACAGGCACGCCATACCTTTAAGCTTGTAGACTTGAATTATGTGTATTTGCCGGATAAGAATATGGACTTTATCAATAGCTTGCCGGATTATATGGTGTTGTATAACTATACGAACCATTTTATCATGAGTTCGGGATATACTTATTCCTTCAGTAATTATTCTCCCCAGAATCGTTTGAGAAACACGCATTCCCTACGTGCGTCGGTCGAGGTCGCAGGGAATTTGTTGAGTGCCTTTTCGCATCTTACGGGGGCGAAGAAAAATGATGACGGTTATTATGAGTTGTTTGGTACGGAATATGCGCAATATGTGAAATTGGATTTCGATTTTAGTAAAGGAATCGTGCTTGACAGTCGTAACAAGTTAGCTTTCCATATAGGAGTGGGAGTGGGGATGGCTTATGGTAACTCAAACTATTTACCTTTTGAGCGTGCTTATTTCTCGGGGGGAGCGAATAGTGTCCGGGGATGGTCTGTACGAGAGTTAGGTCCGGGTAGTATGGAAGTTGACAGCACGACTTCTTTCGCTCTTCAATCGGGGGATATCCGCTTGGATTTGAACTTGGAATATCGAACGAAACTTTTTTGGAAGTTTGAATTGGCGGCTTACATAGATGCCGGAAACATATGGACCCGGAATGTATCAGATGAACGCTATAAGGCTGGAAACTTTGATTTCTCTCGTTTTTATAAGGAGATCGCTGTTTCCTATGGTTTGGGACTTCGTTTGGACTTTGATTTCTTTCTACTACGTTTAGATACAGGCTTCAAGGCTTATAATCCTCAGGAGAAAAAGTCTAGGCGTTGGGCGATAACCCGTCCTAATTTCAAGGATAATTTCGCCTTGCATTTTGCCGTTGGTTATCCATTCTAAATTCAATATGTAAAAAAGTGTACTAAAAGTTTGCAAGGAAAAGAAAAATCCTTACCTTTGCACCACGAAAATAAGGATGGTCAGGTAGCTCAGCTGGATAGAGCAACAGCCTTCTAAGCTGTGGGTCCTGGGTTCGAATCCCAGCCCGATCACGAGGGAGATTCTAAAAGAGTCTCCCTTTTTTGTTATAATCAGATGCCAGTTTTTTTCTTTTGCTTGTTTTGATCGTTGTTTATTGATCTTTTATGGAAAACTTTGAGTGTTATCTATCGGTTATTATATAGAAGATTTCGAGATAGAATTTCATAATTTTGTTTTTGATGGGATAAGGGCTATTAAGCAGGATTCCTGTATTTGAGATTAAACAGATTGTAAATATTTAAAAAGTAGATAAGATGGAAACATTTGACGATATCATTAAAGGGGATAAACCTGTATTGGTGGATTTTTTTGCGACATGGTGCGGCCCGTGTAAGGTGTTGAGTCCGACGGTCGAGGCATTGGGGAAGGAGTTGGCGGGACAAGTGCGTGTCCTTAAAATTGATGTAGATAAGAACGAGGCACTTGCCAGACAGTTGAGGATTCAATCTGTACCCACTTTGATCATCTTCAAGAAAGGTGAGATCGTATGGCGCTCTTCCGGCGTGATGGACCACGGAAGCCTTTTACAGAAGGTGCAAAGCTATATTGATTAAAAGCCGTTCATCGGGATCAATACCGTCGGGATCAATAAAAGGAATCCAAGGATCACTAGGACAAGGATGAACTTCCATGCCCATTTGAACCATTTATCGTACGGGATACGACTTACGCCTAGAACCGCTATCAAGACCCCGGACGTGGGTGTTATCAGGTTCGTGAAGCCATCGCCAAACTGAAAGGCCATGACGGTGGCTTGCTTGGATAAACCGATCAACTCCGAGAATGGGGCCATGATAGGCATGGTAAGGGCCGCTTTGGCGCTTCCGGAAGGAATAACTAAATTGATAAGCGTTTGAATAACGTACATCATCCCGACCGTAGCTACTTGTCCCAAACCTTCCATCCCTTTCGCTAGGTTAAAGAGAATCGTATCGATCACTTTACCGTCTTGCAGGATTACGATAATACCTCCAGCCAAGCCAACGACTAAGGCGGCGCTCATAATATCCTTGCAACCCTCTAAGAATAGTTTCACAAGCTCATTCGGATTGCGTCCATTGGCGATTCCCGCCGCTATGCCCAAGGCGAAGAACAAGGTCGCTATTTCCATAATATACCAACCGTAGCCCATTACGCCTGTTATCAAGAAAAAGATCGTGAAGAATAAAAGATTCAATATATATAAGTGCACGGTTTTCCGTAGGGTAAATATCGAGCTGATCACGAACGCTACGCTAAGAATCGGAATTAAGGGTAGTCCCTTGATTACGCTATTTCCTATTTTTAAGGATGTCTGGGGGTAATAGAACGAAAAGATAACGAGTACGATAGCCAATAGGACGAAACTGATCCATGCGGCTTTCGGGGTTCTGTATACGATTTCCAAGGAATTGGTACTATGCAAATCTCTCCAATATTGATCATCCTCATAGACTGGTGACAATTGAGGGTTCTTTTTTACCTTGGCGGCATAACGCAATATCCATGTGAAGCCTACCGCATTGATAATACACCAGCAAACGATGCGATACTCGATACCGGAGAAAAGAGGAATCCCCGCCAAGCCTTGCGCTATACCGATCGTGAAAGGGTTTAAAATCGCCCCGGCGAAACCTAATCCTGCCGCTATAAAAACCATGCATACGCCGGTTATGGAATCGTATCCCATAGATATCGCCATCGGGACTAAGACCAGACAAAAAGCGATGGTCTCCTCACTCATCCCGAATACGGCTCCGAATAGGCTGAAAAGTAGCATGATAGCAGTTAATAAGAAATTGTCCACACCTATTTTACGAAGAATAGGGTTGTTCTCCATTTTGCGTGCTTTCCGCAGGAAACTGACTGTTCCGATATCAAAAGCCTTACTGTCGTTCACGATCCAGAATGCCCCGCCGATGATAAGGATAAAGACAATGATATCCGCCTTGTCTACAAATCCTTTATAAAAGGCGGAGAGTACCTCCCAAGTCTGGGGTACGCTTTCCACGGATTCATATACAACGGTTCGCTCTCTGTCCGGGCTGATACTTTCCGTATATTGCCCACCGGGAATAATCCATGTCAATATGGCGCAAAATAAGATGATGTAAAAGATAATTACGTAAGTGTGGGGTATTTGTCTCTTTTTCATGATTCTGCTTTTTCGTCTTCTTCAGTTAATATTCCGATCTCGGGAAGGATAGCCCGGGCCTCACGGTCACTAAGCGTATCTACGTCTTTGAGTTTACGTTGGATGGCACGGGTACGGGTACCTAAAACCTCTTCTATTTGCCCGCTGGCGGTTTGCAAGTTCTTTTGGGCTTTCTCGAGCATACCGCCTACTTTCTCGAATTCTTTTTTCACGGCCCCTAAGATCGTCCATACCTCCCCTGAGTGCTTTTGGATCGCCAATGTACGGAAGCCCATTTGTAAACTGTTTAGTATGGCCGCTAGGGTAGTGGGACCTGTTACGACTACCTTGTAGTTTCGTTGCAAGTCCTCCAATAAAGCGGAACGGCGTACGACCTCGGCGTAAATGCCCTCGAACGGCAGGAACATAATGCCGAAATCGGTCGTGGCGGGAGGCGCCAGATATTTGTCCGAAATATCTTTAGCCATCTTCTTGATCGTTGTCTCCAATAATTTTCCGGCTGTCTCGATCGCTTGGGAATCTGCGGCATCGTAAGCGTCTAGGAGCTGTTCGTATACATCTTTCGGGAATTTTGCGTCTATGGGAAGGTATACGAATTCTCGGGCATCATCCCGCCCGGGGAGCTTGACTGCGAATTCAACGACAGCGTCCGAACCTTTCCGGGTACGCACGTTCGCCTCGTACTGCTCGGGGGCCAATAACTGCTCCAATAACATACTGAGTTGGATCTCCCCGATATTTCCCCGGGTCTTAACATTACTAAGTACCCGTTTTAACCCGCCTACATCCTGCGCTAAGGTTTGCATCTCGCCCAGTCCTTTTTGTACACTTTCTAATTGTTCGGTGACTAAACGGAAAGATTGCCCGATACGGTCGTTCAATGTCTTTTGAAGTTTCTCATCTACGGTGACTCGGATTTCTTCCAGTCTTTTTTCCGTGTTATCCACTAATCTCTGCTGGCGTTCGTCCAAGGCGGCGAATTTCTCTTTCTGCAACCTGTTAAAAGAATCGATGCCACGTTCGAAAGCTTCCCTGAACTCGTTCATGGAATGAGCCAGTTCTTCTCGGTTATCTTTCGCTACCAAACGGCTTTCTTCCCGGTTCAGGCGGAAGTCTTCCCTAAAGTTTTTCTCGATACGGTCGAACGAGCGTTGTATCTCGTTTAGCAACTTTTCCAGGTCTTCTTTGTTATTATTTAGCTGTTTAGGACGCAAAAGGATTTGCATCACGATGATTATAAGAAGTCCGCCGATAATAATCCAATCCATCTGTTTTTGATTTTGACGTCAAAGATAGGTAATCTGTATTTTGCAACAGCAGTTAAATAGAGTTAAATAAAAGAACATTGTTTATTTTCGTTTGTTTTATCGACAGAAAGCTGCTTATATTTGTGCAGCCAACTTAAGTAAGACTATTAAATTTACATACAAAGATGGCAAAAGTAACATTAAAAGGTAACGAGATTCATACGAACGGCGAGTTGCCGAAAGTTGGGACAGAGGCTCCGGACTTCAAGGGTGTAAAAAGTGATTTATCCGAATTGTCGTTAAGCGACTTGAAAGGAAAGAAAGTGGTGATAAATGTTTTCCCGAGCTTGGATACAAGTGTATGTGCGGCCTCGGTAAGACGCTTCAATAAAGAAGCCGCTTCGCATCCGGATACGGTAGTATTAGCTGTTTCTAAAGATTTACCTTTTGCGCATGGACGTTTCTGTACTACGGAAGGTATTGATAAGGTGATTACATTGTCTGTGTTCCGGTGTTCATGTTTTGAGGATAAGTACGGGATGCTTCTGGTAGACGGTCCGCTGAAAGGGTTATTAGCCCGTGGCGTGATAGTGGTCGATGGAGCTGGTAAGGTGGTTTATGAGGAACTTGTTCCCGAGATTACTACCGAGCCGAATTACGACGCGGCTTTGGCGGCGTTGAAATAAATATAGTAGATTATTGTTTTTCATTGGTTAAAGTTAAGGGTTAGTGTAGGAGGCCGTCGGATGTGAATCCCGCGGCCTTCGTTTTTTTTGTGAAGAGGCTAAAGTTTTCCTTCCAGCTCGTCGACGATTTGCCCATCGAAGAGATTGATGATACGGTCGGCGTAGGTCGCGTCATGTTGCGAGTGTGTCACCATGACGATCGTAGTCCCTTCGGCATTCAGTTGACTGAGTAATTTCATAATTTCAAGACTGTTTTTAGAGTCGAGGTTTCCAGTCGGTTCGTCCGCCAATATCAGCATCGGTTTACCTACGACGGCGCGAGCGATGGCGACACGTTGCTGCTGGCCGCCGGAGAGTTGCTGCGGATAATGTTTGGCACGTTGGCTGAGGCGTACTTTGCGCAGGATGTCGAGTACTTGTTGTTTGCGCTCAGCCTTGGGGATGCCGAGGTATTTCAATTGGAGGTCTACGTTTTCCTCGACTGTAAGCTCGTCAATGAGATTGAAGCTTTGGAAGACGAAACCAATGCGTCCCTTGCGATAGCGTGTACGGTCTTTCTCCTTTAGGTGTCCCACCTCTTCGCCTTCTAATAGATAGCTGCCCTCGTCCGGGTTATCTAGCAGGCCGAGAATATGCAGCAGGGTTGATTTGCCGCATCCGCTGGGTCCCATGATGGCGATGAACTCGCCCTTTTTCACTTCCATGCTTATGCCATTGAGCGCGATGGTTTCTACTTCTTCCGTCCGGAAGTTTTTGCTGAGGTTCTTTATTTGAATCATGACTTGTCTTGTTTTTGTGAGAATGTATACCTATTATAGAATGTTGCTTTTATTCGGTCCGGATACTTTTGATGGGGTTACGGCGGGCGACTTTTAGGGTTTGCCCGATGATTGACACGAAAGCGATGGCTATGGTTGCCAAAACTGCCGCGGTTATGAGATACCACGGGAAGGCGATGCGGTTATAGAATGACTCTAAACTGATTTGAACCGTTTTCACGCTGATGGGCAGGGCGAAACAGGCGGCAAGCAACGAGAGTGCCATGAATCGTTTGGAAAGTTCCCATACCGCGCCACTTGTCTCGGCTCCCATCACCTTGCACAAGGCGATCCGTTTGCTTTGCTGTTCGGTGTAGCTTATCGACATGGCCAGCAGTCCCAAGGCAGAGATGAGAATGGAGATGGTCATGAAGCAAAGGACAAGCATCATCATGTTCTTCTCATGGGTTAAATCCTTGTCCATATAATCGTCGATATAATCGGCTTCCAAGTCTTTCGGCATCCCGATCACTTCTTTGGACACTTCCCGGCAAGTACGGCGGATGGCGGCTAAGGCTTCTGCCCGATCGCCTTGTATCTTGACGATTTGACGGATGATGTAGCCTTGTGGATCTAGTATCATAACGGCTCCATGCGAATCGGATAGGGGAGTAGCTAATGCGCTTAGCGAACGATAGTCGCGGATGACACCGCAGACGTTATATCGGTAGCCGCCCTTGTCATCCTTTTTTCCAAAATGGGGTCTGTTGGATGAAAGTTGGTAACGACGGCAAGTCTCTTCCGTTACCCAAACCATGCCGGGCAGTGGGTCAGACCAACGTTCTACCACTTCGAAGCCCAACAGCCGGAATGCGGTACTGTCCATATCCGAAAGGTGGAGCCACGAGTATCCCTCTTCTTCCGGTTGTTGTACACCATCGTGACCGGTGATGAAAGGCAGTTTTCGTGCTAACGCTACTTCTGTCACTTGGGGTAATGCCTGTAAGCGTTTCTGGAGGATGACTTGCTTGTCGTAGGTATGTCCTAATTCCCATGTCTTGACAAATACAAGGTCTGTATTATAACCGGTCGGCAGGGTGGCAAGGTGGTATATTTGGAAGGCCATGGTGAGTCCCAAGGTGATGAGTACCGTGCTGATGACATTCTGCACGATGATGAACAAACGGCTGAACAGTTGCTTGTTGTGCATTCGGAAATTTCCTTTTACGATATCTATCGGACTGTATTTGTAGGTGATAATGGCTGGTAACAATCCCGATATGCCAGCGATTCCTACCCATAGCAACAGTGAATAGGCTACTATCGCCGGTGAAGAGACCAAAGTGATCCGGGTGGAGAGCAAGTACTCGAAATAGGGTTTTGCGATGATGGCAACTAAGCAACCGCCGATGAAACAACCGGTTGTGAAGATGGCGGACTCTGCGAGGTAGCGCAATACGATTTGCCCCGCCGAGTCACCCATCAACCGGCGGGTTGCCATTTCATGGGCTCGTTTGCTGGTTTGCGATACAGTTAGGTTGATGTAATTGAAGATAGCCGAGAGGAGCAACACGAATGCTAACGAGAACAAGACTTGTACCTGTTTTCGTGTTCCATTGCGGAAAGGGCCATATTGGTTCAGGGGAGAAAAATAAATCTCGTCCATGCGTGTCACCGAAGAACCCCAAAGGAGCCCGTTCGTACTGTTGTCCTCTTGCCAGTATTCCCAATAGTCTTTATACTGATCGAGTAGTTTACGGGTAACGACATCGGGAGTTGCCCCTTCTTCCAGCGTGATGAATATTTGTGTTGAGCCGAAATTGTCCATTCTAGGATAATTCTTTTCTGCCAATTGGAAAGGAACCAAGATGTCTATCGGTTTCAACAGCTCTGTCGAGCTGAAAGCCGGGAGAACCCCAATGACCCGTAGCGGTGTCTGGTTCAAGTACATCACGGTACGGCCGATCGGATTTTCATTCCCGAATACTTTGTGGGCGAATGGCTCGGAGAGGATGACCTCGTCTGTCCCGATCAGTGCTTTGTTGCGGTCGCATCCGATGAGCGTATAGTTGAGCATCTGGAAAAAATTAGGATCTGCCGCGATGCCGTTTACTTGATAATATTGGTTGTCTACCATGAAGTCGGCCGCTTCAATATGGATCAGGCGTGTCCACTCTTTTATTTCCGGAATGGAAGGGAACAATTCCGGGGCAGTCCCGGTTGTCATACCGATCCCATCTCCATAGCCGACAGCATATAATTGGTGAGAGTACGATTGATTGTTACCGATATTAAATTCGGTGTCGGCATACGAGGTCAGAAGGATGACAACTCCCAGTGCGATAGCTAATCCGAAGAACTGGATGGCTGTGTAGAGTTTGTTGCGGCCGAGAAAGGTAAAGTACGATTTCATATTTTACTTGTTTTTGATACAAAGGTATAGAGCGGTTGGCATCTGGCAAGGGCTTGGATGCCCGGTTGCGGTAGTTTGTATGAAAATCATACACCCGCTTGTATGATATTCATACAGCCTTTTTCCGTACCTTTACCCCAGATAAAAGAGATAAAGAAAAAACAAACGAATCGGATATGGCGAATTACGGGACAATATTGGTGGTAGATGACAATCTGGCGATTCTTACGGCGGTCAAGATCTGCTTGGCCGGTGAGTTTGACAGGGTATTGACACTCGCTTCTCCCGACACGCTTCTTACGGTATTGGCACAAGAGGTGGTGGACGGGATTTTGCTCGACATGAACTTCACGCAAGGGGGAAACTCCGGACAAGACGGCTTGCTTTGGCTTCGGGCGATCCACAAGAAGCATCCGGCTATCCCGGTGGTACTGGTGACGGCATACGCTGATATCAAGTTGGCGGTGCGTGGTTTGAAGATGGGGGCGGCAGACTTTGTTGCCAAGCCGTGGGATAATCAAGAGCTGATCCGTGTCTTAAAAGATGCGATTGATGCCGGGCGTAAAGTGGTTCCATTGGAACAGGTCGAGGCGGAGCATGTGAGCAAGGTGGTGGAGTGTTGCCACGGCAATATCAGCCGGGCCGCCGAATTGTTGGGAATTACCCGGCAGACGTTGTATGCTAAAATAAAAAAGCGATGATGTTGATAGGCACTTTGGGAGTCGTTGTCGTTCTCTTTATCGGATGGTTCTACCGCCATCAGGTATTGTTGAGAGACCGGGCGCATCTGATGCGTGAGGCGATTCGTAACCAAGAATTTACGTTTCGTCTTCCTGTGAAAGGCCTGTTCTTCGGGGAGCGGGCGTTGCAAGAGGCCCTTAACGAGACGGGCAGGGACATCGGGCGGTTGCTTGCCCGCAATGAGGTGGAATCGTGGCAACGGCTAACCCGTGTGCTTACGCATGAGATCATGAATGCCACTACGCCTATCGCCAGTATCAGCCAGGCCTATCTGGAGCATCCCGTGATTGCCGGAACGGTTTACGAGGAGGGGATCCGTGCCATTCACGATACCAGCCGGGGACTTGCCTTGTTCGTGGACAGCTACCGGAAACTGGCGGAACTGCAAGAACCTGTTATCGGAGAGGTCTATTTGAATGATTTTATGGAAGGGATCCGGGCTCTTTATCCCGATTTAGAGTGGCATCTTTCCATTCCTTTGTCTGCTACGATGTGTACGGATCAGAATATGTTGCGGCAAGTGCTGATTAACCTGATCCGGAATGCTTGCGAGGCAGGGGCTACGACCGTGGATGTGCGTTGGAAGAAGGGGTTGTGGGTCAGCAACAATGGTGCGCCTATTCCGGTGGCTATCGAACGGGAGATTTTTATTCCTTTCTTCACGACTAAAAGGACGGGTTCCGGTATCGGCTTGTCGCTTTCCCGGCAGATGATGGTGCGGCAAGGCGGGGATCTTTGTTTGGCGCAGCGTTCTGTGCCGGGTTATCAAGTGACGTTTATAATTTCTTGCGTAGGATAAATTTAGGATAGGATATGAATCGGAAAATACTTCAGCTGGCCATACCTTCTATCGTCTCCAATATAACCGTGCCTTTGTTGGGCCTGGTGGATGTGGCGATCGTAGGGCATCTGGGATCAGCGTCGTACATTGGGGCGATCGCCGTGGGCGGTATGCTGTTTAATATGATCTATTGGATATTCGGCTTTCTCCGGATGGGGACAAGTGGGATGACCGCCCAAGCCTACGGGAAACGGGATTTGACGGAGGTAGTCCGGACCTTGCTGCGGGCTGTCGGGGTAGGGCTTTTGATCTCCCTCGGGCTTTGGATCCTTCAATCCCCGATCCTGAGGGGTGCGTTTGTTTTGATCGACGCGACGGAGGAGGTGAAGCGATGGGCCTCTCTCTATTTTAATATCTGTATCTGGGGAGCGCCGGCCATATTGGGTTTATATGGCTTTGCCGGTTGGTTCATCGGTATGCAGAATTCTCGTTTCCCGATGTTTATCGCTATCACGCAGAATATCGTGAATATTGTGGCCAGCCTATGTTTCGTGTTTGTGCTGGGTATGAAGGTGGAAGGTGTAGCGCTGGGAACACTGATCGCCCAATATGCGGGCCTCTTCATGGCGTTTGCTCTTTGGTTGAAATATTATGGGCGTCTGAAAGCGTATATCGATTGGGACGGTCTTTGGGATGGGGAGGCGATGCGTCGTTTCTTCTCTGTCAATAGTGATATATTTTTCCGGACCTTGTGCTTGGTCGCTGTTACCACTTTCTTTACCTCTACAGGTGCGAGACAAGGGGATGTGATATTAGCCGTAAATACCTTGTTGATGCAGTTGTTTACCTTGTTCTCTTATATAATGGATGGTTTCGCTTATGCGGGAGAGGCATTAGCCGGCCGGTTTATTGGGGCTAAAAACGATGTGGGGTTACGTAAATGCATTCGTTTATTGTTTCTATGGGGAATCGGCCTCTCTTTATCATTCACGATTCTTTATGCGTTTTTAGGGAGGGATTTTCTGGGACTGTTGACGAACGATACCTCGGTCATTAAGGCTTCCGGGGATTATTTCTATTGGGTATTGGCGATCCCTTTATGTGGATTCTCCGCTTTCCTTTGGGACGGTATCTTTATCGGGGCCACGGCTACACGCCAGATGCTTTGCTCGATGCTTGTGGCCTCGGCTACTTTCTTTATTATTTATTACCTGTTTTATCGATCGATGGGAAATCATGCGTTATGGATGGCTTTCCTTGGATATCTCTCCTTGCGAGGTGGTATGCAATGGATACTTTGGCGATATAGGAAAATTACAATGCCCATTATAAGCAACTGACAATGCCCATCGTAAGCGGCTTATAATGCCCAGTATAAGGAGCTTATAATGCCCATTGTAATAAACAAAGAAAGCGAGACTTCTATCTGGTTGATAATCAAGCCTCGCCTTCTTTGTTATGTAGAATGATAGTTGTTTATCGTTGTCTGTATGAGATCAATTCTTCTGGGTTGAATCGTCCGATATAACCTTGATGTTTCTCTATCTCAGCCTCTACGTAATTGGTGTAAACAACCGCGGACTTAGCGAACAGCTCCGGCGCTTTCGTCGCATCTTGGATCAATAGATGAGCCATGATGATATCAGCGGCCATCTCCATCAAGCGGCGAGCCACGAAATCGAGTAATTCCTGATCTTGAGACTCTTTTACTTTCGCCATGCTAGCCTCGAACTTATTAGCCATCTCTACTAAACGAGCCTTCAGCGGTTCCATCTCGGCAGAGCAAGGGATCGCCTCGAATTCACGGATGGTAGCTAGGTAAGACCCGTTTGTCACGTAACGTATGGCCGCTACGGTCTGCAATTGCGTCGTGCCTTCATAGATGGAAGTGATACGGGCATCGCGGTAGATACGTTGGCAAGCATACTCCATCATAAAACCGGAACCTCCGTGTATTTGGATGCAATCATAGGCATTCTGGTTGGCGTATTCGGAATTCATACCTTTTGCCAACGGGGTGAAAGAATCCGCCAATTTGGCGTATTGCTTCTGTTCCTTACGTTCTTCCGGAGTCAGTTTACGCTCACGGGCGATGTCGTCCAGTGCCTTGTAAATATCAACGTAACGAGCGGTTTGGTATAACAACGCACGTCCGGCATCCAGCTTCGCTTTCATGATGGCGAGCATGTCGTAAACAGCGGGGAAGTCGATGATTGCCTTACCGAACTGCTTGCGGTCTTTGGCGTAGGCCAATCCTTCGTTGTAAGCGGCTTGGCTGAGGCCTACCGATTGTGCGGCGATACCTAGGCGTGCGCCGTTCATCAAGGCCATCACGTATTTGATCAAGCCCAGTTTGCGATCGCCACAAAGCTCTGCTTTCGCGTTCTTGTAAACTAATTCGCAAGTAGGAGAGCCGTGGATTCCCAATTTATTCTCGATACGGCGTACGTTTACGCCCCCTTCCTGTTTGTCGTAGATAAACATGGACAAACCACGTCCATCCTTGGTACCTTCCTCGGAGCGGGCCAATACGAGGTGAAGATCCGCGTCGCCATTCGTGATGAATCGTTTTACGCCGTTCAACCGCCAGCAATTCTCTTTCTCGTCGAAGGTAGCCTTTAGCATCACGGATTGCAGGTCGGAGCCAGCGTCCGGCTCGGTCAGGTCCATAGACATGGTTTCTCCCGCACAGATACGTGGGATGAAACGGCTGTGCTGATCCTCGTTGCCGAACTCATATAAGGTTTCGATACAATCCTGTAATGACCAGATATTACCGAAGCCGGCGTCAGCCGCCGCTACGATCTCCGCGCACATGGTGTACGGCGTGATCGGGAAGTTCAAGCCACCGAAACGGCGAGGCATCGTCATACCGTTCAAACCGGCTTTTACCATCGCGTCGAGGTTCTGCTTCGTGCCGGAAGCATATTCCACACGGCCATTTGCGCAGTGAGGACCTTCGGCATCTACGCCTTCTGCGTTAGGGGCGATAATCTCTCCGGTGATCTCTCCGGTAATCTCCAGCACCTTATCGTACGAGTCTATCGCGTCGGCATAATCTTGCGGCGCGTAGTCGAACTCTTCCTTGTCTCTGTACTCGCGTTCCTTCAGCTCGCAAATACGTTCCATCATCGGATTGTTCAAGTGATACTTGAGTTCCGGTATGTCTGTATAATAATTAGCCATCTTTACTTACTGTTCTTTTTGTAATACTTAATCATCTTAGGAATCACCTCTTCTACCGTACCATTGATTACGTAATCGGCGATCGTGTTGATCGGGGCGTTCTCATCATTATTGATCGAAATGATGATACCGGCGTCTTGCATGCCGGCGATATGTTGGATCTGCCCAGAGATACCGCAAGCGATATACAATTTCGGACGCACCGTGACACCGGTCTGACCGATCTGACGGTCGTGGTCGCAGAAACCGGCATCGACAGCCGCACGGCTGGCGCCTACCTCGGCGTGAAGCTCTTTCGCCAAATCGAACAATAAATTAAAGTTCTCCTTGGAGCCTACGCCATAACCTCCGGCCACTACGATCGGAGCGCCTTTCAGGTTGTGCTTCGCTTTCTCTACATGACGGTCGATCACCTTCACCACATAGTCTGTCTCGGGGACATACTTCGCTACGTCGTGGTGGATCACTTCGCCTTTATAGTTCTCGTCAAGGACTTCCTTTTTCATCACGCCCTCGCGAACGGTCGCCATTTGCGGGCGGTGTTCCGGGTTGATGATCGTGGCTACGATGTTACCACCGAACGCCGGACGGATCTGATATAATAAGTTCTCATAGGTAATACCCGCTTTCTTATCCTCGTGCGAGCCGATCTCCAAAGAAGTACAATCGGCCGTCAAGCCGCTTGTCAAGGCCGAGGATACACGAGGACCCAAGTCGCGACCGATCACCGTAGCGCCCATTAAGCAGATCTGCGGTTTCTCCTCCTTGAACAAATTAATCAAGATGGAAGAATGAGGAAGTGATGTATAAGGGAATAAACCCGGAGCGTCGAACACATGAACCTTGTCGACGCCAAAAGGCAATACTTGTTTCTCTACACCCTCAAGGCCGGAGCCGGCAACAATCGCCTCCAGCCCACAGCCCAATTGATTGGCTAGCTTACGACCTTTAGTCAGAAGCTCAAGACTTACATCGGCAACGTTCGTGCCTTCTGTCTCACAATATACAAATACGTTGTTCATAATCTTATCCGATGGTGTGGTTAGCTAACAGTTCGACAATCAAATCCTCTACTTCTTGGTCGGCGCTGGAGATGGTCTTGCTTTCCTTGGCTTGGAAGACGATATTCTCGATCGCTTTTACCTTCGTCGGCGAACCGCTAAGGCCGCATTGAACCAAGTCACCATTCACGTCGGCTACGCTCCATTCTTGAATATCCAAATACGGGCGGGTCTCGTACAATTCCGGGTAGCGAAGAGTCGGCGTACCGTCCTGGTGACAGGCGGGTTGCACGGCCCGTTCCTGTTTACCCATGGCGTGTTTGTACTTTTGTACCAACTTCGCGTTGCGGGGACGGCAGGGAGCGGCGGAGCCGTTCACGGTGATAACGATAGGAAGCGGACCTTCCACGGTCTCAACACCCCCGTCGATATGACGTTTTACGGTGATACGTCCGGCCTCCTTATCAACGTTTAGGATTTCCTCGGCATACGTGATCTGGGTCAGTCCTAATTTCTCAGCGACTTGCGGACCTACCTGTGCCGTATCGCCGTCGATCGCTTGGCGACCACCGATGATAATATCATAATCGTTGATTTTCTTGATAGCCGTGGCAAGCGCATAGGATGTGGCTAACGTGTCGGCTCCGGCAAACGCACGGTCGGTCAACAAAAAACCGCCGTCAGCACCACGATACAAACCCTCGCGGATGATTTCGGCGGCACGTCCCGGGCCCATCGTCAGCAGCGTAACTGTTGTCCCGGGGTAAGCGTCTTTCAAGCGTAACGCTTGTTCCAACGCGTTCAGGTCTTCCGGGTTAAAGATCGCGGGCAAGGCGGCGCGATTGATCGTACCGTCCGCCTTCATGGCGTCCTTTCCCACGTTTCGTGTATCCGGGACCTGTTTCGCTAAAACTATAATTCTTAAACTCATATTATATAGGAATATTAGATTTTTATATTGATGTAATACTTCTACTTTCTTGTTAATCTCGAGGTGCAAAAGTAATCAAACATTCTTTATAACAAAGAACTTTGCGGAGGAAATTGCACACTTGGCGTGTGTTTGAGCATGTATTGCCTGCTGATTACTCGTAGCAATGATAGGTTCTCTTCCGGTTTGAGCCCGGTTTTTTTTTCTCGATGCGCCATTCCCAAGGCTGCGATTTCGTCAGCGTGCGGAAGAACTTGGAGAATACCGAGGGCTGCGAGAAACCCAGCTTGGCGGCGATCGCGGTGATGCTCATGTCCGTCCGCTCCATCAGCTCCTGAGCTTCGAGGAGAAGGTAGCGGTTGCGCCATTCCATCGCCGACATGCCGCCGATGGCGAGGATGGCGCCCCGGAGCTCGCTGGTCTTGAGTTGCATTATGCGGGCGTATTCGCTGGTGTCCATCCGGCCGTACTTGCGGATGAGATAGGCGAAGAGATCGATCAGGTTGTTGCCCGAGGGGCGGTTGCCGTCGAAGTCAGGAGGGACGCCCATCCAAAGCTCTTCTTCGGTGGGTTTACGCTTGAAGACGGTGATAAAGACATCTTCCGGGGGGATTCTCTTGAATGTTTCTTCCATGATGATCTGTTTTAAGGTTGTTTTTTCTCAAGGATTTGATCTTGCGATTCTTCCGGGTCAAATCTACGGATTATGATTGGATATCGCAAGCCTTAAAGGTCAAATCCATGTGTTTGGATTAGATATTTTAGAACTACGAGGTCAAATCAAAGGTGGTAGATTTGACTCCGTAGTTTTATCGGGTCAAATCTTTTGGCTATCCAGCCTCTTTACGACTTGTCCATACACGATCAACGCTACGGCGGATACCAAGGCGATCGCACCGAAGTAATACCAGATGTAATGGGCGTTCGCGCTTGCCGCCAGCCATTCCTCGTGAGAGGCGAACAGGGTTGGCTCCGGGCAATACTTGCTTAAAAGGAAACCGGACAGCCCGAATCCGAAGATAGAGGAGAGGAAAGAATGCAAATGGCTGAATCCAAGATAGAGACCTTCTTCTCCTTTGGGTGCTTGCAAGGAGAAATACTCGAGAAAGCGAGGAGAGATGAACGTCTCCGCCAGCCCTTGGAAGACGATACCCACCACCATCATGAAGGCTACGGGATGCATCCCTAGGATCAAGGAATTAGTATCCAGCATATTACCGGATGCCATGCAAAGAGCGGACACCGGCATGATAAACATACCCACCGTCATGGAGGTAAGCGCTGTCCGCTTCCGCATCATCTGTGTTACTAGATTGACTGTCAGAACTACGACTAAAGGGTTTACGTTGGCATACCAAGAAGGAGAGGCTCCCTCGCCGGCCAAACGAAGCACATATTTTGGCATCGTGGCATACAGCTGGTGTTGTACCATCCAGAATCCGGTGATAATGATGATTAATGTAATGAGCCGTCCGTTACTACAAACCTTGATCAAGGCGTTCCAGATCTGCCCGAACGTCTTGCCCTCGCCCGAATGCTGAGCGCTTTTGTAGAAGAACCAGATGGCTAGCAAGGCAAGGAAGGTCATGCTCGCCGAGAAATAGTTCAAAGTAATCAAACCTTCGTTGCCCAACGCCTCGCGAAGCGGCTTCACGATGGTCTTCCCGGAGAAGGCCCCGATATTTACCATTGCATAGAAGATAGAGAAGCCCTTCGCACGGGTTTCCGGCGTAGTCTCTTTAGCGACCGTGCCGGAGATAACGCTCTTGATAAAAGCCCCGCCGCATACGATCAAGGCCATGATAGGGATAATGCCGTACTGAAGATTGCTCTCCAGCAATCCCGTAAAGGTAGTCGTCGTGCTGTATTCAACCAGTCCGGCGGATTGAAGCCAAGTAGGGTAAACAGCCAGTCCTAGATAGCCACAAGTTAACAAAGTGAAAGCCAGTAGCATCGAGTTGCGGAAACCGATCTTATCGGCCAACGCTCCGGCGAATGTGGGCAGCAGATACAGACAAGCGGAAAAGATACCGGCGATGCTGGCGGCCTGAATATCGTTAAAGCCTAAGATGCGGCTAAGATAAAGGGTGATGACGATAAATACGCCGTAATAAGCGGCTCGCTCGAACAACTCGACGGTGTTCGCTACCCAGAATGCTTTACTGAATTTGATTTTCTCTTGTTTCTTAGTTGTCATGATATTATTTATTAGTAAGATAGATTAGATGGATAAGTCAAAGAGGAGGCGCAGGCGAGAAAATGAAGAGCTGCGCCTCCTCGTCTTTGTTTTATCGTATAGTAATTACGAATTAGGGCTTTACGGTATACGGTTGGTGGATCGCCTTATCGAAAGCTTTCCAATGCTCATCCGTCATGTTGCCCGGCGTAAACAACGCCACGCCGGCCGCTCCGTTCTCCATGGAACCTCTTACGGCCTCCTCGATCTCGGACGGGATCAGTCCATGGCCTTCCGGGTCCTTGATATTCGCCTTGTTCTGCCAATCCTCGCAGATGAACAGACCGCTATAAACCGGCTTCTTGCCTTGCACGGAGGCTACTTCCTCTTTCACGATCGGAGCCAGCCAAGAAGCGTCCTCCAGATAGAAATCGTTATAATTCATCGGGAAGAAAGCGTCGATATTCCATTTATTCCATTCTTGACGAACCATCCACTTGGCGTGAGAGTCCGGCCCCGGGAATACGGCGGCGCTCACTTTTTTGCCTTTGCCGTGAACCTCGTCGGCGATGCGATTTACCAATTTCGTGATCAGGTCGCAACGAAACTGCGCCCATTCCGCGCATTTGGAAGGATCCTCTACGGATTTGATGTCGATACCGGTAGCAGCCTTGAAATCGGCCACGCATTTGTCACAGTAACAATAGTCCGCCGTAGGATATTCCTCGTCCATCACCAATCCGTATTTTTCCCAAAGTCCGCGGGCTAAGATGACATCCACGTAACGGATATAATCCAGATGGATATAATCCACCTCCGGGATATCGGCTACCTTGCCATATAGATTCAGCAAGAACTCCGCCGTACCTTCTTGGTTCGGGCACAGGCATTTGTAATAAGGGACATACGCCTGTACGGAATAGGCCGACTCGCCTTTCCGGTTTACGGCATAAAGGGTGGAGTCCAGTCCATGTTGCAACATGGCGGGAATCCATGCGTGATATTCCATGCCATTGGCATGGGCCGCTTTGGCGGCACGCTGGATTTTCTCCGTGTCATGGCCGGCGTTGTAGCACATCCCGTCTACTCCGTGGGCATGCCATTTACTAAAGTCCGCCTGTAAGGTTTGCTCGGTGGTATTCCCACCTTCGCCTTGCCATGCGTAGACCTTGACTGTTTTCTCGGGAGCCTTGACGCAAGCCGTCAGAGCGACGGCCGCCAAAGCGATAAAGAGCTTCTTCATAGATATTGAGTTATAAAAGTGAATAAAGAAAAAAGGCTATCTAAAAAGACTGGTTTCTAGATAGCCTTTGATATTAGCTAGATATTACTTATTCATGCTCATCCAACCATTTCTTCCCTTTTGGAGTGATGGAGAATATGAATGCGCTAATAGCGATTGCTATTAGCAAGCCGCACATAAGAACAAATCCCGTCATTTAAACCTCCTTTCTTTCTTTAATAAGGAATAGACCTATAGCTAAACAACTAATAACAGTTAATATGCCAATTGTATAAACAATCCATTTCTCTTGAATCTCTCCTAAGAACGATGTTATCAATACTGCAGTAGCTACATATTTAGCCACGTCCATTAACCATTTACCTATTTCTTTTCTCATTATGTGCAAATATAAAGATTTTTATCAAATCTCGCAAGCGCATAAAGTCGGGATCAAGTTACGATCGCCATAAGCGTTATCTACACGGGCTACGTTAATCCAAAACTTGCTGTCGTGCAACCATTCCAGCGGGAAGGCAGCCTTCGTGCGGGGATACGCGTGTTTCCACTCGTCGGCGGTCACCTCGTATTCCGGATGCGGGGCGTTCTTCAAGACGTTGTCCTCCTTGGATGCCTTGCCTTCCTCCACTTCCTTGATCTCGCTCCAGATACATTCCATTACCTCTACGAAACGATCCAGCTCGGCCTTGCTCTCGCTCTCGGTCGGCTCTACCATCAAGGTGCCGTGTACCGGGAAAGATAGGGTAGGTGCGTGGTAGCCGAAGTCCATCAAACGCTTGGCGATATCGCCCTCGTCGATGCCCGAACGCTCTTTTACCGTGCGGCATTCCAAGATCAACTCATGACCTACACGGCCTGTCGCTCCGGTATAAACGATACCGTACGTATCCTTAAACTTAGCGGCTAGGTAATTGGCGTTCAATATGGCCGTCTTCGTCACTGTCTCAAGACCTTCCGTACCCAGCAAGCGGATGTAAGCGTACGTGATCGGCAGGATACCGGCGCTACCATAAGGAGCCGCGGATACCGTATTCAAGTCGCTGCCCCAAAGCACCGGATGCTGCGGCAAGAACGGAACCAGATGCTCGGCCACGCAGATCGGGCCTACGCCGGGACCACCACCTCCGTGAGGAGAAGAGAAGGTCTTATGCAGGTTCAAGTGACATACATCGGCGCCGATCGTACCCGGATTTGTCAATCCAACCTGCGCGTTCATGTTGGCGCCATCCATATAAAGCTGTCCTCCGCAAGCGTGAACGATCTCGCACATCTCCTTGATGTCCACCTCGAAGATACCATGCGTAGACGGATAGGTAATCATGCTGGCAGCCAGACGCTCCTTGTTCTCCTCGGCTTTCACACGGAAATCTTCCAGATCGATATTACCATTCTCGTCGCATTTAACGGTTACGGTCTTATATCCGCATTGGATAGCGCTGGCCGGGTTGGTTCCGTGGGCGGAAGCCGGAAGCAAAACGATATCACGATGGCCTTGGCCGATGCTTTCCTGATAAGCACGGATCACACGAAGACCCGTGTACTCGCCGGCGGCGCCGGAGTTCGGTTGCAACGTACAGCCCTTGAAGCCTGTGATCGTGCATAAGTAAGAAGACAGGTTCTCGATCAGCTCCGTATAGCCCTCCACTTGCTCCTCCGGAGCGTACGGGTGGATATTCATGAATTCCGCACGGCTAAGCGGCAACATCGTAGAAGCCGGGTTCAGCTTCATCGTGCAAGATCCCAGCGAGATCATGGATTGAGCCAAGGAAACATCCTTTCGTCCCAAACGGGTGATGTAACGCATCAACTCGGTTTCCGTATGATATTTCTTGAATACGTCTTGCTGCAAGAAATCGGAGGTACGGGCGAATTTAGCGTCGAAATAAGTCTGGGCGGGGATAGACTCGTCCAGCATATAGTCTTTACCTGCGGCTCCGGCGAAGATGTATAGTAATACGCCTATGTCCGTAGGCAATGTCGTCTCGTCTATGCTGACGCCCACTTGTCCGGCCTCGAAGTAACGCAAGTTCACCTTGCACTCCAAGGCGATCTCACGCAGTGCGTTCACCGACACGTGTGAAGGAAGCTGTATCTTCAAGGTATCGAAATAATCCTTGTTTAATTGCGTATATCCCAGTTTCTCCAACTCCTTGGCCAAGAATCCGGCCGTGGAATGAATCCGTCCGGCGATGTTACGCAACCCCTCCGCTCCATGATATACGGCGTAGAAGCCGGCCATGGTAGCCAACAACGCCTGAGCCGTACAGATATTGGACGTAGCCTTCTCACGTTTGATATGTTGCTCGCGGGTCTGCAAGGCCAAGCGATAAGCCGGATGGCCGTAAGCGTCCTTGGAGATACCGATGATACGTCCCGGGATCGTACGTTTATAATCGTCCTTCGTAGCGAAGAAAGCGGCGGAAGGACCCCCGTAGAACATCGGGATACCGAAGCGCTGGCTGCTACCGAATACGACATCCGCTCCCCATTCTCCCGGAGGAGTCAGCAATACCAAGCTCATCAAGTCGGCGGCTACGCCTACCTTGGCTCCGGCGGCGCCCGCACGGGCTACGAATTCCTTATAGTCCTCGATCGAACCATCCGCGTTCGGGAACTGTACGATGGCGGCGAACACATCCGGCGTGAACTCGAATTTCTTATAATCGCCCACTACCACCTGGATGCCCTGCGGGACCATGCGGGTGTGGATGACGGCCAGCGTAGAGGCGAACACATTCTCGTCGATGAATACCGTATTCGCTTCCGCTTTCACCTGCGCACGGCTACGTGAACCATGGAACATGGTAACCGCCTCGGCTGCCGCGGTCGCCTCGTCGAGTAGCGAGCAGTTTGTCAAAGGCAATCCTGTCAATTCACTGATAACAGTCTGGAAGTTCAGCAACGCCTCCAAGCGTCCTTGGGATACTTCCGCTTGATACGGAGTATAGGAGGTGTACCAAACTGGGTTCTCGAATACGTTACGTTGGATCGGGGCCGGGCAAACCGTGTCGTACCAACCCATACCGATATAAGAGGTGAATACCTCGTTCTTGGAGGCCAGCTCGGCGATATGCTCGGCGAACTCACGTTCCGTCATGGCCTCCGGGAGGTTCAACGGCTCTTTCAAACGGATGTTGGCCGGAATGGTCTGATCGATCAACTCGTCCAAAGACTTCACGCCAATCGTCTCCAACATAGCGGGAATATCTTCCGCTGAGATGCCCACGTGGCGGTTTACAAACTTATTTGTGTCCATAATTCTAGTATTTTATAAATAAGGATTATTTAATTTCTCATCAATGATTCGTGTCTCGGGGCCATGGCCGGGGTATACCACGGTCTCGTCCGGCAACGACAGTAATTTGTCCTTGATAGCGGCAAGCAGTACATCTTGGTTGCCTCCCCATAGATCAGTACGGCCGATGCTTCCGGCGAACAAGGAGTCTCCTACGATCACGAAACCGTTCTTCTTGTTATAGAAAGCCAAGCCTCCGGGCGAATGGCCGGGAACGCTCAATACCGCCAGCTCGGATTTCCCGAACTTTATGATTTCCCCGTTTACCAGATATTTCCCTACCGGGATGCTTTTCGCCTTCATCGGCAGGCCGAATGCCTTGGCTTGCTCCTCGGGAGAGGGAAGGCCCTCCACGTCCGCTTTATGGGCTTCCGGGCTCAATCCGTAGGTGTCATGGATGAATTCGTTACCGAATATATGATCCAGATGGAGGTGCGTACAAAGGTAACGTTTCAGCGTCAGCCCGTTCTGGGCGATAAAGTCGCTTACTTCTTTTTGTTCCTCTTTGCGCAGGCAGCCGCAATCGATAAGGACCGCCTCCTTGGTATCATCGTATAGCAAATACGTATTCTCGGAGAAATAGTTTACTTCGAAAGATTTTATCGTAATCATAAGGGTACGTACACTACTTTTTTAGTTTCAAAAAACTCTTCTTTAAAATGGTCTTTCAGATCCATGCTGATCGCTTGGTTCCGGAAAGGCAATATCTCGTGCGCCAGCTCTCCACCTTTCAGGCAAATCAATCCGTTGGGCAACGCGTTGATCTGTTCTTTCTTTATATTCTTGCGGACGAGCTTTACCAGATCCGCCAGAGGCATCACGGCACGGCTTACCACGAAATCGAAAAGCTGCTTTTCCTCCTCGCCCCGGCAATGGCGGAAGGATACGTTCTCCAGCCCGATCGCCTCGGCCACGGCTTGTCCCACCTTGATTTTTTTCCCGATGCTGTCTACCAGATGGAAATGGGTCTCCGGGAATAAGATCGCCAAGGGGATGCCGGGAAAACCGCCTCCCGTACCCAGATCCATCACCGAGGAACCCGGCTTGAAACGCAGCATATGGGTGATACCCAGCGAGTGAAGCACGTGATGCGGATATAGGTTCTCGATATCCTTCCGTGAGATCACGTTGATCTTGGCGTTCCAATCCGTATATAGGTCATATAGGGCGGCGTATTGCTCTTTTTGCCGGTCGGTGAGATCGGGGAAATAAGATGTGAGAATTGAAAATTGAGAATTGAGAATTGAAAATTTCTCCGTATTTTGTTCCATAGGACATCTGTTTATAGGTTTATCTATCATTAATTTTCAATTCTCAATTTTCAATTAACTGACTTATCGGGCTGTCATCCCGCAGCAAATAGCGGATTTCCTTGTAAGGGAGATGGACGTTCGTGACGCCTACCACGTATGCCGCTATCTCATATTCGTTGAAAGAATAGGTGATACCCGTCTCGTCTACGAGGAAGTTCCCGTTCGGGAAGATCTCGTCCACGCTAAAGAAACCGATATTTTCCAGTTCCTTGGCGTCGGATACGTTGTTTTGCTTGGCGATCTGATCTACCAATATTCGCGCCAGATTGTCTTGATAGTTGTCCACGAATATCTCCTCCTCGGTGATCGGCTTACCGGTCTTGAGGTTCACTACATGGTTATTGTAGGAATGTGCGCCATGCGCTCCGCCCGTATAGTTCTCGAAGCTTACCGTATAGCTGATGATATCGTCTTGGTTGAAGGCGATATCATCCGACGACATCTCATAGTAAGAGAACCAAGAGCCCACCGGTGTCTCGTCGGATTTCGCCACCTCAGCCTTGTAATCCTCTTCCAGATCCTTATAAGCGGCCAGATAGTCGTCGGTATATTTCCGTACCGCCTCCTCGGGGGATAATTGCTCATAATTCTCGCCGAAATAAGAGGAGACGAACTGTCTCTGTAGATTCTTAAGAACCTCTTTATCCGAATATTTCCGGGGATAAACGAACTTGATCTCTAGATTGCAATTGGGATTATCCGGATTATCTAACAAATGGTAAGTCTTTTCCACGCTGATAGAATCAAACGTGATACTGTTTTCGGAAGCCTTCTTCGTTCCGGTATCGCAACCCGTGGCTAAGATACCTATCAAAAGAAGCGCCAGCATGCTTTCGCGTAAATGCGTTCTCATCGGACTACAGATTTAATTTATTTGTACGCGAATGTACGTTATTAAATTGTATAATCAAATTGCACGATGAAGTTTAATAAGAGGACAATCTTTCCTCGGTGGTTTTCGGGTTGAGTTGTCTATTTGTCCGATACTTTCCGGGTGTTCTCTTGCGTGAGAAGAATAGTTCCCTTTTTATATCACCTAGGGGCATACCTAGCCTTATGAGAATATAAATGTTATTTTCAAGCTTTCATCTGGATGAAAGCAAACTGTATAGGTTATCATATTTAGAAAATAAGAGCTTTCTGCCACTATAGACATCACATCCATAGGCTTTAGATCAAAAACAGTCTTTCCTAAATAATCTGTATATAAAACAGAATCTGGCTTAATGACTGTATTATGCCTTTTATACTTTAATATTCCATTTCCTTCATAAGATGCAAGGCCACCAAACGCTGTCGTTATATTAATGTTATAATACAAATACACTTTTGCGCCTGCATCAGGTTTTCTTGAGCTTGTACTTTCTTGGTCATAATAAACCTCTATTTCGGCTTGAGGATCTTCTGGTTTTTCCCCTTCATCGATAATGTCATTTTCACTACAACCAATAAAAATGACCATGAAAAATATAAATAAAGAAGTTCTCATGTTTCTGAATCAGTTTTAATTAGTTAACAACTAAAATAGGATTGCCCTAAATGTACAATTAGTTTTTATCATACCATTATAGTTTGAAGGAAATTATGGGTAATGATGATAAAATTTAACTATAGCCTATTGGCACAAGTCTACCATCAATAGGATGTGAACGCATTAAAAAGGTTAAACAATAGTGAGCTACCTATATTCTCACGAACGAGATAGCTCTTTTTTTATTTAACTAAATAACCAAGCTTTTCCTCTGAAAAGCCATGTTGTTAAATTCGATTAATTATAGGCCAAATGTATAATTATTGGAGAAATAGAGTTTTTATGGGCAGACACAAAAAAAAAGCGTGAAGCTGCCGTTATATTGTTATGTGTCTTTTAGGTATCCCCATACCCTTTCAGCCATAACAAACGACAGCTCACGCCTATATTATATTTGAGATAATACAACAGCGTGAGCATGAAGTTTGTTATTCTGGCTGAGTTAAATGGGGAATTTTAAAAGACACAGAATAACACTCGATGCTCTAATACATAATATGTCGCCATGCTTTTCGGCTAACGCTATAGCCACATGACGATGCAAATATAACTATATATTTTGTAAATCAATGTTTTTATTGGCGAATTATTAACAGATATGCAAGTGCATACTACTCGTTCTTATGCTTTCTCTTTAGCTATCAGCCCATCGAAATACCTCCGCAGCAACCACGCCATGGCCTGCTGTCGCACCATCGTCAGCCGATAGTCCTCGCTGATGGGCAGGTGACCCGGTGGTCTCCAATGGGCGAAGAGGCTCATGGCGTGGCGTTTCTCCTCGGGGGTATCGTGTATCAATCCCCGCTCTTGCAAGGACTGGTAGACACGGGCGGGATAAAGGCGTTCCAGCGGGTAACCGGCCTTGTATTGCTGGAATACCTTGCGGAGAAAGGCAAGCTCACGCTCTTCCTTGTAAGCCGTGATATAATAGCCATTGGCATTAGATGTCACAAAGCAGGGCAATATATAATAGAAAAGTGTCAGATCCGTATTTGCGCTTTATTTGACGGATTTTACGGTTGCTTAGTAAATCCGTGTCGAGCGGGACATAATCCGGCTCCTTTTTAATAGGTCGTGCCATTACTCCTCCTTTTCCGGGTATCCTTGAATAAGAAGAATTTTACAATAAGCAGAAAATCAGGTCATGTTTTCAAGGGGTTGAAAATCAGAGTCGTAAAAACATCGTAATGTTTGCGTCGAAACACGTACATGTTTTTCCGAAAAGTCGTACGTGTTTTGGGAAATTCACGTACGTGTTTTTCCGGAAATGATATTGATGTAAAATAGGAACATTAAAAAAAGACAATAACCTTACCTTGTGAGATTCTGTCACAAGAGATATTCCGGGTATTTGATGGTTAGATCGATTTAGGTGCGGTTCTCCTATTGGTATCCGAGGACGATGTGGATTTTGGATATTTTCTATTATCTTTGTCACTTGAAAGTGTATTATCAATTCAAAATGTAAATAATATCATGAGAAAATTATTGTTAGCCTTTTGTGCGTTCGCAACGATTTGTAGCGCCGGGGCGCAGTGGAAGCCCGCCGGAGACAAGATCAAGACGGACTGGGCTGAGAAAGTAGATCCCCGGAATGTATTGCCAGAATATCCACGCCCCGGGATGGAACGTGCGGATTGGCAGAATTTGAACGGCGAGTGGGAATACGCTATCCTTCCAAAAGGACAGGCAGAGCCGACGAGTTTCGATGGGAATATCTTGGTGCCGTTCGCCGTGGAATCCTCCTTGTCCGGCGTGCAAAAAGAAGTGGGGGAGAAGAATGAGTTGTGGTATAAACGAACCTTTACGGTGCCCTCCTCATGGAAAGGAAAAGATATCTTGTTGAACTTCGGCGCCGTGGATTGGAAAGCGGACGTGTTCGTGAATGATATCCTGATCGGTTCCCACACGGGAGGCTTTACCCCGTTTTCCTTGAATATCACTCCCTATCTGAATGGCAAAAGTACGCATAAGCTGGTGGTGCGTGTATGGGACCCGAGCGATAAAGGCTACCAACCCCGTGGAAAGCAAGTGGCCAACCCGGAGGGAATCTGGTATACGCCGGTCACCGGAATCTGGCAGACCGTATGGCTGGAGCCGGTCGCTTCCTCGCATATCACCTCTATCAAGGCGATCCCGAATATCGATAATGGCGTGATGAGCGTGACGGTCGGGGCTTGTTCCGACTCCCCGGTGTCGGACATCGTGGAGGTCAGCTTGCTCGATAAGGGGCAGGTGGTTGCTACCGCCAAGGGCGTACAAGGGACAGAATTACGCTTGGCCGTGCAAAATCCTACGTTGTGGGAACCTTCCAATCCTTATTTATATGATATGAAGGTGAGCTTGTCGAAGAATGGCAAGAAGGTGGACGAGGTGAAATCGTACACCGCCTTCCGTAAGATATCCGCCGAGCGTGACGCCAACGGCATCATGCGTATGCGCTTGAACAACAAGAACCTGTTCCAATACGGCCCGCTGGATCAAGGCTGGTGGCCCGACGGGCTTTACACGGCTCCCACGGACGAGGCGTTGCTGTATGATATCGTGAAGACGAAAGCGTGGGGCTTCAACATGATCCGCAAGCACGTGAAGGTAGAGCCGGCCCGCTGGTATTATCATTGCGATAAGGAAGGTATGTTGGTTTGGCAGGATATGCCTAGCGGCGACATGGGTAACCAATGGGCGCCTCATACGTATAACGGTGGAACCGACAAGGAGCGTACCGAGGAGTCTATCCGTAATTATTACAAGGAGTGGAAGGAGATCATGGACCTGTGCGTCTCGAATCCTAGCGTAGTAGTATGGGTGCCCTTCAACGAGGCTTGGGGCCAGTTCGATACCGAGAAGGCTGCCGAGTGGACAAAAACATACGATCCTTCCCGTCTGGTGAATCCGGCCAGTGGCGGTAATTTCCGTGCGTGCGGCGATATCTTGGATTTGCATAATTACCCGGGCCCGGCGATGTACCTGTTCGATCCGGTGCGTGTGAACGTATTGGGCGAGTATGGTGGTATCGGCTTGGCCGTGGAGAACCATTTGTGGTGGAACAAACGCAACTGGGGCTATGTACAGTTTAAGAATAGCGATGAGGTGACCGCCGAGTACGTGAAGTACGCCCGTGAGCTGAAGAAAATGGTTCCGAAGGGCTTCTCCGCCGCTGTCTACACGCAAACCACGGACGTAGAAGGTGAGGTGAACGGCCTTATGACCTACGATCGCAAGGTGATCAAGATCAATGAGGCCGAGGTGCGCAAGGCGAACCAAGAGGTGATCAAGGCGTTGTCTGAGTAGAAAGCCGAAAAATTAGTAATTTTATTCGATGATAGATCCGGTCCGGGCAGAGAGATATTCTTTCCCGGATCGGATTGTTTTAACGGAATGAATATGATTCGAAATGTGAGTTCGCGAGACGCCAAGGCGATCGTGGATATATACAATGAATATGTCGTGAATAGCGTGGCTACGTTCGAGACGGAACCTTTGCGGGTGGAGGAGATGGAGGGTCGCATAGCCGGGATCTCGGCGAGTTATCCTTATCTGGTATACGTAGATCATGATGAGGTCGTGGGATATTGCTATGCCCATGCGTGGAAAGAAAAGGCAGCTTATAAATATACGCTTGAGACCACCGTTTATTTATCCCCGGGATACAAGGGCAAGGGGATCGGCCGGCAGCTTATGGAAAGGCTGATCGAGGAATGTCGGGTAGGCGGCTACCACGCCCTGATCGCCTGCATCACTGAGGGGAATGAGGCTAGCTGCTCGCTGCATGAGAAGCTGGGATTCAGAAAAGTATCCCACTTTGAGAAAGTAGGGCTGAAATTCGGGCGGTGGCTGGACGTGGTAGATTATGAATTGATAATTAAGCCTAACGAGAGGTAACTTTCGAATCTCAATTTTCAATTCTCAATTAATATACCTATCTTCGCGATAAACAAAATGTAAAGAATGAAATACAATACAGAAGGAAAAAGATTGACTTTGCCCGAATACGGACGCAATATCCAAAATATGGTGGACTATTGCGTGACTATCCAAGACAGGGAAGAGCGTAAGCGTTGCGCCAACACGATTATCAACATTATGGGAAACATGTTCCCGCACTTGCGTGACGTAAATGACTTTAAGCATATCCTCTGGGATCATCTGGCGATCATGGCCGATTTTAAGCTCGATATAGACTATCCGTACGAGATCATCAAGAAGGAGAACCTGTATAGCCGTCCGCCTCGTATCCCGTACAACAATAACCGTATACGCTACCGCCATTACGGAAAGACCTTGGAGCTGATGATCCGCAAGGCCACGGAGCTGCAACCCGGTATGGAGAAAGACCAGCTCGTGCGGCTGCTGGCAAACCAGATGAAGAAATCGTTCCTTACTTGGAACAAGGAAAGCGTGGACGACCGTAAGATCTTCAAGGATCTGGACGAGCTGTCTAGCGGCAAGATCGTATTGAGCGAGGAGGAACACAAATTGGCCGAGAGCCGTGATATCTTGGCCCGTAATAACAGTGGCGGCAACAAAAGGAACTTTACGCGTAAAGGCAGATGAGCTCGTTCGTTATAGAAGGTGGTTATCGCTTGTCCGGCGAGATCGTTCCGCAAGGCGCCAAGAATGAGGCGTTGGAGGTGATCTGCGCGACATTGCTAACACCGGAGAAGGTGACCATACACAATGTGCCCGATATCTTGGACGTGAATAACTTAATCCAGCTCCTTAGGGATATGAGGGTCAAGGTGGAGCATCCGTCCGCCGATACCTATACCTTTCAGGCGGACGACGTGGACATGGAGTATTTGAGTACTGAGGAGTTCCTGCGCAAGAGTGGTAGCCTGCGGGGTTCCGTGATGATCGTAGGCCCGTTGGTAGCCCGCTTCGGCAGGGCGCTGATCCCGAAACCGGGTGGCGACAAGATCGGGCGACGCCGGCTGGATACGCACTTCGTGGGAATCCAGAAGCTGGGCGCTTGCTTTAGCTACGACGCCGAGCGGCAAGTATACGAGATAGAGGCACGCCAGTTGAAAGGCGCTTATATGCTGCTCGACGAGGCTTCCGTGACCGGAACGGCGAATATCTTGATGGCTGCCGTGCTGGCCGAGGGGGTGACGACGATCTATAACGCCGCCTGCGAGCCTTACCTGCAACAACTTTCCACGATGCTGAACCGCATGGGAGCGAGAATCTCAGGTGTCGGTTCTAACCTATTGACAATAGAAGGTGTACGGTCGCTTTCCGGCACGGAGCATACCATCCTCCCCGATATGATCGAGGTGGGTAGCTTTATCGGTATGGCCGCTATGACCGGATCGGAGATCACCATCAAGAATACAGGATATGATAAGTTGGGGATTATCCCGGACGCTTTTCGCCGCTTGGGTATTACCGTGGAGCAGCGAGGCGATGATATTTATATCCCCCGGCATGATTCCTACGAGATCGATACGTTTATCGATGGTTCTATCATGACCATCGCCGACGCTCCTTGGCCGGGGCTTACACCGGACTTGCTGAGCGTATTTCTCGTAGTGGCTACGCAATCCGTGGGAAGCGTGCTGATCCACCAGAAAATGTTTGAGAGCCGTTTGTTCTTTGTGGACAAGCTAATCGATATGGGAGCCCAGATCATCCTTTGCGACCCGCACCGGGCTACGGTGATCGGGCTGGGTAACCGCTTCAAGTTACGGGGCTCTACGATGGTATCCCCGGATATTCGCGCGGGTATCGCCTTGCTGATCGCCGCTATGAGCGCCGAAGGTACCAGCACGATCCATAATATAGACCAGATCGACCGGGGATATCAAGGGATCGATAAGCGATTGAACCAGATCGGGGCACGTATCACGAGGATTTAAAGATTTTAGGCGATGATTAGAGAAGGAGAGGTTTTCAAGATCGGGCAGTTTGCCAAGCCCCATGGCATCAAGGGGGAGTTGTCGTTGGTGACGAACAGCGATGTGCTGGAAGATGCCGAGGACCCGTACATTGTTTGCGAGATGGATGGTATCTTGGTACCGTTCTTCGTGGAGGATTTCCGCTATAAGACCGATACGGTGGTCTTGGTGAAACTGGAGGACGTGAATTCCGAGGAGGATGCTCGCATGTTTGTGGGCAAGGAGGTGTTTTATCCTTTGGACGCCGTGGACGAGGAGGATCTCGTGGGGGATATGACGTGGGACAGTTTTATCGGTTATACCGTGACGGACGTACAGAAAGGTTATTTAGGAGAGATAACAGACGTGGATGAGACGACAATCAACGTCCTTCTGCGTGTCGATCATAAAGGCGAGGAGCTGTTGATCCCCGCCGTGGAGGAGTTGATCACCGAGGCCGACCATGAGGCCCGTAGCCTCACGGTGTCTTTGCCGGAGGGACTTATAGAATTGATAATTGATAATTGAAGATTAGGGGTTGAAAAAGAAGAATACGAAATCGTTTTGGCACCGGATCCGGTTTAAATATAAACTTTCCTTTATCAATGAGGGGACGTTGGAGGAGGTGTGGTCTTTCCGGCTTTCGCAGTTATCGGCGTTTGTCACTTTGGCGGTGTTCGCCTTTTTCTTGATCGCCGTTACCGCCTTTATCATCATCAAGACACCGATTCGCAACTACTTGCCGGGCTATCTCGACGTGGAGGTTCGCAAGGAGATTATGCAGAATGCCTTGCGGGCGGATTCGTTGGAGCGTATGATGGAGATCCAGTCCCTTTATCTGGATAACGTGGCCGGAATCCTTTCCGGTACGATGCCCTTGGACTCGATCCGTCAGATAGATTCTTTGGCTAGCAACGATATTAACTATGAGATTCCTCGTAGCAAGGAAGAGACTCGCTTCGTGAAAGATTACGAGGAAGAGGAGAAATATAATTTATCGGTATTGACCGACCCGGGCAAGGTACCGACCGAGGGGGTCTTTTTCTATAAGCCCGTGAATGGCGTGGTCACCTCTCATTATGAGACGGATGTCCATCATTATGGCGTGGATCTGGCCGCGGCCCCGAAGGAGAGTGTCTTGGCTACGTTGGATGGTACGGTGATCTATACCGGTTTCGATCCGAACCACGGAAACGTAATTCAAATACAACATAAGAACGGATTCATCTCGGTTTATAAGCACAACGAATTGTTGCTGAAAGAGGTGGGAGACCATGTGGTAGCCGGTGAGGCGATCGCTCTGGTCGGGAATACGGGAGAGTTGTCTACCGGGCCGCACCTGCATTTCGAGTTGTGGTATAAGGGCAATCCGGTGAATCCGGAAGAATATATAGCTTTTTGATAATCCATGAAAAAAAGACAGTTAGCGATATTAGGCTCGACCGGTTCCATCGGGACCCAAGCCTTGGAGGTAGTGAGCGAGCATTCCGATCTTTTCGAGGTGTATGCCTTGACCGCGAATAACCAAGTGGACTTATTGATCAATCAGGCCCGGAAATATATGCCGGAGGTGGTGGTGATCGCCAATGAGCGGAAATATCCCGAGCTGAAAGAGGCCTTGGAAGACCTGCCGATCAAGGTATGGGCGGGTGCCGACGCTATCGCCCAGATGGTGCAGTCGGAGCCGATCGATATGGTGCTGACGGCGATGGTGGGCTATTCCGGCTTGCGACCGACGATCTCGGCGATCAAGGCGGGAAAGGCGATCGCCTTGGCGAATAAGGAGACATTGGTCGTGGCCGGCGAGCTGATCATGAAGCTGGCCGCCGAGCATAAGGTGCCTATCTTGCCGGTGGACTCGGAACATTCGGCCATTTTTCAATGTTTAACAGGTGCGTATGATAATCCGATCGAGAAGATCTTGCTGACGGCTTCCGGTGGTCCGTTCCGGCGGAAGACGCTGGAGGAGCTGGCTACCGTGACGAAGGCGCAGGCCTTGAGGCATCCGAACTGGACGATGGGGGCGAAGATCACGATAGACTCGGCCTCGATGATGAACAAGGGCTTCGAGATGATCGAGGCGAAATGGTTGTTCGATGTCACGCCGGATCAGGTACAGGTGGTGGTGCACCCGCAGTCGGTGATCCACTCGATGGTGCAGTTTGAGGATGGCGCCGTGATCGCCCAGCTGGGAATTCCCGACATGAAATTGCCGATCGCCTACGCTTTCTCGTTCCCGACACGTATGAGGAGCATGGCACCCCGTCTGGATTTCAACCAATATTCGACCTTGACGTTCGAGGAGCCGGATATGGAACGTTTCCGCAACTTGGCTTTCGCTTTCGAGGCGGCCCGCCAAGGAGGGAATATGCCCTGTATCTTGAATGCCGCCAATGAGGTGGTGGTGGCCGCTTTTCTGCAAGATCGTATCGGCTTCTTGCAAATGAGCGACGTGATCGAGCGGACTATGCGGAAAGCCTCGTTTATCGTCAATCCCTCGTATGAGGATTATGTGGCTACCGACACCGAGGCTAGGCGGTTGGCGGCCGAGTTATTTTGAAATAATTTAAAACAGAACAAACAATAGTAGATGGAAACTTTTTTGATTAAGGCGTTACAGCTTATCTTGAGCTTATCGATACTGGTGATTGTCCACGAGTTCGGGCATTTTATCTTTGCCCGGATTTTTAAGGTGCGGGTAGAGAAGTTCTACCTCTTCTTCGATCCGTGGTTCTCGCTATTCAAGTACAAGCCGAAAAACAGTGACACGGAATACGGTGTAGGCTGGCTTCCGTTGGGAGGATATTGTAAGATCTCCGGTATGATCGACGAGAGTATGGACAAGGAGGCGATGGCCCAGCCGCCCAAGCCTTACGAGTTCCGCTCCAAGCCGGCCGGACAGCGTTTGATGATTATGGTAGCGGGCGTGGTGTTCAACTTCTTGCTGGCTTTGTTTATTTATTCCATGATCTTGTTTACGTGGGGCGATACGTACTTGCCTTTGAAGAACATGAAGATGGGTATGAATTATAGCGAGACGTTCCAGAACGTCGGTTTTCAGGACGGTGATATCTTGCTGAGAGCGGACAATGAGGAGTTGGAGCGTTTCGGTAGCGACAGTTTCCGCAAGGTGGTGGAGGCGAAGACCGTGACGGTGCTCCGTGACGGGCGGGAGACCGTGATCTCCATACCGGAGGATATGATGCAACGGTGCATGCGTGACGGAAAAGGCTTCGCCGATCCTTTGCGTATCCCGATGGTCGTTCGTGAGCTTCCCGACAAGAATGCCCCGGCGGCTCTTGCCGGCATGCTGCCGAAGGATAGCGTGGTGGCTATTAACGGTGTAGCTACCCCGACGTTTTATGATGCCTCCGGGTTATTGTCAGAGAATAAGGGCGAAGAGGTGACAGTAGATTTCTATCGGAACGGCCAGTTGGAGTCGTTGACCATGAGGACGGACTCGGCCGGGAAAATTGGCGTAGCGGTGATGTTGCCTACGGATCTCTATCAGACCGTGACCCGCAAATACGGCTTTTTCGAGTCGTTCCCCGCCGGTATTAAATTAGGTATTAATACCTTGAAGGGATATGTGAACGACATGAAATATGTGTTTACGAAGGAAGGTGCCTCCAGTTTGGGCGGTTTCGGTACGATCGGCGGATTGTTCCCGTCTGTCTGGGATTGGCGGATTTTCTGGGAACGTACGGCTTTTCTATCTATCATCTTGGCGTTCATGAATATCTTGCCGATTCCGGCCTTGGATGGCGGACACGTGATGTTCTTGATCTATGAGGTAGTGGCCCGTCGCAAACCGAGCGATAAATTCCTAGAGTATGCCCAAATGGCAGGTATGTTTATCCTGTTCGCTTTATTGATCTATGCGAATGGAAATGACATCTTCCGCTTCTTCTTCAAGTAGTGTACGTCTCTACAACTAGATATAAAAAAACTCCCGGATCACTTTTCTATGTAATCCGGGAGGTTTTTTTGTATGAATAAAGTCTTCTTTCTTATTTCAGGATGTCGTTGATAGAAGCGAGGATCTTCTTGGAGTTCTCGTCTTTCGGGTCGAGTTCGACAGCCTTTGTCAAATATTCTTTCGCTTGCTTGAAGTCTTTGTCGGCTTTCGCTTTCTCGGCGTTGTATTTATCCGGCTCGGAAGTAGCGATCGGGGTAGCGGCCTGTAATATCTTCGCTCCGTTGCCATACAGCATGGCGCCAAGGCTGTAGTAAGCGTTGCTCTGGTAATCCTTGTTCGATACGGCTAGGACCTCTTTGTACATTTTCTCGGCACCGGCCAGATCTCCCTTCTTTTGGGCGGCTTGTCCTTGTTTGATGCAGTAACCGTAAAGCAACTTTTCCAGATTGGTCTTATTCTTGTTTCCATCGGGAATCACTTTTAATCCCTCTTTTACCGTAGTCAGGAATTCTTCAGTTTTGTTTAAGTTACGGTAAGCCATAGCCTCGCCTACATAAGAGTCGTCTACGTTGTAGTTCATCTTAACGGCCATGTCGAAGTATTTGGCGGCCTCGGCGTAGTTCTTCGCTTGATTAGCGGCGTATCCGCAATTGAAGATACGGGCGGTGTCTTGGTAATTGTTTTGTTTTAGGTATTCGCCGTATTTTGTTACGACGGTAGCGTAATCTTTTGCTTTCAAAGCAGCGTCACCTTCATCTCTTAATTTGTCAGCGTCTTGTGCGAATAGGTTTCCGACACATAGGCATAAAGCCACTAATAAAACAATTTTCTTCATGGTAATTATTAAATTTAATTGATTTTGTGCTCTAAGTTAAGGTGTGCGGGAAAAGGAGCCAAGATATTTTACGTTTTTTAGAAAACAATAAAAATAGAAAACATAAAAAAGGGATTGCCGCAAGCAATCCCTACTAATGAAAGATTCTTTGGAACTTATGCTTTGAGTGAAGGAAAAGCCTCAGCCACGGCGGGGTAGACAATCTTTCCTTCCACGATGTTTAATCCCAGTTCTAGGCCCGGATCTTCCTCGCAGGCTTTTTCCCAACCTCTGTCGGCAAGCTTGATCACGTACGGCAGGGTAGCGTTGGTCAAGGCTAATGTGGAAGTCTGCGGGACCGCTCCCGGAATGTTGGCTACGCAGTAATGGAGGATATCGTCTATCTCATAAACCGGATTGGCGTGCGTAGTCGGGTGGGAGGTCTCGAAGCAACCGCCTTGATCGATGGCTACGTCTACCAATACGCTGCCCGGTTTTAATAACTTCAACATATCCCGGGTGATCAAGTGCGGGGCCTTGGCTCCGGGGATTAATACGGCGCCGATCACTAAATCGGTTGTGGGTAATTCCTGTTCGATCGTATGCGTGGAAGAGAACAACGTCTTCACGTTTTTCGGCATCGTCTCGGACAGATAGCGTAAGCGGGGAAGCGAGATGTCGGCGATCGTGACATCGGCGCCTAGCCCGGCGGCCATCAAGGCGGCGTTGTGGCCTACCACGCCACCGCCTAAAACCAATACCTTACCCGGTTTCACGCCCGGCACGCCACCTAGCAATACGCCTTTGCCACCTTGCGGTTTCTCAAGGAAACGAGCGCCTTCCTGTACGGACATGCGTCCGGCCACCTCACTCATAGGAATCAAAAGGGGTAACGTATGATCTGGGTTCTCCACGGTCTCGTAAGCCAGACAGATGGAGCCGCTCTTTATCATGGCAAGGGTGAGAGCCTCGTCGGATGCGAAATGGAAGTAGGTGAAGACAAGCTGTCCTTTGCGTACCAAGGGATATTCGCTGGCGATCGGTTCTTTTACTTTTACGATCATCTCGGCAATTCCATATACATCCTCAATGGCCGGGAGTATCCGGGCCCCTGCCGCCACATAGGCATCATCGGCGAAACCACTGTTTATACCAGCCGTGTGTTGCACATACACGGTATGACCTCTTTTCACCAACTCTTTGGCTCCGGCGGGAGTAAGAGCTACCCTGTTCTCGTTGTTCTTGATTTCTTTTGGAATTCCAATAATCATAATGGTAGCATTTAATGGGTTTATATGCCTGCAATATACAAAAAAGAGGAACAGATTGGTATTCTGTCCCTCTTTTTTTATCTTATTTCTTGTTCCTTATAAACCTTGTCCGTGGCAGTTCTTGTATTTCTTGCCACTTCCGCAAGGACATGGATCATTGCGTCCTACTCGTTTTTCGGCACGGACCGGAGCTTGCTTCGGCTGAGGTGCCTCGGCTTGGGTATTGTTTCCGCTCAAGTCTGTTTTCTCCGTGCGGTAACGGCTCATATCCTCGTGCTTCTCCGGGGCGGCCTCTTGTACGGCGATACGTTGACGGGCTCTTTCCTCGGCGATCGCTTGGGCTGCTTGCTGGGCTACGGCCGCTTGACGGGCTTGCATGGCTTGGCGTTGCTCCTCGGTCGGCTCCTCACGTACCGGGATCTGTCCACGCATCAAGATGGCGGCTGTCTTACGGTTCATGTTGTCTACCATTGTCTTGAACAGGTTGTAAGATTCAAGTTTGTAGATCAACAAAGGATCCTTGTTCTCGTAGCTAGCGTTTTGTACGGAGTGGCGCAGCTCGTCCATCTCACGTAGATGCTCTTTCCATCCCTCGTCGATCATATGCAATACGATTGATTTCTGGAAGGATTTAACGATTGCCTTACATTCCGTGTCGTAAGCCTCTTTCAGGTTACAAGATACATTATACATGCGCTTGCCGTCCGTGATAGGAATCATGATGTTCTCGTACATCGCTCCTTGATTCTCGTACACTTGCTTGATGACCGGGTGAGCGACTTGCGTCATGCGTTCCATGCGACGTTTGTAAGTCTTCAATGCCTCCTCGAACAATTTCTCTACGAGTTGCTCCGGTTTCATGCTCTTGAATTCGTCTTCCGTGAACGGACTTTCCATGGCGAATGTCTTGAACAATTCTAACTTGAAGCCCTCGAAGTCCTCGGCGTGTTGATCGGCGATAGCCGTAGAAGTATCGTAAATCGTGTTCAATACGTCCAGACCGATACGCTCTCCCATCAAGGCGTGGCGACGGCGGGTGTAGATTACGTTACGTTGTGAGTTCATCACGTCGTCGTATTCCAACAGACGTTTACGGATACCGAAGTTGTTTTCCTCTACCTTCTTCTGGGCACGTTCTACGGACTTGCTCAACATATTGTGCTCCAGAACCTCGCCTTCCTTGAAACCAAGCTTATCCATCAAGCCGGCGATCTTCTCGGAAGCGAATAAACGCATCAAGTCGTCTTCCAGTGATACGAAGAATACGGATGAACCCGGGTCTCCCTGACGTCCGGCACGACCACGTAACTGACGGTCTACACGACGGCTCTCATGGCGTTCCGTACCGATGATCGCCAAACCGCCTGCGTCTTTCACGTCCTTGGACAGCTTGATATCGGTACCACGACCGGCCATGTTGGTAGCGATCGTAACCGTACTCTTTTGACCCGCCAAGGCCACGATCTCGGCCTCTTTCTGGTGCAACTTAGCGTTCAATACATTGTGCTGGATCTTACGCATCGTAAGCATACGGCTCAATAACTCGGAGATCTCTACGGATGTCGTACCCACCAATACCGGGCGGCCTGCCTCCGTCAGCTGAACGATTTCCTCGATAACAGCGTTATATTTCTCACGTTTTGTCTTGTAGATACGATCGTTCATATCGTTACGGGCGATCGGTCGGTTGGTCGGGATCACTACTACGTCCAATTTGTAGATATCCCAGAACTCGCCTGCTTCCGTCTCCGCCGTACCGGTCATACCGGATAATTTATGATACATACGGAAGTAGTTCTGCAAGGTGATCGTGGCGAATGTTTGTGTAGCGGCCTCTACCTTTACACGTTCCTTAGCCTCGATCGCTTGGTGCAGGCCATCGGAATAACGACGTCCGTCCATGATACGACCCGTCTGCTCGTCAACGATCATGACCTTGTTGTCCATAACCACGTACTCATCATCCTTCTCGAATAAGGTGTAAGCTTTCAACAACTGGTTGATGGTATGTACACGCTCGCTCTTAACGGAATAGTTCGCCAAGATCTCGTCCTTTTGGGCCTGTTTCTCTTCCTCGGTTCCTGTCATATTCTCCAATTGGGATAATTGGGAAGTGATATCGGGAAGTACGAAGAAGGTCGGGTCGTCCGTCTTACCGGTCAATAGGTCGATACCTTTATCCGTCAATTCGATACTGTTGTTCTTCTCGTCGATCACGAAATACAACTCATCGGTCGCCTCGTGCATATGGCGCATATTCTCGGACATGAAATATTCTTCCGTCTTCAACATTTGAGCTTTTACGCCTTGCTCGCTTAAGAACTTGATCAACGCTTTGTTGCGGGGATATCCCTTGAAGGAGCGGTACAGAAGGATAGAGCCTTCCTCAACGACCTTCTGGTCGTCGCTAGCCATTTTCTTCTTGGCCTCGATCAATAATTTGGAGCAAAGGTCTTTCTGCGCGTTCACGACAACCTCCACGTTCGGGCGGAATTGCTCGAATAATTGTTCCTCGCCACGAGGGATCGGTCCGGAGATGATCAGCGGCGTACGAGCGTCATCGATCAATACGGAGTCCACCTCATCGACGATGGAGTAGTTATGCTTGCGTTGTACCAAGTCTTTCGGGCTGATCGCCATATTGTCACGCAAGTAGTCGAAACCGAACTCGTTGTTCGTACCGAACGTGATATCCGCCTCGTAAGCCTTACGGCGAGCCTCGGAGTTCGGCTGGTGCTTATCGATACAGTCTACGGAAAGTCCGTGGAACATATAAAGCGGTCCCATCCACTCGGAGTCACGTTTTGACAAGTAATCATTCACGGTTACCACGTGTACACCGTTACGTGTCAAGGCGTTCAAAAATACCGGAAGGGTAGCCACCAAGGTCTTACCTTCACCGGTCGCCATCTCGGCGATCTTACCTTTATGAAGAACGACGCCACCGAATAGCTGAACGTCGTAATGGATCATATCCCAAGTGATCTCGTTTCCACCGGCTTTCCAGTGATTGGCGTAGATCGCCTTATCGTCCTCGATGCGGACAAAGTCGAAACGAGCGGCCAGATCCCGGTCGAATTGGTTAGCGGTAACTACCACTTCCTCATTCTCGGCGAAACGGCGGGCCGTATCTTTCATGATGGCGAATACCTCGGGCAAGGATTGCTCCAGTACCACTTCCATCTTGTCCGTGATGGCTTTCTCGATTTTATCTACCTCGGCCCAGATCGCCTCACGTTCTTCCAGTTCCTTATCCTCGATGCCTTTGCGAAGCTCTTCCACTTGCGCTTTCTCCTCGGCTACGTAGTCCTGGATACGTTGTTTGATCTCATCTGTTTTCGCACGCAACTCGTCGTTCGAGAGTGCCTTGATTGACGGATATACGGCCTTTACCTTATCTACGTAAGGTGTGATTTCTTTAAGGTCACGCTGCGACTTATTGCCGAACAGCTTCGTCATAAACTCATTAAATCCCATGATTCTTATGTTAATTGATAATTGATAATTGAAAATTGAAAATTGAGAGTTCAACTTCCGATTGTCAATGAGCAATCATCGTCTGTTATTACTTTGTTATTTGAATTCAGATAAAATACTTAGGGGAGAACCACCTACCTTTCCCTTCTATGATAATTTTAATTCTCAATTACCAATTTTCAATTCCCAAAGCGGTAGGCTTTGAGTAGCGTTTGGTGGCCTGATTCTTAGCACATGGGTTACCGTGGGGGCTACCTCAGTGGCCTTGACTTCGCGGTAGATATGTTGGGGTTTCAACCCGTTGCCCATAAATACCAGCGGGGTGATAACAGCATTATTGCGTATAATCTTGACTTTTTCTTTCGGATTGTCGAGGTTTACTTTCCAACCGGGTTGCAACTCGATGATCAGATCGCCCCGTCTCAAATGGTGCGTACCTTGACGGAATTTGGCGGTTCCCTCGTTCCAGTCGCCCGTAAGCAAGCTTCTGCCCGTGGTGACGAGTTGTACGCCACTAAATTCCTGTATGAATTCGGCGGCCTTGTTCTGTAAAGTCGTCAAATCCAGCTTGGCGTCTTCTATCGCCTTGCGGTTCAAGTAGATCTGGTTGTTGTAGTATCCTTGTACCCAACTGGTATGTTGGCCGTAAATGGCCATCAAGTACATATTAAGCAGGGCCAGACAACGTTTCGGGTGGAACTCGCCACCGTTCACCATCAGGCCGTCCGGATAAGACTCCTCGCTTTTATAATAACCGGAACCGGTGAAGACTACCAATGTATTGGCCAAGCCCACTTTCTTGTCGATCGTATCCAGTAGCTTCTCGATATCTTGATCGAGTTGATAATACGTATCTTGAATCTCCCGGGTGTATTCCTTGCTCATCGTACCCCGGTAATTGCCCGCATAGTACGTGATAGACAACATATCCGGGCAACTGCGTGTACCAAACCCTCCGTACTCTAGGAACTGGAGGGCCAAACGATTGATCTCCTTATTGATGAACGGCGAGGTCTTCAGGTTCGGATAGCAGTTCGCAAACTTCTCGCTGAACGTATAGCGGAAAGGTAGATCGTCTAATACGTAAGGAAAGGCATTGTATTTCTCCATTGGAAGGGTAGGAGTCCATACCATGGTTTCCAAGCGTGACGCCAAGGATTCCGGGCCGTTATTATAGCGGTCTACGTACCAAGGGATTCCCTTATAGTACGTCGTGGTAGCCCATTTCCCGTTGGTGTTATCCATCCAGAAAGCTCCGTTGGCCGCATGTCCGGCGGAAAGGATGGCGCTCTCGGCATCCGGGGCGATGGAATATACGTCGCTTCTTCCTTGAGAGGCGATTTTCAACTCGTCGCCGATCGTGGAACTGAATAAATTCTTGGGCGAATAATTCTCTTTCGTGTAATTACCCAGATATTCAGGATCATTTAAGATCGAGACCTCTTTCTCTTTCTCGAAATCAAACGTCTTCTCCCCCGCGATACCGCTGAAGCAAGGGTTGCTTCCGGTAAAAAGAGTCGCGAACGCGCTGGCTTGGTCTATGTCGGAGAACTCGAAGCGGATATTGTTATACACCAACCCTTCGTTCATCAAACGCTTGAAGCCCCGTTCGCCAAATGTATTATAAAAGTATTCTATATAGTCGCCCCTTAGCTGATCCACAGTAATACATACAACCAATTTGGGGGTACGTTGCTGCGCCTCGAGGTTTGTTACCACGAGGATAGCGATAAGTGACGTTATAATTTTTCTCATCCGATTCTCCATATCTTTCTGTAAACACCCCAACCCGAACGAACCCAAATCGAGGCTACAAGCGGAATAAAGGCACTGTTTAGATGTTGCGGAATGAAATACCATCCCAGTAACATCAGCGTAAGCGCCGCAAAGTTAATAAAATGATAGTAATATGCAGCCTTCTTCAGCTTTTTTACGCAAAACAAAATAACAGCGATCAAATCGAGCGGCTGTAACCATACCAAAGACCAGTTCGGCCACGTGCAGGGATGGACGGATATGAAGCTAAGAAAGAAGAGGATGACACCTCCGGCTCCGGCTACCGAGAAAAGGACACAATCCACCCACAAGAAGTATTTTTTTTTGCGCCATTCGATCCAAGTAAACCCTAAAACGATTCCGAACAGAAGCCAAGCGCAGACTAAAGGGGTGAATAAATCCCAGATATCTTTTTCCGGCTCGTCGGCTTCCCCGGCTCCGATCACGTGGGTCTCGCTCACCAATGGGCGGATTGTCCCGTCCGGGCCCGTGATGGTGGCTTTAGAGAACGCTTCTTTTAGATAAGGGGGGAGGAAGAGCATCTCGTGCTGGGTGGCCTCCCGGTCGGTGGGGCTGCCTAGCGCTAGGTCGCATCCGAATGTGAGCCACGGATGGTTTCGGGTACAATAATTAATAAGATCCCGGAAGGTCTGGGATTGATAGGGATACTGATAATCGACGCTCCCGTTGATCTCCTTTTCCAAGATCGCGGCAGGGCGGGTAGCGCAATTATCGAAGAAGAAGTTATAACGATATACCCTGTTCTCCGGCCTGTAATTAATAAGCAGGGCATCCCATATATGCTCTTTCTCTTCTTGGGTGAGGTTCAATACTTGCTCCGTGATATCGCTGCCCCGCATTTGGTACTCGATCACGTAGTCTTGGAAATTGGCTACTCCCAGTTTATAATCCGTCTCTCCTTTAGCGAATCGGTAGATAAAATTAGGTTTGGAGAAATCAAATATACCGTAATTGAATATATAATCTATATTTTGCTTGGGATCGTATATGCGTAGAGCGGCATGCCCGTACACGGTGAATACCTCTTCATCGTACGGTGCGCTGGTCATCAGACTGATACGGGCTTCCTCGCTCAGTTTGGGTTGCGCCATCGCCGATAGGGAAAGAATCCCCAGCAGGAATAGAAATATGCTTTTTGTCATTCTCTTCTTAATTATTTGACGCAAAGGTAGATTATTTTTCTTAAACAGTATAGATCGTTTAAGCATAACATATGGCTTTATGTCGAGAAAAGAGATAACTTTGTTTTTATTATAAAGGGAAAAGGAAACTTGGTTACATCTTTGATTATAAGAATGTTGCAGTTCTTGTAAGTTCTTTTTTAAGAAACTTTAGTTTCTTCTAGGGAAAACAAAAGTTTTCCTATGAGGAAACAGAAGTTTCCCTTGCACAAAACTCTAGTTTCTAGCTAGAGAAACAGACGTTGCTTTTAGAAGGAGTGTCTTTTCCTGATTTATCTAGACACTTTTTTTGTTTATAAACGTAATCA